>Ga0315336_1000108_pt1 | contig 395473 bp, 606 predicted proteins | sample ASW5metaG_FD_204512 | JGI IMG/M metagenome (GOLD analysis project Ga0315336, IMG submission 204512) | Ammonia-oxidizing marine archaeal communities from Monterey Bay, California, United States - ASW #5 | ecosystem: Environmental > Aquatic > Marine > Intertidal zone | place: USA: California... | reverse complement strand
GCGGCGAAGAGCAATCACGCGCAGCTGAAGGCTCGTTCTGCGAGCGCTCAGATTCGCACCAACCTCGCCAAGGCGACGTCGGACTTCGGCACGGGCGGAAGCCCCCTCGCCGCGCTGGACGACCTCCAGCGCGCGGTGGAGTCGGACGAAGCTGAAGCCGAAGCGTTCGAAGAGCTGGCCGGCTCTGCGTCCTCGTCGCTGGAAGAGAAATACAGCACGGACGACGTGGCCGTCGATGACGAGCTGAACAAGCTCATGGCTGCTAACAACGCTAGCTAGCCATCTCGTGGCACGTTGAGTATAATGGGTCGCCCTTCTTGGGCGGCCCATTTCTATAGATCAGGGTATGGCATTCTAGGGTGTGCAAGGGTGCGGCCTGGTAAGATAAGGCTGGGTAAGGAAAGGCATGGAACCTAAAATCACTGAGGTAGCTGGGCAAATTAGGGCTGTGTTGATTATCGTCCTGATCGCCTTCTTTCTCTTCTTCGCAGTGGATGCGTGCGCTGATCCAGTCAAGGTCGTGGTGCACGAGTTCAAGCCTTGCGTGATGAAGATCGACGGCAAGTACACCGGATTCGATATCGACATCTGGGAAGCTGTAGCCAAACAGGCTGGTATCGAGTTTGAATATGTGGAAGCTCAGAATTTCAAAGACATATTCAACAAAGTCAATGGGATTGATGGTCAACTAGCTGTTGCTGGGATCACCATCAATGGGGAAAGAGAGAAAGATTACGATTTCTCCCACAGATACCTGGATGCAGGGTTGAGGATCCTGGTGCAGAAGAAAGAGCCGAACCAAGAAATACAGTATTGGAATTACATTGAACCATTACTGCTCTTCATCGGTTTTATCTTACTGGTAGCTCACATCATGTACTTCTCGGAGCGTGGCGAGAATGCAATTGACGACCAGTATACAGTTGGCATATGGCAAGCCATCTACTTCTGCATCGTGACATCATCTACCGTGGGTTATGGTGACATCACACCAAAGAAACCACTCGGTAAATTCTGCACATCGCTACTCATCATAGTCGGCATCATCGTCTTTGGCCTCTTCATTGCCAAACTAAGCGCCGACTACACAGTTAGCAAGGTCAATTACAAGATCAAGTCGCCCAAGGACCTAAAGGGCGCTCTCGTTGCAACCAAGGCAGGCACCACAAGCGCTAAAGCCGTACGCGAGTATGGCGGGCACCTGATGGAAGTCGCCAAAATCGAAGAGGCGTACGCGCTTCTTGAGCTAGGGAAAGTCGAGGCTGTAGTCTTCGACGTACCCTCCATTGACTACTACGTCAACAACAACCCTTCCGGCAAAGTGATCCAAATCGGGGAGATCTTCCACTATGAGTACTATGGAATGATGATGCCAAACGGCTCCGATCTCCGCGAACGGATCAATCTTGCACTACTGGAGATCGAAGAAAATGGGACATACGACAGAATCTTTAACAAATGGTTCGGCCGATAAACGAATCGAAGAATACTGTAAACGCTGCGAGTTTACCCCTCCCGCATGGGTATGGCACGCGATCCTATGGAAAATCCGACAAAGCCAACAACCGTTGCCGTTAGCCAAGACCGGCTAGACGAATTATCTGACCACATCAATCGGCTTGAGTGGTATGTGAGGCTCGCACAAGAAGAGAGCGAGCAGGTTCGCCGACTAATAGACCTGGAATGGCGTTGTGAGAAACTCGCAACGGAATGCTGGGAATGGAAGGAGAAATACGAAGCCGCAAATGCCAAGCTAATCCAGCTAGAAGGATGCTCCGATGAGCGACCGAGACAGGGCAGCACGATTGAAGAGACTAGAAGTTCGCAAAAGGGAGGCAGAGACCGAAGTAAAGGAGCAGAAGAGGGCGCTGAACGAGAAGGAACGAGCGCTCCGAGAGAAAGCAGCAGAGCTAGAGAAGACCAAGAAGCAGATCGAGACACTAAAGAGGCAAGCTAAGGGCCTCGTCATCTCAGAACACGCTATCCTCCGATATCTGGTACGGGTCGAAGGGCTCGATCTCCAAGAAGTAAGGAGCAAGATCCTCACCGATAAAATCAAGGAAGTGTATGAACAGTTGGGGTCAGACGGCAAATTCCCCTCTGGTAATGGATTCCGCGTGGTAGTGAAAGGCGGAACGATAGTCACGGTAGAAAATTAATGTCTGAATTCCGAGATGAAGTCGCACGAGTCAAGGAACGCATCATGACCGTGTGCAACGAAGATTACGATCGCATGAAAAACGGCTATAGAAATGGGACCTTCAACCAAGGTGAAGATTTCACCTTCGATGCGGTCCTGTTGTCCGCGCTGGCAGACGCCACACGTGAAATCGCCCAGGCTAACATGTGCGAGGGGGCCAAGTGACCGAAGCGATCAAGGAACGAAGGAAGCTCCTCGACAAGGAGCTGATGGAACTACAGACCAGAAAGCAGGAGATCATCAACCAAATCTGTGATCTCCGCACCTGCCATGACTGTGGGGTGAACGAGGGTGAGATTCACATGCCCGGTTGTGACATGGAGAAATGCCCGTTCTGTGGTGGGCAACTTATCTCTTGCGGGTGTAGGTATAAGTTCTTCTACCCTGACACCTACAAACCGTTCACCGATGACCCAACCTGGGGCCTCCCCAAGGAAGTCTATGAAGGTGGACTCTCCGACGAACAGAATGAAGAGTGGTTTGGGCATCTAGAGGAAAAGGGTGCCATCCCCTACATCATCTATCCATTCCATTGTGCCCGGTGCGGTACGACCTATCCAGAGATGTTCCATGTCCCGGATGAAGAATGGAAACGAGTCGTACAGCCAGATCAGCGCGATAGCGTGATCTGTAAGCCGTGCTACGGCAAGATCAAAACACTGGTGACTGGTGACGGAACCTAAAGAAATAATCCAAGCTGCAGCATATGTGATCATAGAGCCTGTGCTCCAGCTCTTGCAGGCAGACCCGCACCAATGGAGCACTAGACCGTGCCAGACGTGTCAGACTATCACGTCAATCATTGGTAAGCCGTTCGGGTGCTACCTCCTTAGACAACAGCAGGGAAAATGAGTAACGGACGATTCGGTTGGAGTTGGGGTTTGGGTCTCGGTGATCCTTACACCCTTGAACATGCGCGTAAGATCCTTGATGAGATTCTCGCGCTCATCGATAAGACCTGCCCAGAGAAGCTAGAAGGTCATGATATAGAGAAAGCTTGGCGGGAACGGGCTGAAGAACCCTGGGATAAAGGCGATAGGAGTACCCTATTTGAGCCTTTCTATTGGCTTCAGGGAGTGCTCGATCCGCACGGTGGTCTAGCTAAGTGGGCCGTTGATGTTGGAGAGGGCTGGATCGGGTTTGGTTTGCGCCAAAGGGTCTCTATCCCCGCTGAGGTCGTTGAGATCGCTGCGGAGATTGGCAAGAAGCCCCACTACCACGAATACTCATGAGCAAGAATGAACTAGGAGAAAGAATTCACCAGGCCATCATGGAAAGGTGGCCTATCTGGGATCTTGGTCCAACAGACCCAAGCATAGGGATCTGTCTCAACCCCAAATTGGTTCTAGAGACAGATCAAGATCCATTATATGGCAAATGGATCGCCATCAACTATGTCAGCCCCTATCATCCCAAGGGCTGTGTAAAAATCACCATCTATCCCAGACTACAAGAGATCACTCCTCTGAACTACATTGTTAAGATCGACTCGATCGTACCAGCCATCGAACAAATGCTGGACAAGATCGAAGAGCTTGAGAAGTACGAAGCAGACAGGCTCCATTTTGTAGCGCAGATGAGGGAGATCAGGAAAAAGAAGGCTAGCCTCCTGTCCAAGGGGCGCACAGAGCTGGATAAAATCGTCCAATGAGATTTGCCACTCAGAAACAGAGGGAGTACATCCTCTCCCTCTGTTTCCTCTCCCCCCAATATGATGAAGAAGATGAGGATAACATTCCCAAGCTTGAAGAGAAGTACGAGCTAGACTTCAAGAAGCTGGGGATGAAACAAGCATCTAAGATCATCAACGAGTTGCTGGACACGATCCCAGCGACAAACAAGCAAAAACGGCTGGTGCTACAGCTCGCCAAGAAAGGCAACTTATACTTCCAAACTCTGAGCGACGACGCGGAGTTGAAGGCCGTTATCAAAGAGCGTATTGGATACGATCTGGACGGCGACTTCACGCGCCTCGACGCGAAAGAAGCAATCGATGGTTTAGAGAGAAAACGAGACTGGGTTGCCCGCAAGATGGGTATCAACCCCAGAGCGTTTTTCGATTAGGAAAGGACAATGGTATTTACAATCATCGGCGCACTATGCGCCATCTTGGCGGTGGTATCTTTCATCGCTTCTATCAACTTCGCTGAGGGGCTTCTGAAGGATACTTCTGCCAGCCACGGCCCCAACCCGTTTCCTGCACTCGCTGCAGCCTTCGGTGGACCTTTCGTCGAGGTCGGTCTAAAGGTCTTCTCAGCCATGCTGGTCATCATCAGCGGGTTGTGTTTTTACATCGCGAGCCTATAATGATCAAAAGCATCCTCTTCCTCTGGGATGACTCAGAGGCTTATGAAGACAGAGAAGCTATCTGTCGTATGGTGTTCGACGCCAAAATCGGTGAGAAGTTCGTGATGCGAAGAATGCCTGAGGACATCGACCCAGAGGCTCCTGGTGCGGTGAGGGCCTTCGCCGTCTATCACGATCAGGAGCCTAAGCTTGAAGAGCTTATCGCAGCCTACCTCATCATGAACGACGATGGAGAAGAGGGGGTCCCTCTTGACTCCCTAAAGTTGGGAGAATAACGTGCAATATACACTTCACTTGACCCTTTCCAAAGAGGGAGAGGACGAAGCAGAATATGGTGTCGATATCGACACCGAAGGCGACATCAAAGGTATCAATCTGATGTTGCGCGATGCGGCCACGAAGTTTGTGGAATCCGTAACAGCAAATAAGGAACGAACACCAATCAAGGATGTACTGTACTTCAACTAATCCCGTGGCACGTTGGGTAGAATATGTCTGAAACCCTAATGACCATCAATCACACTCGATCTACAGACCTAGCTGGTCTCCTGAATCAAGTTAGTATCAAGACCAAGGATCTAAAGATTGGTGACGTGGTTGTAGATGATTTCAACGTCTGGCAGGTTGCCACCAAGGAACTAGACGAATCAACCGGGAATTACATAATTCTCGACGCCGACGAGAACGGTGGTCAGAGTGGTCCCGACTATGAGTACAACATCATCGACAGATCCTCTCTCCGAAACCCAGCAGAACCGAGGTTCTACTGATGTATTACATCCTAACCATCTATCTAATAGGGCTGGGGATCTTCGTCACCAGCTCTATCACCAGACATGAAGATTCATGGAGCGAATCGTTCAAGGTGATGGCAGTCAAGCTTCTATGCTGGCCGGTCATCTTCTTGAAGGGCGGCTTCCTCTACTGTCTCGATATCAAGCACAAGCTGAGGTAACATGGACAACTTCACTCGGGACAAGCAGTCTATGGGTGGTCTCCTAAGACCAGACCCGGCTGTCGAAGCCACGTGGGCAGATGCGGAAGAAGCATTCTTACGCACTGCAATCATGATTCTCAAAGAATCCGGTTGCATCGACCAATGCCCTGGGTCTCATGGTATTCATATGGCGAAAGCATTCCAAAACGGGAACCTCCACTTACAACGAGGTGGCATAGATGGAGATCTCTTCATCGTTCCCGGCCGTAGAATCTACAAGCTCAAACTAGAGAGGGTGAAATGACAACTGCAACCGTACCTGTCTGCACCTGCGGGAAGAAAAAGGTGCCCAATATCGGGTTCAGTGGCAAATGCCCCAACTGCAAGACTAGGCTAGAATTTGAGGTGAACGTGGACGGCACCAAGTCCCGCCACCTCATCTGCCCCAACCTGGACTGCTCCGGTGCGACCTTCGGGCTCATCATGAATTGGGTACGGGCGCACGAGATCCGGGGCCTGGGCCAGCGGGTCGTCCGGGGCCTGATCACCGAGGGCATCACTACCCCTGCCGGGCTGTACACCGCGACAGCTGACATCTTCGCCAAGGCGTGCAACTCGCAGAAGAACGGCGACAAGCTGTACAACAACGTCCAAGCAACCAAGAAGATGAAGCTGGCGACGTTCCTCACCGGCCTCAACCTCATCGGCCTGGGACGCACCAACGGCAAGAAGCTGGCCAAGGAGTTTGGCACACTCGACGCAGTGATGGCATCCTCCACCTCTGACATCGCCTCCATCCAGGGCATCAAGACGAAGGCTAAAGCGATCCGCGCAGGGCTAGACCGACGCCAGGCGATGGTGGACAAAATCGCCAAGGTGGTCAACGTGATGGACTTCATCCAGCAAGGTCCTCTTGCTGGTAAATCTTTCGCAATGACTGGGCTTCGCAACCACAACGGTGTCAGGCTCTCGGACGTGATCGAGCAGCACGGTGGAGAGGTGAAGTCGAGTGTCAGCAAGGACCTCCACTACCTCATCATCCTCGATCCTACCAGCACTTCTAGCAAAGCCAATAAGGCACGGTCATACGGGGTGAAGCTCATCAGCCCCGACGATTTCCTCAAGATGGTATAATGCCCCAATATAAGATCAATTATCGATCTCATCGAAATGCAGTAGAACACGTAGAAGCCAGCTCTAGTGAGGAAGCACTAAAGAACTTCTATGAATATGCCTGCATGTCATTGGCCTTGGATCCCGACGACATCACCATCGTTGGTGTTATCGGACCACCGCCTGAGCTTGAAAAGGAACTTGAACATCTCAAAACAGAACTTACCAACTGGCGAGATGATATCGAATTCCGAGAGCCCACTGCATCATGGGCGAAGGGAGTGACGGTCCACCGAAAGGATGAGACTCTCGTCCTAGAAGCCCACATCCACCTAAACGTCGAAGACCCAGATCCTGCAGAGAATAGCGTCACAGAAAGATCTGCTGTCTTGTACCTCAGTGGCCCTGGCATCTTCCAGATGATGGAGATCATGGAGCACTGCCGTGGAGACAATAGAGAACCAGACCTCCTAGGCGAATCAGTCGTCATCCCTCTCAGTAACCCACATCTTGTAGAGCATCTGATTGAAAGTGTGGCTCAACTGATGGATTGCCAGGATATGATGGTTACCGGGATGAAGACTTTCCTTAGTGCCATCTATGAACCTGAGTCGGTTCCCATTGCCATGGGAGCGATGCACAAGCACCTCTGGAGACGATAATGTACGTAGAACTCGCATTCAGTCACGTGAAAACGCTCGCGAAGGATCGCCCCCAAACGAGCGTTCACTTTTACGATGAAGACAAATCGATCTGGAATACAGAGGTTGTTAGGTCGAAGAAAGGGCGGGTGGGCGTGATCGGCGATGACTATGTCGTCTTCCGTGGGCGCTGCGGTCCTGAGTCTTTTGGAATCCAGCACGACCCTGAAAAAGTAGCCGAACTTCGCAAGAACTGGAAGAGTAGGAACACAGAGTTGGTGAATTCATAATGAAAATGCATATGCTCCCTATCGGTAGCGTTGTCCTAGTAAATCTAGGCGACTGCGCAGATCCCCAATATCTTGCGACATGTGACCCGGCGCAAGATCCACTGCACATCTATGCTGCTGTAGATGAAGACGGCCATCCTTATCCGTATGATGGATACAGCAGATATGCCGCCCTTAAAGAGGCGCTTGGTTTCGAGCCGACCAAGGATATGGTAGAGAAACACACCTTCTTCCTTGCTCCTTTAGCCGTCACAGTAAACACGAAAAGGAAAGCTGATGTCTGAATTCGTAGTCCAAGCGGCAGGACCAGGCGGAGCAGAACTCCAAGACGAGATCACTAGGCTAGATAAACTCTTCCCAACTACCAAGGTGAACATTCCTGGCGACGAAGAGAGCTGGGTCAGAGGGAATGGGGAAGGAATCTGGGCGGTCCCGGCAACAGCAGAAGATAGCGAGATCTTGTCCACCGAATCGCACGGAAAGCGGTTTCACGTACGAATAATGAATCAGGCCGTGTATTTCCCCATCGAATGGGGCTCGCTTTTGCTCGTTGAGCATCGCGGGCTCGCCAAACGACCGGTAGCTGTTCCTCTGGGGAAATAATGCCTTACTTCAAACTGCCCGACGTCTTTTACACCACACCTGACGAACCGACCCACAAGGTCAAGTACGGTAAGAAACCGTTCCAGTCCATCACTGTCAGAGTCCCCGGCGGTGATGGACCTCACCCCACACTCCTAACCATCCACGGCGGTAAGTGGAAGTCGTCCTATAGGGCGAAGCAGATGGAGTACCTGTGCGCCGATTTGGTAAAGCACGGGATCGCTTCCTGCAACCTGGAGTTCAAGCGCCTCGGCCACATCGACGGTGGTTACCCAGGTACGTTTATCGATCTGCTGGATGGGATCGACTGCGTTCTGGCTAACGCGGACGAGTGGAAGCTAGACAAGGCTAAAATGTCCTTGCTCGGTCACTCCTCCGGTGGGCATCTCGCGGTCTGCCTCTGCGCTATCGACCAGAGCGAAGAGTTCGCTGACCGCCCGCTCCCCTTCACGCCGTTCTCTGTGATCACGATAGCAGGCGCGCTCGACCTGAAGAACCTAGAAGGGCTGAAGCCCGAGATCGAAGAGTTCTTCGGCAAGCATCCGGTACTCTCCCCTATGGAGCAGCTGCCGGTAGGAGCGAAGCAGCTCGTCCTAGTTGGCTCCAAGGACAGACTGATGAACCAGTGCCTCGACTATGCTGTCGCAGCAGAGAAGGCGGGAGACAAAGTCTCCTCATTGGTCATCGAGAAGTGCTCCCACTTCCGAGTTATCGATCCCACCTTCTCAGGATGGTCCCTGATTAGGGAAGCCATCGTAGACACGGCAACTAAATGAGCCAATCTAAAGAAGAAGCAGACAAGATGGAAGCTGCAGCTCGTAAGCAAGTATACGACATTGCAGACAAATACGGCTACCAAGTCGAAACAGATAATGATGGACAACTAGTGCTATACACTGCTGTTCATCATGAGGACTATGAGTACTGTCCAGAATGCCATGGCTTCGATGGCGGCATGGACTGTGATAATGAAGAATGCAATGAAGGGATTGTATTTATAGGGGGAGAATAATGGAACAACCCCGAGTTGGTACTGTTCTTGTCTTCAAGGAAGGCATGACCAAAGAGCAGGCAGAACGCCTACTCACTAAGATCAGGGATGTCATCGACGACGAATACTATGTCAGCGGTATGCCCACCGTCCACGAGTTCGACTCGAAGTGGGGCGGCCCAGTCTGGTATATCCCATGAAAACCTTCATCCTTGTCCAGCACATGATATATGAGTCTGAATACTGGCTCCCCGACTTCTATGAAGCAGATAGTATTCAGGATGTCATCCAACATATGTTGGATGAGTACAATCGAGAATGCAAGAGCGACGCAGAGAGCGTAGGAGATCCAGCAGAACCTGCGATCACCAAGGTCGCCCATTTCTCAGAAGTAGACGTAGACTATGAGCCCACTCGGTGGTGCTTCTCTCTAGACGATTGTGTTTACTGGAAAGCTTGTCTGCTGGAAGACATTCCGGTGACTCAGATCAAGAAGTAGTATAGAAAGAGGCGGATTTTATGATTTCCGCCTTTATAGATCGAAGTGGAGAAAGAATGGCTAAGCTAAAGCACCCGACCCCCAACATGCTTGGGAAAGACTATGATGCGCAGACGATGGGGAGAGGTTTCCTCAGCAAGAAAGTGCAGAATAGAGCAGTTGAGCAAGTGCTCAAGGAACTATGTAAGCGGGACGGCATCGAATACCAACTGTGGTTCAACGTCCCGTTCAATCTCACCAACGTAGCTGAATCGCTACGAAACCAAGCGAGAGCCGAAGCTCTCTCGGACGAAGACGTACGAGGCTACACAGAGCGCGGCCTCCAACAGTACTGCGATAAGGAAGACGTCGGGGCGCTCCAAGATCCCGCCCCCATTGGCTGGGTGTCCAGAGGTAAGGTCGTCTACATCGACGGCAACCATAGACATGCGGCGCGTTGCGCTCTCGGTGAAGAGTTCGAAGTGTGGCCAGAACTCTTCATCATCATGACGGACGATCAGTTGGCCTTGCAGCGGCTGACGTTCGAACTCAACCCGAAGTTGAGAGGCACCACGACCATCACCAAGGACCACATGTTCCGCCAGGCCCTGCTGTTGGTCACCAACAACCGACTCAGCCACAAGGACGCGCGTGAGACAGTTGGTCTCAGTGAGCGCGCATGGGATCGGGCCTACTCGCTCCACAAGGCGAGGACGAGGCTGGAAGGTGCTGACAAGTCGCTCCTCGCAACGAAGCTGGCCAAGACCTCGCTCCAGAGGCTAGGGTCGATCATCGACAACAGGATCTTCGTCATGGCTTGTGAGTTGGCTCACCGCCACAAGATGACGGTCCCAGGTGTGGAGCAGCTGCTCCGGGACATGAAGCCGCTGCGGAACGAGAGCGAAGCGCTCATCGAACTCTTGAAGTCCAAGGGTGCGAAGCTGAAAGCAGCGCAGCCCCCAAGCTCTGCTAAGGGGACCAAGCTGCACCCGAGGCTCAAGACATTCAGCGCTGACTTGGGCAGGATCATCAACGCTCCGCTAGATGTCCTACCACGGGAAGTGAAGAAGCGCGGCCAGGAATATCGAGATCACCTGCTGGAGAAGGTGATGGAAGCTAAGACTCACCTCGAACACATGAGGCGAGGATTGCTACAGGAGAAGTAGAATGGCGCCACCTGTTTCCCCTGTCACTGAGTTCATTATCACTGAACTCCTCAAAGAGCCAGGAGAATGGGTGGACGTGCTTCCAATCAGAACTGAGGCACGCGACTACATTCATCCTGGTCAAGCCCAGAGGAAAGGGAGAGCAATCTTCCTTTCCTCTAAGTCTAGGAAAAAGGCTACTGAAGGGCTTGGCACTGAAGAACTGGAAGCCTATATTAGAAGTCAGGTTACCCCTGATATCCTAGTACGCAGAGGGTCTGACACTCTAATCAGAAGCATCCTCAATAACCAGCGATCTTTCCAGCACATAGAAGTTGACAAGGACTCCAAGTTTGGAACCGCCAAGCGAGTTAGGATCACCATCAAAGGTGTCCGAAACTGGATATCTCGCTTGAAGGACAGACTACCAGAGGAGGACATTGCACGTCTGGAGAGTTATCTGCGTAAATCAGAAAAAAGGACGGAAGATCGTCTCTTCGGAAGGGCAGAGCAGAACCTCCTTGCGATTTTTCACAAGTACACTAGTCGTCACAATGGGGAACATAAGCGCAGCCACATAAGTGCACGGGAGTTCGTGCGCATGTGTGCCGATGCAGTGGAACCCATTGTCAAGAAGTAAAAAGTGGCGGCGCGCAAAATAATTGCGCGCCGCCCCGCTTTGTGCTAAAATGGGGCGTCGCCCGAGGGGCGGCCCCGAAATGAGACACCAAATGCCAGAACCAACACCTGTAGTATGGGCAGAAAAGGAGCATTATGATGAGATTCTTCGCCTAAAACGAGGAATCACTCCCGGTCAAGCGCATCTAACAGATGACGAGATCAGAGAGCTGATCCGGGAGCAAGAGCTTTATGAGCCTGACTGCTTGTCCCTTGAGGCAGCGCAGGAACTCATCGATAATCTAAGGGAACGCTATGACTTCACGCGGAACCGTGCAAAAACGAACGAAGATGGGGAAGCTTAGGCTAACCTGTGAAGAGGGGGTGTATTCACTTAACACCCCATATGGAACACTACAGATCGTCGGCACCTTCATCCAGAATTTCCTGAAGATGGTTGAACTGCCTGTCAAGGCCGTGAACGAGAAGAACCCGCTCACGACAATCTTCAACGGCTTCGCACAGCGGGAGCCTGAGTTTGAGGTGCGCTTGTACGTGATCAACGGCGAGGCGACCACTATCGTGGCTGCGTCCACCAAGATCATCGATCACAACTCCCTGGGCAAGATCCAGCGGGCTCTACACGCTCGGTACGACCTCGTAGAGATGGTGCTGGGCCGGGTGACGTCGCACCTGTTTGTCTTCTCGGATGAGCTATTTCGGGCGTTCGAAGGTGACGGCGGGCTCTTCGCTATGGGCCTGCACGTCGCTGTGCCGCACGACGGCTCGAAGGTGGGCGAAGTGAACCGGGCGCTGCGTCGTCTGCTGGGCGGAAACATCAGCATCGTAAAGAACCGGAAGACCTCTTCTAAGTTCAACTACGATGGTGTGACACTGCAATCAGTGGCAGAGGAACTATTGCGCCACATTAAGTTCGCAATCGCAGATCAAGATGAGTCACAGGGCTCGTATCTGAAGGCTCGTCTGCAATCATTGGCGCAAACTAAGGCTTCGCTTCAGGAGCTGCTGTCAGCGTCGAACCAGATCGACAATCGGACTGGGGATTGGTTGCTGGCGGAACCGTTGGAGCTTGATACGATTCTTGACCACTATGGTTTGGCAAGTCCCACTGAGCGATCCGCGAACTGGTGCAAGTCAGCTGCTACACCTATCTGGCTCTTGGACGTATTCAACCTTCTCAGTGAAATCGCAGCGCGTCACTTTAGCAGAAATGAGCATAATAAAGTGGTCATAGCTGAAGCAGCGGGGAAGATCCTAACGCGGACAGGCGATCTGGAAGATGTAGCACCACGGATAAAGTGGAAAAAATTCGACAGAAAAAACCAGAGCAAGCTATACTAGGAGAGAGCGATGGCCACTAAAATCAAGTTTGAGCTTGACGTTGGGAGTGAGATCGTCGTTTCCGATAGCGATGGCAAGCGTGACGAAGAGAACTACACTATCGAGGCGCTAAGCAAATCGGTAGTGGAGCTTACCGGATCTGAATCTGGTAAGGCGCACCGAGTGCACATCTCCCGTGTCATCGCTTCCGTCGTGGACGGCAACGAAATTCCCAATCCCGCATTCCAAGAAACCCTACGAAAGAACGAGAAAATGTCTGGAAAAGCGACCGCAACCCCGAAGAAGAAGAAGACTCCCAAGAAGGACGTCGAGCCGGCAAAGGTCAACTTCAAGGAACTGCAGAAGCAGGGTGAAGTGTGGCAGAAGGAGAACGACTTCGACCACGCCGACTTCATCGCCAAGGCCGTGTGCGTCATCCTGGCGGATGGTCAGTCCTTCCTGACCTTCAACACCTACAATGGCTCGCTCGGCAAGAAGGGCGCCGAGGGGACGTCCTACCCCATCAAGGACTTCAAGTCGCTGACGCGCAAGCGGAAGCAGCTGGAGAAGAAGGGGTACGAGCTGACCCACAAAAACAAGGACCTCGCGTCCTACATCAAGGAGAACAACGACAACTAGTCGTTGTTCGTACAATACCGGCTGCCATCCCGGCAGCCGGTGCTTTAGGAGTAGACAGAAGTGCGTGGAACAGTGAAGTGGTTTAACGATGAGAAGGGCTATGGTTTCATCAAGCCCGATGACGGTGGTAAGGACCTGTTCGTCCACCACAAAGCCATCCAAATGGAAGGCTTCAAGTCCCTGAACGAAGAAGATCAAGTCGAGTTCGACGTGGTTGAAGGACCGAAGGGTCCAGCCGCAGAGAACGTTCGCAAGATCTAACAGTCTTCCAAGTGATGGCCCGGTGCGGATTACTCCCATCGGGCCATCACTATATTTGGGCCGGTAGCTTAGCGACCCTAAGGGTGGGAGCCCCTGGAACGATGGGGAACTTATAACCCACCTATGGTTATCGAGAAGGAAAGCGCTGGAGACAGAGACGCAAGGTGCAAATCCTGCCCGGTCCACTATGACAGCAGTATTTGAAACGGACCTACACAAGGAGCCGTTCATGCAAGCAGGTAAATTCAATCTAGTAATTGACGGTCAGTGGGGTAGCACTGGCAAAGGGAACATCGCCACATTCTTGGCATGGAAGTATGGAGTAAAGTGTGCTTCTACGACCAATCTACCAAATGCAGGGCACACCGCCATCTGTAACGTCAATGGCAAAGAATATAAGTTCATTTCTAAGGTGATTCCTGCCAGCTGTATTCTCAACAAGCTAGGCTACGATATGAGGTGTTACATCGGCGCTGGTGCCGGGTTCACCGTGGAACGCCTAATGCAGGAACTCCGAGAGTGTGACTACATCTCGGACGAACTCCCCACAAGTAAGAAAGTACACATCCATCCGAGAGCGATGATCGTCACCGAAGATCACGCGAAGATGGAGCGCACCGATACCAAGCACATCGCTAGTACGATGCAGGGATCTGGTGCGGTACAGGCTGAGAAGCTGATGCGTGGTGCTGAAGTAAAGCTTGCCCGTGACATGTTGGATTGGGGTGTAGTGACCAATCAAGATGCTCAGGGTGATGTCTACCCACTCTTCAGTGAACAGGTTATACTCATGATGAAAAATGAGTACACCTGGTTGCATGAAGGGAGCCAGGGATTCAGCCTCGGAGTCAACCACGGGTCACACTACCCACAGTGCACCTCGCGAGAGTGCACTCCGATGCAGATGATGGCCGACATGGGTGTACCGCACCAGTGGGCTGGCGACATCTACATGGTAATCCGTCCCTTCCCCATCCGCGTGGGTAACGTAATGGAAGACGGGAAGACGGTCGGATACTCCGGTGATTGCTACCCTCACCAGAATGAGATCACCTGGGAACAGGTGACGCGGGAAGCAGGAGCGCCGCCGCTCGTCGCGAAGGGCGAACTCACCACGGTGACCAAACGTCTGCGACGCGTGTTCTCCTACTCCGCCACGCAGCTCCAATACGCCGTGATGGTGACGGGAGCGACTAAGATCGCGCTCAACTTCGCAAACTACCTCGATTGGGATTGCTATGGCACCAACGATCCCGGCAGGTTATCGACCAAGGTGACTGATTTCATCAAGAAGGTGGAAGATGACGCCGGAATCCCGGTGACTGTGGTCGGGACTGGTCCCGACAGTATGCACCACGTAATGGAACTTACATGAGAATCACACCAAAGAACTTGGCAGACGCCCTGATTCGACGTCCGGTTGCCACCACGCTGTTCCAACACAGCGCAACCACGCTGTTCAAGCATCACCAGAGCAGCAAGCCGGCACCTTTTCTGGACCAGGATGAGAACCTGGCCCTTGCAGAATTGATGAGTAATGTGGTCGCGCCTGCGGCTGTCAAGCTCATGACGGATGGTATCGTAGGCAAGCAGCAGCTTGCCGAGATCTCGGTAATCAATCTGATCGACGGATTGGTCCAGTTCTATGGTGAGGACACCGCTGAGGAGATCCTCGACGTGAGCCTGACCGCCAACGCACTGCGGAAGTACGCAGACTGGATCTGCCGCACGCCGATCCTGCTGCGCCCCTTCTTCTGGGCGTTGGAGCGCTGGAGCGACGTGAGTCCGCGCAAAGCGATCCATCACGAACTATACCAGTTCGCCGAAATCCTCGATGAGGTGTATGAGGATCTAGCTGAAGAGGACTAAATGTTCACATCACTCCGCTGGTACCAGGAAGATATGACGGATGCCGTCTACGAAATCTTCCAATCTGGTGCTGCGCGGGTGCTTGCGGTCCTGCCGTGCGGTGGAGGTAAGACTTACACTGCTGCGGCAGGGCTTTGCAGGCCCTACCGCAAGGTACTGTGGCTAGCCCACCGTAGACGACTCCTCCAACAGGCCAATGAGTCATTCCAGAAACTTGGCCGGAATGACGTAGTATTCCATTCTGTCTTCAAGCGACCGGACCCGACCTGGGGCAAATTCGACCTGGTGGTGCTAGATGAGGCTCACCACGAGTCTTGCAGCACCATCCGGGATCTACAGGATAGGCTTCGCTTCGACCGGTTCTTGGGTCTGACCGCTACGCCCAAACGCGAAGACAACGCAACCCTCTACTTTGATGCGCAGGTCGTTGGGATCTCCATCGACCAGCTCGTTGCAGAAGGATACCTGGCACCACCATGGGTATATTCTGTCCGGTGTAAGGGTGATATCCTTGAAGTGCTACCGTCTTGGATGAATGCTCACAAGAGCATGCTCGGTCCGACCATTGTGTTCGTGCCGACCAAGGCTGCAGGAGCAGAATTCTCTGAGAAGCTTCAGATGAGAACCACCATTGTCACCGGCAAATCGAACCGGGAGCGACAGCTCCAGGATTTCGAAGACGGGAAGGTGGACGTGCTGTTCTCGTGCCTGATTCTGACGGAAGGAACCGACCTCCCGTGCACGAAGAGCGTGGTCGTGGCCCGGAACACCCGGAGCAAGAGCATGCTGACCCAGATGGCTGGGCGTGCGATGCGCACTTACAAGGGTAAATTAAACTGTAACCTCGTGGAGGCCCTGCCTTACGCTTCTCGTGCGAAAGTGCTGATGCGTCAGGTTGTTACCCCGAATAAGAGATACGTGTCGAGTAGATCAAGAGATGGATGGCAAACAAGAGAACTCGGTAGAAGCTAAGACCACCGAAGAGCTTCAACAAGAATTTGCTCGCATGAACGAACTGTTCCTAGAGCAGATCACCGATGTAACCCCAGTCTTCGAGACGTCCTACGAGTATAATGAGCAGAAGTACCATTCGGTAGTGCTCACTAGGGACGACTATGTACAGACTATAGGCTTATCAGGGGCAAGGAGGATCTTGGAAATTCCAATGATCCTCTGCCCCTTTGACGTCTCCACAGAATGGCTCTTCAGCAAGTTCGAAATCGAGGACAAGGAGAACACTGTTCTCACTCTGTGTCCTGGCGGATTTGTAGATGAGATCACTGAACGAGACGTAAGAAGATATCTCGGACTCCTCGATCTAGAGAAGGCCGAGCTGACAACTCATCTTGATCCAGATGTATATGATAAAGCGTCGCAAAATGCGCCACCGAACGTGGTTGCTTACTGCGTCCAGTTCATGAAAAAGATCAGGACCGATAAAGATAAAGAAGCAATAATCAATAGTTGGGTAGCAGGATTGCCCGGTGTGCTAAACATCACAAGAACTCCAGATTGGTGGGGTAGGTTTATCACCGATGTGCTAGACACACTGGAAGTGAATGAAATGCACCACCGGGCGCTTGGGATTTTGGATCAATTCGACCGTTTCCTTATGAAGATCCTAATTGGAACTTGCTACTTCTTCTCCACGCAACACGATAGCCCTTATATAGAGGTGACTAATGACGATGGCAACGATGACTGATACAGTGGAAGACGTCGGCACTGATACTGACACTCTGACACAAAAACCATGGATTATCGTACTATACGATGACCAGGACCACTCATACTACTACGTAATCAACATGCTGCGCGTTCTCTTCGGCCACACCGAGGACAAGGCATACGGCATGGCGGAGACTCTGGACAACGACGGGAAAGCCGTGGTATACAGTGGACAGCTAGAAACCTGCGAACTGAAGCGGGACCAGATCCATGCCTGGGGCGCTGACCGGCGTCTCGCGTGGAGCAAGGGCTCGATGGGCGCATCAATCGAGAAGGTAGACGGATAATGCCGCAAAGCGAGTTAGATGAAGCTCTTCAACTTCTGAAAGAGGGTGCGAAGATGGTGGACGGGCTTCTTGACCAGGTATCCATGCCAGATGAGTCGTTTCATCCGGTCTGCGAAGCTTGGGTCAGAAAAGTCAAAGAGATGACGGAACCCACATACGATTTCCCATGGCCGGATGTGACTGGCATTTATTCCGATGCCGGCCCGCCTGAGATGGTAGAGTTCCTCATCGAGGGCCATCAACTCAAGGTGACCCCCACTTCTCTGATCGGTTGCGATACAGGGAGGAGACGATATAAGGTGGAGTGCCTCTCTTGCGAAGAGACCATCCACAAAGCCACTACTGGTCCTAGATCATTGTGCAGGTACCACGTGGAAGGTAACCTGTAGTGACCACCTGGGCTGACTGGGCAGTCTTCATGGTTGCCGTGAGCTACATCATACTTCTCCCAAAAGCGATAGATGCTTGGCGCACTGTGCTTTTGGGAGAAGGCCCAGACGATGAATTCGGCTTACTTCAAATGTCGCTCAAGTCCATTGAGAACGATGGATGGCGTGGCATGTTGTTCGCGCTCGCTATGACCCTGCACTCCTGCTTGGGGTTGTTGTTCGCTTACGGGCTATTGATCATCGCCATTTTCATAGTGGCTGGCACTCTTGCTTGGGCCACTGCTATGGTTTGGACCTTTGGAATCTGATGGACAAAGTAATATTCCTCGACATCGACGGAGTACTCATTTCTGCTGCTGATCCAAGCAGCCAGATCTTCGTCCCAGAAGCAAAGTCGGCTCTTCTTTGCCTGATCGAGGAATCGGGAGCTAAGGTTGTCGTCTCTAGTACATGGGTCGGTTGCGGGAAAGATGTAGTAATTGATCTGTTCCAGAAAAACGGGATAGATCTAGAGATTCTTCTACATGAAGAATGGACTTCATATGAACTATCTCCCAACGCACGTAGGGAGGCCGATATCTGCGAATGGCTAGAGCTTCATCCAGACGTGAAGTATACTATTCTAGATGACCTACCTCTTTACAAAATGGACAATTTCGTAGAAATCGACCCAGTCGTCTGTATGACAGAAGGAAACTACAGGCGAGCATTAGAATACCTAAAGGGATAAGATGTCTAGAGCAATCGATTATAAAGCAGTACTCCATGAGTGGAGAGGGCTGGAACCATACGAGACGCTCTTGAGAGATCTAGGCAAGGATAAGTGGACTCTGAGATCTTGCACAGTACTTACCGACCTAGCTCCCAAGATGCTCCTCCTCTCCTTCTCTAAAGGTATAAAATGACCAAACTGCAGGCTATGGCCTGGTTTGGGAACATCGATGAGGAGGATAGGTGGCTGATGCCAGAAGAGAGGGCTCAGCCTGGAGTGATCATCGAGTTTATCATGTTCGTCACCCCGGTTCCCGAAGAGTCGGGGGACGATGAGTGTGTCATTTATTACGTCGAGTCCGACTTTTTTGTCCTAGTTGGACGGACTGAATCGGATGAACTTGGGAAAGATCTGAAGTACAGTCACATCGAAGACGACGCTATTTACAGGGATCTACTAAACAAAGTACTATGACATGTTACGGTGCAGCGGAAAACTCGTCTATAACCCGGAACGACCGGGCCTAAAATCCAATAATCCATGGTGGCTTGTGCTGGAGACCTGTGAGGATCTCTGCCGTTATTTCCGCCACCAAATCTTGATCCACCAAGAAGTAAAGCTCCACAAACCCTCGTGGGGCGCCCACCTCTCGGTTGTGCGCGGGATCGAACCGCCTAATCTTGAAGCGTGGAAGAAGCACGACGGCGAGATCATAACCTTCGAATACAAGTATTTGATCCGCCAGGCCGGGGATACGACCGGCTGGGACCGACCTGATAGCTACTATTTCGTTGACTGTTTCTCTGACCGACTTGCTGAGATAAGAATAGAGCTTGGTCTCGATGAGACACCAAAGACCAAGTATCATCTCACTATCGGACGGACATGGTGATCCTGCCATGTAATGACAAGAAAAAGACCAAGCGACTTTGTACCCATGGAACCTGTACCAACTAAAAAGTGGGGCCACCACCGGTCTGACAAGACATGGTCGTGGCCCATCTCTTTCCATGAACTCCACTGGATGGGTCTAGCGATACAGGAAAGAGGTGTGAAAGGTAGACTTATCTATTATCCCGCAACTCAGGATGATATATGTAAACCAGATTATGATCCATTCTTCCTTTTCCAGGTCTATTTCACCAGAGGGGCGGTCCTTTCCGGTAACGGAAGGAACATTTCTCGAAAGTCTGCCTATATGATCTGGGACGGTGATCTGACCTACAACCGGATCGTAGATCACAAAGCTCCGAAAGAGCGCAGTGGCCGTGCGTACTATCGCGGAACGAATATGCGCTTGCGGAAGTATACTGAGGCAGATAAGATGCTCATGGAAGCGTGCATAAGGTGTAATCTCGTATGAGCAAGAAAGTCACCGACGTCGAAACGTTCCCCATCTCCATTTCGGATCCGACCCGCGTAACCGAGCAGGCGTACGAAAGAGCGAGACAGACAGCTCTGGCCCTCTTCCGTATTGACGAGTATGGCCACTCCGACACCGTGGATTTCGTCCGCTCCACGGACTCTATCGTGGTCACCGTGGAATTTGAACGGATGCATGGTGGGATGGGAGGATGGTCATACCATTACAAGTGCTCTACTTGGATCGAGCGCTGCGAGGAAGAATAAAATATAATGTATGAAGAGAAAGGAACTGTGGAGCGTCCGATCAATCAGGATTGAGCCCTATCCTTTCTTTTTCGTAGATTATATCGCTCAGGACCACTCCAAGTTGATGGAGTGGGAACTTGAGAACTTCTCGGACGACATCCTAAACGGACGATTCGTCACAGCTACTGCAGCACCCGAAGTTCTTCGTAATTGTCGCACAAAGGTGTACGACGAAGAGCTAAAGTGCTTCATCGCCAAGTTGATCAGAAACCTGCTGGATATGATGCACTTCCAGGTTTCCTTCCTTCCCCGCAATAGAATATCTCTACACTACCTGCTGGAACAGCCAGTGGAAATGGAAATATTCTCCACTCAAATTAAGAGCCATTTTCGCCATATTAGACGGGGGATCTCCGAGACTATCCAGTCTCGGTTGGACGACGGGGACGATGAGCTACTTGTACTGGAAGAACCTATTCGGGTCGAGTAACTTCAGCATACTCGTGAATAGTGTGTACAATGTTGTTCCAGCGAGACTCAATGCTACTGAGAGTCTCATTTAGCTCTTCGATATCTTCTCTAATCTCACTCTCAAAGACCTGTTTCGCGAGAGTCTGGAGAAATAGTGGATCATCGATTTGCATATACTCGGTAATCTCAGCGCCGAGTGTCGCCCCTTTCTCCATTACGCCCCGAAGAGCTTCAAGGAGGGGGTGGAAGAGCGGAGCATCAGCCGCAGCTGGCTGGTGGACTACCGGGACATCCTGAGCTTGATCCTCATCTTCTGACAGGATCTTGTCAATGTCGTCTTCCATCAAGTGGGCAATCTGGTCGATGTCGTCTGGCATAACTTATCTTTGTCCTGTATCACTTACTGTCATGCGTTCGGTCCGTCCGTATCTAAAAGGACGTGGATCCGAGTAACGCGCTTGTGGTGTCTATCCTCCGTACCCATACGGAGTATCTTACTCTGTCAATGAGTAAGTTCAAAAACCTCAAATACCTGCAGTGCACCTATAGGAAGGCTGCAGAGAACATTGAGGATCTTCGACGGCCGCTCGACGACGTCGCGCTTGCCGATATCCCGGGTGTTGGGAAGAAGATCTCAGCTAAGATTATAGAGATCCTAGAGACTGGCGAGCTGAGAGAACTAAACCAGCAGATTAAGAGGCATGGCGATCTGCGGGATCTCATGAGTGTTAAGGGTATAGGTATAAAGACAGCAAAGAAGCTATACCGTAAGCACCGAGTAACAACAAGAACAGGTCTACTACAGCTAATCCAAGTCGGAAAGATAAATAACCCCACTCTATCCGCAAGACTGCAGATTTCAACCGAGCGAATCTGCTGGGATGATGCATACAGTATATTTACCAAAGTAGCCGATCAATTACCTTTCGAAATGAAGTGCGCCGGCTCCTTGCGCCGGGAATCCAAAACAGTTGGGGATATAGACATCCTCATTGAGAGCCCCGAAGCGATCGACACTTTCTGCAGCCTTGGGCCGATTGTTGAAAAAGGGAAGCGCAAGTGTGCTATTGTAACGGACGGCGCGTGCGTAGAATTAAACATAATCGATCGCTCGCAGTGGGGGACGGCCTTACTCCACATGACCGGGAGCAAAGACTTCAACAAGACACTGCGTGCGTCTATCAAACAGGACGGTTGGTGTCTAAACGAATACGGTCTCTTCCGGGAAGGCGAAGCTCACCGATTTCGGGAAGAAGAGGAGGTATTCCAATTTCTAGGTCGGGAATACGTTGCTCCAGCCCTAAGGTCATAGTAGAATTTCATGGCATCATGGCCAATGGATACTATGGCGAAATCGAAGAAATAGAAGATCCTAATACCGAAGTAAAAGAGATCTATATCTGTCCACTTCAAGAGCATCCGGAAGTGGACCCCGATTTTGAAAGCAACCCGAATGCTTTCTCTTATCGGTATGATGTTGAAACAGAAAGAATAGTATTGCTAATCGATGTCCGGAAGAAAATGGACCGGAAATGGCCTGACGCTCTGCAGATCCTCCCTCTCTCCGAAGAAAAAGAGAGGGAGGTGCGAAGCTGGTTAGCAGAGATTATGTGATCTTTTGGGTGACGATCTGGCTCTGGTCCATATGGGCGAGCTGGAAATCCTCCGCAGCCTCCGCCACCAGATAATCGTCTACGCTGACGCCCGTTGCGTTCGGGGAGGACGCTGAGCCTCCCGTTCCAAACACGCGGAACTCAGTAGTGAAGTTCAACATGGTCCTGATCTTGGTATCGGGACTATTCTTGTCGATCACACCACCGGTAGCATCGACATTAACTAGGTCCAGCACGGCCCTGCGGATTTCAACTGCCATCTTCTTCTCCGTATAGCTTCTTTCTGATATTTGTAGCTGAGATGGCCTCAGTAGCCGCATCCAGCTGGATGAGGTCGTATCCTACCTGGCGTCCGATGTAGACCGTCAGGTCGCAGTCTGGGTCTGGAGAGTCGATGACGATCACTCTACCATCCTGGAGTTCTTGGTAGAACTCCTTCTCTAGCATGGTTCTGCGTTCGTCCACTCCGAAAGGGTTTCGCTCGCTCTGATCAGTGTCCCGTAGAATCACGATGCATCGGTCTTCCTTTTCTAGGATATACCTGATGCACTTGATGTGACCTGCGTGTAGCGGTTGAAACCGTCCGGTATACCATCCTGTACCCATAGCGCACCTCCAAAGTAGGTTTTCCTATTTACTACTAAATCTCATAGTGTATATCCCTCAAAAATATATTATGAGAAATTGGGGCGCACTGTTACTGATCCTTTGCATTTCAACTGTTTCATGTGCTTCTGTGGAATATGGCAGAATTCCACTGGAAGGCCAATGGGATTATGTCGTTGTCCAGAATACCATTCCTATCGAGTCAGAAGGGGATGTTGTACTCTCTTCCAACGATAAGAAACAGTTGGCGATGCAACTAGATCGGTTCCCCAACGCATGGAAGCACATCGATAAGTTAGTGATCTCAGATAGGTTGAAACCAGGAATCCTCGGCCTATACAAAAGCAATGTGATCTACGTTCTGCATATGGACATGGACGGGATGAAGCAGGTGCTTTGGCACGAGGTAGCTCACGCTAATTCTGAAAACATCACCAGCGAACAGCTATATGAGTGGTGCGAGGTTATTTCTGATCGGCTAGACGAAGCGGGCCTGGAAGATGTCCAGCACGACAAATGGGACGAAAAAGCACATTATGAAGGCTTCCCATCTGCTTACTCTACCAGGAACGTCTGGGAGTTCATGGCGGAACATGTGATGTTCCACACCATTAACCCAGAGAGACACAAAACTCTCTGGCCGCAGGAAGCCGCCCTAATTGAAAAGCACGGGTTAGCCCCGAAATATTAGATCAGGGCGTCACCAAGACCTGGAAGAAAGCCCGTCCCACCAGTGGTGAAACTCCCAAAATCAATGGGCATTTCCACAGGTGAAGCTGTGTAGCACACGTTGGGATCTAGAACGATCGAAGGCTGATAAAGATGCTTCAGCTCAGTGTGACAATCATAACACCAGCCGCATAGGTGGCAGGTCTTGATGTGCTTGGCGCATTTCATACAGTGCATGGTGGTCTCCTGTTGGATATTCTAACTACGCGAGGAAATGTCCCCGGCCCGCGTATCTGATCTTTAGCTTAGCTCTTGGTTAGGAGCGACTCCTAGTAGCCTAGCCGTGATAAAAATAAATCTCAGGAGCGTTGCGCCTTCGGGGCTGTGCCGGGGTACGTCAAACTCCGGATCCTACAATGAAGACCACCAAGCCATCTGGCCCTCCAGTATACAGGACTCTTGACACTACAAGCGGACTAGAGCCGCTTTTCGTCACGCAGTCCCATAGGAGGGTTGACATCAACTGGAAGATTAATTGGGTGGACCCTATAAAGTTCGAGAAACACGACGATTATCTCCTACGCTTCATGCCCATCCTGTCCATCTCCTCTCAAGACAAGAGATTGCGAAGGCGCATCGTCTACGATTGGAGCATGGACCTGAGAGACCCACAGATGATGGTGGGCATCGCTATTGGTCAAAGACGCCACACGTGGGAGCTGGATAAAACACGAGCCGTGGGGCGTGAGCGGTGGAAGCGTGAATACCCACAATGCAAGAAGAAGTTCGGGCTTGGCAGAGGTACAAGCCAGACTTCCACGCCTAAGATAATTGCAATCTATCTTGATGATGTGTACTACATCGGGATGAACACGTTCAGGCGCACAAGGAGCGGTCGAATGTCGTGCAAGATTTTCGACCCTCAGACCCCTAGACCAACATCTAGTAAAGCCAAGACGGATACTTTGTTCATCTATAAGATAGAAAAAGCAGTGAAGAGCTTCATGAAGAAGAGGGTTTAGACTCTTCTTTTTCTATTCTCTTCGATAGCGTTCCCTTCTTGAACGCGCGCAAGAGCTGGATAATAGTAATCCATACTGCGCTCTTGAAAAGCAGGCCCATCGCGATAGGTAGACCCATCGCGTGCGCTGCAACTCCGCCTGCCGCAGGGACCCCGAGCCAAAGAAGCGTTTCTTTAGCTATCTTGCTTCTTTCTGGGCTTGTCCCGCTTAGCACCTCGACGGCCATATCTAGTAGGCCCTCGGTGCCAACGTTGGCGTGAATCTTCCGCAGGAAGGACTCTTCTTTGCCGCGCATCTTCTCAAGATTGCGCTTCATGAAGTCCTGGAGTTTGCTTTCGCTCAGGACTCGGCGTTGAGGGGACGATAGAGTAGGCATACTCTATGTTTGTCACTCTCTGGCTATTTCGCCTAGGTAACCACCATGGTGACGAAGCCCATAGTCCTCTTTGCTGATATTATTCTTGCCCATTATGCAAAGGGCGAGGGCGTCTCCGAGCGCAAGCATAGCTGTCGTACTTGCCGTGGGCGTTAGACCAAGATAGCACGGCTCCTCTATCTCTCCTAGCTCTAGAACATAGTCGGCTAGGTTTCGGATAGGCGCGTCTGGATGTGAAGTGACGGCGACCACCGTTGAAGCACCCAGACGGCGGGCGAGCTGGATCGTCTCCAGTACTTCGCGAGTTTTCCCGCTGGTCGAGAAGGCCAGCAGCAGGTCGCCTGGAGAGACAAGCCCGAGATCGCCGTGAGCCGCTTCTCCAGGGTGAAGGAAGCAGGCTGGGGTTCCGGTGGAACAGAGAGTTCCAGTGACCTTCCTTGCGATATTCCCGGCTTTACCCATGCCTGTGAGAAGTACTTTTCTATGGCCCATGCGAGCTATCAAGTTAACCACTTTGTCGAACTCATCCGACAAAGGTACATTAAGGATAGCTTGTGCTTCCGCTCGTAAAATCTCACGTGCACGTTGTGATGGCTTCATGCGACTCAGATACATAAAGATGCTATGGCTGAAATAACCGATCGATTCCAACCAGAATTTGTAAGATGGCCTATTCAAAATAATAGGACAGGCTTGCAACCAGTTAATCTCCCTATCGTCCTAGTAGTTCCATGGGTTAGGATAAACGACGCTCCGGTAGCAAACTCCGGTGTGTTCGATCTCCGATACTTCATTGAAGATGCGCCAGGGTTGGTGCCAGTTGCTGGTTTCCAGAATAAGGGCATCTTCGTACCGGACCTTGAGCGCTTTGTCGTCACCGTTTCTGATCTAGAACTGAGCAGGACAGCTATCCCACTTGAAGGGCAGATATTCTTCGACCAGGAAACCGGAGAGGAGAAGGATTTCTTCGACGCGGTAGACGGGGACTTCTTCGAGTACACTCTTGAACGAGGGATGCTAGACGGGCCTGGAGCTAGAGATCGGATTGTATACCATCCAGACGCCGACTATTATGACCTATCAATATTCGCTATCGACACAGCCGATCTGAAGCCGTTTGGACGTTACAAGTTCGTATGGCAAGCATCGTACAACCCACGTCTGGTCACCGCAGATCAAGAACTCCTATGCATCGACGCGACTCGTGAAGCTCTAGCTAGATACGATCTGATTCATGCTCACCCTGGTGAGGTCCACCAGGCTCTTTTTTCTAACACTCCGTCCATCTACTTCGACGGACAGGTTGCACTTGACGATGACCCATATGTCAAGTTTCTACGACCCTTTGCCGATCTCCTGCAGGACATCCACGACGAACAGAACCTCCTAGAAGGTGTCAACTTCGTCAACCGCATCCCGCAGCAGCTTATTCCCTATCTTGCATATCTTGTTGGCTGGGAGTTGCCATACTTCCCAGGGTCCACAGATGAAATCCGGCGTAACGTACTGAAAAATGCTCGTCGGTTGCAGCAGCTCAAGGGCTCGCGCAGGGTATTGGTCGAGCTGTTCGAAATCTTCGGGTTCATGGTTGCTATCAGGAACCTCTGGTATAACGAAGACGGCTCAGGGTTCCAAGCGCCCAACGAAGACCAAATCACCGAAGAAGAGACGTGCCGCACAGAGCCGCTAGTCTCCGATTTCTCAGAAGATGGCTTCGGACAAATTGTTGTTCCGCTTCTCTTCAGGCCAACTTCGGATGTAACTGTTGACGCCTATCTGGTTGACATCGGTTCGGCGGCCGAAGCTGAGCTACAGGCAATATCAGACAGCGTTGATGATATGCCAGAATCTGTTGAGGGCGTTTGTGCTCTCGACCTCGACGGATATCTCTTATCCCCCGCGCTCGCTTCCATCAGCCCGCCAATCCTCGGGTTCTCCAAGGTCTTAATCGATCTTGAATCGGGCCAAGGCACCGACGACAGACAAGTAAACGATGCGCCACTAAACAAAGTCGGTCTCAGGTACGGCAGTGATAACAACGTAATAACGGTCACGTTCGACCACTACATCGACTTCGACCGATCGCGACAGAAGCTCTTCATATTCGCCACCTATCTCTACGACAAGCTCGTCGTTCCCCCTGAACTACAAAACCTGCAATCTAACCGTTTCGACATCCAGATCCTGTCGGTCCAGGGAGAAGAGCCAACTAGCCAGTTGTACGAATTCCTGTTGGATTTCGTACTGAGATTGAAGGCGTTCCACTCTCTCCTACGCAAGATCATTATACTAATAGATTGCTGCGAAGTCTACAACGTCCAAGACTTCTGCTTGGGTGGTCTGAATAAGCAGGCTCCGGGTACCGATGCTGGGGAACTACAGACGCCTCCCGCTATCATCCCACTAGACCCAACAGAATGCGACGATGATAGAGGGTTCAGCCAGGAGACACTAGACCTCCGTGCCAAGATCATCGCTGGGCTGGAGAACGAACACCAGACTTGGAAAGATCTAGATGGTACCCATGTGGTACCCGAAGAACAGCGAGCGGAACTAGAAGCTCTCTCCAATGTGGCGATTCCGAGACCGGACGCCTCTCCCTGCGAGTTCACCCCGGCTGGCCAAGACCGAGTTATAAGCAATGGGGAGAAAGACTTCGACCATATCGCAGATGATAGGTCTAAGCTCTGCTCTACACAAGGGAACTCTGACGATTATTGCTATAAAGGTCGTGTTCAAACTCCGGTAGAGATCGATCGCTGCCTGATTGCAACCGAACTGTTGAGATGTAAGCCTTGCAATCTTGGCATGGGGCATGGTGCGTACTATACCACCCCCATCGTGCCAGAGCAGGTCGGCACCTTCGCAGATGATCGTTGCGATCGCTCTAGCATTGGGGTGTCGTTCCTTCATACTCTCTTCGCAAGAGTGAAGAGCTACCAGGGAGCCACCCTTCACTACACTGACAGAGATCAATTCAGGAACGACCTCGTTGATAGCAACGAGTTCTTTGCGATCAGGCGTCCTTCCCTCGATATTCAAAAGGACAACCTTTTCTTCCCAGGGCACAGATTCGTCTCCATGAACAAGCTGGAGAACGATTTTGTATCGATCTACTCTTATAGGCCGTGGGATGACATTTTCCACAAATGCCCCGAAGCTATAGGAACAGATAAGCCCACGATTGAGGATCTGAACCCCTTGATCGTGGAAGGGACGGACGGGGACGAGTTCCTCACTTTCGAAGACATCCCACTTGAGTATTGCGGGAACGGCTTGGTGCCAGACATCTCCAGCCTAAGCGTGCACGCACACAGAGATTTCTTGGTAACCCATGCGATCTACTCCACTGCAGAGCCTCGTGCTGTCAGCACGGATCCAGTGGTGTTCGAACAGACCGTGTTTACTGATGTGGACGCTATCTGTCTTGGCAGTGGTGTGCCGCCCATCTTCGAATCGGCCAACGAAAACTGCGCCTGCCCGCCAGACGCGATAGACGAAAGCGGGAGCGAGCCCGCTGGCGTCGATTTCGCCAACGGCTACCCGGCCGAAACCGGGCGCTATGAGGCGGATCTTGCAGATTTTGATTATCCCCGGGGCACGAGCGAAGATGTGGATGTCACTTTGCTGCTTGGTGTGCCTCAAGGCGGTGGTGAAGGCACCGAAGGTGTCGATCTTCTCTTCAAGTGCGGCTCTGGCATCCTGGTGGCGAAAGACGACCCACGGGCACATCTTTACGCCCCCTACCGTCTTGATTGCGGCTGCGAGACATTTGGCTGCGACCCGACGAACCCAAGCGAAGAAGAAGCAACCATCGACAGGTGTTCCGTCGAGCTGTTCAGGCTCCCAGATAGCAGCCTGGACTTCAATTGCGATCGGGTCACTACAGACCTGTTCATGGTGTTGACGGAGAAGTTCGGCACATGTTCAACGAAAGTTGACGGAACAATACCTAACATGCTATGCTTCGATGAGACAGCTATTGATCTAGAATTCGAAGAAAAGTATCCAGAACAGGGACAGTTCAAGCTTGTAGACGATTACGGAATCATCTACATAGGAATGTTCGAAACATCAGGATCGAGAATCGACATAACCGTCACCACACTAGACCCTAGAGTTTGGGGAGAACCACCCAGCGGCAGGGTTGAAGGGAGACGAGTGTTTAGAAGAGGCATTGTTACAACGTGTAGGCAGATCATCGAACACACCGATGACGGCTACATAATACTGGCGGAAGGGTGTGAACAACGAATCGACGAATTTCAGACCAACTTCGTTTGTGGGGACGAGTTCCCACAGGACCCGTTCGCCTTCCACGTGGATTGCGGAGTTTGCGACGAGGTTGAGATGGAACTAGTGGAAGTGACGGGATAAATGAACCAAAAAGATCTCACGCTTGAAGCTATGTCGGCTATCTATCACATATTCCTTAACCAAAAGGACCAGCCGATACCCGCTGAAGTGCAACACCGACTACTTTCTGCGTATGCTCTGCTGCAGCATACTAGGGATGATTCCTCTTACTTAAAAATATCAGTAGATCTGACAGACAAATTGCTGATTGACCAGAGAAAGGCGCGATTGTCGGAGTTGAGGGCAACTCCGTTCAACCTGGATATCGACCAGGCAATCGAGTACGAAGAGGGCGTTGCAAAGGATCCGGAAGATGCGGATCGCGATAGCGTTAGACTGGGAAGAAACGTTAGCTCAGACAATATCTGAGATCGACGAGAAAGGTCAACTTCAAGTACGATATAAGCCTCGTGCTTGGTTGCGTGAATTCCTTTCCGTCCTCAATTCCGAAGATATTTCATTTATCGGAATCTACTCGTGGGGAATGATAACCCCCATTGGTCTCCAGCACCTGGACCAATGGGGGTTTAAAAATTGGTGCCTCGACAAATTCATCAAACAAGTCACCATGAACCTAACGGAATGGCGACATGCGACCCAAGATGTTGATATAGTGATACTAGTAGACGATCTAGATTGGATGATAGTCAATAAAGGTAAAGCTGCACAATTCGATCATAAAATGATAGGTATAAGAGTACCTAATTTCGAAGAAGATAATACTACCAGAGCGTTGCAAGAAGCTTCCCGGAGAATTATCGAAGCCATAGCAAGTTGCAAAAATACGTAAACAGAATTCCGGAGGCGTCAGATGTTCGATTTCGATCTAACCACCTTTGCTGGCCTGGCAGCAGCCACTACGGCAGCGGTAAGCGGCCTCAAGTTGATGTTCCCAGACCATGTGAAGGGTAAAGAAGCCCTCATTTCCTTGGTCCTCCCGCTCCTCCTAGGTGTGGTAGCCAAGCTCTCTGGGTCTTTCGCGGGTCTTGAGTGGGTTCCCTTTGTCACGACGTTGCTTTTGGGCGGTATGACGGCCCAGGTAGCTCACGATAAGGTCGTCAACCCCGTGAAGGCCCTCGCTGCACCGAAGAAGGATCCAGAGCCAGAGGCGGATGAAGGATAACAAGGTGAGCCACTACGACGTCAACCTCATTGCAAGCCTGATCACCGAAGATCCAGACGTCGTTGAGAAGGTAGAGGAGCTACTAGACGATCCAAAGGATAGTCTAGTCTCACGGGAAGCCGTGTATGATGCGATCTCTATCATCAAGGACCTCCTTGGGAAGCTTGGTGGGGAGGAATCGCCGGGTATCTCTATGCCGAATGTTGATCCGGATAGAGTTATGCACGACGAGGACTCCCCTATCGAGTATGATAAGCCCAATGTAGTCTTGAAGATCAACAACCTCGATGCTAGCGATCACAAAGCTGTAGATGAGATCAAGAAAAGGCTACGAATAGACGAGCCGTCTGCCGGTTGGGAGTTCGGTGAACATATCAACCGCTATTCTATGATGTCGATCTTCCCAGAGCTTGTGGAGATGATCAAGGAGAAACTTGGTCTCCAGTGCCGTGGTTTCGGCAATGAGAAGGCGGATGTGGTGGAAATCCACCTAATCGTGCCATCCAAGGAAGATCAGGAAGCTGACTCCGCCGAGCTAGAAGATGAGCTAGAGGGCGATGAGCTTGAAGGCGAGGAAGGCGTAGAGCCTGGAATGATGGGGCTAGAACCCGGAGCAGCTGAAGACCTGTCTTCTCTACAAGGTATGGAAGCCCCACAGGCCGAGTTGGGGACCGCCCCACCCGCCCCAGGTGAACCACCAGAGGAAGCTCCTCTTGAGCCGGCTGTTCCAGGAGAGGAAGTGCCGGAAGAAGAGGAAGAAGAGGAAATGCTATTTTGAGCGGCGCTTCTTTCGTTTTACGATAGGTCGCTCAAGAATTTCCTTAGCCTCGAACATCTCTTCACGAATTCTTTCGAAGTATCGATCAGCGACTCTCTTGGCGTCTTCATAGTTGCTATTCTTTACTTCGAAGACTTTAGCAATCAAGGCGTACCCTTTGGCTTCGCCTATCATCTTCCGAATAGCGCGTTCAGCTGCTTCTCTAGTAAGCTCGGTCGAACCTAACCAAGGACCGTTAAATGTGACGCCCTTTTTCTTGTCGTCACTGATCTTGGCGTAGACGATCACGAACTCCATACTTTACCTACCTGTGCTACCGAAACCAGCCTCCCCTCGGTCCGAATCGGCCAATTCAGTTACTTCACTGAAATAGCCGTGAACTATGGGAGACAGGATCATCTGCGCCAGGCGTTCACCATGTTCCACAACGATTGGGAACGTGTTGTCATTAGAGACTTGGGTGAATAGCCTGCCGCGAAACCCTTGGTCTATGGTTCCTTCGACCACTCGCAGGCGACGTCGCCTTTCGGTCGAAGAGCGATGGGAAATTCTGGCGAAAACACCATGTGGGAATTCCATATGCATCCCGGTGTCTAGGAGTTTCCGCTCGCCGGGAAAGATGGTGAGTCCATTGTCTCTATCTTCCGGGCTAAGAATAACGTGGAGATCTACCCCAGCGTCACCAGCTTTGCGATGATGGGGTAGACCGAGACTTTTTGCCTCGTCATCTACAAATTTGACTTTGATAGTCGGTGTGAATACAGCTTGTAGATCAGAGAGCGCTGTCTCCAGAATGGAGATCTTTTCTTCCAGCGACTCAATCTGGTGTTGATAGACTTCGCTCACGTCTTCCTCCGTTCTCATGGGAACGTTGAGATACGAAGGAAGACGGAAAGTACAATAAATACTATACAGACACAGGTGATAGTAGTGGCTTTACAGTTTCTACGATACTAGCGAATACCTCGTCTTCGGATCTGTTTGCGTCGATCCCAAGGCAACGAGGGACTGGATGTGGTGTGGTCGTAGTGAGATTGACGAACTTAGAGAGTCTGTGCTGGAACTCTTTGTTCGGCTCGTCAAGCATCATATCGTATGCCTTCGCTACTTTGCTGAAGTACGTACGATCTTCGTTCATCTTCTGTTCGAAGCGGTCCTTGCCCACACCCCCACGACCCATGACGCGTGACTTCACCACATCTGGGTTTGCTCGTAGAATGATGAGCAAGTCAGCCTTTGGTGGAGAAGGAATAGCGTCATGCACCCTATCCAGATCATCGATTGAACAACCGGAAGCGATCTGGTAGGCTAGAGACGAAATGAAGTTGCTCCGGTCTGCGATGATCCACGTACCGTCCGCTAAGTTCGGTCTGAGGATCTGGTGGGTAAACGCACTGTTATCCACCGCAAACAGAAGAGCTTCTGTGATAGGATCTAGGTCGTATTCTTTAGTGAGTCGTCTGATCTCACCGCCGAATGATGTCGCGCCTGGATGCCTCGTATACCTCGATGGGACATCTTGGTCAGCCAACCACATTTCCAGTCTCTCGGACATAGTGGTTTTACCGCTGCCATCGATTCCCTCGATGATGATGTATTTGCCGCTCATGTGTACCTCACCTAAGTGAAAAGCCTACTCGTAAGATACATGCTCAGCGACGACGTTTTCTGGGGTTCTTCTTCTTCAGCAATAGTCGGCGCTCGAAGTCGAAGCCAGTTTCAAGATACTTCGCCTCAGCGCGGGCTTTGACGAGTAGACCTTTCAATCGGCGAGCATCCCCGGCCAATTTCCAGGCGTCCTTTTCAAGTCTCTCGATCTTGGCTATCGCCTCACCGCTCGTGACGAAGTACTCCTTGACCGCAGGGAATACATTGGTATCCGTCTCAAAGAAGTCTTCCAAGATAAGCTGGAACACGTTCTTTTTGTGAGTCTCAAGGCGACGGCCATTTACAAGACAGTATTCACTGTCTTTGGTCTCTTCGACCTCGGCCTGTTCCTTGACCTCACACTTCTTCATGTGAAGTGTGAGGCCACTCTTGGATCGGATATCGTCCTTGCCGCAGCGAGGGCAGGTGAAGCCTACTTTTACTTCTTGCCCGTCTTTTCGCTGATCTCGTCCCGGATGTCCTTGTAGAGGCGCTTCACTTCCATCATCTTCTTTCTTACTCTTCGACCCGCGAGCTTTACCCCGCTTTTTGTCGCTTTCAGATAGTCTTCCTTGCATGAAAGGACAATCTCCTCAAGCTCGCCTAGCAACGTTCCGTCTAGTTCGTTGTCACTCATGGTGACCTCCAAGTTCTCAGACTATGTACTTTTAGAGTGGTAATGCAACCATGCCGCTATCCACCAAGCTCAAATACCAATCGACGGTCTCTTGTAGTCCGTCCATGAGCGCGGTGGGTGCCACAAAATCGAAATACTGCTCCGCTTTAGTAACGTCTAGACATCTCCTTGGTTGACCGTTGGGATATGACTTATCCCATTCGATCTCACCCTCATAACCCACAACTCCAGCTATGGTGATTGCCAAGGTGTAGATGTCAATTTCTCCGCCAGTACCGATGTTAATCGGTTCACTTCCGTCGTACTTCTCTGTAGCCATTAAGATTGCCTGTGCGCAGTCGGGAGCGTAAAGAAACTCTCTTGTGCACCTACCATCGCCCCATAGGACAACCTTATCATCTAGACCTCTTTTGGCCCTAACGCACTTGCGAATGATAGCAGGAATAACGTGTGATGTCTGTAGGTCGAAGTTGTCGTGTGGGCCATATAGGTTGACTGGGGAGAGGTAGATCGCATTGAAGCCATATTGCTCTCTATATGCTTGCGCCTGGACTAGTTGGAGCTTCTTAGCGATACCGTAGGGCGCATTTGTCTCTTCAGGGTACCCGTTCCAGATGTCCTCTTCCTTGAACGGGACCGGACAGTGTTTCGGGAATGCACAAATCGATCCAATGGCGACGTACTTTTTCACGCCACGCAACCTAGCTACTTCCATCATATTGAGGTTCATGACAGCGTTCTCGTAGAAGAACCTGCCGGGTTCCTTCATGTTGGCCCCGATGCCACCACAAATTGCAGCCATGTGGATTACCACTTCTGGCTCGTGGTCAAGCATCATCCTATAGATCTCTTCCCTATGGCGAAGATCATAGGATTTACTATTGAGACAGGTAAAACTAGTTACCCCATGATCTATAAGAGCTTGTCGCAGATGAACACCAAGGAATCCACTCCCTCCGGTAATGATTGTTCTCTTGTCCTTTAGTCTCATAGCGTTCTCCGTATATAAAGCGATCAAATACGAGGGTAACATGGATACGTACCAATCGCTAAAAGAGAAGATCGAGTTCTGCGGAGTTGATGAATCCTATGGGCCTACTGGTCGAGGATGGGATATTCAACAGAACCCGGCAGAACTCGCAGCATTTATTCTACGCCTCTATGACATGGGGTTCGCCCCAGGAAGCGAACACAAGATACTAGAAGTTGGAACGGGCTCTGGAGGGCTTTACCGCTTCCTTCGGAACATGATGAAGTGGAATACCTATGTGATCGACGTAAAAGAGCCTGAACCTTGGCACTTGAAAGATCACTACTGCAAATCGAAGCTGGACCACGACATCGCCCAAAGGTGGATGGTTCGACAGGGAAACAAATTCGATCTAGTCTTTATCGACGCCGACAGATCATACGAATCCATGAAAAAGTGCCAAGAAATCTACCTCCCCCTCACTCAAGTCTTCGCGTTCCACGGTACGAGTGGGTTGCGTGGCTGTGAAGGAGTGAAGCAGTTCTACGACGAGGCAGACCGAGAGAGCAAGAGCGGCAAGATATATGTGTGCGGAAAAGCAGAAGCCCCCGGCCCGATGCGGGCTGGTATAGGATGGATCATCCCTTAAGCTCAGTCTGCTTGGCACCGAATCCTTTTCGCTGATCCTTGCTCAACCACATCGGGTGAGTGGATAGAGACTCGTATGCAATTTCGAACTTGTTCTTCACTCTAGATTTCTGGTAGCTGTCCCAGAAGATATACTTGATAGCTGAGATGCGCCGATTAAAGTCAATATTGACTCCCGGTCTTTCTTCGGCGAACAGTTTCTTGTACTGCTTCTTCTCAGCTTCGTCCCATTCCCAGTTGATGCGCTTTTGCGAGCGGTGGATATCATCTACGTTTCGGCGCATAAACACAACTGCCCAACCAGGGGGCATATTGTGTGCTTGGAAAGCGAGAATCGGACATTGGACTACAATCTTCTCTTTGTCAGAGAGGAAGTTTGTCAGGAGTCCGATATTAGATCCGACAGAGTGGAAACCCTCATCCACATACCGGTAAGATAGATCACCTGCGATCATCTTGCCAGCTATGGTAGTACCAGACCTCTGTGGCCCGGTAACAATTACCTTCTTGAACTTGCGAAGTTGAGAGATCGCTTCGTCATATGTCATACGTTATGTTTGATAGATATATAAACGAAAATCACGAGGTCACCCATGACAGTAACTGCGCGGTATTTTGACGGACTAGAAGCTACAATCACCAAAGCGTGCCTCAAGCTTCGCGGTTCTTTTGAGCCGGAAGGCGGGCCGCACGCAAGGGAACCTGGTGTGATCCGATGGTTCCTAAACGAGGCGATGAAACACGAGAACCCGGTGGTTTTGGATATTGGTGCTTGTACCGGGTCTTACGCGCTCCTCAGCAAGTTTCATAATATGAGGATCTTCTCTTTTGAACCAACGCGAAGGACGTACGATCAGCTTTGTAAGAATGTCAAGTTGAACGAACTAGAAAAGAAGACCATCGCTCTCCCATTCGCTGTAGGTGCGAAAGAAGAGAAAACTACTTTCCACGAAGTGATCCATGATAGTTGTGCTGCTCTTTCAATGCTTGGCGGAAGACCAGCTAATCATAAAGAGACAGAGCCAGTGCAGGTCCATGTGGTAACGGTTGACGCTTTCTGCGCCAGGCGAAATATCAAACCTAAGTTAATGAAGATCGACACGGAGGGTGGGGAACTCAATGTGCTGAAGGGCGCTATGAGAATCATCCGAGAATGCCACCCAACTATCTTATGCGAATACAGCCGACCCAACACAGCGCAGTATGGCTATAACCCTGAAAAGATCGCAGAGCTTTTGAAGCGTGAAGGGTACCACTGCACAGTGGAAGGTCCGGAGCTGTTCGCAACCTGGGGAAAGTAATGAAAATCATCTCGTTCACCTGCTGCCACTATGGATCTGACTATCTTGGTTGGGCGATCAAGTCAGTATATCCGTTCGTAGACGAATGTTGGGTAGTATATTCTGACCAACCATCTCACGGTCACGGTACCAAGCTGGTGAACCCGGACTCCAAGAAAGCTGTCCGTGATTCTCTTTACCGCTTTGGCGATCCCGGTAACAAGATCAAGTGGGTCGAAGGGAAGTGGAAACACGAAGGGATGCATCGGCAAGAAGCGTACGCCATTGCCAAGCGCCGAAATGCTGATATGATCATTGTGGTGGATGCTGACGAGGTGTGGCAACCGAAGGGGTTACGGGAGTCTATCGCAGCGGCGAAGGCCGACCCAGCCAAGCTCTGCAAGTCTCATATGGTTCACTTCTGGCGCAGTTTCGACTGGGTATGCAGAGATGGAATGGTTCCAGACCGGATCCGTTGCATCGGAGCCACAAAAGAAATCAAGTATTTACCGAACGGTAAGAGTCCAATTTACCATTTCGGATATGCTAGGGAAGTGAAGCATATCAAGTACAAGATTGACATCCACGGACACAAGGGTGAATGGCGGAAGGACTGGTTTGATCGCTTCAAGCGCTGGAAACCAGGTTGCGATATGAAGGATATGCACCCCACCTGCAAGGATATCTGGACTCCGATGGCGTTCGACAAGACCGAAATGCCAGATTGGATGAGAGATCATCCCTACTACAATCTGGCTCTGATCCCGTGAAATTAGAGAAGCGAAAGTGTCACTTCTGCGGTGAGATGAAGGAAGTCCTAACTCACCGGGGTCTACACAGGATCTGCACAGAATGCAGAATGTCTGTAGACCAAGATGACCCGGTAGAGTACGGCCATGGGGATCCCCATTTCAAGCGAGACTACGGGGGCCACAAACCGCCTCGCCAAAGATAAAATATGACACCAGATGAAATAGCAAGGCTGATCACAGATGATCCGGATGTTCTGGTGGAACGCGGCCCAGATGAAAGGGCAAAGCTTCATGCCAAGATCACCCGGGAAGGTCGAGATGAAAAAGAGAAAGCCATCATCTGGCTGATCTTCAACCATCTGACCCAAGGCGAGACTGAAATCAGCCGCCTTCTAGAGAATGGCACAATCAAGATGGAACAATTAAGCGACGGGGATGATCCGGGTATCATCGACGCTATCAAAGCTAAACGCTGCCTGGCGGGCCCTGACCAAGATTTTGGTCACACCTACCTTAAGAATATCGTAGGCAACGCTATCAGGGCTGAGTTTCCCAAGAACACAAGAAAGTTCGGTGTGATCTCGGTTAACGATGCGCGGAAGACTATGGGTCTAACCCCTACTCAGCATAAGGGTAAAGAAGCGCTATACTAGACGCATCTCCCCATGCCCCACAGATCATAGATTCCCTCATCCATGATGTACCCTTTATCCATTAGATATTCAACAATAACTGCCGTGTTGTCTATCGCGCTGGCATTTTTGGTGTAGAGGGTAATCTCGGGGGACGTTGGTTCTTCATACGGATCATCGATCCCTGTAAAGCCCTTGATCTCCCCGGCTCTCGCTTTCGCATATAGGCCCTTGACATCCCGCTCCTCACAAAGAGCAAGCGGAGTATCAACGAAGACCTCGATGAAGCCACTTCCCACCATCTCCCGCACCTGTTGGCGAGCTTCCCGATAAGGACTTATAGCAGCAACGATAACTCCGCCGCCATGCCGGGCTATCTCAGCCGCAACGAACCCAATGCGTAAGATGTTGGTGTCGCGATCTTCCTTACTGAAACCGAGCCCTTTCGACAGGTGAGTGCGGACCACATCCCCATCCAGGACTGTAATAGTCCTGGAATGAAAATCTGTCAGTTGCTCTTGGAGTTCTTCGGCTGTAGTTGACTTACCAGAACCGCTCAGACCAGTAAACCAAATGCAAAATCCACTTCCGTTCATCTGAGCAGCTCCTTTACAGCTTTCTGCACCAACGGGAAGAAAGGTAGCTGTTCCCGGAAGTATTTGTAATTTTCTCTAGCTTGATTCTTGAATTTCTCTGGGCTCTTCTTATATTGTGTCACATAGCGGCTTACGTTATCTGCAATGTTCTCATATTTGGACCCCAACATCTTCCCACCCTGATATGGTCGGGGTCTATCGATGCTTTCAGAGATGATTGGGATGCCATGGCAGACAGCGAGGATGAGCCGAAGTGGCTCAATCGCATTTGTATCATCTTGATGGGTATTGACCAAGAACCGGCTACCGTGCAGAGAAAGACGGCGCTTCTCACCCCAACCGTTAGGGGCTATCTTTAGCTTCTTATTGCGAAACTTGGTCATAAGCTTGGACCTGCGCCAGACGTCCGCATAAGACAGATGACAGAAGTCCCATTCTTTATGGTGATTCCAGTTGGGTTCGCCAAAGACGGAGTGGTAGCCAATAGGACAGAATGCAACATTGATCCCTTGAGATCTCATGAAGTCATAATATCCCATATCCGACACGATCATCCCATCAAAGTGACCGGCCTGGAACGCTCGCTTGAAATTGTCTGATGGGTTATGAGTGCCTATTCTCTCAAGGAACCACCAAATGAGCTTACACTTGCGTTTCGCTTTCTTGATGCCTTCCAATTCTCCATTTGCGGGGCTGTACACATAGGCACAGTCGTCTTCCTTTCGGATTTTACCGAATTTGACGTGCCTGACGCCACACTGTGAGAAGACCTTGTGAAGGTCCGAGTACGACTGGTAGTGGAAGGCTGGACTAGCGAATGCTATTTCCATCAGTCGAGCTGTTCCAAAGCGTCCTGCATGGTTGAGTAGCTCTGGACCATAAGATCCGTCTTCTGCTCTCTTGAGATGTCGAAATCAGTAGAGCCGATTCCGAAATCTTCCAGCTCTACGATTAGCTCGGCCTTCGAATCTTCTGTGGTCTCATCTTCTTGAGCATCGATCATATTATGTGCAATAGATTTAATCTTTTGTACGATGCCACTCTTCTTGACACCAGAGAATTTCTGAGTCATTCGCACGCCCACCACCGGGATGCCCTTATCTTCGTCGAAGAAGTCAACTGGGAAGTTGTAGCGAATGCCGCCGTCGTAAAGCTCTCCGTCTTTGTACTTCACGGGGTTCCAGACGACTGGAATGCTAACGCTTGCGCGGATAGCGCGGGCCACTGGGAAACCGACATCACTCTTGTCGAAGATCTTGACCTTACCGTTGCACATGTCGGTGGTGACGATCCAGAGATCCTCTGTCTCGTCCATCGTCATACCCTGTAGGTATTGGTCCAACTTCTTTTCCAGCTTCTCACCGTTGTTCAAATAATCCCTACAAAGAAGGATCATGAGAGCAACCTGCCAGCGGGAGATGTTGGCGAATTTAGTGAAGTCTGTTTCGAACATGATCTCGGCCACGTCGTTGACCGAGATACCAGCCTTGTGCATCCCGCCTACCAAGGCGCCACCGGAAGACCCCACGAAACGCCTCACGGACCATCCAGCGTCCTCGATGGCCTGTAGGGCACCTACGAAGGCGGGAAACCGTGCTCCAGAGCCAGAAAATACCAGATCAAGCTGTTTCAAGAGTCTCTCTCGCGTAGAGGGTAAAGGTTGCGCGCTCGCCAGCGAACGGAACGTCATCTTTCAACGAAATCCGAATCTTCAGTAGCAGGGACGACTTAATGGTAATAGATGAGATATATTCCCATCTCAAGATGATGGTGCTCTTCTGGGTACCCCTGATAGGCCCACCAAATGGCGGCACCAGCGGGTGGGATCCGAAAGAGTAGTCGAGCAAGTTACCGGCAGTTTTGTATACAGAAGGAGGTGCAGCAATGATGTCACCAAAGAGTGGGTGCTCCACAACCACTGTGAAATGCACCTCATCGTTCATTGATACATCTTCTGAGAACTGGACTTCTGCATAGTCGACAAGCCATTGGTATCCAACCGGCGGCTTGTATTCCATGAAACTGCTACCGGGAGAAAGTGGACTATAGAAATAAGAACAGGTGATCTCGGCGCCGTTGGTTGGTGCTGCTAAGAAGATAATCTCACCTGTATCATATGCGATATAGTAATCATCACCATCTGTTGGGCTAGGTGTTGTTTCTTGGAACGCCGGCACGCGTTGTTGTACAACACCATCGACCTTTACCACTGGGTCCCACTGTGTGGGCTCATCGCTGATGCCTTGTTCAGGTACTGCGATGAGTTCTTCCTCAGTGATCTTGCCATGAATAAGATCAATAACATACCCGTTGGCGAGGCTGAATGTGTCTTCCACCCCATCCGCTGTGGCAACTATCTCATGATCTACATATAGAGATTTATACCACCATGTGCATTTGTCTGTGAAGCTCGGAGAAAAAGCGTAAGCTCTACCAACACCATCTGTATCTGCAGCTTTTAGGGGGTGAACATCGATAAAGCTGTTTGAAATGTTGACATTTTGTGATATCTCTACTGGCGTGCCTTGGTGTGCAGCAATTAGGCCACCGATAGAAGTAGCGTTCCCATCTAGAGTTGTTAAGTCTTGATCAGAAAGAGCGGCCTTGAAGACCACAAAAACATCAGATGAAATAATATCTACTCTATCAAGAGCAGTAACAATACCGGAAGAACGAATCTCATCTGACAGAGTGCCGGCATCTACTCCGCTGGAGAAATCGCTAACTGAGTATTGGTAAGCAGTTTCAGCCATGGTTACCTCGGGATAGAAACAATCGCGGGATTGTCCGAATCGTCAATTATATCTACCGGTTCTACTATAACTCTCGCGTTTTGCATAAACCCGGAAGTCTTGTTATCGTCCACTTTCATTTGTATGCATATCTCCATAACATCTCTTGATAAGTTTTCAAGAATATACCAACCAGACATTGGTGTAAGCGTATTGGCCAGTCCTGGTCTTATGCTGACCTCACTTAGATCTGTAGGACCTTGAGGATAGTGTACTCTAAAATGATATACGGCGTTGGCATTCCTTCCTCCAAACTCGGCGTACCAAGACACTTTATATGTTCCTTCCATCAAATCATCTATACGCAACGAACAGTAAGTAGAATATGTTAAGGAACTTGAATCTTTTGATGTTATCCTTCTAGCTATTGACTTCGTTGGCTCCGACAGGATGCGCATATCTTTATTATGCGCGGCCAACAGCCCTCCAGCTGGCCCTGTAGTGTCTCCATCTAAGATGGTTTCTTCACCAGCAGAAAGATCTGTTGCGAATACAATCTTTAGCTCGTCGCCATCTATACTAATATATTTTAGGGCTGGGACAATGCTAGAGGCAGATATCTCACCCATCAGAGCCGTGTTGTCTACAGCTCCGTCAGGCATATCTGCCGAGATTGAATAGGTGAATTCAGTAGCCATTATGAGGTAACCGCCGCAGTTGTGATGCCATCGATGATGAGGCTTCGCGCACGGATGGAGAAAACCTGGTTGGCTGTTCCAGATCTCCACTGAATCTTGACAATCTTTCCATCTCCGACAGTCGGTGAAACTGCACTTGTCGCTAGAGTGAAGAATTTGTTTCCAGATTGTGGTCTTAGCACTCTCTCGCTTTCTGTAACCACTACCCCATCTACCAATATCCTGATATAAATGTCTTTGGAGGAGCTGCTCCCTTTAGCTTCAGCAGTGAATGTGATGATATATGTCATATCTTCACTATTATTGGTTGTTATAAGTGTAAATGGAATATCGTCGTAAACTGTTGCATCTCTCGAAACTTCGGTGCTTGTCTTGAATTCTTGCCTATCATGAGAGTGACCAGGGCCACTGTCGCCACTTGCCGCCTTTTTCCAGGTCGCTGCGCCTGTTGCAGGGTCTGTACAGCGGAAGACATCTTTAGTGGAGGTGTTAGTCCACAGCGAATTGATTTTATATCCCTTAGTTGCATCGTCCGAAACACCAGGGTCAGACGCAGCGCTGTTATTTTGGGTGCTTACATTGATAAAATCAAGGAATGAGCCCGTATCAGCTTGCGCAATATCTACAGCACCATCATTTAAGATGAGAGTGCTTGAGCCTGCCCCAAAAGCGTCGTCTGTCGCAAGATCACGCAGATCCTGTGATATTCTAGCATCTTCAAGATCGCCCAATCGTATCAAAGTATCGCTTCCACCAGACCCAGGGATCACAATTCCCATATCTGGGACTGTGATTGGGTTGGTTTCAGAAGCGTTGGTTTTGATGACTAGAGTAGCCATTTATCCAACCTGCACGTTGACATTGATAGAGTTAAACGACGATGATCCGCCCCCAGAAGTTCTAACCAATCTTGCTCCTATCTCGGTGGGTGCTGAAACGAAGACGCTCAAAGAACTGGTGCCCTCAGAGTTAGACCCGGAAGGCAAGGCAAGTGTGGCAATGACTGCAGGAGTGCCGGATGGGCTAGTAACAATCTCAACATCATAATCTCTAGAGCCATCTGAAATATCAGTCCTTACCGATATTCCAGTGATACGGATATCAGCAATCAATCTGTCACCGGCATTAGAACAAGGGACACTCTGACCGGTTCTTAGATATCTTGTACCGCCGCCGGGCACGCCTTGGTGGTGAGTATAGCGGAAAGTGCCGCCAAATCCATCGGTACCAGCGATCGGATCTGAAGCAGTCCAGGTGTCACTATCACCATGGACCACCCAGATCAGGTCGCCTGGGTTTAGAGTCTGGAGAGCGGTGCCGGCCTGATCTGCTACGGTAAGTGTACCAGTAGCAGTAGAATCATTCCCTATGAGGAAAATGCGACCGTCGCTGGCGTCGTTCGCAGATCCAACTGTACCAGAAGGTACTCTGACCTCAGCTGCAGAGGTCTGGAAGGTCTTTACAAAGACTGGGGCGTCACAGAGTAGCTGTACAACTCGGCTTGCTACTACTCTGAAAACGCCCTCTTCTGGAGGAGAATAAGCTGCACCTGCAGCTGCAGCTATCTCTGCTTCTGTAAGCGCCTCATATTCGCCAGCGAAACCTGCCTTCGCTGCAATGACTTGGTAGAAGTCTTTTGCGGCCATACCATATCTTTAATCGTCCAGGAGTTCACTAAGCTCCATTTCGAGCTTAGCAATGCTCTCTCGACGCTCCGCATTGGCTTTTTTGAGATCGCGAGCTTGTTTGACCTTGCGCTCAAGCTCTTTCTGCTTGTTGGCAAGCTCCTTAGCTTCATCAACCAGCTTTTTGTGTAGATCGTGGATATCAGACATTACGGAGTACCTGCCACGATTACGCGACCAGCGAAGTCTGCACCAAGACCGGTCTTGCTTAGAGTGATGTCGCCAGTACCACCGTCAGCCACGATACCAACATCTACCAGCTCATCATCAGAATCACGGTAGACCTGGACTAGATAGCTAGAAGCAATAGCGAGCCCATGTGGGCCAACCTCACCAGCACCGGCAGCACCAGTCTGGATGACGTCAATGCGGTTAGCAGTACCGGCAGCCCAAACAGCAGCAGCGAAAGTTGTGCGGAAAATGCCAGAAGCAGCGGTCTGCGACTGGATGTACGCACGCCAGGTGCCACCAGACTCATGAACGAACAAGTAGTCGGTCGCTACCGAAATCGTGAGAGTAGCGCCACCGCCGTTGATGTCTGTCGTAGCTGTGACAGTCAGGTCGTTGGTAGTGATATCAGAGTTACGAGCTGACAGATAGAAGATTCTACCGTCTTGCTCAATACCTGTAATATCTAGATCTCTAGCGGCACCTAGGGCGCCAGTGGAGATCATGTTAATTGGTGCGTTCTCAGTGAGAATACCGTCACCAACACTTAGTAGAACGTCAATTACATCAGTGTTCGCGCCACCAGCGGCTACATCGAACACCTCTCCAGCGAATCCACCGCTGCAGATAATTGTTTCGTAAAATGACTTAGCCATTGGTCTCCTCCATAGGGTCTATAATAGATTTGCTTAGAGGAGGATTATAATTAGGCTGAAGCTGTGATTATCACTCTCCCATCAAAATCAGCCGCTAGACCAGTTTTTGTGAGGAACACATCGCCTGTAGATAGGTCTATTCTATAGCCCACATCTACACCAAGAGTTAATGTAGCTCCACTATCTTCTTGGACGGTGATCGCATATGCTTTCCCAGTGACTGGAAGCTCATGTGGACCGCGCTGGCCCGCACCCGGAGCCCCAACGGGAATAATATGCACCTCGTTAGGAGTGCCAGCAGCCCAATCTGCTGCGAAAAATCGCACTTCTTTAGCCAAACCAGCTGATAATTCAAGCTGAGCTATCCTGCTAGCAAGGTCAGTACATTGGAGCAACCAGTCGTAGAAGTTACAGACTGTCTGATCTACAATGGTTTGATATACCAAAGATGCGCGAGGGCCATCTAGGGTGATCTTCATGCGACCACCAGCCGGAATGGAAGGATCTTGATCGAATTTCCAGAACCATTCATACGTCACATTGTCAGAGAAGGTGATAGTACCACCCCCTCCTCGCATTACGAAGTCGGTGACAGTGACCCCTGGCTTAGGAGGACGATCGATCGGGAATACTACTAGCCAATTCTTCTTAGCCATCGATCTTTTTCTCCAGTTCAGACAACCTATGATCCAAAGTGAGGTTGTCCGTGATTAGCTCTCTAATTATTTCCCACGCTTTATCTAGTTGCTGGTGGGGATGGAGAGAACGAGCTATTGCAATTTTAGCCAAAGTCTGGTTGATTCTAGAAAACTTATCGAGCTTTGCTCGCTCAGCAGCTTTGGGGTTCAGATAGTCGTAGTTATCTGTCATTTCCCGACCAGTCCAACTAGGATTTCGATGAGTTTTTTCATCTCACCCCTAGTTACTGGTCGATCTCTGTTCTGAATAGGATTTAGACCTTGTACGCCAACTTGTTTCATGCCGTTGACAAGTTGTTCTACCCACATAGGATCTTCAAAGTTTCCAAGTTCGACTATCTTCTTAGCGAACTCGGTTTTTGCTTGTTCAGACACCTTAATCGTAGGGTTGACTATCTGAGGCTGTGGAGCAGAGATGGGGGAAACTACCTGCTGTGGCTTCCCTTCATCTGTGTCGATGGTGATGGTGATCTTCTGCTCGGAGAGGACCGAGGGCCCATTCAGCGCCCTTCTCAGCTTATGGATATATTCCGTGAATACCCGCTGATCATCTCGGTGTAGTTTGTTTAGACGCATGTTTTATCTTTGGCGATTATCCCATTCTTGTAATCGAGGAGCTTCTTTGCAGCTCCGGGGTGTCCGATCATTTCGAATAGGTTAGCCATGCGGTCGAAGTAGGTGTGGTTCTCAAGGATATACTTGCGCTGTTCCTTAGCTTCTTTCTTCCGCTTATCTGGGTTCTTCAGATAGTGGTCGATGAGTTCGAACCATTGACCCTGAGTTTTGGCTAGTGGGATGACATCTTTTGTGATTCGTTCGATGTCGTACACCGGGTCGCTGATGGTGAATCCACCGGATAGTGGCACTTTGAACAATCGTTCTGGGATGTCGATTCCGTAGTCCGTCGTGTGGGGCTCGGAGACAGCGGGGCAGATCTTGCACGAGGAAAATAGCTTGTTCCCCTCGGTGTCTGAAATTCGTCGGGATCCCGACCCCCATCCTCCCCAGCCAAAGACTCCGCAATTGTACCTCTTTTGGAGCGGCACGATGTATTTGTCGAGGTTGTGTGCTTTATATCCCCAGTAACCCCCAAGAAAGCCGATATCGAAGGTAAATCTTTCATCTGGTTCTGTAGGGTGATAGAGAAGCGGATCACCCGCATTTTCCATCGGTACGATGCGGAAGTGGTGTCGATCGGCCCACATGTGGTACCATCTATCGATCTGTTTCCCATCGGCGTAACAGTAGACAAAGTCTGGGTCCTGTTTGATGGTCCAGTTGAGAGCCCGACCAGGCTCCATGATGTCAACACCGTGCACTTTTGGCATCTTGTCGGTGCAATACGGATTTACATGGATACCGATCTTGGTGCCGTACTTCTTCCTAGCCCACTCCGGGTAGTTCTGAGGGTGCCCAGAACAACCCATGTAAACGGTAGGTTGTAGTCGCTCAATCTGTTGCCTATTCTTGCCATCCCATCTTTCGGTTGGGATCCCAGCTGCCTTCAAGCAGCGGATAATAGACTGAGTGATGTAGCTAAACGCACCGCCGTTGGGAGTGCAGTAGAGTACTCGCACTATTCCCCTTCCTTAACTCTGAGTGATTTCTCATCGAATTGGAACAGCTCATCCATCTCACGATAGATACTTTCTTTCTCGACGTCGCCAATCAGCACCGAGTCTTCTACGTCGTCAGGATTGCCTTCTACGTCGTCATCGTCTCCGCCCTCAGCGGCGACTCCGCCACTAGAAGCAGCCATTTCGAAGATTGGCTTTCCGCGCAGGATGCCATCTAATCGAGCAGCCTGTTCGTAGAAAATCATAGTACCTAGCTCGCCATGCTTCGCAATCGACTCGCCAAGCAACTTCTTTCCGTAACTGTTTAGACGCATATGTAGATCTCCTTTTACTATTTTTGTACTAGCTCTATGCCTTCATCTATGGTGATAACATGGATCATGGCCATAGTGGGTGCCCACTCTGGTGGGACTTCATAGTCTGTACAGTAATAGACAGATTTGCAATTCCGGACCATCTCTTTGACCATTCCGGAAATAACCACCAGATCCTTTGGTTCTTCTAGCTCTAGATCTAGGCCGAAGATGTACAGTTCTTTGAACCGGCCATTCTGGAACATACGGAATACATTATACGGATTGTTGGTTTTTACTATACGGAAATCGGAGGCGTGCTCTTGGGGAATTGTGATCATCTCCCCAGATTCAAGCATCTCGCCCCTCACAATCCAGCGTCTCTCAGCCCAGCTTTTCACCTTGCGCCAGTTTCATCCTGTAGCAGTGTATATCTCTGGATTCAGCTGTGACTTTCCCAACCACATCGGAATACTTGTGATGGAAGTACTCAACGTAAGCGTGATCGTCGATAATGATATAGTCAGCCCCAACTTTGTCTTCCAAGAATTCTTGGACACGATGTTGTAATACTGACGGGTTATCGACAATTATGCACTTCTGTGGGAATGTGAGAAGGTTGGGTCGATAGGATTTGAATACCAGATGTGTGTTCTTCGGGGCCAAGTCTGCGATGGTCTTGGGCCGTCTTGCCTCAGAAGGGGCCTTCTCTTGCCTTTTCGTGCCTCCAGAGGCCATCCATGGGTATCGACGGCCTATGAAAGTCTCGAAAGCCTCTCCGTGGCCTTTCTGGTACACCTGCTTATAGATCTTCATCATCGCTTCTTTTGTGGTCTTGCACCCTTTACGCTTTTTGAGGGTGTCGTCCAGAAGCTGGAAGAGTTCTAGATCGGTGCTTCGGAGCCACTCTTGCCAGTCCTCAGACCGGGCCATGGCGCAGAATTGACTAGTGTTTACTTTCATTCTTCCTATTTTGGTACCATTGCCGCATTTCTGGGGTGCAATCAGGATATTGTTCGGACCACTTCTCGGTGATGGTCCTCATTGCGTGTTCTAACATTTCTTTCAGCTGCTTATTCTCTGCTTCCATCTGGTCCATCATCCGGAAGAAGTGGCTATATTCATGGCTCATTACAGTCCCGATGGGAAGATTACGAACGGGATGTTAGATACTGGGTCCCCGTTCACTGGCTCTTCGAAATCCCCCGTCTGGAGTTTCGCAAGGATCTGGCTCGAAAGATCTTCGTCTTCCACGAACCCTTGGAATCCAGATGTTGGAAGGCCGAGGAATTCTCTCTTGTTGAAAGTCGGCCAAGCGATGGCCGGGTGACCTGCGCCCGTAGCAAGGAAGGTGGACACGCATTGGTTGGAGAGGGTCTCGCCACCACCGCAAGTCTTGTCGATGCCAATCGACCGCTTCACCACGATATAGGTAACTCCTTCTACTGTGACCACCGCGCTGCACGAAGCTCCAGTCCGGTGACCTCTTTCTAGCCACTCTACCTGTTTATAGTGCATTAGGCAGCCATTGGCGATCCTAGTGAACAAGATCTTGTCGGCTGCCAGTGTAGTGCCCAAGCCGTCTGTGGATATTGCAAGCTCTACATCTGTGCCATTGCTGGACTTGGCGACCAGCCTGGAAGCATTGCCGAGGTTCAGCGGGCTGACTTCGAATACCCAATTTTGTTCTTCGAAGTAGCCGACCACTGCACCGTCACCATCGGGGCCATACTCCCATTCAGCCTTGAAGGCGCTTTCACTTACTGTGGCAAGCTCGGTCGAGACTTCGCCTGGGTCATCCGCTACGATCAACGACTGGGCAGCGTTATTCCCAACTGTTCTAAAGTCCATCGCAGCGGAGTTGGAATCTGGCCCACCGTTCACGATGAACGCTGATAGTCCGTCTACACTGTTGTAGAACCAGATGTGAGATTCACCGTTGGCTGCTTCGGGTCCTTCCATGATCGAAGGACCCGCATCATCAGAGCCGCCTTCCCGGTTGTAGTTGTCAATCGCCGGGAGTGTGCCACCGAACGCTGTGATGAATCCAATGAGGTTCGCAGCAGCGATGGTGTTGGCATATACTAGGATCGAATCTTCACCACCAGCAGTTGGATCTACTAGCTCATCACATAGCGTTGGGAAGATATCGAGGGTTATCGACCCAGCATTGTCGGTCGCTACTGCATTAGCATCGATGACCCAAGTGGTGATTTCTCCGCCCTCATGTGTGAACGGCACCGCCAAGCCAAGATACTTGTCTTGAGCTTGAGCAAACGTGCCGACACCCAAATTAGGAGCGGTGGTCTCAATTGGAGATTCACCAGGGGATGAGGAAATGCCGAATCTACCACTAAACGCACCAGGGGCCACCTCAGCGCAGCAGCCAGCTACTACCGCTTTATAGTTGCCCTTTGGTATGTTGAGCTTTATCCCCCGATCAGAACTGGTGTGGAATCTAGGGTCGAGGGTGATAGATACGATCCCATTGTCGCACAACGCGCCAATAGGATCTGCACGGCACTCGGTGTTCCACGCTTGCTTGAGCGCTAGAGTATCAGCCCAGCCAAACGCCGCGAGAGATGTAATCGTACCATCTACTTGATGAATGTCGATTGTGTCGAAGAATATAGTTGGTTCGACATCGCTCTGATTGTTCAGTTCGATCAGTAGTTGGTTGATTGCTATTGAAGTCGAAGGCTTTACTAGCGTGCCGCGACCGCCAGCCGTGATCCCTGACATATCAGACAATGGAAATTCGAGCGTCTCATATTCATCCAATACTGTATTGCCCTGAGCCGGCCAGATATAAGTGAGACCATCTGTGTCTCTCAAGGCCAATTTGAAATCAATATCTTCTTGGGTGGACTTCACGCTGACTGTCAGCTTCTCGATCTCATCGGTGAGGAATAAGCCATCGCCGGGGCTAGCCAATTCGAATGAGGTTGGATCTCCTATCGATTTGGAAAGCACAATCTTCTGGAATGTATCAGATCTTACGGCCATCGTGCAGGACTTCTGCGGGCCGGCGATTTGTAGGGTTAGACCTTCAAGAATCGCGTGTTGCCCAAGCGTGTCCCTTGCGCGAATCACCAAAAGGTTCTCGCCGGAAACGAACAATCCGGAAGGGATCGACTCCGTATGGCTTACAGCCCCACGACCTTCTACATAGTTCGCCGCTCCACCAGCACCCTGGGTGAAGTCTACATTCCCGCCGTTGGGGAAGATCTCTTGAGCCTGCTGCATGACAGCTTGTCCATTTAGGAAAAGATGCATGCTATCGTCTACATGGCTCCAGTTTAGGATCATTCTTACATCGTCGTCAATCCCCGACAGCGTGAACCGATACCTAATCACCAAGTCGGCTGTGTAAACGAACGAAGATCTAATAGGACCACCAGGCGTGAATGGGGAAGCCCTAATTTGTGAGACTCTACCTCCAAAGTTCACCGACCCAAACGGACTGACACCTACTGAGAATCCAGCCTCAGAGAAGCCCGGCTGGAAATAGTCCGCTGGCGCTCCGCTTTGGTATGACCTATAGATCCATGGAGTATCGCCATCTCCAGCAATCCTCTCTAGTTGACCGCCATCTGGATTTGTGACCTGATCACAATCATTGATGATCTCACAGTCCGGTGGCTCTGGGCCTGGGCAATCTCGGCCAACGTTCATGTCTACTGTTACCCTATCCTCGTCCCCATCGATAATGAGGTTGTGGTTAGAGTGAGACGCTTGGATTCGTTGGCGTTCGATGTAACGACGGTCTTCTGTGTTTCGTTTTCTGGTAGTACAGTTTTCAAGAGCGCAGCATAGGCTGGCCTTCTGTTCGTTGAACAGAGAAATGAGAGCGTTCATCCAGACGACGAATAGGCGCTCTTTCTCTTTCCGGAGTTTTATAGCAAGCTCAACGTACCTGTTGTTGATCGCATTGATCAGCGGCTGGATGTAAAGATGGTGCAGTGATGTGTTACATATTACACAGGGGAGAGTACAGTCGTCCAACTGGGCCAGTTTCCGCACCAGGGTTGGCTCATTCTCATCGATTACTAGGAGCCATGGGCTAATAAAAGGTTGGGCATCTAGAAGCTCAATGCATGAGCTTGGGTCACCGATGTTAGCTCGTGTGATGACTAGGAAATTGCCGTCGTCGCTTTCTTCTGTCTGGACATCGACTATGGCACGGTTCTTTAGGTCGTTTGGAACATCGACGTCTAAGACTTCTGGTAGGAGCGTACCACCAAAGATGGAAGGTGCGCCATCTTCTCCCGGTTCACCGACTGGGCCGGTGTCGAGCATATCAATACCATCTTCGCCCTGCGCTCCCTTCCGGCCGTCCTTTCCCTTCAGCTGGATCTTGGTTAGTCCGCTTTCTTCCTCAAGCCGCTCGATGAATTGCAACAGGTTAAGGTTGAAGTTGTACCCAGCTGTATTTTGATGAATCTTCCAAGGAAGCTCATCACTGATCGTCACGCCGTCTATCTTGGTCAGCACTTCTAGAGCGTGGTCAATGTCTACTGATTTGTCTGTTGATGTTAGTCTGATCTTGCCCTGGTTGAAAACAATGCCACAATCCTCACCTTTCAAGGTGCTTTGTGGTGGTGGGATTAGCAGATCGTTTAGCTTCTGGAGATCCTCGGGGGCCATAAGGCCATCAGTAATCGGTGTGGCAAGGCCCAGGGATTCTACACCGTCGATGCGCACCCAGCAGTTACTACCAGCATTGTATTGGAAGAAGAGACCAGGTGCAGCCTCGAATATCATTCCATCCTGTGGATCTGACGGGAACGTAAGAGTTGCCATTATGGTTCAGTGCCTATTGTGATTGGTGATGCATCGACGAACGATACCGGCCCACCACCTATATTTATGCTGATCACAGCAGCGCCGGCTGCGCCGATGTCCAATTGGCCGAAATCTACAACTTGAAGGAATCCGTTAGAAGCGCTGTTTGGGTTTACGTTTCCAGGGATATTGGCGCCATTCTCAGTTAATATTTGTGCCCCTTGGACACTCTCACCACCACCAAAGACGGTTCCATCCCCGGCAACTTCAATGAAGAAGTTGCCACACTCCACAGGGGGAGTGAGAATTTGGATAGTGATCTCTCCAGCTGGCCCGCCCGTCAGAGATTCTTGACCAGACGACTCTACTGGCTTACGACTGATCTGAAGCAATCTGATGTTGATCACTCCGGTCGCAGTAATATCCTCCCCAACTTCCGATGTGAGAGTGATTGTCGCGGTAGAGATTGGACATTCAAGCGGGAACTGTACCCAAACGCTCATATCTTGGATCTCTGACGCTTTGTACGCCTCGATCACAGAATCTTCCGAGTTTACGTTGAAGCTCCCGGTTGGTACTGGGAAGTCGATTGTCTGATCGCCCGAATCTGCCGAAGCTGTAATAACCAGCTTGGTGCCATTCCCGGTGGTGTCACCAACAGCGAACCCACTATCAGTTTGGAATGTGCCATCTAAGTATTGGATCAGATAGGCGGTGTCTGTCTGTAGTGTAGCGGTGGGTGTATCTTTCGGGGATGGGATCGGAAGCTGCTGACCAGGGCGAATCTGGAGGAACCCCATATCGGTCGCAGTTGCGTCCTTGAAAAGCGGCCCACCCAATACCTCGGCTAGAGGGAAGGGGAAACTGCCCAAGTTCTCATTTGGGTTGAAGCAGTTTGGTTGGATACCCAGGCAGAATTGGAGGGGAGTAGACCACTCACATTCTGCAAGTTCTCGCGCCAGATCAGCTAAGATTGTGCGAGCAGCGGTGTCCTTCTCTTCGATCACCTCTTTCAACTGTAAGTCGTACTCATCTGATAGCTCTTCTAACTTCTCACGGTAGAAAGCTATAATCCGATTGAGCATCACCGACAGTTGGGTCTTGCCAATTTGGGTTGCGTTTCCGGTGACGATACCATCAGTAATCGCCGGGCCTTTACCGAGGGGGAAGTATGCAAGAGCCACATCTCCCTCACCAATAGGGTCGAGGGAAGGGAAGAGCAGCTCGTAGCCGAAAGCATCATCTACGAAATTGAGGGTTCTGTCGATCGGGGTAGTAATCAGCTGGTCTGCTGGGCTGTCTACATCGGGCGTCTTGATCTTGGCTTTGATGATGTTCAGTTTATTATTGGTGGCGTCAAGCTCCATGCTGACGACGGCAGTATCGAAGATATCGGCAATATCGACGACCTTGATACCGGTAAACTCAGCCGGATCTGCTGGAGCGTCCAACCCGGCCTCACCCTGTTCCCCTTGCGGCCCATCTCCAGTTCCAGGTGTACCGTCGTCGCCCGTGCCGCCTGTGTCCCCTCTCGGCCCCTCACAACCTGGAATAACCGCACAGAACTGCTGGATGAAGTTCTCCGACACGCGGAAATCAAAACCCGGCAGAGATTCTTCTTCATCACTCGTCTCGCAGAAAAAGCACTGCTTACCGTTGACTAGATCTACCGGATCGCCATTTGTATCAACACAAGTGATGTCGATAGACTCACTTACAAGCTCGATCTCACCTGAGATTGTACCACTTGGGTTGAACGAATCTAGTTCTACAATGTCGAACCGATCTCCCGGCCGCGAACCACTAGCATTACCATGTAGGAGATAATCGCGGTCGGTGTTATCGAAGATTAGATATACTTCACCATTGAGAGGGCCAGAGGTGAAGATGAGAAGCCGATTGCGATTCTCGCTCGGCTTCATTTGGTCTACTTCGAATGCATTATTAGATCGGACAGATGAGCCGGCAGCAGTCGTGAATGAGATCTTCACTGCGTCCCGGAACAGGACTTTCTTTTGAGTATTAAGGGTTGGCAGCGGTCGAGCGACGATCCCAAAGTGGCCACCCTTCGGCGGAATGCCATTTAGGACTTGCTGGAGCTGAGCGGATAGTAATCCTTCCATTGCCTGAGTAGCTACCGGGATATCTGGCTCCACTCCGATGCGACGCCAGCAGTGGGAATCACCATCGAACTGCCACTTCACACGGAATGCATCTATAAATATCTGACCGTCGAAGGGAGCAGTTGGAAGATTGGCCATTAAATTATCTCATAGTTGACTACAGTATGTTTGGATACACAACTGCCCCGCAACAAGGTGTACGGGGCAGTCGAGAATTTAGTGTTGCTGGGAGCGATACTAGTCGAGATCTAGCTCTTCCAGGTCGCAATCGTCGAGATCTGCAAGGACCAACTCGCAGGAGTCGTCTTCGTAGACGTCGCTCTTCAGAGAAGCCAGAGTCTTCTCTTGCCTGTCCAGCTTGCCCGCCATCTTCTTGACGAGCTTCTTGAGATCCCGCTTCTCTTTCTCTTCCTGGAACTTGCGCAGACGACGCGCACGAACCTGTTCACCTGGCCACTGGACGGCACGCTTACCGCCTAGGAACAGATTTCGGAGAAGGGCAATGGTTGGGTGAAGCAGGGCCGCGCCCGACCCCATGCTGATACCCACTAGAGCCAGGATCTGCTCCTGACCTTCAAGACCCTGATCTGCGAGGAAATCGAGGACGATTTGGATGATGCCAATCAGCATTTCCATTGTAAAGGCTCCGTATGATTGTTTGAAGTCCGTCTGCTTTATCTACATTTGAGCCCACTACTACAAAGTGGCATATTTTCTGAATAAAATATATATTGTGAGAAATAATTCCTATGATAATGATAAAATAAGATCAGAATTAAGAGAAAGATGTAAGACCTGTCCGTGGTTCTATTGGTCTTATTCTCACACTGAGCTTCCGAAGAAATGCAAACTATCCGACTTGAACGTCGAAGATTGCATTATACACCTTACCCACAGGCGCTATCTAGAAGCTATCCAAGATTCCGATAGGTAACGCTCGGATTCTCGTCTTTCTCCTCTTGCCCTTTTTGGATCTGAGTGATCTTCTTGTGCAAGAGGGAAGCGTGATGGCTGAGCATCTTAGATCTGTGCTCATTTAGCTTCTGCTGGAGACGCTTCACGTCGTCGAAAGATTTAGTCCGGAATCTCAGGCCCTCACCGTTGTCGATGATATAGCCGTCGCCTTCCTTGATGATCTTGACGTTTTCTGCGTCTTTCAGAGCGAGATATGCCGACGTGATATCCATTAACCGATCCAGGCGTTTCCGTTGTAGAACTTGAGGCGGGTACCATCCCACCAGAAGTCTCCAAACTGCGGATCGCGTCCAAGAAGGATTCTCAGGCGCGGTAAGATATCAGTGTCATAGTCGTGGCTGGTGCCAGATGCGTCGATGATGAGCTTGACCGCTCTGTGGGTAAGAGCGCCCGTACAACCGAACCTCTCGATGTCCGGATTTTCACGCTTGTCTTCGGCCAGCTCGGTGCTGGTAGCGAAGTCTACCTCATCTCCCGCACCCTGATCAGCCTCTACCACATACCGGTTGCTGGAATCTGGGTCGCTTGTACCCGCTCTGGAGCCGAGAAGGGCCTCCGCTTGTCCCGCAGTTGGTGTGTAACGTGGGACCCGGCTGACAGCGTAAGAAGAAAGACGGGTAGCTTCCTTGACGAAAACGGCGTCCGGTGGCTCATCTAGAATGCCGATGAAGCTGTCGAAGAACTCATCTACCACCGACGTGGTACCGTCCCACAGGTTGGACAAGACTACGTGGCCTCGACCGAATTCCTGGAGGAAGTTATCTACATCTGTGCCAGTAGCACCTAGAAGGTTAGCCACAGGATCGATAGATGCAATGCGGTCAGTTTCCCATCCACGTTCTAGCGTCAGGCTCGCGAACTCTACAGGTACCGTGGTGGGTGCTGTGGAGACGTTGAACGTCGCGAAGAACATGGTGATAGTATCGGAGCCCGCGTCGTCTCTCCGGATCCTGTTGATCCAGACTGGGTTGAATGCTCCGCTGACATCTCCTGTCGGCTCATCTGATGAAGGGGCAATGATATTGAACTCTTTGAACAGCGCTGCCGGAATAGTGATCCCAGCAGGCGATGTGGAAGATCTAGTGGCAACTTCCCCAAACGGATAGTTGAATGCAGCGAGCCAGGTGGCCGCATCCGAATCTAGCGCTGGGATTGGGTTGGTCGCGCTTGCGACTAGTAGACCTGTACCATGGCTTGTAGCCGACAGGCTGTAGTCATCGCCCACCCCAGAACCACCGGCTGGCGTGTCTACGATTTCGTAGACTTCCGGGATGTCGTATTCCCCGTCCGAGTCTCCGTCAGTTCCAGCGACCGGTGGGGCCATAGCGTTCAGGAATGTCTGAACTTCTTCATCGTCTCTGTCTAGAGTTCTGAAGTACACGAATCCTGCAATAGTCTCGGATTCGCCAGGGTTCAGAGCTACAGTTTCTTCGATCGATGTTGGGATATCAATCTGGAATATCTGATATGTTAGATCGCTATCGATTCTATAATCAGCTTGGAAAGTAGAGACTTCTACAGATGACCAAACCTGCTGGGCTGTGAATACTAGACGTAGAGTACCTGTATAGTCGGGGCCGGTAGAACCATTATCACCACTTACTCTCTTGATCTTGGCCAGGCGCACATTTTCCCACTTCTTTGGAAGTGAAACGTGCATATCCCAAATCCAAGATGATGGGAGGTTGAATAGTGACGTGCCAGAAGCGACAAGAGCAGGAATGAGGAATGGGAATAGAGCCTGATGACCCAGACGCAGATTCACTGCATCTAGAGTCTTGGCGATGATTAGCTGACGGACCGCTAGGTCTACTGATGGGCGGTTAAGCGTTTCATAGAAGACTGGATCGTCTGCTACCAACCACCGAATGTTGAGCGTATCATCCGTCGTCAATCTCTCAAACAGACTACCAGGAGAGATGCAAGGAATCAACGATGGGCTTACTGTAGGCATGGTTGCTCTCGTCTTATTTGGTTACTCGTATTTTTGAAGATATCAGTCGTAAGCATTTTCGAAGTACTCACTTACTGCAGATTGGATTTTAGCTTCAGTTAGGCTAGAATCCCGTTCTAGTGATGCAGCCATTCTCGGTCGGTTCGCCTTTCTCTGGGTCCCGACAGAACTACCAAGCCCCTTACCACTTATGTTACCGGTGACGTTCTTGAGCCCACCAGCTTCTTGGTTTATTTGGTCGTCCATAGAGTGTGCTATTAGGTATGATTCGACTTCTTTACTGATAGCATCACCAGTTTCTTCACCTTGTTCTAGTTGGTCTTCTACCCCAGAAGTATCGCCTTGTGCTTGTTCAAGGGCATCTTTGGCCTGTTGCATTATTTGCATATTCTTCTGTTGTTCTTGGGCGCGTTTAATAGCATCTTGAGTTGCCCGTTTTCGGATAGGTAGCATATTTGGTGGAACCTTACCTTTATCCGTATACCCAGCTTCCAGCTGTTCCGCTCGCTTTTCCGCTGCACGGATTGCCTGTTCCCCGCTAGGGTCTTCTAACTCTGCTATTACCTCATTTAGTCTGTCTTCGAAGCTCATGTCGTACCTTAGTTGAAGATGATCCGCCATCTGGTGATGATTTCGAAGTCACCGGATTTCTTCACTGGAGTAAGAAGGATACGATGGCTGAAGATTCGGAGAGTGTCGCGGAACATTCCATTTGTTCCGGTGAGCGGGTTCTGATCAGAATCGACCGGAACACGATCAAGTACGATGTCTCGCCCGGTTGGAGCTTTGCTCAACACGAGGTAGAAGGGCGAAATCTGATCTAGCTTGTCGAGATTCTTGATGTCGCTAGTCTCTGAGACTAGCATAATCTGGTCACCTTCCTTGACTTGATCCACGTCCATAATGCTTGGATCGATGGAAACGGTGTCACCACCAGACATGATCACTGGGATGGCGGAGTCTAGCCCATCTGTACCAGCAATGCCTTCAAGGAACAGCTCTCTAGGAGTGCACTCGCAGGCTCCTACGGCCCCGATTTCTCTACCACCAGCTAGAGCGACCTCAGTGATCGTAAAGAAGTCGCTGTCTGTCAGACCAAAGCCGTTATATTCAGCTGACCTTAGTGTAGTCTCAAGGACCAGGATGTTATTCATTGCCCGAACATCAGCCTGAAGGAATGGGCTACCTGAAGGCTGATATGTTGGTTCGAAGCTCTGGCTTTCAATCCTCTTCAACGGACGATCAGGTTCTGCAATCGGGATGGCGTTAATTAGGCCACCGTCGTAGTCGGCACCAGGCCCTAACCTGATTGGGATCACCCCGCCGGTCACATCATCAGCCGTGTAGTATCTTGGATCATTTGCGTCTAGTGGTACGCCATCGTCGTCGAAAGACGCACCAAATAGGATATACTTAGCTGCGAAATCCTCATCTGGATCTAGAGTGCTAGCGATCCAATCCCCTAAGCCTGTATTGGCGTCTGGGTCCCATACCTTACTAAATGGAAGGGTGTGGGCGAGCATTTCCTTGGAGAAGATCTTGACAATGTTAGGTTCGATGTGTCTATCAATTATGGTTCCGTTTCGATCTTTTATGATAAATTCTACTTCTCCCCTATAGTCCTTTCCCTTCACTCTATCCGAGGGGACATGTAGTATTTGCCTATTTTTCATGATATATCCTTGAATCCAAGAGAGTTACACTATTTTTAGTTTGGAACTACTTTACGTCAATGTCAGAAAGTTTGGACATGGTATTGTGATACCCTTCCTGGATCATTGCCATCCTCTGGTCTTTATTTATGGCCAGACGGAATGCCGGCAGACACATGCCGTAGCTCTCTACAATATAGCCATCAGGCTCTTTAGGTCCCTTATCCAGAGATTCCTTTACGTTCTTAAAGGAAACATTAGCCCCGTAAGCGGCTAACTCCATAAACCCTGACCAACTGCGCTGGTCTACAATCATTTTATGAGAGAAGGCGATCAGGTGGCCAATCCTAGTCCTAGGGCAATCGGTCCAGATATCCCATGGGAAGTCTTTGTGGATCCCACCATCTCGGTAGGAGTCCCCATCACGAACGATAGGCATGAACGCTCCGGGCATTGTACAACTCATATAGATTGCATCTGCCAGGAGGACGTCCGGATCTGTCTCTTGGGTGAAAACGTGAAGTTCATATTTGGAGAAATTAGATGCCATAATGAAGATTGGAATATCGATGTCGCGGAGCTTTTTCTTCCCCGTCTTCTTTTTGAGGAATCGGTAGAATCTCCAGCCGTTACTTAGATAGCCATGATTACTAAGCCGCCTAATGGCTAAGAATCCCTTATTTAGGAAACCGCATATATCAGTGCGGTACGTCATATCCATCATTTCGTCCATCGACATCCCAGCAGCATAAAAACCGCCGATCATCGACCCACCAGAATTTAGTGCTAAACGACGGACGTCAAATTCTAGCTCTTGAATCCCTTTGATAAACCCTACATGACAAGGATATTTCGTTGAGCTACCACTAAGTACTAGATCGACCTCTTTCATACGGGCCTCCTCTTTAGGACTTAGTGTCAAAATACTACGACATCAAGATATCGTTGCCAGTATATCTGGTTCAACGATGGTGAATCGCCTATCTAGAGGGCTCCCGTCTTTCATACCACAGAGAGCCTTACACAAACGGTTGTGAAAACTGTCTTCTGGCTTGAAGACCTTGAACAAGGCGGCTTCGTCTACGCTATATATTGACCCATCATATTCAATGTCGGGTAGAGAATGTGCTGGGTCTACGATTCTGATCTCGGACCCTTTTGGTATCGTCGTCGAGTTGTCGTGGCAGATGAGGTTCCCAGACAACTTACCCCTCATATCGTAACAATAACCTTCATCGATCTTTTTAGCTTTTTTCTTCTTTTTCTTGCTGGGCTTCTGAGGTTTATGCCCACCAAGAGTCTGGGAAGCTTCAGGGGTGATGGCCGCCCTACCCAACCCCATCTGCTTTCGAGAATGGGAGGAAGTTGGGGATTTATATTGCATTTCGGCAAGAGCTTTATTCAGGCGATCTTCGAACGATTTCATGATGAGTATCGTGCTCCTGCCCGTGAGGCTGTCCTCTTTTGTGCCCGTTGCTCGGTGGCGGGCATTTCTTCCTGCTTCTCCAAGCATGCCCTGAACTTGTCTACCTTCTTGTGCTTGAACTGGATGTTTCCAACAGGCTCACCCAAGATCTTACTAAATAGGGCGCTCTTATTCTCGTCTGATGTTCTAGCAGTGATCTCTTTGAACCCAAGCGGAGGCATGATATTTTGGATATATGCCCATAGCTCTCTGGCCAGGTTGGAATCTTCGTAATCTGGGTGTATACCAGATCGCAGCCAGTAAAGAGTGGTACTATTTGGCTTCAGCACAACATAGCCCACAACCTGGCCGCGATCTACTGCCATAATTGCAGTGTGAATGATCTTAGGACGGAAACCCTGGCGGCCGTACAATGCTTTGTCCAGCTTCTGGATCTTCTTCCGGTCGGGGAGCGTCCGGGCACCATCAATCTTGTAGGCGCCCTGATCTTCACTCAGTGTAAGTAGTCGCATGCTACTTTATGTTTGCAGTATCAGGTCAAACCTTCCCTTCATTACTTTCTTGATCTGTGTAGTCTTAGTCTTCAGTCGGTGGTCTACAACTCTACTCTTTATGAAGTTGTAAGTCCTAATCTTGTTACTGCGACCTCCGAAACCGATCTGACCTAACCGCTCTCCATTATGCTCTTCGTCCACCTTTTGCTGCTCTAGAGCAGCAATCCTGGATTTGAGTATTTGGATCGCCTTCCGGCGATTGGAGTGTTGATCCTTCCCGTTGATAAAGACTCGGATGTTGGTCGGCTTGTGGGTGGCGCGAACAGCAGAATCAGTCTTGTTCTGATGTTGACCGCCTGGCCCAGAACCACCTTGCGTCTTTATCTCGATGTCCCTATCTGGTACGTCTACATGGACGTGCTCTAAGATCGGGAGGACTGCTACCGTGATCGTGGAGGTGTGAGAGCGCCCCTTATTCTCAGTCGGGGGCACGCGCTGGACACAGTGCTTACCAGATTCGTGCTGGAAGTGCTGTTCAGCGTCTCCGTTTACCTTCAGAGATACTTGGCTCTCCGAGGTATAGATCAGGTCAGATTTGAGACCTAGGTTGTTAGCATACTTGATATATGCTGACGCTAGATCGTGGATGAAAAGCTTGGAGTCCTTGCCGCCTTCGCCGGCACGGATTTCGATGATGATAGGCATGTCGCCCTCCTCATAGTAAAAAAGCCTAGGATCACGTGATCCATGGGTACTGCGGCTTTAGTGCTAGAGAAAGTGCGTCATAGCGTCATTGAAATACCGTTTAGGTGGACAATTCCAGCTGGCCGTGGACGAACTCGTTGAAGGCCAGAGCTTGATCGCGGATTTCCATCTCACGGAACGTGGTACCAGGCCACAGCCTTAGGACCACCTTGCCCAGCGAGATTGGCGACTGGATCTGGAAATACGGCGTTGTGACAGCAACTGGTGTTGGCAGTTGTGCTGAGAGCGTCGGATCTGGTGGTACCAAGAGGTTATTCCACCATACCCAAAGCTGATCGTCCCGATACATGATCTCTAGGGTGTTCCAGAACTCGGATGGTTCTTCGGCAGTTCCCGCCGAGAATCCACCTCTGTACACCTTGAATCCGACCGGTTCTGCTTCCGGGGTTTCAGTGCCAATGTCGATGAACCCTTGCTGGGTCATCAGCGCACTTACTGCGAAGTTCCCTGGTTGGAAACCTCTAACGTACTCATCAACCGGATCTACGGATCTGTCGAACTCATAAGGCTCGGCCATATCCAATAGACCACCCCGCACCTGGAGCTGGACGCTCTCACCTTCGCTGTTGTCGTTCACTGAGAACTCCAAGCGGAGCGCTGCCGCGTTGTAGTCCTCGTGAAGAAGCTCTGCCACAGTAGTACTGCCCGGGGTAGTTACAAGACCCTGGGTGATGTCAGGAGCAGCCGTTCCCGCTTCGAAGTCTTCGTCGAATAAGAAGGGGACCAGTGCATCACCAATCAACTGGACAGCATCGTCATCAGCGAGGTAGAATGCAACTTTATCGAAGTAAGTCCAGATTTCATTCCTTGCAAGACCTGTCAGAATCCGCAGGGTGCCCTCAGGCGGCAGATCCTTCCAGTGGACGCCCTTCACGATGATGTAGTTCCTTCCTGCAAACCGACCAGTAGTAAGAATACCACGGCGGATCACATTTAGGTAAGTGTCATCGTAGCTGTCACCAGGCGCTCTTAGTAGTATGTCCATCGGAGGGAACGTGCTTGACGATGGCATTCCTACCAGCGCTTTCACGTAGAGGTTCTTGTGGTTACCTCTGTGCCAGATGTAGACCGGACGCTCACTGTCGCAAGACGGGTCTGACGTCTCCACCCTCAACCCCGGAAGATCCGGGTCGATGTTTGCAACGAACTGGTTGTTGATCGGGATACCAGACGGTTCACTCGTTGGGACTTCCGAGATCACGAAGAAAGTATCGCCAATAACCAGGTCAGGCGCTTCTCCGAAGATCACATAATCAACTTCCGAGTTGAATAGGATCTCGAATTGTTCACCGATATGTGCACCAGATGAGAAAACCAAAGTCCGTCCTACTAGCGCTCCAGCAATTGGACCACCTGTAGGACCGTTTCCGGTGAGAGTGAGGTTGGGAACCGCGAAATCGGTATCCTTTACCAGACTGAACGCGGTCAGGGCGTCCGTTTGGAGAACACCAACCGTGGTGTCCGTACCTTCACCATCGTCGCTCAATAGGAGCGGATCCTCAAAACCGGTGATACCCCATTCTGAACGCTCGATGAGACGGATATCGCTCACTTCCTCTTCGAAAGCAACCTTCTCACTTGGGTCCATTGGGCTTACTTCACGACGAGCTGTCAACAGATCTCCAAACTTGATCGCACCGCCAAGGGTCCAGATCGTCTCTGGGCTTAGTTGTGGTTCTAGGTTGAAGAAGCGACGTACTAGGCGCTCCCCGTTGATTTCACCAATCTGGTACTCCCAAATCTGAACAAGCGTGCCGACAGGCAGCAGGTTGACAGAGGAGTCCAAAACGAGTGTGCGAGGGTTGACTAGCGATGTTGCAGAGTTGGTTGGGTTGTTGTACTGCCATACGTTGGTTGCTGTGAACTCATCACCTACCGGGCCGGCATTATTCACGTCCCAGAAGCGGCACAGATATTGGTTGGTTGATAGGATGGTGGAGGTATAGCTGGTAACCACCGCCATCTGACGAGTCAGGCTGTGACCCTTGTAGAGCAGCATGCCAAGCAAGTTGGATTCGCTGTTCGGCTCTAGTTCGAAGGTGATTTGCTCACCGTCGTCATCTAGTCCGGTCCACCAGATTGTTTCTACCTTGCCGGAAGTGCCCGGTGTCATGCTCCAGCCTACCCTAGTGGTAGTGTTGGTGTTTCGCTGGAGAACGAGGTGGAATTGAGCAAGGTCTGGAGTCAACCCAGGGAACCTGGTGAAGGTCATCGCTGGGAAGAAGCTCTTTTGGTTTAGTGTCGGTACCGGGTTAGATGGGTCCAGGATGGTATTCTCCGGTAGGAGATATACCTTCATTTCGTTGTATACGTTCGTTCCTGGAAGCTTACCGGCGCATGATGGTGGTCTAATCTGAGCTGGATCGGACTCATCTTGGATCCAGAAGATCTGGGCGCATTCTTCGCAACCGCAGAATTGCTGTGTAGTATTCAGAGTGAATCTTACGACGTTCCCTACTCTTTCGATGTTGAGGAGGTCAGAGCCCGTCGCAAGGATGATATCACCTTGAAGAAATCCCCCGTCGTCAGGAAGGCCAGAACCTGCAAAGCCGAGAACGCCAACCCTAGTTTGAGTAATAGCATCTAGTTTCGCCTTGTCAGATGGGGACATATGGCCCTGAGTGTCTGTCGTGACAATCGGGACCGCATCTTCTGCGATGTGAGTTTGGCCATGGAAAGGCGGAATGATTACAGGTGAAGCCTGGCTATAGAGCGTGCAGGTTTCACTGTCAAACTGATAGGTCGTTACTACGCCGTCCGGACCAGAGACTTGAACAGTCTGCTTGTCCGTAAGGCTGGACTTTTCCGGAATCTTGAACTGTGCCATTGATAGTCCCTTATAATTGCACGAAAGTGCTTTGTATATATTTGATGTTATCCACCAATGCGCTTCCAGACCACTTTACTGTCATCTGTGGGTAACTTGCGGTATAGCGCATTCTGCCGAGTATTGTAATAATACTCGCTCCTAAAAGTATTCGGGTCAGGCTCAACCCGGGACATTGGAACCATCTCGGCGCCATACAGTTCTACGAACCTAGTAGGGTTATACCCTACCCCTGGGTGACGCATACTGAGAATATCGTCTTTTACTGTCATTCTAACTCTCGCTCTCGCCTAAGGGCAACCTTCTTCATCTCTCTTTCTTCCCAAGCTATTTTCAAATCGTTCTGCATCATGTCGTGCACTAAGCTTTGGAATGTGAACGAAGGATACCACCCAAGGACCTTTCTCGCTTTAGATGAGTCGCCATGGAGAGCGTCTACTTCAGACGGCCTGAAGTATTTTGGGTCTATCTCAATGTAATCGCGGTAATCTTTGTCTATGTAGGAGAACGCTTCTTCTGCGAACTGCCGTACTGAGTAACTCTCATTCATTGAAAGCACGAAATCATCAGGCTCATCGTGCTGCAGCATCAACCACATTCCATACACATAATCTTTGGCGTGGCCCCAATCTCGTTTCGAGTCCATATTTCCTAGAAATAGCTTATCTTGTAGTCGATATGAGATTCTAGAGGCTGCTCTGGTAATCTTCCGTGTAACGAAAGTCTCGCCGCGCCTTGGGCTTTCGTGGTTGAAGAGAATACCATTAGATAGGAACATGTTATATGCTGTACGATAATTCCGCATTAGATTGTATGAGAATACCTTAGCGCAGGCGTAAGGGCTCTGAGGATTTAGAATAGTTTCTTCGTTTTGCGGTGGAGGTGAGCTTCCAAACATCTCGCTTGAAGCGGCATTGTACACTTTCGCCTTAGGCGCATGATGACGGACAGCCTCTAACAGTCGCAGCGTACCAAGCGCATCGATATTGGCTGTATATTCTGGAATCTCAAAGCTTACCTTCACATGAGACTGTGCACCAAGATGGTAGATCTCATCGGGTTGCACACCCTTGATGACTTCGCTAAGAGAAAGACCGTCTGAAAGGTCTCCATGATATAGGTGCAACCTATCGAAGATGTGGTCTATTCTTTGAGTATTGAAATGACTAGATCGTCTTATAATTCCATGGACTTCATAGTCACGATCTAGTAGAAATTCTGCTAGATAACTACCATCTTGGCCAGTTATTCCGGTGATTAAGGCTTTCTTTTCCATTCATACTATGTACTTATGCTGCTTCAGCTGCATCCCTCAGGATCTGGAACCAGTCTGCTGGTGGCTGAGCGTCTGCGAAGCGGTCGTATGTTGGAAACACGATCCATTCCTGGTCGTGAATCCGTGCCGGTGCAAGGCCAATGCGAACACGCCGAGTGCCGGGAATCAGAGCGAGAACGTCCTCTGGGGTTAGCTTAGTGCGGAGAGTGCGCTGGCCATCTGGAATCTCAACAAAACCGTTGACGACAGCTAGCTTTCTCTCGATGTCAATTGCTGTTAGTATCATGGCAACCTCCGTTTTTGTATATTTGTATCATAATGGAATATGTAATCGGGTTTGTAAGAAACCCAAGCTTGATGCGGGGCGAAGAATAGCTTTCTGGAGGGCGGCATCTTTTTCTCAATCGCTTCAGCCGCTTCTCTCTGGATGATTATAATTGCCTGTTTCCATGGCGAGCTGAGCCTATCAACAGCAGATTTCTCGTCCAGCGGAGTGTAGCTGCTCAATATGCTTACATCAGCAGTTTCAGGCTCTACGTCTAAAAAGTCGATGTTGACAAAGTCGCACAAAGCTTCCATGCAGCCACTGTGCTTATAGCTATCCCAGTTCCAGCCATAGTCTAAGCCTTCACACGCAGCAGCAAGAGCTTTCTCTCCCCAGGCCGGCTCGTAATCGAAAACTGTCTTCGCTGAAGGTGCGAACCTCCGGAGCACGGCTCTCCAGAAGTTGCAATTTGGAATACGGGGGCCAGATCTTATGCTGGGCAACCCTTGCAGACGGTCTACGATGTTAGTCCTGTTGATGTTCTTCTTGCGCGACACCAAATATCGCATCGCACGATACATGAACAAGCTGTGGGCCCACGAGACCGTGAGAGGAGGCCGATTGCCGTCGCTCAATTTCCCCCAGGGAAAGAAATGCGAATATAGCCGCTTTCCCCGAACGGCCCCGGAAGCTATCTTCACCAAGCGATTAGGGGTGAATTGGTATTTCTCTACATTGCTTTCTTTTAGTTCTTGGAATTCCTTGTCCAGGATATCCAAAGGGTACTCAAGTTCACGCCACCCTTCAAGAGTCAGATCACATATAAGCTCATGGATCTTGATCCTAGTCGGACAGAACCCAGCCTTCACCATATCTGAGTACTGAATGGTGAACATAGGACTATCGATTCTGATCAGGTCTCTTGTTTCGTGCTCCATATAAATGGGAATTTCTATGCTGTTTAGACAATCACCTATCGGCATATTGTATCTATATGGGTATTTCCAGGGTTTGCCAGTGTCGAAATGGACACCCTCACCCGCTATCCAACATTCTTTTATGCCAGATTGGAAATTAACAAAGAAGTATTCACCAGCACCCTTTATTTTATGGGTGTGGTCTACTACGACGTTGCAATCATCCAGATATTTTAGGATCTTGAGGCGTTCTGCTTTCCACGTCGCTTTCAGCATCACAATATTTGTAATAGAAGGCTAGCGAAACTGCTTCAGTGTTGGCTCTAATGTAGATGCCAAACTTGCTGAGCCAGTTGTAGATGGTATACCTACTTACGCCTGCGATTTCAGCACAAGGATAGATCGGGAGGCCCATCCCACCATCCGGAAGAGGGTCGCGCCCGTTCTCCTCACACCACTTCAGGTAATCTCTACGTCTGCAATAGTGGCGAACCAGCCATTCTTCGTCGCAGCATGGGTTGGTGACCTTGTGTTCGTGATGGGCATCGGGGATCCCATATCTTTCTAAGCGTCGGAACACTATTTCCTTGGATCGATCGATGATCCTGGCGATAGTCCGCTTCCCCAGCCCCTTTACAACATAGTGCTCATAGAACCAATCACGGTTATCCCAAATTTCTGGTCCTATTTTGGGATAAGAATCAGCTTTTTGGGGTGATTTATAGTCCTGCATCATTTCTGAGCGCGACATGTTCAACCCAAGTTGGCGCTTCCTCTTCCGGATAAGAGAGGAAGAACAACCTAGTATCGCCGCTTGGTCGTTGCTCTTGAGTTCTTTATATTCTTCGAAGAACTCTTTCCATTCTAAATTATTCACTACATCTTGTCGGCTTGGTCAGCCAGATCTTCGTAGTCAGGGTCGTTCAAGGACGGGTCGTAGTGCGCTTGGGCCGCCTTTTGGGGCGAGGAAAGCGTGCCAACAGCGGCTGCAGACTCTTTCGCTCTCTCAATATCTTGTTGCAGAGTGGGAATGCCTTCTCCGGGTTTGATCGCTTTCCGCTGATCTTTCGGGCGCACCACCGCTTTCGGATCTGGCAAGCCACGATCTGGAGTGATGCCTGGTATATCAGCCTGTTGCTGTGGCATTGTGGTAGCAAATTCTTCTCTACCAGCTTCTAGCTCGTCACCTAACTCTTGATAATCGGCAGTGTGGAGGTCGAGGAGCTTCTGGAATTTGTCAGTAGGCATCCCGTGCTTGTCAGCTCTATTCATCTTACCATGGAGATCGTAGATCTTACGCTCAAGATCCTTGAGCTTCTGCATCTTCCCGATGGTTTCATCTCGGTCTTCATCAGACCCCCACTGTTGGGCAACCTGATCGATAGACATATAGGTGAATGGTTCACCAGGAGTTGAAGCTGTAATGCCACCGTGCTTTTTGGTAATCAAGCCAGGTTCTTGCACGTAAGTGCGGTAAACACCTTTGAACATCGTGTCTGAACCGGACCTATCAAACGCTCTGAAGATCTCCCTAATCCTTCTAGCACGGCCTTGAGATGTAGATTGCTTAGTTATATCTGGGATTCTATTTCGAATGATGCCAAGCAAGCGCGAGTAGGATGGGTCTCTAAGCATCTTGTTGAGCTTGATACCCATCACATATGTTACATCTTTTTCGGGATTATTCTTGTTTTTACTTGGGTGACGCTTACTTCTATGAGTGCCTAGATATAGGATCCACGGCTGTTTGTCCTCCTTAGCGTCTGGGTAAGTCAGGTGTAAGGTAGGCATTGCAGTAGTGGGTGTGCCTGGCGGTCCAGCGGGCTTCGGAGGGGTCATAGTCCGGAGACCATGAGTGCCTACGTAGTCGGCACCCTTCCTCTTCCTTGGAAATGACCTACCACTTTTTGGGTCATACCAAGGATCTTCTTTTTCACATAATAGCTCTAGGCGCATGTACTCTATGTTTGAGATAACGGTACTAGAGCATGCTCCACAGAAGCTTTCATAAGCTTGTGCTTCACCGTAGAGGGGTGGTGAGACCGGCCAATGTGCATTGTGGCTAGGTCGTATTCTTGGGGCAAGCTGGTACAGAAGGTAACTGGATCATCTGTACCGATGGTGATAATTAGCCCTTCTTCGTACATCTTACGAATGGGATGATGACCAATCCCACCTTTTACTACGCCAGTCATGGCATTAGAAGTTATAGCCACATCAAACGCTATACCGTTATCCTTGGCTAGTGCCATCAGCTCTGGGTCATCTACGATCCTGATGCCGTGGGCGATCCTGTTGACTTTGAGGTCTTGGATCGCCATTCTGACGTTTTCTACCCCTTGACTCTCGCCCGCATGGGCGAGAAGACCCTTCCCGCAAGCTCTCCAATATCGATAGATGTCCCGGAGCCTCTTCCGATTGGCCATCGCTTCGTTGCCTACCAGGTCCAGGCCGACGAGCTGTTCTGCGATGCGCCAGTGGTTTACCAGTTTGCTGAGCCGCTTTTGTGTCACGTACGATGCTTCGTACTTGATAGAGAGTACCGGCCCTACCTTGACCTTGAATTCCTTGGCCCAATAGTCTATTCGCTGGAGAACGAAAAGGCAAGCTTCGTGTTCGTCCCAGGGGATGTAACTTAGGTATTTGTCGATAGAGAAGCGCAATTCGCAGTACTCCAACTCTTCCTTGCGCATGTCTCCGATGATTTGTTTCATCGTCAGGTCGATCGCAGCTTCATTCCACATTATGTGATTCTGGACGTTGAATTTCTTCAAGAAGTGGTGGAAATTTCGTTTCTCATCATCCTTGAATGTCATCATTCGGTATAGATCATCTAGCGACTCGGCCAGGTTTCCCATCTTCTTGTCGCTTTGAATGATTTCCCATACTGTTTCCGGCGTTATGGATCCGCCGGCATGTCTGTGCAAGTCTATGTTCATAGAGCCTCCTTTGGAGATTATATACGAAATAGCAGAGCAAATCTAAAGTACTTGAGGAGATAAGATGGACTACGACATAGACCACATCGCATCGTTGATTTCCGATGATCCTGCTGTAGTTTATCGGGATCCGATGGACATGATGAAAAATGAGGCAAAAGAGCTTGTCTTCCGCCTCGACAGGATGATCAAAGAGGGTGCCACCCTCGAAAGGTGGGCTGAGACGGCTAAGAAGTTTTACGATCTCGCCAACGAATGCCCAAAGAAAACACTAGCTGAGAGCCATATAGACGATCTCGGCTTCTATGACATCATGGAAGCAATCGTCAACGATAAAGATATCCATCCTGGTTTACTCTCTCAAGGTTTGGTAGGTCTGGGAATCCTGTCTGAGATGCCTTATAAGCTGGGTAAGAGAGGGATGAGCCCCGCACAAGGAAAGGCGGCAAGAGCCCGACTAGCTCAAAAAGGATACAAGTCTCAAGCAGATGCGCTGCCAGTGTTACCAGCAGCACCACCAGCTGCTCCTAAAGACGCGAAATCGGCAGCGAGAGCACGCCTGGCCAAAAAGGGATTCCAATCTCAGGCACTGAGACCAGAACCTGGTACAGCCGCTATGGCAAAGCGGACTCTAGCGAAGAAAAGCCAAGCAAGGGCTAAGTCTGGTGCGCCAGCTCAGGGTGGAGAATTCGCTTCTCCAGAGCTGAAAAAGAGAGCCCTCCACCTTCAGCGTGTTTCGTCTCCCACTGGGTTCGCCCAGACAGCAAGAGATAAGGTAGCCCGCAAACTGGGGATGCCGCCAAACGCAGTTGGAGTACGGAAGAACCCAAAGACCGGAATGGTCTCACTTGTGATCAACTTGAAAAGCCCTGCTGGAGAAGAGGGGTCTCAGACAGCGCGTGCAGGCACAGGAGAACCTGGTACTGGAGCTACCTTCCAGCCCGATGCGGGTGAAGCTAGAACAGCAGGGCCTTACGGAACTGGGGCTACTTTCCAGCCAGAATCGAAGCGCCGGAAACTAGAAATGCTGTCGGAAGCTAGGCTACAGCGAATCGCGAAGCGACGTCGCTCCAGTTAACAATCTTCCAGAAATTATCGATATACTTCTTTCGATCGTTCTTGTACTTTAGATAGTAGGCGTGTTCCCAGACGTCTAGACCCAAAATCGGGTCCCATCCACTCAATCTGGGACTGTGCTGGTCGGTGGTCAATACGATTCCTAACCCGCCACTCTTCTTCACCAGCCAGCACCAACCACTGCCTCTATGGTCTCCTGCCTGCTCTGAGAAACGCTGTTTGAACTTTTTCAGAGTGCCGTAACTGGCGGTGATAGCTGAAAGAAGCTCTCCGTGAGGTCGTACGGCACCTCCGGGGGCGATGTTGGCCCAGAAGACGTTGTGGTTGTCCACTCCGCCCGCGTTGAACTTGATGGTCTCTTTCCGGGTGTCACTGAGAGTCTTCGGTAGGCTACTAAAGTTCTCAAGTAGAGCTTTTACTGTCTTGCGATTCTTGGTAGGTACACCTTTCATCGCCTTGTTGAGATTCTCCAAATATCCAATATAATGCTTGGAGTAGTGGATCTTCATGGTTTCGGCGTCAATGTACGGTTCTAGAGCGTCGTACGCAAAACCGAGAGAAGAGGCGCTATAGGGCTTCCGTGATTCAGTTATGGTAGCCCGGCGTTGGACTGAAGATTTGAGCTTCATAACCTATTTTTGGACTAGTACCAGGCGTCTTTGGGCATCATAGGATCTTCTTCCTCTTCTTCGTAATCGAAGTCGAACTGGATTACTTCGATACTTTCTATCTTCTTCTGCATCATCTCAAAAGCTTGAATGATTTGTTTCTCTCTCATTTCTTCTCTGCTTGTCAATCCAACTATCTGATGTTGCTGGTAGAGGCAGACGAAAATGAGAGAGAAAATAACGATCCAGATCCCAACTTTGTCCCATATATTCATGATTTCCTCGCTGGTATGATCCTATGCCTTGAAATACTTTGGGCTATGATCTCGCGCAGGATAGGGAGCAGCTCGTTCCTTATCAATACTACTTCTTCGTTCAGCCTTACGGGCTCGTTTCGGCCGACTGGGTTGTCTAGATTAGATCTCTTGAAGGCAGTGTATTCGTTGAAATTCGCACCTACCAATCCGAAAGCTTGTACAACTGTTGGTACCTGCTGCGGGTCGAACGCTTCCTTGATTATATCTTGATCTCTGTATTTGTTCTTATTGGTGCTTCGCAGGGCACGCTGAGCAGACAGATAAACAAAAGTCTCAGGATCGTCTGACTGACTATCAAGAGTGGTAGGATATTGATTCAGCCCAGCAGCGCTATTCACCACTGTGACTAAAACATGTCTCGTTAGTCCAAATTCTACCATGATGGATGTTCCGGGGTGTGATCGGCGATCACATCGATTATCTTAGATTCTGGGAGATCTTCCAGTTCTTCCTCAGGCTTTGATACATATTCCGGTCGTGGGCCAGATCTCCCGATGTCCATTGTCTTCTGGACTTCTTTCTCTAACTCATCTCGGGTCTTTTTCCTTAGACCCAAGTCTTGTGCAACTTTAGCCCAGTTGATAGGGTTTCCCTCTTGATCTGTAGATGCATCTTGTAGGTCTTTGAACATCCGGTGGAGTTCCCACTGGCCGAAATCTTGGATCTCGCCCTTCTTTTCTCCACGCAAGATCGCCATTAGATCTTGCACTTCCGGATTATTAGCAAGTTCCGGATCTACTTCCTTCTCTGGTTGCGGATTCGCACCGATAGGGGCAACAATCTCGCCACCTTCGATTTTTATCATATTGTGATCGATAGCGAATGGTCTTTGTCTTTTACTGAACCATTTCCTGAATATCTTCCTAGTCCTATCATCCATCTGGAGAGCTTCATACTCTGGGATAGGTTCTTCGCTTGGCCCATGAGTGTCTTCGTAGTCATATAGCATATCTTGCACTACAGTGGCAATCATATGCTTGATGCCAGGTAGGAAGATTTCGATATCAGGCTGTTCTTCATCATCCAGCCTGTCTAATCCGGCAGCCACATCGGTAATTCCATCTAGCGACGTTTGGAATACAAATCCATTCGGTCTGCTGTTGGGGAGAGGATCTGCCAATCTGGCTATGCTAAAATCTTGTCCTCTTAGCTCTTTCTCTAGTAGCTCTGCGAACTTGTTTCCCAAAGCGACAGACGACTCAGCCTTGATAGCATATACTCTATCTTCAGCTCTACCGTACAAAGCCTTGAATCGACCGATTTGGTCTCCATGTTCGCCTAGGAAGACTAACTGCCAAGGCTCGCTCATTGGAGCGAACTCTTCTTTTATTTTGTCAGCGAGCTTCTTCTGGTGTTGGTCTACAACGAACTGATCGAAACCCGATCCGAATAGTTTGGAAGTCTTCTTGAGAAGCTCATGGACCTCATCATCTTCCCTGTATTCTTCCTTCTTTCTTTCGTACCCTTGCTTTTTGTAAGTAGAGGCTTGGGCTCTAACTATCGCAGTAGCACAATTGGGATCACCTTTTTGGTGACGAGCCACAATCGGGCCGCTTGGGCCTTCGGTGGTGTCTATTGTACTTGTTTCGCCGCCGGAATTGATGAACTTCCGCACGATGAAGTGTCCAGTTTCAGCATCTGGTATTATGCTGAATTGGACGGTCTTAGTTGGCACTACAGAGGCACTAACTCTACCAGCTAAGTCGCGGATCGCACCTGCATATTTGCGAAGAGCAGAGCGCGATTCTTTGCTTGTCTTATCTCTATCATTGTATCGTCTATCGAACACTTTCAATGACTTTATAAATCTCCTCCTGTTTACAAGAGACTTGAGGAGTACCCATTGACCCATCGACAAAGCTTCTATTTCGTCCTCTGGGAACGATTGATCTACAACTTCTTGATCTCCTGCGTTTACTTGATCTTCTAGCTGTCGGAAGAAGACGCTTGAAGGATAAGTTTCAGTGCCATATACTTGCTTCAGCATGTTCTGCAGATTCAGGATTCTATCTGGGTCACTTGCCATCTTGTTGAGGAATAGTACAATCTCTTGCAATTGATCAGAAGAATCTAGCTCATATACTATTCTGTCGCTGTCTTTCTTGATCTTTCCTCGCCGTGGGCGGTCCGTATAGTGCTTCTCTTTCGGGGGTTCATCCTTGTACTTTTTGCGCCAGTCTTTGTAGCTCCCTTGGTGAACATCTCTTAGCGCCGACAGCAGATTTCTAACCTGAGTCTTGGAAAGAGAGCGAGGAGGATCACCATAGGGCTGACCCAGCATTTCCTCAAGCTTCATCCTGATATCATCGAATTCCGACTCATGCTCTGATTGGAATTCTTGCTTCAGGCGTGTATACTCTTGACCTGAAAAAATTAGGTCTGCTTCTAGTCTGAGGGACGTCGGGGAGCCTGGTTCGGTCGAACCTCTTTGGCTACCAGACTTTACGGAAATGTCCGCTTCGCTAAGAACCCTCTTGATCCTTCCGGTGGTGAAAATGAGCATTAGTCATCGCGCATCGTGTCGAGAATTTTGTCCATCTGGTTTTCGGACATTCCCGAGCGACCTTTCATCCACTGGTCTGCGATAGATCGAGTAGTCGAAGAGCCACCGTTTGCGGCTAGCTTTTCCCTGTGAGTTGCCAACCCTCGGCTCTTACGAGACTTGTCGATCTCCATCCGCCAGATCTTCGGTGAGTACTTCTTACCCCATGCTACCTTCAGTTTGTTGGTGATCTTGTCGCTCACCGATTCGCTTACAACTACATCTTGGATGAAGCGGTTAGTAGCTCTCTCAGCTGCTTCCCAGTTGTCAGAAGTGATCGCTTCGGTGAGGCAGATGCTAAGACCGTCTCGCAGAGAGAGTGGAATCAGGTTCCACTCTGCTTTTTCTAGAATCCTCTTTCTACCGAAGATTTCTTGAATGAGGTTTGTTATACTCACTGTCGGTGCCGTGCTGAACCTTCGGGAGCCTTCCTGGATATAGTAAGGATAGACTTCCTTGAACTGTAGTATTACCGATTTATCTTCGACTACAGCATTCTTGAATAGGTCCACTACCACCAGCTTACGCTTGGAATCGACAGTCCGGATGTGGCCTTTCAGGCCGTTGATGTACGGTGCGTCGTCTACCCCTTCAATTACAACTAGGTCACCCTTACCGATGGTCTCCGCTGGAAGCGGAGGCGTGATCTTAATCGCAACTTCTTTGTCCAGGGAAATAGTCCTCTTGCCGGCGAGCCCCACTACCCTATAGTCGGCATCTGGGTCGGCTTGTCCGCTTGCTCTGATCCTGATTTTCCTTCTGCCACCCATCATTCCGGTGAGTTCAGCTGTTACCTCTTCTGACTCTTCCTTATCTCCATATTCGTCAATCTCGACGACTCGTACACCAGTTAGAGCTTCCCACTTGTTGCCAATAAGTTCTGCATGTCCTACGCTACCAAGAGGGACCGACACCTCTCTTGCAAGTTGGTCATCCCTCTTGCTATGGCCCATCCCAGCAGTACCACGCTCTCCTCGGATTGGCTCGTCCGATGGTTGCCAGGCTTTCGCTTTATTCCATTTCGCTTGTTGTTCTTCGGTCTCGCGAGCGGCAGCTTCTGCTCTCTTTTGACGATACTCTTCCAACTCTTTTTCTGACATCGACTCTTGGAAGGTGCCACTTACAGAAATTCGTCTCTGGACATCTTTCCAATCCCAATTACGAACCCAGTCGGTGATATCCATGTTTACACGACCAGATTCGTCGAACAGAGGCACTTCTACACCTTCTTTCTGGTTCAACTCTTCGTGAGCTGCCAGTCTAGTTAAGGTGTCCATCGTGAACTTGGTAAATCTCTCCCGCTCTTTATTTTGAGTAATTGCTTCTTTCAGCTCTTCTTCTGAACTTTGTAACAGCCTCCGGGAGAGGGCCAAATTCTTACGGCTGTCCTGAAGGCCAGACTGTAGGATCCCTTCAATCTCATCTATGGTAGTTGGCTGGCTTCCAATAGAACTGTATAGCTCTCTTGCAAGTACCAATGCGCTGCTGCTTGCTTTATCGGCTGCTCTTACTTTTCCTGCTCCAACACCGCGCATGTCCGGTGAGTTGAATTCTTTAGCGCGTTGGTCGAATCTTCCAAGAGTACTGTCCGTCTTATCAGTACGGTGTCGAGATGGAAGTTCAGAAGGGATCTTCTTAGCTTCGATCCAGTCCTCTAGTAGTTCTCTGATCTTCTGGTTTAGCGCATATCTTTGGCCAACAGCGATTTTTTGCGCTTCTTCCATCCCACTAGCTAGAATCGCCGCCGGCTTACCCAATTTCTTGATTCCGGCAGCGGTCCTTTTCCTAGCTCCATTTACCAATTGGCTGATGCGCTTGGCTTGCGATCCTTTAAGACCAAGTTCTTGTGCAAGCAGACCAACATCTAGCCATCCTTCTTCACCGCCGGTCATCATTATCTGGAGGTCTTCCGCGTCTACTCTTTCTTGAGCCATCTTGGCGTTTTGATAGAGCTTAGTTAGCCGCCCTTCTTCAGCACGTCTGCGCTCGTCCATTTTCCTAGCATCGTGCATCTTAGCGCGATGCCAATTGAGCGTGTGCTTAATTCCATCTATGTTGAGTTCCTTGCCTGGTAGATCTTCTCCCTTTTTAGCAAGCTCTCTATCTTGTACTTGAAGTTCAGCGATTTCATTTCGCAGTTCGACGGCGTGATCTTCCCATGCTTCAATATATGAAGCATAGTGCTTGATTAGCGCTTCATCTCCTGCCTCCTGGGCTGCCTCCATATTTGGAGTTATCATCTCTACATTGCCATCCATCCGAGATGCGCGAGTATCATTCATAGCGATCGCATGGCTGATCTTCTCTCGTCTTTCGCCGATGCTCGCGCCAGCTGATTGTTCATCCTTGAAATCGTCTAGTACCGATTTGAGGACTCCGGTACCAGAAGTGTAGATCTTTCGGAGAAGGCGCGGAGAAACCGATCCAGCACCCGCCACCGCTCGCCTGATAGCTTCCTTAGCGAAAGTTACTCTTCTAAGATGCTCCTCTTCCATCGTTCCAGCTTGCTCTAGACGCCTTTGAATGACACTCGGATTGTTCGGTCCGTCAGCGCGATCTGCCATTTCTTTGGCTTCATCTTCACTGAAACCATCGTTGAGCCTAGAGTAGAAATTAAGAGATCGAATAGCGGACCCGTACCCATCTTTCTTCCACTCTTCTTCGATAGCATCTTCTAATTCATCCCCTTCAAGAGTTTCTCCACTTTCTTCGAGTGCTTCTTCTATTCTGGCAGCCGCAGCTTCCTTAGCTTCATTAGCATTCTTCAGGACTCTATCGTAGGAAGAGATCACACCCTTGATTGTACTGTAGCTTACGTCTCCAGCTAGCTGCCTTATTCCCTCTTGATCTACTTCAGCTTCTTCGCCTTCTTCATCGGCGACGAAGTTATCAAGATGCTCTGCTAGGTGGAATGATTGAAGATTCGCATCTTCAAAGCCCTTTGGTCGGCTCAATCTGTGAGCATTCAAGAGCTTAGATAGGATCTCGATATTGTCTACGTCGCCTTCTCTCCAGAGGGCCCGCGCTTCGGTTTCTAGTTGTACTGAGTAGAGATGGTCGCGACCAATTCTCTGTAGGGCGGTTGCTTTTCCTGGGCCTGCTTTGCCAGCTGATGGTTGGACTACACCAGCAAGAAGGAAAGCCCAACCACGTTCGGTGGCAAACCCATGACCACGAACCATTAGCTTGCCGTGACCCATCAGGTAGAGTACGACATCGGAAACGATCGTAGCCAGCTGATCGATGCAAGCATCCAACGCAGAGTACATTGTGCGGTTGTCTATTTCTTCTTCGCTCATGTACCTGTGAGGGATATGTGGCATATACTCGCCCTTACCGGCATATGGGCGCAAGCCATACATCTCCACCACCGGGTTGAACATTACCGTCTTGTTCTGGTCCGGGCCATATTCTGTTACTGTGTGTAACGGGATCTCTTCGCCAGACGAATCGCGCCCTCCCAGCAGATAGTTGATGGCATTCTTCAGCATCGCTTTCTTTTTGGCGTCGATCGTACTCTTCTGGTTGGCACCTATCAAAGAGTTATTAGCGGCAGTGATTCTCCCTTCCAGTTTCTTGATAGTATTGGTAACATATTCAACAAACCCGTACGCTAGGTGAACTTCATCTGGCGCAAGCAGACCTCCAGACTTTGATTTGGTCTTGCTCCTATCTCGTGTGTTCAGATCTTGCCAGCTAGCAGAGTTGTACTGTTTGATCTCTTCGCGAACATCACGAACTTTCACGTTGAATGCGCGCCTTTCACTGTTGTACTCAGTTATTTTGCGCTCAATCTCCACTCTTCTTCTTTTGAGATATTCTGGAGATAGGTCAGGGCGTTCATCTGCCAGCGCTCCGAGGAACAGAAGTTGCTTCCTCCAAGCTTTCTCTTTAGACCGAGCGATCTTAGACATCTTTCTTGCATGCTTAGCACGGCCTTCAAGCTTCCTCAAGCGCCTATGAAGATTCCTTTCATCTACTGACCCACCACTACCTTGGAGAGATAGTTTAGCGAGCTGGTTCCTCACAGTTTTGTAATAAAATGGCGAATCAGTATCTTGGTACATGAAAGCGAGTTTTTCATATGGAATATTACTATCCCACCCAAGGTGAACACCACTCTGCTTTAATCTGTTTGGAGTAGCATTCCTTAGTATAGCGATCTCTTCTTCTGCTTCTGCTCTTCTCGCTTCAGCCTTTAGAGCCTTTCCTTCACTCTTTCGATGTAGTTGCTGCATAGTGTTGAGACCGACCAGCTTGTCTTCTGGGGCAGTCTCTACTCGCACACCCTGGCTAGCACCTCTGTCGGTGAGGTCTTCTGGTCGAATTGGCCCAGTAGCATGGAACAGCCCCGGCGGCAAATGCAATTCTGGGTCTTTTAGAGCTTTGTGCCATTGGCCTATGCCATATAGTTGGTCCAATAGGTCACCAACTTTCTTGCGGACCTTTTCTTGCGCCTCTACCAGCTTCTGGAATGTGCCGTACTTCTGCCATGTGTCAGCGCGGCGAGCGGCCGATCCAACTACCTTATACTTATGAGATCCAAGGGCGTTGAACAGGTCGGCCGAGTCGATTCTATTCTCTTCTGGATCGTTCGGGTCGATTTCGCCAGATTTAATAGCCTTCTTTCTGAATTCCTCTTTAGCCTTCGCAGCGGCAGTTTGCTCTTTTATGCCGCTAGGAAGATCTTCAGACTCTTTATCTGCCGGATCATCTTTCCCAGTACGAATCTGCTCAAGATAATGGTATAGATCTTTTAGCTTCTTGATTCTGATGTCGATAATCGCAACATAACCAGCGCCCAGAGGGATGATCTGGTAGGACATCGGCTTGTTGAATTGAGCCATGTAGGTGTTTAGGAATTCACCTACCTCTCCCTTCCCGGAAGTGACATCATGGGACAGTTTCAGACGGTCCCATTCTTTCATTGCTTTGCTGAACGACGCCGGGTCGAAGTCGCCTTTTGCTTTACCCAAAGCCTTGTTGATAGAAGTAGGAGCGTTTTCCTCTTCGTAGTCATCTAGCTCATCGGCGGTCATACCTTCCGGCACGTCCATGAACTCTGAGTCTTCTTCGTCTTCTTCTGATGGAATGATTTCGTCGCCAAGGCCGCTTTGGTCGATCGTTTCCTGGATTTGGGAATAGATGTTCTTCCAGCTGTCGCTTCCCGGCTCGTGGGACCCAAGCTCCTTCTGGAGAGCCATCACGTTTCTTAGACGCTTCCGGTCTTTTGAAGCTCCAGCCAAGCTTTTCCAATGTTCCACTGCTTGATGGAAGCTATCTTCGTTGTATTTTGGTTCCGACTGCTCTAGCAGACGCAATAGCTCGTCGTGCGCCTTGTACTTTCGTACGATTCCAAGCTTCTTGATTTCCTGGTGTAGCTCTTGTAGCGACCTATTGAACACCTCCAGATCCGACTTGGAGTTCTCCATTCGTACACGGATCGCTGCGATACGCTTGAGCGACTCTACTTCCCCTTCTAATCTCTCTTTTAGTCGGCCATGTTGGTTGGCCATATCAGTTCTAACTTCTGGTGGTACTTGACCATCATTTTCCAAAATGTGACGTAGAATGCCAACTAGACGCTCGATTCCACCGCCGTGACCCTTCAGTTCGTCATCGTCTTTGTCTAGGCCAGATCCCATCCACTCCACGTCGATGTGACCCATGATGTCTGCTTTTTCAGCTACCTGAGTACGGACATTGGCCAATTGGGTAGAAGCTTGTTCAAGTCTATCGGCTTGGGCTGATCTCTCTTCTGCCTGTGGATCTCCCGCAGCTGCAGATTGGTCTGCTGCCTCTTTGAAGCTAGCAAGAGCTTGCAGGAACTTAACAGGTTCTCTTTGTAGATCTTCTACATCTAGTCCCAACTCTTGAGGGATTAGCTTAGAGACTCCATCAAGAAGCTCTGCATGCAGAGCCAATAGTTCTGAATATTTCTCCAACGATTGAATCTGGTCTACAAGCTTTGTCCGTTGTTCTTCAGAGTCCGGATCTTCTGGGTTCCAGAGCTGTCCTGTCTCCGAAATGGCGAGGAGCTGGTCTTCTAGGTCCTTCCTTGCTGCAAAGCTGCCAGTGCGGTGCCCTAGCGTGTTCAGCATGCTGTCAGAAAGGGGAGGGACACCTTGGAAGTTCTTCTCTGCTGCCTGAAGCACTGACCATGCTCTACCACCTTGCCTCTTAATACGCTCTTCGCTATTCTTTAGAGCTTGTACCTCTGTCATTAGTTGCTGATATTCTTCTGGCCTACTAGAGATACCAACCAAACTAGACGCAAAAGATTCCTGCTGGTTTCGCTGGCGATCCTTGAGTTCCGTGAATCGCTGAGCTGCACCACTGTAGAAATCGATATGCTTTTGGACTATATCCAGATTAGACTTAGCTTCTTCTGCTTTCTCAGTCCAAGTTTCCTGGAACTTCTCGGCTCTTTCCTTTTTGGCTTTTGCAGCCTTTCGGGCTTTTTGGTCTTCCTTACCAACACCTCTCAGTTCTTCTTTGGTTCTCTCAGCCTGAGTATCCCAACTTCTTCTCTGCTTTTCTGCAGCTTTGTGAGCCTGCCTTAGGGGTGCAGCTTTCTCCTCATAGTACTCAACACGTTGAAGAATGCCTTCCTCGTCCCAGATAGCACTAAGATTCTTGTCATCAGATTCTTGACTGTAGAACGACACGATGTTGATGAGGTCTCTAGAGAAAGCGTCTAGACGATTCTCTTCTTCTAGAAGGTTAATGTGGCGCGGGTCGCCACCCATAGTTAGAATCTTTCTGGCAACGCTATTCCAAGCCCGCTCATGGTCTCTTACAGTCTTAATGTCTTCGATGTTTGTGACTGAATAGCGGTTCATGTACGCCACGAAGCCTGTTGCGTACTTGTTGAACAGTTCTCGCCTTTTGTCGTAGTCATCTACCTGCTTGATAGCCATGACATTGTTCATAAATGTCTTGTAAGGCTTCAAGCTGGTCTTCATTCCCGCTGCGGCTTCACGCTCCGGATCTCCATCACCGCTTGCGCGAATGGTAGACATCTCATTGGCTTTTTCTATTGAGGTGATGTCCTGCCTTGTTAGAGTGTCTAGTGCTCCAGTTTCTGGATCCACTTTACCCATGAATAGGTCATCGAACTCTTGCCATGTGTCTTCATCTACTTCCGGTGGACGATAGCGTTCGTTCAGTCTAGCAATCCACTCTTCGTCGGTCTCGTTTTCACCGCGCTCCAAGCCAGGGAGGATATCTTCGAAATCGTCCATCTCGGAATCATCGACCGAGATTAGATCTCCACTTATTAGTTCAAGTGCTTTGGTAGCCTTGGCAGATAGTTCATCTGCCTCTATTTGATCCATTCCTTCTAGATCTGGATCGTCAGCTGACGCCGCTGCGATTTTCAGCTTGCTGACGATCTCGTCGGAAAGGCTCTCTTGCTTTTCGTTTTTCGGGTTTGCCAGCGCTTCGGAGTGCCTGGTGATAGCACGCATTACCGCGCCCTTAGCTTCAGCAGCCCGTGTGTCGTCCTCAGCCCCTTCCCAGTCAAGCAGTTTGTTTAGATGAGCTAGATGGTTCGTCCGCAGCTTGGTCTGGCCATGGATCATATTGGCGTCATCAATTACAGACTGGCTATCGAATTCCTTTGCAATGTCTTGTGGTCGCCTTTCTTGCTGCGCTTTCATCTGCGCAGCCATTTCCCGTCTCTCTGGCCCAGGGCCAGGATATAGTATCGGGTCTCCCTTCTTGACAGCTGGTAGGCCCCGACCTGCTGGAATATCCCTGCGGGCCTTGCCCATGGGGGTTCCGGGGTCCTTTTTATCAGGGTCAATATACTTCTCGCCAGCACGGTGAGTCTGGCGTGGCGCGTCCGGTAGATCTTCCGGTTCGATGAACTCTGGATCTGGATCTTCTGGAGCGGCCTCTCGGACCACGAATCCAAGCTTCTTGTTCTTGATAAGACGTCGTTTCATCAGATAGCCTCTAAAACATCTCTATTTATATTTGCGGATTCTTACGCGTGGTTGAAGGTACTCATACCATTTACGAACATAACAATCCTGGCTATATGTCGAGCTTCTACTAGGGGTTGGCGACTCCCTGGTGGTAATAGAGTTTTGGGTCCGAACTTGCTCGCGCACGGGATATCTTGCGGTAGAATGATCGGCTTCCCAGTATCCATTACCTGTTTCGTTTGACCGCCGCAGCTCTGTATAGTTATAATCTTCGGATTCCGCACTCTTTGCAATGGCGGATCGTTCGGACTGAGGACCGTCCTTGGGGCTTTGATGATTGTTAGCATGGGGTATGTTTGATAATTATTCAAAAATACCCCGTGAAAAACACATACAGAATAAAGACGAAACGGTTCGTTTCCGTAAAAGAAATAAGGGCAGCTAAGAGCGGCCTCAACGAAATTGTATTGCTAATAGACCCAGAAGAACTGGCTAAACCGGGTGGAAGGGTTGCCATGTACGTCGAACTTGAACGCGACGACAGTCCACCGTGGTTCAACGCAATCATAGAGACCTATTTGTGGTTCCAAGAGCAGATCTACGAACTGCACCCAGGGATGTTGAACCAGTGGGACCCCGAACAAGCTTTCATGCTCGATAGGCGGGATCGATTTGAGATCGACCCTCAGATTGAGTACCTCATAGAGTGCGCTGGAAAATTGTTAGTCTTGGGAGAAAACCATGAGAAACTTACCAATCGTCCTGTTGCTCGCAGGGTCACTGCTAATAGGGTCAACATCGATCCAAACAAAGCCAGGACCAGTCGAAAAAACAAGCTCAAGGCCCGCAAGAGCTAGAGCTGCTACGCCTGATGTTCTTTACGTTAGATTAGCAGCCATTTATGCTGGCAAGTTACCTAAGGGATACGACATCCCAGAACAGCTCCTGAAAGAATATGGCCATACCTATGAAGGTCGCCTCGTATTGCTCGGACACGATTGGGGAGACCCACTGAAAGCTGTCGGAGTAATCCAAAAAACAAAGGTAAAGCACGACGATGAGCGCCATCAAGCATACCTAGAGATGACCGTAAAAGTCACGGACCCAGTGGCCATCCGCAGGATCCAGAGAGGGACATTCAAATTCGTCAGCATCGGTTTCACAAGCAGCAAGAAAGTCTGCTCGATCGACGGAAAGTCCAGCTGCTTCCATCGCCCAGGAGAGGCGTATCAGGTGCAGCGGGTTATTGGTATTCCTCTACTATTCCCGTTCAACGACGTCCCAGCTCGTGTGAACGTGAAGGAAATCTGCTACTTCCGCCCTGTAGACATGGTAGGCCAAGAGGTCTCGTTCGTCAACGTCCCCGCATCCCGGTGGGCGCGGATATTAGAGGTGTCCGAAAAACCTCTCTCCATAGACTAACGGAGAGGTACCATTGAAGACTATAATCGCCCTGGGGGATCTCCATGTCCCCCACCACTCACCCGAAGCATGGCGCGTCGCCCTTAGGGTCGTAGAAGATCTTGAACCTGATGTCGTCGCGCTTATGGGCGACATGATAGACTTCTACCAGGTCTCTCGCTTCCAGAAACTACCAAGTCGGCAGTTCCAGTTGCAAGATGACATCGACATAGCTTACGACCTCATGGGCCAGGTTCGGGCTGCCGCCCCCCGTGCGCGGATCTTCTTTACAGAGGGGAACCACGAAGACCGCCTTCAGCGGTATCTTCTTACCAGAGCCCCGGAGCTGTACTGTCTTAGGTCAATGACAGTACCACAGCTCCTACGCTTGTCTGACTTCAACATCTCATACGAGAATAAAGTCAACATCGACGGCGTGATGTTCACCCATGGCCATATTGTGCGGAAGTACTCAGGGTACACCGCGAAGGCGATGGCCGAAGAGTATGGCACAGTAATCTTCGGACACACCCACCGACTGGGAATCTACTACAAACGGGATGGTAGAGGAGAAGTCACCGCTGTAGAGAATGGTTGCCTATGCGAGTTGAGCCCAGAGTATATCACTGGCGTGGCTAATTGGCAACAAGGTTTTACCGTCATCACAACTGATAGAGATCAGCCGGCTCAGTTTGAGCAAGCTAAGATCACCGATGGTAAAACAATGTTCCGTGGTAGGAGTTGGCGATGACTGAAGGGAAGCAACCCAAAGATCGAGACGCAGGAATCAAGCGCTATTTCGATTATCATCTAGATGTCGAAAACAGAAACATCTACATTGGAAGTGACGACGACGACGAGTTGACTGCCGAGATTGCTGAAATGGCAATCAAATCGTTCACAATCCTGAATTCAGTGTCGAAGGACCCGATCACTGTCACTATGAACTCCCCAGGCGGGGACTACTATCATGGCATGGCAGTCTACGACGCTATTCGCAATTCCCCTTGCCGAGTAACCATCACTGCATATGGCTACTGCATGAGCATGGGTAGTATCATCTTCCAGGCCGCAGACATAAGAATCATGGCTCCACACGCTATCATGATGATACACGATGGCCAGGAATCCTTCTGGGGAACTCCGAAGGAACTAGTAGCCTATGCAGACCACTCCAAGAAGGTGGAGCAGACAGTCCACAAGATCTACCTTGAACGGACGGGCATGCTCAAGAAAGAGTTCTTGGAGATGTACCGGAACACCAAGTACTTCACTGCTCAAGAAGCAGTGAAGTACGGGTTCGCCGACAAGGTAATGGTTAAGCGGAAGTTGCCGAAAGCTGAGCGTCGGTCGTCGAAGAAGTCTGGGAAGTAAACTTCGACCGGCAGTGCGTGAAGGGGAGGAGAATATAGATCTCTTTCCCAACCTTGTACTGCTCTCCGAGCTTTGAGCCGCGAGGAAGCCAGATAAAGTCTCCAGCTTCTACCCGCTGGCTTGGTTTGTAGAGCTTCTGCTTCTCGTGGACTTCCGGACCGATGTTGACGATTTCACCCATGTTGCTCTCTGCACTTTGCAGGATCAACCCACCAGGTGTTCTCTCGTCAGGTGGTAGCACCCTCACCCAGACATCGTTACCAAGAGCTTGCTGGTCCATTATAGGTCTCCGCAGCATTTCTTATGTTTCTTACCACTGCCGCAAGGGCAAGGCGCATTTCGCCCAACCTTGACGTCATTACGTACTATCGGGCGCATTCCGACCTTGGTACCCTTAGCACGAATGGTAATCCCATTAAGATGGTCCACTTCATGTTGGACCACGAACGCTGGAAAACCAGAGACTGTTACAGCCCCATTGAGGTCATCTTCCACGGTGATCTCAGTATGTCTGGCTACAGCATACTGAGTTCTCTTACTAACCGAGAAGCACATCTCCTTATGGCGAATGGTCTCGCCTGCTGTGCTTCTGATTATAGGGTTGACCAAGTCTAGCTTGAACCCACCAGGGTACTTGTCATCCGAGATATGGATCATGCATACCCGTTTGTGGATTCCAAGCTGAGGGGCAGCCAGACCTACTCCCTCATCTGGGTTGAAATGCTGATGCAGCCGGATCAAGACCTCCTTACCCTCTTCCAGAGTTACTGGCCAAGAGGGTAAGGATAGCGTAGCTTCATCTTTGGTGCACAGCTTGAAGAGCGATGGTTTCTTGAACTTCACTGCTGCTTCGCTCTCCGCCAGAGGGTCGCGGTCCCACGAGGTGCACCGACACGACGGACGGAACCCGCTTCGCGAATGAGACGCCAAGCCTCGGCGTAGGTAGTCCTTCCGGCGATGAAGCTGGTGATGTCGCCAGAGGTGAATTGTAGGCGCGGCATCTGCTCGATGTGGCAGAGAAGACGCTTTCTGGACTTCTCTACCAACCAGTGCTTAGACTTGTTGATCTTGGTGCTAATAGCCATGCGCGGTCTCCTTAGTGACGCGCGCCCACCGTTCTGCCGCCGGTCCTGGTCTTCTGTTCGTGGTGGCATCGCTGGCAGCAAGCCGGGCCTTTCGGGAAGAAGGGTACAAACGCTTCTTCTCGACAGGAACGGCAACGGATCTTGTAGTGGGCGCGCTCGTCAAGCAATACTTCTTCAGTGTTGTACCTACCACGATCACGGTCTCTTCTATCTACGTGGTCGGGGGTGGTACGCCGGTTGCCGAAATTATCCGGGCGGCGACCCTTACGAGCAGCGCGGCAGCCCTGGCAGCGCTTCGGGTCTTCATAACCCTTCTGAGAGAAATACTCCTGGTCACCAGCGGTGAAAACAAATTCTTCACCACAATCACAGCAATCAATGTATAGGTCTTGCGACATGAGGTCCTACCTGAGGTTAGGTACTAGGAAATAGTTCGTGAAAGATTGGAGCCTATTAACAGCCCACAATCACTGAAACACCTTGATTGAATAGCCTGGCTTTTCTTAGCCTATCTGTCCTAAAGTCTTTCGTGCTGTCGAAGTTGATCTCTAATCCGAACACATTCCCTTTCTTTGGGAAGCGGAATGTTGTTCCTTTCCTTGGTCTGATTATAATCGTCATGGAGTATTTTTGCGACTATATGATCGAGGCCCAGAACTCCGAGCTGGCATCATCACTTCTTCTGGTATCTCTCTGTATTCATCTGCAGCTTGGATTAGATCCATCGCTGTGCAGTTAGATACTGACGTGACTTCAACTCTCTTTCCCATGTACTTGAGCGCGTTAGTCAGATACGCAAAGTCGCCATCACCCGTACCGAGGATCACAACATCCACGCTTGGTGCAATCTGGATCGCATCCACTGCTATCGCAACATCCCAGTTTCCCTTGCTGGAACCGTCACTTCTTTCGATCAGCAGCTTAGATCTTAGTTCACAGCCAATGTCAGACAGCAAGCGCTTGAAGCTTTCCTGGTTTGCATCAGCTTTTTCTACTGTGTACGCTATAGCACGTACAAGCGACCGACCTCTTGCGGCCCAGTCTAAGAATCGCTCATATGCGATTGTGCGACTGTAGTTGTTTTTGGTCGCATAGAATAAGTTTTGTACATCGAGAAGGATCGCGCACCTTTGCGCTTTCCAGTGTCTAGATTCTGTCACTATCCATTCCTGACAAATATATCATAAATATGATCATCGTAAAGCCTTCTGTTGAATAAGAAGCGGCGGAAACGTGGGCCTAAGAACCCAAACCGCTCCAAGTCGGAGTCTCATTTGTATGACCTCCTGTGCGAAGGCTTCCCTCATCTTATAATACGTCCGAACGATAAGGAAATCGTTTCGCCTCTTGAGATCGATATTTGCATCCCAGAGCTTAAGATAGCCATCGAATGGAATGGAATCTTCCATAGAAAAGCTATCGGCGGGAAGAAGCGCCTGTTGAAAAGGCAGCGCCGAGACAGGGAGAAAAAGGCACGTCTTGAGTCACTCGATTGGGATTTGTACGTGATCGAGCACGACTACGGCTTCGATGAAAAACTTATCCAGGATGTGTACGTACAGCTGCGGGCTAAGATCCTGGAGAAAATCGAATGAAGTTCGACATTATCATGCCGACATTCAAGCGTCAACATTGTATTGACAACACTATCAAAACCATCCTAGGTCAGACTCACCAAGATTGGTCTCTCATCATCGTAGACAACGATGGATCGCAGCCCTACTCTTTCGAAGATCCAAGGATAAAGTGCTTCGTCCACAGAGAAAGGCAGAGTGCGGCTTATGCCCGCAACCGTGGGGTCAGATACGCCTCTGGCGATGTGATTTGCTTCTTCGATGATGACGATTCTATGCATCCAGAATATCTAACGTCTATCGTAGAAGCTTTCCATCAATATCCAAAAGCTAAGATGGTTACGGTCAAGATGGATGCCAATGCGGAGAGGCCAAGACTCCGCTACGCCACGCCATGCTGCGCAGTGAAAAGAGAGTTTGTCCAAGCTCTATGGGCTAATGTGGGCCAGCTGCAAGATCAGCGCTATTTCAAAGGGATGATACGTAAGAATCGCTGGATCCAAGGTCGTGATATTCAACATGTGGATAAAGTTCTGGTCTTTGTTGGACATTCACCGGAAGGTGGATTGCGCCATGAAAGAGGCAACTTCTAGCTATCAAAGATAATTTATGCCATCCGTAATAGATGTAGTATTTGGATCTCACAGCATTGTAGCATACTTCGACGACGACACCAAAGTCGAAGGGCGTTATGCTAGTGCGAGTGGGAAGCCACAGATTATAGGGTTCACATCAGCCCAACGTACTGAAATAGTAAATTTCTACAATAGGGCAACGCCAAGCGTGAGAGCAGATATTCGGTATCTCGCTTTCATCCGAGCGAATGAATCACTGACTGAAGCAGAACATACTCTAGTTGATCACTCTAGTGTCACTGGAGTTGGAGGTGGAGCAGCCACCGGAGAAGTCCGGAGATATTATTTCCCTCTTGAAAATGCAAAGCTTACTACTGGTCTAGTCTCTATCACTGGAGCAACTACCCCTAGTATTGAAACATCTAGTGGTCTAACAAGAATAGCATGGCCAGTGGGAAACACAGGTGGAGTTGCTTTTACAACTGGAATACCATTTGAAGATCATGACACAGGGGCAGGCTGGGGCGCTACTTTACATTTAGCGCTTAGTCAAGATGGAACAGAGTTAGTCAGCGGTAGCGTTACATTTTCTGTAGACCTAGACGGTGGCGGAGGAATCTTTGGTAGTACTCTATTTTCATGGCTTGGAAGTACTTCTATCTTAGTTCTACAAGCAGGGTCTATTGGAACTCTCAGTTCTCCGCCAGTAACTGATGTACGTCAAGTGTTCTTCTCTCTTACTTCTGCCGGTTCATCGACAGATATCGTATACTTAAATTCAGCATGGGTCGAGGTACCATTGATATGACCGATTATAAGATTACCTGTAACATCGATGGTTCACCCACCGATCATACCGGTACTAACATGAACACAGTGATTGCTGATGCAAAATCGGCAGTAGACGCAAGTGGTCTTACAGCCGAACAGAAGGTAGAAGCGAAAGCAATGATCGACAAAGTGATAGATGATGTAGTCAATGGCTGAAATAATCGACGTAGTTTTCAAACCCCATGGAATTACGGTGTTCCTGGACGACGACACCAAAGTAGATGGAATATATCAGAACAAACTGGGAAAGCCAAGACTTTTAGGAATCAGTACCGCTCTCAGAACTAAGATAATAAACTACTATGAGAAGGCTACACCTTCTTCTCAAGCAGATGCAAGATTCATAGCGGGCTTACGTTCATCTGAGATTATATCAAAAGGTGATCATCTTCAGATCGACCATACAAATCAGACAGGTGTGGCGGGCGGTGCCGCTGGTGGCACTTTCCAAAGAGTTTATTTTCCACTAATGAATGCTAAGTTAGCAGATAGTGGATACACTTCTATTACCGGTTCTACCTCACCAAGGATAGAATCAACCGGCGGCAGTGAGATGTATAGAATCGCTTGGCCGGTAGGAAATTCTGATACAATAAGTCTATCGACTGGTCTTCCCTTTACTGATCTTGATACAAGTGGTAAGTTCTCTGGTGCTTTCAACACCACTGACGCAGGACTGTCGATTGTCCTAAGCCAGTCAGGCACAGAGTTTTTGGAAGGTTCGATCACTGTAGATTGGGATTTTGAAGGTGGCGGAATAAACTTTGGATTCACTCTTGGCCCAGAATGGCCACTAGTTGGTACACCTACCACAAGAGCGGTCGCTAGTATAAGCATTAGCAACCTCCTAAATGATCTGCCGAACCCTGTTTCAGATTTCCGGCAGATTACTATGACGCTAAAACCGAGCGCTGGCGGCACCACGACAGACACGCTCTATTTCAATGGTGCCTATGTTACTTTCAGGAAAGTCAGCTGCTAGGCGTAGGTCTTCTTCCTACCTAGTATAGATCGACCAGTCCAGTGTGGCTTTGCCGGTTCTGGATCTGTCGGCGGTAGAGGCTTCGGTTTCTCAGGCTCGTTTTTGAATGGGCGCCTTGAACCAGGAGCCGAGCTATACAGTTGCGCAAGTTTCATATGCTATTTTTGTATATCAAAGATAAGACATGGCCAGAGGAATTCCGAGAGAAGTAAAGCCACTTGTGGATAGAGAGCTTGAGAAAGCTATCCACGTCATGCTAAAAGGGCATATCTCTGCAAGGTCAGTAATCTTAGGTCTGACCAAGCGCATCAATGACATCATAAGAGATTATGCAGCCCCCTTAGATGAGAACGAGATAGAAGAGTTGATCACCAATAGGCAGAAGTTGAAAAAGGTTAAGCTTGAAGCTATAGCTTCCATGATCACTGATGACCCTGATGTCCCTAACATCCCCAAATCTGCTGTTGCGGTGATCCACCATAAAGGTAAGTGGCTTCTCGGGAAGTCTACAGCCTGCGGTGGCGACGGCAGATGTGGGAAATGGGTCTTCCCAGGAGGCTTCATCGAGAAGGGAGAAAGCCCAGAAGAAGCCGCCTGCCGTGAAGCCCAAGAAGAAATGGGCATCAAGTGTAAGGCTATAAAGATCATCCAACAAGAAGACAACGAAGACGTAGTATTTGTTCTATGTAAAATTGTTGGTGGTAGGCTGAAGCATAATAAGGAGTTCAGTGGTGCTAAGTTCTTGAGCGCCAATCAGCTCCATGATGTTGACACCTACAACGTCGCAGATATCATAAATAAAATATAGATTATGGGAACAGGAGACGGCCTCAACGTACAAGCCAAACTCGCTGAGTTTGATGCTATCCTCAACGATGCTGATGATAATGGCAGTGCGTTAGAGAAGAGAATCGGGGCACTAGAGCAACATGTTGCTACTCTAGAAGAGCGCTCCAAAAATCACACCAGGATAATCTACTTCCTGTTGAGCGCCCTTGGACTAGCTAAAGCTCTAGTCTAGAGTCTTACCTGGCCCTACACAGGCAAGCTTGCTAGCAAGCTCCCTCATCTCAACCAGAGCTTCCTTTTGAAGCTGCCTTACTCGCTCTCTGCTGAGTTTCAAGGTTTCGCCCACTTTATCCAGCGTGAAAACGATCCCTTGGCGCATGCCGTAGCGCATCTCGATGATGAAACGCTTCCTTTTATCTAGACTGTCCAGCAGCTCACGTAGCATCTGCGCGTCTTCGAAGCCGCCGCATTTCTCGTAGCTGTCTTCGATATCTACGCCAATCAGCGTTTCAAAAGAGGTACACGCAGTCCTCGCTTTGACCTCTTCTGCATTTGGACCGGAGAGCTGGTAGCTTGGGATTCGGATAGTCCTCGTCTTGTCACTGAGATGCTTCCGAATCGTTTGCTTGATCCACCAGGTGGCGTAAGTCGAGAATCGATAGCCCTTATCTGGGTCGAATCGTCCTACGCTTTTGATGAGGCCCATATTGCCAGCGGCAATTAGGTCGTCTAGAGGATAGCCCATCCTGGAGTACTTCTTTGCGATGTGGATAACAAGCCGCAGATTGCAGTTCACCATATGCTCTGCGGCTTGTTTATCCCCAGCTTTTACGCGATTAGCTGTTTCAAGCTCTTCTTCTTTACTAAGAAGGTCGTACCTACCGACATCTCTCATGTAGAGGTCGAGGACTGGATCTAAGGCTTTGGGCACGTCTACCTCGCATGAGTTTACCCAGCGATTCCGGCTGTTTGATACCTCAGATACGCCTTGCCGGCGGAAGCTACCAGAAGTAGTACTTCCTTTAATGTCCGTGCGCCTTTGATGGCACTACCCGCATCTTCTACAATCTGCTGGTAGTCAGCATCAGATAGCAGATGAGAATCGTCCACTTCGATGTGGATCTCAACTACAGTCTTCATCATCTGCTGGTAGAAATTCTCCAGCTCTGCATCGGTCAGTTGTTTCAGGGTGTCTGAATCGAAACCCAGCCCCTTCAACTTCTCTTTGATAGCCTTGGTCTGTGCACGTGTAAGAGCCATTACTCTACTCCTTCGCCTTCAGCTTCCATGGCTTCAAGCTCAGCAAGAGCGGCCTGTAGCTTGGCAGCATTTTCAATCCGCTTAGCTTCGATGAAGTCTTCAGCGGCTGTCTCAAACACCTGCCTTACGGCTGCGATGTGTTCTGGCTCCATGCCAGAGGACTTCAGGTACTTCGTAGTCAGCTGAGTAAGTTCGATGAATCTGTCGAAGTCAACCTTGGCTTTCACCATTGCCGACTTGACCTTGAAGACCTGCTGATCAACCTTTTTCAGCTTGGAGAGCATAAGCTCTGTCTGGACTTTCACGAAGATCGGAGAGAGCTTTCCGCCGTTCTTCAATGCAAAGTCTTGCAGGTTGTCGTAGTGGTCGTCCTTGATCCTTCGCTTCTCAGATCGCTCATATGCGTCCACCGTCTTTAGGACGATGTTGGTCATATTGGACTGGTACTTGACAGCATGCACTTGTGCACGGTCTGCCGCTACGATGATGGTCTGAGGTGCTTGACATCCTACTACACCCAGGATGATCAAGAAAAGCAGTGCTTTGCGCATGTTGGTCTCCTATCGCTGGCCAACCTATGTACTATCAAACATACGATATGAGGTTAGAACAGCTTTCTTGTCCAATAGGTGAGGCGGTCCAAAGCACCACCAAGCCTACCACTGAACCTCGTACGAAGGCTAAGAAAGGTCCTAGAAAGGGATTGGCTGAGCCCGAACCTGACGAGACTCCCCCGAACCCAAAAGGAACTTAGTCTATTTTTGCGATATGATTAAACTACACAGACTAGTTACGGAATACCAGTTAACCTACCCAAATGTGCAGCTCCTTGAGGCTGACGATATGGGTGGGGTGCCTAAGCTGTTCGAAGAGAACACCATGGCGTTCTACTGCGATAAGAAATTATACCTAGTACCAGATTATCGTGTAGTTCATTGTGAACTACATCGGGGCAGGTTGCGACCACCAAAAGAAGGGCTCAAGATCAAGAAGCTAACCCTCAACTATGAGATAACCCATCAAAATGTTACAGTAATCCCAGAGTCTTCATATTCCAAATACAATGTTCCAACCATATTCAGAGACAGAAATCAGCTCGCTTTCATGACCAAAGAAGGGATTTGGGTTACATCTGATATTCAGGTGATTCTTGCCCAAGTAGAATAAAATATAAATTATGGCCGATCCACTACCATTTACAAGCTTCACCTTTCAGTTTGAAGACGTCCAGTCAGCTGATGCACCAGAGTTTGTGTACAGCGTTCGCCAAGCTAGCGATTTCGAGGCTTGTCGGGAGTCTGGTTTCAAGAAAGGTGTGATCCTGATCATGAAGAACCAAATCAATGGTTCTCCTCAGGGTGTGGGCAGCAGGTGGATCATTACAGACTATAGATTAGACATCGATCGAATTACAGTTCAACCGCTCGGATCGAAATCGGGCTGCACAGCAGTGAGACAATTGACTCTCGCTTGCTTGAAAGCCGACTTCAATCCTGTCGGTTTCCGGGGGTATAGAGGATGCTAAGGGTAGTGATGATCAGAAGGAAACCTCGTTCTCCTTACCCGCCTTCGAACGGAATCATGAAGCCCCCACCGGCTCCAAAGACGTTCAAGGAAGTAGAAATAGTAAATAGATTTGTACCCTTCAGAATCAAGCCAGAAGGCGCCAGGCAGAGTACCGTGGAAGCGAATATACTATCGAAGATCAAGGCGAAAGTTAACGGTTTCGCAAGCCTAAATGGGGACATATTAGGACGATGAAACTAGAAGCGATGCAAAATAAGTTCTTTGGGGACATGTTCGGAAAGTATAACGACATTGGCAAGTTCGCCAAGTCGTTTTGGAAGCAGCTCAAGTCCCTATACGAGAACGAGAATCAGATCAAGAGATTGTCTGTCATCCATATGGAGATGATAAATCAGAATCCGCAGAAGCACATAGTTGCTTCAAAGAAAGCGATCGCTGATCTGGCAGACCTCTTCGAACACAAGCGCAAGATCGTCATCCATGCCAAGAGAGACTTCCCGTCCTCTTTCTCCCGAGGCACGAAGCTCGCCAAGATGTTCCACGACAAGATCGAAGGGATTCTTGAGGAGTGGGTAGGAGACGAACGCGCTATAGAACCAGAGAGTAGGTGGCTATCCGAAGCTGTGAAGCGGTTCAAGGTCCTGTCAGAAGATACACCATTCGTTTCAGCTAAGGTGACAGTCCCATTCTACATTATGCTGAGTAGCATCTTGCTACCGGCGTACCAGTCTCTGCCAAAGCTCGTGAGTGAAGGATCTATGAGGACGACACCGGAATTCTCTGGCATCCTTGGATTCTTGTCTTACTTCGAATCCGCTTCGGATCTGCGCGGCCTAGACAACTAGTTCGGGGTACGAGCTTTTCTGACGGCTTTCTTGACGGCCTTCTTCACGTCAACCTTGACCGGTTTCAGTCCGATAAGTCGCCTGACATTATTAACTTCCATGGGCCATAGTTCACGGATGCCGCGACCAATAATAGTCTTCAGGTACGTCGAGCCTACGTTTCCGATACACTTATCTTGAAGCATGGCGTAGATCACCTCTTCCATCGATACGCCACGGTTGAACAGGTCTACCAACTCATTTTCCTTTTTAGTTGGTTTCCTATCACCACCACCAAAGATTAGATGATGCTTCAGTACAGACAAAATTCGTTTATAGGATGGTCCTTTTTCCAACAGGACATCTGGATCTTCGGTTATGATGCGTTCAATTCTACGTATCTGAGCCATACCGTATGTTTGCCCTACTTTGAGGAGCACCATGAGCCAGGCAGCTAAATTTCGCAAAATGTTGGCAGAAGAACCGTACGTTTTCGCTGGAGGGTGTTATAGCCCTCTAACTGCCAAGATAGCAGAGTCTCAAGGTATGAAGATGAACTACCTATCTGGGTATTCATTCGGCCTGGCTCACTATGGCAAGGGAGATCTAGCGTTCTATGGACGCAGCGAGATTGTAGATTGTGCTAGACGAATTACAGCCGTCACTGACATCCCGCTCATCTCAGATGCAGATACTGGGTATGGCGATGCTGTTCAGACCCAGATGACTGTCCAGGAATTTGAGCGGGCAGGGGTCGCCGGGATACACATCGAAGACCAATGGCCACCAAAAAGGTGCGGCCATATCGCTGGAAAGCGGGTTATCCCATTACGCCAAGCGGCAGGGAAGTACAAAGCCGCTGTAGATGCCAAGAAAGACGACGACTTCATCATCATCGCTCGGACAGACGCTTATGGAGCCCAGGGTGGAGGCTTGCAAAATGCCATCGATCGTGGCATAGCCTATGCAGACCAAGGTGTGGATATGCTTTGGATCGAGCTACCAGACCCGAAACGCGGGCCTCTCATCAAGTTCATGGAAGAAGTACGCAAGCGGCACCCACAGATGATTGGCGCATTCAATTACTCCTCTTCGTTCAAATGGTCGAAAGAAGAAGACCCGCTCACGTTCAAGGAATTGGGCGAAATTGGCTACAAGTACATCTTTATCACCTTGTTCGGCATCCACGCTGGCACTTACGGCATGATCGATCATTATAAAGATCTTGCGAAGTGGGAGCAAGATGCCCAATTGCGCCTGGAGAACAAGCGCGGTGACATGTACCCCGGACACCATCTTCTCGGCGACATTCCGAAGTATCAGGAAATCGAGAGGATGTACGACGCAGACGCGATGGCTCGTCAAGCCGAGACCGAAGGCTTCAAGGATGCCTGAAACCTTACTATTTGGCATAGGCCAACTGGGTAAGGAGTTCATAGCAGACGACCCATCTATAATTGGGATATCAAGAAGTGTAGGGATCGACGTCTCGGTAAAAAGGGACGTCGATTTCACCATTTATGAAAGCGGTCTTGGCATCCCAAAGATAGTCTTAAATTGTTCTGCATACACTGATGTGCCCGGTGCTGAAAAAGATCGGAATTGCTGGCTGACAAACCAGGTCGGTCCCAGGAATCTTGCCGAAGCTTGCAAGAAATCTAGATCTCTTTTGGTGCACTTCTCCACTGATTTCGTGTTCGACGGAGAAGACGCGCCATATTCAGAAACAGACGATTGCTTGCCACTATCTGAATATGGTAAATCCAAGTTGGCAGGGGAGAACGAGATTAGGCATATTCTACCAGACAACCATATAATTATAAGGACCGCCTGGCTCTACGGCCCAAATAAATACAACTTCGTCCAGAAGATCATGAGCTATCTAAACATCTCTGGGTCCTGCTCTGCACCAGATTTCCAGATCGGAAACCCGACCAACACAAGAAATCTGGTAGAAGCTACTAAGTTTCTCATCAGGAACGGTCATCGTGGAACATTCCACTATGTAGATGGCGGGTCTGCTTCTAGGTTCCAATTCGCCAAACAAATCGCACACTTTTATGCCAAATACTATCATCGCTCAATAGGGGATGTCACAGAGATCAGCAGAGAAGAGTACGATGAGAAATGGAACAACGTTGCGAGACCAGATGACTCTAGACTCAAGACGGACAAAATAGAAAGCCTAGGGTTTGAACCCCCTTATTGGGCCGCTTCTCTAAGAGAATACATTAAGAGCCATTGCCTCTATAACGGTATTGACATGGAAGATGTTCAGAACCAGGTGTATCTCAGCCAACAGATGCAGGCCCTAACACGGAGACTAAAGACCAAATGATCCATCCAGATGAAGCGTTGGTAGACACCAACGTAAAAGTCGTACCGACCATTCCGGTGTGCGAACACTTCTGCGGTAACAAGCGATTCGCCTGGAAAGCGCTTGAAATGCAGAACCACCGTGGACCTGTGTTTGACATCACCTTCGATCTTGAAGATGGCGCCCCAAAGGGCCGAGAGCAAGAAAACCTCGATGACGCTATCGAAGTGGTAAGCTCCTTCAAGAACCAGTTCAATCAAGTCGGCGTTAGAATCCACGACTATCACAATGAGTGGTGGAAGAAGGAAGTAGGTGCCCTGATGAAGGAAGTGGGGCATCGGATCGCATATGTCACCATCCCTAAGGTGTACAATGCGCAGCAACTGTTAGAGATGACCAGCAAGATCCAGGGTATGACCCCCGGTAGAGTGGTTCCAATTCACGTGATCATCGAAACCCAGGCAGCTCTGGATGATATCCAGAACATCGCCAAGGTGAAGAACGGGCTCCAAGTCCTAGACTTCGGCTTGATGGACTTTACAGCTGACTACCAGGGAACAGTCCTAGCTACAGCTATGGAATCTCCCATGCAGTTCGATCATCGGCTGGTTGGTGCTGCGAAGGCCGAGACGGTGCGCGTCGCTATCCTAAACGGGCTCATCCCTTCTCACAACGTCACGCTAAACACAGACAGCCACACTCAAGCTTACGAGGACGCCTCACGGGCTCGTACGGAGTTCGGCTTCCGTCGTATGTGGTCGATCTCCCCAACCCAAGTCGATCAGATCATCAATGGTATGAAGGCAGGCATTGATGCAGACCACTCATGCGGAGTGTTGATGGCAGCTCAGGATGCCGCATGGGGTCCGATCAAGTACGAAGGTAAGCTTGAAGATCGCGCCACCTACCGCTATCACTGGTCTATGGTAAAGCAGGCCAAGGCGATGGGAATCCCACTTCCTGAAAAAGCTGAGGAGCGCTTCTTCGCAACAGCTGCTTGCTAGAATGCGCGCCAACAAAAGTCTATTTGACAAACTCCGTTTGTCAATGGCAAACGGCCAATTTGATCATATAGACTCTAAACTGGATAAGGCAACACAAGAATTGCCTTATGTGACCACCAATTACGGACTGACATTGTTGTATGCATGTCGTAGCTTTCGCAAGAAGCTAAAAAGCTACAGCAAGTTTGAGGAAGTCTTCTCTGCTCATCTTTTCAAGACCTATGGGAAAGAGATAGTCGACAAGTGTTTCGATTTATCGAAACAGTCCTTCTCGTGCCCAAACTGCGACAAAAAGATGACTTCCAAATCCGGATTGACTCTCCATCTGAAAGTCTGCACCTAACCAAGGGAAGAAAATGGACAACTTTGACAGAGATTTCCAAAAGATGGCTAAGGAAGTCGGAGAGATGCAGAAAAAAGCGGCTGGTAGCATGTTCAAAGGAATGGCAGGTATGTGGGTGATCGCCCTGATCGCCAACCTTGCGTTCCTGGGATTGGCAGTATTCGTAGTTGTAAAGGTCCTACAGTGGACCGGAGTACTGTAAGTCCAAACACTCAAACGGGGCACCATTAGGTGCCCCGATTTGAAACCTCGATTTAGTCCAAGTGGCCCGGTGCCCAACACCGGGCCACTTTCTTAGACTAGTCCTTGTCGCCGTGCTTGCCCTTGTGATGCCCTTTCCCCTTGGTGTTCTTGTGGGGTTTCTTGGGCTTCTTGGGCTTCTTCGGCTTCTCGCCCTTCGGTGGCTTCTTCGGCTTGCACGGAGGCTTCGGCTTGCACTTGCCTTTCGGCTTGCACTTTGGTGGTTTCGGCTTGCTTGGCGGCTCGGTCGGAGGCTGCCCACCAGGGGGCTGCGGAAGACCAGGCGGCGTTACAGCTCCACCATTTGTGGCCGTAGCATCTGAGCTAGAATCACCGCCACCGGTTACGGTGGTAGTATCATTGCTCTCGTACCTGTCTGGTTCCAGGTTGTAACCGAACATAGTCGCCGCACCTACTTCAGCAGCGATCTGACCAAACGCCCCAACGAGCGCATGTCCAGCACCTGGTCCGAATCCGACCTTGACGATTCCAGCTCTGCCATCCCGCTCTACCACCATAGCGGTAAAGTTAGGACCCCAGAAATGGTCGCCATGGACGGAGTGAAACGTCGTGTCACCGATGGTACCCAACTCATCGGTTCCAGAGCATCCTGCCAGCACCGTTGCTAGCAATAGGATACTAAAAGTTCTCATTTGAAAGCCCTCGATTTTTTGAACTTTAGTCCACTCTATGTACGACGTGGGCCTTCAAAGATACAGTATGCCCTTCAAATCGAAAGCCCAACGGCGCTGGATGCACGCCAACGAACCAGAAATGGCAAAGCGCTGGGAAGAGCATACCCCTGACGATGCGGATCTTCCGGAGCATGTGTCAGATGATGGGGAAGATGATGTTGCGGAAGCCGTCGCAGAAATGATAACTGACGACCCGGACATTATTATTGATATTAGAGAGCGGCCTGTACCTTAGTGTACACCTTATCATAGACTTTCCCCTCTAACTCACTTCTCAATGAGAAAGTCCAAGGCTCATCCTCACAACCCAGACCTATGTGGATCCTATCTGTTTCAAGATCATAGATGTAGTATGATGTATTAACAGAGCAGAATGCAGCATTAGGCGGTTTACACCTCTCTACTCTCAAAACAAACCCATCTGGTTTATATGATGGGTCGCTCGATTCTTCGCTCTCAACAGCTATCCACCGCCCGTCCGATAGCTTATGCGCGAAGAAGAGCTTTAAACTGCTCACAGAGTTTCTCTGATGGTTCGCTCTGCTCTTTCTCTTCTCTCGCCTTCTAGCACTTCCCCGTCTTTTGGTGCGCTAGGAACGGCACTCCGATCAGCAAAATACCTGAACTCATCGTTTGCAATAGTATACACGATCTCATCCTCAAAAAAATCCCCGTGATAATCTCTATAATGATAAGTTACCACTACAACTGTGGGGTTGAAGTCGGGATCTGAATAGCCAGGATCATCAAGGTGATAGCAAATATCGCCATCACATATCGAGATCTCATGATCTACTCTTGCTGGATGGCCCATATACAGATTGGGGCTGGCCGCAAGGCCAGCCCCATCTCACTTACTGAGCTGCAGGTGCCTGCGGGCGGTGCGGCTCGTAAAAGTCCGACATCGCCTTAGCGAAGCGGAAGATCCCAGCGCCCCAGCCGCCCAGGATGTAGGTACGGTTGTACCATTCCGGAACCAGGGTGTCCTGGTATCCAGCGGTCTGAACCAGGTAAACCATAACGTTCGGGTTCACCTTGTTGCGGTAATCGGCAATCAACTTCGGCACGTCGATGTGACCACCGTGATCCCAGCGGTAGTTGGCGTACGCACTTGGATCAGGACCATACAGACCACCGTGACCAGCCTGCATGTCGCTGTAGACGAAGACGCTATCCCAGTGCTGCTCTTCGCGGATCGCCTTGTCCCAGAAGGTCCAGATACCGTTTTCAGTCGCCTGACCGCAGAAGACACCCTTCCGCTCCGCCTCGGCCAGCTGGTCGAAGATGGAACTCTTCTTGCGGATTGGCATGATGTCCAGGTTGTCACCGAAGACGCCCAGGTAGCCCTCTTCCGAGACCATACCAGTGATTACACCGGTCAGGTTGCCGATGCTCGACACCTTCATGGTACCGAACTCCGAGGTGCACGCACCGTGGGCCGAGCCACTGTTGTCACACAGAGACATAACCCTTCCGGAGAAGGTCGGCAGATTACCCAGCGACCTGGTGAGGCAATCCTCTACCGCGTCCAAGACCTGTGGAGTGCCAACGCCCGCCTGCTGCAGAGCCTGGTAGGCGCTGAAGTAGCGGAACGGCAGCTGCTTGCCCCTCTCGGCGGTATCGACCAACTTGGTCAGGTACAGGTCTGGGCTTACACCCTTCTGAGAGAAGTTACGGAGGTTGCGTAGCAGGGCCATGTGACCCATAACCTCGATAGCCTCCTTCCATGCCTCCTCGGTGGAGCCCTTCTCCGAGATGATGGACTCCCAGGTGCTACCGGTAGACTTCAACTCGCCCTTGGCCAGCTTGTCCACGGCACTAGTGCGACGCGGGTGAACTAGGTTCATCACGTCTACGGTCTTCACCTGACGGTTTTCCATCCGGTACTTCGCGAGCTGGTAGTCGGTGTACTTGCCCAGCGCGTCTCGCCACGCCTTCTTGAGCGAGTTCGGGATAGGACGACGCCCAAAGACGGCGATCTGGTAGGCCAGCTGGGTTGCCGGCTCGTCAGCACGACGGATGATATCCGGAGCGTACCTACGGATCAGCCCAGTACCCTTTACGGACGGGTGATGAGCCGCACGCACCATGATCACCTGAGGAGTGGCACGCATGTACTCCTGCTGGCGCAGACGGACTGCCAGCTTGAGGGTCGCCTCAGGGTTAGCATCTAGAGCAGCATCGATAGCCGAAGTCATCAACTCCGCTGGGGGCATACCCCTCCACTCTTCCGGGTCGATAGCCTGGAGACGATCACGCAGATTGGCCAACTGCTGGCCGCTCAGCCTGGAAGCTGCGGCAGTACCCGCGCCCCTACGCCTTCCTGCCCTCTGCCCTTCGTCCCGGTTGTAGTACTGGGGTTCACCGAAGAAACACGAAGATGCAGCGATGTGTAGGCGCATGATCGGATCACTCAGATCATACGACAGACCACCCATCCAGTTCTGATGCGCAGTCTCGCGCATCCCGCCAGAAGTCTTGTTCAACGGCATTACACTACCCTCCTCAGGGAGACAAAAAAGCGGGGCAGGCTTCCCTGCCCCGCTTGTTACTTCGTGTTAGATCGGGAGAAATAAGCGCTAGAGTACTGAATCAGGTTAAGAGTCTGGAAGTAACCCTAACTTTCACTGCCCGAATGGTAGCAGAGATAGGATTCGAACCTATCTGTCGAGGCCCATGGTGCCCCTCATCCCCTAAGGCTCTGCTGTAAAGCAGGAGAAAACGCGTAAGAGAATTCAGCCCAGCTGCAAGGTGGGAATCGAACCCACAAACGTCTTTTTCGAAGAAGTAACCCTTACTCTCACTTCCTGCATGGTGCAACACATGGGATTCGAACCCATATCAAAAAGGTAAAAGGTACTGTAACTCGCCGGGCTCCTATGCGTCTCACCCTGTCGGGATAAGATATTCGCCGATGGAGCATTTACAGCTAAGTCCAGCTACGTGGTCCTTCTTGCTTTCCCGTTAAGCTAGTGTCGCAGATGCTATTGGGAGAAAAGGCGAAAGAGTGACGGTACGCGCTCTACCAAACTGAGCTACACCCTCTGACTCAGCAGAGGGTGGCAGGATTCGAACCTGCGACCTCGACTCCCCAAGAGTGAAGTAACCCTTCCTATCACTACCCAAAAGCTGGCGCGAGAAGGTGGACTTGCACCACCATCGGTTGGACCAAAGCACTGACGCCTTTCCAGGGATCGGCACAGCTGCCAATTTCCAACTGTTCTACTTGAACTACTCTCGCATGGTCCGGGGCCGTGGAATTGAACCACGCCCTTCCGCATGTTTCAGCGGACGCTCTACCAGTGAGCTATCCCCGGTTGGTGCAGTAAGGAGAAATGGCGAAAAGGAAATGGCCGAAGCCGCTCTAGTCTGGTGCTCTACTAGTTGAGCTACATCCGCCGAAGCGAATGACGGGACTTGCACCCGCAACCCCCAGATTGAAAAAGATGTAACCCTTTCTTTCACTACCTTATTGCTGGCGCTCCTAGCCGGAATCGAACCGACTGGAATCTAGAAGCCGTGCTCTGCGTAGCGAAGCCTTCTTCTAGTTCCCACCAGGTGAGCATAATGGGAGAAATATCGAAAGAGTCTTATCCGCTGCCTCTGCCTGTTGGGCTACCCCCAGAAGTTTGTACTACTTTCTGGTCCGGGGGGCAGGACTCGAACCTGCACTGTCACGGTTCTACTGAAGTATCTCTTCCTTTCACTTCCCATGCTTGACCTTTCGGCCAAGCGAACTTTAGATACAAACCGGCGGGGGCATCCCTGGTTCACGCCTTCTTGATGGCGATCTTTGATCCGTCAGCACGCACCGGGAGCCATACCATATCAGCCTTGATACGGTTGGTACAGCTCTCATGGAAAGTCTTTCGAATCTGTTTCATATATTCAGGGATATCTCTAGTTGGGATATTGCCTACTGGGACTTCCATCTTTAGCAGGTCGCCTGGTCTTATCTTGAGTACGGAAACATCAGGCCCAGTCCCATTTGGTCGAAAGGGCAATGTCCAAACGTGTTGGTGTACGTTCTTAAAATCCATAGCGATCCTAGAGACATACCCAGGCACTTCTTTGGCAGGGAGGTTCCCAACGGGAACCTTCAATAGCAGGATATCGTCCTCTCAGAGGACGATAGAGTCGTCTTTACGATTGAAGCGTTTCACGACCGGGAACAGCCTATCACTTAGCAGGCGGATCTGGCGTCCTTTGAGCTTGCCGCAGCCACGGACGCGGATAACAGTCTGCTCATCTTTCCGGACGAAATCTAGCTCTGGTACAAACCCATGACCCACATAGATTTCATGGACCAAATCTCGCAGTTTCATGGAGAGAGGCTCGTCCACTTTGGCAAGCTTATCCAGGGCGCTCTCAGTCTTGTCTAGACTGTCTAGCTTCTTAAGACCACGCGCACGCACTACACGTACGATGTCTAGGAAGATCATACTTCCGATGGCTACCACTAGCGACCACGGGAACGATAGTGCGAATAGACTTAGCATGTCCATTGTGTCTCCTGGGGTTGATTCTCTCTATCTACTGCTGTTTGCCGTGTCTGTCGAAGCCATGCTCACTTAGGAATTCATCTGCGAGGCGGTCAAGATCTTCTCCTGCTGCCTCCATCCTGACTTCCTCTGATTTGAGGGCTTCTTCTGCTCTCAAAGCAAACTTGTGAAACTCGGTGTCCTTTAGGTTTGCTACTATCCATTCAAGATAATTGCGTGGAAGTTTCTCTATGTGTCTTCCTTTATACTTCCCAAAAGGAATCTTCATACTCTATTTTTGATAGGCGGAGAGGGACTCGAACCCCCGACCTCCCCCGACAATAATCTTCCCGTGGGTATCTGCACGTGCCGTAGCCGCTTCTTGGCCAGCCGGTACCGGCCGGGTGCAGCAGATCGCGTGATCATTGCCATTGGGGGCGCTCTACCAAGGCCGTCGCCACTGAGCTAGCCGCCCTTTTGGCTTACGCCACTTCTTCTACCACCTCAGTGATTGGGTATTTCTCCAATGTACGGGCTACCATTCTTTCAAAGCCGAAAGAGTCACGCGGAGTATGGGGCTGCCCTCCGCCCCTCAACTTCGCGTAGGCGGTCAAATGTGCGCAGATGTAACTCTTGCGCCTCATCACGCTAGCTTGAAGACGCCCAGGATCGTCCACACCAGAATGTGGAGTACGGAGGATTTTCTTTTCCTCCGTCTGTTCCTGAATCAAGACCATCAGGTCATCCTTACACTTGTATATTGCTTCGCGTACGGTCATCTTAGTGCCTCCTGTGTGCACGGTGTCCAAAGGGGATACTTCTTGAAAACACGGCGAGCCCGACCGGAAATAGGCTCACTCGCGAATGCGGTGGCCTGGTTCCCTATGTCGGGCTCGCGAAACAGCGTAGCGCGGATATCTCGGTCGAGAGTGCGTTCGTACGCTGCAAGTAGGCTGGGTTCATCCGGAACCCGGCAGACCACCATAAAATAGGGGTCTTTGATTGGTTCGGCGAAATAGGTGCCACAATCGAGTGCGGCATGTGCCGATTGGACTAACTGCTGACTTATAGTCAGGTCAGTCCTGATAAAGACGTAGACGTAGAGGTTCTAGGTGTCAGGCATCTGACTGTGTAACTCCTTTACGATATGGTCTTGAAGGAGACCATGCTTGGTGGTATCCTTCAATTTCTTGATGATTTCTAATACCATCGGGAAGAGATTTGGATTGCAAAAGCTGATATTGATCGGATATTCAACTACAAGTTCCTTGCCCAGCATCCGCCTGGGATTGCTAGCTGGTGCCATCCAATCCCCTCTTTCTTCTGTGTCGGGTACGAACATGGTAGAGATGCTCAGCGTCGGCTCCTCTCCTTCGCCTATGTTGGTGATGACTCCCACGACGAATCGCATATCATTGACATCGATCATCAGACTTCGGTCTACGGCAGCCAGGATCTGTACCTGGAACGTATCTCTTGGGTCTAGCTCTTTGATGATGAGGCTGCATAAGTCTTTGAGAACCGCTGCGTGTTCTTTGTGGAAAATTGGACCTTTTGCGATGCCCATCTCTTCTCCACCAACCAAATGCCGACCGTTATGGCTTCTACCCATTTTATCCTCTTGAGGCACCTTGCGGGACTCGAACCCGCGACCCGGAGTTTTAGAGGCTCCTGCTCTACCAACTGAGCTAAAGGTGCAAATACAGAAAGAGCCTAAAGTGAGTATACACTTTAGGCTCTTTGCGGGGCTGGTCGCGCCCTAGCGGAAACCGACTGCTTCTGATTTCTGTGTGATGCCGATCATGTTGTTCAAATACGTCAACGGAAGAAGATCTTTGTGATTTCGCCCATCTGCAGGACGCCATCTTCGTTTTTATCTAGTTGTCCGAATATCTTCACTGGGGCTGCCAATCTTACTCCTCTAGAGAAACCGGCATCCTTCAGGATGACATCTACCACTCTCTTATCTATTTTTCCACCACCGTATCCTCTAGCGTAGAGATTTAGAACCGTGACGAAGTCGTTTTTTACTAGCTCGTCTTCGCCCTTTCCTATCGACATAGCCACCAGCTTCCACAATCTGTCCAGTGCATCTTTTTCTGAGCCGCTGGCAGGTGGTTTTTGGAGGGGTTTCGGTGGTTTTGGCTTAGCCGGCTCTGACACTTGTACTGCTCTGACTTCTCTTTCTTCTGGCTCTGTAGTAGCCACACTAGGATCTTCTTGAGCATAGCGAGCTGGCACTTTGATACTTGGTTTTGGTCTGCCACCGCCAGTGCCTAATAGACCTAGCGCACTTAGAGTTAGCGCACCACCGATTCCCACAAACTTCTTGCCGAACCCTTCATCGAACACATCGGGATCATCGGTAATCATTTCAGCAATCTGATCCGGTGTCATACTTTACGTTTGAATACCAAATATAAGGTATGCTTACATCAGACTTCCGCTATAGCGCCTACGTCGAACAAGTAATCGACGGAGACACATTCAAGGCTCATGTTATCTTAGCCGACAAGGGCTTCTACTACTACGACATGGCCATATTGAAGTTCAGACTCAAGGATATCGATACTTGGGAGAAGTTCGCTATCAAAGGTGATCAAGAACACAAAGCGAAGGGTCTCCTGGCCAAGGAGAAAGCCAAGGAGCTAATCGAGCACCGCTGGGTGGTTCTTGAGTCTCATAAGGCCGGGAAGTACGGTCGCTGGCTCGCCGTGGTAGAAGTGGAAGAGGGCGTCTTCCTGGCGGAGCTACTAAGACAGGACGGCCACGAGAAAGTCACTTAGAGATATAGAAAATAGTCTCTACGCCGTATTGCGTAGGTGTCTTTAGGTTCTCAGTTATAAACACTAGATCGCCTAAGCATTGGGTGATATCTTCGTACTTGAATCCGATATCTACCATAGTTTGGCCAGTGCCATTCCAATTGTCATATTCTTGGATGATTCTAGTTTCATCTTCTTGGAATGGCGTAAAGATAACGATTACTAAGTGCTTGGTAAAGGATTGAACTGCGTTCTCCAGGATATTCTTCCAACCTGGATTATGCTCCAAGACATGCCGCATATAGATAGCATCTACTTCAGACTTATAAGTCTCTAGGTCTACGATTTTATCAGCGGCTGGGGTTTGGGACCCATCTATTCCCACATATCTCTGGTGAGAGCCGATATAATTCTTGAATCCACCCCAACCACATCCCCAGTCTTCTATCGTTTTCACACTTGGGATGTCTAAGTATTCAGCGCCTCGTTCGGCAGTTTTATCATCAGAATACATCTTAGGAGGGCTGTTCTGCTCGTAAACGGAATCCCACCAGTTCTTCCTGCTCATGTTGATTCACCCAAAACAGAGTCTATGCGCTTGAAGAGGTATTCCCAAGAGTGAGCCTGGTCCTGCTCAAGGAACGCTCGGATATTATCCTTGTAGTTGAACCACTCACTATCTTCCATTCCCTCACACATATCTACGATTCCATCTATAGAATGATGGTACCCATAAATGAAACAGTTGTTGGGAATGGTATCGAATACTGATTCATGACCATAATAGATAGGCACAGTCCCAGCTAGTAAGCAGGACCATAGTTTCTCGGTCAGATAGCCATTGAGCCTGCTATTGTCGATCGCTAATCCGAACATACAGCGAGATAATAGTCTCCTGGAATCTACAAACTTATTGTCGGAAAAGTAGGCTTCGCCCTTGTAGTTGGGGCTTTTGTTCCAACCAGGACCCCAATGCATGAAGCTCCTTCCGGCTAGGCGGTCTACCCACTTCTTCCGCATAAACCCAATATCTGATGGGTGAGCTGGCGGTTTCTGTTTGTTCCCTAGCACCATTCCAAATGTTGTGGTCCTTGGCTGGTCGAAATATGTGAATTTACCATTGCATTCCCAATATCCTGCAAATGGGACTAGAACTGTTCCCTTATGCTCCAGCATATCCGGATTGTAAACAAATCTTCGATGCCAATTATCGTCTTGAGGGAAGCGATCGAACTCATTCTTCAGATAGATATACGGTTCATAATAGAGAGTTGCTCTTATCTTCCCTTTATTCCTGTGTTGGCCGTTCCCTGTAAGGATGATATCTTTCGGTCCAGCTTCGTGGAGGTGGCCGTTGACCCACTCATTCTTTAGGTCTAGGTTCTGAAGCCGGGACAGCTCATATTCAGCATATTCCTTAGACCAAGACATCCAGTGTATTCTAGACATAGTATGTTAGGTCAGCCTTAATTCTTTCTTGTACATCTTGATCCCTTCTTGTCTGGAAGAGATCTCGGTTGGACTCACTGCTTTGTTTCCATTGCTCATTTCTGATTTTCTTATGCACACTGACGACATGATAGCCGTTAGATTCGAACAAATAGAGTTCGCTACCATAATCTTTCAATTTGTGTTCGAGATCTGAATCTTCGAACCCCCACCCTTTATATGCCTCACAATACCCGCCAATCTCTTCAAATAGAGACCTTTGGATAAGAAGAGGGGCAGCACCACACTGGTAAGGGTCACCGAGCGGGCGGCTCCCAATGTTGGTGACATTTTGAAGCGTGCAACCTCGCATTGCTTCTTCTCCATAACCCAACATCTCTTCCAACGTCTCTTCGTTGTAGTAGATGTCACAGTCAGTGAAGGCTAGCCACTCTTGGTTGCTTCGCTTGGCTCCTTCATTTCTCGCTTTTGAGAGCAAGAAAGTTTCGCCAGGGCAAGGATATTGGATTAAGCAATCACAGGTGAGGCTTATCTCATCCTCTCTCATCCCTTGATTGCTTACAATAATCTCCGGATCAATAGTCTGTTTCCGGAGTTGTTCTATAATAGCATTTATAGGCGATGCTGGAATATTAGTACTAGTAGGAATGACTATAGAAAGCATCGCCTTCCTACTGTTACACAAATCCTAGGCGGGCTCTTTCTTCGTCGGACGAAATATCTTCCTTCATGTCCGTAAGAGTGCGGATTGCATCTTCGTATTTGTCGTCTAGAATCACTACGGCGACGTAGAGTTCTTTCAAGTGAGCAATTGAGAACTCTTCAGTGTCCTCTACCCACTTGTCGAGATCGATGTTCTCTCGATCTTCCTTCGTGATGATGTGTTCGAAGTATACTCGGCGACATTCAGGGTTGGGGTGCCCAATCTTGAATCTCTTGTCGAAGCGACTTGGCCGATTGATGATGCGCGGCCCAAGGCATTGTGGATAGTTGGTGGTAGCCAGATATACTACATTTTCGATCTGGTCGATACCATCTAAGATCTGGAGGACATCAGATTCATTATACTGCTCTAGAATCCCGTCCATGTCTTCCATGATTACCACAATCGGCGTCTCTGGCTCGATGCGGCGCAAGACCCTTACACCCTTATTGAACAACGTCGGGTGGGTGAACTTGATAACAATTCCGCCCTTATCCACTACATCTTTCATGATGAACTGGACGGTGCACGATTTCCCAGAGCCGGGAGGCCCCCATAGGATGATACCGCGCTTGTAGTTGATATTATGCGATAGGAAGACGTCTTTCCTTGCCCAGAACTTCTGGACTTCATCAATTACCTTGTCGGAATTGGAGTCCGGGAAGCGGATCAGCCCGTCGAGATTGACTGATATGCGGCTGAAGTAGAGGCCGATAGCTGGGTTGGCATCGATCTCATAAACCGCTGGTGGAAGTGTCTTGACCGTGGCGCTGATAGGAGCATATAGATGACCATCGGCGGTCGTCCATTGGCACTGATTGCCCATCTCCCTTTCTTCTTCGTCTTCGTCGTCGCACATGTCTGGTTCACCTCCGTACACTCTACCAGATTTCATCTTCTGGCTTGCAGGTGGACCATGTGAGAGGATTTCGTTCAGCTCAACATAGTCTTCTTCGTCGCTCATGTAGATTACATACGTTCGGTCCTAAGGGATGCCAACCCCCACAAGACTATCACCCCGATATCGGCCAATTCTGGACCGATATCTTCGTTCTTGTGCACTGCCATCTGGAGTTCGTACATCTCCTCTGCGAGCAGCCCGAAGATTTCATGGGGAGACGCATATGCAGAATCGCCTTTCTGCTCGATTCTACGATGCAACTCGGACATGAGAAAATCCGTAGACTCCGCTACGGATTCCGGTAGTACTCTTGGTCTTTCCATCAGTCACCTAACCACCATGTAAGGCCAGTGAAGATAACCGCTACGATACCCCAACCTCCCACTATTAGCCAGTCAAGGCCAATTCCCATACCGGCTAACATGAGGAAGTAACCTAGTCCAGCTACAAACGCTGCTTGTTTGTACTTTGGCCAGGAATTCACGATTTCTCCACGGATATAAAGGTGGCCGGGTGCTACTTACCCAAATAAGGCACCCGGCCGGTTGAGTAAAAACTCGCGTTTTTGCTCGCTGCTACGATATCTGCGCTACCAACGGCGTTTAAGGGGCAGGCTTAGTTCTGAAGCTCCCGAATCTTTCCATTGGACCATCCGCGCACTAGTGGTACTTCATGGAGCGCGGAGTAGGATTCGAACCCACATCGCGGGAAACTTGCCATCCCGTTTGATTTGGTAGCCGTAGCAATACTTAGATTAGAGTGCTACAGTCTAAGCTTGAACGCCTTCTGGAACTGATCGATGACCAGCGCGTCTGCCAATTTCGCCACCGGCTGGACTGGAACTTCATGGTCAGCCGGGTAGGATTCGAACCTACACTCCAGGGCACTTAGATTGAGATCTCAGACTAAGTTTGTGAAAGAAAACTAGCTTCGTAGGCTAGCTCCTTCGCACTCGACTATTTCTTGAAGATGAAGCCGAAGACGGCCTCTGCAATCTCCTTCTTTTGGACCGTGGTGGTGTTGGCCTGCTCACGCGCGTACTTGACGGCGTTGAGCACTTCATCGATACGATCGATGATCTCCTGCTGCTCCGGGACCCGCATCGCGCCGCTCATACGAGTGTTGGTCCACGTACCGATAACGATATCTTCCGTGATCAACTGAGCTTGCGCTGGATGCTCTACAGTAGGCTCGGCCAGGGTGATTGGACGCTGCTTCTTCTGCGTCCTGTGAGTGTTGCTAGGCACGGTCTTATACAGACCCTGCTCGTCATCGAACGTCCAGTTCTCGGACGGATCGAGAGTAGGAATGCGATCACAGAAAGTGCGCAGGTCGCGCAATTCCTTCTCCAGGAAGAGGAGAAAGGTGACCGGTGCGTTTTCGAGGATCGTCTGATCCCCAACGACCACGTTCGCCGTGGCTTCACAGTTGGTGAAGTCCTTAGTGGCCGTGACGTCGATCTTCTTGGTGAACTGCTTGAGGGCACCAGTGATGACCTCTTTGGCCTTCATCTGGACCTTCTTCATCTGGGTGGGCTCGTGCTGACCGTCGTCATCCAGAGGCTTGTAGGTCTTGACGAAGCCTTCGTACAGGTCTCGCTTCTGGTTCGCCTTGTCGAGCTTATTGATCTCGTTGTAGGCAGCGGTCTTGATGGACTTTTCAGTCGCAAGAATTTGATTTAGTTTGGTCGTCATCTGTTCTTTCTCTTAGTTTGAGCTTCAGGTTGAAGGTGTCAGATACGAGATCAAAGGCGGATCTGTGCTGTGTCAGCGGCCCGTTTTGGCGGCAGGATCTGTGCGACCTTTTCTATAATACGTTGGCTGGTGAGTCTATAGCAGGTCAGCTTCCCTCCACATATGGTAATAAGCCTGCCCTTATACACGTTTATTATAGTGTCTCTAGAATCATCTCCTTGCATCATTACCCGAGCGCCGGCCCAGAAATCTATCATCTTAGTCTGGTTGATCGGAAAGTATTCTAGAGCAGATTCAACGAGATAGCGAAGCTCGTCTTTAGTAGGCATGATGGCGTCTGGGTCGCAAACCACTAATCTTTCAGTAGTTCCGATTAAGGTGTTCTGGTTCCAGGGGAGCACAAACATTGGCCTTTTGTCTAGACCTTGAATGTAATATCCACCACGTTTCAATTTGTAGTCTACTTCTATATGAGATCCAACGACCAGTTTGATAGCTATCTTAGGAGCAGATGAACTCTCAAGGACCTGATTGGCCCATGGGCCAGCTGCATTGATTAAGATCTTACATGGGATCTTTTGCATGATCCCTTCCGCAGTGAACGAAACCTCATACCCTTCTTTCATCGGTTTAGCCGATTCGAACTTGGAATGTTGGATTATCTCTGCTCCAAGTCTCCGAGCAGAATCAGCCACGGCAGTGGTGAGCATTTTATCGTCAGCTTGCCCATCATAGTATTCATAAACGGCCTTGAGCCCTTCTTTCTTTAGACCGTCTAATCTGTCCCACTCTCGTTTTGGTACAGAGCGGAAGAGCATGTTCTTAGTTGAACGCTCTGCGAGGGCAGCTAGGGTAGAGTACATACTCAACCCTGTTCGGATTTTGAACCTGCCACGTGGGCTGTCCCGATAAATTGGGATGTAGAATGGTATCAACCTCACATGGTGTGGTGCTATATTACGTAGAACTCTACGCTCTTGGAGACATTCCAATACTAAACGAAGTTGGCCTGTCTCAAGGTAGCGTAACCCACCATGGATCAACTTGCTAGATCGGCTCGACGTTCCCGATGCAAGAGATCTGCGCTCAAGCAAAAGCGTCCTATATCCCGCCGCCGCTGCCGCTTGTGCTATACCTGCGCCGTGAATACCGCCACCGACTATGATGATGTCCATGCATTTGAAATACTACTCAGTCGGTATCTTGAACGTTTTCCTTGGTCGTGGGGCGGCTTTTTTCTTGGTCGTAGTGGTTTTTCTGGCAGAATGATCTTTCTGGCTACATCGCTTTACGTGCAGCGTATATCCACTTTTGGACTTGATATTCTTTTTACCACAGTGAGGGCAAATAAAACGTCCGAGCTGGAAATCACCCTTTCTAATTTCTAGTAGTGTTTTTACTAGATCCTTCTTGGTGGTGAATGGAAGAGATGACACATACCCGTCTGGGTTGCTGTTGAAGTTGGCCCCCGCTCCGTTTTCTTGCCAGATCTTGTGCAGAGTGGATTCTGACAGGCTCCTACCTTCAGTGAGGGCCTTATTCCGCGCGGCGTCTGGTAGCGCTTCTATCATGATGCAGCCTACGTCCAACCTGCTGCAATAGAGCACTCCGCTGATTGGGAACTCTATCCCTTTCTTGATCTTCACCAGTAGACGCTCTATTCCGTCTGCTGGGATCTGACACAACCCGCGCTTTAGGTTAGATAGAATAGTGTTATATTCATCATCAGTGGTATAGTGGACACTGCCATGGAACGCTGAGATAGTTGGCTTCTTTTCTTTCCTATCATTCCATTGCCACCATACTCTAGCTCTTGGGTAAGTGTTGTATCCTATTTCAATTCCAGATTTTACCCAGTATGGTGAAGATGGGAGTTTGAAATCGCGTAAGTCGCGACCATTATCCATATATTGTATATCCCAGTCTATTTCTTTTACCTTGCCGCTTTTTTCCTCTACCGTGATCCGATGAACTGTGAACCGCATGTCTACTGGGTAAGCCATGCGGTTCACATACCCTCACCGCCTACTCATCTTCGAGGAGCCGCCACACATCCTCCCCAACCTTTTCACACTTGTCGGGGTGCCAGCCGAGGTGGCGGCGGGCGTCGCGTTCTGGCATCATCTTGGCGCTGTAGATCTGTGCGCAGACGCGAATGTAGTCTTCCGTTGTGAAGCACCCTTCTTCAACTTCCGAACGCTTCTCAGCGAGGCGAAGGATTTTCCAGGTGATTTCTTCGTGGTCCATAAGATGCCTCCGTAAATACAAAGAGCCCGTGATTAGACTAATTTCACGGGCTCCCGGAGGGCTTCCGGTGGGTACCCTATTTTTGAGGATCAAACATAAGGCATGATAGATCTCATAGCCGCCCTATTGACTGAAGACCCCGACGTCTTCAACGAAATCGTTGGTCTTGGAAAGCGCGACGAACCTAAGATACAACAGTATGGCGATAAGTATACCGATATGAGCAGAGCCGAAGATCTTACTAGACGCTTTATCCAACAATCATTACCACCCAATTGGAACGAATTAAGACGCAAGAAGGGTGCCTATTCCGAAGTGAAAGCAATAGGGTATTGGCTTTCCGGCACTAGAGACAGCAGCGGATTATGGGGCTACGTGCAAAGCTTAGGGGATGGAGACCCAGGCAAGACGTTGCACATTGCTAAGTGGTTAGCTGATGAACGCCAACCCCCAGTAAGCTCAAAAGTCGGCTATCACAGAATGGTAGATAAACTAAAAGAACGGGCTGCTGAGTACCAGCAGCCCGAAGCCGACTCTACTTATTGAATCTCGATCTTTGTTGACTTATCGGTCAACTTCTTCAGAGTCACCTTCAGTACGCCGTTTTTATAGCTGGCACCTACTGACTCTTCATCGAAATCATCCGGCATCCTGATCGTCCGAACAAAGCGGCCGTACTTCCGTTCTTTCACTTTCGCGTCGGCTGTTTCGTCCAGCTTTTCGGCGTCGATGCAAAGGACACCACCTTCGACGGACAACGTGATGTTGTTCTTGTCCATGCCGGGCAGCTCTGCCTCTACAACATATCCATCATCGGTTTCATATAGATCGATGGGGATCATTTCGTTGAAGAGAGTAGGGAGATTCCCACTGTCCAACATACGGGTTACAGATGGGAACATTTCCTGGACTTCGCTCGCTAGCCGACCGATATCTACAGGGGTAAAGTAACGCATGGCACTCCTCCATTTCTTTATTTAGATTTTGCAAGGAGCGTGCCAGCCATAGACTATCAAGAAAACAGTCTGTAATGCTATTTTATTATGACACCTTGACATGGTATGTCAAGGTGTTATCCCCACCCAATGAGTTCCATAAACTTGGCGTAGATGGTCTGGGCCTGGTCTTCGACATCTTCCCGGACTTTCTTCCTAGTGGCTTTAGCTGTTTTTGGTTTCGCCACTCGTTTAGTCTTGGGCTTAGTCTTCCCCAACAGCTTATTCATTTCAGCCTTGGAGACTTTCGGCCAGTCCCAGATTCGCTTACCCCACGCGTCTTCTAGGTTCACACTTTCCACAAACTGAATCAGGACGACCACCAGCTCTGGAATCATAAAAGATTCATACAGAGACTTTAGCATCCTTGTAGCTTCGCCCCAACACGGGGCGCCATGGTGAGGTACGTGTGGCGAGTGGTAACCGGATAATTTCCGTGTGAGGTTGTAGTACTTGATAGTAGTATTGCTATACTTCTTATTGATGACAATGGTGATCTTGAACTTGCCTATGTGCCGGATATCTCTATCGGTTTCTCTAGGCTTGCAGAAAATGTGATTAGTGAAAACTACTAGCTCACCTCTCTCAGTAAGCTCAAACTTCTCTACTTTCTCCATGTCGGAGAGCTTTTCAAGCGCTTGAGCAACCACAGTTTCCACGTCCAATCCGCCATCATTGCACAGATCGATGTAAGTGGTGATAGAGCCGCGCAGCAGCTTTTCTGCCTCTTGGATGTCTCTGCGGATCTTGTCCGCTTCTCCCTTCAGCTCCAAAAACCGCTGGCGCTTAGCATAGTTCACCAGCTCTGGGAGGGTAAGATCTTTGTATACAGAATCGATAGGCTTCCTGAACCCTAGGATAGCCTCAATCTGGTGGATGACCTTCGCATCCCACGTCTTAACCATGTAATAGACACGCTGACCTTCTACATCAACAGCGAGTCGATGCTTTAGGTCAATGTGTCGGTGTTTCGGCTTCTTCTGGTACCATTCAGTGAGCGCGTCTGCGAAGGCCCTCTTAGTTTTACCTGCCCAGTATCCTGGGTATCCATTTACAAGAATGGACCTCCTTCGCTTGGAAGAAGTAAACCCAGAACACTGACAGATCTGCCAGTCCTGACCGCCAATGCTCGTTTGACCAATGGTCCGTATAGCCATCTAGCTTTCCACCGCTTCCGTTGCTTCCGGCCAACTTTTCACAGTAAGGTAGCAGTCTGATTCGTTTACGCTCTCAAGGAAACGGATCAAGATTGCAGTCAGCTCTACGATCATGAAAGATGACACAAGCTTAGGCACTGTTGTGGCAATTTCCCCAAAACAAGTGCTCGCACCTGTTACGTGTGGGTGATGGTATCCCTCTACCTGGTTCGTCTTGTTGTGGAACTTGATCCCACCAGATAGAATATCCACCAAGATCTTGAACTTGCCAATGTGATAGCGTTTGCCTCCACTACGGATGTAGACATCTTCCGTGTGGACAACTAGATTAGTACCATCCACTTCCAAGCTCTGGACCTTGGGTAGGTTCTTCACGTTGCCCAGCACCGTCTCTACATCGATTGGAGTAGGCTCGTTCTTGAGCAGATCCTCGATGCCATCTAGCTTCCTGTAGAGATCGGTGAGAGAGCGTCGAGCATTGTCGATCTCACCCTGAACGGTCGTCTTCCGGCGGTCTAGCTCTGCATACTCTTGATACTTCAGAGCTACTGCTTGCTCTACGAACTTCTTGAAAGAGGGGGACTCTACGTTGATCCCACCTTCTCTGTACCGCTTTACCACTCTATTGATTACAGCCACGTGATCGTCCCGGAAGTCGCCAAAGATGTATGCCACATCCCGATTTAACCGGATCAGCATCTCTTCGTTCACATAGGTATCAGTATCTTTCTCCCACTTCTTGTACACCGCATCACTAATGGGAGTACCGGGAGTCCATCGAGCAGTAGGCGCCGCTTCGACCATTACTACTTTGGACCTCCTGGTGCTAGAAGGCCCACCGACATGGATCAATTGCCATTGCTCGCCGCAGATCGGGATCGTACCTTTTTCGGCGATCTTACCGATCTGCTCTGTATTCAGCTGCTTTGGTAGATATACGACTACCTTGTTGACTGATGCTTTGTATCTATAGCCAGGGAAAGATTCCCTAAGTACGAAATCCAACTGGCTTGGTGTAGCGGCTACTTTACAGAGGAAACTGCCGCTCTGGTCATGTACTGCATAGATCTTCGGGGTAGTCATACATTATCTCGCAGCCTTTGTGATGAAACTCAGGGGACGAAGACATACCATTGTAGAAGCCGCAGGCTTGTCAGCGGTTTCCCAGGTAAGCAGCATGTGGGCTTGCGCAGCTGCCATAGTCTTGGCAGTGGTGCATACTGCGCGGTTGGTGCACGCACTTTCCTCTGCTTCATCGTCGGAGAACCACTGGTCCTCCCAATACTTTACTTCATCGGGATCGATTGGGTTGATGCAGTGGATGATTCCGTATTCTGCAGCCATCCTCGATTCAAGGAATCGAACGCTGGGGTTGTACTTGATGCTGTTTTCCCAGATTTCTTTGCGGGAAGCCATGGAATCTACAGCAAGGAAGACGTAGCACTGCCCAGAAGTTTCCAGGCAGGTAGTCTTTTTGTCGCTGATTTCGATCTCCACACCTAAACCAGCAGCGATCTCCTTCATCGCTTCCACTTTCTTCTTCCCCACGTGGGAGAGATTGAAGATCTGGTTGGGTAGGTTGTGGTCTTCTACATCATCAAAGTCATAGACCTTGATGTTGGAAATCCCCGAACGGATCAGGGTGTCAACCAGGTGGGACCCAATAGCCCCACACCCTACCACGTGGACTTCTTTCTTGAAGTCGGAAGGGTTGAAGACATCCAGCTGACGCCAGAAATTGAGGCTCATCGCTTCACCTTCTCGTGGAAATCTTCGAAGAACGGGCCATTCGGCTTCTGCACCACAACGCGCCAGCCAATGCGCAGGGTGACTCCGTGGTAGAACAGCCTCCAGTAAGCGTAGTTCGCATCGCATGAGAAGATGCCCATCAACATGATGGGAGAATCAGCAATCAGCTCGTTCCACTCCCTCTCATCTTGACCAGACGGCCCAGGCGCACCGTTGCCGGGGTGGCAGTGGCCCCAGAAGTGGAGCCGAGCGACGTCGTCCTTGCGCCCTTGCTGCATGAGGTCGAGCGCAATTTCCGGAAGGCCGGAGATGTCCACCGTGACCGGGGTCACGCGTTGCTCAGGAAGGAAGATCTCGTCGATGAACACCTGATTGTTCTCGACACGCATCGTCCCGAACCAACCCACTTCGTTGGCGCCAGACAAGTTACACAGCTCTACGATTTGAGCGTAGACACCGATTGGGATGACCACTTCTGGGTCGGTCCGAGTGCGGGGCTCGTTACCCTGCTTGTAGATGATCTCTTGATGAGGAGGATTCCTACGCGCTCTCTGAATAGCGCGGTCCAGCTTCTTTTCTTCGTTGTTACCTGTCAGCCATTTCAGCATGCCCCCCTCCCCTTCTTCCTCCGAAGCATCATCTTGATCATCTGTCTCTTCGGTTTCTGGTTCTTCGGTTTCTTCCAGATCGCCTGCGAGACACATGGCACTGTTTGCAGAATTGCAAACCTTGGCCGATTCGTCTTCTGCAAGCTTGGTGATGATGTCACGGGTTTCTTGATATTGCATATAGTTGGATAGCGTGTTGACCATCCTGCATACATGGTCATCATTATCCCAACCATCAACGGAGATACCGATGCTCTCGATGTCTTCCGATCCAAGTTCCAGATCTTCGATGAGAGTGAAAGCGTAGTCGATGATCGACTCATCTTCATCCCCATGCTCCATAGGGGCTAGAAGAACACTCATCTCTAGGAGTTCGAAAGCCTCATCGAGAAGCTCTCGCTTTTGGTGTTGGGTGTCCTGGACGTTGTACTCTTCTACCGTGGGCATTTCTTGACCCTACTATTGTGAGTATGAAGACACAGATGGGGTCGCGAAGAAACGCGACCCCACCTATTTGTTAGGCTCCCCGGATGCGTTCCTTCGCAGCCATCAGAGTCTCACCAGGGGCCATCGGCCGGTCCAGCGCAGCCGTCTGACCATCGATTGTCAGCGTGTGGCCAGAGTAATCGATCTGTGCCGAATTCAGCACTTCGTTCACCGTGGAACCTGCCGGTACCGACATGTCCCGGCAAACACCAGGTACTCTTACAATCTGGACGGTCATTACCTCTCGGTCGCTGCGGGACATTCCGCCGTGGAATCCGAGCGGTCCTCTTTCGTTTTCGTTGGTCATTGCGAACCCTCCAAGACAACGTTCACAAGCTGAGATACGCGACGCCGAAGCTATTACCCAGGCCAAGGGGGGCAGGAATGATCCTGCCTAGCCAGGATATGGCTCACCACATCACTAGGAGTGTGGTACATGCACTTCTTGTTGTCATCTGACAAACACATACAAACAACTTCGTAAGTACCTCGGTTCACAATGACGTTGAATTGAGCGAGGATTTTGGGTGGTCTGACGACTATCACTGCCTCAGACCAGCCAGTATCTTTATGGAATACCTTCCAATCTTCTGGAAGTTTCTCTCTCAGGAAATCCGCAATTTCAGTTTTCATCATTTGGTTTGATCCCCGTAACACGTTCAATGACGTGTTCTGCTCTGTCGAAGAACCTGATCCGATCTAGGAACGGGTTGAACCAACCAGCGGTAATACAATAATAAGTGTCGTGAGGGGATATATGGTGTACATCATGATTTTCTGTAGTGAGCACTAGCCCATATTTTTGTAGGAATCCAATAATAATAGGAGGATTCTCCATGTGCGCCCATTTATGGAATTCGTTGGATAGCATAGAGAAACTACAGAGGAAAAATATGAAACTCAAGCCGAAAAAGGTGATAGTCTCAATAGGCAACACACATGCTCCGATCAGCACTGGTGCAACCATCGTACACGTGTTTCCATTGGTAGTGATCACATCGTGGCCAAGTATATCTTTTGGATTGACATGATGATTACGGAAAGGGCCGATAAAACACGGCCCGAAGAAAGGGGTGTTCTCATCCCCATATCGATCAGCTAGCCAATGTACGGTACCGCAAACCAAATCGGCTGCGATGTACCCAAGGGGTAGCGTGATACAGACCATCCACCATGGGACAAACGTGAACAGCAGATATGCCATGTAGACTTGGCAGCCCAAACAGACGAAGAGGCTAAGCACCTCTACCAACCTATGGATCTTAGACATTGGCTGTTCCCGCTCCTAGGATTGGCCCAAAGACTCTGACTACCTTCTCTTTTAGCTCTGCTATCGTCCCATTGTTCGCTATGGTTACATCGACCGAATCGGTATCATAGCTGTCGAAATCATACTTGACTTCAGTTCCTTCTCTGAGAATTTCTAGCACAAAACCGCCGAGGTTCTTGAAAAAGATTGGCTGGTTTCGTCTTACACTACCAAATGAGTAGTTGCTATCGTCATCGCAATGATTTTTGATGGTGACGTACGGGACTATAAATTCATGGAAATTATCTTCGATAGCTTTCCCAAGCTCACCTAATATTTCTTTTACTTCCCACTCTCTGTCGAGAATTTCGACTTTCTTGGCTTTCCCTTCATGAGTGGTCACATCGTATTCGGTCAAGCCGAATACGAGCTTGCCCATGTCCCGTAATACTCTGCCATCGTCTACAGGGATTACCCCAAATTCTTCACTCAGAATCTGCTGGACTGTAGTCTTTCCAGCTTTGGACGGCCCACAGAGAGCTATGTACATGCATTTTAGATACTGCTGTTGGCGCTTACTTCTTAAAAATGATGAGTGCCAAACGCTGGATTATAATTAGCGATAGGACTGCTGCTGTAAGCCAAGCGACTACCCATAGTACATCTACTACTTGGTCTAGCGCGCCCATGCTTTCATCTGCACCTCGTCTCGCACTTCTTATAAGATCTACTGTTTCATCGTTTATTTTGTTAATGTTCATGTCATCTAGAGTGCTATCCAGATTGTCTGCAGACTTCTTTACAGATCGCACCGAGGCGTTGAACCCCTTCACATCTATAGATTCTACTTTATCTTGAATAGCTTTATTGGTCGCTCGACCTTGCTCTACCCCGAGAGGATCTTGAACTTGACGTGCTGAACACGAAGCAAAAAAGATCACTATGACCAGTAATTCTATGAACAGTAGCTTTCTCATTTTCGCCTCCAAATCGCTATGAGACGCTTGTACATCTCAAACTTCCAAGGATCCTTTTTACCTGGGCTAGGATCCGGCCAATAGCCCATCAGCTCTTGTGTCAACTTTCCTAGTAGTTTTATTCGATGAGGTTGGCTAAGTGCTTTCCAATCTTCAACCACATATAATTTATTGGCATATTCCCATAGATTATCCAATGTAGGAATCATAACAGCGAGATTGTGAGCACCATCGTCTATAATCATATCTGCGCCATTCGGGAACTCGATGCTCATTATGTGATCGATCCTTTTCTTTATGCTGCTATTTCCCTTGTACATCTTGATATCTTGATGGTTATTGATATACTTCATTGCTGGTTGGTTAATGTTAGCATAGGTGATATCTACACCAACTACCTTGCAACCGAACAGCTTGTTCCACATAATTAGGCTTCCACCTGTGTTAATCCCTATTTCTAAGATTGATTTAGGACGGAAATTTCCAAGCATTGATTTATAAGTCTTTAGAATCCATTCGTCTTTTTGATGTGGAACGTTCCCTTTGGTTTTCTTGTCGTTTAAGAATTTCAACTGAATGCTACCAAATGATGCATTCCCAATGTTGTCGAAGTTGTAAGTCATAATGTATCTTCGCTCCCAAAAATATACTATGGGAAATATCGCAATCCAGTCGTACGACGAATTTTCGATTTTCGATTCTAAGACAGGTCGTAGATTGTTTTGTATCCCCTGGAAAGAGCCATATCCTTTTGGCTCTACTTGGGACGATGAATATTTTTATATGACCTATCGCAGACATAAGGGCAAATCCAAAGTAAACAGATGGACTGCGAAGAACTGCATAGAATATTACGATAAATCATTCAAAAAGGTCGGAGAATTTCCAGGTCCATTTGTGGATCTCCATCAGGCTGTTTGGCACGATAATAAGCTATGGGTCGTATCGACAGGAATGAACAGAATAATCATATGTGAGAAAGGCGAAAAAGGTTGGAGTGACTGTACTAAGACTCCATGGGATCCAAATCCTAGGAGGAAAAAACCTGGGGATTGGAACCACTTCAACTCGATCTATTTTGAAGAAGAGCACGTCTACCTGTGCGCACACAACTGGAACCGACCAGGAGAAGTCTGGAAGTTTACCTATCCTGATCTAGAATTTGTGAGGACTTTCCAAGTTGGGAAGAATCCGCACAATGTGTTTAGATGGAAAGGGAAACTAGGAGTAATATCTAGCGGGACAGGAAACATCGTCCTTATAGATGAAGATCATCCGGCCAATCGTACACGCCACAATATGGGTCAATATTTTGTGCGTGGCATCGCCTTCTCGGGCGACGAAATCTTTGTCGGTTGCAGCAAGCTAGTTGCAGAACGAGACAAAAGAATGAGCAGCAGCAATGAGTTTGGTAAAGTTGCTGTGCTAGATCATAACTTCAAGAGGAAGAGATGGCTCGATGTGGATAAAGGAGTCATTTGGGATATAAGGACTCTAGATTATCCCGATCCATCTCATCAAGAGAAAGTCTGGCATGGGGCGCACGGTTTCACACCGTGCGCCCCAGAATGACTTATTGCTGCCTCATGCAGCGAATCTTGTATTTGCCAGTCTCATCTTCTGACCAGTGCCGGATCTGAACCTTATACTCACCTGGTACCAGTACTCTGACGATTTTGGAGTTGTACTTCCTGCCACCATCGTCGTCGAAATCGATCTTCACACCATCTCTTAGAAGAGTCATGGTGAGGTCAGTCTTCCCGAAAGTCTCGATTTCGTACTTCGCTTCTTCCTCGATGACGATAGTGTAGACATCTTCTTCGCCTGCACTTCCGATCTCCGCCTCAAGCGGGGAAGGATCGACCACGGGGAGCATAACAGAGCCATCGTCAGGCTCTACCGGATCTGGCTCTACCGGATCTGGCTCTACCGGATCTGGCTCTACCGGATCTGGCTCGACTGGATCTGGCTCGACTGGATCTGGCTCTACCGGGTCAGGTTCGACTGGATCTGGGTCCGGACCTGGATCTGGCCCGGGTTCATCGGATCTGGGATACTGCGAAGAGATGAAAGACTCATCTACGTCAGATAGCTCCGTGTTCCACGGGGTGCCCTCTGGCATATTCAGAGTCCAAGAACCAGGGAAAGAATAGAGCATGATGCTTTCAGCATCAAAGTCAGTTCCGTTGACCTGATCGACGCCGTATTTGTCCAGGACGTTGAAGCGAATGCTTTGTTCGTCCCAGAAGTTTGGCGGGCCAGACAGGTCATCGATCACTGCCTGCTCGTCCCAGATAATCCCGCCTTCTGGGTTCTGATGTTCGTGGCCAAGACCGAGCATGTGACCGAACTCGTGGAGCACGGTACTGCGATCGATCTCCCAACCGAAGTTCATAGTTGGCTGGAGAGCTGGGATTAGGGTAGCATCGTTTCCGATGTACGACCAGGATGCACCAGAAGCGTCGAAGTTGATTCTGATGAGGGCAGCTGGATCGTCTACCCACTCGAAATGCAGGTTTACTTGGTCAAGCCAAGCTTGGACCCAATCCATTACTTGGCTGTGATCGCTTTGGCTTCCACTCATGAAGTGGATAGGAAGGACTTGGCCATTGGACCACTGTTTCCCACGAACACCGATAGCACGTGCTGCTAAGATGGACGGCGGGTAAACATCTACACATACTCTTTGGGACATCGGGCGGCTCCTCTTTGAGGGTGTTTCCTCTATCTACACACCCTATATTTTGCCGCCGCCTTTCAGACTGCCTATTAGGCACACCCCTGCTGCAGCCTTTATAATCTGGTTTTGTTTTCTCTTACTCTTTACTGGTTTTTGTCGTATAAAGTAGGTCGGTTTCCGGGGACGACCATTCTCTTCTATATGTTCGGCATGGAAGACCTTGAGTTTAGCACCCTGACAAACCAGATAGAAATTCATCCAGTTCCAACCTTCTGCCTGCTCAACGTTAGTTGCCACCGCAGGCATGTACTCAGGGTCGTGTAGGTCTTCTTCATCTGCGTAGAAGAACTTATCTTCTACTTGTTTTACCCAGAAGGTCCACGAAAATGGCTCCTTCGCCATGAGCATTGTATACCCAAGCGGAGGAGCCTGTGGAAGAAATAGACCAGCCAGGTTACTTCTGCTTGATCACCACGGTCTGATTAGAGGTATCAGCCTCGATGGTGAATTTCTGACCGGTGAGACCGGCCAAGCGGAGACGACGCGGGGTGATGCGCGCCGAAGGGTGCCAGTCGAGCTTATACTTGCACGCCCACTGGCCGGGGTTGTGCTTGTGGAGAACAATCTTCTCCTCGCTCGGGTCGGCTTCCACGAACATCAAATCACCTGGGTTGAATCCGACCTGTGTCAGGACCTTTTTCGGAATGAAGAGACGGTTCTGCTGGTCGGCCTTGAAGACGCCATCTTCGTCCTCATCGTCGTCCAACACAGCGGTAGCCGTATTGGTCTGCGTTTGAGGTTGCGTGGGGTCGCTCTGGACGCCGTGGTAGGTGTTAATGTCCGCATTGACTGGGTGGTAAAGCCACGGCTGATCTTTCACACCATCCAGCTGGACGAGAGTGCGGCTGTAGCCATAGGGGCTCTGCTCGCGCTGGATCGCCTGATGAATATAACCCTTCATGTGGCGATGGCGCTCAGTGGCACCCTTGGTTTTAGCTTCCAGGCTGATATCGAAAGCCGTGAACATCTCGCTGTCGTTTAGTTTTTGCTCGACGACTTGATCGATGATAGACTGGTTGTATGGATCGCACATTTTGCTGCCTCCGCTAGGTTGCTGTTTTGCTTTTTTGCTACGCGCAACCTTCAAATACTAACGAGGGCAGATGAATTTATACCCCACGCTGACGCGAAGATCTTCAGCGCCAACACAGTGCCACATAGGGTTCTCTTCATCGAATGAGAATATTCGGAACGTCCATTTTTGTGGACCATCCCAGGATGTTACTATTTCTTTGGTCTCAGGGTCTTCATATCTAAAGAATGACTTCCCATCGGCCCAGGTAGAGTATAATCTATTACCAGGTGGATCGATATGCCAGCCTAAATAGCCTTCTTTGGGTGGATACCAGGTCTTAGCAACTGGTATAGATGTTGAATTGTGATCGTCTGTTTTCTCTCTGTAGAGCTTTTCAGAGAGATGGTCTATATCTTGAAGTTTTGGTGGTATCTGGAATCTGTGGATACGACAGCTTCCCTTATCTTCCCCACGCTGCATACGATATAGAGCTTCTTTGTCTAGCTCACCACCGCCTTGGCCGCTTATACGTGTATCAGATTGTCGCAACCAGACGAGCAGCTTTCCTAATTGTAGGACTAGTGGATGCTCATTTGGTAGCGAAAATATTATCATTAACCAGGAGGGTCGGCAACAGTGACTACAGCGATTGCGGTGTAGAAATCTCCGGGCGCATCTACTGAAATAGAAGCAACCGCATCTCCCGAGAGAGAAGCCGTACCTGCACTTCCACCACCCCCAGAGAAACTGACCGCTGGCGCAGAAGTGTATCCTGAGCCACCATCGGTGACTATGATAGTCTCAACACCCCAGAGGATAGAGAGAGTAGCTCCTGAACCACCGACATGGGAAACGGACGATGGGCTAGCTGGTAAGACTGAGTAATCTCCAGTGCCTACTGGCAAGACGGAGAATACACCCTGATTAGAATCATCTTGAGTCAACGAGAACCCTGTGCCGCTACCAGAAGTAGAAGACTGAGTTAGAACAGCAAAGTTGCTGTGACCAGAAGTACTAGCCGATGTTACAGTGAATTCAGTCACAGCACCAACACTTACAGCGTCAACCGTAATGACGGAGCCATCGCTGAGGGTGACCGTATCCGAGACAGAGTAGCTAGCTCCGCCAGTAAAAGTACCTGTCAGCTCGCCACCAGTATAGCTTGTCTCATCTTGGCCTGCGACAGTGCTTCGTCCAGTGATCGTGAATGTGGCAGTCTCAGTAGATGTACCACCGACTAAGGTGAGCGTAGAAACAGAGCCATAGCCAGAACCACGAGTTATTACACTAGCTCCACCTGGAACCATAGTTGCTGTTGCGGTAGCGGTCGTGCCTGTGGGAGATGATGCTGCTACGTTACCATCGGCGTCGATCTCACCAGCTGCTAGGAGAACAGCGAAAGATTCAGGAGTGATGAACGCTTGGGTCCCATCAGGCATAGTGATGAGAGAACCGCCAGATTCGTAGACGGCTCCAGCTTCAAGCAGTTCGATTCCCCTAGCAGTTGTACTGCCGTCAGAGGGTGGTCCGAAACGCAGGCTGAAACCAGCCATTTATGGCGTGATTGTAACGTTTCCGCTGCCGGCTACTGCTTCCATCACATCAACCACAGAAGCGAGGAAGCTAGATGAACCAGTGATCTCGGTCCAAACTTCGTCGGTAGCATCTGGGATGTGGTTGATAGCGCCATCACGATGTTCGACGACAAACGCTTGATGCGTATTATCGTCTCTTGCGATCTGGCCGCTAATAGTCATCACAACATCGCTCACCGTCTTATCCGTTGCCGGGGGCGAGAACACGATGGATGACACAGGGAGGAAAGCTAGAAGGTCGGATAGCACGTCTGGGACGTCGCCCAGCTGAGAAAAGTTTTCTAGACTCTCAGCAGAGAACGGCTCAGAAAGGATGTCCGCATGAATAGAAGCCTCAAACGGGCCATGCGAATTATCCGTGTATGCTACTACACCAGAGATTTTGAAGACAAGTGAAGCCATTAGTCACTCCTATTTAATATAGGTTTGACTAGAATTATTGTCTGAAGGCTTCTACCAGTTCCACTCCGGAAGTTACGTCGTTTTCACACCAATCTTCAATGAGACCATTCACATTCTCATCGAACTCGCTATCCCCACTGTCATAATCGTAGAGATCCATTGAGATTTTCTCAAGATGCTTCGGGCTAAAATCTGAAACCCTGTTCATGAGAAAGTTGGTGAGAGCAGCTAAACGCTTATCGGGATGGATGACATATCGACTTACGGTCTTTACTTCGTGTAGGCGCAATTCGGTGAAAACTCCCTGGATCCAAGTTTTCCGGTCGATAACGAACAGGTTGTCCAAATCTTTCTGGAATTCCTGCCGAAACTCCTCAGCTTCCTCTGGGGTTTCAGAATATTCGAAGCCCTTCTGGGCGGGATCCATTTCTTCGCCCATGCTGGACCAGCTCATGACGCCCTCCCAAGCGTGGAAATCGCTCAAGAGAACTTCATCTTGGGGCTTTTCAAACTCGATTATAACCCCATCGCCAGACATTCCAGCAAGCTGCTGTCCAGGAAATTCAAAAGCCCAGGCCCACAAGAGTTTAGCTTCGCCAAACTTATGTGATGCCATCCATCTATAGAGCTTTTGGAAATCGATGTCGCTATCATCGGGCTGGCGCTTAGGAATTAAGCGCCCATTAAGCAACAAAGACGTCCATGCATCTTCCCCGGTGAATGTCCAGAAGCGCATAGAGATGAGATACAGCTAAAGGAGATTATTTTGTTTCGGGAGCTTGGCGGAAACCTTCGCAATCATCGTATCGGCAGTACTTGCAGCCCACAGCGTCGTTATCCTCGTAGCCGTCAAAGTGACGCTCGTAGGTGTGACCGCACTTACATTCTCTCTGGTCACCATAATCGGGATCGTACATGGTGTAAGAGAAATGCACTTCACCATCGATATTGTGCTTTCTAAGTTGGTTGATGGTGTAGATGCGCCGCTCCCAGAACACGCCCTGCATGAAACCAAGCCAGCGACAAACCTTCTCTACTTCGCCCTCTTCAAGAAGAGTAAGCATCTTGGGGCACATCGATTGGAGATGTTCCCAATCTTTTCTGTGTTTGGCTGCCAGAAGCCTCTGGTAGCCGAGTATGACATTCTTGATTTTGTCTTTGGTCATATCTTACTCTTGATGATTTCGAAGAGTCTTTTGGTACAACTGTCACCAAACGATCTTCGGATAGTAAAGAAGTCTTCTCCAAGGGGCCTTGACAGCTTGGCACCTTTACCAGTCCGCAGTGACAGCGCATACCACTCCCAGCTGTCATGGTGATCGATAGCCCGAAGTGCGATAAGATCTGGGTCGAAATCAGGATCAGCTGCCTCTTCACTGTTCGCGAAGAATATCTTAATGCAATGAGTCCCTTTGTGCCAGGTTATCACGCCCCATCCTATATAAGCACGGTCGAGCCAGAAAGTTTCGATATCGAACATATACAAAAATGGCGAGCGCCTTTCGACGCTCGCCATCCTTACCTTACCTTGCCCAGCCCCGCCATGCGCAGCCTCGGCTTAGTCTGAGGTTGTCTCCGTCGTTTCCAGCACCCGGCGCTCGCGGCCTCGGTGGCTCACGGTTTCCGAGAGCTTGGCAGCGATACCTTCCAGCGGCGTACCAGCGAACACGCCCCGAATCGCGTCCACGACGTTCTCCCCACCGATGAACCGCATCGGTCCGAGTGCCTCCGCGACCTTCTCCAGGGTCTGTGCGTCCTGGAGGGCCAGGAGAGCTTCAGAGAGCCCGCCCTGAGCCGCTTCCAGTCGCGTGACCATAGCAGCGGTCTCGGCCTGCGTACGCGCCGTGGTGAGAGCATCGTCTGCCCTTTCTCGCTCGATCTGAGCATTGTGGGCGATGTTCTCGATGTTCTCTTCCATCACAGCGACCTTTTCCTTCTCGGTCAGCTGTTGGGACTGCGCTGCGATGTTCTCCAGCGCAGACCTGAGGGTAAGTGCGATCTTGTCGATCTCAATATTACCCAGCTTCTGGATAGTCTGGAATTCGGCATCGGCCGTAGCCTGCTTGACCTCTTCCTTCTTTCGTACGACGTCCAGCTGCTTGCGAGCCCGTTCCATCTCGATGTTGTTCTGGATGGTTTCGTGCTGCGCGTTGACAAGCAGATCTGCGATGTGGCGGTTCTGGATCGTGACATCCAGAACTTCTACATCGTTTACCCGCATGCCGTTCTCGTTGAACGCCAGCCCAGGCCGCTCCTCGTTCTCCTCATCGTGGCTACCCAGTAGGGTATCACGGATTACGGAGACTGCGTTACCGTAGAAGGTCTCGATGTCGAGCTTCTTCACGGTACCCTTGAGCTTGCTCCTGGCGTGATCGCAGAGGAACTTGACGTAGTTCTCCACACTGAACCAGTGCTCTGGGGTTGCTTCGAAGTTGACCCGGTAGGACACCTTCACGTTTACTGGAATGTTGTCACTGCTTTCCAGTGCGATGATGTCGCTGACCTTGTTGTTGACCACCCGGAGGTAGCCGGTGCTGACGAGAGTGTCGGTGGTCTTCGGCTTGCCCGTGCTGAGGTGGAGCGGCTCGACGGTCTCATCGTAGTCGAGCAGGATCGCCTTGGGACCGACTTCCACGCGCCGGTCGCCGTTAGCCTTGACCACCAGAACCGCGTAACCGGTCCAGATGATGAGTTTGGGCACACCGTCGAACTTGGTGTCGAGGGTGATAGTGCGGGGCTTGGTGTACTCAGTGCCACGGGTGATCTCATCCGGGAGACCGTGACCAAGAGCCTTACGCTGCGGAGCGTAAGCGAGAGATGCGGACATCGTCTGACCACGAGTGCCGACCGACGACGCCGCTTCCGCACCGAAAGACTCCAAACCCTCGCCCACGTTGCTCAGATAGTCGCCTTCAGAGACGAAACCAGAGCGGCTACTCTTGGACTGACCCATCATCGCACGGAGCTGACGGTTGTAGTCTAGAGAAGTTGCATTGCCGGGGTACATCAAGTTGGATTCGGAATCCGACAGGATGCGCCGTACCATCACTTCCGTGATCGGGTTGAGCAGCATCATGTCCGGGCCCAGGCGCTTCTCGATGACACCTGTATTCCGGTCCATCACGTAGCGAGCTTCACCTTCCGGGATGCAGGTCGCGTAGTGGATGAGGTTCTCCCCGTATCGAACGATACTATGCTCTTCTCGGGGGTAGTAGATGCTGTGAGTGGTGCCGGTAAGGAAGAGTTCCTCACCTTCCTTGAAGTTCCGTACTTCTACACCGCCGCTCGCGTCAGGCCAGGCATTGTCGATGTAGTTGCAGTTGACCTTGATGTGCAGGCCCTGCAGATGGTTCAGCTCGATAGGACGGAACTTGTTGCTGTCGTTTTCTGTGTAGAAGTTCTCGGTCGGCTCGGGGAACACGACCTCCGGACCCCTCTCATACCGCTTGTTCCCGTTCTGGTTGACGAGAATGCAGTATTCCGACATTTCCAGCGTCAGTGCATCACGGACGAAGTTACCGCTGTTGGAAGCGGTAGATTCTGGAACTACCTCCACACCAGTCGGCGGGATGAAGAAACTGACGTTGGTGCCCTTGATGATGAAGAGTTTGCCAACGGTGAGATCCAGATCATTGGCATCCTGCGAGACCACCGAGATCTCATCGGAATCCTCGTCACCGATGTTCTCCGTAGTCTTGGCGATAGCTTGATCCCAGTTCGCATTGGCGAGGATCTCATCGTAGACTCGGAGGATCAGGTACTGGTCGGAACGGAGGTTGTGACCTTCGATCCGCGTGGCGATCTGCTGCGGCCAGAGCGCCAGCTGGCAAGGACCGGGAATGTTAATCTTCTTTCCCGAATCCAGTGTGGGTGATGCCTTCTCTTGCGCAGGCGTCGGGAATTCAGGACCGACGAGCTTGCCTTCTTCGTCCTTCGCGACAGGGTTCTCTAGGACGAGGTAATCGCCCTGAGGTGCGAAGGCGAACTGCTTCACCGCCTGTCCCAGTTGACACTCTTGGAAACGACGATTACCGTTGTCGAACCGGATGGCCCGCAACTGACCGGCGAGATTGATAACGCCGGGACCACAGTGAGTCTTGAGTGTGCCAGTGGTAGTGTCCTGAATATAGGCGTATTCGCCTGGGCTCAGGACCAATTCTCTCTTGTCAGAGCCGCGTCGCGGCCCATCCTCTCGGTCGCCTTTCACCGCTTTCTCCTTGTGATGGAATCTGGTGGGCGACTTCAAATACGGGCCCGGAGAAAGCAGGGCGAGCTATATGTCGCCGACCCTCATTCTTTTCATAGCCCAATCGTTTTGGATCAGGACTGCAGTTTCATATATCTCTTTGGCAAGACTATTGCATTTGAACTTCTTGAAACTCTTATCTTCAGAGTTTTGTTTCGAAGTGCAAATGGTTATTGCAGTCCCGGCGATCTTGACCAAGAATTCTTTGGGCTTATACGTGAGAGTAGCCGATCGCGTCGCAGACCTAGGAGACAGTTGCCAGTCCCAGCCGTCTGGATCTTCCCTCATCAGCAGTAAGATGTGGTCGATGAGTTTACGATCAGATTCTTGGATTTTACTTCTGAAAAAGCCAAACATGGCGCACCTCAAAAAGGTGCGCCTCAGATACGCGAACGTATCAGTCCTTCTTCGGCGGGTCCTTCTTCTCTTCCGGCTTCGGCACCACAAGAGTCTTGAGGCGCACCATATCGATAGTTTTAGTTTCTTCGCCAGCCTTCACATCGACTGTAACCAACACCATCCCAACTCCCTTGGCGAAATAGAACTTCGCATTTTTCTGGGAGAACTGAAACACGATGCAGTTGTATTTCTTGCCACCTGCCGCGACAACAGTATCCAGCGATACTATCTTCATAGTGGCGCCTGGGACAGGGCTGTGCACAGTGGTCTTGGCTAGAGGACCCTTGAAGAAGTAGGATCCAAAGATCTGCGTGCCCCGGATGGTTCCTCGGTAGAAGCCATTCTTTTCTACACGCTCGACCATACGACCAGTTTTCTCACCTTGTTTCAAGGCGACAAACATGGTAACCTTCCCATCCTTGACCACGCGCTTTTCGATGGTTACCGTAATTTCACCAGATGCGCCAGTATAGGTGCGCTGGGTGCCTTTAGCAACATCGAAGTAATCAGCGTACTTTAGAGGTTCTGGCTTGGGTTCTGGCTTGGGGTCGTCTGCAAGAGCTGTTGGGACCAACAGCAGTGCGATCAACATGATCCGTAGCATTAGGTTCTCCTTTGTTGGGCCTAATGTATCTACGGATGGATATAGAAATGGCCTCCCATTCCTGGGAGGCCATTTATTCCTACTTAGAGCGCGACGTTGACGTCGTGACCCCTGAACCCTTGCAAGAACATCTTGATGAGGGTGCTGTGGGATTCGATGTCCACGTGTTCCTGCCCGAACCGGGTGCCGGTCTCACGGCCCTCCACGGTGCAACCATCCTTCAAGTCAGCGAGACCTTCCAAACCTGCGGAAGTATTGCTGACTTCAGCGGCGGGCAGTGAATCCAACCCGCCACCAACACTACACGTGCCGTACACCTGGTCGCCAAAGCCCCTCGTAATGCCCTTGGAGCGGTATCCAGGACGCCTACGAGTGTTGGGGCGGTACTTCGGCTTCGGCCGTTCCCGCTCCAGGAAGAAATTGACCTCGATGAGGCCCATCTCCCTGTTCTCGTTGTGGGTCGGCTTGCCGTCTTCCCACGCGGCGTCGCTGCCCAGCTCTACGAACCGGAAAGCTGCATCCTTGTGGGCGGGGCGGTCGATCTCTACTTTACCGTGCGCCGGGATGATGAAACCACCCTCGGAGACGTTCTCGGTGTCGATTGAGATCTTCGCGACGGCTCGACGGTCGTGCTTGTTGAACAACCGGAGCGTGTACTCGCAGCCGAAAGGCACTCCAACCGAACCATCTCGGAGTTCCTTCATGATTCGGCCGTCTACCAGCACACAGACAGCGAACTTATTCGAGTATGCCATTTCCATTCTCACTCCTCCAACAGGCTCGGGGTTAACCCTGTCCCAAGGGCTTCAGTTTTGGCCGGGAGTTTGGCCATGGGACTTGTCGGTGAGCCTGCACCCTTAAGATACGTTTGCGAGCGGGGAGCCTTATTCGGCGGGTTCGTCCCGGCTAATATCACCAGTCAGAATATTGATATCTCTGGGGGAGCAGCCATATTGATAACCGAACTTCTCTAGTAGCAAGCTCATATATTCTTGGCGCATCTTCATTTCCCGCTCCGCTCGTTCAATTAGCTCAAACGTGCGGTGTAGGCGTTCAATTTCGTGGGGCTGTAAGCGCTTTGGTAGTTCAGACATTGTTTCCTCTTAGTGGGCTAGCACGAAACAGAACCAGATATTGTTTCCATCGTTTACGATTGCTAGCGCTTGGCCATCGTTCAAGTTCACTGATCCTGCGCCGTCGATGGTGTCTGACCCATTAGGTGTTACTTGAGCTTGGTTACCTGATCCGCCGATGTTCTTAATCCAGTAGATCTTGCCTGCTGCGGTGCTACCTGACGATGGCAAGTTGATTGTTACATTTCCACCGTTTGTGTCTACTACAAGGAAGTGGAATGAATCATCTAGGTTTGTAGTGGAGTTGACACCATCAGCTTTCACTTCACGACTGGCTGTCGTTATGAACGGAGTGAAAACCGCTACAGGACCAGTAGATCCAGCAGCATTCTGGAAAGTGATAGCACCGTTATTCTCTGTGTCGAACTGGATTTCATCACTACTATAATTGATATGGAGATCTGAGCCGTCATCGAACTGGAAGTGCGGAACACCACTTTCTGATCTTAGATGGAATTTTCCAGATGATGTGCTTGGAGCAGCGCTAGCGTCATTATTGAATTCAATATAACCTTGAAGGAAGAAATCTTTATAGTAGTTCGATGTTCCACCAAGATCATGGGTGTTAGTAGTGTCAGGGAGCATCGTTCCCTGAGGATTAAGGAGAGCATCATCGATTCCATCTAGATGATCTTCTAGAGAATCGGTCGCGTTTGTATAGTTAGATGGCGTAAATCCGCTAGTTAGCAGATCGGTGTACTGGAATTTTCCACCTGATAGGACGAGTACCTTTGCCATCTTAACATAGGTTTGCCCTATAAATAATTATTCAGTCGTCATGGTGCTGCTTGGCTTCGAGATGGCACTCTTTGCAACAATGTAGATTATCTGACCATTCGGAGGTGATATGATAGTCTTCACCGCACCAAGTGCAGTGACGCGCAGTAATACGCGTATCTTGAGGAAGCTTAGGAGTTTGGGCTTTCGTTTTTTCTTCCATGGTATACATTTGTCTACCCGCCATACGTTTTGAGAAGATTTCTCAAGCCTTGCCTGTAAGAATCCACCATACGCTTGTAAGCGAATTCGTCGTACATTACTTCCAACGGGTAGCCATCTTCGGTGCGACGTCCTCCTTCTGGCGGATACGCTATAATCGAGTCGATATCGTCGAACATAGCGAGAAGTTTGGCTTCCGCATCAAAGTTTCGCTTTTTCTTCTTTTTGTTTCCCATCTAATTTAGCTACTCTTTGTTTGGCTAACTCAACTGCTTCAGAATAAATATCGCAACCACGAAATGTACGACCAAGATTGTGAGCGGCGACCGCTGTAGTACCACTGCCCACAAAGAGATCGACCACAAGGTCTCCTGGATTGGTCGCAAAGTTGATTATCCTCTCTAGTAGGGCGATTGGTTTCTGATCAGGATATCCCACCTTCTCTTTTTGTGTAGAGTTGAGAGGTTTGATATCGGCCCACCAGTCTTCTAGGAGCTTTCCTCGCTTCAAATACTCTTCCACATCTTTCTCTTCGCCAGCCCACGAAGTCTTACCGCCGACCCGCAATTTACCTTTATAGGGCACTCGGATCATATTGGGTTTGAACTCTTTAGACTTCCGCCAGATTAGAATGTCATCATGTTTCTTGGGAAATGAGTTCTTATTGACAGCCGGCCCTGTGTAGCACCATACTACATGATTTACAAAGTTGTCTATTCCGAATACTTCGTCACCAAGGAGCCTGAATCGGTGGCAAAAGTGCCAGTCGCAATGGACTACCATAGCTCCATCTTGGTCTAGAATCTCCCATATATTGTGGAATAGCCTTTCGAAGTAGTAAAGAAACGTGGCGTGCGTATCTGCTACTGAGCTGTATTCATAACTTCCTTTCTTTCGCTTTTTCTCCCCCGGCCAGAATGGAGGGTCTAGATATATAAGTTTAGCCTTAGGGTAAGCCCTGCTAGCAACTATTGCGTCGTTGACTTCGATCATGGCGGTCACATACAAAAAGAAAAGATACGATATGAAACACCTATTCTTTCTTGCTCTTCTTTTGCTGCCTAATTCTCTTCATGCTGACGATAAACTAATAAAGCTTCTGGGTAATGATGAATGGATCGTCAGACAAAGAGCCCATTGGAAAATCAAAAAGATGGGCCCAGATGCTCTCCACTGGCTTATCTACCATAGGCATAATAGAAACCTAGAAATAAAATGGAGAGTACGTCGCCTGATCGATCACCATATACAAAAGGCACCAATACCATGGTTCTTGAATAAGAAGAACCAAATATTTTGGCGCAGGCGTCAGATTATGGCTATCAAAGACATGCAGAAAAACGATAATCTAGATCAGTACATGAACGCTATTAGGATCATGCATGCATATGACAAGGAGATGAGTGGAGCTTTCTGTTGGGCGATCTGGAAGAAAGTTGAACGCAATTGGTCCGATCAACCATTCTTGTACAAGTATCTTGGTGAGGCAGCTGGAGTTCTATACAAGAAATATGGGGATGGCTTCAACCACTTCGAAGAACTATTGTTGAAGAAGCTGGCAGATGATGGCTTCGACGAAATAGAACTTATAAATGCTATAGGGAGCATTGGATCATATAAATCTTACTGCATGCTCTTCCACAGGTACATGACTGAAGTGCGAGGAGAGCGAAACAAAATAGCATGGCGATGGAAAGGTGGCGGTTGGAACCACGTAAACTGGAGTGCTCTTCGGGCGGTCTACCAAGCCAACTTCTTGAAACACTCCAAAGAACATATCAACTCTATGGTCTTCTTGGCTTTCGGTGCGCCCGACTATATGCAGATAGTACGGATAGCCAATGACAGAGCGAAACGCCAAGGAGAGCTAAAGGAAATACAAAGGAAAGCCCAAGAGGCGTTAGATAGTTACATCTATAGACTGCTGAAGAACTTGTTCGGCCAGGACTAATGATTACTCGACTTCGATATTCTTGCAGTAGAGTCCAAGCTCTAGCGTGGCGATTTCGGCGCTAGTATAGTCAAGAGCTTGTCTGACTGAAAGCTTCTGGCACTTACTGAAGATGATAGTCTGAATTTTCTTTCCTGCATGGTCTACCTTGTAGACCTTGAAACTCAGATTTCTTTTTGGTAACTCTTTCAGTTGCCTCGCTGTTTCTTCCTTCACGATATCGTAGAAGGTGATCAGCGCGTTTCCCGATACCATATCGAAGTCGATATCCTTAGCTAACAGCGTAAGGCCGTGAGTAAGGTGGGAGAAGTCTTCGACCAACCAACGATGGTCACGGTGGGTTTCAATTACGTTCTTCGTATCAATCATGTCAATCTCTATTGTGGTAAGGAACTACGGTAAACTATTTATCGGTGAAACGTTTGATATAATCGAAGATTTCTTTAGGATCTAACTCTACATCTTGATACTTCTCTACGAAGCCTCGGATGAAGGCCATGCTATCGCCGTAGCTTCCTTCCCCGTCCTCTTCTTTCTCTTCTTCTCTTGGTTTATATTTTGGCTCTACCGTGCCCATCTTTGCATATTCTTCACTGATGACATCAGGGTCATCAGAGATAAGGAAAGCGACGATATCTTGAGGGGTCATATCCTATGTTTACCTGCAGACTTTTTCTACTGCGTCTTCTTGCGAATACCCTTGTCTGACCAGGGCAGCTATCTCTTCTCTTTTCTTATTACCTTCTTTCTCCCCGTACCGGAGAGCTAGACCGAGCGGTCAGCCTTCACCTTTAGCGGCAGCTTTCTTTGGGACCGGCTCTTTTGTCTCATGAAGGAGAGAAAGTCTCATACATTATGTTTGATGCTCCGGTCGCCTCGACAACCAAATGGTCTCATCAGGGCAGACTACAGAGGCGCTCCATTGAGCTAGATCTTCGATGAGTTTCCGGGCTAATTCGACAGCAGTCCCTTTTATGTGGCCCGGTGTGCTTCGGAATCGAGGATAGTTGATCAATCCGATCTCCATCCCAGATTCTGTTCCACCAGTGTAGATGAAATCGGTGGGCCGAAGGGTTACGCATAACCCTTCGGAAAAGCAGAATCGCTGGCATGTCATCTTAGCGGTATTTATATCACCAGCGATGAAAATGGTAGCCTGGAAGGTGGGGACAGATTTTTGTTGGATTTCATTCATACTTTCTTCATCATCCCTTCTTTTACCAGAGCCGTACCCAGATTGGCGGGGAATTGCCATGCGCCCTGGATGATGTCTTGGATCGCCCACGATACTTGCTTCGCGCACACGAGAGGGGGCACTCTTCCGATGCCGGTACCGAGCCCAGGGAAAGCTAGATCTGTGATGCCGTAATCTCGTGCTGCTAGTATAGCTGCTCTAGCTGCAAGATATGGATTGATCGTATTTGGCCCTAGTATTTCTGGGACCATCATTGTCGGAGCAGAAACCAAAAGCGGGAAATCCTTATTGCCCGTGTTGACCACCTCTGCGGACCCGACCAGCAGGATGCCCTCGTGGTATAGCTTGATCTGTTTCTGGAGCGTCTGTTGTAGAGAAGGGCCGAAGAAATCTGTATAAACTTGATCAATACCACCATTCATGAACCCATAACTGTTAGCTGGGCTTACGATAGCTTGATGGGGTTGGTCTAGGATCGAACCTTCATAGATAGTAACATTTTCCAGATTTCCACACATGGTCTCCCATGCGGAGAGAAGAGGCTTGTCTACAGATGTTAGTGTTACTTGCATTTTGGAAGTCCCCATGAGCGTGTGCACAGTTTACACGTGTGCCACCCTCCGCTTGGTTGTCCTTTGTCTACTCTGCGAGTAGCCCCACACGAACAGACTTGGTATCCAGTACCATCTAATGGTTGATGCTTAGGTTGATGTTGGTGTGTCATCTATCTGCTCTAGGATTTTCTTATCTACCGCGAGGCGCTCTGCCTCGATAGCTTCATAACGGCCCGTTCCGATCTCATAGGCGACAAAGCTGCAATGTTGTGCACCACTATCGAAACCAATGCATTGGTCACATTCGCCAGGTGGGTCGCAATCTACGACATATGGCTTTTCTGGATTTGTCAGTGCCTTCTCGATCGCTTCGGCGCAAGCTTTCCAACCAGCAGCAAAAGCCTCGTCTTCAAGCTGCGAGGATCGATTACATTGATTAGATTCATAATAGGCAGCTCGCGCCTTATGCATTATATCATTCATGCTGATTATATACAGAAAGAGCCCGGCATCACTGCCGGGCTCTTGATCTTTACCGCAGGGTGGGTTACAGGTTGGAGACCGTAACAACACCGTAGTACAGACCGCCATCTTCGATCAGCTTCTTGCCGTAGCGGGTCATGATGCCCTTGTTCGGCGTGAAGGAGTTCGGGTCCAGCACGGTTGGGGTGCTGAGCAGCGGGATGTATGGGGCGTAGAAGTAACCACTGTCCAGGACAGAGCTACCCTTGAAGCCCATGAGGATCTTGCAGTTCGGGAACAGCGGATCCTTGTAGAGCTTCAGCTTACCCTGAATGGTGCCGGCACTGGTGATACCAATGTCGATGCCGTCCTGAGCAAGAGCGTCTGAACCACGGAAGTCGTTCAGCTGCTCGAACTTAGAAGCGATATCTGCAGAGGTGAGCAGCCAGTTAGCTGGTCCACGCAGAGTGGTGCGGTGGATGATGTTCGCAACTTCCAGTACCTTGTACAGGAGGGCGATGTTGCGGTCGGTGAAGTTCACCGATGCGCCAGCACCAGTCGCGAAGTTGTGCGTTGCACGAATCGCAGCCGCGATGATTAGGTCGTTGATGATCTCACGATCGATCTCAGCAACCATCTCATCCGCCATCAGGTCAGTCAGGGTGGACTCTGCATCGATGTTGTGCACCGACTTGAGGTCCTGAGCTGCTTCTAGCGACCAAGAGGTCTTGAGCTTACGAGTGATAGCTGCGACACTATCAGAGTCGATGCTCAGGGTTACTTCTGGCTGGAACGGGTTGTTCTCCAGATCGTACTCGTAATCCGCTCTCGCGAGAGCGCCGGCTGGTAGGGAACCAGCGGAGAGAGTGACGGTTACAGCACCAGTGCTGTGATCGAAGAAGGTCGCACCAGTGGTGGACTCATCGACCGTTACACCAGTTAGGTCACCGATTAGGATGACGTCTGGGTTACCATCGGCATCGAATCCGACCTGTAGGATCGGCTCTGGCTCTTCGCAGCTGTCGTCGTCGCTTTCGAAGACGTTGACTACGACTGTGCCGGCGAGGACCGGACGGTGAACGAGAGTACCGCTTACTACCATGCCGCCGCCGGAAACGGTGAGATCCTCACCCTTAACGACCTGCGAGCTGTAGTACGGATCCAGTGCCCAGCCGTTCTGGCGGGCGAACTGCTGCGCCGTGTTCTGACGCATGATCTGAGTACCAGCAACCGTTTGGCCCTTGGAGAGAGCGTAGCGGTACCTGATGTAGAAAATCAGGCTGGCTGGCTGGCTCATCGGCTGCACGCCGACGAGGTTGTCCGAGATCAGCTTCGGGTACGACTTCCTGATTAGAGGAAGAGCGAAGCGGGTGAAGTCCGCGATGTCACCAGTCGTGGTGGCATCTTCCAGAAGGAGGTTGCGGTTGGCTGGATTCCAGTAATTAAACTGGTTCTCCAACAGCGCTGCCATGAGAGGCACCTTCTGCGGCTGAACTTCCTTACACTTCTTCAGAACCTTCTGCCAACGACGGACGAGCTGGTTCTTACGAGACTCACGGACGATTGACTCCTGGCGGAGTTCTTCCGAAAGTACTTGTCCTTGGGCCATTTTTAGCCTCCTAGTCTTTTTGTTTAGTCTTCAGTCATTTCAGACGCGATCTTGTCGATCATACCGGATTCTTTACCTTCCGAGATGGTCTTCTTTCGGCGCGTCTGGGACTCAACCAGTGTTGGTCGAGTAGAACGAGTCTTACCAGGCTTCCTGCGACCCTCGTCTACACGGCGACTGCGGGGAAGACGACGCTTTTGAGTCTTGCTCTCAGCGACGGTTCGAGTCTTGCGACTCTTACTTTCATCCTTCTTGCAGCTGCACTCACAAGTGCACTTACCTTCGCACTTGCAATCCTTCATGCACTTGCACTTCGCCTCAGTGAGGGACGTAAGCTTGGAAGCAAGCTTACGATTCTTTTGGAGTAGGTCTTTTGCAACCTTGTTCGACTGGTTTACACTCGAAACAAGCTTGCCCTGCTCCTCACGCAGCGACTGGTTGGCACGTTCTAGCCGTGCAGATTTCTTCTGCACTTCCTGAAGACGCCGACTAGTTCCACCATCATCGATTTCGATGTCCTCTACAAGTCCTCGGACTCTACGTAGAGTGCAGGTAGATTCGGCCTCTTCAATGGCGTATTGGCGTTGTGCCGCGTCTGCCATTGCGCTCGCCTTACTCTCAAGGTAGATCTTCAACCTACGAGAAAGGCGGAGTTTCTCTCTTTCTACTTCTTCCAGACAGCGTTGCTTCGCGACTTCTGCTTTCTGTCGCGCTTCGGTCTGGAGCTTTTCACGAACTCGATCCTTCCAGTGGCCCATTTCCTCGCATATAGCATCTGCGAGTTCTTGGCTGCCGCCGATCCCTTGGATTAGTTCTTTTAGCTTGTCCATTTCAAACCTCGTCAGTACTTTTGCCTGGAATTATTTCTTTCGCTTCTTACCGCGAAACTTGCTTTCAAGGATTTCTGGCAAGAAGTCCTTTTCCATCCACTCATAGAAGTCTTCGCCTTCATCATCAGGCATGTCGAGGGTATCTTCCTCGCCTGGGAGTGGCTCTTCTGGAGCTGGGTCACCAATAGCACCTTCTGGATCGCCAAGTCCGTCAAGGTCGTCTGGTCCTGCGCCTAGACCTTCTTCTGCATCGCCGAACTCACCTGCTGCTCCAGCTGCCCAGTCCTGGACGCGCTCTGCCATCTCTTCAGGAGATATGTCATATTGCGCAGCAAGATCATCAAGCTCATCTTCAAGCTCGATATCATCATCTATCAGATCGTCGTCGAGATCGTCGATCGCACCTTCACCTTCTAGATCGCCCTCTGGGCCGTCGAGATCGTCAAGGTCATCTAGATCATCTAGATCATCATCTGGACCATCAAGATCCAAATCGTCTGTGCCCCTGCCAAGCTCTTCGTCGTCGCCACCTAGGTCATCAGGAAACTCTTCTGACAGAGGCTTGCGATCAAACTCGACCCACTCACATTTTGCACAGCCCGTTACGCAATCGCAATCTGAGTCTGAGTCGGAGTCTGAGTCGGAGTCGGAGTCTGAGTCGTCATCTTTTGCCCATGGTGGGCCAGAATCAGAATCAGAATCACCGTCATCGCCATTTTCCCATGGCTTTCCTGATTCAGTGAGCACTCCACACTGGACAGCCAGTGAGAAGTTTTCTGAACCAAGCTTGTCGATGATTACAGATTCGCTGAGCAGCTCATCTTCGCCCGGCTTTAGTGCCTTACGCACATAGTCACTGACTCTGCCCGTAATTCTGCCGGTTCTTACTCTCTGGAAACTAAACAGCTTGTCTGCCATCTTATCCTTCCTTAGCGGTATAGGATATCTTTGACTGCTTTCAGGATCTTTTGTTCTTTCTGTTCACGCATGTTGACACTCTGAAGCCTTCTCATCTTCTCCTGGCTCTCTTTTAGTGAGAGGTAGGATCCGTGAACACTAGGCTCTGCCACAACGTCGAAAGTAACGAAAGTATATCCCGGAAGCACTTTGTAGAATTCCTGACCCTCAAGCATCGTAGTTTCCATGTCGCCAACACCTCTAGATGAGATGCCGATGTTCACGTTACTTTCTACGAGTGCTAGTAGTTGCCCACCAAACTTGGTCTTTGGGAGGATTTCTAGTTCTCCGTAGACCTCGTTGTTTTCCATCCACAGCTTGGTAATGAGGTGACTCACTCTATCAAGGTGGATCTTGGCATCGGGTGGGTGATCGAACTCACCAAGGACCCGGCGCTTACCCATATCCTCTTGGATTTCTCTAATTGCTGCTTCGAGAACATCCCGAGGGTAGATGCGACCATTGGCATTCGGCTTCTCTGCGAACTGGAAACGGCCACCAAGGCGCATTACCTTGATTTTATTCCCGTCAACGTCTTCAGAGATAACAGGCTCGATCCGCTTAATAGTAAGCGGAATAGAATCCTGGAATAGGGTGTGTCCACCTAATTGCCCAGTTTGGGCTACCGAATGTCTACTGATCACTTGCATTATCGGCGTCTCCGACCTCTACGCTTACGGCGGCGACGGGATTCCTGCTTCACTTTCGGGCCCTTGCCGGCTTTTGTGGTGATGTCACCACCTTCTCCGCCTACACGGTCCATCTTGTGACCCTTACCCTTTGCCCCGCCCTTCTTCTTGGAGATGTCGCCACCATCGGCTACACGGTCCATCTTGTGGCCCTTGCCTTTGGTGCCGCTCTTCTTCTTGGTGATGTCGTCCGAGCCTTGGAGATCGCCCATGTCGTCTCCTGGATCCTTCATGCCGCCAGAGACCTTCAGGTCACCGCCGATAAGCTCGTCGTTGAGGAGAGCGCCGTCTAGGCGGTCTGAAAGGGAAACGTCCTCATCTAGGTCATCTGGAGGTCCAGAATCATCGTCGCCCTCGTCCTCGTCACCATCGTCTCCGCCTCCGAAATCGGGCTCCTCGCCGCCATCGTCCTCGTCCTCGTCCTCGTCGTCCGAGGTAAGGATGTCACCGGATTCTGGCTCTGGCTTGCCCATGTCGAACTCTTCGCCGCCTTCGTCGTCGTCGTCGTCGCCGAGATCGAAGTTGTCATCTTCCTCTTCGTCTCCGAAGTCTTCTACTTCATCATCTAGCTCGACGTCTTCGTCGTCGTCGCCTGGGAGGCCCAACATGTCGGGGTCAATTTCATCGTCGGCTGCAAACTCGTCAGGGTGACCCATGTCGCCAGCGCCGTCGAAGATCTGAGCTACGATGCTCGCGATCTCACCGTCATCTCCCATTGGCGAACGGAGTTCTACCTCCATGTCGCCCTTGCGGATTACAGCCTCGACATCTTCAAGGGTAATCTGATCGTCGCGATCATATCCCTCTTCCTGGGCGTCGATTGCGGCATCTGCACGGCCCCAAGTGCGCTTCTTCTTCTGACCACCCTGATGGTACTGGTCATCCGTCATGCACTCGGAGGCATCGTCTTCGCCGTCGTCGTCCGTGGCGACGTCATCGTCCTGATCCTTCCAATTCTTCTTGAAGGAATCTGGGACTTCACCTTCGGACATCTCTCCCATGCCCTTCGGACCCTTGCCCTTAGTCTTAGTGACTTCATCGCCACCTTGACCCTTGTGTGGGCCAGCACCCTTAGTCATGTCAAGCTTGTCGCCCGGCTCGCTTAGGTTTCCACCCTTGTCGCCGCCACCGCCGCCCTGACCCTTATGAGGGCCAAGACCCTTGCTCATGCGTGACTTACCGTCACCACTCGCCGCTTCCCCGCTACCAGCCTCCTTTTCGCCCGAAGCACCATCACAGTCCTTCGCGCTCTTGTCGGCAAGACCATCACCACGGAACTCACCGCTCTTCTGGCCGCCAGAATCGACGTCAGACCACGGTTCGCCCATGCGGAGGCTTGAATCTTCCGCAAGGTAGTCATGGTTAATGTCCACATCCTTGACCCGCGATGCGGAGGTCTTGTAGCGATCGAACGCTACATCCTTCATCACGTCAGTACCGGTCTCGACCATGTAGTCGCGGATGCTTCTGAATCCTTCTGCGATCTTCTTGCCCTTCGGGCCATACTGATCGGAACGGGAGATGTAAGCCTGCATCTGCTCAAAGCAGTCGTCGAACCCATCTTCCCGCAGGTAGATGTGACCATCGGTCTTCCAGAAGTCCAACTCTTCCTTGAGTTGACGGAGACCCATGTTCTCGATGAAGGTTACGCCGCCCTTCTGCTTGCTGGCTGCGAGCGGTGGGGCCATACCCATTCCGCCGCCTGGAGCGCCCATTGGAGCGCCACCCATGCCCATGTCGGCACCGCCCATACCCATATCCAGACCGGCGTCCATACCCATGTCTAGACCGGCCTCTGGGCCAAGCTCTTCTGGGCCGCCGAGTTCGTCAGCGCCTGCGAGATCTGGGCTGAACTCGATTGGCTCGCCCATCTCCTCTTCGCCTTCGTAATCCTCTTCGGCTTCCTCTTCGTCCTCGATCTCCCCGCCGAACTCGTCGTACTTGCTCAGTACACCACCGAGCTTGCTCCATGCTGCGCCGAGGATAGCTTCTGCCTCATTGCGAGCTGCGGTATCGCTCTTGTTAGGATCTGCGAGTACCTCTGCCTGCTGGAGCATCTCCTTGGCAAGCTCTGGGTTGTCACGCGATACCTTACCAGCAAGAGCGTGGAGGGCTGCTGCGTACGCCTTGTCGCGGAGTTCTAGGCTGCTTGGGTTGTAATCTTCGTTGAAGACCAAATCCAAGAGGGAGTTGTAGTCCTTGATGAAGTTCTTAGACCTGCGAAGAGCATCTACATGCTCCATTAGGTCTGCGTTGTTCGCCATGTGCGCCGTCTTGGTCCACGACTCAACAATGTCGGTGTGGTTGGCGCGTAGGTTTGTCAGGTAGAGTAGTTTAGAGGCATCCTTGCATAGGAACGGGTTGAAAATCCCTGACGCTGCTAGGGTATCATCAATCAGATCCTTGAACTCGCGCTCACTTAGGAGAGAGAATTCCTGCTCTCTCTTCATGAACTTAGCGGCGGTCGAGACGGCTTCCTTTAGGTTGCCGTTACTGACTAGGCCAGCTACGTTCTTGACTACTCTCTGGAAAGCCTTGGACTTGTAAGCTTCCCGTGCAGCTTCCTTCATCTGGCGTGCAATGACACGCCGACATGTCATTTCGTCTACTGGTAGGGTAAAGTCTGTGGTGTCTTCGCTGAACACGCCGCAGACCACTTCACCATCGACTACATCTACATTATCACGGAATGTGTCAACAATAGCTTCGACGATGGTAGAGATGCGCTCGTCGCGGCTTTCTAGTTTATGAGTATGGAATCGTCTAGTAATACCATCTTTGGTAGTGACTAGACCGCTTTCAGGAATGATTTGTGAACGGAAGCGCTGTGATTCGATCTGCTTCCAGACTTTATCGGCTTGCTTATATTTCTGTTCTGATAGTTTATCGACCAACTTGAGGCAGTTCTTTTCGAAGATCTGCGGCTTTTCACGGTCGCCAATCTCGATCCTGCGGACATTGTTGATGCGATACTTGGTGCCATCTTTCTTCGTGTCGGCAAGGTAGTATACGTTGGAATCAACGTCTTCGAAGATGATGTTGCTGGCATTCAGGGCCGACAGGCGATACTGCCGATTGACGCTCATCCCCAGCTTGCGAACTGACTCTTCGAAAAACTGTACCTTACTCTGCGCAGATGAGTTGAAGGCACGCAGAAGTTTCCGTACATCCATTGTGACAGATGTCGGACGTCTCTTCTGATTAGTGCTCATGCGTCACTCCTTTTGGATTAACTTCTATATATATTTGATGGAGTACTTAGCGTCTTAGCCAGGCAAATCAGATTCAGAGATTTCGTCTTCTACACTCTCATTTAGAATATTGGCATTATCTTCCATTAGCAACTTACGAGTCTCACCAATCTGGTCCTTCCTATTGGCCTCCTCGATGCAGGACTCTATTATTACAGTTTTCTCATTCCCGTTCACATCATCTATAATGTAGGGCAACTTGGCTAGTTCCTCTTCTCCAAGCATGCGCTCGAAATAGTTCTTGAACCTGATCGGTTTCTTGTACCTATTTCGCCTACGACGTCTTTTCTGAATCTTAGTTTCCTGGATAAGCTCGTTGTACTCCTTCAACACGTTCTTGGCAAGGTCTGCATCTAGACCTTCTAAGGGGGGTAGACCGCCTATCCCTCCTCCTAACTCGTCACCCATACCGCCCGCAGCAAGACCAAGTTGTTCCCCAGCCTCGATTGCTTCTTGCTCTTTCTCTTCCTTCTCGTCCATCATCTGGTCGATTTCGTCATCTGTCATCTCTGTGAACCGACGCAGAATCCACTCGTCTGGGAATAGCTCCAGATTCTTCATGCCCTCCATCATATCGACTCTCTGCCGCCAGGTATCCATCCTGTACAGCTCATCGATTGCAGAGGCTGTGGTCATGGTGAGATCGAAGTTGCGGATATCGTCCGCGTTGTAACCCCGTAGTACGAGGTGCACGATGGCGACCTTGCTTAGTGCAGTGGTCATTGCCTTCTGGATGTAGTGCACCGCTTTGGAGAATTCTGGGGATACCTTGTACAGTGGTTCGCCGCTTGTCGATGCGTCTGCCTCTCCAATCCCCACTCTGGAGAATGGAATCTTGAGAGCTGAGACCATCTTCTTCTTGAAGTACTCGATGTCGGCGATTTCATCTAGGTTCTGCGCACCAGGTAGGACATCGACTTTCGGGCCTACGCCGTCCGCACGCTCTGGCATCCAGAAGTCATCTTCCTGGATGAGCGGGTGCCATCTTTCATTTACGTCGCCAGATGCAGGATCGAAGAATTTCTTCTTCTTGAATTCCCGTGCAATCAGCTGAATGTACTGCGGGACGTCCTTAGCAGGGATATTTCCTACTGGAATCGTGAAGACACGCTTTTCTGGCGCACGCGTAATGCGGTATACCAGGGCAGCATCTTCCATCAACCTCAGCTGTTTGAAGTGCTTCCGCGCGCCGTCTAAGATGGACCTTCCATATGGATGGTAGATCTGCTCAAACGAGGTAAGTCTCGTATGCATGATCTGCCATGGGTGGAAGAACGTCGGCTCATTGACCAACTCATCTTGATAGAAGAATCCAACCAGATCGCCGTACTTGGTCTCCACGCGAGTGAAGTTGTAGACGTTCATGTGGCGGAGTTGGGCGACGCCTTCCCGGTTGTGGTCCGGTACGATCTCTGCTGGTAGATCGCCATACTTGCACAGATATCGAATAGCTGGTCGCAACCAGTCGTCGATCATCAGAGTATTGTAGAATAGCTCTTCTAACTCTTCCTTGACTCGGACATTGCTAGCCCGAACCATGAGGGTGTGCTTTGTTTCTGGGTCGATGAGGGACGCCTCGTCGGCGTACATGTCCAGGGCGAGGGTAATCTCACCCACCTCATCCATCTGATCGAAGTCTTTGTACCGCTCAAGGCGGTTGATCTGGAGATTGGTCTGCTGGAGTAGCGAGTGTTGGTTGGAGAAATCTAGAAATTCCCCGCCCGCCATGATTCGTAGAAGATTAGATTGGTCAGTGAATAAGTTTTCGTGACGGTAAGCACCAAGCTGCTTTACCCACGCACCAATCCTGTCGAATAGTTGCCAGCCCATATATTGGATCTTTGAATATTAGGATTTACGTTTCGGGCGAAGTTCAAGCACTACTCGTTTTCTCCTAACTTCTACAGCTCTGTTCGGCACCACTGCTGGTCCTTGTTTCTTCTCCAAAGCCAGTTCTTTCGCAAACTGACCAAGCTCGTTCTCAACCATAGTTCTACCAGTCTCACCTTCAGAAGGCATCGAAATTGGAAGTAGAACTCCAGCTCCGCCTTCTTGCGTCATCCTGCGGAAATCTGCAGATAGGTCCGCAGGATTACCTATATGTACTTCTCCAGGGTCTATATTATGGAACGGCAATAGTCCAGTGGCCCCGCCAGTGATCGCACGATCTATAGCGAAGAACGCTAGGCCCGCCCCAATTACGAGGTCGTCATGGTTTCCGGCTGTTGGCTCCGCGCCCGTCTTTCCGTTCGGGAGATGGACGTAAGTCAACAACTCTTTATGTAGCCTATACGAGTAGATCACCACGCCTTCTGCACCAATCGAGTCTACCAACGCCTTGTTGAGGAGACCCTTCTGCGCCTTGGAGCATGTGTTGAATCCAAGCTTTCTCTTCTTGGCTTTGGTCCTTACTCGGCCGATATTCTCTTCTTTATGGAGATTGGGGTAGCCAATCTCATCATATAGAGATTGTACAGTCGCCGTGCCAATACCAGTGGACTCAACCACCATGTACGCATTGTTGTAATATCGACCTATCCAATCTGCCATGTAGACGAGCTGCTTGACCGTGACGCGGGCTTGCAGCTCTGCCACCTGCTCCATAGTAGTCACATCAATCACTACTATGGTAGAGTAGTCGATGCTTTCGCCTGTCGCGGTATCGACCCCGATCACATAAACATGAGGTCTATAGCTCGCCTCAACGATACCTTGATCTTCTAGCATCCTCTTGGCGCGGTTCGGGGCGATCCTATTCATTTGGGAGCACCGATATACTTCCGTCAAGAAGTTAACCGGTTCTTTCCAAATCCACAGTTGCTTTCCAAAATGCAACTGTGCTTTCACGCCTGTCAGAGGGTGTGTATATTCTACATCATTTACTTTAGCGATGGGGTCCATCAGAGTCTCTTGTGACTCTAGTAGTCTCTTCCTGCTGATGACTGTATCACCAGAGCCGATGAAGTCCGCTAGGATCTCTTGGCGGAAAAGGTGAGCCTCGCCACGAGACTCAAGTTGCATCATCTGCTCTTCCAGCCATGGACTCCAATAAGGACCATATGTGTCCTTATCTTCATCGGTCGTGCACTTGCGCATGCGCGCTGTTGGTGAAATGGTCATCTCAGACTTAGACAGAGAATCATAGAACTTCAATTCCCAGTCCATGTTCCACCAGTTGATCAAGATCGGGTTGAAACCGTTCTTCCCGATCACGGCATCTTCCCAGTTCTGGTGGTACCAGTTGCCGACACCCTTTGGGGTAGAGATGACGATACCTCTACCACCCTGCACCATCGTGTTATGGCTGACGAATCCGTTTGCGATATAAGTCTTATTAGATGGGACGCTGATGTCGGCAGTGAAGGTTGAGTCTACGCAAGTATCAGTGACCTCGTCTAAGATCAACCCCATAGACAATACTTGTCCTAGCGTCGTCTCCTTCAGAGCGCTGAACTTATCCAATAGCCCAAGAGCATAATCGTGCTTGATTCTCTTGGTGGAGACGGCCCTCTTGATTACCCGCGTCTCACTCGGTACCTTGTTGTACTTCAGCGCTTCGCGTGCGAAAGCTTCGACAGCCTGATGTCTGATGACGTATCCGCAATGGTCTACGACCATTCTAGAAGTCATCTCTTTCTTCTTTTCGCTGATAAATCCAATGCGCTTGATGAATCGCTTGTTATTCTCTCCATCTAAGATTCGGACTGTGTAGATTATAGACGATCCATCATCGTCGTTATTTTCTGTTACGAAACGGTGAGACATTATACCAAGAGATAGAAGAGCTACTTGGATCTGTCTGGATTGTGCATCTGATTCACTTAGGACGCTGATAGTACCAAGCCCATCATTGATCGCCATATAGCATGACGCTTCGAACAGGCCACGCAAGAAAGCGGATAGGGACTTCCTGCCACCCGCCAAGATCGCAGGCGGGAGGATAGTATTCTTGCGTGATCGTCTCACCAGTTCTAGGCGATGGCGCACGAAGAAGTTTACTAGCTTCCTAGATTGTACATTGACTTCTAGGATGCCGTAGGCGTCTTGAATCTTAGGATCTAGGTTATACTTGCGTAGTTTCTCATAGAAGTGATTAGCGATATCTAGGTCTGCTGGATTGCATAGGATACTGAAGTTTCCAGTCTCCTCTGACATCATACCAGCACCATTGAAGAAACCGACTATCTCAGCGAGATCTTCATCAAGCTCCTTTGGTTCTTGGAATGGGTGCTCGTCTTTTTCGCAGCTCTCACAGACGTACAGGCCCAGCTTTTGATAATTCTGATTTCCCTTTACTATCTCAGCGGGAACTGTGAGATTACTCCAACAGCTACCACATGTTACATCGATATCCCCTTCAGTCTGCTCTGCATCAATGGGGATGATATTGATCTTTGGGAATTGGAACGTGTTGTCGGAGCAGGTGTCTGGCTTCAAGCAGACTACATCGCCAGAAGAAAGATCTCCAACATGCTTCCAACTATATCCGTCATCGATTACGCGGAGGCGATGCTCTTCGGTGCACTCGATTTCATATCCCAGTCTCGTTGCTACCTTCTTGGTCTTGCTGTAGCCGTTGTTCCAGATGTGCCTAGCTTCTTTTTCGCCTTCGTCAGTCATCACACGGCTGTCGATCTCGGCGAAGTCCCCTGGCTCTACATAGTTCTTCTTCACCATATCTCCAAGAGAAACGATCCCTTGGTCGGTCGCTACTAGAGTACCGAGAGAGCAGCACTGCTGACCACCAGCCCACATCTCCTCCATCTTAGGCATGAAGGCAGCTTCGTCAATGATGTTCAACGAAGCGGACATACCACGAAGGGTGTCTGGGGATGAAGTGAGGCTTTTGATGGATGAACCGTTTGGGAATACTAATTCGTGTTCGTTCTCTTTGTGAAGAGCCCAAAGCTCTTTCATCCAGACTGGCAGATTCTGGTAAGGGAACTTGATGTTACGGTTGAGGAACGCCATCGCGTCCTCATTACGCTTGGACACGATTAGGATGGTCTTGTTATTGTGGAACATTCCGAACCACAGACCATATGCGCCGGTCAATGTCGAGATTCCAGCCTGACGGCACTTCTTGTAGATGTTGAATCGGTGCTTCAGGAATTGCCTGATTGACTCTCGCTGGTACCCGAACAACTTAAATGGCAGAACGCCAAGAGTCTGGTGCTTGATCTTGCAGAACGATTCGATAAAGAAAACAGGATCAGACTTACAGCGCTGAATTACTCGCTTCTGGATATCGGAAAGAGGCATTTACTGGCTCCTACTACGATCATCTTCCTCTAACAAGGCTACCAGCTCATCCTGAGGGGTTGCTTCTATATTGTTATTGTTGTTGATCATCACTTGTGTACCCTTCCCAGCCACAAGCAGTTTGGATAACGCATCGAGCGCTCTCGTCTGATTCGCATTTGAATCCATCAACACTCTATAAGCACTCACCAACTGCTCCAAGTGAGCCCTCTTAGGATCCCGAGTGTTGAAAACGATGCCTTCAATGTAATTGATGACATCACGCAGTTTGGTTCGATCCTCACTTTCTCTTCCGCTCATCACGTCGAACTTATCGACGAAGCGCTTGACGAGTTCAGGTACTAGCACCTCAAGTTCCAAACCAGGTTGTACCGGCTCATTTCTGGCCGGTACAATCGATAGTTTTGGCTCTGTCGAATCGTCTAACTCATCTAGCATTGCAGCTAGTTCATCATCTGCCATCGACTGACTCCAACAACATAGCCACATTCTTCTCTCGCTCTTCTACGATCACCTTGTCTAGCGTTCTTCTAGTGTCATAGATCCAGTCGAAATCGAACGAGAGATTCTCACAGCCGACGATAAATCCTTCCTCTACATCCCAATCACTTTCTCTTAGGACGTGATTTCCATTTGTGATTATATTGCCCTTGACTTCCCAGCCGTTCATTGTCATAGCAAGCAACATATTTAGCGACTCAAGCAGAATATCCTTATCCTCGACCTTCTGAAGATCTTCTGGTGTTACTGCTTTTCCGGTCTTCATTAGATTGAGTACTAGATCTGCAAGGCTTGAGCTTCTCTGCTTCTTGCCTTTGTGTAGGCGCTTGCCTTGTCGGCTTTTTTGGCGCTTGCTTGGTGCATTTGCTGTCCCACCACCACGGTTGTGTGGCTGGCGGGTGCGACCAGGATATTCCATGTTACCACGCATTTTATTTCTCTCCGCCCAAGATGAATGCTTCCGGAGTGATTTATGAGTAGAAGATTGGTCTTTCCCTCGCTTTGTAGTGGGAATGTTGCCGGCTTCACGCTTCTCGCCGACCAGGTGTTGTGTGGTATCGTCTTCTTCACCTGGTTCCAGCCCTTTTCCTATCTCCTTATTGGGTTTATGAGCCTTGGTTTTGATTTCCTTCGGGTCCACGTCGCTCTGAGCAGGCTTAATAGTCAGATTACGCAAAATGGTATCGTCGTATTCTGCCGTGACGCTTAGGATAACATCTGCGTGCTTTAGTGGCACCCTAATCGCCTTTTTTGCCAGAGGGCTCTGGCAAGTGTCTAGCACAGATGCGTCCACGAGCGCAAACTCTTGAGAGTGGACACTGAATTCTTTGGTAAAGTCTTCTGGTTCAGTCATCGTCATCCTCTATATTGTATATTTTCCGTCTACCATCATATGCTTTCATCTGTTCCTTCCTCGCTTCATCGTTGTGAGGAGAATCAGTGAAATCGCTTTGACGCAGACGGACATACTTGAGGAAATTCGATATCCTAGAACGGGATAGACCAGAGATCTTGACTAACTTCCCAATAAGGCCATCGTATGGCCTATCATCTGTATCGTATAATTGTTGGAGAGATGTGATTATCGCTTCATGTTCGCCATTTAGCTCACAGATCTTCTTCAACTCTTCAACAAATCTGGCGAACTTGTAGTCTTTCTTGATTCTCTTACTGTTGAGGTGCTTTTTGTAAGTCGAGTAGTTCTTGCGGTCCCTGGTTTCTTTCTTGATATAAGCTAGTATTACTGTCTTGGCGATCTGGCTCCACATATTGAAGACTTTGGTGTGGCCGGGGCTCCAGTCGAATTTGTACAGCGTGGACTCAATCTGACACCAAGCTACTTGTTCAAGGTCACCGAAAGAAGCTGGGTCGTGACCTGGATATATCTCATGGAAGTTGTGTGTTCGTATAATCTGACGGATCAGCTCTGTAGCATGGCTCATTATCTCGTCGCGTTTACAACGGTCCGTGCAGCCGCCTTGCACATAGCCTGTCATAAGCTGCTCGACGTGATAATTGTCAAAATAATAGCCCTTGACTCGGGCTTCGTCCCGAGGATGAATATACCCCGGCTCGCCTTCTTTTGGCTCTATAGTATTGGTAGACTTATTGACCCTTTTCTTCGCCATCAGATATCCTCGATTTAGTCCATCATATGTACTTATAATATTCTTCTCAGCTAACATATCAAACATACAGCATGGATAAAGAGAAGATTGTGCTATCTATAGACCCTAGTTCCTTGGACATTATCCTTACTATGGTAGGTCTAGGTTTCTTCTTTTTGATCGCTTTGGTTATCGCTGCGATCTATACTGACTACAAGCAGCGAGGAGCGCTAAAGAAGATAATTAACTGTGCAGATATAGAGTCGGCCGTGAAGGTTGCCGAATCGGCGCTGGGGAAAGGGAAATGAAATCGAACGTTCGAGTCGATAAAAGGTTCATGGTCCTCACTATCGTCAATGATAGTGAGGCAACCTATGAGACATTAATAAAGTATAGCAGTATCGACGCATATAAGAGAAATAACAACTCATTCACGTTTATCGTGAACGGCATTCAGTTGCAGTGGAATGCCACTGATAAAGAGATGGCCGACAAAGTGTCGAAAGAGGTCGCGAAGCGTATCACTTAGTGCGGATGATGTGCTTCTTGCTGAAGTCAACTCGCCAGTTATGACCATCAACGTTCATGTTGATCTTCTTTGTTCTGCCAAATCGATGGATAGAAGAGCGTAGCTTCTCTTCCATTAGGATAGCCTCATCTAAGAGGCTCCTCATTTTCTTCAGGTGTTCCAACTGAAGAATGCCAGTGTTAGATCGAATAGATGCTAGCTGATTATTTAGTTCAACTAGTGTTTTTACCTGAGTGTCGGTCAACTCTACGATGTGACCGACTTCGGTCTCTACAGTAGAGCGCCTGCTACGCGCTTTTTTCTTCGCAGGTTTCTTCTTGGTCGGCATCGCTGTATCCTATGAAAATAGCCCAGAGGAAATGATCCTCTGGGCTATTTACTTTTGGATTAGGCGATTTCAATTGCCCAGCAGATCGGCATGTTGAGCAATACCTCACAGGTCTTGGAACCTGCATAGTTTGCGTTGCTCTGTACCGTACCGATGCATGCGATGAACTCGCCGGGACCAGCAGGAGCCGTTCCAGTAGCCTTACCAGTACCGGTGCTGGTGTCTTCGGAGGCTAGTGCCAAGAAAACACAGTCGCCGTTGGAAGGCGACCCACCATCTGTGGTGAAGTCAATTGTGACCACACCGCCAGTCTGGATCTCGCCACTTGTACCAGTGTAAACACCAACCGCATGGGACTGGATTCCAGTGCCATCAGCAAGAGCATCGTCTACTGTATCAGCGGCGCTGAAGTAGGCGATTCTGTTAGCTGCCGCCATAGCAGTGGTAGTAAGACCACTGATGACCATAGCTGGAGCGCTGGCGTGGGTGTGCAGCGCACTCGCATCACTTCCGTCTAGCAGCGTGTCCACGTTCGCTGCGGTGTAATTCGCTGTGGTTAGCGCAGTACCATTGATTAGGTAACTTGTGCCAGCTGGGACGTCCAGCGTGCCATCAGAAACGTCCACTCGTCCATCGCCACGGACTTGGAAGTAAACGGTGTTGTCATCGCTCGCAATTCCAAACGTCGTAGCACTGGTGTTTGTGCCGAGAGTGTAGGTCACACCGCCGCTGGTCACCTGGCTATCGTGAGAGTGGGTTCCAGTCGTGGTTACAAATGTGTTGGTGCCAGTGCCCACAAGTGTGTAATCGTTGCCGGTACCAACGAAGAAATTCTGGTTGTCTTGCATCACCACATTGGTGCTATATGACGCAGCATTTTCGTCAATCTGGAGCGCAAGGACACCACCTGGTCCAAAGTTGATGGTTCCAATACTACCAGAACCAGCATTGGAACCAGTTTGAATATTGATAGTACCGGTCTGACCAGTTGCAGAACCGTTGGTAACGGAACCAGTTAGGAGTGTAGTGTTACCAGTGAATGTGGTACCGTCGCCGTCTCCTTGACCAGAACCAAACGCAGTATTTCCAGTACCTAGGTTGGTGTTGTTCGTATCGCCAGTGCCAGCAGCGAGGTTGAACGAGTTGGCAGATGTGGAGTTCTGCGTTTTGAGCTGGAAGACCGTCTGACCAGAGTTTAGGTTCAGGTAACCATCGCTACCATAAATGACTTGGTAGTCATCAGAAGGGAACCCAGCTGCGGTTAGGCCAACCGCGAAGAGATCAGCTCCAGCCGATGTCTCTACAATCATCACGTCAGAAGTGTTGGTAGAGTTAGCTTGGATTTGCAGCTGAATCTCGTCAGCATCACCATCAACGAAAAGCTTACCACCACCAGTAGCGGATCCGATCGTCACTGTGTCTGTGCCGACATCAAGGTGAGTTACGTTGGATGTTACATCCCATGGACCAGCTTCCGCGAGCTGCCCGTCGATTGACGCGAGCGCCTTCTGAACATCATCACCGACAATATTGGCAAAGGCTGCATCGTCAACACCTACTAGTTCGCCTCCAGCGACGTCCACGCCTGTTCCGTTAAGCGCGAAAGTACCATCATCATCAACGTTGCGGAGGAAAATAGTCGTGAAACCGAGACCCGAACTACCAATCGTATCAGCATCGTCTGCCACTGGGTTGATGCCACCAGCGATTTCTGCGCCGGTATCGAACCCAGAAATCCGGATACCTACCGAATCGCCAGCGCCAGCATTAGTCTCACCGATAAACTCAGCGCCGTAGAAATCATTTGCGCTCGTGACCGATGTGGCACCTGAGAAGTCTACTGAGAGACCATCTGGTTCGCCAACGAATGCTACCGCACCGTAGGTCACTGCGATGGCTGGGTTAGTATCAGCTGCTACGTCGTGTGTAGCAGTGACTTTTACACCAGCAGCGGTGGTCTCGAATGTACCACCTTCATTGGCGGTCATAGCTCCGTTCCAGGTTACTGGACCAGTACCGACTTGAGTGATGTCGGTATTATTGGTCGCGTTACCAAGAAGGATCATATCGGTGTTAGAACTGCCGAGGATCACGTCGCCATCTGTGAGACCGTCGCCAGCGTTGATGGTGACATCGCCACCTACACCTTGTGTGCCACCACCAGCTGCACCAGCTGCACCAGCAGTTAGCGTTAGACCACCACCAGAACCGCCGGTTTGTCCAGTATCACCAACTCCACCAGCACCAGCAGTGAGCTGGACTGTACCACCAGCGGCGCCGTCATAGTTGTCAGTTCCACCGCCAATACCATCACCACCAACACCGGCTTGGAAGCTGAAACCACCACCGACGCCAGCGCCAGCAGCTGCAAGGTCAGCAGCATCACCACCATCTCCAGCAGTTGCTGAAATAGTACCACCAGCACCGGCCACAGCAGCAACCGAGTCGCCGCCGTCAGAACCGGTGATTGCGAAACCTGTACCAGCTACATCCGCAGCAGACGCGGCACCTGTGATTTCAAGTGAATCATCGGTTGTTTCGTCGTAACCGACAGTCCAGTCGTCGTCAGTACCGAAGTTGAAGACTAGATCGTCTGCCAACGTCGGATTACCAGATCCGTCGATTGTGAAGTAGTCCGCACCAGCAGACGACTCTACTACGAACAGATCGGCAGTCTGAGTGCCGTTTCCTTGTACTAGGAGCTGAATCTCGTCAGTATCGCCATCAACACCGACCTTAGCGAGGTTGGTAGCAGAACCAATGGTAAGGTTATCGGTAGAGGCGATTAGGTTCGCTACGTTCGATGTTGTTTGGAACGGAGAAGAACCACCAACTGCCAAGTCATTGAAAGTTGGGCCTGCAGTAGATCCTACGGCTGTTTCCCATAGACCGTCTGTGCCAGCGCGCAGAATGCTGACGTTGACCTTCGTGATAGCACCCTGAACTGTCGTATCTGTTACGAACTGGTTCTGAGTAAAGTCATCAGTCGTCGCGGTGAGACCAATACCAGCGATGGTAAGAGTAGTACCAGTGTGAGTGAGAACTTCGAACAAACCATCGTTCGACTGATCTGCTGCGCCAGAAACTTGGATGAAATCTCCAACGGCGAACGTGGCAGATCCAGTTGTGATAACAGTTGGGTTGGATGTGGCTGCAACACCGGCCACAAAACCGGTCGCCGCAACAGTATCAGTTGTAGCTGTCGGTAGGTAGTTGATTACCAGACCGCCTGTTTCCGCTGAAACGGTGGTGTAACCATCGTTCAGGTACAGGTGGTTATCAGAATAGTTTACAGTCTCTGACTGATTAGTGGTAGTAGTACCTTGGACGATTAGGTTACCAGTAATATCCACGTTGTGCGCGAACGTGCTGGTTCCGGTAGCAGCATCCATCGCCAAGGTGCCATCACCCTGGATATTACCATCAGAATCAATGCTGGCTACTTCAACACTGCCCGAATCGTGATATGCAACCTTGTTTGAACCTGCGTCATCTGCCATTTCCAGGATGAGATCACCGGAAACGATATCCCAGGTTGTATTAGAAGCATCCGATGTAATGGTGCCCTCTCCACCAGAGGTACCAAATCGGAGGCTAATATTATCATTTAATGTGAGACTTCCACCGGACTGAACTACTACACCGGAGAAGTCCGCGGTAGTTCCGTCGATGTCCCCTACTACTAGGGTATCGGCAGTGGCAGAGGCTCTGATGGCCTTGCCATTGACGATATCCAACCATTGTCTTGTTGCCATTTCCCAACTCCCTTTATGCTATGTCTATCCCCTGCGACACTATTATGACCAATTCGGTCGCAGAAGATGCTATTCCCAAACTCTGTATCTTCTCGCCAGAACTGCTCGGAGCAGTGCTGGTGATTGTTCCAATTAAGGTTTGACTGAGCCAATAATTATTTCCCACGGTCAGCCCAGAAAATCCATCAAGTAAGCCTACAAATTGAACTATGCAAGTAGTAGATGTCGGCTTAGATAGAACAAATCCTATAGCGTCGCCTGTTTGGCCGGCTCCAGATTCGGCGCTCGCTTCCTCAACAGTACCAGACGAAACGATGGACACAGCATCGTTGGCAGATACGGAAGCTGCGCAATCGAAAGTAGCGGTAGCACCTGCGCCGGGAGTGCCGGGAGCGCCGGGAGAACCGGGCCCGCCTGGCGTACCACCTTCTGGCTGATCTAATCCGAAGAATCGGAGATCAGCGTCGGCACTCACATGCCGATTGAGATAGAACGTCTGCAGAGCAGCACGTTCTTCACCACCTATTCCAATAAGCCTGAGACGCCCGTTTACTGTTTTATATGTGCCTTCGGATATGGTGTCGTCTGTAAAGTAGACAACTATACCATTATTCCGAAATACGACGTCTCTGACGACCTTCATGTATTATGTTTGAAGGTCGTCTAATATTATTTCGGTTTTGGCTTCCTAAACCTAGACTTTATGAACTTCGCTCCATCTACCTGAACATCACTGAAGATTACCTTGGAGCTATATCCCATGTCAACTACAGCTTTCAGGTGCTCGCGACTGTGCTTATATAGATAGTGATTATTAAGGAAAAGGAAACTAAATACCCTAGCCCAACCACGAGAATTGCGACGAACAGCACGGCCTAGCTTCTGGTCGAAGTCAGACCACAACTTCCCACCACCTAGAATGATCAAGTTTTCTGCGCCGCCGTCCAGGTCCAGACCGCGTTTCAAGATCCTCCCACCTATCAGGCACTTGATCTCACGCGCTTCGAACGCGTCAAGGGCCTTCCTGCGGTTCTTCTTGGTGGTCTTGCCATAGATGAAGACTGAATCTGGGATCGTATCCTGCAATGCATGGCCTAAATCGGTCACGTTGCTTGTGTCTACTAATATCAGAGTACCATCATCAGGAAAAGCGGAGACTATCTTCTTCACTTTCTCATGGAACGCAACATTATCAATGATGATTTCACGTTCTGCGATGTCGAATGCGGTTTTATCATTCTTCTCGCCGTCTTCGCCGAAAGCGACCATCACAAACTTGATAGGAATGATGCGACCAGCTGCTTCTACGTCCTTCCTGCTAGATTGGCTAATGATAGAGCCGAGATGTTCTCGTACGATCAGCCCCTCTACAGGTTTCCCCTTGTCGAACGGGGTGCCGCTGAATCCGTATTTCCTTCGCCCCTGGAAATGTGATCGGAATAGAGCTTGATAAGCCTTGCTCGTGGCCTTGTCAACTTCGTCAACAAGAAGTAAGTCAGCTCTTCCAACAATGGACTGAAACTGTTTGGCTCGCTTGTATCTCTTCTTGTACGCATCCGGTTGCTTTTTCTTGAGCGAGACTGGTGGAGTAGTGAGAGACTGAATAGAGCCAACGACAACCAGATGGCCGTTAGGTGTACTACCACCATAAAACAAGCCTGCTTCGGGTATGACGTCACGAAGCTCCAGACGTTCCTTAATTTGTTCAATAACAATTCTCTGCTCCGCTATGATGACTGTGGGGCAGTTGAAGACTTTCGCAATGCCAGCCATCATCTCCGTCTTGCCTGCACCGGTTACATGCTTATGGATACCGATGTCATATTCACAAGTGGATTTGATAGAATCTAGCTGATAGTCTTCTAATTCTACACCCTTCAATAGATCTTTACCTATAGACTCTGGATCTGGAGCAGGAGATGGAGAACGCAGATCCACTATATCTATAGGGATGTTCCTCTTCTCACATAAGCCGAGGAACTCCTGGAGGAAGGGGAGGCGGAGTTTCTGATCGCGCCTCATGTACTTGCGATAAATCCCGTCCCAGCTCTGTTGTCTGGGATCGGTAAGATAGCGCTTACGTGGATGTTCTGCTTGAAAGTGCCTATCTATAGCATCTTCAAACTCTGGAAACAGGTTATCCAGGTACATCCACTGATTGTCAACGATGCGGACCTGCATTTATACTACTTTGTTCTCGATCTCATCTTCCAAAAGATCGACCTGGCGTCGCATGTGTACGTTCTCTTTTTCCGCGCTCTCTGCGCGCATCTGTAGATCACCGATCACCTTGATCACGACGTCCACTGAGTTAGCTCGTACTTGAGACTGGTTCGGGAGCGCTATGCGGATGAAGTCGGTAAGCTCATCGACCAGCATCTCACATCTGCCCTTTGGGCGTGTCCCGATCTCTCTGATCTTGTTCAATGCGTAGGCATTGACCATGCCATGAGCTGCAGTCAAGATCGTGTCGTGATGCTCTTTCTTCTTCAGCACTTTGAAGAAACTATGTGACGACAGATCGTTTTTGAGGTACACCTTGCCATCCTTGATGTGGATAGCATAGTTTCCAGCTACATAAGTAAGCAGACCTTCAGATTCAGTCAGCTTTACGTAGTCCCAACCATCAGGATCTTCCTTGAAGACAAATAGAATGAACTCTACCAGTTCTTCATCGTGGGGTCCGAATTTGCGTTCTTCTCTGCGGAACCAACCGCCAATCACTTCAAAAAGCTTCCACGCCATTTTTGCAGCCTCCTGTTTCCGTTTTCAGATACTCGCGTAAAGATACAGTGTGGTAGGAGGAAAATATGCAACCAGTGACCATTGTTACAGTAGTCCACGATGCATTCAAGTTCGCGGAACTCTGCGTAAAAGCTACTCATCGAAGAACTCCAGAGCAACATAAGCACGTAATAATCGATAACGGCTCTGGCACTTCCACCTTGACCATGCTTCGCAGATATAAAAACAGTAATGCCATAGATCTTTGGGAGCGTAGACTTCCTAAGAACGCTAGCGGCCATGCTAGGTCCCTGAACTGGTATTTGTATACTCTAAAACCTGATACCGAGCTTGTGTGTCTCTTGGATTCTGACGCTTACCCTGTGAAATCTGGATGGCTTACAGAGCTGTACCAGCACATGGAAGAACAAGAAGCGGACGCGACAGGTTTCCCGCACTTCAGAGATAACACATTGCTCCATCCAGCGTGTATGCTCTTCAAAATGAGTGCTATAAATCATGCTGGGAATCCGGATTGGCGGATCAGCAAAAGACCAGATAAGTTCCACGACACAGGTATGATAGCTTGCACGAAGATGAGGGAGTACGGTGCCAAACTACTCCCCCTATCTGAGGAAGTTATGAATGGACTAGTTCGGCACCGTTGGTGTGGCACTCGGATAGAGATTGCAAAGAATGGCGTGTTAGATGGCCATATGCCAAGAGATGAATATGACCAGATCTCGTCAGAGTGGTTCTCTGACGAGAGCGCTAAGATCTAGTCACACCCAGCGTGACCGCAGCTTGAGCACTTGAAGCAGCCTTCTTCTCTTATTACAGGACCCTTGCAAATCAAGCAACGGATCCCGCTGTTTGTGTCGTCCAGATTGATGTACTGTTTCAAGACTCTCATCACCACGCGGGCGAAAGTGGTGATGTCCGTAGACTTTACTACAGTCTCGTAAAGGGAACCTAGAGGCACTTCATGTCTCAGGGAGATATTCATAAGCAAGCGGACCAACATGCCACTCGCTTCAGTGAATGACTCCTTGATCGGGATGATCGCCTCGGTGGAGTGACCATTCACAGCAACTGGATAGATCATGCCATATGTGCGACTGCGTAGTTTACGCACTTTCGCTTCGGTCAGAGATTTTGGAATCACCAGGTCTTCTGCTTTCCCTGCAAACACCTCGTACGGACTGTTTTGGAAGAAAGAGACGATGACGAGCCAATCTTCACCTCTATATGAGGTGCGATGGATCGTACAGTCTAATTCTAACGGTCGCTTGCGAGGGCGCTTCTTTTCTTCGTCGGTGATCAAGACACCTGTACGGGACCCATCCACGTAAACAGTCACACCTTTCAATCCCATCTTCCACGCTTGGAAATAGATGTTGTGTACATCATCCATCGTGGAACCAGCTGGTAGGTTCAGAGTAGAGCTGACACCATGGTCGATATGACTCTGGATTGCGCTCTGGATCTGAACCCGCATATCGGGATTGATCTGATCTGATGTGATGAAGAAATCCGGAATCTTGTATCCGTTTTCTTCGCTGATCCCTTCATGGTCTAGCCATGCTTGGAACGCGTGGTGTTTCACGCTGTACTGATGCCATTTGTCGCCTTTCTCATCTACGAAATCGACACTGAGTGGCACGTCGTCCCAGGTGAGCTTGACTCGTCTGTCGTACTGTAGACGGAAAATCGGCTCGATCCCTGAACTTGTTTGTGAAAGGCAGGAGATAGTACCAGTAGGAGCGTTGGTCAGCAATGAAATGTTGCGCCGACCATGGACTTGCATTTTGCTCTGGAGATCCGGAGACATGCGCTGGATGAACGCGCACTGATCATCAACACCAGGACCCCATACTGGGAACGGTCCTCGCTCTTTGGCCATCTCTACCGACTCGTCGTACGCAGTTTCTTTCAGCGTACCGTAGATCTCGTCAACCATGCGAAGAGCTTCTTCGCTGTCGTACCGGACTCCAAGCATGGCGAGACAATCAGCGAGGCCGTGAGTACCCAGACCGGTACGACGTCCCCATTCTGCTGTCTCCTCCACCTTGCACCACATTTGGAATTCGTCCGAAGACGAATCGAGGCCGCTCATGATTCTTTGAACAGCCTCGATTTCCAGCTCCACTAGATTGTCGCTCATCCGCATCGCGAGACGAACGTCTTTTTTGAACAGGTCCCAATTGAATGATGACCCATTGAAAGGGGCATTGACATATCCTGTCAGATTCATTGAGATCAGACGGCATGAGTCATACGGGCTGAGGACCAGCTCAGCGCATGGATTCACACAGACTGCTTCGAAACCGGAAAAGCAATGAGCTGGCAGATTATCGCAGATATTGTCCCACATCAAGAGCCCTGGCTCACCAGATTGCTGGGCACAATCTACGATGACATCCCATAGCTCTCTTGCGTTGATAGTTTGTACGAATTCTGGATTATCTGAATCGACAGGCCATTGTTGAACGAAGTCTTCGTCGTTCTCCACGGCCCTCATGAACTCATCTGTTATCTTGAGACTGACGTTCGCGCCTGTTACTTTGGTCCGGTCAGACTTCATCAGAGCGAACTGACGAGCATCAGGGTGCTTGATATGCATCGTGATCATGATCGCGCCTTGGCGACCGTTCTGACCGATCATGCGCCCGCAGTATGAATAGAAGTCAGAGAAACTCCAAGCTCCGCTGCTTCTGTTGGCTGAGTTGTTTACTGGGGCGTCTTCTGGTCTAAGCTTGGATAGATCTACACCTACACCGCCGCGCCTCTTCATGATCTGCGACATGTCGCGGGCGCTGTTGAAGATGCTCTCAATGCTATCTGTTGGGCCTGGAACTACAAAACAGTTAGAGACCGATGCAAGACTATACTGGTTACCGATAGCGTACATTGGAGAACCTTGCGGTACGATCCTTGCAAAGTTCTTCATCGCTTCATAGAAAACGTTGGACGGTACAGGGTCGGTGGGAGAGAGCTTGGTCTCCATTCTCGCGAACTCTCTGGCCATGCGCCAGTGAGTGTCGTCTGGGGTCGCTTCCAGGTACTTAGTTCGGTCTTTTAGACAGTATTTCCTGAGCCACGCGTCGGCCGGTAGCCTGTCCCCATCGAAATAGTCGATGGACTCCAACAAAGATTCCTGGGCAGTGTACGATTCCATGCTCTCTCCTACGCGTTTATGGGCTGCAAATCGGCACCCATGATCTTTCGAACCGCCACGCGGTTCTCTTCTGTGCATAGAAGCGCTATTCTACTCTTCAACAAGTCGTACTTGGACGGTAATTCCGACCGCTCAGACTTGGGCAATTTAGATAACGCAGCCAAGCAGCTCTTAGATACTGACAGGAAAGCCAAGGAGAGCTGTCCTGTCTGGTACCAAACTGTGAGATTGCAATACCCACCGGGGCGTCGCCTGGCGCTGAGATCTTGATTGTCCAAAAAGTCCCTGCATCTTTGCAAGTTGCTGTGCGCGTCTTCTCGTTCGTCTAGTTGCATAGACAACTGTTTATGGCAGATGTCTAGGATTGACCTCATGGTCAGCAGAGCAGCGCCTCGATCTAGCATATTATGGTCTTTGGCGTATCGTACAACGAGACTTATCATCGTATGAGACATATCATGGCTCATCTCCCACTCATCCACCTTTTCGGCAAAGCACTTGAGAGAACGATATAGATAAGTCTTCTCTGGGGGCGTGTTTTGTGGGAAGTTGATCTTCCTGCCCACAGATTTCATCTCCGTGCGGAATTGCCTGAAGATGGTTGCAACGGGATCGTCTTTTACCATAGTAGCTCTCTATCTTTGTCAAGCTTCGAATCGCTTTCCAGCCACAGACCGAATACGTTCGTAGATATTCTGAGTGAAATCTCAAAGAGTGCGTTTGATTGGTGCAAGTCCCATTATATAGGAACAGATCATGGAAAATCCAGAAGAAACCGTGGAAGAGCCAGTAGAAGTCGATCGCCAAGCGCTCATGGACAAGCTACACGCTGCTTGTTCTGAGTTGTTTAAGGAACTGCAGATTGCTGCAGTTATAACTCTAGATCATGAGGATCTAGAAGATCCTATCACATTCTGGAACTGCCACTTTTACGACGCTGCGAAAATGAACGCAGGGGCGTATGCCACGTTTAGGCAACGAGTGAGTAACGATATGCGGATCTAGCGAATCTTCTCAAAGAAGAACCGCATCTCTTTCTTACCAAGAGTGATCATCTCATTTAGACCAACACCATCTTCTGCCGGATCGGCCAGCTTCCTCGTCCTGATAATGTCGTCAGCTGGCTCGAAGATCGCAACAGTCCTGACACCGGGTACCTGCTCTATCTCGCGGTACAAATTGCTAAGATAGAATGGTTCGCCCATGTCGAAGTTCTCCGCATCGAAGAAGTCATCAACTACTACGTTGACCTGCTCCTTCACCGCCGATGCGTCAGCGCTCCGGGAGATCTGGATGTTAGCTCTGAAGTCTACTTGCTTGATCACGCCATCAAGTACCCTAACATCGTCTGTAAGTACTTTGATAGCATCGAAGAACTGTTTGAGCCCCTGACGAAGACCGGCGCTTGGTAGGACCGGCACTCCAAGCGGGCCTTCTGCCAGGATGTAAACTTCCACAATGTTTTGGTTTACAAACTGGGCATCCAAGATTTCGACCGCTTCTTCGACCGTTGCTGCGGCCCGCACTGCGATAGCTAGATCCTCTCTTGAGGTTTCTACTCCCGTCCGTACGGTCGCGATAGCCTTCAGAACCGACCCAAACACTGGATGAGTGAAAGTCGAGGACAACTGAGCGTAGTCCTCTCCAGAGGTGGCCGAATTAAGCGTTGCTGCCTCTTTCGGCGCTCTTCTCTTGGCTTGTTCTGCTGTTTCAGCATCTCTACCGCCCGAGGACGGGTTCGGATTGCGGAAAAGCACGTCAATAGGTGCGTTGGCTGGTGCTTCGGCTGTCAGAGAGCGAGACTCATCGATCGTTAGACGACCAATACGTCCTCTGATTCCGCCACCTCTGCGATATCTTGTGGTGATTACTTGACCAGACAGCGGTGATTTACCAGCTTGGTCATCGCCAAACACGATAGACGCAACATTGTCCCCTAAGCGGACTTCATAGACTTCATCGTTCGGCTCAGCTCGTTCAATATTCTGGACTCTACGCCATGTAACAGAGGTACTTCCTGTCGCCACTTCTACGATGAACGGATCTTCTAGAATATCATTGTCTACAATATCAATTGTCTGGTTTGAACCACCAGCTGATACAGCGATGACTTCTGGAGCGAACGATCCTTCGATACCAAACCCGACAATCCCTCTCTTTCCAGGTGGGATCGAGACGTTACTTAGGAAGTCTCCTGGCGCACGATATACCTCATACTGCAATGGTAGACCGTCCGAGCCGGTGAGAGAGAACGTGGTTCCAGCCGGGATGTTCAACTGGGTCGGCAGAGGGTTGCCAATGCTTATCTCTAGGTCTACTACTGCTGGAGTTTGTCGTCTAACTCTCTGATTGATTAGAGCAAGGTGATTGATTACTGCGGTAAGTGTCCTGGCGGTCGGGAGAAAACTCTCCTCTACTAGGATATCAGATCGCTGTGATAGATTGCCCGCGATGTAACTGAAAAGCTCGATGAGCATGACGATTCCGTTGTTGGCAACGAAATCATTGAACTCTTCTGGGAAATAGGCTTTGATATACTCAATTGACGCTCTACGCATAGTAGCGTAATCAAGGGCGCTGAAATTGAGCCGCCTTAGTTGAGCAGGTTGAAGTACAACGCCGAACTCGTCAGGTTGTGTGGGGATATCAAAAACGGTTGTCATGTTACTAGCTCAATTGGAGTGTCGAGTTCTAGAATAAATCTCTGGCGTGATCCGTCGTCGTTAACTATAGAGCAATCAAGACGGATATTCAGAATATTCTGGTCTTCATTCGGTTGGAATAGCAATTCTTGGATTATAATGCGACTTTCTATTCGTAGTGAAGCATCGATGATGCTCTCTCGTAGATTGTCAACTAGAAGCTCATCGTTGGGATCGAACAACGAAGTCCGGATACCAGTTCCAAAACCAGGCCGCATTACTCTTTCGCCTGGAGTGGTAAGAAGCAGCTGAAGGAAGTCGTTCTTTATTAGCCTTTCGTTGGTCTGAGTTTGAAGAATCTGACCACCAGGAGCTATGAAAGGAGGGTTGAATCCGAACCATAAAGATCTCATCTGACCAGCTCCGAAACACGCAATAGTGAATTATATGCCTCTTCTAGATCTGCCTTACGGTCGTTGACAGCAGAGATCGTGTCGGATCTTTCAGTGGTCAATTGGTCCAAGTTTTCTTGGAGCTTCTCGATTATTGTGGTGTCTGTGATGCCGATCTCTTGGATCGCACCAATCGCTTTATTTGTCTCGTTTATCCCTTTCTGCACTTCGATAATCTGAGATTCGAGATCGTTGATTTCCACCTGCAAGCTCGCTACTTGATCTTCTAGCTCTCGCTGTCTATCATCAGCTTGTAGTAGTACCTGTTCGATTTCCTCCTCAGTAAGACCGGCAGCTTGCAGATCTAGGAGATTGGTAAAGTGCATGATGTCGATTAGATCAGGTGCATTGGTTGTTTCGACATCTTCGATCTGCTCTTGGTTGTCGAACTCCAAAAACTGTCCAACTTCAAACAGCTTAGTGTTGGACCCGTTGTCTACTTGGCTACCTTGGATGATAGTAAACAGAAGCTCACCTTGGTCAATCCGCCTTTGTTGCTCAGTGAAGTTCCTCGGATCTCTTTTCCTAAGCTCTTCAGCGATTGGCAGTTGAAGGAATGATTCTTGTGAGCGGATAGGGTCTTCACTAGATATAGTCCATGTCACATTCCCACTATCGGAAGGCTGCAGTGGGATCTGGTTTATATCCTCGTAGAGGCCAGTCGGAAATCGAATAATTATGGTATTTCTCCAACGTTCGGGAACTCAGGAGTTCCAATAAACGTGTCGGTTCCTATCTCGAAAATGTCGAAAAAGTCCGGAGTAATGACATCCCCAGTGTACTCAAAGATGTCCGGATTATTTTCGACTAGCGACAATTTATCTGGTTCGGGGACCTGGAAGACTCTTAGGATTAGAGACTCCTTTCCGTACCTCTGCTTAGCGAGTGCGGCAAAATCCTCGCCAGGTCTTAGTACTTGTCCTCCGTCCCCTCTCGCGATATCCACACTAAAGGCTAGAGTAATCTTTGGAGCATCCAGATCTGGTGGTACATTATCATTGTTGGCGAAAGAACTTCTCAGCAGACCGAACTCTTGGATCTCAGCCAAGAACTCGGTAGAAGTGCCGTACCAGAGGACTGTGCCGCTTCCCTGGGTTAGCTCTTCGAAATTGTCTGGCTCTGCAGGTGGATCTGGTACAAATGGAACTTCTGGTGGTACAGGGTTCGGACCTGGAGCTGGTGGAGATCCCGGGGGGCTGCTACCACCACCCCCGCCTCCACCGCCGCCGCCTTGACGGATCTGTGGGCTCACGGGACCAGCGAGAATCTTATTTGGCGCACAACCCTGTTCTACATCGAACTCGCGCGGGCCAATCCTCTGCTTCTTGATTTCTTTCGGAGGATCAACAAAGCAAGCTGTAGCTTGACCTGGGGGAGCCGGGGCTAATGGGTGCAGCGGAATCTGGATAGCAGTGTGTGTACCAGTGAGCCGCTTTGCGGTAACATGGCTGGCTCTAAGCTCAGTGTTAGTACCAACATGACCAGCACGGACCACGAATTGAGAGCCAGCTGCTTGCAAGCAGATCTCTTTACCAGCTGTTATTTCTACTATCTCTTCTGCACAGAGCTTAATGTTTTTGGCGACGATTTCTACGTCGCCCATCGGCACAGCAATTTGGACTTTACCCTTGTCGTGGATGTTCTTGATTAGGATAATTTTCAGATTATCGTCTAGGATGATCACCTTTTGATGGACACCCTGGCCCGCACTGTTTTCCCCACCCGCAGAAGCGGAGGCAGGAGCACCCGGCAAGGTAGCACCAGGGACACTATCTAGCGGATCTACCGAACCGCCTTCACTCGTGTTTCTCGGCTGAGCCTGTGGGACTGTCGAAAGCGGGACCGCCTTATCCCGGATCGCGAGCATCTGGTCAGTCTTGGACATGAAGACCGCACGACCTTCGTTGTCGCGAGTTTCAGTCCAGGTACCACACGGCCCACCCTCATCGCGCATTTCGATCCCTTGCTGTTGTGGGGTCTTCATGCGGACGTACTTGTTCTGCTTGTCTAGCTTGATATGATGAGTGTTAGATTCGAAATCATAAGTGACTGGGACACTCATGCCGAATTCATTGTCGCGTGTGCGCTTATCGGCGTCTACTTTCTCACTCAGATGCTCTGAAGTATCAGTATGTAGTCCAACATACTCTAACTTATCATCGATGCAGATGCCCTTACTCTTCGGAGAAACGATCATCAATCTGTTCATCGAGTCTTTTTCATTGAACTCGATAGTGAAACCGCGTCCGTCCCGTACACCCTTTACAATAAAGCCGTTGCCCCGAGGCTCTTCTTTGTTGTCGGCATCTTTCTTGTCAGACCCTCTATCGTCGAGAGCCATCTTGAATCCGTAGCGAGTTTTCCACCGCATCATGCGGCGGTCTTCGCTCATCTTATCTTCTTCTTCGGTGAACGTATTCACCTCTGTTTTCAGAAGACGCTTCACAAACAGGTCATTATCTGCATCGCTGCCAGTGTCGATCATCTGGAAGAAGTGCCCACCCTTCGTGCGCCACTTCATCCACCTTTCATCTTCTTCAGCCTTGCTAATGGTCTTCTGGTCTTTGAACTCCCCTGGTCTGGTTTTCTTCCAGCCGACATCTCGGTACTCTTCTTTGTGCCCGTACCTTGTACGGACTTCGAATCGGCGTTGGTCGCGTTCCTTGGCTTTTTCTTCGTTGAAGAATTTCACCAAATACTTGGATCTCTCTTCTTCGAAGCTATCATCATCACTGAATTTGCCTTTGAACTCTTTAGACCAGTCGTACCCTGTGTCGTTTAGCATCATAGTATGGCCATACTTGGTATGCATGACTATATGCTTGACATCTGGTTCATTTTCTACAGGCGGGCTCTCAGCAGCCTTGAATGTCCCTAGGGTTATACCATCCGACCCGGTAGGCGCTGCTTTCCCTTGATGCTCAAAGGGCACAAAGCCAACCGATGTCATCTCAAAGAAAGAACCGTAGCGGTCACGAAAACCGGTACTCATCGGCCGCTCATCTTTCGGCAGATAATCTTTCTCAAAGTCCTTGGGAGATTGACCTGTGGACTTACCTTTCACATCTACTGTGATCGGAGTCTCACCATGGACCATCTGATGAGGGTAGAAAGCGCGTCTCGTGGGATCTGCGAATCCGACTACAACAGGGGCATAGGCATGCCCCTTCTCGAAAATGACAAAAACCTGATCTCCGATGATTGCGTTGTGCCACGATCCACAACCTTGACCACCGAGCCACGGGGCTCTGGAAGCCCATGGTAGGTCTTTGGCAACAAGATCTAAATCGTGAAGCTCCGGAATGAAAACACGAAGCCGCCCAATGCGGAGAGGGTCGTTGGTTTCTTTTACTACTGCCCGATAGAAACCGGTAAATCTACGAAATAGATTAGTAGTTCTCTCTGCGAAGAACTTATTCCATACATTGAGGAGATTGTCGCCAGCCATGGCTACCTCTATATAACTTCAGCGAATACCACATCGGGGACCGGATATCTAATTACTGTACCGTTGAGAGGCCAATTGAGCGTCTCCCTAGGATTATTGAACAAGATTATGACCCAATGTAGATGGGGAATACCATAGACCTGATCAGCAATAAGATCAGGGCGTTCATTTAGGGGTGGTCTTATTTCTAGTCTAGCGATCTGCTCTGGTTCTAGGTTGTCGGGATCTAAGAAACTATATCTAGTAAGGAGGCCGAAAGTCTCCTTATTTTCTACTATGATCGCTTCTGAAATCCCAAACCTGGAATAGGGAAGAATATTGATAGTCATTAGTACCACTCCGGTCTAGGTAGATCATCTAGGCCCTTCACGTCAAGCTTGGCAATACCGTCAGTGACCTTCACCCTAGACATGTGTAGACATGCGATGGTGATAGTAGTGACCTTAGGCCAGATTACGTCACCAGATGTTACGAGTTGTGGGCTATACTTGATCGACGTGCTCTCAATCCGAAACTTGCCGTTGGCTCCAACAATAGAGTCGAATAGCTTCATCTCAATGATGTGAACTGTAGCCTTGGCACCAATCTTACCGTAGTGATACCTTTTGAACTCTCGCGCTAGCTCCATTATCCTTTGCGCAGTCCAAGGTGTACCACTTACCACATAGGTCATCTCTACTGTGATCGCACGCGGGTCAGCGCCATCCCAAGTTACGATAGGCTCAAACGCTGCTCGCGTCTTATCTCTCGCTTTCCAGAGCGTCTTCTTACCGTCAGCTGTCACTTTTGGTGGGAACTGAAAGATTATATCAGTCACCTTGCCAGCAATAAACGACTCATTGTCGCTGCCCGCAGATGACCTGATGGTCATACTGCATTTGCCGATCGCTTTCTTATCTGCAGCTGTATATGTTTCAACCATGATTTATACCCACTGATTAATTCTTGTAGACATACTAGATTGACTGTCTAGCTTATCATCGATTTCTGGCAAGTGAGCCTGCAACAGCTGCATAATCTCAACCATAATCGGCGGCGATCCAGCCACCTTGGAGAAAATCGCGTTGAGTATGTTCAACTGATTTTCTAGTATATCCATCTTCTTGTCTTCTTTACCCTTGGACGCATCGTCCACCTTACCAAGGAACATCTCAGCGAACTTCACTGCTGGCATTGGCTCAGATTTAGCAGTAATAGTGTGGACTTTTTCTAGTCTTGCATCTACCGAATCTGGTAGGTCATCGAGCTTAGCTAGCCCATCGGCTATCATGCTCATACCCGTACCTACTTGCCACAACCCCTTACCAGCCTTGCTAAGCTCAACTAGCTTTGGTACCACTTGATTGAGCGTCTTCGAAGCGCCCCAAGCCGCAAGAAATGCAGCAGCAAGAGCAACAAATCCCACTATAATAAGTGGGACAGCAAGCATTGAAGCACCTAGTGCGTAAATCCCAAGAGCAACAACACCGAATACTAGCGCACTTTCGAAAGTGATGACCGCAAATAGAGAGGCGAATGCCTCCACCATCTTAGCAGCAGCTTCGACTATCAGAGATATGCCATATGCTGCCATTAAAACTGCTGCACCTACTGCCAAAACAACCAAAGCAAATACAGCTAAGATTGGGATGGCAACAAGACCGGCACCGCCCACAGCGACAAGAGCTGGCGCCATGATATAGAACGCAACTGCCATTCCGATGATGGCTAGTGCAGCCGCTATAGCCGTAATTTCAAACCCTTTCAAGTGCCGTGCAGTTATCACTAGGATAGCAGCTAGAAGCCCAATGGTAACGATCGCTACAAGCGCTCCACCTATTACTGCGGGGTTTGCAAGCTTAGCCAATCCTTGAGCAAGACCATTGAAGAATGAGAATATCGTCTTGCCTATTGTCGGATTCGCCGCTTTTCCAAGAGAAGACGCACCTGTAGCTGCCCCCTGCATTGCCTTTCCTGCTGGGCCCAATGTAGCGGCAGCCTTTCCAGCTTTCCCAAGAGCCATTAGCCCCTTTGCTGCTTTGAAGGGCGCCAAAGCAAGCCCTCCAAGCGCACTCAACAGACCACCAGAAGCTAAAGCGGCAACCTTGAATGCTACACCGACAGCTAACACGGCTACTACTACTTTACCCATGCCGCCTACTATAGCTTGGGTTGTTGGATCTGCCTCATTGAATTTGGTCGTCAAATAGTCGAAGGCACTAGCGACCCACTGTAAGGGCTTGAGCAAAACCGTCAACACTGAAATAAGTGGGACCATGCCCTTCTCGATGAGCGCGATTAGAGGCATCAGCGCTTTCATCAGGGTCATCTTCAGAGTGTCGGTAGCTTCCGCCCACTGTTTGTCCAGGTCTGCTTTCTTCTTGGCTTCCTTGGCCATATCTTTTTGGACTTGGAGCCACTTCTCGCCAGAGCTTCCTTGCGCTTTGAAGGAAGCGATCATCTTCGCAGCTTCTTGTTCGTTTCTGGCCGTTCCCATAGCCACCAAGCTCAACTGCTGCTCCATAGCAGTTCCGCTCTTCGTGACTTCTCCCAAGTCTTTTGCAACCTGGCCAAGAGATTGAGCGTAGGCTTCGGCCGGCTTCATGGTACCAGCCAAGACTTTCTCAAGCACACCAGCTCTGGCGTACAGGACCATAAAGTCGGAATCTAGAGCACCCATTGGGGTAGTCAGATCATCAAGCATGGTAGTGAGCGTGTCTGACTCAAGACCAAGCTTCTTCGAAGCGGCAGCTGCCGCAGCCATCGTCTGTGCGTATTCTTTAGCAGCTTCAGCGCCGAAGCTGCCTCGGACCACTAGCAAATTCTTGCTCAGCTTGCCCATTACCTGATTCATATCGCCGCTGCTCAGGCCGCCGGCCTTCATAGCATTGACCATGCCGCCCATCACATCGCGCAGATCGCCTTGTGCTTTGGCGAATCCTTCAGAAGTCTTAAACGCTACAAGTGCCTGCTTAGAGAATTCAGCAGTAGCCTGTGCACTCGCTCCGGTGACAGTAGTAAATTGACTTACTGATTTTGCAGCTTGACCAAACCCTTCTTCAGCGTTGATACCAGCATCTGCTACCGCTTTTGCTGCTTTGGCCGCTTCGCTCGACGTCAACGCCAATGATCCTTGAAGATCAGTGTTGACATGCATAAGTTCTGTTACGCTACCGGCTGCTCGGAAGTTAGCCTTCGCGTACATGTCCTGTGTTTCTACTAGATCAAGGAAAGCAACTTCCAAGATCGGCAGCGCTGCAGCTAATAGATTGCCACTGGTGAGGAACTTGTTGACTCCCTCGGTGATTGCGCCGAGTTCTTTAGTCCCCGTAGTCATAGCCTTGGATAAGAAACCAGAAGCAGCACTCACTTTCTGAGTGAGCTTCAGCTTCTGCTCCATAGACTTTAATTCTTCATCGCTTCTTTGTTCAAGATTATCCAACTCTTGTAGACGTATCTTCAGTAGTTTGAGCGCTTCTTGTTGAGCTGGAAGCAGTTTATTCTTAGTAGTGTCGGTTAGTTTATCGATCTGTTTCTGAATCGCGTCACGAGCTTCTCGCTGCTTCTGGATCGCCGCCAATTGAGAGTCATAAGCTCCTTGCGAAGTCCTCATAGATTTCGCAAGATTTAGCTGGCTTGAAACTGATGATTCAATAGAACTATCATATTGACCCATCAAGTTGCGGAGATGTTCTAGAGAGGCTCTATTCTCACTGTAATCATCTTTTAGGTTCTTGAAAGCGCCCTCTAGATTATCAGAAGCCGCAGTAAGACTTTGAACTGCTTTCTCTGCTCCGATTGCAGACTGGGCTACAGCGTCAATATCCTGAGCCGCTGCATCGGCCCCTTCCACTGCAACTTTAGCTTCTGTGCCAGGCTCCATGCCAGCCATGCTGGTCATAGCTTTGGCGCCCATGTCTTCTTGCGCAGTACTCTTAAACGCGTCCATTTCGGCCTGTACTGCGCCGATATTCGACTCGACGTTTAGGGCAAGGGTCATCTCACCGTGCTTGGCTACTACTTTCTCCACTTCTGACGCAAAAACGTTCAATTCCTGCAACGCAGGCTTGGTCATCAGTGTGAACTGAATTCCTAGCTCATATCCTGGATCTGCCATTATAGATTACCAGACGCTTTGGCTTCCCTGATGGGAGCAAGAACCGTTTTCGCTGCTGCATCGTAGTCCAATCTTGCTAGGTATAGGTGAGTCTTCCACTTCTTCGGACGGCAGTCGTGGTGGAAACCGTAGATCAACCACTTTCCACCAAGAAAGTACGGCTTATCATCGGCATCGTTCCAGTTTACTACCAAAGTAGAAACGCCTAGCAATTCGCTACTGTCTATTCCATGATTTCCATCGACTGTGATCCTCAGCCTCATGACCATGTTCAACATATTCATGAACACGCCGCGCGCTCGACCGTCGATCCACTCCTCATAGTTTTTACCCATTTCCCCGCCGTTCAATTCTGGGACGGCAGTCACATAAGTAGAACCTCCCGGAGATCCAGGTTCAACTTTGGATGGCGGTTTCTTGAATCCTTGAGCGGCTGTGATTTTTACGTTTCTCTTGTTGCTGGTATTATCATCGTTGACTTGGATATTGGTGAATATCTGACCAGAAACAGCGCTGATACCGGCTGTCCTAATTGCTGTCTGAAGGGGAGTCAGCATGCTGTCGGCGAGAAGCTCAACACCTTCGATATCTTTAGCTCCCCCGGTTTTGTTCATCTCAAAGACGCCGAAGTCTGTTCCTTTGAACTCAGCTTGTTCTCGGATGATGATTTTGAAATCTGTGCTAGCCACAATCCAGCTGGTCTTATCGGGGCAGATAGAAGGTGACCAGTCAAGTAGAGATCGAATAAAAGTCTTCGGATCTTGTCTCATCATCCACCACTTGCCCTGTGGATTATCTTGAGTTTTGGTCACTTCTACTGTGATAGGTGTTGGCGATTGGGTAGTATAATCTTGAACTACTCTCTTGATTACGTCGGAGATCCTCCCTTCATAAACTCTACCAGAGGCATCGCCAGAGTTGAGGAAATAGCTCGGCGGATCAACACCTACAAAAGTGACTGAGCCGCCTGCTCCCTTACCGTCGTTCTCAAGTTCGGTTAGGATCGCCGTACGTGGTGTGGTTCTTTTATTCTCGTCCCACAAGATCGAAAATGTTACCGGGGTGGCTTCTAGCCTTCCTTTTTGGAGATATCTGTCTGTTGCGAGCTTGCGGATGGTCTTCCACCATGAGTCATCAATCTTCCCACGGATGATATATCCACCATTTACAAATGATATCCATTCGAATTTTTCATACTTTTCTACCAGGTTGACACTACCTGCAATCGATAATTCGATACTTGGTTTTGCGGTGACTTGGCTGCTCATTATAGGTCGAAGCTGTCTTTGACGACAGCATACTCCTTTTTCAATTCTCTATAAGCCTTTGGGTAAGAAGAGATATTCTCCTTAAACCAGGCGATTCGATCTCTTATTTCCATATTATCTATTTCAGAAGACAGTTGCTTGAGCAGCTCTATTTCGTTTTGGCTCAATTTATCGGATCTAAGACACGACATTCTATCTGGGTGATCCACTAACAACAGGACCACCATATTTTTTATCGTGTTATCGCGTCTATACTGTATGCCTAAAAGTTGCATACAGTATGTTTGAACTATAGGCGGAACAGCACAGGCGGGGTGAGCTTCCTCGCGTTCGCCTCGATGTGCTTCCTCGCAGTACCTGGTCCCATTGCGACTTCTAGATCGTTCCAATCCTTATGCGGATCGGGTGGGACAGCAAAGTACAGAGAAGGGTTACGGGGCCTGAGGTCGGCATACATCGACTTCAGCAGGGCTCGGCCCGCATCGTCATTATCAGGGCAAAGGATGATCTTGCCGGGGAGTAGAGAGCGCAGCTTTTGCACCTGCTTCTTGGACATCGAATCACCACCGATGGCCAATGCCCCGTCCCCAACAGTGAGAGCGTCGATGACCGCTTCGACCATGTACACGGTCTGGGTCGGCTCCACATGGTCGAAGCCATATAGGTAGTTAGATTTCTCAAGACCGGTTTTCTCTGTGTCTGGAAAGGCGAACTTCTTGCTCAGAAGATCTCTTGCCTGCCAGAACACCATCATGCCGTACTCGAAGTACGGAAATACCACGAAAGCCGCAGAGTAGTGTAGCCCGTGGGAGATGACCGATTCTTCAGGGAGACCTCGCTTCCTGAGATAGTTCAGAGCGATCTTTCTGATCTTCCCTTCTTTCTTGTCGCGAAAAGAGATAGAACCAGAGGGCAATTCAACAATATATTCTACTTCTTCCTCTTCTTCCTTCTCTCTTTTATGGGGAAAATGGATCAGGCGCGAATAGGTGCCACCTATGTCCTTGATCGCTTCCCAGAAAGAGCACTTCTTGTAGCGCTGTACGAACTTAACGAAAGAGCTGTCCCAGTCTTGATGGTCAGGGCGCCAGTCGTGGACCCAGAACGTCTTGAGCTTCTGCTCTACGTCCCTTTTGCTATATTTCGGGACCAGACTAATGTTGAATTTATATTGGGTATCCCCTGGCACAAAGGGGTTTGGCATGATGATTTCAGAGCCGCCCCTCCGCGTCTTATAGTCGAAGTTTCTGGAGACCCAGTCCTCGACTTGCTCGGCTGTTATTTTGTAGCTCACGGTTACGGTCTTTACATACCAAGAGCCACCAATTAAGGTGGCTCTTGTGACCGCCCGTCAAAGCGACCCTTTGTTAGATTGGGCGACCTTCTGGTTTCATGGGATCTGGAGCATCGTAGTTTGAGTAGTTCGTCATTGCCGGCATTTGGCGAATGATATCCCAAAGTCCCCCGCTTCTCTCGCTCCCGCCATCTTGAGAGGTTTGGACTGGTTGGAGATACGCGCCACAAGCTCCCTGACTCGGACGACCTACATTATCCCAAATACTATTCTGTGTGAAACCGCCCATGATAGCTCCATCATAGGAGTTCGAAGGTGCCATCGACGTCGGCCAGTAGCCCCTGCTGATCACTGTCAGTTTCATATGTCTGTTCCTGTCCTATTTCCAGTGCTGGGAGTCTTGCTTCGATATCTCCCAAGCGAGCCTGGAGATCGGTTATCAGAGGGTTGATTTCTAGGCCATCGCCGCTCTGGACTTCACTCAAGTTCTTGAGAATTTCCTCCATATTTTTGCGTAATTCTATAAATGAGGGATTATCTTGGAGGAAATCTGGCTCTCTTGTGTAATCAGAGAACTGTTTGATAGTTTCAAGGACGTCATCCTGGCCCTTGCGCATATCCTTCATTGCTTTGTATAGTTTGTCGTTCCGTTCTTTATCTCTATTCAGCCGCAAGATGATTTTCTTGGTAACTCTGAGTAGCTCATTTACTTCTTCGCGCATCTTTCCAGATGCAGCTACCCATTTTACGAACTCGGCGTCCTTCACATCCGAGTCGAATTCCCTCAAGACTGCTTTAGATTCATGAATGTCGAACAATTTCATTTTCTATTCTTCTTCGCGTGGCAAGCGGTACATTTACTTACTACTCCGCCGCCAGTGTGGTCGCCTTCAATCTTCTGTCCTGCAGGCAGGCTACCTGTACTCTTACCACACATCGAACAAGTCTTGCGCTTTTTCTTGTCTCTATTCTTCCCACGATGGGTAGAATTTCTACCAACTCTTTTCTCGTGTCTTTTCTGCGCAGAACGCTCCATGCCAGGATGTTCATTTCTGTGCTTGGTCTTGCGCGAGTTCTCTTTCTTTCTGAACTCAGCATGGCTACCACCATGGTCCGACCCACAACAATCTGCCTCATGGAAGACATCCGGGTCATCCGTAAGCATAGCAGCAATTGTGTCTATCTGCTCAGCGGCTAGGTCTGGTGTCCTGGGGCTATCTGTGCGCAACATATCTTCATCATCCGCTGGGTTGTCCGAGTCCCCCTGTGGATTACCACCGCCTACTGGATTGTCGATATCTTCAGGATCGAACTTGAGCGGAGGTTCCTCTGACGGTTTCATTCAATGCTAAACCGTAGAGGCTTGGAAACGCGACGTTCTCCGTTCGGCAGGTCGATCCGTACCTTGTACAGATAGCTCCCACGAAGGAAGCTGCTGAAATCGAACGTGAATTGTGCGTTCCACGGATTGGTGCGATAGCTTCCCTGGCGGATGCCCATCTTACCAGGAGTCCAGGGGATTACCACTTCACATTGCTCAGTCTCTACCTGGATGAAAGGCTTGAACTGAGGAATGAGAGGCATCATAAGGTTGAAGTCGAAGTCGTACAATGGAAGCGGCATGATGCCAACTTCGATAGTCCTTATCTCTTCTTTTCTTACTCTAAAATCTAGAGGCTCAAAGTCGAACCTCGGGATGATAAGCTGATCATCAACGAAGCACGAATCCGAGAAGACGTAGAACCTATTGCACGAATCTTGCCAGAACGATTCGTCATCGAAATCTAGACCTGTGACATCACAATCCACACCAATGAAGCGCCAGACATCTAGGTATACGATCCCGTCTTCAAAATCGCACGGGACATCGAATCGGAGATTGAATTCGCCAGGCCCAGTAGTAGTGAGAGGCAGGGGATAGCCAGTCTCGTCTGGCTCTGGCATAATTACTTGAGCTACAAGATTCTCTTCACGCACAGATTGCGCGTAAATGTCTATTCGCCTTATAGCAAGCGGGTCTGCTGCTACTCCGTTCCTGTAGAAGATTACGGAGAGGTCGATCGGCGATCCGACTTGACCCGAAATTCGTGGAAATACCGGCATATAATATCTTTGCCGGCTTATGCTTGCGGGGGACTACCTGGGGATGGAGCAATGGTGTTGTTAGAACCAGAAGCACTCTTTGCTGCTTCTTGTTCTTGTTCGTGCTTCTTTTGTAGCCTATTCATCCACCACTGGCGCTCTTCACCGGTAAGGTGTGACATTTCGTCCAAGCTAAACCCACCATACTCCTTCAGATGGAACTGCTGTTCCATCAGGTGGTCCCACTCGTTCTCCAGTTCTTCACTGGACCGTTGGACGAAAAAACGATTCTGTGATTGGTAGATCGATAGAGATCAGCTCCCCACAGCTTGGACAATCTAGCTTCACGTTGGTGTCGATCCCAGGCGAGTTCTTCCGTAGGAATTCGCGAATCGCAGAAGTGTCTAGCGCGTGGAGCTTCTTCACGATCTGTTGGATCTTGATCCTATCGCGATCGCCCATAACGTCTTCGATCACGATGTTGATGTTCTCTTCTAGAGTCTGATCTACCGAGTCCATCTTGTGATTGATACGGCCGCCTCTCATCTTGCGGTCGAACTGCTGGCGCTGCAACATTTTCTGCATGTCACGGCCGCGCATGAAGCGCACCTTCACCCAGAATTCTTGGCCGAAGATCTTGCTCATATGAGGTAGAACGACTTTGAAGGGCTCATCGCCAAGATCAAAAGCCGGGCCTTGAACAGTCTCGTATAGATCGTTTAGGTCGTACGAGTATGTGTTCGTATCATTACATCCTTCATGAGGACATTCGAGCGTGAACTCATAGATGTTACCATGAGTGATACCACGAATGAAGTAGAGAAGGAATACACGGTCGCCAGCGAGCAGGTCGAGGGTGTCAAACTCCTCGGGAAGCTGGCAACATTGTTTGAAGAGCATGTCGATAGACTTGCCCGACTTAGCAAACCGCTGAGTAGCCATCATTTTCTCAGCATGGATGCTCATTGGTCTGACTTGGACCATGCCATCGGTGAACGCGCTGTAGTATTCACCTTCGCTCGGTAGTTGAGCATCATCCCAAGGGATGATCTCCTCTTCCTTGGCTTTTAGTGCTCTATCAAGCAGTTCTGCTGCCGTGAGGTTCCCAGCAGGCGCTTCTGTATCTGGCTTTTCGGTTTCAGACTTGAGATCGATTTCTTCGACGGACATATTTTCCTCCGTTGGGATTCAGTGTTATTTATTGATGGCAGAGCTTTTAGCTAACTTCTGCCCAATCATAAGATAGAGTTACTTGAGTATACTTAATCTCAGATGACGTGTACGATAGTGGGCCGTGAGTTATTTTAACTGGCCAACTATTTATTAGTGTATGCGTTTGTTGCGGCGTTCCTCTTGCATCTAGAAGCTTGAAAACTGATACTGCCTTATAGTCGCCAGCAGGGTGTAGCCCTTTTGCTGGATCCCAGACAGTTTTCTTCCAAGTCTCTAGTCTTCCATAGATATCAAACAAATCATAGAACGCTACGGTAACATCTTCCCAGTCAACACCTTTTGCGTATTTGTACGCAACGCTGGCACCCCATACCTTCTCCCTCTCAACGTTGAAGTTAGGAAGTTGAAGGTCTCGGGCGACATCTAGGCTTGAAGTTATTGGGCCTAGCTGAGTTATTTTCCAGCGGTGCTGCCGAAATGTAGGAAGATTATTAGCCGGCCCACCGCCGCCATTACCAATTTCGAATCCTGGCATACCATATCTATCTTAGGATTCTTTGATTGCGCGGTCGAACCTCATAACCACTTCAATCAACATGATCTCACTGGAAGTGTAATCGAGATCTTGCCAGTTAGTCTCGCGTGGCCAGATGCCGAAAAGCTTCCACTTGCCCTTTGGGGCATTCAAGCCGTCGAGCATTTCCAGAGTACCATCCTTCTTGAGGGTCTCTGGGTAGTTCATGTTGGCAGAAGCCACAGATGGCTGCACAGTTACGTTTAGCCAGTTCCACATAGCCAGCGAAGAGTCAGGCTGCTGGAGAGCATCGTAGAATCCGAGTGTAATCGGTTCCCACTTTGTCTTACCAGGAAAGTAGACTTCTTCCTGGTTGTGGTGCATTACCGCTTCTTCGTAGCTATGCTTCGGGCGCTGCGCTCTTTGTAGGTGGAGCAGCACGTCATCGGCAACAGCTCCGCCGAAAGCACGGAACACCCAACGGTGTTTACGACGAGTTTCTACGACGTTACGCGGACCAGGGCCGCCGCCACTTCCACTAATTTGAAAACCTGGCATCTCTCACCTCGGTTAGAATGGACCCGTTGTCGAAGTTGTTACGCCACCAGCCGCGAGGACCTCTTCTGAGGTGAACGAAGCTTCGGTACGCAAGACAACAAGGTTGAGTACGATGAATTCTACTGCTCTCGTAGGTTTCAGGAAAATAGACACCCAAAGCTCGTTCCTGTCGATTCGCTCTGGAGTGTTGTTAGTCTCATCTACTACCGTCTTGAAGGCAGTGAGACCACGACGTGCCAGCACATCTCCGAGGAATGGGTTAACCACGTTGATGACCTGCTCCCATAGGATCCGGTCATTCGGCTCGAATAGGAAGTTGCGGAGCAACCTGATTAGGTTCTTCTTGAGGAAGATGAGCAGCATTCGGACGTTCACGCGATCCAGAGCCGATTGACGGCGCTGGAGAGTGCGCTGACCGAAGACCACAATACCATCCTGTGGGAAGTTCACGATTGGGTTGACCGCGTTACCACTTCCGTATAGTAGATCGCGTTCGCCCTTGGTCGGGTTGAACTCGACATCTAGGGCAGTGAGTAGACGACCACGGTTTAGGCCAGCTGGAGCGAACCACTGCTCAGCCACACGCGCTGTACGCGAGAAGACCGAGGCTACGTGACCACTCGGCGGGATGAAGATCTCGCCACCATTGAACTGATCGAAGATCTTCAACCATGACCAGTACAGCGCACCATAGCTGGAGTTGATCGCAGCGGTGAGGTCACTGAGGAGCATGCCGTTGTGCCAGTCCACGACCTGCTGTGGCCTTAGGCCGAACGGCGGGTCGATGATGAAGAGGCAGTCGCCACGGCTCTCACAGAGCTGTAGACCTTGTGCGATTACAGCACCAGAGCTGATACCTGGGATGATCAGAAGGTTGAAGTCGAAGGTTTCCGGGTTCTGGAACGCGAACATTCCAGTAGACTCGGCTGGGTTACCGATGATAGCCCTGTCTAGCTCAGAGCTGTACTCTGCGCTTGGTGGGATACCATTTGCCATGCCGCCGAACTCCTTACCGAAGAACTGACTCGGCAGGCGTACTTCGAACGTGGAGGCGTCATCTGGATCGTTACCTAGGAAACCTGGGCGGTCTTCCCATTGGACCCATGCGTTGCCGTTTTGGCCGCCAAGCGGTGATCCTTCGTTGATCACGTTGGCGATGTATCTGTCTTCTCTCGGATCGAAGCTCAGAGCCTCAGTGCGATCAACCAGTACACCTTGATCGTTGTAGATCTCCAAGGTGAAGAGGTTGCCAGAATCCTGGAATAGCTCGACATTGACGGTATAACCGTCGAGCCATGTGCCTGGGCTCTTGGCTACCAACCAACCCACGATGTCCGCGAAGTACGCGGAATCTGCGGCACACTCATCGCTCGCTGGGTCTAGCTCACAGGAGAGCGGAGACGAAGGAGTGATAGTGCCAGTATCCGGTAGCGAGAGTCTCGGATCGCTGAATCCTCTGTAGTTCCTTGTGTAAGGGAACGGGATTACCAGCTCTTCCGTGAACCGTAGAGTCTGAATGTGGCTGAAATCAGCCTGCATCTTGAGTGTGTCAAACTGGTGTCCGACCACAGTTACCATAGTAACTTGGGCGTCGTCATCAGTCACTTGCAGTGCGAACGCTTCGTAGAACGCTTCACCAGCCTGGACACCACCAAGATCTAGAGATGCCGCCACGGCAGCCGGGGATAGCCCAGTGCCGACTGGGATGGTCACTTCTAGTTCTGTCTGGGATCCGTCACCAATCACCAGCGTGTTGACGCGGTTATTGGATGTTGTGATGATGTATGGACCAGAGTCGGTGCTCATCAGGAAGCTGCGCGGGATGTCCCATGCCCACTTCTGGATGCCGGCTTCTAGTGCCCATCCCTCAGTATCCACAACCTGAATTCGCTCACCTGCGACCTTGGTACGGATGTAGAGGTTCTCATCGTCGAGGGCGATCGCTAGGAAGTCAACTCCACTACCAACTAGTAGGTTGAACGCGTCCGCGAGATCTTCGTTGCTGGAGTAAGTCTCACCATCGCCGAAGGAGAAGGATACTGGCGAACTTGCCAGTCCCTCGATCTCCACTGCGAAGGTGGTATTATCCGGCGCTACCACGAACGTGAACGTATCGTTCGATTCTAGCGGGGAAGAGCCTACGACTGTGATAACGGCGGTCAGGCCAGAGGCTTCATCACCAGTACCGATATCGAACGGTACCGACACACCAGGTGTACCACTGACAGTGAGCGTGCCATCCGACACTACAACACCATCGCTGTTCCTGATTACGTCGTACTCAGCACCGTCTAGAGTATCGCCTGAAGATGGGTCGGGGTCCGTCTTGATCAGGACGATGAAGCTATCATCGATTGAGCCTGAGTAGGTACCACTTAGGGCGATAGATGCGGAGGTCGGCCCATCAGTGGTTGAGACGTCGATGTCGTTGTAGGTCTCGTCGTCTACCGATGCGATGTGGAACTCGTACGGCGCGTCAGAGGAGGCGTTGCGGAGCTGAATCCGCCCAAAGTCGATTCCAGTAAACACTGGAATCCGACCCCAACCTTCCACCCTATTGCCGCTCGTGTCGATGCATACATCGGCCAAATCTTCGACTTGACCTGCTTCGCATTCGATACCCACACGCAGGATGTAAGCCTGGTTCCCCTCTTCCATATACGCAAGTACACCGTACATGAGAGGAGACTCGGGGATTGGATCGCCGAAGCTGTCCAACGCCTGCTGGGAGTTAGAAACGAAGACCGGTTCGTTAACCGGGCCTTTCTGTGCGGTCCCAATGAAGACAGGACGGAGCGGACCGACCGCCGTTGGCAGTACGCTCAGATCAATCTCGTTCGGGAAAACGCCCGGTGACAAAAATACGGCCATTTCTGGACCTCCGACTTATCTTTGGAGTATATTTGATCAATAATTGCTACGTAAGACGCTTACCCAAATGTTGATGGCCGGATAGGACTTTTAGCATCCCTTTCTTCTCTAGATTGACGATCTGATCTTCATTCAGTCTGTGTGCTGGAAACTTGCATTGTTCCCGGCCTTTCAGCTGAACGGTCTGCTCGCCAGTCCAAAAGTCCCAGCCTGGTGGCGGGGATAGTTGAATGGGGATAGCCATCCGTTTTGGGTTGTACAGCATCACGTAGCTGATCTCTTTCCGAGATCTTTTCCTTGCCCGGATTTCTCGCTGGGTCAACGGCCTGTCCATCATACTCCTCCTATTGATTCTGGGCCTATTTCAAACCCATCAATTTCCACATTGCTATTTTTGAAACCTACGATATCAAGGAACGTACCGTCGAACTCATGTAGAGTTCCTACATGTCCAAGGACCGTAGGTATAATCTTAGCTGGATGTGGTAACCAAGCTTCACACGAGATATCGATATCATATCTCACTTCAGCTCTGGATTCGGCATCGACTTCTTTGTCACTACTGTCAGTGACGTTGTTTAGTTTTATCTGAACTCTACCACGAAGGTGTTCATCTTCGATGTCTATTTCTGCAAGAGGGTCGAATCTGGTCACGATCTGGTATTGGATATATTCCATATCTGGCTTCCACTCTGTCCAGATCGATAGCTGATAGTCAACCATCGCTGGCCACGGACGGTAAGTCAATCTCATGTGCGTGCCGTGCCGGTCAGTAAACCCACGAGTAGCTGGCAGGTACGCCGGGTTGAACTTCTGCTCAAAGAAGCGCCATGAGGTGCGGTTCACAGAGCAGACTGGAAGCTTGATCCGGCCAGTCTTAAAGTTTTGCTTCCAGAATAAGATAGTCTTATCGCCACCAGCAACACGCGTAGTCATCCTTTTTACGCCAGTGGCAGATGGAACAACGATATCGTTAAGCCATTGGACTATCCCTTCATCTAGAGCCTTGAAACCCGGAACTAGTAGAGATTGTACATCGTTAGGCTGGCGGTTGACAAGCTCAAATAGATCTTTACTTGCCCTTTCTACTGGGTCGGCGGCATACGGCTCCTGGGAGATAGCCGGGCTCCGCTCAGGGATTATCCCATCTTTTACTTTCTTGGGCCTAGAGGTAAAATCGTATATCATGATTTCTCGCCAAGGTAAGTGATACTACCTTTGGCTACTCTTTGGATCACGTCTCTTATGTTATTTCTAGTCATCCGCCATGGCTTACTGCCTAGCCACTCGAACACATATGCTTGATATGCGATTGTGCTATTATCGCTTGGATCTCCTGGGACCCACAACCCGAACCGATCTGCATCGGTCCCTGATTTTGGCATCTGCTTCGGTAGGATAGAGTTTACGATCTTCTGACGGCTAATATTTACACCATATGGCAGATTTATTAGATCTGCTCCTTTCTCCCCTCCAGGAGAATCATCCACTCTATCATATCGCTTTATGATTTCTCTCTTAGTCTCTACTTGGAGATCACCGCCGATTTTCCTAGAGATATCACCAACATCTTTCGCCATATGCTGCACAAGCTTTTTGATGTCACCAGATTTTATCATAGCAGCCCACCAATTCCACGATGGACTACGTTTAGGTCTACATCGCCTGGGATCAAGATGCAAGCACAGGTGATGTACAACCATCTGTACAAAAACATTCCAGAGGAGAAGGCGTTGGTTACCTGGAATCTTTTGGGCCTCATTTTCTCAGTCTGAGACGGGACGTTGTACGGAAGTTCTATAATATCGCCGGGGACTATCTGTCTGGCTCCAAGCTCTTTGAAGATCACAGCGCGAGAGAAGACAACAGTCGCCTTGATCGGAATGTCCAGTCCCCACCTCGTGTACTCAAACCTTGATTCTTCTGGCTTGAAGAAAGCCTTCATATTCTTAGGGGTAGAGTATATAGGCTTCTCGTCTTGATCCCAAGTATCCAACGCAGAATCTGGTTTGGGGATATAGGTGTATAATGTGCACCAGGCCCCGGAGAGGTTTACAATCTCTTCGGACCATCTTTCAGCTAGTGCGATATCTGGTTTGTCGTGGTCGTAGATCGAAAGAGGAGTGAACTGTTTCTCGACTTCCGAGCGGAAATCGGGAATTTTCTCTATAGTAACGAACTGCTCTTTCATCTGACCGAAGTTGTGGATTGCCATACTATATATTTGGGCTACTACATCATCTGGCTTGGGTCCATATATCCGCCGGCTGCCAACTCTTTCTTAGCTGCAGCATCTACCTGTTCATCGGTCCAGTCGGGGTGCTCAGACCGGAATTCGGACGCGTAATAATTGTAAATCTGCTGCTGTTCGTCCGACATCTTAGGCGCTTTCGGTACATCTGGCTCTTCCGGCTCTGGACTACGAACAACAGCAGCTGCTCTCTGAGCAGCGCGGCCTGCTACTGTAGCATATACATCATCTTCGTCTTCTTCCTCTTCTTCATCTTCAAGAGGCTCGTGTACTAGCTCTTCTTCATCTTCATCTGGCCTCTCTTCATCTGGAGCTTCTTCGTCTACCTCTTCCTGTCTCTTTGTTTGTTCAATTACTTCGGCGGCTCTATTTCTTAGATCTTCAATCTTAGTAGAGTTGTAGATCTTAGTCAGTGCATCTACAAGCTCGTTCACTCTAATGTATTGTTGTTCTCGTTGTTCTCTATTTTGCTCTACATCCAACACCTTTTGGAGAGCATCCAATTCATCGGTGATTGCTACAAATTCTTCCCACTCTGATTCGCCGGTATCCTCGGTAGCAGCTCTCTCGATTTGCATGAGTGCTTCTGGGTTTTCCCGGAAGCGCCGCATAACTCTACCAATATCAACAGTCTGGAGATATTTGTCCATTTCGAATTCAGCGAACCCCTTCTGAGAAGATAGGTGCCTCAAAAGGTCCTCCATAGTTAGACCATATTTCCCGAGAATAGCACTAAACTCTTCTTGGTTGGCCGCCACTCCTGAACTCTTCTTCACTATAGCTTCTATCTCTATACCCTTATATCCTTCCAGCACTCTCCTGAAAAACTCATCGTCCATTTTATTGAACATAGCTAGGACTCCGCGCTTGACATCTGGTGGATCGGAGAACGAGAATCCAGTCCCAAGCTCTCCTGATGCATATTCCTCCAGATGTGTGTAAGCTTCATCCCAATTGAGAATCTGGCCGGTGCCCCTGATGGTATCAGACACTCTCTTCATTAGCCGATATACACCAAGGTTAGTATAGTCATCCAAGATAGACTCTATAGTATCCTCATCAAACACTTGCGATTCAGATTCATCATCTCTGGTAAGCAGACCGTTTTCTTGTGCGAATTGGATGACATCTCTTACTTTGAGACCATTCACCACCTCAGCGGCATACTCTCGCCCAGCGGCAGTTAAGCCGCTTGTCACGTTCATCCTATCAACTTCTAGAACGTCCCCGAGCGATCGCATTTCTGCTGCGACATCGAGATAATAGTCAAACTCTCCAGCATATGCACTTGATCTTCCAGCTTGGCGCTCTTTATAAGTCCTTTCATAGTAAGTGTCTGGCGATTCGCCAAGCTTGTGTCCAACGATGTTATTGATGATAGTTTGTACTATTCGAGTTCCTTCTTCATCTAATCCAATTCCGAGATTAGGGCGGCCTGGTCCCGGCCTTGAAATGTCATAGGTAATCCGTTCTATGGCACGCTCGTATGGGTTGTCTTTCCGCTGAAGTGCATTCAACAGATCTACGAATTCGAAGTTATTTGCCAATCTTACGGCTTGCTCTTTTCCTCTCTGGTCGGCATGTTCGAAATCGAAATCGTAGTTTCTAGTACGACGCATCACATGGTCGTTCAAGTATTCTTCTACCTCTCTTGGAGTCATTTCATCCATATGAGGAGACTTTTTGGTCATAAGGGCTATTGACCGTGCCGAGTTTTCCCACAGCCCTGTAAGCCTCTCAAGCTTGAATTCTTCCCAGCTATCTTGATCTGTCCCATCTGGTTTTGGCCCGTAAAGAGAAGCTATAGGCTCTAAAGGTCTACCGTAAACTCGCCTCTCATTGATCTTGTTTAAGATAAAATCCTTGATCTTCCTTAGATGGCCACTCCCTGGACTAGCAATCAGCTTTGCTATTCCCAACACAGACTCTGCATCTAGAGTATCTTGTGGTTTCGAGCTTTTTAGTATGGATCTTATAGCATCTCTAGTAGGGAATCGGAGAATCCATTTAGTCTTTGGATTGAGCAGATAGCGCATGAAACTGGCGACTCGATCTTGCGCTCGCGCATAATCATCGAGAGGTTGGAGTGGGATGTTTCTTTGATCTACTATTCCTGTATTTAGGGTCTCCAGGTACATCGCCAAACCTTTATCCACCACATCATACATATTGAGATCTTCGATCTCATCTTGAACGCCTGTGGCGAAATCGGACCCAATCTCCCCTCCGAGATAGGCAAGGTCTTGCTTGGTAAGGCCAAGGAGGTGGGTAAGATCTATAGTGAGTTTGTTCCAATCTCTCAGAACATTGGATCTATTGATATCGATCACTGTCTTGGCATGCTCGACGTCACCAGGTCCTGTGCCAAACTCTTTCACTTTGTACTTCACTACCCAATAACCTGGAGAATCTGGTGAAAGATCTTTAGTTCTCTCTTTGTCTTTCCAGTTGGCTAATTCTACTATGTCAAAATAGCCGGGCATTCCACCTTTCTTACCACGCTTTTTCTTGGCCACATTGATCAGTTTGCGGAATGTTTCTTTTATGCTCTCGTTGTCCTCACCAAACGAGATGACTGGGATCAACAACTTTTGGCCCGGTTCCATTTTTAGATTGGCGTTAGCTCGGTAGATCTCTTCTGAGTAATGTGCATCGCCATAGTATATCTTAGCAAGTTTCTTTAGATCATCGCCTTCTTGGACCTTGTGATAGATAGATCCATCAGCTTTGGCTGTCTTTCCTTTCGGGATATTCGGGCGCTTAGAAACTCCTACCGATAGGTTCCTATTCCTGTCGAAGCCAAGACCCTCTTCCAGCTTCAACATGAACACGTGGTCTTTCCACTTTTTGTTTTCACCGAGGCGTTTCAATCTGATGAGATAATAGGGAACTTCCTTACCTTCCTTCATGCCCTTGGTAGCTTCGTTATAATCAGAGAGATCACTTACTACTATCCACTTGATCGAATCTAGAGCTACTGCATCTCCACATTGAGTACAAATAAGACTGTCTCCTTCCAGTCTCATCGTGGTAGAACCAGTGAACCCTTCTTTTTCAATCGATGAAGGCTCGCCAACTTTCCTGGACCCTTCCCCTTTCCGCTGAGTCAGAGTCTTCTGAGCGCAAGATGGGCAGTAGGCATCTTTGGATACTGCCCAAATGATGTCTCTTGGGGCGAGATACTTTGCGGCTGATGTTCGGCCAGTCTCTCCTCTCCGGACTTTCAGTATTTGGTCCAGCTCTTCTTTGGAGAAGTTGTAGTCTCTCCTGCTCTTCTTATGTTCTAGCCTACGCCAAGTTCGAAGAGCCACCGCACGTTGATGCGGGTCTTCAATATCTGGTATGTCCCTGATTTCGATGTTGCGCCATGGCGCTCGCTTGTCAGTTTCAGGTTTTACGGGCTTCCGTCCACGGCCCGCGCGCTTCTTGAGCCTGCGCTTGCGGGCAATTCTTCTTTGGTTGGGGGTATCGGCATGTTTTCTGCGTTTATCTTGTTCCGCTTTCTTTCGATCTTCTACTGGCTTGATCGCTCTTGTGAGCGACACACCTGTACCGTTGCAAGCCCCACAAGGAACCGCCCTCCCGTCTGGGCCCATTATCCTTCCGGTAGCGTCTGGACATTCTTTACAGGTATTCTTGATCAGCCACTTGAGACCAAATCGGAAATCTTCGTCTACATCTGTGATCTCGACGCCAAGCGTATTACCCTTACTGTCGAGAGCTGTCTGTAAAGACGCTGCAAGTTTCGGCACCGTAATCGGTTTACCAAAGAAATAGTGTTTGAGGAGTGCATCTTTCCTCACCTGGTCCATAGAGGGATCGCCGTACCCTTTATCCCATAGATAATCTCTAGCATCTTGCAAGGTCCAAGGATCATTGGTTCCAGGGCTCCAACTCTCCTCATCTGGAGTCATAAGATGGTCGTCGTCATTGTCAAGTTTTTGGTTGATTCGATTATCTCTAATCTCATCTCTTTCTTGACGAGCTTCTTGCCATCTGCGAGCGTCTTCTTGCTCTCGCGGTCTTTCTCTGTCAAATTCTGGTCCGAATCCAGCTAGCCTGTCCGTGTTATACCCGTGAGATCTCAAAAACTCGTGGAACCATACCATGAACAGTTGAAATGGGCTCATAGTCTCTGCTGCGTCAAAAAGACCTGGTTTCCCTTCGGTAGGTGTCTCCCCTTTACCGATCTGTTCTTGTCGCCTTGCTCCTCTCGTCTTTTTTCCGCCTTTGGCTCCAGCTTTCCTTGAACGCTCGACTTTTCCTAGCCGGCGTTGAGCTTCTTCGTAGTCCTCATCTTCCATGCCCTCTGGACGCAGCGCATACGGAGCACTTCTTAGGATCTCTCCTGGGTATGATTTATTGGAGGGATGCTGATCAGGCAGATTCATCACCTGATATGCAGACTGATAATACATCTGCTTCCACATGTGGAAGCCCTGCGGATCATTTTTCTGAAACTGACCCAGAGTCAGATATTTCTCATTAGTTGTCTCTCCACTCTCATCTTCAACGCTTACATCTATACTCCTATCTTCAGAAGCTGGATTATATGTTACCTTATAGTGAAGATCGCCATTGAGCTGGAACTTTACTAAGCCGTTGACGAACTCGGATTCGCCCCGTTCATTGAAGTCATTTTGGCCGGTACGATGATAATCTACAGCTGCAGAGTCGGACCTACCATAGGCTTCAATGTTGATTATAGTTCGAGATCTAGTGTCTGGATGGATTTCTACTCTGGGGTCGAGCGGGATTCCCCCAGGTGGTAGCTCCGTGTTAGGGGCATACACATGGATTCCGACCAGAGACTGGTCCACTACTTCACCTGGAACATTAGCCTCAGATAGGAGCTGCTTCAGTTCCCGAAGGAGCTTTCTTTCCAGAAAATCCACTAAAAGATGCCCTTGAATTGGAATGCATCACACATTGTAGCTACATCTACAGTTTGCGATGGTTGTCCAACCTCCACGATTGTTTTCAGCATATCCGCTGGTTCACCAATGCCTCTCAAGATGGCATAATAGTCTTCTACTGATGTAGTATCGATACAACCAAATCGATTAGGTGGACCCTCTGGTAGCACGAAGAACAATCTCCGTGGGTTCTGCCATGAAATAATCGTAGATCCTGGAATAGCCTCTAGGGCATCTCCAAGATCGACTACCGTAGCATTGCATTCACGGTTTTCTGCAAGCGTTGGGCTGGTAAATGCGCTAGTTGGTTCACAACCTGGAACTAATAGCTTGTTTCCCAGTAGCACTTCCAGCCTGTTTTGTATTGTGACTTTTCCCATGTGTTATCTTTGAATTCTTGAGCAGATCGCCACATATTGGTAGTATTATCAAATATATACTACCATGTCAATCTCAGAACATAAACTGGAGAAGATGTTTGAGACTCAGAGCCATATTCTAGAAGAATTGGAGACTCTGAGATACGGCGACTTGCAAAACGCTCCGCTGAGCGCAAGAGCCGCAGACTGGGTAGTTACCGCAATCGGTAGCTGGAAATTCATCATTATACAGGGCGTTCTACTCGTAATATGGATGGCTATAAATGTAGTCCTCCTCGCTGCGGGATGGGACCCATACCCGTTTATCCTATTGAATCTAATGCTGTCGTTCCAAGCAGCTTTCGCATCCCCTCTCATTCTAATGGCAAGCAATCGTTCAGCGGAGAAGGATCGTAGACGAGCAATCGATGCGTACAGGTCAATTGCCCATGTCGAGAAACTACTGGATTCGCTCTCAGAGAGCCTAAAAGAGGGTCACAATGCCTCAACAGCAGCCGACGATTGATCAGATTATCGATCGGTCTAAGACTAAGTGCAGGAAACTGCTTGCACAGTTGAAAGAAGAAAGAGCGAAAGCCAAGCTTCAGGAAGCGCAAGCAGAAAAAGAAAAGAAGAAGGTTGAAGAGCCTGCGCCGATCAAGAAAGCTGTCTAGGTTACCAGAGATATGGGCCTAATGGCTCACCTAGTTTGATAGCATCATCGATCACCTGGTCCCACTCTTCTTTCCCTTCTTGAATTAGGGAATCTCCATCGAAAGTGATCATACTTCCGTCTGGGCCTGGAATACCAGATTGATACTTCCCTCGGATCCTACCAAGAATCATCTTCATCCGAGCTAGAAACGCACGAATCGTGAGTTCTTTGTTAGACGGTTTCTTGAATTCCGATATGGTCGGAAGATATTCGATAATTACTGGGAAAGACCCACGCGGAACCGGGAACAGCCTGATCGTACTTGGGCCACCATCCGAGCTTGGTTTGAATTCCCACTGACCTTCAGTTCCCAAAATGCGCTGTGAGAACTTTCGATAAGCCTGAAGAAGGTGGTAATCTGTCAGGATGTTCTGAATTCCTGAGATGTTACCGATATTGAAGAGGAACGACTCAGCGCCGAATATGTCATCGAGGCGAGTCGTGGCCGGATCCCAGTTGACGTTCCGGATCCAATACGCATCTTCAGGTAGCGGATACTCAGCTTGAAGCGGCTGCGTCATAAAGAACGCGTACCTTTCTTCAAGAGGGAAGTACTCGGCGATAAAGTCCCCGATACGTCTCAGTTCGCATTCAAACTGAGGTTCCATGAGTTCGACAAGGACCACAGGGTGGCCAAGCTCCTTGATGGCCAACGCCTTCAAGGGGTTACTGTCGATCTTTAGGACTAGAGGAAGTTCGCTTGGGCCTAGTATTGCCATGATATATATTTGAGGGCCAAACATAAACTATGAACGACGACATCGATCAAATAGCAGACGCTATCCACGAAGATCCAGACCTTACTGATGTTTCTCTTATGAGGACTCGCAAGCATCTCAAAGAATCTGGATTCGACACGGCAGGATATGAGATCGAAGACACCGATGAGGCTCCTCTGGCCACAAAAGCCCGCCGAGCTATGGCTGGAGGGGACGCCCTACTAAAAACAGGAAGGGCAGGTCGTGCTGAATTAAAAAGGACCCTAGAGCGGATCAGAACATCGAAGTGGCGTGAAGAGCAAGAGATGGAACGTCTGCGGCAGATGCAAGCTCGCCAAGCTGAAGGTAGACGTGCTATGGTCTTCCCTATTTTCTATATGCCTTTGGAAAGGGGCGGGAAGATCATAAAAGGCAAATGGACAGAGATGGATACATTAGAAAGAGTGCACCCATCTCACATAGCGAAGATTAGAAAAATAGTATTAGCAAACCAACCATCAGCGAAAGAGCATGTGGCATATACTGATGTGTACACCATCGATCTGACCAGCAAGAAACTAAAAGACTATAAATCATATATCAAAACAATAAAAATGGTAAATGATCAGATCGACAGATGGAGAAGTGCCAATAGGTCGCCTATCGAAGGTCCACATATCAACATCGGTAATGCCCGATGGGGCTTAAAATCTGAGTTTGTAGACGATCTAGCTACAGTATTTGGGAAAGGAAGCTACTTCCGAAAACTGCTAGTGAAGAGATATAAAAGACTAATGGAGCTGACAGCCGCTAAGAAAGCTAGAGCTGCTGAAGGTGACGTAGAAGAACTTAGCATCTAGATTATAACATTTCACGATGAATATTACGCACTCTAATCTCGAATATAGCTGCACAAGCAATAAAGTCTAGCATACTTGCATCCGCTTCATCGAAGGTACGCTGACCAGCTTTCAGCTTGTTTTTCAGATCTACAATGCGGGAGGAGCATGCTCTAAGCTCCTCCCACATCTGATCGGCTTCAGCTTGGGCCCGCGTAGCGATGATCGGAAGTCCCTGATCATCGCTCATGATTACAAGACCGTAAAGTCTGTGATTTCACGGTTGGTAACATGGGTCCGGTACTTCAGGTCTTCCTCCAACTTAGTCTCGATCAAGTTGGTGAAAGTATCCTCGCCCAACGCTTTCTTCAGCAGATCGCTCTTCTCTGCTGCCTTGATAGCGGAGTAGAGGTCATGTGGTAGAGCTGGGATGTTGAGCTGCTCTCGCTCCATCGCAGTCAACTCGTAGATGTCATGATCTACCGAGTCGGGAAGCGTCGATTTGCTGTGGATCCCGTGGATCCCAGCCTGCAACATTGCTGAGAAAGCTAGGTACGGGTTACATGCTGGGTCAGGGAAGCGCAGTTCGATACGCGTCGCCTGTTCTTTTCCGGGCTTGTAAGTTGGGATGCGCACCAGGGCAGATCTGTTACGAGCAGACCAGGCGACGTATACCGGAGCCTCGTAGCCTGGTACCAGGCGCTTGTAACTGTTGAAGCTCTGGTTAGTAACCAGACAGATCTCTTGTGCGTGGGTCAGTACCCCTGCGAGGAATGCCTGTGCGGTCTGCGATAGGCACGATGGGCCGTTCTTTTCGAAGAACATATTCTGCCCTTCTTGCCCGGCGAGAGAGAGGTGCGTGTGCATCCCGCTGCCGTTCTGATCTGCGAGTGGCTTCGGCATAAACGTCGCGTGGACGCCAGCACGATGTGCAATCTCCTTGACCACCCACTTATAGGTCATGAGATTATCAGCCATCGTCAGAGCGTCAGAGAATCGGAGGTCGATCTCGTGTTGGCTCGGACCAACCTCGTGATGCGAGTATTCGACTTCGATGCCCATCGCTTCAAGAGCGGTGATGGTGATTTCACGAAGACTGTCACCATTGTCGATCGGGTTGAGGTCGAAGTAGCCGGCGTTATCTAGTAGCTCGGTGCTACCGGCTTTTTTGAAGTAGTAGAACTCGGCCTCAGGGCCGACGTTCATTGTCGTGATTCCCATTAGCGTCAGATCGTTTAGATTCCTCTTCAGAATCTGGCGCGGATCGTTTGCGTATGGAGTACCATCCGGATTGTAGATGTCTGCGAACATCCGGATCGACGCTTTACCGCCGATAAGAAACGGGATAAGCTGAGCAGTGGTTGGGTCTGGCTTCGCCACCATGTCGCTTTCATTGATCCTGGTGTATCCTTGGATCGAAGAGCCGTCGAAGCCCATACCTTCTTCGAAGGCGTTTGAAAGCTCGCGCGGTGTGATCGAGAAGGACTTCAGGAAACCGAGTATGTCGGTGAACCAGATCCTGATAGATCTGATATTGTTCTGTTCGACATACTCGACCACCTCGTCGGCGGTGGTCAGATTGAGTGGACCATTACTGGGATCGATGCCCCATTTGGTCGTCTCACCTTGGTTGGTTAGGATATCTGTTGCCAACATCTACCTTTCTCTCCTAAGTGTTCGGTACCGTACCAGTCGGTTACATACGTCTTATTGGCTGTACCAGTCTACAGTTCTCTTCAGACCGTCGTAGAAGTTCATCTGGGCCTTCCACTGAAGCTCTGTCTCTGCTTTGTTCGGCATAATCGCATAGCGGAAGTCATGACCAGCTCGATCTTCTACAAACTCGATCGACTCTTCGAAATCTACGCCCATGATCTCGCAGAGTAGAGCAAGGATCTTTAGGTTGGACATCTCTTGGCGTGCACCGATATTGTACACTTCTCCAAGTTTACCATACTCTATCGCTTGGAGAATAGCTCGGCAGTGATCATCTACATAGATCCAATCGCGCACGTTCTCACCAGTGCCGTACACTGGAATCTTCTCGCCGTTTTGGATTCTCTTGATCGCTAATGGGATAAGTTTTTCATGATATTGTCTCGGCCCATAATTATTGCTACATCTGGTAATCACCACTGGTGACCCATAGGTTTTATAGTAAGATAGAGCTATGAAGTCTGCTGCAACCTTACTCGCTGAATAAGGGCTGCTAGGTTTTATCTCAGAATTTTCGTAGAAGAAACCGGTCTTAGTCGAGCCGTATACTTCGTCTGTGCTAATTTGGACATATTTGGTAACTTCACCGTCATAATAGTTTCTCTGCATGTGATTTAGCAGATTGTGAGTCCCCATAATATTCGTTTCTAAGAATAATCTGGGATTCACGATACTTCGATCGACGTGCGTTTCCGCTGCGAAGTTTATTATGATGTCTGGCCTAGCCTGCTCCATTATATGGCTCAGACCGTCACAGATGCCCCAGTACTCAAATTCGAATCTGTCACTACTAAAGACTTCTTTCACGTTATTGACATCTCCCCCAGTGCGGAGATTGTCAATACAGAAAACGAAGGCGTCTTCTTGCTCCTTCAGGAGCATGTGGATGAAGTTAGAGCCGATGAAACCACATCCACCTGTTATCAGGTATCGCATGTGGTTTAGATACTGACGGTTACTTGGTGGCCAGTTTCTTCATTATTTTAGGTAATATCTTGTTTTGGAATACATGGCCTGGAATTGGTTTATCACTACCAGGGTCAAACACTAATATCTTCCCACCAGTTTTATTGGCCAATCTAGTGGCCTGAGCGAATCGTCTAGGAACACTCAATCTAGCATTTGGGTCTATATCAACTAAGTCCCCATCTGGCTTCTCAACAACAAAGCTATACCACATATTCTGAGATTGCTCAATCGTTTGCGGTGCTTTAGTTTGAGGGGCTTCTCCTCCACCTATACCCAAACCAGCAGCAATACCGCCGCCAACTAGAGCTGCCCCAACACCGAGCTTCTTCCAATCCACTTCACTGAAAACGTCTGGGTCTTCAGTGATGAGAAGAGCTATAATATCAGGCTGGGAAAGAGCGGAATCCCTTGCGATTCGGGATCTGGCCATATTCCACACCGTTGAAGTCCATAAAGAACACTTCACCCAAGCCGCTAATACCTGATAGCGTCATATCGAGAAGATCTTTTAGAATCATCACTCTGGTATCGGTGCGTGGGAGAGGATCCTGGCCTCTAGCCAGATCACCGCCTCGCGGGATCTCTTCGATAAGATCAGTGACCTCACCAGGAATTGTACCGCTGTGAATCTCAGCCGGCTGTGTGAGGCGATCTACTGGCGGCTCGTTCACTCCATCCGTAATGAAAAATCCAACGATAGTGAATCTACCGGGGGACTGAGCGATCTGATGGGTAAAAGCGACTGGCTCCGCGACGACCAACGAGGTTTCGGCAGCTAGACGGCTTTCGATGACGAACTGCACCTTTTCAAAGTGCCGAATCATCTCCCACCTTCTGCCATTGGCTAGGTCGGGTACGAACTTTACGAACGCCCGGAACGGGATATGTAGCTCCTCGTTCGGCCCACCAATGTGCGGTTGAAACGGATGAAGTGTGTGAAGTGTCATAATTTATATTTGCTATGGTTCACGTCTTTCTGGTCCTTCATATTCAGGGTCATCTTCCCCTCGGATCTGGACATTTTTAGGTGGCCGTTGCGCTATTTCTAATGAGAAGTCTTTTATACACTGTCTAGCATCGCTGACAGCTTTTATTAGGCGACCAAGTTCTCGCAACTTCTTTACTGCATCTTCTTTCTTGTATGCAGATTTATAACCAGAAACGCGAGAAGAGTATACATCGCTAGTAAATCCAACAAATCTTTCTGCTTGCTTTATAAATCCACCTAGATGAGCTTTCAATCCACTAACCTGATTATCTATCATATGGCGGAGCTTTTCTACTTCGACGTCGGTCCCTACCTCTTTCCCTGGCTCGACCGGCGATTCATTTAGGACACATGGATCTTCAGTGATAAGATCGGCAATCGACTGAATGTCCCAGTTTCGTTTTTTCATGGGTTATTTTTGATGGTAGCGGGGGTGGGATTTGAACCCACGACCTTCAGCTTATGAGGCTGCTGAGCTACCAGACTGCTCCACCCCGCTACAGATATATATGCAGAAAGCCACCCCCGCCGTAGGCGAGCGTGGCTTTTCTTAGGTGTAAGTGGAACCAGTCTGTTGAAGGCTGGCTTACTTGACGTCCCGCAGATCCTGGTGCAGATCGTCTTCCACAAACGCGTCTGCCTTCTCCAGGAACACGTCCCGGATACCTGGCATACGGATTGGGAAATTGAGTCCGCTGATACCTTCGGCTGCTTCTTCGAAGGTAGTGACCGGGCGCAGTTCGCGCACGACCGGCAGACCGGCACGATCCGCGTCGAGAGCCGTGGTGACGAGCAACCCTGCGGTGCTCCCATCGCGAGTCTCTGTGACTAGGACTTCTTCGCTAGGAACTGACATGATCAGCGTGCTGATGTCGCCAGTCAACTGTAGAACAGAAGTATGGCGCAGATCCTGGCGATAGCTCCTAACCCTGCGGTGAACTCTGATATCAGTGTTCGCTGGTTGTGAGGCCATCTGTAACTCCCTTTTGTATTGGTACGTACCATCACATGTGACAAATTATATTTGCTAAAAGTGTCACTCTTTCAATATCCCTAGGAGGATCAAACTTAGAATATGCGATTGAGATTACTGTTCGAAGGGAATGGGGAACGCTTGGATTGGCCCGAGGGCGAAGCGGGTAAGGAATTCGAGACTCAATCTGAAAGGGAGATGCTAGCGGCGCACGAAAAAGAATGGGAGGAGAAGATGAAACGGTTCCGGGAAGAAGAGCGCCGAAGGAAAATCAAGAATAAGAAGAGGCGAGAAAAACGCGCCGCTAAAGCTAAATTACGACCAAAGCCCAAACCGAAGGGTCGTACACAGTACGGTAACCCAAAATATAATGATGCTGTAGATCATGTGGAAGCACTGCGTAAAGAAGGAGAATCATTCTCGAACGCAGTAGGTAAAGCAGCTCGCCAGAGAGGGTATACCTTCAGGGTGCTGCAAAAAGAAATGACTCGGAGAGCTGCTGAGAAACGAGCCGCTAGACGGCAGTCAGGCTCTTAGCGAAGTATCGTAGGACATAGGGTTTTTCGGGTTTTATGCCCGGTTCCGGGAACCGAAAACCGAAAAAGGCAATGTAACAATCTTCATCGCCATGGTCATCAACCCACGTGTGGAGAATAATACCACATTCAGGAGCAGGACCGTCGCCGCCATCATAAGTGACTTTATCACCTGGCTTGAATCTCATCCGATCTTGGGCAGCGTAATTCCAGTTTGTCCTTGATACTTGCCCTTCTTGTCACGATAGGTGACATCACACCTCTCGCCTCCAAGGAACAGCACCTGGGCGATGCCCTCGTTGGCGTAGATCTTCGCCGGGAGCGGCGTCGTGTTGCTGATCTCGATCGTGATGTAGCCTTCCCATCCAGCTTCAAGCGGAGTGAAGTTGGTCACGATTCCGCAGCGGGCGTACGTGCTCTTGCCGAGGACGATGCCAGTGATATTGTCTGGCATACGAAAGTACTCAACACTTCTAGCAAGAGCAAAAGAGTTGGGCGGGATGATTGCTACATTGTTCATTTGCGGATCAACGACCTGTGAGTCCACATCGCTCACATCGACATCTACAAATGACTTGGGGTTGAAATTTTTCGGGTCAACTAACACAGAGTGAACGTCAGTGAAGATTTTGAATTCGCTGCTCACTCGGATGTCGTAACCATAGCTTGACAGACCGTACGAGATCACACCTTCTCGTTTCTGCCCTTCCACGAACGGACTTATCATCCCCTTTTGGGCCAGAGCGCTTATCGCATTATCAGGGAGAAGACCCATTAGAGTTTCTGTCTGTTCGGTGTCAAACATTTCTCTTCCCCATTCTAGCATGACGCCATCTAGATCTTCAGACACTAGTCTATAATCACTTGCTTAGTAGACTTGGCCTGCTCAATTAACGATTGAGCGACCGGGCGCGTTACGTTTTCTAATACAGGCTGCCAACCATCAGCATATTCTGCTTCGATTCTGAACAGCCCAGAAGCATCACCCATAGGCACTACCCGGGTCATACCAGTAGATCTCTTCAACTTGGCAATGATAGGAAACATGTCCATGCTACTTGTCCTTTGCGAATGGTATAGACAAAGGGAGCAACCCTAGAAGGAGCCAAAACTGGCTAATGTTTGCAACTGATATGCACACAGCGATGCTGACAAAGATGCCAACAGTTACAAACGCCCAGGCGATCCAGAAGTCTTTACCTTCAAACATCGCTCACCTCAATCGTACGCTTTGAGACCGCAACCCTCTTCCATTTGAGCCGCCCGCAGTCCTCTGTTTTCGGTCTTTAGCTTCTCAATCTGCTTCTTGAGCTTCGTGATTTTCTCGGAGTCGTATGGCATCGACGCGTGCTCTGCTACCCACTCGCCATGCCCATCCACTTCAGAGCGATCGAAGTCTTGGAACATGTTGGGGTATTTCTCTACCAAGGTCTGAGCAACCTGGTCGAACACCATCCGGATCTCTTCTTCGGCGTGGCGAGAAGTGCGAATCTGAATCAGGTGACGAGCGGCTCGCAAGTTCATGGTCCACATGATAGCAGTACCGAGCCCAATCGGAGCTACGCGGCGGAACGCTGAGGTGAGCTTCTTCTTCAGACCGAAATTCTTGATATCTTCGATACCATAGATCTCAGCCAGCTTCTTCTGGACTTCTTCGAGGTAGATGACCGTATTCAGCATCAAGCTGCGGCCTTCTCCCTTCTCATTGTCGTGTTTGTCGATGATCTGCGGAACCCAAAACGATAGGTCAGTGAGACGGACGTATCGTAGCGACTCTTGTGACATCGCAGTACCGGCCCGATGTCGCACCAGCTCGTGCGTGAAGACGCGGCTGACATTCCAGAAGATGAAAGAGACGTTGGCGTGTTCCACCACACTGCCATGCCCTACTTTGTTGATATTTCCGATATATTGTTCGTTATCGTTGCGGACTTTGGAGACGTTCGGGTTGAGCCCAGGGGCAAAAGACTTGTAGCAGAGCTTTCCGCCGATAGTGACGAGCTGTTCCGCCCCGGAGGGCGCATTCAACTCAAATTCTGGGGCTCCGATGTCTTCCAGGTATGCTTCCAGCCCTTCCCGTTCGATATCACTAGCTGCTACGAAAGCGACTTTGGGTTCTTTAATCTGCATTATAGCTCCGGGGTGGGTGTTCTTCTACTTCTACCTCCCAGTCATCCCGTTCGTTAGCGAGATCAACCAGGCGTTCAAGCTCATCAGATACGATGTGCTCTTTCACCCACTTGCGTTCTTCTGAGTTCCACCAGAACTTCTCTTCCTTCAGCTTTTCCTTGTGGTCGATGGAGTATTTACCCCACGCCTTGATTTGGAAAGTAGGCTCCAGAGAACGTTCATATGCCGCATTCAAATTGTGGAACGATGCAATTTCGCAGACCTTCTGAGCATCAACCATGGCGCGGTGCCAGCTCGTCACAGGCAGGCCATAGTCAACAGCCAAGTGCATCAGCCTGCTCGACCTATACTTTCCTATGATATCTTCATGGGGTAGGTCGAACTTAGAACACATCCAGTTCCACCTTTTTACCTCTGGCCAATGCTCCATCATAAATTCAAAATCGAATGTAGCACGATGGGCTAGGACATATTGAGGGTCATAGGCAGCTAACATTTCATATGGATCTATATCGGCGGTGTCGATCCCTAGCTTTGACATCTCTTCTGGGATTTTATGAATCTTGGCTACTTCTGGATTCCATCTGTTCACATCGAACAGGGTACTATATGCGAATAATGGTGAGCTAGGATCTCTAGTATCACAAACCCAAAGAGCGAGTTCTACTATCTCGTCTTTCTTTGGATCTAGCCCGGTGGTTTCGGTATCAGTCCCTGCTATGATCATAATTCATCCGGGATCTTCTGGACCAGATTGGAAGGAAACCAAATCACCTTGTCGTCGTGAAACTTGATCCTATAGTGTTTGTGATCTCTATCTATTACCACCCCTGGCTCTAGGTGGTATTTGTGGTCACGATGGATCAAGAACACCTCAGTGCCCTCTTCAAGCTCCGGGATCTCTTCTTTGAGAAACTGCTTGGTCTCCGATATTACGCTCTTTTCTATATCGGAGAACACTTCGCCCCAATAGAGGACTAAGCAGTTAGAACACTCCACTGGCATGAACCCAACGTCATGCCAGCCTTCAGAGATCAGGACGTTGAGCTTCCCACACTTTGGGCAAGCCGCCTCAATCCGCATCGTGAAGCTGTACTTTATCAGCTTCCTTGATTGCCTTTTCTGCTACGGCAGCCAAGTCCAGCCGCTTTTGCTCAGCTTTCTCTCGTTCTTCCTTCTCATAATCCTTCACGATGCCGATTGCCTGGTCGAGCGTGACATCAAAGCGGAATTTGGTATCTCTTAGAGCCTTGACTGTGTCCCAGTCAACATTGCATCCCACCTTTAGGGGCGTGGGCATGTGCAGCTTGAAAAGCTCGGCCATCCCCTTGTGATGGCCGGTCGCGACATTGGGTTTCCGCATGTGTTGGTCAAGTCGAATCCATCGTGGCGGGAACTGTTTCATGCCTACAAGCATGTTTACTAGTTCCTCACGCGAGCGCGTGTATGCGCCCAGAACATAACGTATCTCGTACATGTTCATAGCACGTAGGAATTCATAGAGCGCCTTGATTTCGTTCCGCGTCTCTACCTGGGTGCGACCACCCGTGAGCAGGACGTCTACCCCATCACATACGCTAAAATCTTGGCCTGCGATTCGGAGCTTGTCCATCGCAAAATGGCTACCCTTTGGGAAATCAAGAGCTGCGATGATGTGATACTGGCCGCTCTTTGCGGCTCTGTTCGCCATGAGGGGCGCAACGTGCTGTGGGCCGACCACGACAGCGGGGCATCGGTGCTTCTGAGCCCAATCTGCTGCTGTGATTGGGTTTACATTAGATTCGAGAACATTTATCTCGAAGCGGCTAGTGATCGTGTAAAGTTCCATAGCTTCAATTTATCCTGTTCGTGGGCCACCGAAAACCACTGTATCGGGTCCAGTTCTACTTCACCATTATCTATCTGTAGGATGTGTTCCGTAAGATCATGCCAATTCTTGAAAAATACCTGCTCCCAGTTGTAGGGTTTCGCGAATTGTTCAAGGCCCCATGTAGACGGTACTCCGTCTGGCGCATGGAAAAACACTGGCTTGTTGCTCTTCCTCATATGCTGGATTTCATCGATAGTGCCCCAAGTAAATGTGGTCTTGGGGAGATGGCAGATGATAAACTCAGCTGCGCTGACGGCCGCCATGCATACAGCTCTGAGTTCTGCTAGAGCGTCAAAGACGTATTCTTGCCTAGCAATCTCGCCACTGTAGAGGTGCTCATAGTACAAGCGTGGGTTGACTTTAGTTTTATCAGTCATCCACTCCGCTTTCACTAGCGGATCGTAGACCGTAATCCCTAAGGGGACTAGGAGGCTTGAGGTGATCTGGTTACGCCAACTGTCGGCGTTTTCGTCGTTGTCAACCGGGCCGGCAAGATAACAACGAGTCCCCTTTAATAGTTTCATAGGGGATCAGATACAGACGTGGTATTAGATCAAGCTGATTTGGTTTCAAGGAGAGCTTCTACTCTGCGCAGACTCTCATTGTAGCCGGCTTCCTTGTTTAGAGCAAGGGCTTTGGCGTCTTCTGGTTTGTCTTTGTCTTTTTGGAGATAGTCGTGCACCTTGAAGGCGCTATCGATCTCTTCTAGTTCATATTCGTTGTTCCCGCCATGAGCGCCATGGGCAGTTTTTTGCTTGCGGCGTTGCGGGGATGATACTTTCTTCTTGGCCATTTGATCCTCCGCTATATATTTGAAAGAATATGATCTACAGCTTTTGTCTGGTCAAGCTGCTGGAACTTCTTCACGAACGGCCATTTATTGTAGGATGAACAGAAGACAAACTTGGCTCTCTCCACTTCCGTCATGGTATCTGCTGCGTGCATGTAATACTCGGCTTCTGTGCCAAACCTCTTCATCCGGTTGGCATCTTCGACGTCGGGGTTCTGGCCATAGTAATGCATTCGACCGTTCACGTCGGTCATATCACACCCGAAGATATAAATCTTATCATAGTTCATCCACAGCGCAGTTTGCATGTTGGCGAACGTAGTGGAACGACCAATATGATATCCCTTCAGAAGGTTCTTGGAGAATCCCTTACCTCCAAGATTCTTGATGAGAATCTGGTTCGGATGCCTGGCTCTCATAGATGACGGGTTGAGGATCGTTCCACGATAAGGATCCCAAATTTCCCTATTCCGGTTGTACTGGCTATAGTCACAAAATACCCAATAAGTGGAGGGCCACACCCTCTTATCGGGCTTATTGATAGACATAGTGTCTATGAGCGGATGGTTCTTTAGGCGACCAATCTCAGCCTGGAGAATAGAAGGACCACAAGCAACAATTACTAGTACCTTACCCTTTCCAACGTCCCTAAGGTTTCTAACCTTGTCAGTGTACTTGGAGAGAATATCGCGTTGCCGGTCTCTCAGTACTGATGAGGTACGTCGGCGTGGGTTAACCACCTCATGTTTACGGTGGCGTCGAATAATACGATCCGCTTTCTTTGTATTTGGACGTTCGTGAGCTGAGCGGGGAACAGGGGTTGACGGAACCGCCTGACGCTGTTTTAATTTATGCGCTGGCTTTGTCGCTCGGCTACGGACGGATATGACTCCGTTCCGCTTTGGGAGAGAAGGAGCAGTCCTGATAGTGATCGATTTGTTTACTCTTATTATCCCTGGCTTTGGGGATAAACGATATTTCGACATACGTTATGTTTGAGTACCCACTCCGAAAAGCTGCCGAAAAAAGAAGCTTGACAGCGGGCCGAGATCGTGCTTTAATTTTTGTGTGGCGCGGCGTCCAAAAGGCGCTGCCGATAATTGGACATAATACGGCACCTACGGCTTTCCTTATTCTTCTTACTATACAGATGCCTGAAGATCGTTGTGGTCAGGAGATTGAACACCGGAGCCCGACCGGGTTCAAATTTCAATCTTCCGTCCTTGATCTTCTCAAGCGTCAATACCAATGCCTCATGAGTCAGCTCTGCATGTTCGTCAGCATCTTTGGGATTAAAGTTGACAGCCACACCCTGGCAAATCTTGTAGATGCCAGCCGTCAGCTCCTCCCAAGATTTAGGATCTTCGTCCTTGAGCCACTTTGTCCAATGCTGCTCCAAAACCGAGCTGTCCACGTAGTAGTTGCTACGTTTTTTAGCTTTTGCCATATGAGATAGCTCCTAAGTAAGAGTCAAATACTGTAAATCGGGACTTCACAACCACAATCGCCAGAACGAAAGAGACAGGAGACTCCCATGGGAGGCCAACTCGCCAAGCTTTACCTTCGCGGCAATCTGATGTACACTACCGCGAAAGAACTCCCCCAGGAAGATAAAGACAAGGTCCAGCGGCTAATGATGCAGGCATGGTCCTGCCCGCTGATTCGCAACGGTCTGAGCGAATTCTGCATGGCTCTAGCTCGGACCATCGGTAACGAATACAGAGATTACGAAGCAGGCATGCAGGACGCCCATGTCACTTTTTGGCGGGCCGGGCTCATGGTGCTCTACCACGAGTCTAGAAAATGCCAACGGTGCGCTAAATCATACACCACAACATACGAGATACCCAGCTACTGTGTCCGCACGCTGAAGTATTGGTGTGATCAACCGAGGGGCGAGGGATCCAAAGGGGTGACAGGGAAACCACACGGCACCTGCAAACCCACAGTAATCAACACCAAATGGTTAGAGGACAACGACCTCAACAATTACGAGATCAGCCCTAAGGACCAGAAAGAAATCGACAAAGTGAGAAAGGGTGATCTGTTCAAGATCAAGGTCTGCCCTGAGTGCCTGATCGAAAAGAAGGTCCACATTGTCCACGCAGAGCAAGAGTGTCTGGGTGACCTGGATATCTCGTGGGAGCCCAAGCCCGAGATCGCCAGCGAGGTGACATTCACCTGCAATAACATCCGCAAGCATAAGGTCCCCAACTCGGACGGCGACATCCACCTGCCTCACACGTGGAAAGAGCAGCACGACGGAGATCCGGTGGAGTCGTCTTGTTCTCAGTGTGAGAAGATCATCAAGGGAGACTACATCAAGAGGAAGAAGTTCTTCCAGACCTACTTGTTCAACTATCTCAAGCAGATCCTCAAGGAAAACAAACCTCCGTCAATCAAGGAGGAATTGGAACTGAGCAGCCCTGCAGACGATGTCTTGATGGAGATGATCTGCGAGCTACTGACCGATGAGAAGAACAGGAAGAAGAACAAGGTAGAGCACAGCACGCTCTCTGAGGATCACAGCCACACGATCTTCTGTGAGACCGGTCTGATTCCTCAGAGGATGATCCTCCAGATCGCCGAACTCAAGGATGAGTTCGAGCCGATGGGAGTAAATGTAGCCACTAGCCACAATCAGATTCACATCACACCTCTGTTCAACTTGAACGACAGATTCTACGCCAAGATGATCACTCGTCTGAAGGTGAAGAAAGCGTTCGTGAAACACGTGAGTCTGGATGGTCCTGACGACGATTCCAACAACTTCCGCGACTTCTGTGAGTACAAGGCCAAGCCTGACATCACAGTCTACAGTGAGCAAATCATCGATGAGCTGGATCGGATTTCTGTCATCCGGTCCCGTCTCCCGGAGAACGCTCGCGAGGTGTTGGATTTGATCGTCCACACTCCGGATGCTTACTACAAAGAGTTCCGCACAGAACGCATCCACAAGAACCACGTGATGCAGTTCCTGGGAAAGAGCCAGAGAGAGGTAGAGGAAGCGTTCTCTGCTATCAAGTGCCATCTATTGGCAGAGGGCTTGACTCCGGACTTTTAGGATAGATCAGATGCCATCTGGTGGTCAGATCTGCGAGGGTATAGCGAATGACGTTCTCAAGCTATATCCTCATATCAAGCATAAGATAGATACTCCAATGCAGGAGCATCAGACGTATTTCCTAGACTTCTGGAACGGTAACCACATAATAGTGGTTACCTATAAGAAGGGAATGCCGTTTGGTGTTTCGGCTTGGACCGAAGGCGAAGAAAACGCGGACCTATTTAGTAATCAACCAGATGAGACATATGAGAAGACCAAAGAGGTCTTCAATAGGATCGTAGAACTAGTGAGTGGCCGACTCTCGACTAGTTTACAGGTTTAGCCTTATCATATCCGAAGGCTGTACCCGATGGAAGCGGCTGAGGTGCCATGTCGTTCTGGCTGTAGCCGTCCACGTTCTTGAACAGGTCGGGTGTCTGCTGAGCTTGGCTCGGATCTAGCACCCCGTCCTGGTTCTTCTCCAACGTCTCGATGATGAAGTCGATGATATCGGAGACCTTCTTCTTAGCTTCTTGCGGCATCTCGCTGCTGTTTACGCCGAAGGACCGTTGGAGGTCCTGCGCGTTCTTATGAAACGAGAAGCCAAGGAACTGGCGGTTAACGCCTAAGACGAAGAGGTTCCACCCGATCTGCACCATCCCGGTGGTTGGATCAATCTTCTCGGAAAATGGTGCGACTTCGATCTTATTGCGCATCTCTGGGATGAGAAGCGGTAGATCGTTGAGAGACGGCGGATAAACGTAAGTTTCTAGATCCTCGAAACCCTTATGCTTGAAGTATTCGAGGAGTCTCTTACGCCCATAGATTGTGCTGAGCTTCCTTTTCAGCTTGTCTACTAGGGCTTCGTCGGCTGCGCTGCTCATAGTTTAGGTTTGATGTAGATATGTTATGAAATGCCTACATCTCCTACTGCTGGTCACCGTCTGCGGCTGTCATACTGCAGATATTCAAGAGAAACCAGTCCTAGATGATGAGTATTATCGGAAGAGAGCAGAGATTCTATGGACCCTTCCGGAAGAAAAAGCAGCAAAGCCACTGATGAAACTCATCGCAAAGCAGATGGTCATGGAAGACCATTATATTACCTATGTCCATCCTGATCTCCACGAAGATTATCGAGAAAGATGTAAAGCAATAAGAGACAGGGGAGTCAAGAAAATAGAAGAGATAGTATATAGATATCGCCATTTCCAGACCGACTCTAAGACCTTCTACGAAGAAATGAAAGACCACCTGGGCCGATTCTTCGTAGAGTATATCGAGACCGCAGTCCCCGATGCTGGCAATCTGTCCACGTCGGTCATAAAGCGAGATATATCCGAAATATCTCGCCACTTGGGTGAGATCCAGAAGCTCACCCAGCAGCCCTAGTTACTATTGATTTTACTGTATCCGTCTTCCATAGTGAGCGTGATCTCTCTTGGAAATGCGGATTTGAGAGTCGTCTTGTGGCTCATTACGAATATCGTGCTTGGTTTCTTGTCGTTTGACGATAGGCGCATGACCGCCTCTACAAAAGCCGGGACGCCATCGTCGTCTAGCTCTTTGTCTACCTCATCCATAATCATGATGTTGCACTGTTGGCCATAGATAGAAATCATGAGATCATACACAGCGAACATCACTGCAACGTCAATTCTACATTGCTGCCCACCAGAACATTCAGAATAGTCCCATGTGGTAGAATCTAGGCCAAGGGTGTTGGTGAATTTGAGGTCGATCGCAAGATCGAACACATCTCCATGGTACTTGATTCTCTTGTTTAAGTATGGGATCCTATCAGCTAGCAACATCTTCTTGATCCTACGCCTGTCACCATAGGCTTTCTTCATATAATCTAAATGCCTGATTATGGTGTTCATATTGTCGATTTTGCGTTGGTTTTCTACTCTACGAGCTTTCGATCTCAAACTTTCAGCTTCTAGAGTCCTTACTACTTCATCGTATGGGTTCTCTTCTTTGCGGATGTCCCAAAGGGTCCGCTTGTTTTCTTCTATTCTACGTAGGTATCCTTCTCTACGCTCGACTAGGAGATCTATCTGCTCTAGGGTGAAATCGGGCTTGTTCTGCTCAAGAACGGTCATCGCCTTTTCGATTTGTTTGGCGAACTTCTTCACTTCGACAGCTTTTTTCTCAAGAGCTTCCGCTTTCTCTTGTTGCTCAGATTTCATACGATCAACTTCTTTGTTGAATTCGATCGCTTCTTCTATGGAACAGGTAGGTGGCTCAAACCCGATAAACTGCTCATGGGCTTCGTGAGCACGGTCCATATCAGTCTGTGTCACGTGAATCTTCTCTTCAATCGGGACTAAGGCAGCTTTGTGTCTTGCTATCCCCTCTTGTAGGGGATAGCATTTCTCATCTACGTGCCCATGTTGAATCTCTTGTTCGCAATTGGGACAGATCTTGTGTTTGAGTTTCGATTCCCAAGCAGCTACGTCAGATTCTACTCTGCGGATGTCCCGCTCAATACTATTCTTTGCTGTATCTAGTTTTCGAAGCTCTTTCGCACACTCCATCTCGTGCGCATTGATAGCATCGATTTCTTCGATTGTTGCAATCCCTTCTTTGAGCTTGTCTAAGTCGATGTACTCGTATAAGAGGAGATGCTTACGAGCAGCTTCCTCGCCAGCTTTGAGACGAGTTACCTCTAATTGAGCATCACGGCGCTGTTTCTGTATGATCAGCAATCTGGACTGGACCTTGTCGATAGCAGCCCACTTTTTCTGATATTCTTCTCTATCAACATCCTTGATTCTGGTGGCTTTTTCCTTCAGCTGATCGTTTTCTACATGGATCTTCGTCTTGCGAGTTTTTCGGGTTACCTCAAAATTCTCACCAGACTCTTTGCTTGATATTATCTGTTGTTCAATTCTATCTTGATCTCTTTCAAATCCTTCATCTACTGCATTGAGCGTTGCCAGCTTGTCTTGTTTTTCTTTCATCAGGCCGGCTGCTACACCAGAACGCACGTTGAGGACATGCATCATCAACATGCGCTCAATGGCCTCTTTCCTCTTCTTGTCGGTGAGCTTGAGCAGGGAAGCGCCCTTCTGACCGAACAGAATAGAGGAGATGAAGATGTCATAGTCGAGGTTGAATTTGTTGGTGATAAACTGCTGCGCAGCATCATTAGTAGATCTTGTTTTCTCGTCCCCGTCCATATAGATTAGCAAATCATTGTGACCTGCCATCTTGCGGGTGCGCTTAATTATCCAACCATCTTTAGTCCTAATTTGGACCAAAGTGCTATGTCCTCTTTCCCAGTTGACTACGCGATCTGCTGGGCGCGGGTTGTTGATCGTGCGACCAAACAAACACCAAACTATAGCATCGGCGAAAGCTGTCGTCTTCCCGACGCCGTTCTTTCCCGTGATAAGCACCGGGCCAAGGTTGTCCAAAGGAATGGTGATGCAATCCCCGAACCCCTTGTAGTTCTGAATAGTAATATCAGAGATATGCAGCTTCGCCGTCATCTAGGATCGCCTGGCTTTTCTTGACTATGACTTTGTTCAACTCTTTCAACACCGATTTGCTTATACCGACTGGCTTGTCGTGGTCGTAATATAAGCTGACAAGAGAAAATTCGTCAGCCACATCTATGGTGCCGATTTTCTCTTCGTCTATCTGTACGTCTTCTTCTTGGAGCTTCATCCGCGCGACCGAGACCGCACCGCCCTCGATCAGTCGTGCCTTGATTTTCTCGTATTCATCGTCTGTCTGATTCTGGCCAAGATGCAGTCTGACCTTGGCGTTTTCCGGCACAGTTTTGTCAAGGTCATCGTCTCCGATTGTGATAAAGTCGATCGCTGGAGTTTCGTCCAACAACAAACCTGCATCACGTATGTTGACGAATTCGTGGTCTCTTGTTTCTAGATCATACACGAAGAAACCGTGTTCCATCAGCCCTTCGTCGAAGTTGAATGGTATCGGGCTTCCTGGGTACCACATATTGGTGCCAACTTGCTGGTGGCAGTGGAAGTGCCCTGAGTAAATGCGATCGAACTTGGAGTTAGCGAAGCTCACCAAGCTCCAGTGTTTACAAAGGAAACACATATTGATCGTAGCATCATGCGTGCCGATGTGAGTAAGGAGAACGTCTCCTTCTTGGTGATGCTCTTCTATTGTTCGAAGAGCTTTCATGAACACCTTCTCATAGTGGATAAACGGCAATATCCAGAAACGGTGTCCATAGATTTCTACTATGCCAATCTCCCCAACGAGAGTGGCATAGTCACCAACAAACTTGAGTGAGTTCGAATCCCACGAGTTCTTGAGGAACATGTCGTGGTTGCCTGGGAATATCACCCAGTCTTGGCCATATTCTTGTTTTGCTTCTCGGAGAAAGTCGATTGCAGCATTCCCGACCTCGATGTTGATACTTACTCGATCGTGGAAGAGATCCCCTGCTATAACTACTACATCTATCTCATGCTCCAACGCGTATTCACGCATTGCTCTCAAGGCCCACACACAGTCACGTAGGCGTCCTTGACGTCCCAGATGGACGTCAGCAGTAATGATTATCTTCATAGTGGTTACCTGCCTATCAAATACGACATGCGAACCCGTATGTGAGAACTATGAAGAAAATAGCAAACCCCGGCGCGGTTATTGATCACCACTTTCCCTTCGATGAGTACAGGGACGGCCAGAAAGAGGCTATCGAAGCCTTCTTGGGTGCATACCAGTCCGGAAAGAACCATATCGTGTTCGAAGGCCCGTGTGGGTCTGGAAAATCGGTCATTGCCTATACTCTTGCTCAGTTCTTTGATAGAGTTTTTTGGGTATGTCCTCAGAAGTTCCTCCAAGATCAGGTCATTGGAGACTTTGAACAATATGGTGATACCATTGACCTAAAGGGAAGATCCAACTATCCGTGCACGTTCTGGGACACCGTGCACAACAAGCTCCCAGATGAAGACGCCAGAAAGGTCCTCATGAGGGCCAAGAAAGACCCAACAGCGACGTGGGTCGTCCAGCACGCAGATATCAAGATGGAATGCTCAGGCGGCATCTGCCGTCTTCGGGACGACGCCACCGGATGCGCCGAATGCTTCCCAAGCGGCTTTGAGAGAAAGCTAGGCGTCGTCGCTCCCTCTCATTGCCCATATTGGGCCAGGACTAGAGAAGCCCAACAAGCCAAAATCTGCTTGATGAACTTCAAGTCTTTCTTGTTCCAAACTTCTATCTCAGAACGCTTCCCAAAACGTGACCTTCTCATCATCGACGAATGCCACGGTATTGAGTCAGAGATTCTAGACTTCGTTTCCGTCAACGTTGAGGATATGCCTTTCAAGCACCGTGGGATCTCAATCCCACGACAAAGTAACATCCAAGGTTACAAGAAGGTCTTCCATGATGTCAACCTCCCGGAAATCCTAGAAGACATGGCTACCATGGCCAAGTACGCAGGGAATTTCAGGGAAGAGGATGAGTGGCTAGATCTTCGAAGGAAGATCCTCAACTTCCTATCGGAAGCAACCAACGAGACGTGGGTATTCGACCACAAAACCAGAGGACCTTTCAATAAGGTCCAGTTCAAACCGATCTTCGTGGATGACTTCGCTCCAGAGTACCTATTCAAGCATGCAGAGTACACGCTCATGATGAGCGCTACGGTGCTTTCACCACAGCACATCTACGGTGCTCTTGGTCTTGAGCAAGAAGAGGTGTACACGTATCGCATGAAGAACCGCTTCCCGGTCAAGAACAGGCCGATCTACTTCATGCCTTCTGGTTCTCTCAACTACAGAAGCAAGAGAGCGACATACCCCAAGCTGATCAAGGATGTAGACTCAATCGTCTCATCCTACCCAAGACAGCGCGGTATGATCCACACTCACAATTTCGAAATCTCAGAGCTTCTCGTCAACGAATGTGCCGCGTCGCGAAGGATGCTCTTTCAGAAGAACTTCAAGACCAAGAAGCACATGTTGGCAGCGCACGCTGAGAAAGACGACTCGATCATCGTCGCACCTGCTATGCACGAAGGACTAGACCTGAAAGACGACTTAGCTCGCTTCCAGATCATCTGCAAAGTTCCGTACCCCAACTTCCACGAGAACGAGCAGATGAAGATGCGGATGGACCTGGACGACATGTATTATCTCTGGCTCACAGCGCTGAAGCTTGCTCAAAGCACGGGTCGCGTGGTGAGAAGCGAGACAGACTACGCGGACACCTACGTCTTGGACGAAGAATTCCGCAAGTTCTTCAATCGGTCCAAGAAGCTCCTCCCCGGCTGGATGAAAGAAGCCGTCAACTGGGGTTAGGGGCCGACCGCCATGCAGTCAATCCAAGCGCTCAGCGGAATCGCTGTACCAAAGTCTTGAACAGCAATACCCATATTGATAATGTCGGCCATGTTCGCAAACCCGCCGAGAGCCAGATTCACATTTAGAATCTGGAAGTCCCCTGGGTTCAGAGGGTGTGCAGCTGGATATCTAGCCGTAGCTGGCCACGGTATTTGGATAGTCTTGGTATTGAATCCACTGTCTGTGAATTGAATCTCAAAGAAGTCTGCTGGTCCGAACTCTCCTGGGTCGAACTCTTTCGCAATCAAGATGTCGATTGAGTTTACGCTGGAGAAGTCCCAAGGGGCCGCTCCAAAGCCGCTCAGATTGCCACCGTTGACTACAAGACCAAACGGGATGATCTGGGTGATCTCGAAAGCGCCGGCACCTTCCGCTTGATTCGTAGATTCGATGACCGTTCCCAACGGGAACCGGACGTCGAACCAGGTGCCGATGTTGTCGAAGTTCTCGATGCACGTCGCAACCGGCGGAATGACCGGAGATTGCGGGATTGTAGCCTCTACGGTGTTAGATAGACCTGGTGGGCACTCTAGCAATAGCTGTACGGTGACTGTACTTCCTGGTGGAATTGGGATCCCAAGGACCATTTGAATAGTATTATCGTCCTGGACGTCAAAATCGCCCCCGTCCATACCATCAAACAGAACACCAGTAACGATCGAGTCACCATCGAATGTGAAGTGTTCACCGACAATTTCGACGTTGCCATTTGTATCAATAGTAACAGTGAAGATTTCAGCAGTTTGCTTTTCTTCCACTTCCGGTGGGATCGGAGATATCGGTGGGCTTACGCCACCACCCGTTTCTGCGATTGCTTCTCCGCCATCTTCTCCCGCGATCTCTTTCCCGCCTCCGCCGCCTGTGATCTCTGGTGGGAACGGCTGTTGTGGCGTACCAGAGCCAGAACCGGCTGTGTCGCCAGGACCTGAACCGGCTGTATCGCCAGGACCCGACCCCGACGCTGGTGGAACACCAGGGAACGAGCTTATCGGTGGAATCGGCGGGATAGCCGGCGTCAACGTAGTGGTCATAGTGTAACCCTGGCAGCAGTCAACACCTTCGGTGTTCACCACAATCTCTGCCATGATTTCGCATTCGTCGTCGGTCGCTTCGATGTTGAACTCTACCGAAGATGGTAGACTGGTAACAGTCTGAATCGGCTGATCGATTCCACAATCGCCAGTTAGAACTACTTGGATCGTAATTGGGCAATCTGCTACTACAAAATCGCTTGTGCCGCAGATAGGAGATTTAGTAAGTTCTACTGAATATGTCGTACCAGTTACTGTAAGCTCTTGCATGAACCGGTTTGGACACCCACGAATCACACCTTCTATAGAGGTGGTTGCTATTTCTCCGCTTTCTAACCCGGTAGTATCAAGAGGATCTAGTAGAAAACCACCACCTTGCAAGTCGAACTCGATTGGGTCAACACACTCGCACTCAGCTTCTGGTGGGAAGAATGGGGGAGCGCTCGGAACGCCCTCGATTTCACACACATCCCCAAGGTTCGGACAGAAAAAGAAGTCATCCGCACAGCACATTTCTGGCGGTTTTGGGTTCGGGAAGATCTGGAACGGGTACCTCTCTTCAAGGCATGCGTACCAATCGAAGTTGTACTGGAAGTATCTGCGAGGATCGATGCAATCTTTGGTTGGTGTCCATAGTGGTAAAATCAGTAAGGGTTTTTCTTCTACTGGTTGGAAGATGAAGGTGCCGATATCTTTGCAATCTCTAGTGGAGATCTCCACCGACACCAGGCTCATCTCTTGGATATCGCCTGTTGGGAACTGAGAGGACGATGGCACCAGATTGGTGGCGCATACAGTTTGGAACATTTCGTCTGCGGTGATGAAGATCGAATCGTCTACTTCCGACTTCCGCAAACTGATTAGGGCGCTCGCACTCCGAATAGCAGGATCACCAAGGGTAGACTGTCCAATAGTGAAGAACTGATTGCCTTCTTTCCCGTCCTCTCCGGGAGGTCCCTGCTGGCGAGCTTTGTATAGCCAATCTTCTATATCATCTGTTCCAGCTGTGAACTTTATTTCAGCTAGGAGCCTTTCGTTACTCTGGTCATAGAAGATAGTGGATCCAGTTTCTTCGATTTGAATTTCTTCGTCGAAAATGGTAGTCTCAGCGCCCGAGCCGTCCAAAGCCACTAGGAACTCTACCAGTATCGTATCCCCTCGAAACAAGCGTAGAGATATAGGTGTGTCTATTGGGGAGCTGACAATATCATCTATAGTCAGAACATCATCTGTTGCTAGCCCAGGAGTCTTAAACACCTCATCTGGCGAGGAGAGCCCGTCACGGCCAGAGTTGCCTTTCTCTCCTAGGTCGCCTTTCGGGCCAACACAACACTTACCAATCAGACGACGATATAGTTGGTCTCGATTTACCTCCATCCTCAGGTTGGTCTTCTGCTCTGCTGGAGTGAAGATTCTGAAGATGTCGCCATCTGCTAAGTCTAGCTGGCCTGCAATTTCAACTTGTCTGACATTATGATCAATGATAGTGAACGACTCGCGCCGCTCAGCACCTGTGATAAACGTGATAGTCGCCCCAACCATGGAACCGGGTGCGATGTTGTTCCGGCTTGTTGAGATGATGGTGCTACCGGAAACAATCTGGAACGATTGGACGAAATCTTGAAGTAGCAAGACAAGACTAGTCTTGATAACTTCTGGTTGGAACTTGATCAGACCATCAGCAGACTGGAATAGATAGTAGTATGGGTTAGGATCTACATCCGTAAACAGCTTGAAGAGGTTGAAGTCAGCACCTTCATCGATGAGCCTTTGGAGATGCTCAAGCTTCCGTTGAATCGAAGGGGAGACTAAGCCTCTTTCCTGCTCTGTAACGATGTCAGGGCAAGCGACCTGCCCTAGAAAGATCCACTCTTGACGCTCTGCATTGTACTCATAAACGTTGCCGTGAGCGTCAGCGATCTGGTCGCCGTCTTCATTGTTGTATATTGGAAGACGTTTAGTGAATTCTACATCTTGGCTCATAATGTATGTTTGGCTATTCTTTGGGTAGTTTATCTAATTCTTTTTGAAGACGTTTTTCGATCTCCTTACGTTTCTTTTCGAACTCCATAAACTTCCCAGGAATATCATTCTCTGCAATGAGTTCTTTGATCTGCTTGCAGATATGGTATAGGTCTTCTTTGAAATTAGGCCGTCCGGTCGAAGCGCCTTCCAACCTTTTTAGGATCTTTAGGGCCTCGTCGTTTTTGCCTTCTGCGACGGTTCTCCAAAGACGAACCTTCTCTTTCTCTAGTACAAGTTCCCTCTGCACTTGCTTCAACTGTCCTACCTTCAGGGAGTGCAACAGGATGCCGCCGCAAAGAGATGCTGTCAAAGAAAGGGTAAGCATTAAACACAACCAAGGGAATCTGGTTCCAATCTGCATAACTACTCCTCATGCAATTCACACGCTATGAGGCAACCTTCGGCCACCGCGTAGAGTGGCTCTGGTGCGCGGGAAATCTCGCCTACATCAAATGGCATCTTCTCTTTCTGGAACGCGTTAGCGAACATCTCAAGGAAGCCATTTGGTGAGGAAGTACCACCTGCGCAAATCACTGGCATGGGTTTGCCTGATCTCGCTTTACTTTCGTTCTTCATAAAGCCTTCTACTATACCTTTTACTACATTGTCGATCAGAAGGCCGTAGTTGATGTATATGGCGCGGCTTAGATTGTCGCTGGGCATACCCTTACTAAGATCTATCTCTTCTTTGGCTTTGGTTACTAGTTGGGCAGCTTTTGATTTTCCGTGCTCGTCTTCCTCTAAGTTACCAGTTACTCGGGCGGTCTCTACATCGATCCAGTCTCCACTACCAACGATAGAGAATTCGTAGATCGGCAGGCCGAACATGCAGTAGGAAACGTTGACCATACCAGCGCCAAAGCTCACCGCGATTCCGGTCTTATCTGGGATTTGGGACAGAACGATAGCACGAGCCTCGTTCATCGGGTGTCCGACCAGCTTGAACTCATCAGAACGATATGAGTCCACAATAGCCTGGACGATCTTCTGGTGGAACTGGACATTCACTTCAGCATTTACCGCTTTGGCGGGGACACAGTAATATAGGACTGTGTCGTCCTTCAACTTGCCGATGATTCCCTTGATGATAGCGGATACAATCTTCATCGCCTCGTCTTCACCGACCGACAGGACACCCTGTTCCATCGGTCTGCGCAAGAAGTTGCCGAAAGCATAGGCCATCTCTTCAGCCTTTTGCCCCAGAGCAATAAACCTATCGTCGCGTTCGATTACCGGGACCTTCTGCATCTTCAACATCTGGCCCATGAAGCCGTCAGTCTTCTCGATAGAGAGGAACCCGTTAATCTCCCTTTTGAACTTGATTTTCTTGTTACCGTCGCGATATGCAAGAACGATGTTCTTGGTTCCGACGTCAAGCCCTATTCTATTCATGTAGTATCCTCCGTCACACTTCTTTGCCGAAATCATCCGGAGTAGATCCGTCATCGGCAAAGAAGTCTGGCGAGATAGTCGGTTCAGCTCTTTTTGGACTTTGGGCGGCAGTTTCTGCCCTGGCTGTAGGTTCAGATATGGAGACGTCAGAGAACCTTCCCGGTCCTCGTTCGGCACTCTCCACTTTTCCGAGTCCTTCGCCACTTAGCTCTAGCTTCCCTGAGACCCTAAGTTCTACTACAATATGTACTTTCTCTGCGGGTTTTTCTCGCTTCCCAAATAACCATTCTAACATAGTAGCCAATTCCAGATTGAGAACGCCCTTTTCTTTAGCTCCTGCGCGGCCACAGCGTACGTGAAACCACTTTCTAGGGCCTCTATTATATTTTTAGGGTCGTTGATATAGTTTTCGATGCGTTCTTTTATTTGAGTGGGGACCCATGGGAACGCCGGCCACTCAATTGAAAACCGCTTCCTTGGATCGGTTTCTTTAGTAGACCAGTGTAATCGAACAGTATCCGGATGGGGAAGCCGCATATAGGTTAGATACTATCAGGTAGTTTACCCTGTTTCTTATTCATTACTGCGTTAGCAATCAGATAGGCTATTCTTCCAATTATCTTGTCTTCAATTGTGGCACCTGCTGCGACGGTGCCAAGCATATCCCAAGCCTCTTTGTTGTTTTGCGGAACAGAGACGCCCGCCCCGCGCAGGAGCCCGCGCATGCGCAAGAGAACGTGTGGCGGAAGCTTGTCTTTCTCAGATAGTTCCTGTCCTGTCTGCTCCTCGTGCACTTTCCGGTGCTTTCGGCTGACCACCTTTTCTGCTCGGTCGTAGGCTCCGTCGTATTTCTCGTCGTGGATGTAAATATTTACATTCCCAGTAATAGGATTTAGGACCTTTTCTATGTCTTCAGGGTTGTAGAAATCCCAGCCGTCCATTCCCTTATTGCAGTAGACCTCTAGCGTATCAGGAATGTAATCTTCATGTGTGGCTGCGATTACGCAGCGGTAAGCGAATATCAGCTGTGCCTTCTCTGACATTGCGCCTTGGATTTGCTCATAGAAGCGCTGGGCTCCGATCTGGGAGAGCTTTTCTTCCATGAATTTCTGGAGGATTTTGTCCGCTTGTTCTTCGGCCTGCCTCATGCTCGGGGGAAGAAGCTCCCACATTGACCTTTCTTCGCGGCGCCCGCCCGGCGTGTCTGCCAGATATGTTGCTCCCTGCCCGGCGGCCTCCAACTTCGCATGTAGTTTCCAGAGTGCCTGCGGATAAAGATGGCCTGCGTTCGGCGCAGGTTCACAAATCCCGCTTCCTGAAGGCCCCACCCTTTGGACGGCGTTCTTCGGCGGAGCGCCAATTCCTAGCTGGTCCGCGAGCGCTCCCCGTTCGGCAATCGAAAGGTCGTCCACGTCTATGACGACCTTTTCTTTTTCGGCTTTCTTTGGTCGCCCCTGCGCGATATTCCTCTTTGGAAATCTTATCATCTCAACCACCTTTTACAATACTTAGGCATCGTTATGCGAGCCACTTGTTCCAAAGAGTCAGGGTCGGCAATCTCTACTTCGTATATTTCCTTACACCTCACATCAATATTAACATCAGCCTCATAGTCGTGCTTGTTCCATTCGGTTATTCGATAGCAGCCTTGCTTTTCGAAGACGTTGTAGATCATACCATGCTCAGCTTGGACCGAGATGTACTCCCAATATGTACCTCCTTTGGGAGACCCGTCAGCACAAAAACGGAATGGGAGGTGGTGGTCTTTGAACCAAACCATTAGAGCGAGGAGGGCGTCAATTTTCTGCGTCATCGTATATAACCTGCAAGTCTAAGAAGGGACAGAGGACCCCGGTGAACTTTTCGCTTCATAACCGGCCCCTGAGGGGAGGCGAAAGCCTCCCCTGTACGCAGGACGCTTCGGCGTTCGTTTCTACGAGAGTCTGCCATCTTACGGTGACGTTTGCATGGTTCCAAGAGGTTAGTGGCTTCTTGGCGGCAGTGGACCTCCTTCTTAGCCAAGGGAATGAATTCGAATCAGGACCTTGCGATGACCCGTGCCAGGTTTCTATGAGACAGAACAGGATGCTAGATTTAAGAGGGGGTAACGGCCCTTCGACCGTGTTTTTCACGGTTTCACTACTAGCCACTGTTCTACACCTCTAAGAAGTCAACACTCCTAAAGACCTACGTTTTTTACGGTTTGCTCTTCTGGTTTGTTCTGCGGCAGGGGGAGGGAAGCGACTATATTGACATTAACTAGGCATTAGTATCTATCACCTTCTCCCTCCTGCCGGTATTTGATGGCCAAAGGAGGGCGCATGGGAAGATCAGTAGGACGTAGGCCCGGTAAAAGCGGTGAAGCTCCTGGGCGTATAGTCACTGGAAGCCGTAAAGCACCTAAAATGCACATGACCCTGCTAGGGTATAAACGTGCCTGGTGCGGATTAAATGTAAGCGACCAGACTATGATGACTAAAGACTGGGACACTGTTACATGTAAGAAATGTAACAGTAAACGAGCTAACTACCGTCAAGCCGGTTTGGAGATTCCACATGAGCGGATACCGTAGCCCTCTAACGGAACGCTATGCAAGTGTCCCTATGGATCTCTTGTTCGATCAGAACAAGAGATATGCCATTTGGCGGGAGCTTTGGATTGCTCTCGCGCAAGCGCAACAACGAGCCGGTCTCCCGATCACTGATGGGCAGATCCAAGAATTAGAGGACACTAAAGGGAATTTCCAGTGGGATCGTATATCCGCATATGAAGCCGAGATGCGCCATGATGTGATGGCACATATAAAAGCTTGGGCTGATCTATGCCCAGAAGGTGGGAAGATTATCCACCTGGGTGCCACCAGCTGCTTCGTGACGGATAACTCCGATATCATCTTATATCGGCAAGCTCTGCTCTTAATCCACGGCCACCTGATTGGTGTCCTTACGCTGCTGCGTGATTTCATCGAAGAACATAGGGACAAACCAACTCTAGGTTACACCCACTTCCAACCCGCGCAGCCGACCACAGTATCTCGACGTGCTGTTTCATGGGCCAACGATTTTCTGCGAGTAGCAGACCGTATCGTAGAGTTCATCGAGAATATGCAACTCCGTGGTGTCCGGGGCGCAGTGGGAACACAAGCATCGATGCACACCCTATTCGACGGGGACCAGAGCGCTGTAGCCAATATAAACTATCACCTCCAACATTGCTTGATGTTCCAGGCTGTTGACCCTAATGGGATGATATGCAACCAGACCTACTCGCGTATCGAAGATTCCATACTATCCAAAGAGCTGTCTCTTGTAGCAGAGGTAGCTTCTAAGTTCGCTCACGACATTCGACTACTCTCTCACACCGGAGAGGTCGTAGAAGCCAAGGACGGCGGTCAAGTAGGGTCTTCCGCTATGCCTTTCAAGTGTAACCCTATCATCAGTGAACGAATCTGCTCGCTCTCGCGCTTCGTAATCTCCAACGCATCATCTATGGCTACCACTTATGCTACGCAGTGGCTAGAAAGGTCACTCGATGATAGCGCTGTTAGAAGGATAGTTATCCCTGAGCTATTCCTAGCTGTGGATGGGGTCCTTCTCTCAGTACTTAGTGTATTAGACAAGCTGAAAGTGGACGACGTAGCAATAGCTCGCAAGTTAGATGAACAGCGGGCTCAGCTGGCTATGGAAGACGAAATGATGGAAAGCGTTCTTCTCGGACATAGCCGGCAGGAAGAGCATCAACGCCTAATGCTGCAAGGTAAGACCGCTACACGACCAATCAACACCGGGTTTGCATCAGAGCAAGTGAAACGCTTTTTGTGCGACCTGGGTGATGGTATCGACCATCACCAGAGATACAACAAAGGATTCGATGGAGTCCAGGTAATCAGGAATGACTATCAGAGAACTTCTTGAGAGAATTGTAGGGGTAGTTATGAGACAACAATCATATTTGCAACTGTCGAAATCAGAATGTCGGATTGTCAACGACTGGTTTGGTTTTGTAGAAAACGCAGAACGGACTAAAGTCGATTGTAAGCTATCAATACGCATTAAAAATGCGATCGAATCAGGAGATCTGCGCTATGGTGAGCTTATCTTCAATGAACACGAACTAATAATCATCAGTCGGTGGTATGGTAAATGCCCCGACGCCTTCCGCGATCCGCACGACATCATAGCATTTGGGCGGATCGAGCAATTCATCACGGAGCTAGCAAGTTAATGCTCGACGCAATAGATCGCCTTTTCGGGTGTATCTCTACCTGCTTCTTACTCGCTGTCTGTGTGGCGTTAGTTACCACATGTACAAGCTGTCAAGATAAAGCACCAAAACCCAAACCAGCGGAATCGAAACCGGCCACCGAAACAAAGAAGAAAGACGGCTGGTCTTTCAATTGGTCATGGGGCAAGAAAAAGGAAGACAAGAAAGAAGAGAAAGCCGAAGAGAAAAAGCCTGAGCCCGCAGCAGCTCCAGTAGCAACCAAGCCGGATCCCCCGAAAGAGGCGCCAGCGCCACAACCTAAGAAGCCCAGAGGCCCCATGTTTCCACTGATGGAAATCTTCGTAATCGGGGGTGCCTATTTCTGGCTCCTCAGTATCTTCCTGTTCATTTCTCTCTGCTATTTCCTAGAAAGCGATCGGTGGGTCGCAAGCTGGGCTAGCATTATGATGTTCTTTGGTGCGCTTTACGCGTTCGGCAATTACAACGTCGTAGAGGTCCTACTAGCCAAACCGTGGCATGTTGTAGGGTATATCTCAGGATACTTGGTAATCGCTGTCATCTACGCTTTCTTCCGCTGGGGAGTATACCTCACTGACGAGAAGGGAGAGTACGACGACAAACGGCGAGCGTTCCTAGATGAGAACAAGATCACTGGCAACGAAATGCCAGACGATCTCAAGCACCAATGGAAACAGCACCTCCGCGTCGAAGACTTCGCTGATGTGATCCCGAAGGCGCGCAGGAACAAGAACAAGATCATCGCCTGGATGTCGCTCTGGCCGTGGTCGTTCTTCTGGTTCATGATCCGCGATTTCGTGCGCAAGATCTTCACCAGGATCTACTACAAGGTAGCCGCTTACATGCAACGGATGGCTGACAAGCGGTTCTCCAACGCACAAGACGACTTCTAGGATGGAAGCGCGGATCCGAGAACTGCTCTTGGCCGAGGGCATAATCCCTATCAAGGTCATCATTGAAAGTTCTCGGATCCGAGTGACTATAAAAACGAGCACGTCGTTCGCTCCAAGCATGACCTTCATGTACACTATCCCAGAAGACCCTGAAAAGCCCGTTCAGGTAACTCCTCTTATGTCAGTTATCGTGGGCTTGGTAGTAGAGAAAGGTCAGAAAGCTGTGCTTCAAGCATTGAAGGAATACCGATGAAAGAGCGAAGCGAAAAAGAAAGTCACCCAAGTTACGCGCTAGCTGGCTTTTCTCGCGTCACAGGTAGCATGCCGCTTTTCCAGTCGCACGTCCAATGTCAGAGCATGGTGATGCTTAGAATCGCCCCTGCCGAGGTCGAACACCATCTTGGTAGGGACTGGGTACACAGGAGTGGTAAGCAATATATTGAGGTGGCCTTTAGTCCCGCCCAATTCGCCCAGCTTCTCACGACTATGAACGTGGGCGATGGTGTCCCGTGCACCATCATAAGATATGAAGGGAAAGGGGTAGAAGAACCACCAAGCCAGGTTCCAGAAGCCACAAAAGTCCGGGAAACGTTCAAGAAAGATATAGAACAATTAATTGCGAACCTCGGGAAGATTTGCGACGAACAAGAAGAGATTCTCAGCAAACCGAGAATCAACAAAGCAGATAAAGAAGCGCTACGAGATATCACCTATAGAACTTATCGCTGGATCAGCGACTCTGCACCATTCTTGGCAGAATGCTTCGGGGAAAACATCGGAAAAGTTGTCACTCAGGCTAAGGCCGAGATAGATAATTTCCTAACCACCGTTGCAATCCAGACCGGCCTCGCGGAACTAAAGAAAAAGATGTCCGTGCCGGTGTTGGAGCACTCAGAGCCAGAGCAGAGAATTTTAGATGATAACACTCCGTGAAAAGAGCTACGGTCTGTTTGCAGACGTCCTAGGCTCTATAAGTGCTTGCTTTGCGCTGAATAAGCGCACTGGCGACCTTATATTGCAGGCGGTCCATGAGGGTGTTGTCGCTCCTGCCCCCGCTTTGATCCACGCAAGTCAAATCGACTACGTAGAAGTCCATCCTAAGAGAGGCATCGGTGTAGTCACCACCTTTGGTCAGACATATAGGATTGACGGCACAATCTCAGCACTCAATATCACAGAATGGGAGTTCTGGGTGAACCACATCGTGAAGAGGCACAAGGGATCTCTTTAGCGGCGCGTATCTAAGCTTGTGCCGATGAAAGCAAATATCAGAGGCACCCGGGGACGAAATGGGATCGACCGGGCTTGTTCTTTTACAATCTGCGCTCCGAGGTTTCAGGTGGCCTCGTTAAACCCTGAAAACACGCCTTTTACGTGGCGAAACCAACGTACTCTCGCTCGACGCTTTCCGCGCTCCCGCGCGGATCGCAGCCTAACGGCACGAGCCCGGCTCCAATCCTCGCTCATCGGGAATGATAGCCGGCCGTCAGATGAGATAAGTGAACGCTCCGCGCTGTAGGGGCTGGATCTGACAACCTAAATCAGCTAGAGGCTTGGCAGCGTGCTCTTGCGCGGCTAGGTTTCGAGAACAAACCGAGAGATATGAGCGTAGACGGTTGTAGAAAACGGCTACGGGACGCGGGTTCAATTCCCGCCGTCTCCACCACTTTGACAATCTAAACTATGTGTGGCGCTAACTCAGTGCTAGTGAGCAGCGGGTTCGCAACAGACTGCCCTCCATCCGTGTAGCGACAAGCAACATCGTCGTGAAGGAGGCTTGTGGCGGCTGTGCCGGATGCCGGCTCTGAACGACTGGTCATGAGTAGAAGTACTGGTAGTTGGTCGTTCCCCTCTACCAACCAGGTTAGACTCCTGGGCCACACACCTTTAGTCTTGGGATGACTCAAAAAGCACCCTGGTGGAGGGCTGGCGGTTTTCCGTCGCCCCTAGGTCCTGGGGATATGACCAAAAACTACCCAATATTGGGACCGTGGTAGGTACCGGGAGCCGAGGCTCCTCATGATGGGTTCGACTCCCATTTTCCCAGCCACTTGGTAAACTGGAACATAGGAGGGACCATTCCAGGAGTGCCAAGGTAGTGAAGATAAACGGGCGTAACGAAGAAGCGGTTCTACCTTCGTGGAGTTACGCTCTAACAGATAATATCGCGGGGTGGAGCAGCCCGGTAGCTCGTGAGGCTCATAACCTCAAGGTCGTAGGTTCGAATCCTACCCCCGCTACCAGCGCAGTACGTACTAGTTGCAAAGGTGAACCGATCCGGTGTTGCTGCAGACAACACCTAACCTGACTTGAGCCGTGATCGAGGAGCGGGTCTGCCGCCATCCCAAGGACAAGCAAAGATCGGTTGATGCAGGTGTAGCTCAATGGTAGAGCGTCGCGTTGCCAACGCGGAGGTTGAGGGTTCGAGCCCCTCCACCCGCTCCATTCAGGGGAGCAGTGATGTTGCGGTTACTTCAATCGAACTGAAAAGGAGTCCTAGCGTCAAAGCTAGGGCTTCTACTGCCGTAGCGATCTTTCTCTTCTCTGATCCTCCAACTCCTGTTTGAAGTCCCCGGGGTGGTCACTTTTGGCGAGGTGACCACCCCGTTCTGTATATGGACCACATATGGACCATATGATCTATACGCGACCAGGTTCCTGGGAACTTGAGATGGCAGATAAGTTCTTAGTGAAAGTCTTGTATGAGTGCATGCTCGACGGAGGGTGGCCCAAAGACCGCATCCTGAAGCACAGTTCCGGCATGACTATCACTATGTCTAAAGGGAACTTCACCGATAGATATATCTCCATCGAAGCCCAAGAAGACAACCAAACAGTCCTAGTATGGGCTTACGACAAGGATATGAACAAGACGATGCAAGTCTTCAAGGGTACGATCGCCACCCGGTGGCAAATACTGGAAACAGAGCTGGCAAACCCCGATTGCTTCCATGAAATCACAGAAGCAATACTAGAAGCGTTCCCCAACCCAAGTATATAAGGGACAGCTTTTTTGGAGGCGACAGTGTTGATTAACGCGATCAATCTTCAGATTCAGATGGAACTCCACGCTGAACTGCTATATTGGCAGATGTCCATCTGGTGCAAGGAACACAACTATCCCGGTTTCGCTCATTTCTTCATGCTTCAGAGTCAAGAAGAGCGTACCCATGCTGAGCGTCTGGTAAAACATATGCTTGACCGTGGATGGAAAGTAGAAATCGTTACCCTAGAGAAAAACCATAATTCAGTATGGTCTGGGGTTCCATCGTTGATGCAAGACCTGCTGATGCAAGAGAAAAAGAACACAGAAAGCATCCACGGTCTTCACAAGCGTGCAGTCGAAGTTGAGGATCTCGCACTACAGCGCGAGCTTGACTGGTTCGTCACCGAGCAAGTCGAGGAAGAAGCTTTGGCTCAAGAGTGGCTGGAACGTACAGCCCGTGCTGATACCGCAACTGGCCTCATGATGCTCGACGCAGAGGCAGGAGCACGTCTTCCGGAAGAATAGTTATGCAACGGCACCTATCCAAGGACCTGTACAGCAACTGCATAATGGAGGGTCCTGATGGGACTTTCCTTTGCAAGGTAAGCCAACGCAAGGTCAACTGGTACCTTAAGAAGGGCTTGGCGACCCAAGTCTGTGATGACCCCCAGACTATACGGTTGATATTCGAGCCTAACGGGCCAGGACATGCCGGTGACGAATATTACTCTCAGGAATTCGTCAACCGATGCGTAAATTGCGGTGCCGAGGAGTTTTTATCTCGACACCATATTGTCCCATATTGCTTCCGGAAATTCTTTCCGATGGAGCAAAAGCAACATTCTTATCATGATATTGTGCCATTGTGACTTGAGTGTCATAGTGAGTATGAGGATCATGCTTGGGACCTACGTAAAGAATTATCAAAGGAATATGATGTCCCTTTGATGGGTGTAGGTCGATATATCGACAAAGACGTCCTAAAAGTGCGAGCTTTTGCAAGCACTCTGCTGCGTCATAGTGAGAAGATCCCACCAGAACGCCAAGATGACATGATTATGGTGATCATGGAACTGACGGGGATCGAGAATGTAACGCAGCATGTGCTTGAAGAGATTTCTTCTCTTGAGTACCTTATCGAGGATGAGGACTCTAAGCGGTTCGGAGAGGCGATCCTTGAGAAGATGGGCATTCGGGCTCTGGTTCTCCTCTGGCGACAGCACTTCCTCGACATTCTCACTCCAGAATTTATGCCGGCGAATTGGGATGTAGAACGAGAAAAGCGATGAAGATCCACCGACCGCTTAGCTACCAGTTCGCCAAGCGAATGCATGCCTACGAAGAATCCCAAGATTACGATGCCCCATACGATCCTGGGTTGTGGACCTGCGAGAGTATAGAGCCTGCTGATCCAGATTTTGTCCCAGAAGGAGCAGTGGTGATACTGGAAGTATCAGTGTCTGCTCAGGGGAAACCTGGGGATCTTAGACATATAGGTCCCCGCACTAGAGTTCCGAGAGAGTACCTCCTAATCCTCGATACCTTACCATATCCTGAAGTATGGGATATGGTAATAGACACAGCCATCAGGCCATATTGCTGTGTGAGTTACGAGACGAGAGAAGCTGCGGCTGTGCGGAAAGCTTTCGAGATGCTACTCTGAAGGCATCATGGTCAGTCCCTTCTTATAGATGAAGTGGATGACCAGTGCAGCTATTAGTGGGGTAATAATCCCTGCACCCGCGCCTGTTACCAAAGACGAGAATGCGATAATAACATAGAAAGAGAAGAATCGACCAGCGTTGGCAAGCCGGTCCTGCCAATTGGCTGCCAGTTTTTTGGAAGTGATCCAATCAGCGATTTCCTTCGCTTTCTGGACCCTCGGATCATTATTAAAGTCGGTAACTTTCTGTTTGAACTTCTGGACCATCTCCTGGGCAGATCGTACCTTGGGCATGACATGCTCTTTGCCGATCTCTTTCCCTGCTTTCATCCAGCCAACAGCTTTATCGTATATATCTGATAAGAAGTTCTCTAGTAAGAGTTCTTCTTCCAGTAAAAGGTCTGGAGGTGCTGTATGAATTAAGGAGAGCTTCATACAGTATATTTTGATAAGCGGGCTGTGTCAGTATCTAACGGGCATCAAAGGGTATCAAGGCGCGCGATCCGGGCGGGTCGCGCGCCGAATTCTTGTTAGGACCTACGATGACCGAAAGCATAGCCAAAACCGAAGCTGCGAAAGCAGCTGAACAATATCCAGGTCCAACCGGTTTCGCACATCTCCATTTGCATACCATTTTCAGTCCGCTCGATGGTGTCGCGACTCCCGATGCGCTCTTCGAACGGTGTGCAGAGTTTGAGATGCCGGCCATGGCTATTACGGACCACGGCCAGCTTTCTTCTTTTCCCGATGCATACTGGGCCGCAAAGGCTCATGATATCAAGTTCATACCAGGCTGTGAGATCTACTACTGCGATTACTATCACGCGAATGAAGCGAGACGCGCTGGAGAACCGGTAGTCCTGCCACATCCGTACCTGCGCGGTGGAGAAACGGTAGAGCTACCAGACAAACTGCAAGCCTTCAAAGAAGAAGAGCCCGACCTCGCAGCAAGATTCAGGCGCAACCGGCACCTCACAGTGCTTGCCAAGGATATGGTCGGATATAAGAACCTGATTCAGCTGACATCCCAGGCTTGGCAGCATACTTTCATCAACAAGCCCAGGATCTGGCTGGACAAGTTGGATGAGCATCGGGAAGGTCTAATTGTCCTTTCCGGTTGCCTCAACGGTCCAGTGGCACATGAATTCTGGAGAATGGAAGAATCAATAAGGGACAAGAAGCCAGCTAAAATCAAGGAATTCTGGCACAACGCGAATGCGTTAGTAGATCGTTTCCGAGAGATCTTCGGCGACCATTACTTCATCGAACTCCAGATGCCAGGCCCAGACATCCCCAACCAGCAACAGATCTTCTGGCATCTGAATAGGATGAGTAAGAAGCGGAAGATTCCAAGCGTCCTCACGAACGATGTACACTATTTGGAACGTCGCGACTTCCAGCTTCAGCTGACAATGATGGCGATCTCTCAGGGTGTGGACTTGAGCAAGGACGGATGGGAAGACCAGCTTTTTCACGTCAACTCTGACAACCAGTTCATGAAGACGCGAGCACAACTCAGACAGACCTACCTAGAGGGTGGGTATGATCAGCATTCGACATTGACAGACTTCGAAACAAGCTGTGAAAACACTCTGATGGTCGCAGGGATGTGTCAGACATTCGATCCTGACCTAGACCCAAAGCTTCCTGAAATCGCAGACGCCAATGAACGTCTGCGAGCGCAGACAATGAAAGGTCTAGAGTGGAGAGGTATTCTAAACTCAGAGAAGAAGTACGAAATCGACAACCGAATGGTAACCCACTTAGAGCAGACAGAGATCGAACTAAAGCGGTTCATTGACAAGGGGTTCGCTTCATACTTCTTGATCACAGAAGAGCTGGTGAAATTCTCCCGCGATTCAGGTTGGCCTATTGGTCCTGCTCGGGGCAGCGCAGGCGGGAGCGTGGTGTGCTTCGCGCTCGGGATCCACGACATGGATCCGCTGAAGTGGGGGTTGAGCTTTGACCGCTTCCTGTCACCCAGCCGTGGCGGAAACATGTTACAGGTGACGATGTGATCGACGACAAAGTGCTTGAAGTCCTGCACACGCTTCATAATGAAGCTAAGCATTCTATGGCAACCCAAGCCGGTATGGCTGGGACTTTCGGCAGCCGTGGAGATATTCTAGCTTTCAAATGGCCTGATGTATGCGATGCCTACCTTCAATTTGTAGAAACTGGAGATGTTAAGCATCTAAATACAGTCCGGGACGATTTGAACGAAATCGCCTATCTCCCCATGCTGTGGATTGCCGAAGCCGTAGTTGACCACTGTAACAATCTTAAGTGGTATGCTGATCCGGTGGAAGGGCTTGGTTATGTTAGATCTCTGAAGGGCCTCCGAGGGAAAAGAGCAGCTATTGATCTTGTAAATGCTCTTTTCCTCAAGATAGAGCAACATAATGGTACGAAGTTTCGTAGGGTGAAGCCATATGTAAATATGGTGACCAATACGGAGGCCAACGATGAACATAGCAGTATACACAACCGGGTACACCAAGACGGGTGAAGGCACAAGCATCGGAGCCTTCCTAGAATGCGAAAAGGGTGTGCACCGCAACGTGCTTGCCCTAGATGAGTGTACCAAAAACCAAGCAGAGCTTAGGGCCGTTGAGTATGCGCTTTGTGCTATCGTGGAACTATCTGAATCGCACATTCAAATCAACGTGGCCAACCCATATGTCTACGGCATGCTTCAGCGCACCCAGACGCAGGAAGGCATGGTTTGGAATAACGAACCAAAGAAAAACAAAGAAACCGTGAAAAAGATCCGAACGATTCTGGATTCGGTGCCTGGTTTCTCTGCTGAGTTGGTAAAGAAAAATCCCACGATTGAAGATCTTTCGAAGCTCACCAAAGCGTCTGTATCTGAAAGTGCATGAGCATAGAGTGGGCAGATGTGCAGAAGAGAGCTGCACAAGAGCTTCTCAAAAGGAAGCTAGACGGGGAATATAAAGACCGTCTATTATTCGAATTCAAAGAAATAAACAAGCAAGGTGCATCTGATTATTGGGTAGAACTACTCAATGCAGAGAAGACCTTCGATCACAACGACAACGGGCTGGTTCTCCCTTGGTTGCTGGGCATCACTAGGATAGACCCAATAGCTGAAGGTATAGAGCATAACATTCAGTATCAGCCTGACTTCCCGGACATCGATATTGACTTTCTCCCCCATGCGCGCGGGCCTGTCCGGGAATTCGCGATTCAGCAATATGGTGCTGATAAAGTATGTGCAGTCGGGGCTTGGCAGACTTATGGCCCGAAATTGGCGTTGCAAGATGCTGCTCCTGCTCTCGGCTATGATAGACATAAGTCAATAGCTCTGACGAGAGAGCTGCCTCAGGCGTTTGATGATCTGACGCTGAAACAAGCCTTGGATGAGTTTGAGGCTTTCAAGAAATTCTATGAAGATAATAAAGATCTAGTAGATATCGCCTATCGGATGAAGGGCATGATCAAGACCCAGCTGAGACATGCTGGCGGTCTGATCATCTCCAGCGTCCCAGTGCGGGACCACCTTCCGCTCACTATGAGTAACGATGTCTGGACCTCCGCCTGGACAGAAGGTCGTAATACACAGCTGTCTAAGTTTGGGTTTATCAAGTTCGACTTCCTCGGCTTGAAGAATCTCCTGTACATCTGGACAGCTTGTAACCTCATCAAAGAGAACCGGGGCATCGAAATCGACTGGGAAGACATGGACCCAGACGTAGATCGTGCTGGATGGCAGAAAGATGAGAAGGGCGACCACCCCATCTTGTTCAACGATGAGAAAGCCATCCAGTCAGCTGATCGAGTGCAGGTAGACTCTATCTTCCAGTTCGAGACTGAACTATCTAAGTCGATCATCCAGAAAGGCGGGGTAAAGGAATTCAAGGACCTCGTCGTTTATTCAGCTCTCGGTCGCCCTGGCCCACTACCCATGGTAGACGTGTACATCGCGCGCCGGGACGGCAAGGTGAGAGTAGATGGTGAGACCGGTGAGCGAATCGACGAAAGCAAGTGGATGGACGGTGAAGATGAGCGAATCATCGACATCTTGGGAGACACGTACGGGGTAATCGTCTATCAAGAGCAGCTTGCTACTATCTGGCGGAAGCTCGCGGGTTTCACAGCGCCCGAGGCAGAAGCAGCCAGGAAAGCAGTCGCCAAAAAGTGGGTTGAGAAACTAGTACCAATCGAAGAGAAGTGGCTGCGCGGAGCATCCAAAACGCTTGGAGAAGAGAGCGCCAAAGAATGGTGGGAGAAGATGGTCACCTTCGGTCGCTACGCCTTCAACGTCAGCCACGTGAGCGCTTACATTACCATCGCTTATCGCTGCATCTGGTTGAAGGCACACTTCCCAGCAGAGTGGTGGGCAGCAGTGATGTCCGACTGTCACTCAGAAAAGCTGAAGCGGTATATGAGTGTGGCGCGTGCAGAGGGCGTAGAGTTCACAGATATGCACTGTGACAAGCTGACCACTAAATTCACAGTTCTCGGTGATCACGTCACTCCCGGTCTGATGGGCGTGAAGGGCATCGGAGAAAGCGCAGCAAAAGAGTTCTCCGGGAAGGGTCCGTACGACAGCTTGGACCACTTCGTAGAGAGACACGGCAAAAGCAAAACGGTACTTGAACGGCTGATCAAGCTTGGTGGTTTCCGAGCCAAGCACGACAACAAGAAAGCCTTGTGGATGTGGTACCTATACAAGCACGGGTCTGGCACCTACATGACAGCCCTGAGACGGCTGATTCGGTGCTGTTATTGCTGGACCAACGAAGAGATCCAAGAAGAGCGGCTGCGGAAAGAGCGCGCATGGCGCAAAGAATACCCGAACAGGACGAAGGTACCAGTAAAGATCACCAACTGGGTCCCCACACTACCAATCGACAAACCTCGATTCAATGTGTTAGAGAATGCAGTCTTGTTCGTTGAGAAAGTGGGCAAAGAGACTACCATTCTGGAACGGCGCAGCCCAGGCGATGAAGGTTTCTGGGACAAAGTAGCAAAGGACCTGTCTCAGCTCAGATTGGACGATGAAGCAGCAGAAGAGTACAAGACTTCAAACAAAGTCGTCATCCAGTCCAAGCATGTGATGCAGTTGTTTGAGTTTGATTATACTCTCACTGAGATCTTAGAATTCGAGAAAAGTTTCCTAGGGTTCTATTGGAACTCACCGTTAGATCAATTCAAGCATGATGGATGTTCTATTAACTATGCTAGGTCTCATGAGACCTTAGAAGTGGTGATTGAGGAAAGAGAGGAGCGTCAAGGGGCCAGCTCTACTTTCCTCCAACTGATCGTGACTGACGGAGTGGAGAGCGCCAAAGTCATGGTGTGGAGCGATGCCTGGCAAAATAATGGGGACGAGGTGTTCGACCCAGGCATTGGTCTCCGAATGAAAGTTAATTGGAATGAAAAGTATCGGAGTTTCAATCTCCGGAAAAACACCATTTGCATCCCCCTTGAAAGAGTCTAATAATGCTCCTCAGAGAAACTGATGGCATTCTATGCGACACATGTGGTAATCAATATAAACGAGACTTCACCTATTACTCTATAGAAGGTCAAATGGTGCTTGTGCGTGAGAGCGTAAAAGCTACCAATAATATGGGTAAAGTAGTCGATTTCGACATGTGCGAAGACTGCCATGCCAAAATGGTAAAAAGATGCCTCGATCATCTAAATCCCAATCCGCACATAGTCCAATGTGAACAGTGTGGTGAAGTACACCATGGCGATTTTGAGTACATCTGGTTCATATTCTCCAAGGTCCGGGTCTCTACGCCGCCTGGAACAAACCCCAACACCGACGAAGTCCAGTACAACCTAGAAGTAGATAAGAATGTCCTAGATCTAAAACTAGATAGCAAATGCTATAACGAGATTTCGGATAAAGTCAAGGAGACTAGGCGTGATTATGTTAGAACTGCTGAAGTCGAAACTGCCGTACGATCTACTAGAAGTGAAGATCAATAAGGAAGTACTACACGCCAGACCAGTCGAGTGGTCGGGCCAAGATGAAGACGGCTTTGGACGAGATAAGGACGGAGAATATGTCCATGCGACCAAGTGGCACACGACCTGCCCTGGTTGCGCTCAATTGATCGAGTTTTCCATGGAAAATTGTGCCATGGAAGATGAGTCGGTCTTCGTCAGCTGCGAAACCTGTAACATCGGCAGAGACAAAGTAGTAGATCTGGTCAACACCACGCCGCCGACTGAGCTTCAAGCTGAGCTACAACAGATTCTAGAAGACAATACTCAAGACACTCAAGAAGAGGTGTACCAAAACACCTGCGATGTCTTCCAGAATCCCGTAATTGCCGGAACCTTTGAAGTCTAAGAACTATATCCTAGGCGGAGGGCTGATTGCTCTCGCGGCCAAGGTTATGTGCCCCGATTGGGAAATCATCCCTATGGGGCAAAGCCTGTTTTATAGTTTCAACCCACCATTGGCCGACAACTATATTATAGCTCACCCTGAAATTGAGCCGTTTATCAAGGACGTTGCTCCGCATTCGATGACCTATATGGTCCAAAATGCAATATCTCTGAGCGGCTCTCTCGTTTTCTTTAGTTCCCCTCTTGCCATTCAGACCTATCTTAGCAAGGTCTATGGCGAAGATATGCACCCGATCGCTAAAGACCTCATGAAGCTTGAACGTTTCGTGTACGGTGTCAGCGCCCAAGATGTGTACCAGAGGCTTCAAAAGAGGTACATGAAGGAACTAACAGAAAACAATGAAGGCTATGGCGGCATAGCATCTATTGATCCAATCAACAGACTTATAAGGCTGCTCGATGGTGGCGTGTTAGAATATGAAAATATAATCAGCACAGTGCCGCTAGATGTTTTAAATAAATGGTGTGAATATGATCTTTCGTTTAAGTCTAACGATGTTTACTATAGACATATCGCAACCAAATCGTTAGATTTCGAAGAATCGTATATCGTGCATGTAGCAGATGAAGAGATTCCGTTCTACAAGGTATCTCGTTATTCTCCTGTCGATTTCGTCTTTGAATCCTTCTCCTGGCTCAACGATGCGGTACTCCACGCGTTTGTAGATGACTTCCAAAGTGTGAATCACACTTCTATTTCTAACGCTTTCCCTCTTGGCCCACCTCCCAATCTGGACTACCTTGAGAAAGATGGTATCTATTGTGTGGGCAGCTTAGCTCAACACGATGATCTCATGTGTGTATCATCCTGTCTAAATCGCTTGACTAAGATCGTATCTAATAAGCATGAGACGCGGAAGAGTCCCTGATTACTTAGATCCTGAAAAGAATCTATTCTATGGAAAGCTTCAGAAAGCTTTCCCTCAATTATATGAAGATGTCCGATGTGGGGTCTGTGTCGGAGACGGTTGGCATGATCTCGTTTGGGAAACTTCCAAGAAGATGCACGACTACCTATCTGTTGTAGATGAAGGATTATCTAAAGTAAGAATTGTGCAGGTGAAACAGAAGTTCTGCACATTGCGTATCTACATCAGGTGTAAAGCGAGTAAAGAGATATTAGAAAACCTCCGAGAGATAATAGCAGAAGCTGGACGGAAATCGATGGAAATCTGCGAAGAATGCGGAGGAGCGGCTGTGTTTACGCCGATCCCAGGTTTAGCAGAACCAGTGATGACAGGAACTCTTTTGTGCTCAGACTGCCGAAAGAAGCTACGGCAAAAGCATGCGCCTGAAGAAGTATGATCCTGATAAAGACTATTTTGAGCGCACTTTCCGGCGCTGGGATTGGGTTGCTGTGTCTCATCTAGAGAAGCGAGCCCAAGATGCCCTAGTGATGCTCAGGCCCCTAAGGGACATGTGCAAAGACTGCACCATGTGTCGTTTAGGAATGCGACAGCCGACTATTCGTGGCGAGCAGGTAAAAGACCATCGCGTCTTTAGTAACATGCTGCCAAGCCGGGTTATGATCATAGGTCAAAACCCAGGCTACGACGAGTGCCACGAGGACCTTCCTTTCGTCGGAGAAGCTGGGAAGACCTTCAATAAGGCTGTGAGAGCGCACGGAGTCAAGAGAAACAGCTTCTATATCACAAACACCGTCAAGTGTGCCACGTCTAGCAACGAAAAGCCGGCCCTTGATGAGTCAGATGCTTGTGAGCCCTACTTGCGGATGGAAATCCGCATCATGCGACCCAAGTTGGTAGTCACATTGGGCGCAGTGGCGTTCGAGCGGCTCTGCCCAGGGCAGAGATATTCAGATCGCCGAGGCCGAATATCTCGATCTGATGTCTATGGCGTGAAAGTATTCGCCATACATCACCCGTCCCCTAGGAATCTAGAAGACGAGCAGCGCAAGAAGGACTTCTATCGTCAGATAGAACTTCTGTGCGGTATTGTGAAGAATTTAGATTAGCTTGCGTAGCCGATAAGTACGTATTTTGGAGCGCACCTTGATTTCTAGGTGCCAATCATTGTTCTTTTCGGCTTTGAGGTAAGACTTGAACCGCTGGATGATCGGTCCGATCTCGTTGGGTGGCACGTCAATGGTCTGTGCCATCTCGTCTTTGTTCAGTGCGCCGTCTCCAGCTTTCTGGAGGGCGTCGAAAAGTCGGTCCATCTTCGGAAGCCATTCTTTGGGAGTCGGCTTGACTCTCTTTGAGATCTCCTGGCGGCGCATCTGCTTCTCTTCTAAGAAGCCTTTAATATGGACTTTTATTTCATCGGACACTGCGGTTGCCTTCTTGATCTCTTCATCTAAATCTATGTCTAGATCAATTTTGACGACGTGAACGCGAGGCTTGGTCATGGATTTCTCAAAGAAATGCGTCTTCTGCGATTCGACCCGCTCTTTAGATACGGTAATGAACGTCACAATCGAGAGTAATAAGTATCGAGTGGCTGTCTGCGAAAACTGTGAAGATATGGCCACTCCAAAGGCCGTAAAGAAAGCTGCAGGATCGCTTATAAGTGAAAAGAGCGCAATCGATAAAGAAAAGGAAGATCTCATCAGAAGAGCAAAGGAGATGGGGTTGGTCTTGGCTGACCCGAGTGATGTACCATTACACCCATCTGAAATCGAACCGGAACCAGAACCGGAGCGCCAACTACCAGCAAGGCGACCGAAACAACCAATAGCGCCAGGCTCAGTAGAGAAGATCAAATCATCTGAAGCACTAGCGATGGGAGGCATCCACACACCTACATCGGCTGCCGGTGCGGGTGCAGCAAGAGGTATCAACTGGAACGGTCAACAAGGACAACAATATTCTCTTGATCGCGAAATCAAGACCAAAGATGGTGAAGTAGCCAAGCCGGTAGACTTCATTACAGAAAGCCAGATCGTCCCCGGTCGTGAAGGTATCCCTGTTCAGATTCCAGCTAAAGTGCAAGGCGACACTGGCCAGACAGAGATTTCGATCATCAAGGTGACACCACAAGAGATGCTAGACCGGTTCAAAAGCCTCAATGATACCCCAATCCCTGGAGCATATGGTGTAACTAGGGATTGCACGTTCTGCAACGCAACTGGTAGGACGAGAGTGGGAGGGCAGAAATGCCCGAAGTGCAACGGCCGTGGATATCTCGGCTAATTGAAGAACTGATTGTCGGTGTTTGTAGTCTGCATCTTCTGAATAATTCCCTGCAGGATGCCAGCAAGGTCGTCCTCGGGTTCTTCATCGTCGTCAAAATCGCCCTGAAACTCGTCCGAAGGCTCTCCTTCTACAGAGCTTACCTTCACCGGACGCCGGCTGGCAATCCCCTCAGCGTCCTGAGGGCCATGCTGGAAGAATTTGCCGTCTCCTCGGTTGGCTGGCATGGCGTACTGGTTTCCTGACCGCATCCCAAGTTCGCTACTATCCCCGGTTTGAGTGCCGAGGGGTTCGGGGCGGTTAGGGTCTTGCATCACAGCAGCTCGATTTCCCACTACAGTTGGTAGTTTTGGGATAAATCGGCTATCATCTACATAGGTGCTGTGAAGCTCAGAGAGAAGCATTACACCTGGGCTACTAGAGCTTTCTTCTTTCTCTGGAGTAAGGTCCGGGCTTTATCGCAGGCGCCATAGAAGTCCTCATTACCCCTCTGGGGTGGGACCATATCATTCAAGCGCTGGACAGCTTTCTCTAGGTCTTTCAGCTGACTAGGATCAGAAACACCCTTGATCTCACCCATAAGCCGCTTGATAGCCTGTCGAGGTTCCAATAATCCTTCGTCTAGGATTCTGGAAACGCGGATCCTTTTACGCCGGCTTTCCATCTTCAGCTTGCGCTTATCACCTTCTGGGCTCGGACCACCACCAGTGAAGGGCTGTTCGGCCTTCGGCTTGCGATCGTGTGCCATAGTGGTAACATCGTGCAATGCGTCCATGTCAGGCCAACCGGCATCTTTCTCGGAAGGCATACTCTCTTTCAGCTCATTCACGATGCCATCTACGTATCCAAGCGCCTGCTCGATTACGTGACGTGGCAAACCCATACTACGCATATCTGCTTCCATAGCCAACTTGAACGTTGGATGGTCAATATATTTGTAGTCATGAGTTTTGCGGAATGCAGCAGCCATAGACTCACAGTATGGGGATTTTGCACACTTCAATCGGAATGCGCTTGCAATCTCTTCCCATCTAAATTGTGAGTGGTGAGAAGTCTCCTCACCTTCATGCACATCCAAACCTAAGAGGTCGTGGCTTAGCATGCTGCTAATTGCTTTTAGGACTTTCTTCTCGTTCGATTTCAAAGGCATCGTACCTTCCCGGAAATTGCCGTACGACGATATATATCAGCACAAATATTTTTGAGCACAAGACCCATGTGGAACCAGTTTGACGTAGTTCAGATCCTAAGAACCAAAAATATACGTTTTCTGTCAGGACCCAGAAACCGAGCGGCCCTTCCTCACGGGAACTGGTCCGTTGTAGGGTTCATGGGTGTTGATGTGGTTCTTGCTAAACAAAATACAATAGTCGTAGCCCCGGTTACGGACATTCGTCGAATAGCCGCTTACGATCTTGTCAACTTCATGAGACAAGTCAAGCAAGTGGGGAGGAATATTAATAATATAGACATGGTGGCCACGGTATCTGAGAAGCTAACGGTAGGTGAAGAGGAAGCCCGGAAACTTCTTCTAAAGTACAACCTGCCGTATCAAGTAAGCTCAGAGAGCGAAAAGCAAAAAGCACTGGCCTACCTAAGGGAAAGAGGAACTACAGATGGCAATTCCAGCAGAAGAGCGGAGCAAGATTGACGGAGCGATCGAGAAGATTCATAAAAAATATGCCGACGCGGCAGTTACGATAGGTGAACTAGAAGTAAAAGACGTGGATGTGATACCCACCGGAGCACTCTCTTTAGACCTCGCTCTGGGTGTAGGGGGTATTCCGAGAGGCCGAATTACCGAAATCTACGGCCCAGAAGGGTGTGGGAAGACCACTCTAGCCCTCCACGTGGTAGCTCAAGCACAAGAGATGGGCTTAGTTGCCGCGTTCATCGACGCTGAACACGCCCTAGATCCCGTATATGCCACCGAAGGTATCGGGGTGAACTGGGACGACCTGATCTTCGCCCAGCCAGACTCGGGCGAAGAGGCTTTGGAAACGTTGGAGCATCTCACAACATCTGGTGCGGTCGGTGTGATCGTGATCGACTCGGTTGCCGCTCTCGCGCCAGAAGAAGAGCTGAAAGGCGACATCAGCGACAAGCAGGTAGGCGCCCAGGCCCGAATGATGAGTAAGTCCATCCGCATGATTAAGGCGGAGATCAATAGGGCGAATGTGGCGGTCATTTTCATTAACCAGATCAGGGATAAGATCGGCGGGTTCGGCTACGGTTCCCCTGAGACGACCCCTGGCGGTCGTGCCTTGAAGTTCTACTCCACTCTGCGAATGGACATCAGGCGAATTGCAGCTGTTCGTCAGGGAAGCAAGGAAACTTCTCCTATCGGTAACCGCACCAAGGTGAAGATCGTCAAGAATAAGGTAGCCCCGCCGTACCGGGTCTGCGAATATGACATCATCTTTGGCGATGGTATCAGCGCTGGCGGTTGTCTCATGGACATGGGTGAGAAGTACAAGATCATCCAGAAGAGGGGTTCCCACTACTCTTTCGGCGACGTCAAGCTTGGCATGGGCAAGCAGAATGCGGTATCCTTCCTAAAAGATAATGAGGAAGTATACGACTTGCTTCAACACGACATTCTAAAAGCCTATCAAGATGCCAATACCAAAGTTTCGGATAAATGATCTAGCGTACCTAGCATCTTCTGCTAGAGTTGGACAGCTAGAATCGTATAAAGTAGGTGGGATCCACGATAAGGGTTTAGGTAAGTTCATTTACCAGATCTTTATCGACCAAAAGCCGCCCGCAGAAGCAACTGTGGGCGGCTTGAATGATCTCAAAGAAGAGCGTCAACTCTTCTTCACCGAGAGCGAGCTTATCTCGGGGTGTGAAGCTATGGATTTCGCCTTGCTTTCACTAGATGCCCAGATTGGTCGGATGATGGACCGGCGAGATGAGATCTGCGTAGGGTCCGATTTTGAATCTAGGCCCCCAAGAGTCGCCCTCCGCCAGCAGCAATCTCCTGTGTTCAACGTAGGAGATTGCATCTTTATCCGAGAATCTGCCAAGATCGGATTCTTGGAAAGCCATACGATAACCAACATCTACCGCACCGCAGACCAAAGGCAGTGGAAATACTTCCTAGACATCAAGGGAGACCAGCGTCAGCGAGATAGGAATGGAAATTTCATACTCCGACCTGCGCAGACTGTTGTGCCAAGAATGTACTTCCTTGAGAACGAGCTAATTACAGAGTGCGATGCTCTGAATTATGCTATCGACCATCTTGAACGTGCTATCATCAAGATGGCGTCTGACTTTGTGGCCGTATGTGACGAGGCAGACACAACCGGATGAGAGAATGTCAGACGAAGAACAAGAACACCCGTTTGGACCAAATGAAGAGCGTGCGATAATCTCCCTTGCTCTTGAGAACCCAGATTTCTTTTCGTCTATTTGCCATCAGATTGAACCAGACTACTTCCAACTACCGGAAGCTCGTGCGATCTACCAAGAGATTCACGACCAGTTCGATCAACATGATGTCATCCCGACCAAGGGCCTGGTCAGGGACGCGATTCTGCGGAAGTTTACAGTAGATGATGACTACGAAGACATCGTAGCACTCCTGGACCGCGCCGCAGACCCGCGAGAATCGCCGACAATCAAGGCACGCCTGATCGAGTGGGCGCGCAACCGCGCATTCGGCATGCTGTACACCGAGGAAGCCTTCGAAAGGTATGAGATCGGTGACTATGACAGCTTGGAAGAGATTTTCGATTCTGCCAAGCGGTTGACGGACGCCACCGCTCGTGGATCTTGGTTCTTCAGAGAGATCCCTACGTTGTTCCAAGAAGACCTGGAAGAGAAACTGACCTGCGGGTTCAAACCCCTGGACCGATTCCTCAACGACGGAGGGCCGACCAGAGGTGAGGTCGTGTGTTTCATGGCTCCCACAGGCGTTGGTAAGTCTATCGCTCTGGTCAATTCTGGCATCGCGAACTACCGTATGGGCTTCAAGGTCCTTCACATCACCTTGGAGCTGTCCGAGCAGAAGACGAAGCGGCGTTACATGGGTGCGTTGACCGGCGAGCAGATCATCAGGCGACAGCAGAAGAAGAGTGAGATCGAGCGGAAGCTCACCGCTCAGAAGAACACGTACGGTGATGACCTTCTGATCTACGAATACCCGCCAGATGAGATCACCGTAGACACAATCTACGCCCTCATCAAGCGTCTGCGGCGTGTGGAGCGGTGGAATCCAGATGTTGTGATTCTCGACTACCTGGAGCTGATGAACTCCAGAAAAGCGGAGTACAACAAGGAAGAGTACAAGCGTCAGAAGAAGGTCACCACTGAGGTGCGCGGCCTCGCTGCGCAGGAAAACGTCCTAGTCATCACTGCCACGCAGACCAACCGTAACCCGGCGAAGCAAGGAGGCGGAGAGGACACGAGTGGAGGCATTATCGGACTGAACCGGATTGCCGAATCGTATGGTAAGGCGATGCCTATCGACTATATGATCAGCATCAACCAGTCGCCGGAAGAATATAACGCTGGACGGGTGAGGCTTTACATCGCGAAGAATCGCAACGGTGCGTACCAGGAGACTGTGCGTGCAAAGGTGGACTACGCGACAATGACCATGAAAGCCGAGCTATGAGCAAAGTAGACCCACAAAAGCTGATTGACATAATAAATGAGAAGGGCCGTCTGGCTCTGTCTCCGTTGATAGAGACATCAACAGATCAAGAAGCTATAATGGAAGTTCTCCGGAATCTTCAAATCTATGGAGAATCTTCTGCAAAGGTGGAAGTAGAATCAGTAGAACCAACACCGGAAGATATAGAAAATAATAGATTAACTGTCAAGGTCAACATCACACCGGTTCAACCTCTCCATGTAATTAACCTTACACTAACGGAGGACCCGTGGCCGGGTATTAAGCGTGAACTCATCGAACGACTCTCAGACCCCGAATGCGACCCCGATCTTTGGACCGGTGAAGATCGAGATAACTTCAGACGAGTGCTCCGCGAAGAACTCCAAGCTAAGGACAACGTGGAGCCTGGAAGCGAAGCAGGACCTTATATCGGTTCATAGTATAGCCGCAGAAGACGCCATCTTAGGCAATACCTGGAAGAAAAAGAAAGCCGAACTACTAGAACGTTTGGCAGACCCAGAGTGTGATCCCGATACTTGGCCCGAATCGACCGACAAGATCGATTTCGAGATTCTTCTAGAAGAACAGATGAACGGCAAGAGCTATAGTGACCAAGAATATCACGAACAGGCTTTATCACGCCGCATGTTGCCTAAGATGAAAGAAGAGATCGATCGACTCATAGTTGACAAAATACTTGGAGAAGTAAATATAGCGAAGGAACACACAGGAGAAGAATAATGGGCGCAAAAGAAGCACTCCACCAAGGCGTAGTCAAGAAGCACCTCTTCCTTGAAGTTGGAGACCTTGTAATCATCTTGGGTGACAACGGCGCGCTGGTCCGCACTAAAGTGGGTGTGGAAGGCGGGGAGTTTATGAGCTTCCGAGATGCTGAGTCTATCCGCGTCCTGAATACTCGTAAAGATAAGCCGATTGGCGACTTCATGGAGCTTGAAGAATGGCTAGCTTCTATGGAGATCGATCGCAAGGATAAAGAGATCAAGGATCTGACGCGAGCCCGTGACTGGCAAGCTGAGAAAATCAAGAAGATCCTAGAAGAGAAGGTCGCCCAAGGGGTGACACTCAATAAGTGTCTGAGCGATTTCGATGCAGCTCAAGATACTATAGACTCCAAGAGGTTGGCTCTCGATATCGCCAACAGTAAGCTAGAAGCTACCGAAATCAAGCTAGCTGAGACTCGCGAAAATCTCCGTAACCTTCAACTCGATTACCAACTGATCAAGGCGACTGCAGAAGATGCAGTCAACGACGAGAAGAAGCTTCGCGCTGAACTACAAGAGAAGTTCGATAAGCTACAGTACAAACTAAGCGGTGGCAATGAAGACATCGATAGGATCGCTGAGGAGCTGGACAAGCAGAAAAAGAAGCCACCCACCAAAGAAGAACAGGCAGTGGCTGACCAGCTCGTGCTTGGCCTAATCGCTGAGAAAACGGAGGATGGGAAAGGCCCCTTTCGCCACGAAGCGAAAGAAATCGTCACACCGCCACTCCAAAAAGAAGCTATCGATCCATACGATACGACGGCACCGCTTGCTGACAAACATGGTGCGAAGAAAGCATTCAAGACGAATGTCAAGAAGACCAAGACGGTAAAGAACAAGCTAGGTGCTGGCATTGAAATTCCAACTAAGATCGTTGGCGATGCTGGTACCACATGTGTGACGATCGTACCGACTTCTGACAAGGAAATTCAGGAGCGGTTCAAGTCTCTCAACGAAGATGGCCGAGGGATTTACGGCGATCTTGGTGAGTGCCTTCTCTGTAACAGTACTGGATTCTCCAAGGTAGCCCAAGACGGAGATAACCCTCCCTGCCCACGTTGCAATGGCAAGGGCATGTTCGACAGGACTAAGAGAAAGAGGCCAACCCCTCCACCTCCAGCAGTCTACTCACCACCTGGTGGTTGCAATACCCCATCGATCACAATCTCTGATGAGATCTCTATTGTAGCGCCAGTTAAAATAGAAGCGCCTACTGAGATTCTCGTTGAAACAAGCGACGACATTGTAATCTCATTTGGAACAGAGATTGCGGGTACCGATTGCCCCGAGGGGGAACCTGGAGAAGTTGGAGAGCCGGGGCTTGGTCGATACGAAGAATTCGAAAACATGGAAATCGGGGTGGATCTAGCTTCGATAGTAGGTTATGCTGACGAGGTTGAGACTGATCCAGCAGAGCGTCCGACCAAGAGGATTGAGCGACTAAAGGATGCTTGCCCGAGCTGTGGAGAGCATGAGCTGCTTTCTTCTGACGATCACCAGTCTTGTATGGCCTGCAAATGGAACAGCAAGACATCCGATCGGTACAAAGCAGCCTTGGATGCAACCTCAAATAAGCCGAAGCCGGTACACAACCCAAGCTCCCACACTTCGACGTCGAATGAGTCTTACCACTTCGTCGCTGGAGAAAGCGGTGTCAAGATGAAGTGGTCGCCCGAGAGCCACAAGAGATACAATAAGTAATGCCCTGGTATAACTATCTCTGCGAAACCTGCACTCTTTCCGACGCTGTAGAAGAGGTCGAGGAAGATGGGGTACTCCATCTAGAGACTAAAATCGAGAAGAAGGTTCAGATCGACTTTAGGAAAGATGGGGCCCAGCCTCTAGTCTGGGAAGAGCGCCACTCAATCTTCGATGATCCGGAGATCTCGTGTCCTTGCTGCGGAGTAGTCTGTAAGAAGACTATGATCGGTGTAGAGGTCGTCAGCTATGTTAGAGGTGACGGCTATCTAGACAAACAAGGTTGTACAAGAGATATGAACTTGTACAAGCTGATGAAGGAAGACCCATACGGTCATATGCGCCAGGCGGGAGAGAAGGACGACTTAGCCCAGAAGCTGCGCAATGCAGGGAAGATAGGCTACGACCGCCACGGCAATAGGAAGACCAGCTATTTTGGGTTTGGGAAAGGTAATCAGGGCGGCGGGAAGATCACTTAGACATGTAGCTCTTGCCGTTCTCCGGGTTTACTACCCCTTGGACGTCCGTGTGAGAGATCAAGTGTTTCAGCTGGTCTCCAGCCATGTCGATAACGATAAGATTGTTATGCTGTTCTAGCATAACAATACCCATCCGGCCGAGATATTCTGTGACGGATTCCATCGCCGAAGGGTTCTCTGGGTTGAGTCGAACGTGCATTTTCATAATAAGTCTCCTTTCTTCTATATAGTCCTGGAACCGCTCCCCACGCATCGTATCTGAACGTCGTGCAGCTCCTCTACACCCTCTTCGATGAGCATGACCCGCCGAAACCGTTAATTTCTGGCGTGGTCATTGACAAAACGGTGAAGTTCTACCCCATGTACATGAAGGGTACCGGACTGTCACTGTACCAGGTGGAAGAGAATAAACAGAAGGTCATCGAAGCTCTGACAACAAAGGTCTTCGTCAACGACATGAAGACCCATATCTGGGCTTTAGATCTGCCCACCTTTTGCACGTATGACGCTTATACGTTCCCAAGCCTCAGAGTGCAACCAGACGACCTCAAGCAAGCTAAGAAGTACATCGCCAGCAAGTTGATCTCGATGAAGAAGACAAAGCCATCGAGATGGCAGAAGATACTGGCTGACGCATGTCTAGTCTATCAGCATCTCCAGAACCGGGGTGTGATTGTAGATTGGAAGCTTGAGAAACCTCTCTACGGGTTCACCATTACCGGTAGGTCTTCCACTTCCGGGTTCAACATTCAGGGTGCAACAGAAGAATCAGACGTCCGGATCGCTGAGGGTAGTGAAGATTATCTGGTCCATTTCGACTGGATGGGCGCGGACCTCCGAGCTGCTTCAGTCCTGTCCAAAGACGAGAAGATGCAGGCAGTCTTCGAAAAGTCAGATCCGTATACGGTTCTAGCTGAAGACCTGCAGAAGCATTGTGGGTACGAAGCAAACCGTGAAGACTTGAAAGTCGAATTTCTCAAGAGCATGTACTCGCTCAATGTGGAAAGCCCAGTGTTCGAGTACTATCCAGGCTTTCTCAACTGGATGAAAGAAGCTCTAGTAGAGATGAGAGACACAGGCTATACTGAGACGATACTCGGTCGCAGGTTCTCCGTTGAAAGCGGGGAAAAGACCGCTTTCAACGCGATCATCCAGGGAACAGTAGCCCATGCGATGCAGCTGGTACTGATCAAGCTATTTGCTATGATGCCAGATCAGATCCTCACCGAAGTGCATGACTCCGTGATAATATCTTGCGATAAATCCTCGGTATCTAACGTTCTCAAGGAAGTGCTCCCAGTGATGTTGAGACCGTTCGATGGGGTTCTGTCCTCAAACCCCGTATTTCCGGTAAAGGTGAGCATAGGGAAGCGATGGCGAAAGTGGAAGCGATATAAGGAGTTCAGAAAGTGAAAAGCTGGTTCGATCAAATAGACGAAGATGTCGCAAAAGCTGTAATCCGAATTAAGGTCAAGCTCCCGAACGGCGAAGAAATCGATAGAGATTTCCGGGGCGACATAGCTATAGACTATGACCTCCTAGAAGAGCAACTGACTGAAATGCCAGGGATGTTCGCTTGGTGGTCTTCAGTTCTAGCCGAGCAACGGGCCAGAGTCATGGTGATCGAGCGGAAAATCAAAGCGCGAAGAGGGATGGTGACGCAAGAGCTTCTGGACGAGAGCAAGAAGATCGCCGCATCCGGCGGAGGAATCGGCACTAGAGCTGGACTGCGCCGCGAAGACATCAAAGACCTGATGGAAAAAGATGTCAAGATGATCAAGTTGGATGCGACCTATATCCAAGAGAAGAGAACCGAAAGCAAGTTGTACGGGATCGTGGAAGCGTTGCGGATGAAATCTGAGCATCTCCGTTCGTTGGCTGGGTTCAAACGAATGGAAATGCAACAGAGCAATATATAATATAGGTGGGGAACAAACGTATCTGAAAGAGCAACGTAGCGATCGTAGCAAAACAGTCCAAACAGTCCGAATAGCCAAACAGCAAAAGGAGCAAAAGGCTATGAATAAGCAGAAAATGCTTGACCGAATTCGTAAGAAGTTGGCCGACAAGAAGGGCGGCAACCAACGGGATCCCAACGAATGGTACCCGCCCAAGATCGACAAGGAAGGCGACACCAAGAAGTTCAAGTTGGTGGTCCTTCCACCTCTGGAAGAAGGGGATGTCTGCGCAACGGGTAACGCCTCCCGTGGCATGGACGAAATCTTCTACGTCCCGGTGGGATACCACTGGTACAAGAAGCGCCCCCACCCCTGCCCGCGCATCTTCGACGGTGAAGACTGCCCGATGTGCGAGTTCGGGTTCGAACTCTTCAGCGAGACCGATGACAAGGAGCAGCGTTCGTACATCGGCAAGACCTACTTGCCGAATACGCGGTATGCTGTGAACGTCTGGTTCCCGCCGTACGAGTCCACTCCGGAAGAACTCCGGGGCCAGGTGAAGTGGGTACAGCTGCCCAAGACGATCGCTGAGATCATGGAGAAGACCATCGCCAAGGATGATGATGGTGGTGATCCGGATGATCCCGAAGCGTTCGGCGTCTTCTACCTGACCGGACTGGAAGAGTTCGATGATGGAACCCCTAACCCGGGTGGTTACACCTTCCAGCTTGTGGCCGTGAAGGAAAGCGGCTTCAACAACTACAAGACCTCGAAGTTCCTGCCCAACTCACTCGGGCCGCTGGTCAAGGATGGTCAGGGTGGCACCAACGCAGTCAAGATCCAGAAGATCTTGGATGCACGCCATGACCTCCACGCCAAGTTCGATGAGCGGAACCCGGCGAAGCTCAAGGAGATCGTCAACGAAATCCTCGCTGAGGACGACGGTGACGCTACCTCTGAGTTCGACGGGGACGAGGAGCAGGACACCAAGTCCACAGCAAACACCAACACCAAGGTCGATACCAAGGCCGATACCAGCGACAATCTGGTAGAGGACACGACCGAGGACACGGAAGAGCTGCTGGACGAGCCTGAAGAAGAGACACCTGCACCGAAGGCCAAAGCAAAGAAGGCTGCAAAGCCAAAGGCCACGAAAGCCACGGAGCAGACCGAGACCGAGGAAGAGGACGACGAGGAGCTGGCGGGCCTCCTCGCTGAGATCCACTCCGACGAGTAGTTTAGTCGGTTTCGGCAAATTCAGGTAGGGACGAGCCTCCGCAAGGGGGCTCGTCCTGTTTTCAGGAGGTCACATGAGTACAACGAAAGACTATGACCATCTTCTCATAGATGGTAAGAACGCCTTATATCGAGCGATCTTTGCCGGGTATAGGGATGCAGCTTTCCGTGCGAAGGGCCATGACTATTTCGCAATCATGGTCAAGTTCCTGCACAAATACCTAGACTCCTTCAAGCCCAAGAATATGCACATATTCTGGGACTCTTCACCGTCCTGGAGGCATGAGATCATGCCGACCTACAAGGGACACCGGAAGGGAATGTACGCTGATTACGAGATCGACGTGCGGAAGGAACTGAAAAGACAGACCCACATCTGCGTCAACATCCTCAAGAACATGGGATTACGGCAGTACTTCCGTGAGAGCCAGGAAGCTGACGACCTGATTTATGCATTCTGCCGGTCTACTCTTGGCGAGAGGGTCCTGATCATATCGAGTGATGCTGACTTCAAGCAGATCAGCTACCAGTACGGCACGATTGACATCCACAACCCGATGAACCGGTACAAAAAGCGCATCGAAGATGTGCCACGTCACGATCCGGTTCTTGCCAAGGCGTTCGCCGGGGACAAGTCAGACAACATCGCCGGGTACTACGGTGTAGGCAAGGTGAAGTCGCAAAGCTTGGTTGTAGACTTGGTTCGCAGGAAGGAGTTCTTCAAGTCTGATCGAGCCAAAGTGATGAACGAAGGAGTAGCAGAGATTGTAGGGTCTACTCTGTTCCGCCGCAACCGAGCGCTGATTGACATGTCGCTCTGCCCTCACCTCCTCGACAACATGATGTACGTCGAGGGTAAGCTTACTTCGAAGACTATCTTCGAGTATAGCAAAGTGGTAGAATCGCTGCGCAAGAATAAGGTAAACGGCGTGGTTATGGAAGGGAACCAGTATATTAAGCCATTCAAGCGATTAGTATCTAAGAGTGGATGAATGAATATAAAAACGAATGTGAGATCTGCGCCGAGCAGTTCGACAAGAATGAGAAGTTTCTAAAGCATCTCATTTCCAAACACTGCATTGCCCCCGAGGGTTATTTCTACTTCTACGGGGGCACTCCTCTATCTAGAAAGGCAGGGGAGAAGTGGTGGGAACGGCTCTCGCAGAAGCTGCGGAAAGATGGGTTCGTCTATGTGGACTATCCAAAAGGCTGGCTGGACAAAGAAGAAAACGAGCCGCATGAGTGGATGATAAGAAGCAAGCGCAGACGCTTGGTCCACGAGCTAAAGATTGAGCACTATTACCATCGCCGCCTAGAAGACTATGAGATACCATATCACCTGGATGGATGCGTTAGTAATAATGACATTCGCAATCTTGCTATCTTCCCCTTCGCTGAAATTGCTAGTAAGCGTTCTGCGAGCGCGAGTGGTAAGCATTCCCGCAGAAAGGGAAAACGGAAAGAGCGAGAAGTAGCCAAGATCCTTCAAGAATGGTGGGGGACTGGCGATTTTCGTCCTACACCTTCTTCCGGCGGTTGGGATAAAGGTGGCGACTTCAAGATGAAGGGAGATATCGTCACTACTGACGAAGAATTCCCCTTCTGTGTAGAGATCAAGAACAACGAAGCGTGGAAGTTCTCCACTTCTCTTGTTTCTACCAAGTCGGTGCTCCACAAATTCTGGGAGCAGACCAGAGAAGAAGCGGAAATATCAGGTCTCCAACCTCTGACCATTTTTACCCGCAATCATCTACCTCTATTTGCGATGCTCCACGACGATCTATATCGACAGCTTGGCGCGCCGCTCTACGGTGCGAACATGCCGATCATGGACGTCCACGTGGTCCTGTTAGACGATCTTTTGAAGCTATCCCGAGAAACCATCATCGAGCGAGTAAAATCAAAGATGTAGTATGGGATGTTGCGGACAAGGAAAAAAGAGACCACCAAGATCAATAAGCATCCGGAACAATAATCCGGAATGCCCCGCCTGTGGGTCTGCTACCAGGAAAGTACATAAGTATGACCACAGGACCAGGCGCACAGCAATCAGATATGTCTGCTTGAATAGAGCCTGCAAGAAACTCTTCAATAGATAACAAATGGAATACGTCGCAATTTGGCTTTTGGCCATTTTGTACGTCGAAGCAGTCTCAGAGATCATCACGACCTCCGTACTGTTCTTCGACTTCCGGGACAAAGTGGCGACAAAATGGCCCGGACTACCGGCTACGCTTGTCACCTGCGGCTATTGTATGTCCGTCTGGGCTGCTCTGACCGTTGGATTCTTTCTTCCCGGCACCATTATTGGCCTATGGGTCTTCGATGGTGTAGTGAAGACATTCGCTTTACATCGCCTTTCTAACCTCCTGCATGTATTGATGAATAGAAGGTTGAATGGTGAACCCTTCCAATTGGTAATTATTAACGCAAAAGAGGAAGACGATGAAATTAACGGACGAACAGAAGAATCTCTTGAAGGAAGGGGTCCAAGTGAGGAATCTATCGGAGCTTAAGAAAGCGATTGCTCCGTTCCTCCCAGATCACCACGCCAATCAAGATGTCACGATTGAGACTGACGCATCTGACGTCAAGTTCGACCCAGATGACGACACGATCAAAAGATCCGGCACTATCAAAGCGACCCTAAGCAGCACGAATAAGCGTAAACTGCTCCTGCAAGGGTTAGAGATGGTGACGCGTCAGCAAGAACTATTTGCTGCGCAGGGGAACCCTGCAGACGATGATGCGTTCGGGGGCTTTACACCAGTCTCGCTCCCAAGTGGCACTCGTTTCGGCTGGGTGGACCTGATGATCAAGCGCTGTCTTGACGCAAAACGCCGTTCAGATAATATGATTGAGTGGCAGCTGGACGATGGGACATTTGTATTTGATCCCAAGAGCGGCAAACTAACGAGGGAAACGAATGAACATCTCGACAATGCCTCTGGCTCAGTATCTGCCAATTGACAAGTGGCAGCCACAGGTAGGCGACTTCATTGTGCATCATGGTTGGTTGTTCCACTGGTACGGGGTAGTATCTTCCCTCAATGTGCGAAACTATACAGTCGAAGTGATCCAAGCCGGTCTGCCTTTTCTCCTCTTTACGATGACCCCTTCCGATATGGAAAAGAGAAAGAGGACCGTGGATATTGGCAAGGTCACATCATCCCGAGGCGGAAAGTACGCCATCCAACAAAGAAATGGGACTAGCTATGTCTGGTTCGTCTGAAACTATAGAACTTCCTGATTTCCTGCCTTATCCGGACGTCCTTCCACTGTCGGAAGTGCCTGAGCTGAATGGTAAATTAGCCTATATTATCAAAGGCTATGAAGACGGCATCGCAGCCAACGTTCTGATTCAAGACGATAATATCTGTGTAAGGTTCGGAGATTGGAACGGGAAGCAGATCGATATACAAAAGGCCGGCGAGCTATCCAAGTTGGCGAATGAGTTTATTGGGAAGTATCTGGACAATACTATTCGATTATTCCGGACGATTGGACTTAGCCAAGCTCTCCTGTACATGGGCCTGCGAGAAGGCAAGATGCAGCTCGTAGACGTCCGTCTTTCGCTCAACAAGTTCGTTGGGCCTGGCATGATCAGAGACTTGTTTTCTAAGATCGTGCCAACCCAGGAAGTCAACAAGGTCGTGAATATAGATGATGCGACTTTGGATGCTATACAAGCGGGGAAGGGCAACTTCGCTGGGGAATTAACAATTAAAACAAGCGCATTTGAGACGGTAGAGCGACAGACGCCGCGTGGGAAGTCAATGTTCCCGCTATACGCCACCGTAACCAGAAAAGTAGTCAATGCGCCGAAAACAACGAAAAAAGTGCCGTATATGCCAAAACCTCGTTGATTGGGGTACGGGGATAGAAGATTGCCCAGTAGCAATTTGTAGTAAAGAGTGCTTCAAGAAGTGGCCAAAATGTAAGGTGTGCACGAAGCCAGTCAAAGCTTCTCATCGCATAGTCTGCGGTACTGACTGCAGATCGGTCTATAACACCAAAGATCGAAATCCGTGCCAGCACTGTGGCGAGCCTGTCAAAGAGCCGCACCGACAGTTTTGTAGCCAGAGCTGCTATAACGCGTCACGCTTCCCAAGACGCCCTCGATGTCGCACGTGCGGTGGGACTACACCCAGAGCTGGTAGGCTATACTGCTCCAGGACCTGCTATAACGCGTCTAGGCAATTCAAAGACCTGAAATGCCTAGTTTGTGAAGGCCCACGGAAACAGAGCCAGAAGAAGTACTGCTCAGCCGAATGTCAATATATCGGTAGGCGGAAACGGCAGCCTTGTCTGATCTGCGGAACCGAAGTGAAGCAAGCCAAGCTCAAGTACTGTAGCACTGCTTGCGCTGGAGAAGGCCAACGAAAGCGCCGTTGTGCAGTTTGTGGCGACTTCATTCGCAGCAACTCGCGCAAAAAGACGTGTAGTGACGCGTGTTACCTTGGCACGGCAGAACGCCCCATCCGCTGGACTCGTCAGAAAACTATTATGCTCAAATGGCGAGGGGATGACGGGAAAGACCATCGCGTCCAGGAGCATCGGTGGCTCTTAGAGCGAGCAGGTTTCAACGTAGATGACATGTTTGTGGTTCATCTGGACGGGAACGGCCATAATAACTCTCTAGACAATCTGGGCATCTTTACCAGAGCGGAACATGGGAAGTTCCGCAGAGATAGGGATGACACTTATAAAGGTCTGGGTGGTAAACATTGGCAAAGGCGGCGAAAAATGCGCCTCCGCGCAGAGAAATTAGCCTTAGAGGCTGGAGACCCCTTTGAAGAGGTCTTAAAAACCATTGTGGCTAATGGAAACAATACTGAGATCTTCAAGAAGGTCCAGGACGTTGTAGATGGTGATGACCCAGACTGTTCCATGTTGGCTCGGGAGATGGTCGCGATCTGGGACATCAAGCATGATGTATGTGATCCCGCTGAATTTTTGGAATGGGTAACTAGGATGTGTTTGAGGCCCGAATGATCAAATATATCTAAATGAACAAACTATCATCAAGACAACGCCGACTGTTGGCCGAAGCTATCGGAGAGGACCCGCTTGACGCGGAACTCGACGCAGACTTGGCCGCAGAACCAGAAGTCCCTCTAGACAGACCTGAACTTGCTGGCGGTGCGGAGAAACCTCCGAAACCTGAGGCTGTAGAGTTCTCAGACGCCGATAAGATGCGTGAGTCTATGAGGGCGTTCCACAAACTCCATGCTGCTAAGCAATTTCTCAGCCAAGCAGCTAACGTTTTAGGGAACAACCAGGTCAGTGTTGGTCTCGGCGAATACGCCAACCAGATCACTGGTCTTCTTAGCGGACCGAACAGGGCTCTTGAAGCGGCTCTGATCAAGCTTAGCGGCACTCTGATGCAGATGTCCGCGAAGCGTGGTGCCGAAGCCCTCGCAGTATACAACTACTACGATGAGATCCCACAAGGATCGGCGGCTGGCGAAAAGCTCGGGGACCCCACCCCCGAAGGCGCCAGGGCTCCAATGGGCGCCCAGGCTCCTGATCAAGAGATGCCAGACGATGTTGGGGCTCGGCCTGCTGCTGAGGTTCCTGAAGTCCCGATGGCGAGCATCGAGCGCGGGCTTGGGCTCGTAGAGAACGCCATCGAAGAGATCGGCCTCACGGAAAACGAGAAGACCATCCTTTACGGCGCAATCAACCAACTGCTAGATGAAGCGACTACAACCACTGGTTCCATCGCGATGCCGATGACCACTCAAGTGCTCGATAAGAAAGATCGAGATATCTTGATGGGTCGCAAAAGGAAGAAGTGGGAAGACCAGCAAGACGATAAAGTAAGCTGGTACGGCGAATATCTATGAAACTTTCTCTCCTCTACGAAGACTATACGACCCCGGTAAAGACGGGTTCACAGCCAAGCAAGGGCGTTACGGACCCCTACAAAGGCTGGGAGGATGAGAAGACGGGCTTGCCGAAGGGAGCGAAGGCTGGAAAGGGCTCCCGGTTCATGATGAAGTATGCTACTTCGGACTTTGATCATGACTATAATACTCCTGGCAAGTCTACCACCAAGGGCAAAGCTGCGCACGATAAGCAGATACTAAAGCCCAAATAGCCTGTCGGCACTATCAAACATACTGTACATTCTACGTTGGTAGATAGTATAGATGCTGATAGAGTACGTAAACCCACATCCGTACAGTATAACCCTGCCTGGGCCTGATGGCAAAGTCATCAGAGTACCTAAGTCGGCAAGGGTTGTACTACCCAAGTGGTTCTCCAAATACTCTCCTCAGTTCTTACGGGAAGTACGGGTCATAGGGGACGCCCAGAAAGAGCAAATAAGCCTTCCGAGCCCTTCTACTAAGAAGGGGAAACTGAAAAAAAAGAGCGCAGTAAAAATCGTGAAACGAAGACGCGCTGCAGGGGTAAACCCCAATAGTGATAGGAAGAAATCGCCACGTGGACAGAGAAAGCCTAGACAGCCGACCCGGAAACGAGGACGAGCTAACTATGTTGGTCGCCGAACTAGAGGCCGTATGGTTGGCAGAGCTATTTCTGGAGATGCAACGCGCCTCTTTCGTGCTGAATCCTCTGGTCTCACCATTCCTATTTCCAACAACATCGGAGTAGGAATCCTAAGTTACAATAGGCTACACTGCATACGACGACTGCTCGATTCAATCCGGAATTTCACAGATCTGTCCAAGACGACGATCTTCGTAAGCGATGAGTCCGACAGGCCCGAAGTGAAGAAATGGCTTCGAGAGCAGAAAGATATAGTATTATTGGACAATTCGGTACGGTTGGGGATCGCTGGTCAAAGCAACCGTTTACTGAACTGCTTGAGAAGATTCAAGTATAAGCTCTTGCTGAATGACGACGTTCAGATTATGAGCCGTGGTTGGGACAGCTTCTACTTTGAAGTGATGGAGCTTACCAAGAAGTACCACCACTTCTGCTATCGCCAGGCTGGTGTATATGGTGCAACGGCCAAAGACGGTTCAGGATCTAGAGTCAGCGGCAAGATAATCAAGACTATACACGATAAACCACATGGTGCTGTGATGGCACTAGATGAAACAGCCTTCCAGCGCGTCGGATATTTCGATGAACAGTTTGGCTACTATGGGATGGAGCACGTAGATTGGTCTAACCGCGTGGGATTATCTAAGATTCAACCGCCCGGTTTCCACGACGTTGATGGCGCTGATAAGTTCTTCAAAATCCACCCTGAGATCACCTCAGTGCCCAAATCTGGGCTTCGAGATAATAGGTCGATCTTCAACCAACACAAGAAAGATCACAACCGCATCAAAGTAAACGCTACGCCAAGCTGTGATGTTCCTGGGATGTCTATTATTATCCCGTGCCGGGCCGAAGATCGCGATGTAAGAGTAATCGAAACGGTCGCCATGAACATGAAGGGGCAACTGTTCCCCCACATTGATTTGATCGTAGTAGAACAAGATGTGATGAAGAAAGTTCGCTATGACAAGATTGGGCCATGCACCCACAGGCAAATCGCCGGGAAATCTCCTGACCAACCATTCACGAAAGCGGTAGCCTTCAACCTTGGGGCCGCAGTGGCGCAGACCGAACGCCTACTACTCCAAGATGCGGACATCATGATGTCCAATGACTATGCAGGGAAGATATTCAAACTGCTAAATGAATATGAAGGTGTTCACGTTGGAAAATATGTCCTCTATTTCAACCATGGGACCACCCATGAGATATTCAATAAGGGCAAGGTGACCGAAACTAATGAATGCGAACGTGCAGTGGGATACTTCGAGGGAGGGTCTCTAGCTTGCCACAGGAAAACTTACTTCCAGGTTGGTGGGTTCAATGATGCCTACGTTGGCTATGGGTGTGAAGATTGCGACTTCTTCATTCGATTGAAGGACAATTGCAAATTCTTCAATGAAAGAACAGTGTCTTTGTTCCATCTATGGCATGGTAGATCTCCCGGATGGGAGAAGCGGCATAGGATAAATAAGGGTATCATGCAGCGGTTCTATAATCGCTACAATGCGAACAAACCATTAGCCCTAAATGAACTTCGGAACAGACTAAGAGCACAATACCCCAACGTGGTTAGGAAATACCTATGACCGACGACCCTGCTGAGCTTGTCTGGCACGATGAAATGGAAATTCCTGCCAAGAAATTTGTCCTGGTCCGGAGACCAGACGACCAAGTAGTAGGGGATGAGATCCACCAATTGATCACTAGAGTTGGAATTTCTAAAATAGAGATGGAAGAGAACTCGTTCTACTCTCTGGATCTAGGCAGCTCCTACGCTAACATGTCAACCTCAGAGCTGGAAGCGCTCTGGATGATGATCGGGAAAGCTCTACGGTATACCTAACCATGAAGCCTGACGACATCGCAGACTTGATCACCGACGACCCTGACGTTCCAAACAGAAGGTATGTCCTCATGACTCCCAAAGAGATACTAGAAAATCTCGATAAGAAGAAGCTTGAAAAACTCACAGTTAAGAATCTGATCGAGCTTATCGGGGAGCCAGTGACGGCTATCGGTATCCGCTCCAACCAACCAGCTGTCATCGAGGGCGTCCAAATTACCAAACGGGGCGTTCTCTTCATGCTCAGAGAAGAGAAGAGCGGCAACAAGGTACTACGAAAGTCGAAAAAGTTCTTCATCCGCGAAGGGGCGCCAAAGAAACGTTCCCAGAAGAGCCCCAAGAAGATAGAAACAGCCGCATGTAGCAGTTGTCATACTAAGAACCTATTATCTGACTCGAAATGTCGTCATTGCCACAAGCTCTTACATCCAAATGAAGCGGCCGTTCCCGTATTTGATCTGTCCGATCTAAGCACGGAGGCGTCAGATGGAAGAGACGGATCAAGTCCAAGCCAGACTAGCTGACGAAATTAAGTCTGCGAAAAGCAGTCTGAATGGCATGAAGCACAGTATGGATTGTACTATATCCCAAATGCAATATAGGCTGAAGTGCTTAGAAGAAAAGTTCCAAAAGGTTTACGGTAAGAAATCAGATGGGTGATACTTATACTATCGAGCCTGCCATGGTGTCTTTCAAGGTGCTATGCCCTGACTGTGGTGAGGTTGACATTCCGCCCAAGAATATGTGGCTCCGAGTCACGTCGTACGACTCTGGAATTGACCAGATCGAATATGTCAAGTTCCGGTGCGAATGTCCCAAGTGCAAGAAGAGAATGGAAATCCAAATCAATGCATGACGAACAGTTCACGTTCTTCTGGAACGGCCCCTTCTCTCAATGGTATTATAGCTACTTCACAATTGATACCATAGAATATAACTGTGCAGAACAGTACATGATGGCGGAGAAAGCACGTCTCTTCAAGGACGAAGAGACTCTCCGAATGATCATGGAGAGCGACAGCCCCAAGGTGCAGAAAAAGCTTGGGCGTCAGGTCCAGAATTTCGACTTCGACACGTGGACTGAAGACGAAGAAAACGGCCGCCCACGCTGTTGGAACATAGTCCATCGTGGAAACGTGGCTAAGTTCACTCAGAACGCCCATCTACTACACAGACTAGAAAATACCGAAGGCACTACCCTAGTAGAAGCTTCGCCCTATGACAAGATCTGGGGCATTGGCCTGCGAGAGAGTGACCCTGCAGCCCAGCGCCGGATCGACTGGCTCGGCAAGAACTGGTTGGGAGAGGTCCTAACCGACGTGCGAAGGATATTGAGAGATGCTTAGATGGCTGTTTGGACTAACTCCGGTTTCTATAGATCAGCTACAGCTAGAAACTATAGATCTAGTAGAAGTAATAATAGCTGAATCTCAGCATCGGTACGGGGTCGAATGCGGATGGTGGACCGCTCGGGAAGCCGTTTGGAAACGAATCAGACAAGAAGCACGAGCGCGAGGTTTCAAGAAGGCCGATTGGGAAGTCAGTCTTACTGAAGAGAGTTGGTCTCTCCCGCCTTCGTATTACAGGAACGGCAAAGCAGCAGAATTCCCAGACGGCTACTGGATCAATGTCCGGTTTGCGTCCCTAAGATGGCAAATTGCCAACTTTGGGCCGGATGGGGTGAGACGACCGTTTCTCAAAGAACTTACGTAACGGCGTCGATATCCCGCTGCATATAACGTAAGAAGATGAACCGCTCCTGGAACAGGTACTCCAGTTGGCCGCGATTCACCCGCTCCTCTCTCACCTCGATCGTCTCACCTGGAGCGAGGTAGACTAAGCCGCTCCCTGCAAACAGGATGGGAGCCGTGTCTTCTTCCGGTTCGTCTACGATAATCTGGACCGGTTGGCGCGTCAGATTTTGGATGTGGGCGATTTCTATGAGACCGGAAGTGTCCATAGATTATTTTTGAGGGTTACTGATCGCCGCCTTCAGTGCTATTCTCATCTCTGATTGGAAAGAGTGAGCGCAAGACCTCTCCCTTATTCGGTTCAACTCTTTGATGAGTTCGGTGTCGCGAGCTGCCCAGGTCAAGATAGGGCCTATCTTCTTGCCCGCGATGAACGCCCAGAAGAATAGGTCTGTCTCGTTCTTCTTGAGGGCACACCCTTCGCAGGCTGGCACTACGTTGTAGAGGATGTTTGGGCCGGTACCTGTGATTGGAGAAAGATGGTCGAAGGTCTCAGAGATCTCTCCGCAGTACACGCACCGGCTATGCCAATGCGCTGCGACGGTATCGAGCTGTTCTTTGGTCAGCTCGTTGCGAACACCACTTTCCTTTGCCATCTCGGAATAAAGCGTGGCAATCTTTTGGAATCGATGTTTCTTCACGATGCCTTCTTTCTTCCTCTGCCGCTTATCTTTATTATACTTCTTGACCTTATCCTTGTTTCGGGAGCGCCAGTCTGCCAAGACTTCTTTGTGGCATACTATGCAAGCGGACTGTAGGCCATCTTTATTGCGACTATCTTTATAGAATTCGCTCGGGTCCTTCGGGTCCTTGCATTTGCTGCATTTCTTCTTCATCTTCCTTCTCCAGATTCTCCGTTATCCACTCTTGAATATATGTACCTATATCGTCAAAGAACTCCGGATCATAAGGGAAGACTGGTTTCCCTCTTTTCAGTTCCGTCTTGGTCATATCTTTCTTGCTGTAAGTCTCCACAGCCCAAAAGAGCCCAACATACTTCAGCTGAATATCAAAGTGCATTCTAGTTCGGAACTTCTTATGTGCTAAGTGGATCACATTGAATGATCTATACCAATCATCGTCCATGAAAACCGGGAAGGAAATAAAGACATCATCTACCGTTTCAATATATTCTCTAATCCAGAAATGTACTATTTCTGGGAGGGTTGGTTTTTCTCTACTCATGTATCTAACGCAGGAATTTTTTGGAGATCATCGAATGCCAGAATTATTGACTCGTGACAAGATCGAAAACATGGGTATCGCTTGTAGCAGCGAGCCATATGGCGGTCCTGTACAGACTTTTGAGTTTAATAGTTTACGAGGAATAATGGAAAAGCTTGGGGGGACCCGACCATTTATCATTGACGGATATAACCCAGAAGACTGGGAATACCAACGGAATCCGCCACGCTTCGTGGTGAGATGCCAGTTACCCTAAAGCATCTTGTCGAACTCGCGAAACTCGCGGCGCTCTTTCTTGTAAACTAGGTCGCTAGCTAGACGCAGAGACTCAAAAGTGCCGGCGTCGGTCCACCAGCCATCTGCATAGGTGTGTTCCAGAGCGCCCATTTTCAGATAGGCGTTGTTGACATCCGTGATTTCAAGCTCTCCTCGTGCAGATGGCACGAGAGTGTCGATCACATCAAAAACGGAAGAATCGTAGCAGTACAGCCCGGTTACAGCGTACTTGGATACAGGCTTATCTGGCTTTTCTATGATGCGGACGATCTTATCATCTTCGCTGATTTCAGGATTACCAAAGCGACATGGATCGTCTACTTCTGCCAGGTAGATCTGTGCTTTCTTCGGACCTTCCTGGGAATGGAAATCGTTGATGAAATCATCAATCGGGTAATCGAAGATGTTATCACCGAGAGCTACGATGACGTCTTCCCCTTCTACGAATGATCGAGTAAGGCGGAGAGCTTCAGCGATCCCGCCTTCCCCTTCCTGGTAGACGTAGTGAAGGTGCTTCAGGTTGAAGCATTCGCCGTTACCCAAGAGTTGGATGAACTGGCCAGCGAAGGTACCTCCGACGACGAGACAGATCTCATCGATCCCCTCCTCCCTCAACATCTGGAGAGGGTAGTGGATCATCGGCCTATTCCAGACCGGCAAGAGGTGCTTGTTGGTGATCTTGGTGAGAGGATAAAGGCGAGTGCCCAACCCTCCAGCTAGGATTATACCCTTCATGCTTTTCGCCACCATGTTGATTGGGTCAGTATACGATCAGATCGTAGTCGACGCCAATCGTAGTCTGGCATCTCCAAACTCTGAATAGAATCACAATCGTGGACTTCTCGTTTTTCACTTTCTGGGAGATACCCACAGCGGCACTGTAACCAGCTCGTGTGCAGGCTGTAGGCCACAGCTCGAAATCCGCTGTGCCCTTGTGGCGCATCTAGGGAGTATCCGCACCAATGCTTCCTCATGATCTGGTGGTCGCCCCGGGCACAAGCACGCTTCCTCATCTCGCGGCGGGCCAATAGGATGACTACCATAATGGCCATCATCGCCGGGATAAACCAAACTTGAATGTTACCCATCTGATCTCTTCCAATCGTATGGAATCAGATCGCCTGACTCTGTTACTCCGCGATGCGGTGAGATTCGATATTCGTCAGGCTGATCGTAGTTGTACACTTCAGTGGGGCAATTGATCACCATAGCTTCTGTGTCTGAGATGCACTTGAAACCGTGGTAAACAAGAGGCGGAATGACGATGACTCGGGGGCTATGTTCACCGATGAAGAACTCGTTTAGTTCTCCAAAGGTAGGGCTCTCGTGGCGATCATCATAAAGGACGACTTTCATCATACCCTTTACGCAGACGAAGTAATCAGTCTGCTTTTTATGATAGTGCCATGCTTTGACCACGCCGGGATAAGCAGTGGTCATGTACATCTGTCCGAACTTGATGAAGATATCAGAGTCAGAACGTAGCATCTCCATGAGACGCCCACGTTCGTCCGTGATCACCTTCAAATCACGGACTCTCACCCCTTCGATTACTCGCATACTTGCCCTCCTGGTAGGCTTGTATGGTTATATACAGGCGCCAATGATCGCCTTGATATCTTCCGCGTTTTTGGCTTGGCTTTGAGCGCAACCGCGCGCCATTATGTATACTATATCGGTTTCTAAATCAAGTAGATATTCCTCTTCTTCGTTGGCGAAGAGGTCCAGGAGGATGCCATCCGGTATAAATTCTGGATCAGCCAGAGTTTCTTCGTCTATTACCGGTTTGAAATTTCTGTATTTTGCTTCACTGATCGCGACTTTTGCGAGCATAGTGACTTTGGGTATGGAAGATCCGTCCCAGATTGCAGCTAGGTGAGCACGTTTTCTTAGTTTATTCCAACTAGTCATCGTGGAGCCGGCGGAGGGATTCGAACCCCCGACCCGCTGATTACAAATCAGCCGCTCTGACCAGACTGAGCTACGCCGGCTTTACTAGTGAATATATTCAGTCCGGTGAGTTTCTACGATCTCAGCGAGCTGATCTTTCACATATTTGAGTCGAACCGCTGGCTCCGTCGCTAGTTCATGGTTCCTGTTCCAGGGCTGTGGGAACAGGATACCATTGCCGCCTCTCTCGATGAATTTCTCGATGTTCTCGTCTTTGTCATCGATCAGCAACGTGTCTTCGGCGGCGCACAAGAACTTGGGAGGGCCGACGAGGTACTTCCGGAAGAAGCGGTTGCGGTGCTTCTGCATCCACCTCAGCTTACCAGACAAGCTCTGGGGGTGGAGCGAAGGGCAGGTGAGGATGTAGGTGTCTGCGAGAGACTCGCAGTGCTCCCACATGTCTTCAGTCCAAGGGAACAATTCCAGGTTGGCCCAGAAATCTTCTCCTGCGCTATCGATGACCTCCCAAACCTTGGCTCTGTCCATTTCAAGATTGCCGGCTAGATTGTGAGTACCAACCTTCCAGTTATCCAAGGTTTCTTGATAGGGTACATCGAGAAGCTCACAAACCGGCTTTACCCAGTTGCACAATACCCCATCCATATCTAGTAGGATTTTCATCTTATTCCGCCTCTCTCACCTGGCCTTGGAACATTTGGCCAAGGGTCATTGTTTTTCTTTGGTTTGGTTAGCCATTCAAAAAGAACAAATGGCGACAATACTAGCCTCATTGCTAGCTTGAACATGAAACATATAAACATTGCTCCGAATTCGAGGAGCTTGTCTAAGAACATCACTTCTTGGCCTTTTCTATTGGTTTCTGAAGCTTGCGAGTAGCTTCAAGGATTGGTAGGTTGGTCTCGGTCGGAACATAGATGACCTCACTATTTCCGTCGTGGAGGCCCTGAATCCAGAGATATCGGAGGTAAGACTCGTTCCCTTTGAGGGAATCTCCGATGATCTTGTTGGCTTCGGCTACACCCTTGGCGCGCTCGATCTCGGCCTGCGCGAGGCTCTTTGCGGCTTCCATCTTGGCTTTGGCTTCTTGAATCTCGATCTGGCGGCTCCACTCGGCCTCTTTGAGCTTCGCTTTACCTTCCAGCTCCTTGCTCCATACCCGATACTGTGGCCAGACGACCATCGTGGCGACGATAAGGGTAAAAAGAATACCGCAGCCGATTGCTACGCCTTTGGTTGGGAACTCGCTTTCCATTTTTCTCTCCGTAGGACGTCTTCTAGTGCTTCCACAAGCGTCCGTACATGTACGTTTCTAGCTGATTCGCCCATAAGGCCGATTCGCCAAACTTTTCCTTTCAACTCTCCAAGCCCACCACCAATCTCGATGTTGTACCCGGACAGAAGTTCATCTCGCACGAAAGAGTCAGATACTCCTTCGGGGATCTTCACTGCGGTAAGAGGGCGCGACGCAGTATTGAAAGTTGGTAGTAATTCTATACCCATCTTCTCAAGCTGATGCACCAGATTGACCGACACCCTCCTGTGCCTCTCCCACCTATTTTCTAGACCTTCTCTTAGCACGTCATCGAGTGCCGCGTCTAGAGCGTAAATCATGTTTACAGGGGCTGTATGGTGATAAGCCCGATCATCGCCCCAATACTTCTCAAGCTCTAAGATGTCAAAGTAAAAGCTCGGAAGGGCCGTCTTCCGTGCTTTCCGCTTTTTGAGGGCTCTCGGGCCGAACGTGACGGGAGCTAAGCCCGGAGGGCAAGAGAGACACTTCTGAGAACCAGAGAAACATGCGTCGATCTGCCAGGCGTCCACGTAAAGCTCCGAACCACCCAAGGAAGTCACCGCGTCCACTATGAAGACAGTATCTTCATTGTCGCTTCGGATTATCTCACCGAGAGAGCATATATCCGACTGAACACCAGTGGAGGTATCAATGTGGACCGCACAAATTACGTCGAATGATCCTTCAGAGTCAAGGATATCCTTGACTGTGCTAGGTTCGATTGGGGACCCCCACGGGAAGTTGATCTCGTAGCAAGTCCCGGCGCTTAGGCGACGAACCAGATTGGCCATTCTCTGACCGAAGACACCGTTGATCAACACGGCAACCCTATCTTCTGGTTCGATCAGGTTGGTGAGGCAGGTCTCCATGCCGGCTGTGCCGGTGCCAGAGACAGGGTAGGTCAGCTCGTTGCTGGTTTGGAAGACCTGGCGGAGTTTGTCCTGCACCCCTCGCATTATCTTGATGAATTCGGGGTCTAGGTGTCCAATCGTTGGGCGGGACATCGCCCAGAGGACCTTTTCACTGACGAGACTAGGACCAGGACCTAATAGTAACCGTCCGTTGAACACGGGTGTCTCCTAAAGCCACTGACAGGGATCGAACCTGCATCTTCCTTCCTACCAAGAAGGGCTCTTCCAGTTGAGCTACAGTGGCGAACTGGTGGGGGCGGGCGGATTTGAACCGCCGACTTCCACTTTATCAGAGTGGCACTCTAACCGGACTGAGTTACGCCCCCATCGGCAGGAAGATATTTGCTTGGGTCAAATACGCTTATAGCGCTGCTATCAGCTTCTTTTTCACGTTGATTAGATTCTTAGGGTGAATCACCAGCTCGGTTCTGTCCACTCTTGATTCTTCTAGCACAGCTATCTCGTGGACAGCTTGATTGTTACCGATCACTACAAGATCTTCGTTCTCTTTAGCGACGATAAGAAAACTGGTAGAATATAGGATCGTATCGCCTTTCACACCATTGGTAGAAGGGCGACGGAGCCTTGCTTTACATTCAAACAAGACTCCGTCTACCCTAGCATATGGACTCAGAGTCCCTCTGTGTCGTAGCCAGCCGCGCTTCGGTGTGCGCCTGACCGGGAAGACTCTGTTAACCCGTACTATTTGTAGAAGGTAGGACTGGGCCATTTGGATCTAGCACTGGAAGTTGCTCCAGCGCCTCCAATAAACGTATCCAATCGTTATCCGGATCAAAGCCGGCTTTATCGTCGAGCAGGATGTTGAAATACGGCTTTTTGGTGTAGCACCCATACTCCGTCTGATTCACTTCAGGGTTGTGACCCTCCCAATCGAAGAGGATTCCGTCAGCACGGAAGCGCTTCTGATATTCGAGGATCTCACGGTCCCATGAGCATGTATACATCATCAGTTTGGCATCCGACCTCTCTGATAGTGCTTGCATTACTTCCAGAGAATGTGGGTAGTACTCCACATCTTCCGCTTTCATTCTCTGGTAATTGGGCATGATGAGGGTAGAATGCAAATCGATCGCCCAATATACCCTATCCCAATTACGGCGGCCTGCGATAGTATACTGCTTACGCATTACTCTGATGATAGGCATCGGCTCCTCCACGGGTCATATCCGTCAAGATCGGACCTTGACGGATATGAGCCCTTATGGTTACGCGCTGACTGGTGCCAGACCAGCCGCTCGGTCGCGAATGTTGCCCCATTCCTCGGTGATCAAGATCTCACCGTCCCGGAACACCTCTTTGAGATGGTCCTCACGGTTGCCGAGATCCTCTTCACGGATCGTGGTCAACTGCCCATCTTCGCGGACCAGGGCCAGCCGGCCGCGCTTGGAGTTCTTCGTGGGATCTGTGGCGGGCCGCTTGTACACGTCCCGCTCCTTGCCGTCCACAACGACGCTGCTGCACTTAAAAGCGAAGCGCTGCGTGTCGCGGTCCAGCCTCTGGAGCAACCCACCGCCCATGCCGAAGGCGATGTTGTCCACCGACCACTTCTCGCGCACCATGTTCCGCACGACCTGTGAGATAGTCTCGGGCGTACAACCGTCACCCTGGATAACCCTCACTTTGTCGTTCAGCGTCCGGTAGCCCTTGTCGTTCTCGTAGGTGCCAAACTTCTCACCTAGAGTATCCAAGACGTGCAACACCGTGGGAACGATATCGCCGCTATCCGGCCTTACGACCAGGCAACCTTCCCGTGCCAGTACCTCGTCCTTGAGCTTGGTTCCCCACAGGTCGCTGCAAGCGGCTGTGATGTCGAAGCTGTCGCTTACGCAGGCGACCAGACCGGTCGGATACTGCTTCAGCATATTGCGGAACGCTTCCAGCTCTCCATCTTCACCCCAGGACGTGATCGTGCTGTGTTCCGAGGCCGGGATCGAGAAACCGGCGCAACCGCTATCGTAGTACTCCATGCCCGTAGTCAAGGCAGCGATAGTATCGGTGCCCATGAAGTTGACCAGGTGGGCCAAACCGCCGATGCCAGCCGACTCGACGCTAGTCGAGCCACGGAAACCGAAATCGTGCAATTTGAAAGGAAGGCCGGCAATATCGCCAGTCTCTTCCAGACCAAGCTTGATGAGGTCCCGCACGTGGCCTGAAGTCGTCGCTACGGTGCTCGGGTACCACAACATCACGAGCAACGTTTCCAGATAGTTTGGGAGCCACCAACAGTTGGGGTCGGTGTTCTCAATCGTCATCATGACGTTGCTTTCGGGAACTTTGGTACCTTCTGGCACTGCCTTGATGCTGATCGGCAAGTGGCCGTCATGCTCTTTGAGAATGTACTCCCACCCTTCCTTGTAGAAAAGTGCATCGGAGTTGAAGTGAGTCTTGGCGATATTCGCAGCCACTTCGATATCGCCTCTTGTCACCACTCGGCCTACGAGGTACTTGTATAGATAGTACTGTAGACCGAAGAAGGTGGTAGTCTTGTACTTAGCTCCTGCTCGGCTCTCGAAGTACGAGTACACGTTGGATGTGTTCGCCGGGTACTGCTTGTAGTGTGAGAGCTTGTACGAGTCGGTGAGGAGCAACAGATTCTGCTTACCCATGATTGCCTCCTTTTCGTAAGGCGGGTTACTTTTTGGTTTTGGTTTTCTTGACTGCGCAACCAATATGGTTCCGCACCAAAGTAATCAGACCACGGTGTTGAGGGAGGAGGATTTCATCGTCCATGTCCCTCACGTTGAACCACTTGATCTCTCCACCTCGGAGATCATCACCTGGCTCAAGTTCACCACCATGATGCTTCGCAGCGAACAGAGTGGTCATGATGCTGTCGCTTTCGCTGCGGTAGCGCCAGTCATGGACTAAGGTGGAGCCTACGTATTCGAAATCCTTGAAGATTCCTCCTACCAACTCTTCCTCAGCCTCTCTCTTCGCAGCTTCCAGGAATGTCTTATCCTGGTTTGGGTCTGCGAAGCCGCCTGGGAATCGGTACATCCCAGGAGGATCATTGTGTTTCCTGCAAAGTGCGATCATCCAGTCGTTTAGATCGTTCAGGATCGCAACATCCACGGTAGCATACATCGTGGGGAAGCGGGCGAACGACGAATAGATGACGCCTCGGCGGAACTCTTCGTGCTGGCGCACTTCATCTGAAATATCCTTCCGCACTTTCGAACCGGAAGTGTCAATCGAAGAAGCAAGCTCTACAGTCTCATACCTGCCACTGTAGTGGGGGATGAAACCATCACGGGAGCCATATAGCGCAGCAGATGGAGTTTGGAAGGTATCATAAATCTTGCCGTCCACCATTCTCGACCAATCCTCATCAGAGGGCATGTCGGTGATGGGAGCGACCAGGACTTGTGAATACTCTTCCTGGATCATCAGCAATCGCGTGTGGTAATCGAGGGGTTGCCGCCTCGTGGCGCGAATGCCGGGGGTTGATCCTACGAGGATCAAGACCTTCTTGTGCTTGGACAGCACATGGTCGATGAGGCCCTTATGGCCATCGTGCAGGGTTGGAACCTGGAATCGACCGATGATGACACCTACATCGGTGTCCGGAGTGCGCACTTGCATGGTTGCCTCCTTTTTGAGGTGAGACAGGAGCGCTTTTTCTATCTTTGCAGCTCAAATACGCGGAGCGGCGGGGATCCCAGCAGGGGAGTGAGTCTGATGTAGTCCGTCAGTTTTCCCGCTCAGATCGAAATTGGCCTCGATGAAGTCGATGACCTCTTGCGGGTTAATGTCGCTGTTGAATACGATGTTGGGGCCATGCTGGTCGAGCATTACAGCGTAGAGGTTGCCAAACCTCTTCAAGCCGTTACTGGTGTTTTGGCCACACTGGTGGCTCCCACACTCGTACTCGCGTTGGCTCATCACGGGTACTTCGCTTCCTTCCTTCATCGGGCAGTGGAAGTGGACGATAGAGTCGCAGTCTTGATGCTCGGAGAACACGATCCGCTGGCTCTGGCCTCCTACACTCGGCTTTGCGCCATAGGCGATTACAGAGTCGGGCCCATCGGTCTTGATCATGACCAGGCCCGTGTTGTGGAGATCGTTGAAATCAGTCTTCCGGATGGACGTGAGGAAGGTGGTCTCGTCGATCTTGGCGGCGAAATGCCCTACGGTCGAGCCTCTGAATTCTTTGTAGGCGCCATTGAATCGGCAATGATCTACCACAGTGCGTAGAGCAGTGGGAACTCTATGGTCACTCCATGGGATTGGATGACCGTCCACTACAGTTGACCTTGTGAAGGTCAGGTGGGTGCGGTGCCACACCATATCAACTAGCTCTTTCAGAACCTCATTCCTGTCGGTGGTCTGATGGTAGTTGGACTCTTCAGGAGTGATGATCATGTTCATGCGAGTGTGGATATCATTCGCGAGAACAAGATTACATGACGAGGACTTCAGCAGGTTCAACCCTCTGGCGAACTGTTCCTCTATGCTTGCCCCAGCAGTGGTCTTGAACCCGATGAGGAAGATATCTTTCCTTTTCTTCCTGATCTTGCTGATGATCTTCCGAGCAGGAGTAAGCAGCATGGTCTGCTCACCATCTTGCGTGCGGAGGCGTTCAGCCTGTTTGCCGCTTGGCGTGCGTACCTGGTCCATGGGTTGCACCCAATGTGGAGTGCTCTTATCCAGGATGGTACCTTCGTAGTCACACAGCGCAGCAGAGAGGAAGATTACTCGTACATTGAGATCTTCGATCAGTTCATCTAACAGCTTGGAGACATCTTCATTTGTCTCGATATCACTTCCATAGTCTGCCATCTTAGTGCGATGGCAGTATACCAGCATCTTCTCCTGGAATCGATCTTCACATAGCTTGATGAGCTTCTCTGCTGTTGCTCCAAAAGCTGGAGCAGCGAGCGCTAGGTGAGGTCGAACATGGAAGAAGGTGCCGCCGCCGATGATATGGATTTCTTTTGGGGCTGGGAGCATGGATTCCACCTGTTATGTTATAGATGTCTGGTGACCCTAACCGGATTCGAACCGGTGTTGCCAGGATGAAAACCTGGTGTCCTAACCAGACTAGACGATAGGGCCGTAGTACCTAGCGCTGCTCTTGTTCTTGAGCGCGCTTAAGGATGTATTCTCGGACCCGTTCTCGGTCGATCTGTCCCGTCACTTCTAAGACCAATACGGTCTCAGTGTGGTGTAACCGCTTTTCGAGCCCATCTACACGCTCTTCCATCACGTCTAGGCGAGACGTGCCACAACCACAAAGGATCAGAGCGAAAAGGGCTAGAGTTCTCATGTTACACCATGTAAGTTTGCACGCGGAGCTTTCGTTTTGTTGCCTCTCGTAACATACTTTGGCTCCCGCGAGATTTCCCATCCCAAATGAGTAGTAGTGCGTCTCCGTATTCGGCCATTTTAGCATTGCGGATCGGACCACCCGCACGCCCATAACCGTCCGGATAAGGGAAAGGTTCAACGTGAATGCCCATCTCATCGGCCCAGGCTTTGCCAATGGAGTCTACGCCGCCAGCTAGACCGCTGACGACTTCGGTGATCTCTTCCCCTCACAAGTTGGAGATGAAATCTTCGATACATTCAACTACATATTCCACATCGGTGATAGTGCGAGAGCCAGCAATGATGAGTTTCATTTCTTTTCTATCTTCTGGCAACCGGAAGGTGCGGGGTCACCTTCTTCCGCGTGATCTTCTACTGAAGCATCTTCTCCAACCATATCCTTCCATTCACTATCGACCCACCAACATTGCCCACACTTGTGGCACTTCACAGCTTCTGAATCACAGAAGGTACAATCTTGTGGGTCGCCACCATAAACCCAGTTCGTAGTTCCACATTCAGGGTTGGGGCACCAAATCCTGTACCATATTTCAGCGCTCATGCACCTCAAATACAAAGCAAAGGTACAACCATGAACGAAAAGTCTGTTGTAGACGAATCGCGGGAACTCACCGACGAAGAGCTAAAGCAAGTCGTCGGTGGTTCGAAACTTTCTGCTCAGCTCGCAAGAGAGAATCGTGGGCGTGGTGGAGGCCAAGGTCCCTGGGGCTAGCCTTCGTGTTCTAACCGGAAAGATTCTGCATAGAACTCGCTCGGGTTTGTAGCAGCATAATCGGAAGGCCACGGCCCACCGGCATCTGTCCGATCCACCCAATCTTGCATCCACACTTCTCGCTGTTCTTTGGTCAGCACAAGATACCAATGAGCATGGCCTAGTTCGTGGATAAGCCAAGATTCTAGACGATCTGGGGTATCTGCCACCGTTATTGTCCGAGTGGCTGGGTCGTACATCCCACGGACACCACCGATGTGGATCCGTAGATCTTGGCTCAAGATTACCGTTACACGATGAGCCAGATTTGGGTGTTTTTGGAGAGTCCTATCGACGAGCTGCTGGGAGGTGGGGGCGCAGCCGACGAACAACAGTAGGAGCATGAGGTATTTCATGCACCTAAGATACTAGACTGGCACGCCCGGTAGGATTCGAACCTACGACCCACGGCTTAGAAGGCCGTTGCTCTGTCCCCTGAGCTACGGGCGCGATTGATCACTCGCCTTGTGGGGTGAGTTTGGAAATCTTGCCGAGATCTTCGGCCATGAACCTCATAAGCTCCAGTGCGATCTTCTGCGCGGTGCTGAGGTCAGTTGGTTCTGCGTCTTCTGGGATCTCAGGCTGAATCTTCCATTCCATCTTCACCTGGTTGTGTGGTAGATCCACCAGAGTCATCTGTACTTGCGCCATCTTCTTCGTCCTCGATCTTGTAACCTTGTTCCTCAAGACCCTTCCTAAGGAACATGTCGAATAAGAGCTTCTTCCCCGGATCGCTCCGTTGCTCCTTGATGAACTTCTCTACGTAGTCTCTTTCGGTCTTGGTCCAGATTTGATCCATTTCACTTGTTACTTTGGCTTGGATCTTCGGCCATTCATCTGGGTTGAGCCACCCTTTCTCATTTAGCACGTACATCAAACAAGCTATTTGGATCGAGAGACTCTTTATGGACTCCCTGAGTTCCAAGTTGATCGTGTGCTGATTTGGCACGCCAAGCAGCTCTTCAAACATGTGTTTCCTTTGGCATATCTTGCCATGTTCGACCAGACAGCTTATTACCGCCCCATTCTCCATCGATTTTCTTCGTACCACCGTGCTGCTTGAAGAAGAATGGGACACCATATGCACCGCACTGGTCGCGAACCGACAACGCCCAGGCTGGTTCCATGGGACGGTACCCACCACCACTCTCACCGCCGACGATTACCCATCCGACCTTATTTAGCCATTCGTCGGTATTATTGAGCGTCACCTCAGATAATAGAGGCTCAATGCTCAGGAAGTGGAGAGCAGCCGGCTGCTCAAGCAAGGTCGGTATACGTTCATCTGCATATTCCTGACTTTCAACGCTTACGCCCAACCAGACATTCGGATATCCAGCACCCCAATCGGCCGGCAATCGACCTGCAATATTTTCAGGGCGTTTGGTCAGGATTTGGTAGATGAGGTGCGGGGTGTTCTTGATGATCTCCCATGCTTCCGGCCGGTACTCGTCTGCTTCTTCGATAAACCAATCTGACCACGAGCAGGTGAATACGTGTGCTGGTTCCTTCCAGCGCTGAGGTGCGTTGAAAGTGGTTGGCTTTGCACGGACCACCTCTGCTGGATTCTTTCCATAGCGCGTCTGGTCGCGATACATGTAACAGATCTTGCAGCCAGGGCTAACCTTTAGGCAACCTCGCCATGGATTCCACGTGTGCGTTGTCCAGCTTATCCCTGTGTCTTTACCCATCGTTCTTCTCCTCGGGCATATGTTCAAAGCCGAAGTTGCACCCATCAATCGAGGGGTGACATACGTGAGTAGTAGCATCTGGTTGCTTGGCTAGATTCTTTTCATCGAGCGGTAGAACAGCAAGGGCAAAGCATAGTGGGCATAGACGAGGCTTGGCTGGGGCACAAAAAGGAGCACCCTCTGTCCCGGCCATGATATCGCTTACAAGCGTGAGTTTACCCATCGTTATTCTCCTAAGTGGCGGAACGCCAGGGACTCGAACCCCGAACGGACGCTATTAACGCCCGTTACTGGTTTTCAAAACCAGCTCCTCATCCAGCCGGATGCGCTCCAGGTAATTCTGTAATGCTTGGCAAAGCTCCTCTGCTCTCTTCTCTTCTAGTAGTTCTTTTTGCATCTCGGTTACTTCTACTGGCGGCGGCGCTAGGCCGAATGCGTATAATCTACAACGCATGACGAAGTTGTGGCCCCACATCTGTAGATGAGATACAGACGCGCGCTAGGAGCGCGATGAGGGCGACCATACGGAGGCTCTATCGCGTCTTTGTCTTCGCGAGAGCTGCTTGATTCCGTTGGTCGTGTTCATAGTTAGATATTTGCTTTGAAGATGGCTAAGACTTCAATGTGTGTAGGAACGTCTACTAGTCCGTTCTTCCACCATTGATATCTACCGCAATCTGTACAATCTAAATGGGATTTGAAGATTCTTTCTCTTTCGAGATCTATCCAGTAATAATAGTCGGTAGCGAGCCAATCGCTTTCTTCAAAATGAACGATAGCCGCTTCAGGGTTAGTTCTCGGGTCAAGAGGGTCTAAGGCTAGCCCAAAATCGTCCACCCATATCAACTTGCGGAAGTTCACATTGCTCCTCTGAACATGCTGAGCAGGCCCGATTTTATTTTAGGATCGGTGACTTCTGAGTGGCCTCTCCAATAGTTGCATCTATCGGTAGGATCTTTCCATCCGTTATCATATATGTTGGTAGCTGGCCAGATTTTACTTGTTTCTAGTTCTACCCACCAAAGGCTGGATTTCGTACCGAAGATCGCATCCGTTGGTTTGAAATTCGGGTCGAAATGCTTGGTATCGCTCTTCGTCCCTTTTACTTGAGCCCCATCTCCTACTTCCATGATGTTGAAGAGGAAGCCGACGAACCAAGCGTCGTAAGTGATCATAGCATCTCAGCGAAGGCAATATAGAGAGCCCGGCGTCGTTCAACACTCACCTGTTTGACGCGTTCGAAACGCATCTCTTCTTTTGGTAAGACCATTATATGGTCCAGAGCTTCCCAGATCCTAGTCTTATTTAGGTTGACCCAGTAAAGATCGCCGTCGTACCGGAATACTGCGTGCTGTGGGTCGTATTCTGGATTGTGTACTTCTTCGCAAGGGTAGCCGAACATCCCGCACGGGCTGATGCGCTCTAGAAGTGCTACTACCCCCTGCGGCTTCTGGAGTGCATACTTATACTTCATGTAGAACAGAAGACTAGAAGGCTGAGACATTGGCTGGACTTTTACTAAGTCTTCAGCTATCAGTCTTGGGTGTGATTTCTTGATTAAAGGTAGGGCGAACCTAGAGAAATCTATAGGAGCATTAGGTTGCTTTAGCGTGTTAGCTAGGATCTTCTTCTGGAGAGGGTCCAGATCTTCTGCAAAGCTCATCTCTTAACCACGCTTCCACTTGTTCGCCCGCGTTGGCTGTGAAGAATAGTGTAGCACCTTCTTCGTCGCCTTCTTCGAACCCTATCAACCCTGATTCGACTATGAAATGAAGTAGTTTGTCGCCTGCGCCTTCTGGGATGTTTTCCATCCCTTATCTTTTAGGCGGTCTGGGCTTCCTTTTGTTGGTGATGATAGCCCAGTCTAGAGCGTAACCTGCTCTCCTACAATCTACATTGTCTCTAGACTTTAGGAACTCACAGATGATTTGGAGTTGTTCTGGCCATCTTCCCGCTTGGGTTTTCTTGAGCGCTTCTTCCAGAGCAAAAAGCGCCCTCTGCAGCTCACCACTATTGGTGTCGTTGCGCACTATGTCGAATAGGCGACTGTCATAACCCTTAGAGTTTACGACAGAGATCGCCAATACAGACAGTATTGAGTCTTCTCTGTTATCCACTGGCGGAGAGGGCGGGATTCGAACCCGCGAGGGGGCGTGAACCCCCTACTCGCTTTCCAAGCGAGCGCATTCGGCCGCTCTGCCACCTCTCCAGTTTACTTTCTAGGTAAGAGTGCTACGATTACCCATAGCGCACCGAGGATAGTCATGGCCCATTTGACAGGGATCCAAGCGAACATGATTAGCGCCACTCCTGCCCACATCATTATCGCATCCCAATTCATCTCTATCTCCTCCCTACCATGTCTATTTCTTCTTGAGTGAAACCAATGTTGGTATCACGCTCTAGAACAAAAGCTTGGCTATCATCCACGATGAACCTAGGGCTCATCACGTCATAGATGATCGTACAGTCATCTAGGCCGTTATCTCGGAGCATCTTTTCCGTAGCAGCTTTGCTATAGGCTGGATGCCCCTTGAACTCAAAATCGCCTCTACGAGTGACGAAGATGATCCTAAAGTCTTCGTCTCTTAGTTTCTGGAGGAACTCTTTGGCGCCTGGTAGGAACGTGGTGGTTCCGTGCTGGACTAAGGTTCCGTCGATGTCGCAGAAATAGGTGCCGATATAATGCATGTTAGTCTTCTGTTTGGGCAGCTTCTACTTTTCTAAGCATTTTCTCCCAGTGCCTTTGGTGTTTTCTGTTAGGCACCCAGGAGAGTCTGCTACTACAATATTTAGCCGCCCACTCTAGTTCCGTTTCATTTCCGGTTTCTAGAGCTTTCTCTAGGCGCTTTAGCTCTGGTAATCTAGACATATGGCGGAGAGGGTGGGATTCGAACCCACGGAGCCCCGTAAAGGGCTCACTGCCTTAGCAAGGCAGCGCAATCGGCCACTCTGCCACCTCTCCAGTTTTGGTGAGTCTTAGATACGCGCGGACAACTCGTGTTCTTTACCCTCGCGCAAGGGCAAGGACTCAGTATCGAGTGTCCGCAATCTACTGATTGTACTATCCAGGTCTTCCTGGAAAGCATAACCAGCGATCACCAATTCACGGAGGTGGCCGAAGCTGAAGCCGTCTGTCTTCTCTGCTAGAGATTCAATGACGTCAGCTTCTTCAATCTCGCCAAGCTTGTGTTCAAGGTACGCTGCACGGCCGTTCATCGGCGGCATGTCAATGTGTACCTTCTTGTCGAACCGGCCTGGACGGAGGAGACGCGGCGGGAATTTGCTGATGTAGTTAGTAGAACCCAGGAAGAGCACATTATCAGTCGCGCTTGAGCCATCGAGCAGCTGGAGCATAGCACGCTCCTGGTGGCCGATATACTCGTCCATATCTTCAAGTACAATCACCGTACGGCGCTCTGGTTCGACGGAGCGGTAAGCGCTTAGAGCGCTTTTGAGGCCGTAGACGTTGTTCGCGTGGAAGATCAAGTCGCCGCTGTCTACCATGCTCTCGGTGATTTGGTGGACCAGACAGGTCTTCCCAGTTCCCGGAGGACCATGGAGAAGGATACCACGGTTGTGGAGGTACCCAAGGCGCTTGAAGTTCTCTTTCAAACCCCAGAACTTATCCACTTCTTTGATGACAGAATCCATCTTGCTGTCTTCGAAATGGACCAACTCATCTGTTACAGGCTGGAATAGTTCAAGGAAGGGCCCTTGCATATCCGACCCAACATTGTAGGACGCAGGAGGAAGCTCCTCGTGAAGCTCAATCTTGCCAGCCGGCCGAAAGGTGTTGCCCTCTCGGATATACTGGATCAGGCTGCGCTTCTCTTCGCCCCTCGGGCTTTCCCCTTTGACGGTGTGGACGTCTTCATTGAGCGTGCGCTTTTTCTGGGGCCTTGTAGGCTTAGCGCGCTTCTCATTTACAACGTCTGGGTCGTCAGTGATTAGCGAAGCGATGTCGTCGATAATGTCGTCCATATTCTAGGTTTGCCTACTGCTTTTTCAATAGCTTCTTGTACATCTCGATTTGCAGTTTGAGGTTGTCTACGTCGTCTTTGAGACCTTCAAGCTGGCCTTCGGCTTGGTTCTTCTTACGGATAGCCGAGACGAGGGTCGTCTGTTGACGTTCCATAATTTCCTTGGTCTCGACTAGCTGCTTTGTAGCGTCGTCGGCCAGGTTTTCGAAGTAGCTGTACTTGAACTGACCGACCGTGTAGGACACGAAGGACATCAGAGTAGCAAGAACGAGCCAAGTAAGGTGGACCTTGACATTTCCGAAGTAGGATTTGTTCATAGTATTTCCCTCAGGTGTTGGTTGAGATATTCTAGTTCGCCATGTTTATCTACCCAGAACCAGACGAACCATGCTTTCTCGACTTTTGACCATTCCGCTACTCCGATGCAACCATCATCTTCAGCTATGAAGGATATCCCGTCGCACACGAAGAATATAGCATCATATTCATTCCTTGGGTCTGCTAGATCTTCTCCCCAATGCCTGTGTACATCATATAATTTCCCTCTTCTGGTGAGCATAGCATAGGGATGATCGTTAATAAACTGATCATCTAACCATTGCTCGGTAGTCCCATCTGGTCGAGTAGGAAACATCAGAAGAAGCTCTTTGGGTTTAGGTCTTCGACCTTCTTCGCTAGAAGGTCGTCTATTTTGTTAATATACTCTTTCACCAGGTCTTCAACGGTCTTTTCGTTTTCGCCCGCCTTTCTCGCTTTGCGCCGGATCTGCCTGATAGCAACGCGTTGAGCCTCAGCGAGCTTCTTGACGTGCTTCTCTAGCTTCTTCCGATCATCTATGTCGGGGATCGGGACCTTGACGATCAGCCGATCACCTTCTACGGTCGGGCTGAGCGGAAGCTTGGAATTGTGCAACCCTCTTCGGATAGCACCAATGAGTGCTCGATCATAAGGTATAACCTGAAGAATTTCAGGCCCTAGGATCGACACATATGCGATTTGGGTGAGAGGGAGTAGATCATCATAGCACTCAACCTTCACACCATCGAGGAGAGCCGGATTGGCTCTCCCTACGCTGATTCCAGAATATAGATCTTTGAGATGTTGTACCGGCTTATCGAGGTCCTGCCGTAGGTTGCCTTACGGCTTGCTCCTAAGAGCTGCAGAGTGAGCCGTTGAGAATTTATAACCGCCTTCTATCTCCTTCTGCTTCTCTTTGTCTGCTCCCTTTGGGCGCTTCTCTTCTTTCTCTAACCTCACAGCTTCGTGAGTCCAGAAATAAGAGATGACTAAGAGGATAAGAGCGGTCGCTTGACAGCGCCAGGCAATATGGGGTTCCGCCATGAAGGACGCGACAGCAAAGGCCAAGGCCGAAGCTGACATCATCCCAGCGGTGAATGATAGAAATGTACGGAGTTTCATTTCTTTCCCTTTTTCTTGACTACTGAATACCCGTGACGACGCAATAGGCTTATTGCGTCCTTGATTCTTTTTCTTTTGCAGATTCTAGACCAGAGATAGCAGACTCTATATCGCCATCAACATAGATGGTGGTTAGCCACCTCTTCTTGAAGAACGCTTTCTCGTATTTTCTAGCCATTCTGCTTAGATACGCCGCACTTATCGCATGGTGCAGAAACCATCTTCTTCTTGCCTTTGAGTGGGATGATCTGGGTCCAGGTCCTCCCGGTCCCACCACAACGCTCACACTTCCTCTTCTGGTGACCCTTCGCCTGCTTTGCCATGGTACTGCCTCCTTTGTGGCACACCCGGTAGGATTCGAACCTACGACCCCCTCGTCCGTAGCGAGATGCTCTAGTCCACTGAGCTACGGGTGCAAATGAGACTAACCTTCAGCTGCCAGCTTAGAGAGTGGCCTTTTCTGTGCGCACTCGCAGCTACATCCTAGGTTGTCTCTGGCAGGGGGCCCAGGAGTCGAACCTGGCTTACGGACTTTCGATGGTCTGCGTGGGCACCGACCGCCCCCTAATTGTATGGCAGGGAGGACGGGAATCGAACCCGCGAGGACTAGCTTTGGAGACCGGTCTATGCCCAGCACCCTCCCTAAATCGTGGAGGCCGTGCTGGGATTCGAACCCAGGTCTCTAGATTTGCAGTCTAGCGCATGAACCACTCTACCACACGGCCATATACTCGCGATAGTTGGCGAGTACATCGTCGGCGCCATCGCCGCTTCGGTCCGTTGGGAGTGGTTGTGTTATTCATTGGTCTTCGTTAGTGGGTTATCGTTCGATAAACCCAACTTCTCTTGCTACCTTGATGTGGAGTGTTATTCCACTTTTCCGAAGGTTGACAACCTCTTTGACTGCTTCTTCAAAGGTGTCATAGATTTCTTCCAGATGCTTCCAAAGTTGAAAACATCTGCCTCGACCGTAAAGACCTTTCAGGATCCAGATTCTCATTTCTAGTCAGGGTGGAGGGATTCGAACCCACGACCGCCCGGTTAAAAGCCGGATGCTCTACCAGCTGAGCTACACCCCGGAAGTCAGGGCGGCAGGATTCGAACCTACAACAGACTGGTTAAGAGCCAGCTACTCTACCGTTGAGTTACGCCCCGTGGTTGTGTTTACCCCAGGGTTTTCGCTTGAGTTCGTCCATCGTTTCCATCCTTGGTGGAGTTGCCCGGAGTCGAACCGGGATCACGGGATCTTCAATCCCGCGCATTACCATCTCTGCCACAACTCCGTGTTACAAGCAAGTAAAGTTGCTTGTGATTTTTGCTTTCCAAGTTATCTCTTACTTCTTGCCCTTCAGTCAAGCTTACATACGTTTGGACGAAGAACCTATTCCCGTTGTCGTCTTGTCGCCAAAGGTCGTAGACTGGACTCATATTCTCTTGTATGCGATTATCTGACTCTTTCTGCGCGGCGGTTCGCGGGTCTTTTTGAGGTCGGAGAATGCTCATATTCTCTTTGCGAATTCCTTCCTTACCATCTCAGATTCGAAAGCAGAACAATCTCGCTGCTTTCGCCAGTAAGCGCCAAAGCAGTTACTTACATAAAACACTTCGTCGTTCTGGAAGTTTATGATGTACTGGTTGATCCTCACACCTGCTGGGTTGAAGTTTGGGTCTGCTATATCTCCAGAACCCGCACATCCCCAAACAAAAGCTGGAGATCCAACGTACCTCATCCACATTAAGCCAACAGCCATTTTCAACTCAAATAGGATTTCACATTCGGTCTTGCCACACCGCATCCCCTGCCCGTGAAACCAGGAGTCGAAAATCGGCTCCCGACAAATGCAGCAGAAATTAGGTGGCTCATCCAATGGGGTGGACGACGGGATTCGAACCCGCGCGGACCTGGACCACAACCAGGCGCTCTACCAGACTGAGCTACGTCCACCATCTTTAGGTTTTCATGAAAGGTTCGCAGACCAACCACGCCTTTCGCATTTCCCGAGCGGCATCAAAGGTGCTCACTCCAGCTTTCTTGAGGTGTCCTGCAAGCTGTGGCCGACCTCTTCCAAGATCAGCCACAGCATCGTTACACAGTTTAGCCCCGAGCTTTGCCAAAAGCATAGTCAGCGCGTCGTATCGTAGGTTGGCCAACTCCCCTGCCAGGTCGTCTATTGAATAACCTGACAGGGTAGTAGGATGTTTTACACCGGGATCTTGGAGACCGTCTTCTTGTACAGCTGAGCTGTCGCCCGACCGATCGCCTTCTCCACGTCCTTCGACCATACTACTTCGCCCTCGCTCTCTGCCTTGACGTCAGCGATCATAGCCTTGATGACGAGAGGGGTATGCTCCATCTCCCCCACCTTCTCCATCTTGTCCATGACGTGCTGGAGCCGCATATCTACAACCCACTCTTCTGCAACAGCCCGCGCGTCTTCTAGGACCTTCATTTTCTCAGGGTCCACCTCACGGGGAGTTTTAGTCTCACGGAACTTATCATGCTTGTGCTTGCACATGACCCGCTCGCCGTTAGACTTCCACATCTCCATGAGAGGCCGTACAACGACACCTTCCCGGAGCTTATCCTCTTCGATCCCGTTCCGCTTCGCCTGTACAGACGGTGCGTCCCGTTGCTCGTTGAGCCAGTCAAGCTCAGCCGGGCCCTTCTCGTAGTGCACGAACTCAAGGTCGAGCTTGGTTACGACGTCGTGCGCGTTCGGCACATTGAGCCAGCAATCGTGTACCTTCACTTCGAAAGCTACGAAGCGAGCCTCTTTACCGTAGGTGTCAGACATACCCTGCTGCTTGCCACCGTAGGACTCACCGTAGATGGTAACTTCGTCGTGACCGATCGCCTTGAAAGCCTCAGCCAACTTCTCTAGATCGAACAGCGCTACGAACGTCTCGTGTTTGCCGCCTCCAGAGAAGAAGGTGATCTCCCCTTCATGGTACTTGATATGAGCGGATGTGCCGTGGATTTTCTCCATGGCGTAGACTTCCCGGAACATAAGGACTCCAGTGTCCTTGTACATGTTCACGATCTTTTTATATCCCATCTTTCAACTCCTCGACCTGCCGCCTCAGGTCTTTCAACTCTGTGTTCTGAGTAATGATCGTCATCGATGCCAAAGCGTCGATGTTGGTCTTACTCAACTGTTTGACCTGCTTTCGCAGGTCGTGATTCTCTCGTGTCAGTTCTTCAATCCTACTGACAAGCTCTTTCATGCTTCGTCTTCAGTTAGTTCGACAAAATTGTCGGTGTGATAGCCGAAAAGAACTTGTCCATTTTTAGCTGCTATCACACAATGCCCAGGCATCTGGATTATCTCACCGAGGAAGATGAAGGTGTCACCGTTTGCAAACGGGTATTGATCTTCATATTCCTCGGCCAGCACTGCTTTCACCAGACTGTACTGTCTTGGAGTTGTCATTGGAGCGGGCGGCGGGATTCGAACCCGCGACCATCGGGTTGGAAACCCGAAGCTCTACCACTGAGCTACACCCGCAATACTTGGTCTAAAGTTGTCTCACGTATAAAAACGTTACCGTCTACTGTCCTCCAGAATTTGCAATCTTTTGTGATAGCGCTCAACTGCCAACCCCAATTCTTATCATAGGGAAGATAGAAAGAATTAGGCATCTCTTTCTGTGCGTACCCTATAGCTTTAGTAAGCTCCAAAAACAATTTAGGTAACTGGTGATGGACTTTGAACGTTACTGCGTATACTTTCATGGTGAACCGAGATGGAATTGAACCACCGTTCGTGACAGGTCCTACACCTAAGTGCCGTAACTAGTCGCCTTTGTCACGCCTCGTCCTCCGAGTCGGCCCTTATGATCTCGTTAACTTGGTCTCTTGTCTCTCTCTTGAGGAATATCTCTGTTTCGAACGCTCTTGCCTGCTCTGCTACGATCGCTGCCATCAAGGTGGTGTCAGCTACCAAGCCGGTGTCCCAAACGAAGACGCCTCCACCTACTTCATCAGAGTAATAAGTGAAGCCACCAGCTTCGTTTGGCTTCCTAAACAGATGGTACCCACCTGGTAGTCTGCAAACGTATGTGTCGTCGTTGTCTTCGTAGTCGTACGTCATCTTCCCAGATGTCTCGCTTGGTTTTCAATCGCTATTCGCCATGCTGAGTACCCTGGCTGCCCAGTGATCTTTATCGCTTCTTGAGCCGTCATCCCGTGACAAGCGACCAGAAGTACGCCGAAAGTTCCTCTTGAACGATTCCCACCAGCTTGGCAGTGGATTACTACCTTACCACTCTTGCTCCAGAGTTCGTAAAATGCAATGATTGGCTTGAACCAATCTACCTCTGGTGTTTTTTCATCGTGATAAGGTTGCCAAAGAACAGGACGCCACGCATCGTGAGCAATAGGAGGGTTCACATTCCAAGCGACGTTTACTACACCGCTGATTTCTTCTTGCTCTTTCTGAAGAAGCATCTTCCTCAGATCATCCGCACCACACTGGACGATGTTTTTGTAGGTCTTCATGGCTCTAGTATCGGTAAGGGCTCTCGATACCGAAGATCTTGAGTTGAGAGATATCGATCCGGTAGCTAGAATCCGTTTCGACGTGTTCAGACAAGAACTCGTAGAATTCAATAGCCGACTCTTGCTGTCTGATCTTCTGCTCGACCTCGTCCTTCATGTCGCCTCCGCGAGTCTTGAGCCCAGCAAGCTCACGATCACGAGGGTCCATTTCATCGACCCGAGTGAGAGCTTCCCTCAACTTCTCCAGACGTTCTTCAGCATCTTCCAAACGCCTATGCGCTCGCTCTACGATCTCTTGACCTGAGATGGTTACACACAGACCACGAATTACTTCACTCATCACTTCTCCTTTGGCTGCCCTGGCAAGAATCGAACTCGCGCCTGGAGGACCAAAACCTCTCGTGCTACCATTACACCACAGGGCAATGGTTAGCGTTGTCGTATGCGCTTGTCTTTATTCTTAGGCGTCTTGGCTTTGGTGGTCCTGACCTTATGTGGACTTAGGTTGATCACGGTTTCTCCCAGCTTGGAGTCGAATACAGAGCGTACCCCTACCCTCTTGTTGCACTTCGGACAGCGAATCTTCTTGCTCGCATCGCCCGCGTGCTTCCATAGGGAGAGGCGGAACGCTTTTAGCTCCGCTTCGCTCATGCTTTCTAGATAATCACACCACATTGGCTACCCTGCGAGGATTCGAACCTCGACCGTCTGGTCCAGAGCCAAACGTGCTTCCATTACACCACAGGGCAATTTTTCACAGCTTCCAGCAGGTCTTCTTCTTTCTGTCTGTCCATCTTGTTATCATAACTTTCCGGAAGGTCCAGCTTCATCCAACCGGCTACATCTTGTAGCTGGCTAGAATCCATCCGGTCTATCGTGTCATTCGGACTCTGCCCTTCCCAGGAAAGAGCGAAGCCATTTCCAAGATCCAAAGCATCAGGCGCATCTTGAATCGACACTATCCAAGCGATGCCAGCTCGACGCACGCAGCCGCATCCCCATTGGCATACCCAGAGCCAATCTCCCTCCTCAGCGGGAAGCTCGGCCTGGAAGCTTCCCATTCCCTTGGATTTAGTGCACATTGGCTCTGGGGGCGGGACTCGAACCCGCAACTCCCTGGTTAACAGCCAGGTACTCTACCAATTGAGTTACCCCAGATTAGATGGTGGAGCCTGAGGGACTCGAACCCTCAACCCCCTGCGTGCAAGGCAGGTGCTCTCCCAATTGAGCTAAGACCCCATCTTGTTATTCTTGATTTTCTTGATTTCCTTGTTGGTTAAGCGCGGCGTAAAGAACAGCCTTTTGATACCCGACCACAAGAGCTATTGCAGCCTCTAGTGGCATAGGCTGTGGTTCCGCAACTAGAGTCCAGAAGAACTTCTTGTAGAACTCTGCCTGAAGCTCCACTGCCTTTCCAGCTTGGTCTGACATGTGGATCAGTCTGTTTAGATCTTTTTCATCCATTGGTCCACCCGGTAGGAGTCGAACCTACAACCTCTTGGTTTACAGCCAAGCGCTCTGCCAGTTGAGCTACGGGTGGTATATGCGGTTCTGGTACAACCGAACCGATACACGAGTTGGAAGCGGAGGATAGTAGTGGGCCATATAGCCCTCTTCCCACTCCTCTACAACCAAACTCCCCGTATAACCCTCTTTGCGGAATGCTCTCACCGCTCTAGTTGCCTCCTCCACTGAGTTGAACTCAGCTAACTGTTCTGTTCTGTACTTCGGCAAAAGCCGTCTTACTGTAATCACTGGTCGGGGTGAGAGGATTCGAACCTCCGACCCCCTGCTCCCAAAGCAGGTGCGCTACCAAGCTGCGCTACACCCCGTTCCGTTTTTTGCTTAGCCATCCGATGATATTTACGATCTTCTGGATCGCTGGCTTCTTTACTTCTTCTAGATCTCCTTCGCAGTACTCACATACTTGAGCGTCTGGTAGAGGGGCCATCGGAATGGTGATGAAACCCTCGTTGACCCAGCACAGTTCGCATACAGACATTGCCTAACCTCGTTTTGAAATCGCCGCATCGGTCAGATACTTCGGCGGTTAGGCCGGGGCGCTGCAGAAGGGCAGATTTCGGAGGGCCTTGGGCCCCCTGAATTGGGAATCCTGCGTGAATCCACGCTGTAGGATTGCCCGACGTGCCCTTCTATGCACCTCTTGCACTGGTAGGCCGGGATATCGCGTGAGAGCGTCGATTAGGTGCCAAGATAGGGCCCCTGCGTAAGCGCCTTGAATAAAGGCGTCTGCGCTCGTCTGATTATCGCGACATCCGGAAATCATGATGTGTCTTTGTTTAGGCTCTGGGGGTTTTTTCCTTGCTCTCTCTGCGATCGCTGGAACCAACCCTCCAAGATAGTTCATTACTTTTGGAAACTTGCGGCTGCACCAACAAGCCTCCGCGTTTTTTAAACCGACTTTCCTACGTTTGAGTTCACGCTCGTCTGCGCGCATCGCTATGTCCAATGGTGGCAACAGGAACCGAGATTTACGGTAGCTGTCACCATCGGCATCAGGTGAATGAGGGTTGCCTCTGTCAACCGAACCAGAGTGGCAACAATCGAACACCAAGTACATGTGTGCGCCGCGCGGAAGCTTGGCGAACTTTCTTTTCAATACGTCGTCCGAGAGCGGATTTGCCCAATCCATGTCATATGGGCAAATAATCTCATCGAGATGGTCGTTGAGTTCGTCGCCGTTGCGATCTCGGATCTGAGAGCCGTGGCCACTGAAATGGAAGAATAGCACGTCGCCAGGCTTGGCTTTGCCAACTAGCCACTCCAAGCGAACTAGGATGTTACGCCTGGTGGCTCTCTCGTTCAGGAGCATCCTGATATTATCAGGGTGGAACTTGTAAACGTTCTTGAGAACTCGGCGCATACCTCTAGCATCGGGCACACATCCGCGTAGATTATCACGCGGGTCTTTGTATCTATTGATACCTACAATTAGTGCCTTTCTCATGACTTATATTTATATGAAATCGTAGTCGTCGTCTTCTTCGACCTCTTCTTCTTCTGGATGTGGGATCCCAATCTGTACCTGGAATATGAATTCTTGAGATCCAGGGATCATCACAGCATCAGTGATTCGGAAGTTGAGGGATCCGCCCGCCTTAATAATCAACATGCGGGCTTCTTCGATCCCACCATGGTCGAACATGTACCTCTCAGTTGCATACTTGCAAGCAGTTTCTTGAGTCCGCTCTACGACGCAATAGGTCTTGATTTTGAGAGGTTCCATTTTCCTATTTTTGAATTTCCCCAGGAAACAACGAACGGTACCAAGAGTGGAGTTCGCTGGTTGGAAGATGGAAGACAGCATCTAGCCACATATACATACAAATAGGGATCGTAACCGGCGCAGCATATGGGCCATTCTCTTCTACTAATTGAGCCCCATGTAACTGCCAGGCTACTTTACTCAGCTCATATCTCATTATGATACGAGTCATAAATTCGCAATAGTTCCAAGGCCATGGGACATATACTGATAGAGTACCATCAAAATGTCCTCTTGCGGCAGGAGACCCAATGCACAGTTTTCCTCTAATATAGGTGTACCTGAACATATCAGGGGGCCCACTGCGCAACCATTCTTCTTGTGCGATTTCCGTCAATCGCTCGTCTTGTCCGAGCGAGATACATCCAGATAAACTACAGGCAACCAACAGAAGCAAAAGCAGAAGCGAGAATCGCATGATGCTACTCCCAGTGGGGTTACTTGCATTTCTTTAGCCGTCGTGTGGTACACTAAGCTCATTCTTGATATCTCGGATTTCCATCCCGTTGGATACGAGATTACCATTATCATCAAGCTCTACAGGATACCCACGCTTGGTGAGTCGCTCGCAGATCCCTTTTACGTCTTTCTTGGAGAAGACTCTACCATCACTGTTCATCTTGCCATGTCTCAGGATGATTCCGCGCATCTTAGGCATTCTTGCCGCTCCTTAGTTCAGCTACCTTTATGTCGAAGCAGGATTTACACATGCCGTGCGAAACCCCAGCTTGATCTTTCTTGTCTACTAAGATTGTTTTGGGGGTTCCGTCTTCCACAATGTCTTCTTGACACCATGCACAGACGTAAACAAGCTCCCAAACCTCTTTCTTTCGAGTGTCCATTGTCCTATGTACGATGTAACGATAAAGATAGACCCCAGCGCAACAACTATCCCGAACAAAAGGAGTTCGCTCTGGAACCAGAGATAAAGCAATAGCAAGTAGAATAGCCACTCATCTAAAAAGACGAATATCCTACAGCACAAAAGATACTTTTCAGAAGGTATTTCGCACATACTTTATGTATACATAGGATATGCGCACACTACTCTTTGCCGCTCTTCTTGTACTTGCTGGTTGCACTTGCGGGGACAAGCTACCCGACTATGATCGTTCTCATGTTGATGAAGTACGATCAGATTGCAAATCGTGGATAAAAGCTTGGGTCCGAGATCCTGGGAAGACTGTAACAATATCCAGGCTGGACGATACTAAGATCCCAACGATTGTCAAGTTACAAGCTGAGCTAAGAAAAATAAACGTAACCGGGTCACTAGGACATCTGCGATATAAGAGAATCGCAGAACGTAGAGGCGTAGAACCTCTACCAGAGTCTAAGGTGGTTCACTTGTTCATAACAGCTGCCCTGGAAATAACCAATGAGCGACGCATTAGTAATCAGCGGAGGCGGAAGGAATGGGGCATTCGCGGTGGGTGCGATCTACCGGTTGATGTCCCAGTACGATTTCAGATGGGATATAGTGTCGGGGACCTCGACCGGAGCATTGATGGCAGGTCCGATTCTCCTGGACAACATCGAAGTAATAAATGACGTCTATCGAGGTGGAATAGAAGATACTGACATTTTGAGAGATAGAGATCTAATCTCTGCTTTCGTCCACGGATCTCTCGTTGATACTTCCCCTCTCGCCAACCTAATCGAACGCTACTCTGATAAAGAAGCGCTGCAACAGGCTTACGTGAACGGGCGGAAAGCCGTCGTAACCGCTACCAATATGAGAACTGGTATGGTAGCAAGGATCGAGTCGTCCATGGAGAATATGGACAACTGGGAGAAGTACGTCCTAGCGTCTGCCTCTATGCCAGCTATCATGCCTCTGGTCAACATCCACGGTGACGACTACGGGGATGGAGGTCTGATTGATACTATCCCGGTTGCACCGGTACTTTGGGATCGTCACATTGACCGGATCATAGTAGTAATCAACAGCCCGCTTGAGACCAAGCATCTAGAGAGAAACCCTTCGGGCCTGATCGATATTTTGATGCGCACCGTAGATATTATGGTATCCGAGATCGCGCGCAACGACCTACCCCAAATGTGTAGGAATAGGGAATTGATCATTATCAGCCCAGAGAGGCACCTGGGCGACGTGCTAGATTTCAACCCGAAAGCTATGGAAAATATCTGGCTTTACGGGTTCGATAGAGCAGGGGAAATAATGGAGGCCCTCTAGGAGGGCCTCCCAATGTTTACTTAGTAGTTTGAGTTCTGATCAGGGCTTCTTGAGCCTTCAAGGCATTGTTCCACTGCTTCAGATCGATGAACCTTTGCAGTTCGTTGATCTCTTCATTGCGAGTGGTGTACGCCTTCACTGCGTCTTGAGTGACTAGCAGTAGACCAGCAAGTGGTCTAAAGGGCGTTTCCTGGTTTTCAGCTCCTTCTTCGGCCTTGAACGCCAGTTTCCCGGAGCTTTGCTTCCCGTCCCACGCTTCCATCTCGCCGATGGTACTGTAGAATTGGGTACGGTTGTGGTCGTGGAAATGCGTGACTGACAGCTTCAGTGTCCTCTGGGTTTCGAAGGAGATGGTAGGTGCCTTCTTCTCCGTAGGAGGATTAGAACAAGCGGTCAGAAACACAGTCAACAGAATCAATACGTATCTCATTTTCTTCCTGGGTTGAGGTTTCGTGAACAGCGTATCTACTTCCAGTTACGCTTCACCCAGAGATCAGATACTTCGTCCTGTTTTGGCCTTCCTGCAAATACGCCAATCTTACCGTTGGCTGGCACCACACCTGGTTTGTTCAGCGCCTTGAGCTTGGCACCCCATTTGTAAGAGAAGCACCACCCTTCTGGCCAGGTAGTAGCATCTGGTACATGTCTGGAGATCCATTCTTGATCTCCTCTATAGTTCTGGCGGATTAGCCCTTTCTTTTCTTCGTAGTTGGTCCATATGTGTGGTTGAGAGCCGAACTCAAAGCGCATCACACTTGAATTATGATGAAACTGTGGAAGCCAGTCGTCGATTATGCAGAAGTTTCGGCCCTTGTAGTTGATCAACGGGTCGATACTATCCACAAGCACGACATCTAGATCCATATACAGGATAGTACCTTCGATGTCGTGGAGATAAGGTCGAAACAAGTTTAGTTTGTTCCACCATCCCGTATCGTCTTCCGGGAATGGCAAAGACTCGATTATAGGGTCTATGCCGGCAGGGTTGTCGGTGAGGCAGATGAAGCGATGCTCGTAATTGAGCCTTCGCTGGGTCATATTGTACAGCTTATTGACGTAATCGTGGTTGTACTTGGTGCCCCACTTGACACAGATTACATTGAGCATATAGCTCAGATACTGCTAGCCTCTGAACCCATGCTCCCCCTCTTTCGGGGGCTTAGGTACTGGACGTGGGCGACCAGACCACTGTGCCTGCTCTTCCTCTCCGCGTTGGGGAGTAGAACGGGCTCTCTGAGCTACTTCTTTGCATTTCTTGGGATTTTTAGTAGTCTTGATGCAATCGTCTACCCAAGAATCGGTAGGGCTACTACGTCTCCGCGCCTTTCGCCTTTCTACACCCTTCCAGGCTTTCTGGCGTTCACGACGACGGTCTGCTTTTTTATCTCTACGCTCAGGATTAATGTCAAATTCTTTATATCTTTTGGAGATCGCTTCTGGGTCAGGCTGTACCGGTGCAATTTTCGGAACAGCGCCCTTTGGGTCTGGCCATTCTATACCATACTGCATCATAGCCTGTCTTACTTGCCACATAAGAGACGACGCTTCTTCTTGCGTCTTTGGCTCGGCACTTTTTATGATTTTATGGATAGCGCCGCTGCTCACCTTCTTTCCCGCTTTATGTCTAGCGATCAAGGGAGCAATTAGGTTGGTAATCTCGTCATGAGACAAGATCTCATTGAGGACGTCGGGGTCTTCAGTGAGTAAAGCCGCTACGATGTCTGGTATGTCCACACACTATGTTTGATCTTCCAGTTCCAAAGGATAGACCTCATAGACGGTGTATGGCATATACTCAGAGTTGATATATTTTGCCATGGTGAGGATCGGGGCGCTGATTTTACAGCCGATCCCTTCAGTATTGATAGCTGTTTCTTCCACTACTACACCATCGAAGCTGGTGATTTCAGCGATGTAGAAGTCTAATGCCTTACGCCATTGACGGGAGTAAGGTATGCGGAAGGAGACCCAAAATGTGCCGCGCATATTTTATCTACGCGGCACTCTGGTCTAGTCTTTGGTAAGAACTGTTCCGCGTTCGCGCACGTCCCGGCGAATGGTACGGAGAACGTCGCGAGAAATCCATCTGAAATCCACCTTGCCAACTGGAGAAGTGAGAATATCCAAACAAGTGGACTCCTTCTTCTCGTTGATTACGTTGACTTGTTCTCTAGTCAATTCGTAGGCTTCAGTAGTGGTGATAATCTTCTTTTCGCCGTCGTTCCTTGTAGTAGGATCAACAAACAACTGGAAGATACGACCGTTCTTCTTCCCCTTCGTCTTCCGTTTCCGGGTGACGAAAGCGATTTTATACTTCGTTTTGCTGCCGCGCTTGTTGGCACGATTGGTCCGAGTTTCGTCTCGGATTTTACGGTGTGTGGTCGGCACTTCTACTTTGTACTTCTTAGACACGTTAGAACCCTCCAAAGGTTGAAGGCTCAAATACGTTGGTCTGATTCTCTTATTACACCTTGGCGTTTCCAGAGACCACTTTCTTCTGCTCCCTGCCAGAAGTCTTCCAAGTCTAGTCTGGATGACATTATACGATCTTCTTGTTCTTTACTGATTTCGACAAGTTTCTTCATCACCTCTAGCCACATCTCCCCGCTCATTATTACTATGTAGAGGGGGTAAATAGGGGTGAAGATTGCATCTTTATCGCATTCGGTGAGAGTCTGTGCTTTAGATAAATGGTCGAATATCGCTTGTAGATTATATAATAGAATCTTGAATCTATATCCCTTAATTTCGAATTCTACGAGATCTTGTGCTCGGAAGATTCCACCTAAATCAAGATGAAGTGAATCTCTTGCGAAGTCTATTGTGGTGGGCGACTGCCCCTTGAGGAACGAAATCTCGTCCGCTTCCACATCAGCGAGGAAGTAAACGTTATCAGTAACATAAACGCTGAAATCCATACCGTATATATTTGTGGTGCAAACGTACAGTATGGATGACATTGACACCATTGCAGCTCTCATCACTGAAGATCCAGATGTGATGAATGAGATGCCGATCAGAGACATACCTGGTGCGATCAAGCGACGTTTATCCTCCAAACGGAAGAGAATGCCGCAAGAGACACCACCAGAAATGGATCCGGAAGCTACAGCGGCGGGAGCAGGGCCATCCCAAGAACAACTCGCTGCGGCTGCGGCAGAAAAAGAAAGAGGCCAGATGTATGAGAAAGTACCTATGGCCAGAGAAGCAAGAATGCAAGCATATGGTAAGATTTACAGCTTAGCAAAGGCAGCGCGAGCCAGTCTAACTTCTCAAGAAGATGTTGGTACCCTGGCAGCAGCTATGGATCAGTATAAAGCGCTAGTACCAGAAATTGCCCATCTAGCACAGCCGTTGACGATGGGGAATATCAAACTCAAGCAGCATCTAGATAATCTAATTTCTACAGTGCAACAGGTCACTCGTTCTAACATGGCGAGAACCCAGCCACGAGCGATGAAGAGAGCAGACCAGAAAAGGTCCACCGATAGATTGGCAAGACATCTCGGTCAGAGATGAAGCTCTCCCTTCTCTTCGAAGCTCTTGATATAGACGTCTCCACAGATCCAGACGAACTGGAGGAGACTGATGAGCTGGAAAAACTCAAAGAGAAGACTAAGATAGGTGCGCGCTATACTCAGCCGCGCAATGCAGAAGCAGTCTAGTCGTTTATCGCTTCATCGGTCATAGACCAGACTGCCAACACTACCATCATAATCCCCATTGCCCACTGCTGTTGGGTCATCAGATAGACCGCAGTAGTTAGACACCCGAGGACAAATAGTAGTTGCATCAGTCGCTTCTCTTCTTCATGCGAATGATAGCGAGCTTGCGATGCAGAGACCTGATCGCCTTCTTCACCCTGCGGCTATGCCACCAGCCGAACTTGAAAGTTCTTGGGTCGTTGGCGAGGGTGACATCGCGCGAGTATAGAGCGATGCCAGATTCGAACTTCTGACAGACGTATAGATCGGTGGGTCTATGGTAGGTGCGAGCCCCTTCACAGTACCACTCTTCTGGCTCACCTTCCATCATGCCGATTAGGAACTCGGCTACGTCGCGTTCGCGCATTGAAACATCTCCTGTTTGCAATATCTACCGGCGAAACTAGGATAATCGATCTTTGCTGGTATTTCAGAGAGCGCGATGAGAGACTCTATTATTGGATATTGTCGTCGGGGAAGTAAGAAGTTCCCAGGGCGCATTTACAATGTAGTGCCTGCAGATGAGTTGGGTGACCCAAACTTTCAGGTGCACGCTATTGTCATGTACCTGCAGGGAGGCGGCTACTTTCTGTTCCACCCGGAAAGCATGACCGTCTACTCCGTAGTTCCCCTGACCTCCGATAATGAAGAGGTCCATATCTGGCAAGGGCGCATGTTCCCAGAGGTCCCACTTGAGGAGGTCTGCTGGAAGCGTGTAAGGCGGAAGAGTGCTCGCGCAACCAAGAAGAGGGTGTTCGAGACTTTTTCGAAGCTACTCTAGCTGTCCAAACCTACGTTATGGACAGCAAAGCTCGCAGCGTAACGAAAGCGATCACCTGGCGCATATTCGCCCTATTCACTACGGTTCTCTTGGCGTTTTGCGTCACCTTTGAGATATCAGTGGCGCTTACAGTGGGGATCTTAGATTCCCTAACCAAGATGGTTCTGTACTATTTCCATGAGAGAGCATGGAATAGTACAAGGTGGGGAAGGCTAAATAGCGTTCCCGAACTTCCCGAGGATGAGGCTGCGAGCGGGCCCATAGGAGAGGGGCGGACCTAGGAAGTAGTAGTGCTTAGTGTTTTCACCACCGCTGAGATAGCTATGGTAAACCTGGCATGGGTCTAGAGTGATTATAAACTGCATCCGAGCGCGACGAAGCTCAGGGTCAGTTTCCCCAAGCTCTCCAGCGTCGAAATAGACAAACGCCGCTTCCGGTTGACATCCGGGTTCAAACAATTCTTTATCTGAGAGCAATTTATACTTGCCCTCTTCGGTTGGATCTGAAGCCAACCACTTGATCGGATTGTTCACAGGATCTTTCGGAAACCGGTCAAAATACACTCTTTTTGCCACCCGTGGAATTCGATGCCTTCTGTGTACTTGCTTACGTCATGGCGGTAACGATAGGCAGCTTTTAGCGTATCCTTATCGAGATTGTATATGTAGTATTGGTTTCTTACTAATTCATGGAAAACGCTCCGATCTTTCTCCAGCGCATAGTCCTTAATTATCTCAATGATCAGGACCCCTTCAGGATTAAAGCCTGGGTCGTGATGATCTCTCGAATCATTTTCCCAATGAGCTAAGGTCTTTTTCATGAACAAGAAGGTGTACTCTGCCTTCTTAGGTTTCTTCATCTCTGGTTTCATAGATAATCTTGAAGCATCGTTTCTGCGCGCACCATTTCGTCGGTGTCTTCTATTTCTTTCAGAGTAAGACCTGGACGCCACCCGTTTTTTTCGCCTGGCTCCGCCAAAGGCACCGCTTTTAGGATCTTGTCTGCCTTTTCCACATATACATAGTCAGATCCACCAACAGAGAATCCTATGCCTTCGATCTGGCAGGTTGGATCTGAAATTTCCTCTTTGGAGAGGACGCGAAGAAGGTCTTCGTCCCCTTCAAGATGGCCAAAATAGATCATGTACATGAGATACGGCGGATCTGTATCGATCCAAATGACATCTAGCGCGTTGATCTCAGCATGGAGTCTGGCCAACTGGCTTTCGGTGCTATCTTGATTAATTGGATCGCTTCTCTACGGTATAGCTTCTTTAGTTTCTCTGGGACCATACGATACGGAATGCCACCATAGTAATACATCCAATACTTGAATTCCATGCAAGGGACGTTTTCCTCACAGTCTTTGTCGAACAGTTGTTCTGCTACGATGTCGATTGTTATTTCAACTACCATTTTTTGAACACCTCCAGATTATCTACCTTAGAGATGTTCTTTGATCTTATTCCGGACAACTTTATTTTGGGTTATGGTAGCCATTGCAATCTTGTAGTACCAATAGGATCGACGTTTCATTCGGAAGATGAGATCATCCTTTACATCATATAGGAAAATGGCGCGATCAATTTGTACTAATATACCATCTGGTTTGAAGGATGGTTCACACTGATCTTCTTCTCGGCGGTCTTGCGTCCAACGATCAGCATGGCCTTTCTTCGCCCAGACATAACCATCTATTTTAGGCCCATTTCTGGCCTTTTTCCTCTTTCTTTTTGCTGGTCGAGTACGCCTTCTCATCCAAGCTTCCTTAGCTGTCATACTGTAGATTTTATAAAAGCTTGCCAAATACCTCGATCATATTCTCTCGTCTGGCTCCGAACAACTCCGACTCCACCCTGTATCCCTGATTCCAAACATTGGAGAAATGAGCAGTAAACATGCGCTCATCGTCTACCTTGAATAGGTATAGCTTACTTTGGTAACGGAACGCGAAGAAATCAGGATTAAAATTGGGATTTTCTAGAACGTAATCATGGTCCACACCATATTCGTCATGACGATCATTTGGGCTGCAGACTGCTCTATTCAGCCTGCGTGGGCCAGTGGGGTGTACTGAATGATGTACTATACGAACCCCTTTTACCCCATCTGCATCTACCTTCTTGATCACAGCTAATGCAAGTACCGCGTCTTCAGGGTTTATGTGGACTACTTTCCCATTGATAACGGTGGTACCTTGAGCTTTGCAAGAGTTGCAATTTAAGTTATCCATCTAGCCAGTCCCAATCATCATGTTTGGATATCACTCTTTTAGCTCTACTGTTGACAGGATAAAGGCATTCGTCACAGAGCATAATCGGCTTTCTGTTGCCACCCATCCTAAACTGAATTAAGGCTTGGATCGCTGTCTCTCTGGAATTATACATCTTCCCAATCGGTGTCAGCTGGTACTCAGGGAAGTGGCTCCAGAATTCACACAGGCGGTACATCACTATCCTCCCACACCCAACCTAGCAAGAGATATTGCCACATGCGCCACCACCAATTTGGCTTCGGGTTCGGGCCGTGGAATGTGACATCTATACCAGGGAAAGGACGCAAGATAGATTGGGCAGGCGGTGGTCCTTTCACTTGCAGATCATCTGCCCAAAGCCAGCTTGGTTGTGCTTGGACTTCTTCGTCGTTGGTTTGGTGCAACATGCTATCGTGCATTTCTTGGACTCCGGACGAATAGGAAATATCCGTCTTTCCGCAGTTTGTCTAGGTCTTCATATCGCAAAGGGAGAGCTAAAGCAATGTTCTCACCTGGGATAGGAGGAGCTATGAGCTTCTGGAACATTTCTACACCAAGTACCTTGGTGGGAATCTTCATTATCAACACCTCCTACTACAATAACCCCATAGGCTTACTGGTAGGAAAAGAGTATCCACAGCAAAGGACATAGGCATATCGACCCATGCACAGAAGGTACCAAGGATTCGATCCCAACAGCTGGGGGAGCTTACGAGTTCTCCCAGCTGTTTAGCATCCTGGGTGACTCCAGAATAGGGTCCGAAGTTCCCTTCTTGCTGTGACGCGAGGGTTCCGCAACCTGCGATAGTAAAAGCTAGCAGGATCAAGAGTAGGTGTTTCATATCTTAGCTACTCTAGAGATATGCTAAGATGAAATCCCGTACTTGTACTTCTTCTATTTTGTTGGTCACAGTCTCCATCATAGGCCGATGGAGACAGTCGGATGTGGGGACCAATTTGAAGATAGAACCGAATCGGCTGGAGCGATCTTTCCCAACATAGTCGGGACGGACATCTACACAATATAGTTGGCGTCTATATTCGAAGTGCATCATAGTGATGATGCAGTCGGGGTCACAGAGGTTATCAGTAGAAAGCGGGTACGGTCTACACTTCTCCGAACGGAGACGCCCGTACCACCCTATGCGATCAGGTATGCCCACATCCTATTTAGATGTGGGCCATTAACGCCTCACGTAATCGATAAACGAACGCCCCATAGTTCATCACATCTATCGGTTCATGTGGGTTCTTCGTTTTGGTGAACCGACCCCTATAGAAGCGATCTTCTTTCGTATGATAGAAAAAATAATCCATAAGATACTCGATCACAATAAAAGTAGGATCGTAATTCGGATTAGCCCCTTCTTCTATCGAAGTGAACAGATAGGGGGTTATACTACTATATGGGTAATCCGGGTTGTGATCTACGTATCCGATGATCATAGGTTCTCTTTTAGACACCGCATCAATCTAACATGGACCCAGTTGTCTGGGATCCTTCTTTCCCAGTCTATTTTTCCTGACAGACAATTGTACGGAAAGAAACATTCTCTATCTAAATCGAACACATACTTAGTGTTCTGTGAATCAATTATTATCATGTCCGGGTTGAAATCAGGATCGCACGCATCTTCTAATAATACAATTTCCCTAACGGGAGACAGATCGTGTGGGTCACAAACGAACCTGATAAACCCAAGTATCATTAGTCTATAAGTGAGCGGACTTCTTCGTAGATGAAGGGGCAAGTTTCTTGGACGTTATAGCCTAGAGCTTTCACTCTGTCTATGACGTCGGTATCTCCGCCCTTCTTAGTATACCATTCAAGGCAGACTTTATCCCACATCTTTGTGACATCCTCTTTTGTGCACTCGCACATAAGCCACAAAGGAGCGCACCAAAGGCCGTGCGCAGTATCCATGAACTCCAGTTTATAGATCATATGGTGGGTCCGCTTGTAGAACGATCCAGTCGTCGTGGATCATTCTAGCAACTGGATTGTAACCTTCATCTTTGAGCATTTGGACGACACGATGCTCGTTTTCGGAGTGGATTAATTCATCTATTGGTGCTCTGGTCTTCGCTAACTCGTACACCCTGCCCCATTCAACACCAAGGACGAACCTTTGTTGTGGCGTCATGTGGTCTAGCTCGCCATCATCGATACCGAACGCGTGGATGAGGCTCACAGAAGCACGCTCAGGGCGTGGAAGACCAATTCTGGCTGCACAGCTTCGGCCCGAGGGTAATAGACCTTTTGGTTTCGTTTGGTCCAAGTGGTCCCGGCGTGATAGGCATTCTCCAAGTGGAAATCTATCACATATTCACATCTAGCAACGCCATCCCCGCTGGATTTCTCTAGTACTATCCCGCGTGGGGAATAATCTGGATGGTGTGTCTCACCATCCAGGACGAGGTATCGTCTAGAGTGGTACTCAGATCTGTCAAGGGTTAGGAAGCATATGATACGCCACCAGGCGTGGCCGATCTTTATTGGGTCGCTCATTGGTGCATACTTGGTTAGGTAGGGAGCGTAGAAATATCCAGCGGGCATGACAGACTTGCCCTTGAAGCTCATAAGGATTTTCTGATCTGGGAGCAGTGGGTCCTTATAGAGCTTGAGCTTACCTTGGATAGTCCCTTTGTTCATAGCGATTTCTTGATGTAGGCTCTGATAGCAGCATCGAGTGGCGGATCTATTCTCCTGCGAATAGACCAGTTGTGTGTGCCATCATGATTCCTATCTTCGTAGTGGGCTTCCCACACCGATTCGTCATCTAGGAACATGATTTGGCCAGTCCCATATAGGATGGCAACTGGATTGAAGTCAGGGTCGCCAGCTTCCTCTTCTAGAACCTCCCTATACTGACCACCAACACGCTTCAGAAGGGCGATTGGGAGAGGTGTGACATGGGGGTCTTCTGGAAGCTCAATGGTCGTGAAAGTGCCAGTCATAGTAGCTTCCCGAAGTTGTCCATTACGAATTTGTAGAAACCAGCATCTCCTTTTTGGTCTATTTGCACACCGGCATAGACAATGTTGGATTCAGCACAGCCCATAGGCGGTGCCACTGCTCCAGTGCGGAAGATAGGAGCATTCTCTCCCATTACCACAATGAAGTATTCAAGGATACCCATGACGGGCAAGGTGACGTGAGCAGCATCTGGCTCACAGTCTGGGTCTGCAAGCTCTTCTTCGGTAAGCTGCGCAAACACAGTATAGTTGGTTTCGTCCCTCTTCATCCACCGGACACCAACTCTTTGTTTCATTTCTTGTAGCACCATCTGACCCAAACGGTTCCAGGACCTTCGTCGTCGTACCAGGCTTTGTACAGGTAGACTGCAGTAGCGCCTTTCTCTTTTATCTCACTCAAGAAAGTACGCATCCTAGAATATGCGCCACCCCCAACGTACCTGGTGGTATGATTGGCAAGTGTTACATTTCCAGCTTCAGGGTTGTGAGGGTCTACAGCAGTAGTGAAGGTTGGACTATCAACGACCTGGCAATGCATGCCAGATTCTTGTACGATTTTCCATACTTCGTCGAACCGGTCGCCCTTATTTGGATCTTTTGGATACAATGCTTCCTCCCACTTTGTCCAGCACCCAAAGGCTTACACCGAGGATAGCGATCACGCCTGCGATATATACTAAGCTCCTGGCATAGCTCATCAGTATAAATGCGGCGAGTGAGAGTCCAACGAACCAGGCGATTTGGGTTTTCATGCCCTTGAAATACTAGCGGGCTATTACAAGCTCCAGTTCCCGCGATCATATGCATTTATAACAGCCAGAGCGAATAAAAGCTCTAGAGCGTGGGCTGCTACTTTGTTGTCATCGTCAGTGAGGCAAAGATCGCCGTCCCTAGCTCTGCCAAGATAGGCGACGAGCGGTTGGATATACTCGTCTTCGGCGTAGGTTTCTAGGTTTCTATCAATTTGGGAGCGCATGCGAGCGATCGATTTGGCGTCGAACACTTCACTTAAGAGTCGCTCTACATATTTCACATAATTATTTTTTCTTACTGGCTTGGATGGTAAATGTGCGACCATGCAACAAACCGTGATCTGGCAGTTTAGGTTGCCCTAAACAAACCCAACAAGTGGCCTCTCCACAGCATTGGAAACCCTCTTCCGAAGAGCAGAGCATCCTAGCGCCCTTCAACCACACCTTTGGATCGTCCGTGAACACGTCCAGATCGAGGGACATATACCCTGAAGGTGGTATGTGGTATCGTACGCTGTAACAACCAACTCTAATCTGCGTTGGCTCTTTCTTCTCGGACTTCTCCGACGCACTTTTTGCAGATGTTTCCGGGGTCATCTATCTTGCCACCCTTGGTAGATATAAATATGTACAGCTCAGTCCAAGTGTCTTTCACAGACGCTTTGCAGCGTTGGCAGTTTCCAGGGGTGGGATCGAACATGACTCATGCTTAGGAGGCGAGCAGATTCTTGATTTGCTGCTTGGCAATCTCAAGAGTCTTAGGATTCGGATTAGGCTTATCTATGTAGCCCTTTAGCTTGTCTTCGATCATCCGGATCTTGCGTCGAGTACGTGCAGAGGTAGGTTTGGAACGAAGTGCACGTAGTTCTCTACTATGACGCCCACGTAGAGACTGCTGTTGAGTATAGGCGTAGTGCATCTGCTTTCTGTCTAGACCATACTCTTCTAGCTCATCTACCCAATTACCTATACCGTAGATGGCATCGAGAAGTCTCGCAACGATTACGCTCTTTCTCATTATTCTGGCTCAAGCTCAAGTGGACTATCTGGCTCAGGTTCCGGCTCTGCTTGCGGGGTCATCTTGATTAGGTGTGGTTTGTCGTACCGATCATCGTACTCGACGTACTCGCCTTCTACCCACTCCCCCTCATCATCTACCATCACAGGTTCCCTGCGCTCGTAGCCGTCACCGCGAACAGACTCACCGCTCCTCTTCTTTACTTGTTGGTCGGTCTTATATCGGTTGACGTAATTGAACCTATCTTCCGGATCCCAATCCTGGAATTCAGGGTCAATAGATGGTCTTCCACGCCATTTCTGGGACCCAGCAGGAGCCATGTCTGGTGGGTTCTCTCTGCGTTGCTTGTTAAGTTCTGCTTCGTATTCTGGCGTTTTCCTGTCCCGAAGTTGAGTAGCAAGTCTTGCGGCCTTATATGCCGCCCTTAGTTCCGCAGCACCTATCGCTTGACTTACATCGCCAGTTTCCATGTCGCTTGTAAGGTCGTCTATGAATCCCTGGATGTGACTATGCTCTTGATTTAGCTCGCTGGCACTCATAATCTTGAAGTCACGAGTAAGTTCAGCGAACTTAGTAGCTTCAATGTTTTCAGTGTCAGCTGCGGGCTCGTCAGCGCGGCGTAATTCACGGCGAGCAGAGCGCTCAATACCCCTTAGCTCCTTTTTAGCTGGGGAGCGGGGTACTTTCCTACCGCTACGAGGGCGATCAACTTGGTATTGCATCTCACGCTCTTGTCTCTTCGCGCGCCGACGTTCCTTCTTCCTTCTAGCGCGGCGGTGAGCTGATCTGCCTTTCTTTCCAGCCTCAGCGAGGACGTCAGGGTCGTCGGTGAGGAGCTTCGCCAGTTCTTCAGGTGTCATACACTATTTTTGGTCGCGCTTCCCATGATGGTCAATGGGCTTGAACGTCTTAGTCGCCATCTTTTTGAGGATAGTATCCGTGTTGATCGGCATGTAGCCCCAGCTGTCTACACCACAATCGAACGAGCGCGCGTGGAGATCTTCCTTCAGTGCACCGTGAGAATGGCCATATAGGTGTAGTACACCACGATGGGACCCATCCCATATCCGCATAGCATAGTGGCAAGCCACTAGGCGGATCACCTCACCATTCCACTCCCACTTATAGCGGTGGAGATGGGAAGTCCGATCGAAGTTGTTGCCGATTACATGCTTATCATGGTTGCCCCAGATAAGATCGATCCGCTTACAGTGGATCCTGTCGCGGAACTCTTTAGCGGTCTGCGCAACATTCTTACCCATTACCCAGTCACCTAGACATACTAGGTGGTCACCAGCATCGACGACAGAGTTGATGTTGTCGATCATGGTAGTGTTCATCAGATTGATTGACTCTCTGCTGATACGGAGCTTTTTCTGCTCCTCTTTGGTACCAGTAGTCATCACCTCTAGCTCCGCCTTGTTCATGAAGGGGGTGCGCATAGAGTACTTGATGATATTTCCGTGATTGAAATGCGGATCTGAAGTAAACCAGATCTGCCCGTCGTGTTTGTTCATTTTACCGGTCCATAGTGCTAACAACTAATTCGTTCAGCTGATCGAAGAATTCCGGATCAGCACATTGGTACACCCCATGGGGTGGTCCATATCTATTCTTCATTACGTATGCTTCTTGTTTACGTACTTGGACAATGAGCCAAGCTTTCATCGCTATCTTGAGATGGGGAGACCCTTTACTGAATCCAGACGGGTCTTGAGCTGCGGTTATTAACCCTCTTCGCTCTCTATAATCCCAAAACAGGACATCCAAATCGCTTCTCCATGCTTCTATAGTAAACGATTTAGGTTCAGGCCAGCCGGCTTCACCATCAGTAAGATCCCGACAAGTATACCCCATATCCTGAAAGTACACCTTGACGGCAGTGATGAGATCTATTTGGATTGGTAGATTATTCATATGGCTTCTGCGATAGCTTTCATGATGAACTCAATCCGATATGGGTCAGTTTCTTCTACCCATTCCCCTCTGTGGAAGGTCCAGTTATTGTATAATTTCCCTGTTGCTATATCTAAAGTCCAATGAGCTTGCTGAGTACCATTATAGAGAACATCTTTCCTGAGACCTATGAAATTAGTAAACCCTAACTGAAATAGGATATAATCTGGCTCATAGTCTGGGTCTCCAGGATTGTTGCAGATGACCACCCCATCGGAAACTTTACTAGCCCAGAAGATAATATCATCAGCACTAGGTTGAACAGAGAAGTCTATCTCCTGGGTGAAAACACCAGGACTGACGTACTCGGCCATCATAGATTCCTCCTGATCTTACGCATTGCGACCATCTTCAGATACCTGTCCTCTTCTTGATGGAGGATGTGGAAACAAGTAGACCCTTTGCAGGTCTTGAACTTCTTAGTTCTCCACATCTCTTCCGTTTCCGCGTCCACGAAGAAATAGGTAGTGATCACTTGATTGCTGTTAGGAAGCTTGATGCACTTCTCTACTACTATACCATCGGGCTTGAAGTCCGGATCGAAACAATCGGGGTCGTCCATCTCTATTGTGTTGATGTAGTCGCCCCGGTTTCCCCGCTTAGCCCACATTAGTACTGGCATTACAAGAGATCCTGAATAATGTCTAAGATACCCTGGCGGTCCTCATCTAATAGTTCTAGACCGGTGAGCTTGTAGTGGTATTCGTTTCCGCCGATCTTACCACCATACATGTGTGCTTCCAATACTCTCTGGCTGTCCGTGTGCACGTAGAAACGCTTAGGCTCTCTTCCCACGGCTCCTAAGTCTCTGCGTTCGTGCACTATCATAGTAACTATGATACCGGTGGGGTTGAAAGAGGGGTCGTGATGCTCTTGTGCTGTGAATGGGACCCCGACAAGATCGTAATCGCCCTCTTCTATCTTGTACAAGAAACCCCACTGGAATTTTCCACTCATAGCAATGCTGATATGATTTCTCTGACTTCTTCCACGCGCTCGTCGGGTAGACGAGATTTGTCTAACATGTGGTAATAATATTCGCCCTCTTCCAAATTGCTACCCCATTTTTCCAATGCATATACGTCATCGGTCTTTTTGCAAAGGAAATAGTAGTTCATGAATCCATAGGTGGCATTGTCGCCACCGCTCTCGTATAGCACTATACCATCTGGGTTGAAACTGGGGTCTGATTGGTTGATACGACCTTCCTCTATGGTCATAACATCTCTACTGCCCATCCGCCATCCCCATAGAAGTAATTGTGACACTCTTTCTCCCATGCAAAGATGGTCTCTTTGGGCTATGGCCATGGGTCGTTTTCGGCCTCCGCTCTAGAGGAGATGATTCCATCAATCGCCTCTAGGTTTTCGAATATCTGTTTTTCGAGAAATATAATTCTCCCCCTCTCCTCCCCGGTCAACAGACCCATACGTCTGGTAAGAGTATCCAGGGGATAAGTGGACGAGATCAAGAGGAGGGCATTCTGGAATTCTTCTGTTCCTAGGCTGCTCTTGAAATATCTCCCGGCAAATGCTTCCGGGGACATAACCCAGGAGGATTGCATATCTGGTTCACCTACCGGGTGGCAGATGAGTTTACCGGTAACCCCGATCCCGCTCAAAACACTTGCCCCATCATCGGGATCGTTGAACTTATACCCTATGGTAATCCCAAACGATTCGAGAAAGGCATGGGCCTTGACGACTGCGTGTTCATCTTTCATGTTTCTCAGATACCGGGGGCGAGGACGTATCGGGAAAGTGTGACTGTGCCAAACATAGAGTATGGACATCCCAGACCTAGTTGCCTCACTGATCACAGAACATCCAGATATACTATGCGAGATAAGAAAAAGCGGTGGGTCGCCGTTAGAGGATGATGCCATACATGACGAACTAAGCCGAGGTCAGGATAAAGGCAAGGATGGTGGTAGGAAGGCTCTAAAGTGGCTGGAGCAAGGCGAAGCCACTGAAGACGATATCCTAAGTTGGCTAGTGAAAATACTCGATAAATCAAAGAAGAAGTTTTGGACTGGTTACTGGATTGGAGTAGTAGACACATTCAATGATGAACGGAACGAGGATCTCCTCGACCTAATACTGAAGGCGAGAGAGCAGACCGGTCTGTAGATATAGTATGACGAAAATTCACATCACCAAAGAAGACTGGATCAAGGGTGGGGGAGTTATCATTATTCCCTGCTACAAACTAGGGATTGATGCCTACAACTGCATCGTCCAGGTCTGGCAAAAAGTACCGCCGCTAGATCCCGCCTCTTCTATCGGGCACAAGTCTTACAACTTGGCAGAAATGAGGGTGAGTGTCGGGGAGAGGGCGGTGTTCATTAGGAAGCCCCCGCTGGCTTGTGAGTTTGACGGGTATATTCTGTTGCTAGAGTAGCCGGCTCTTTAGATCGGCAATTTTCTTTTGTGTTAGCGCAATAGCTTTCTTGGCTTTTTCTGCGCCGGGGAATTTTAGTAGAGATGTAGTTTCACCCGATACCAAAAATTCCTTCAACTGCTTTTTCATCCAGGCTAATCGCCTAATCTCATAATCTAGATCGCCTTCCAATCGAGCAATATCATCGCTTTCTTGCAAAACGTCGGGATCATCACTGATCAATTCTGCTATTTTATCTGGATCCATACTATACGTTTGCTATAGCAGGGAGGAAATGAGGTTCTTGTAGTGTTCCTCATCCTCGGCCCATGTCCAATCTACGAAGACGCCTTTCTCATACGGCGCCGGGTATTTGCGGACAATGTCGTGGTCGCCGTTGTCCCCGTAGATCCACCCGTCGAACACTCTATCGATCTTCTGGCACCACACCCAATACTTGTCTGTGGTGTAGAGCCTACCCTCAAGCCTCACTTTCTCCGACAACATAATAGCGTCGGGCTTGAAGTCAGGTCGGGCGATGTGCTCTTTATAGTTCTGGTCAATCTCGTCAAGATATCGAGTATATTCCGCACCATAAAGATGTCTCCTAGGGCCCTCTCTATGCCGCAGTTGGCGTCGGAGATGGTTCTCTAGGTGTACCCAATGCTCCCTACTCTCTACCCAATGTAGGAAGTCTAACTTACCCACCTTCCCTTTCCTCTCTAGACGTGGGCTTAGTGAAGGTAGACAAGCAAGCTGGACACTTCCTAGCATACTTCTCTACTCTCTCCATGCACTCTGGGCACCTAGGAGCAGTCTGTGCCTCATGGCCGATTTCGGCTAGGAAGAATAAAGGAGGGAGGAAGAGAACTAAGAGGAGGATGGGGATTATGAAGAATGGTCGCTTGTTCATCTGCCGGGTCTCGCCCTATCTAACCAATGCTTAGCGAACGTAAGGTTCTCTGAGATCTCTTCTACTGGTCTGGGGTCTAACCCCGACTCGATCAAGCTAGCGTTGCCCTTGATGAAGTGTACCAGTAGCTGCTTGAGAAGCTCGTAGTTCGACATGTCCTTAACGCATTCTTCACATACCGGGAAGGCACCTTTAGCATTACCTGACCCGTTAGGGCACTCCCAGTAGGTTATGTGGAAACCTGCCTTCCAACTCCAGCAGTCTTCACATTTCTGACACCCACCGTAACCCTGGGAGCGTCCGTTGATGTTGGCTAAGTCACGTAGGATTTGTTTTCCGAGCATGTAGGTTACATACTCGATGGGACCCTACAGATGCTTAGCCAACAGCTCTTTTATTATTTGCGCAGTTTCGGTGTCTACTAGGTCATCTGGGTAACGCCGTACTTCCATCGTCCTAGCGTCCACCACGAAGTTACTCATCTGGTGAGCGGGCTGATCCCCATGATTTATCTGTACTAGTATTATGTCTGGATCGAAGTTGGGATCTATCACTTCTAGGGCGTCTAGCGCGTATTCCTCGAACCTAGGGTGCCCCGCCGCGCTCCTCCCACTCCCCCACTCTCCATTATTCTTCCACTTACCTACGGTGATGAGGATCCACTTCCCATGTCGTGGGAAGGTATCGTGGGGTAAATGGCCGCAGTGCTTCCTGAGCGTATTGATTAGGTGGTAGTCTTCGTACACTACAAATCTCTAGCTATTATTGCTTTGGCTTCTTCTATAGTTTCTGGGCAGGTTAGTTCTTCCCCCAGACTACCCTTATGGCCACCAGTTACAATCTTAGCTTTGTAGAGTTTCCCGCTCTCCCTCTCCCAAATGAAGGAGGAACAGAACACTACATCCCCAGCACTAAGCCAAGAACCATCCTCTACTGTCATTACGATGCCGTCTGGGGAATATTCTGGGTCGCATATTTCTTGGTTTTCGTGGACTTCGTAGTTCTGACCCTTTATAGAGACCATCCTGAGTCTCACTTTCTCTGGTGGCGCCAGGCCGTCGTAGCTTAGTATCTTCATTACGGGATGATCCTAAACGCCCTACCCAGGAGCCAGAATGGGAGTAGCGCGGTCTCTTGTACGAAGGTTAGGGGTAGGTCCACATAGGTCCACCAGACGAACCACCCAATATCATGATGCTCAGCCGCCTGACCGATATTGTGCAGTGTAATCTCTGAGAACCTATAGGGCGCTTTTAGCTCTAACCCTGCCATTGGATGAATATACCCGTTTCTCTCTGCTTTCACTGGCGACATGCACCCGGTTAGGATGAGTGCCAGGATGAGGAGCGCGGTTTTTCTCATGCGGTTTAGATACCGCACGATGGGACCCAGGGGAGGTGGAGAAGGGACCCGCTAAGGGGAAGAGGGGTATTATTCTGTGCGACCTAAGTAGTTCTTTATGAAATCCGCTATGCCTCGGTAATACATCTCTTTTTCTTCAAATTCTGCTGTACGGGCTGCTTCTTCTGCTCTATGTAGATTATCTTGAAGATCTTCTTCAACAGTGGATTCGACAGGCTCGTCGATATGCAACTGTTTTAGATGACGTACCATATCCGCTGCTACTTCTTTCCCTCTTTGGTATTCATCATGTTCCTCACCTGGGAATGAGATCTCATTCAGGACGTCTGGGTCTTCTGTGAGGATCTTGGCTATCTCATCTGGGTTCATAGGGTAGGTTTGAGATTATAACAGCTCGTCCAATCTCATCTTCACCAACTCTAACAGCTGCTTATTCAGTGGGTTACACCACGGATCCTTCTCCATTCCCTCTACGAAGTGTGCCTTCTCTCTATGCTCTTCTGGTATTAGTTCCAGCTGGTGGGGGAGGATATAGAGTATCTTCTCTGCCCACTCTGATAGCATTGCGAAGGTCTCTGGCTTATTCCACATAGAGGAGAGGGGTACTGCGTCGTGTCCCCTCTGCTTCGCCACTCTAGCCAGCGCCACGCTTCTGACTGTACCACCTTCACAGACTGTTAGGATTTTCATTCGTTCTTCTCAGGCACGTACCTTAGTTCCCTGCCTTTCTTTTTGTGCCGCTCGGGGATATGGGAGACGTGAGGTTGCTTCTGGCACCCCATCTTCCCATCCTTCTTCCCTTCTAAGATCAAATAGTTGGTCTTGGACTCAACTTCAATCTTGACCCAATCCCATCGGTGTTGTTGGATTGCCGCACCGTGCCCTGACTTTGGGAGGGTGTAGGGGGACCTACGGACTATGGGTCTGTCTAGCGCAGCTGCGAGCGCCGCGTCCGCGCGACGTCGTAGGTAGTCGTCCCCAACGTAGTCCTCGTCCATGTTCTCTACCACATAGTCGATGGGACCCGGCTTCTCCTGTGGAGCTTCCACGGGTTCTGGTGGGGGTGGGGTTAGGAGGGAGGAGAGGTAATCCAGTAACTTCTTGATCATTCTCTTCATATTATACGTACTTATAGCGCTCTAGAGAAGATAGAGAGGAGCTGTTTCTTCTTTTCGGGGTCTGTAATCTTTGTCGACCTTTTCCACGCAGATCCCACATCTGCAAGGTAACAAATATCGGCCTTCCAGATCTTCTGCGACTTGATGTTTATCCAGAAGTAATTTCCAACCTCATCATTATAGACGACGAAATGTTGAGGGGAGAAGTCGGGGTCTGCTAAGACTTCCGTACTAGAAGTATACCCTTTCATCTGGTTGTTGGGGTCCAGCTTGCTGATGACGTAGACACTCATAGTATCTCTGCGACGTCTTGGCGGATTCTTTTCTGCCAGCGTGCGTTTACTACGTAGAGTTTCTTCCAGTGCCATGCACGTTGGCCTGGGTCGTCGTAATATACTCCTAACCGCCAGACTGTGGTTTCTGGGTCTATGAAGAAGTATTCAGACCTATGTCCCTCCCTATGCATGCTTATCAGTAGCCCAGCTGGGTTGAAGTCTGGGCTGCACAAGTCTTCGTTCCAAGGTACGGTCCTTAATACCTCTCTTTCCTCTTCTACCATCCACCGTGTGCCGCGAGCTTCCATGTGGCTGAAATACGAAGGAAGATATGGAAGGGCCCCGCGTGAGGAATATATTGTCGCGCTGGAGAGCTGGTAACCAGGTCCTCCCCGCCGGGGGCGCGCCCCCGCCCGTTGCCGGGGGGCGGGCGGCGGGCCCCCCCACCCATCTGTGGGGGGGAGTGTCCCGCCGTGGATAGTATGTTTATCGCTAGGGGGACTAGTCCCCCTAAAAGGGGACGGTCCCCCGTACAAGGAAAGGACTGTACACCATGAAGACCGCCCTCCGCATCCTCCTGTCCCTCACGTCCGACGCCCTGGCCTACAGCATCGAGAACGGCGCTGCCGTCCAGGCGAAGGCCCCGAAGGGCAAGCGCGTCGCCAACAAGGACAAGTCCCGTGACGGCCGCGAGTGCGTGGCCCTGGTCTGCAAGACGGACAAGGGCACCGTGTTCCACCTCACCAGCACGGGTACGCTCGTCCTCTCTCACCAGCCCCAGGCCACCCAGGACATCCTGGCCAAGGTGAAGAAGTCGCGCTTCCAGCTGAAGTTCGTCGAGGTCAAGGCCGTCGCCCCGAGCGACCTGGCCGACGCCATCCTCGCCGCCGAGGCCGACGAGCTGGACATCTAGGAGACCCCTAGCGACCGCAGTACCCGAGGCCCGCCCCTACTATGTGGGGGCGGGCCTTTTTCTATAGATTGTCAGTCAGACCCTACCTGACTCAAACCGGGCTCATATAGGAGTGGGTGAGTCAATGTTTGCTCGGTCTAGTGTCAAGTCCCTCCTCCAATATTAGGTTGATAAGGCGCTGATAAGTGCCTGTTAACTAACGCCCTTACGGGTGGAGCAATAGTCAACTAGGGACTTAGCCCACTAGGTCACATTGAGATTGTTCCCCCAGGGAGGAATGCGCGTGTCATGTTGGGGATATGAGGGATCCTGTGGAGAAGAAGGGCGAAGCTCAATGTACTGTCAACACTCAGTGGGTGCTCGAATATCACACGAGTGCACTGAAGAGAGGGGTAGACCCCTTTTGCATAAGAGTGGGGGACAGTGCGAGGCTCAATATTAGGTCACAGATAGGAGCCATTGCCCCGCGCAGAGGTTTTCGGGTTCCCGAAGATACCAGCTCTCCTGCCCTCTCCTTTGCTCTCCCTGCTTTCCTGGTACTCAACCGGTGGTCAGGTATTGTAATGGACTCTTGTCAAGCGGGGAAGGGCAAGGAAAAAGACGGAGAGGCCGATCTCTCCCCCTCCTCCCCCATAAGCTCCAAACACATTCAACTTCCCACCAAATCCAACCTGTCTAACATGGGTAACGCCCGACTCCTTTATGGGGTCGGGATTCAACCAGTTGTCAACTAGCACCCTAAGCGTAAAGCGAGGAGACGTCATGTAGACCGACGCGGTTTGAACCGCCAGAGTTGCAGCGTGAAGGTTGTCACCCAATTGCCCGCCCACGGGGACAGCTGCTGCCATAATGAATCTGTGGCGGGTGCTTGTTTTTAGGTGAATGGTGGCCCGCCCTCCTTTTTGGAGGGCGGGCTTTATGCTGTTGACAGAGCTATCAGTAAGAAGCTCAACATCTCTTTGCTCAGGAGGGGCAGATGCTAATGGTACTAACCTCTCTTCTCACCCACGAGCCGCTGCGGCTGCAATTCGCACGGACGATGGTGATGAAGGGAACCCGGGAGCTGTGGGAGTGGTTGGACCACTATCTCGTCAGCGTCGAGCACTTCGAGTCGGATGAAGTTGCTCTGATCTTCAACCGACTCTACCGCCTCCTGGGTGCCCCCGAAGTGAACTGCTTGGAGGTGCTGCAGGGGACCAGGATGGGGCAGCAGCTGCACGGTCAGATGCTGGACCTGCTGAAGAAAGAGGCAGAGAAGCTCCACGTTCCCCCAACGCCGTGATAGATTGCCCGCCCTCTCCTGGGGGCGGGATAAGAGCTGTTGTCCGAGATAACTCTCTAGTGAACCGAGGTTGCGAATGCGTATCCTGTCATACCTGATGTTGGTCCCCATCCTTCCCGTGTACTGCTTGTACGCGGCGTTGGCTTATGGGCCGATCGTGATCGCCAGCATCATCCTCCAGTCAATCGGCGTCTGGAAGTAGGCTTCTCCTGCCCGTCCCCTTTGTTGGGGACGGGATTCTTGGAGTTGACAATACTAGAACCTTCTCTTCGGATCTTGCGTCCTGTGTCAGATTGGTGTCGTTCCATGCGATGTGGAACGGGCAGCATTAAGTTGGCGACCAGCATCCTTCTGCGCAGGACGGTGAGGTCAGGGAGGCGTGATGACTCGATAGTTTGATTTGCCGATAAAGGCAGCCCGCCCCTCCGGGGGCGGGTTTCAGACTGTTGACACGACTGCGAAGAAAGGAGATCGCAAATGCACGCACAAGTCCCATGGGTCATGGGGTTGAGGAATCCCGACCAGGACCGGCCGCTGAGTGATAAGTGCTGGAACCTCTTCGAGCCGGAAATCGACTTGAGATCTTCTGAGATCATCAAGGAGGTTGCTGAACTCCGGAAGACCGGCAAGATCACTCAACCCATCTACCTCCAACCCCGTCTGGAGATGACCGGATGAAGCTCAAAATCGTGGATCAACTGATCCTCCTGATGGTGGTCGCCGTGCTCGGTGGCGTCATCATCTACCTCCACGTCCGACTGTGTGCCGTGGAAGCTCAGCTGGAGAAAGAGAGGAAGATCGACCACAAGATCCTCCTCATCGATCCCCAGCGGATCCAACTCCCTGACCCCTCCGATGTACCCGAGTTCATCTGATCTGTTGCGCTTGCCCGATCCCGTGCCATGTTGGCGGGATCGGGTTTAGCGTAGTTGACACAGAACTCATCCAAAGGAGATGAAAGATGTTCGAGAGAAGCATGGCACTCATCCTCTGGGTGCTGGGGACGGGTCCGATGCCCGATTACCTGTTGCGACGGGACCAGTTGGACCTGTCCAGGGTGGGCGAGATAGCGGACAAGCTCCAACAGGGTCGGAAGGATCTGGCGGCTCAGCCCCGTAACGGCCCAGGTGGCTGTAATATGCACGACTGGGTGTGCGGTCCCGGTGCAACACAGTCCGATCTCCGAGCCTACGACGAACGTTCCGAGCTGATGTGGAAGTTACAGGCCGGAAGCCGGATCGTCTGCTGCGGGAAGGAAGTGGAATACTTCCAGATGATCGGGGAGTCGATCTACACGGCGTGCATCGACTGCCAGTTCCGCATCGCCACGAGGGAAATCGCCAGGGAGTTCAACACCAACCTGTGGCGAGCCAAGATCCTCTACAACGCCAAGTGGATCGATCTCAATCATCCCGGCGTGGTCTACGAGGGCCCGGTGAAGGCGATGTTCATCCTCAACCAGGAAGGTGCGTACTGCAAGGAAGTGCAGACGGATCTCTTCTGGGACGAGGTCGAGGGCTTCTGGGAGCGGCAATCGTGGGCTTTCGGCCACGGTCCGTACCGCTTCAACAAGTCGCCGTACCAGTACACCGGCACCAGCGCCGATGACGCCAAGCTGACGAGGGTCTAAGATGGACATCATCCAAGTCCTCCACGTCATGGTGTGCCGCTGGGAGTTGGCCAGCGGCGTCTGCTCCCGGTGGGTTGGCCGGGGATGGACGCAGTACGACAAGAAGGTGCACGGCCCTCTTCCCTCCAAGGATGAGGTTTCGACGCGTAGCGAGCCCTGCGCCGACCAGCTCCCCGATTGGGGATTCACCTTCATCAAGCTCGGCTAGCAGTAAGGTCATTGCCCGTCCCATGTTGGGGACGGGCTATGGCCTGTTGGAACACTTCTATAACGGAAGGATGAATGATGGACGACGCGATGAAACTGGCGTGCATTCTGGCGCGCTTCGTCCGTGGAGGACACTCCTGGGTGGAAAAGGACCTGGCTAAGGTCCTGGCAGAGGTGAAGTTGGCCCTGCTGGAAGCTCGGTCCGTGCAGACGGATGCCTCCTGGGGCGACGAGATGTGCCTCCTGGGCTCGGCTCTGGAGAGGCACTTCAAGCTGGAGTACGGCTCCAAGACCAAGAGAGGTCTCTCCCCCACTCGGTAGCGTGTTGCCCGACCCCCTGGGTCGGGCATCGCGTAGTTGACAACTTTTCTATCCGGGGGTATGGCTGTGCTACGCCAACACCTTTACCAACACCAGTTCGTGCCAGCAGGAACCGCGCCCTATAAGGTGCTGGCGATCCTGACTTGGTTCACCACCAAGCTCCAGAACGAACTCAAGAAGACGTACCAGTGGTACGCGGTCTGCACGGTGGCCGTGGAAGGGGGACGATGGGGTGGGGAACGTCGGCGTAAGCGTCGGCTCAAGCTTCTCCATATCGTCAACGTCTGCCGCAAGTACCTCGACATGCCGGAAGTGGAACAGCCGAACGGCTGGGAAAGGGTCGGCTTGTACTACGGCTACGGCTGCGGTGGGGTGTCTCCGGACATCGTGCTTGCCCGAGGGCTGTCCCAGATGTACAGCAAGTCACTCGGCCTCCCCACCCCTCAGTTCTGCGAACCGCCACTCCAGTGTACTCGGTTCGCAGTGGCCGACAAGCACTTGATCCAGTTGGGATATGAGGAAGACTCCCTCCCCGACAACATCACGGCCAAGATCCTCATGTACGAGGGTGAGAACGTCCTGCTGGAAATCCCGATCCGGCGCAGCGACACGACCGACTGGGAAGCGCTCCACAGGCATCTCTGGGGCCAAGCAGCGTCCATCGCCCACAAGATCTACCTGATGACCAAAACTCAGGACTATGGCATCAGGATCTAGTCGGCAAGGGTTGAAGCCCGTCCCATGTTGGGACGGGGTTTAGCCTGTTGGAAAAGGACTCTACAGGAGGAATCCAGGATGAAAATCGTCATCCATCCGGATCCTGTGCTGGAGCAAGTGTGCTCCCATGCGGATCCAAGCGTCCACGACGATACCGTCCGTGAGATGATCGGCCTGATGTATGCGGCGAACGGAGCTGGTCTGGCCGCACCGCAGGTTGGCATCACTCGGCGGTTCTTCGTGATGAACGCCAGTGGGGTGAAGGGGATGGAACGCGTCTTCTTCAACCCTGTGTTGCACAGGGCCAGGGGCAAGCGGGAGTACGCCATCGAAGGCTGCCTCTCCCTCCCCGACAGGGCCGTCAAGGTGTTGCGCTTCCCCATCGTCCTCATCGAGTACGAGGACTCCAAGGGACGGAAGAAGCGGCACCAGTCCCAGTCACCGTGGGAAGCCAGGGTGATGCAGCACGAGATGGACCATCTCGACGGTAAGCTGATCGGGGCGGAAGCATGAGCCGCGAGCTGCACAGTGGGGTGTCAACTGTGGCCGAGATCAAGGATAGCATCGGCCACCACTTGACCGCCTACTACGACAACGGAGACGGTGGAGGGAAAACCAACTCCATGTGCGCCGACACGCTGGTTGGGATCATGCTGAACTCGGCTGTCAAGGACGGGCTCCACTGGTACCTGATCTTCGGCAACGTACTCTTCGGTTGCTCCAAGATCCCCTTCCGCTGCAAAGGAGAGTGAGATGAGAATGATCGTGGTTGCGATGCCGAGCGGTCTCCTCCTCTGTCTCTACGATGAGGAGGCGATCCGCAAGGCGCTCAAGCAAGGCGGTGAGATCAGAAAGAAGAGAGATCGTATCCGCCAAGTCATGGATCAACGGCTAAACTGATCTGCCCGCCCCCATCAGGGGGCGGGATTTAGCCTGTTGGAGGTGACCATGAAGAAACTGATCGTATTGTGCTTGTTGGCGGTCTTGCCGGTCCCCGCCAACTCCTACTGCATCAACGGACCGACGCTGAAACCGAGACCTGTCTGCGCGGCACCGGGGTGCAATCACCCTGCCCGAGGGGTTGTCCGTCTTCTCCATCGCCCAACTGGGATGCGAGAAGCGGTGAACTGCTGCGGGTGCAAGGGTTGCATCCGAGCCTGTGGCAGGATCGGAATCGACAGACTCAAGGCGAGGTTGGTGAAACCCAAACTGCCTGAGTCAGAACCATCCCATCAGTCCAGAATGGGTCCACATGACGACTGATCTGGACGAGCGATCCTGTGTTCGCTCCTAACTCACACAGGTGGCGAGGCCAAGGCTTGCCTTGGTCCCATTAGCGTGACATGTTGGGCGTTGTGTCCATCTGCACGTAACTTAGACCCAGGAGTGTTTGTTCTATGCGTAACCCCAAGACTGGTGCCGGCATGCGATTCCTCGGCTACGTGATCGCTCTGATCACGCCCGAGAGGTTCTCGTGTCAGTCACCCAAGACGACCTACGGCGATCTCGTCGGCATCGAGGTCAGGGCCAAGGGGAAGACGGTCCAGCGCCGTGAGTTCCCGGTCAACGGGACCGTCCCGGTGGACGAGATGCGCCTCTTCACCGCCAAGGCTATCGCCGACGATCTCTTCGGCGAGGATCCCCACGACCACATCGTCAGCAAGATCGAGCTGGCACTCAACCCGGACGCACCGATGGTGCTGCGGGACGAGTACCACAGCGAGGTCTACGCGGCGGTGCTGGCTCAGAAGGAGCTGGAACGTGAGATCGATGAGGTTCTCGCCGGCTAAGAATCTCAAGGGTGATGCCCGCTCCCACCAGGGAGCGGGATAAGCCCTGTTGGAACGAAACCCCTACAAGGAGGGTTCAATGAACCCCAGCAAGCAGCGGTACCGCCTGTTCTGGCAACTGATCGTCCTCACTCTGGATCGGGCCAGCCGGCTCGTCCAAGAGGCGTCGTACTGGCTCACCAGGCCGTTCGACTACCTCAGCTGGCAGATCCACCGGCTGTCGTGCTTGGTCGAGGACACGGCGTACGAGAGGATCGGTGAGCTTCGAATCCCCGAACCCAATCCGGAATACGATCCGGCACAGCCGTACTCCCGGCCGTGGAAGTGAAGGTCTACGTCATCCACCGATCGGACAACCACGGCGTCGATGGTGGTGACGGTCGTGTGGTCGATGTGACCCGAGATCCTGCCGAGGCTCGTGGTATCGTCCAGAAGGAGATAGACGATACCAATCTCACCTTCACTGAAGAGAAAGAAGGTTCGTGGGAAGGTGGTGAGTCGTGGAACTGGCTCGTCACCATCGACATCCTCGAATACGAAGTTTAGTTCCTTGGCTTGTGCCCGTCCCATGTTGGGACGGGATACAAGCTGTTGGAAGCGTGCTGTGTCCAACCCTGGTCAACCGAACAATGAATCAATTGCCCAACTGTGGGCGTTGTAACCGAGAAGTCCCTACCAGGGGAATGACATGTCGTCGAAGAACGAGAAGCAGCACGCAGAGAAGGGAAAGCTGGGTCGCGAGCGGAAGAAGGCGCGTCGGAAGAAGCGGAGCAACCAGCAGGCCGCTCCGCAGAAGACCGGCCCGTCGAAGGCGCAGCGTATCGCCGAGGCGAAGAAGGCCAGTGGCCAGAACCAGGCCGCCAAGGAGATCGCGAAGCTCGTCCTGGTCCAGGGCGTGCGGGCGGTCAAGAAGGGCGACCCGCTGGAGCGGAAGGCGCTCCTGTTCGCGCTCCGCATGGAGAGCGACAAGATCGCCGCGCTGAAGAGGACGCTGTTCTGCAACGTCGAAGACGCACCGAAGGGGTGGGGACCGGCCTCCCTCTCCGACAGCCAGCTGCGGTTCTACTGCGACCGCTTCTTCCGTCCCGGCATCAGCCAGGAGGAGAAGGATCGGCGGAAGCGGCAGAAGCTGGTGGCGAAGTTCGCCAAGCGGTACGAGAAGGACGCGACCGGCAAGCTGAAGGAGCTGTGCGTCAAGCGCGGACTCCACCACGGCGGCGCGAAGCCGATGCTGGCCAAGCGGCTGGCCGAGGACGACGTGTCCCGGCAGGAGAAGAAGCGGGAGCGTGACGCTCTGCGCCGCGAGGCGCGTGAGGTGGAAGCGCAGGCGCGGCGTGACGCGCGGGCCGCACAGATGCCCGTCATGTTCGAGCGTCCCAGCAGTGGACAGCCCACGGCAAGCGGACTCACCCCCGCCGGCTGGCGGCACCTGCTGCAGATCGAGAGCCCGCCACGACAGCGCAGCAAGGTGGCGCGGAAGAAGAACGCGCTGTACGAGGCGTTCGAGATCATCGCCGCCGAGAAGCGTGAGGGGAAGAAGGGTCGCAAGACGGCCTAACAACTCCTAGCCAATGCCCGACCCTGCTGTATGGGGGTCGGGCTGCGGCGTATTGGAAGGAAGAGCCGAGGGAGACGTCCGAGCCCGCCTAAGTTCCTGATCCGCTCTGGGTTGATCGCCGGGGTGAGTGACCGGTAAAGGGGGACAAGTTTGTTATACGTCTTCTCACCTGAAGGTCGGCTCTTCTTTCTTCTTAGTCAAGGAGTGGTGGGGGTGTGTCGTCGTTGCTACGGGGTCCACTTAATCGAGTATCCGCGTCGGGGGTGAACCTAGGCTCTTCACCTTCGGTTGATGAGAAAGGTCCACCACTCCTCCTGGGTCATTAGCTCAATTGGTAGAGCAACGGTCTCTAAAACCGTGTGTTGCGGGTTCAAATCCCGTATGACCCGCCAGCCATTCGTGGCATGTTGACAGGCACTCGTCGATCGGCGTTGTGTCAATGTCAACAGCATTCGGTCTCACGGCCGAATGTTGTGCTCCCACATGTTGTGGGACACAAATCCCCGCTCAAGCTTGAGCAGGGGAAGCTAGGTTGGGCGGGGAGGTCCCGCCTCCAGTAGGACTTCTTCGCCTAAGAACATGGAGTTCCCATGCCTTCGAAGAAGACTGTTGGTTTCCTGAAGTTCGACACTACCGAAGCTATCGTCGAGCACGATCAGAAGCAGATGCGGGTTTGTAACCTGCAGGAGTTGCTGCGTCTGGCCGGTTCGCCGAAGGGTCACCTGGGCTCGCGTCCGGGTAACTTCCATCTGCTCCTCGTTGTCCGGTTCAAGGACAAGAAGGAAGCGACGCTCCGCATGCAGGATGTCGGCATCTGGCGGCATCACCAGGACGAAGCCGGTCAGACGGCCTGGGATCGTATGCGTAAGGCGGCGAAGATTGGCGTCGGTGGCAAGAAGGGTAAGCGCGTCTACAAGGCCACCCCGATCGCTCTCGTCTCGGCTACGGTCGAGCGGATCGAGGACGGCGGTGCGGACGTGTCGGAAGCCGACTGCATCTAGTCCTTCCTAGCTGGGTAAGCTCGCCCGCCCCTTTGGGGGCGGGCTTGCCCGCGTTGGAACAGAATCCTAACAAGGAGGTGGCTATGCCACTAGGACGACCTCCGTGGCCAGGGGAGCCGGGCGGTGCCAGACTCAAGCGCACCGTAGAACAATACAAGTTCAGGCTCCACTGGCTAGACGGAAAGACCGAAGAGGTCACCGGCTGGGGTGAGACAGAGCGAAAAGCGGTGGCTGACGCATTCCGCTGTGCAGGGTACGGTGGTGGTGCCATCAGAGCCCTGGATTATTACGAGGTGATCGATGGAAACCCCAAGACAGACGAGGGATCGGCAACAGAGGGATAAGCAAGCCCTCGACATCTTCGCCGACCACATCCCCAAGCTCCACAGTATCGGCCCGATGTTGTATCAATTGGGTGAGGAGCATCGCAAGATGCTAGATGCTGCGGCGTCCCGTCGAGCGGTAGAGCAGAAGAGGAAGGATCTCTTCAGCAAGAAGAACCGCCAAAGGAATAGGGGCCGACGATGACGGAACCCAAGATGGTGCAGAGAGTACAAGTATCAGTGCTGCTTGCTCACTTGCTTCATGGTGTGTTCTACATCCCACCTGGTGATGAGCGTGTGGACGATGTCCTATCGCACATCACCAGTGGTGAGGCGATGATCCAGAATCGCGCCACCGGGGAGAAAAGGGCTGTTGTCGAAGATGAGGTCTTCGACAACATGGAGTTCGCACTGCTGACTCCAGAGGCTTGGGGTTGCTCGCCCAAGGCAAGAACACGGAGAAAGGCAAAAGAAGTGGGCGAATACCAGCTCACCATCACCGGCACACAGGGTGACGTCATCAATCGGGCGTTGGACTTGTACTATCGGTTGATGATGGGACAGCTCGGTGAAATCGCAGCAGTCATGCGTCACCGAAGCATGCTTCGGGGTGATTCGTTCGGCGCTATCGATTGGCGTCGAGTCGATGATCTGCTTGCAGAGCTGAAGGGAATTGTCTTCCCCACTCTCGGATCAGCCTTCTATGGCATCGCCAGTCCCGAAGTCCCCGACGAGGCCAAGAAGATGTGCGACCTTCGGGACGTCATCCGGCACTGCATCGCTTGGGATCGCAACCCAGAAGGTGGACACACCACCAACTTCAACGACCCGATGAAGCATGGCAGCGAGCCGCTGGCGAAGATGAAGAGAACGCACGGCTAGATAGCCGTGCCATGTTGGAGACGACCATGGAACCCCAAGGCGCATTGGACTTGAAGGAAGAGCAGTTGAGGAAGTTGCCTACCAAGCGCCTTCTTGCCGTCTTCAAGAAAGTCAGGGCACTCAGAAGTTCTTCCTCAAAGTGCAGTTGTGGTTGTGGTGCAGCTGCGTATGAAGATTGGGTCGAAGGAGATGCTGCCCGCTATCGGAGCTGGCAAGAGAGGTACGACCTGATCAAGGGCATTCTCGCAGAACGCGAGCACGTGGAGAAATAACCATGGACTGGGAACTGATTGACAAGATGATAGAGGAAGGGTTTATCAAGACCCAGGTCCATCCGACCCTCCCTCTCCTCATTCACAACTACACGCCAAAGACGCAGTTCGATCGGGTGTGGAACGCGGCGACCAAGACGTGTCGCGGTCTCATCACGACCGACCCCGAGAAGACCGGGAAGCCGAAGGAGATCGTTGGACGTCCTTTCGGCAAGTTCTTCAACCTCGGTGAGGTGGAAGCACCCAACGAGACCTTCGAGGTGATGGAGAAGATGGACGGTTCGCTGTTCATCGCCTGCGTCTACAAGGGTGAGCTGGTGACGGCGACCCGAGGTAGCTTCACTTCGGACCAATCGGTGATCGGTCGGGAAGAATTGCTCCGGGTTTGTTGCCCGGCCCACGCTCTTCCTCAAGACGTTTTCCATCACGACTACACCTACCTTTTCGAGGTGATCTACGCCAAGGAAGGTGGTCGGCCTCAGATCGTGGTTGACTACGGTCCGAACACTAAGCTCACCCTCCTGACCGTGATTCACACCGAGTCCGGTTCAGAAGTCCCCTATGAGCAGCTGGCGACATTCGTCACCTGGGGTGAAACGAGCATCCAGCATGGTACAACTGGGCTAGACCAGGAGAACGAGCAGCTATTCGAGATCTGCAAGCGGTACGATCTCGAACACCTCACCCCGGCTCAGCTCGACGCGATGGACGAAGAGAACCGAGAGGGCTTCGTCCTCAAGTTCTCGTCGGGTCAGCGGATCAAGATCAAGTTCGAGTGGTACAAGATCCGCCACAAGCTCCTCTGTGGTCTGACCCCTCGCCGGATCTGGGAAGTCCTCAAGACTGGTGGTACGGTCAAGGAGGACATCCTCCTGGGCGTCGATGTTCCGGACGAGTTCCATCACTGGCTCACTGAGACGGCGATGGGCTTGTACGAGGCGGCTCACCGGATCCGGTTCGCGGCGTCCAACGAGATCAAGAAGGTCCCTCAGGGTCCGACCGACACTCGGAAGGATCAAGCGCTCTACATCAAGGAAAACTGCACCCATCCTCATCTCATGTTCAGCTTGCTGGACGGACGGATGATCGAGGAGCAGATCTGGAAGATGTTGAAGCCGACCGGCGGCATCGCGTTCCACGACGAAGGAGAAGATGCTTAATGGACGTCTGGCTCGCAGATCAACTAAACGAAGCCGTGGAGCTGTACCGACAGGAATGCCTCACGGCGTTCCGTCAGAAGGCGATAGCCATGATCCTGAGTGAGCCGGGGAAGGCACACTTCCCTGGTGAGAAGCGAAAGGAACTGAAGAAGCTGTCGGTAGAGGACATCTACAGCATGCTGATGAGGATGGAATGATCTTTTACTCCTACAGCGACAACAACGGCAACTGGCACGAAGTTGAGGGAGACTTCGGCAGTGGCAACGAGACGGACATGTTCGTTGCCAACGAGGGAAAAGAAGAGGGGCTGAGGATACAGATGGGTTGGTTCAGCCGTGGGCCGCTCCATCAGTTCCTCCAAGTCGCCCATCCGGACCCCTCCAAGGCTCTCGATTTCCTCAGGCTGATGGAAGGGTACGCGATCTGGGAGCTGAAGCGCTGCGCCAGGATCATGGGCCCTTCACACGAGCTTGCCATGCGTTGCTATTGCGAAGATTGGGGCCCACACGTGGCGCCTGAGATCCAAGCGGAAGCCGATAAGGTTGAGGTCAATAGAGGGGCCTGCTACGGTACTAACACCCAGTTGACGTTCACTCACCCTGACCAGGCTGAGATCATGAAAGTCTACGACCACTGGGATGCGGTTCGGCACAACATTGCTGAACTGACCCGAGCGGCCAAGAAGGAAGAGCGGGAGAGAGCCGGTCTCGTCGGCGGGCTCATCGAACACGTCATCATGAAAGGATAGCGTGTCATGTTGGGAGGGCCAATGAGAAAAGACTACGGTAAGATCGTCGCCGCAGCGATCCTGTGGAAGGATGGCGTGGTGTATTCCCTTCCTGCTCCTGCTCGTCACGCCGACATCGTTCACATGATGGTGACGGAGAAAGGGATTAAACCCCCGATCAACAGGGAACAGGGGTTCCTGACCGAATCCGGCGACTTCGTCCGCAGAAAGCCAGCTGCACGGCTGGCTCGCCTTGCCGGCCAAGTGAAGAAAGAAGACCAAATGAACGCACATGTTGGTCTGTTTAGCGAGGATGTCTGGTAATGAGCGATAAGAAGATGTTTATCATCTGTTGGGAAGGAGATCCATGCGTGGCCCTGGAATATAAACCAGGCGTGCGCGCTCCCTCCCAAATCCTCGACAAATATGCCGAAGATTATGCGATGGAGCGCAATAAGCTTTCGTATGCCATCGTTGCTCAGATCGAGATGAGCTGATGGAAGGGTACATCGAGAGCCTCTCACCCAAACAGAGAGCACGAAGAGATGCAGTCATCGGCGAGCTGAACTCCAAGCTGGGTGACGCTCTGGGGATCACGACGTACGATCCCTTCGTCACCGTCCGGTGGTGGATGGAACTGGAAGGCGAAAGGCGCCTTGTCCAGGTTCAGATGGTGGTGTTAGAGATCGAAGCCGGTCCGAACACGCCTGAGTGCAAGGCTGAAGAAGAGAAAGCGGCAAAAGCGCGCCGAGAGAAGGTGCGAATGGCCCGTCTCAAGGACAAGTGGGCCTCTCCTTCCGGACACTCTGAAGCATTGGGGCTCGGCGGATGGCTCTGTCCTGACTCACCAACCGGTTTCTGCTGGTACGACAAAGTTGTAGACCCTTGCGAAGATAACTGCTTGGGTTGTGGCTTCCCAAACGAGAGAAAATGACCCAAACAATCAATACTGTCCAACTCCCAGTCAAGATCAACGCTCACGGCGATGCGCTAGAAGCCGCAAATGCGATGATCAAATCGTGGGGGTTGGAGCTTCAAGGAACAAAGCTGTTCTGCACGGTGGAAGCTCCAGAAGGCTGGGAGGTGGTCAGGACCGACCACCACTTGTGGACGCATCTTCTCGACGATTTGGGTCGTAGAAGGATGACGATCTTCTACAAGTCAGCATTTTACGATACCGACGCCTTCCTGAACGTCTGTCCACGATTCAGGGTGTTCCACTCATACGGATATGAGTTCGGTGACGAGAAACATCGGATTCTAATCACAGACGGTAACAAGAGGATCTGGAGCGGACGTCCTTTCCTCTCCCCCGACTGTCCTGAAGAGCTGGAACGCGGCTCACAGGAGATCCGTGACTGGTACGATGCGCGGGATGCCAAGATGAAAGAGCGGGTTGATGCCGCCCGTGAAATCCTGCTCCGTCACCATCCGTACGCTGACCAACCAATCGAAGCGTGGGAGCAAGCAACCGAGCTTCCCAAGAAAATCACAAAGAAGGTCTAATGGCTTGCAGAACCTGGTACTGGAACTGCGATGGATGTGGACGTCGCCAGGTGACAAGAAAGGGGCGAGCACCCAGGGGTTGGTTGTTTGAGATGGGAGCACGGTTCTTCCGATTCTGCTCTAACTCATGCCGGCGAACAAGAGAAGAGGTCACCGGATGACCGAACCAGAGTGGAATGTACTAGAAGAGCCGCGCATCCTAAGTGAGGACAGATACGGCAAGACACCGTTCCCGGAAGAAGCTGGGATCCAGCTGAAGGTGAAATCTGGGGCCGACATCGAACTCTGGCTCGTCGGTGACGTCATCAACTTGTGGACCGATGAGGGATGCGGCTGTTGCGCAGAAAATCGCTGGGAAGAAATCATCGCTTGGCGGCGCTTGATTCCCAAGGAATGGTTGGATAGCTAGCGAGGTGTGGCATGTTGGAAGCGATCCGTCAAGATTGGCGGAGTTGGGAGCAGGCGGAGCATCAGTACGCCTGGCAAGAAGGTAAGGATCCGCCGCACACAGCGGTGATCTTCCTCAGCTGGCTCTGGTCCTATGTCAAGTCTAGCGTCTTGGACTTGACGTGTCGATGGAAAGGGCACGACGTAGAGTGCGTCGATTCATGGTGCACGCCTGACACTGGTGGTGAAGCCCACGGGTGTCGTAGGTGTGGTCAGGAATGGCGACACACTTACTACTAGGAATAACACATGACAGAAAAGCTGCTGGTGGACCGGCACACGCCCTCCACTCGCCTCCAATCGGCATCAACGGAAGTAAGAAGGGTGCTTCGGTCAGCGCGAAATGTCAAAATCGTCTTCCACACAAGGAAGGCGATTGGTGGACAGATCATCCAGGTGGATCAAGCCTTGGATGGGAAGATCACGCTCCTCCTCCACCAAGCGTGGACTGGGAGCCAGCACACCCCAATTCCAGACGATGGGGAGGTGTTGGTAGATCCTGATCTGCCGGAATTCTCTTATAGCGCAGTTCATTTCTTCCCGGAAGAGGTGAAGTGGCTCTATGAGAGCGTCACTCACCCTAGTGCGATGATCTTCCAAGACGACATCGACGGGCACAGGTGGCACCAAAGCTTGGTACAAGCCGCCGATGACTGTTGGGACTTGCCGAATATGGGGCATCGCCCGTACGATGCTCACATCAAGAACCCAGAACTCCGCCCACACGAGTACTGGGGCTTCTACAGTCACGAGGCGGCGAAAGCTAGCGTGTCCACTGCAATATGGGAGGACAGGAATGGGCGCACCCATCTTGTCCACGAAGTCTCCAAGACCACTCCATTTTCCGCGCGGCACGACTTCGTTCGTGTTGGTCCACTGGTGAAGTGCGTAGAAGCTGCCAAGAGGCGAGATTGGGGAGGGGATCTTCGAGAGATCCTGCAAAATCAGTCCTACGAGAACCTTGAAGACTTCAAGGGTTTGCCTGTTATCCATCTGACAGATGGCTATAGAAAAGAGAACGACATGAGCCACATCACCGACGCCACCATCCAAGCCCGCCAGAACCACATCCAGTCGGTTCGCAACAAGATGATCAGCGATGAGGTCACGAGCCTGGTCAAGAAGGCTGACCAGCACTTCGCCGAACGCCCTGGTTGCAAGCGCATGGACGTCCAAGTTCCAAGCTTGGACAAGGAACTGCTCACTCAGGTTCTGGAACAGCTCACCAATAGTGGGCTGTTCAACATCCTCGGCAAGTACGGTCTCAGCATCTTCGTCAACAAGGCCGACTTGATCGAGTACAACCAGGACGAACAGCTCGTTCAGGAGAGCCGTGGCAAGCGCAAGCAGGCGGCGTGGAAGCTCTTCTGGGTCGGCACGCACTGCGTGGCGTACTTCCTCGACAAGATCGCCGACATGGCCTTGTCGCTGATGTAAGAGGGCATGGAGAGGGGAGCCGTGCCATGTTGGGCGGCTCTCCCTCTCTCCTGGCCGTATCTCAATGGAAACAGCCGAGCAAAATTACTCGGCATATAAGAGGACTAAATGGGCGCAAGAAAACGACGCTGGGGCCGGCGACCGAAGCACCGCCGAGATCTGGCAGAATGGCTTGACGAATCTCGCACGGACGAAGAGTACGGAACACCGGTTCCGATGCGGAAGGTCAACGGAGACCGAGCTGAGGTGGTGCGGGCCGGATCTTGGGCTGACAAGCGGAACTCCAGCTTCGGTCGAGAGTACCGGGAGCACACTCGCTTCCTCAACTCCCGCATAGGGCACCCTTGGGACAACGTGTGGTCCGAGGTGTGCGAGAAGTACAAGAAGGACAAGGATCGCCACCGCCGTGAGGAGATCCGGGATCGGGTCGCGATCAACACCGAGTCCATCTACTGCGACAAGTACGTGGTGGACAACGGCATTCTCCGTCGCACCACCAAGGACGACGACTCGATCGGTGGTCGCTGGGGTCGCGGCAAGAGAAACCCGACCATCCCCAAGGACGAATTCCTGAGCCTCTTCATCAAGGCGGCTGAGACTCGCCAGGGTGGCGTCAACCGCATCCTGAAGCAGATGGGTCTGAGCTTCCGCCCCTGCACCACGGACGACCCGTGCATCACGGAGGTGGAGGTTCAGAAGATCCAGTACTACGTCCTGACCAAGAAGCCCACGAAGCCGGGCTGGCGGGGCATCATGAATCTCAAGTTCGGCAACTGGCGGAAGAAGATCTCCACCTTCGAGCGCCAGCAGATGGTCCGGGACGGGAAGGGCGACGAGGTTTGCATCCACAAATCCACCGAGATCGAGACCAAGCACGATCACGGTGTCTGCTGCAACCGCGTCCTCCTTCGGAGCCACACGGACGGCGAGCGCGTCGGCAACCAGGTGTGGGACCACTTCTGCCGCTGGCGCTACTACCGCGAAGACTGGAAGGACAAGTTCTTCCAGCAGCTCCTACAGATGATGGGATGGAAGGCCCGATAGTCTGATGAAACATGTGCTCTGGATCGACGACCAGCCGATCCGGTTCACCAAGATACGGCACCTTCTGGAGCGGAGATACTTGACGCTGGTTTTCGCCCATGGCGACGAGCAGTGTGACTTCTACCTCCGTAGGGTGCCGTACCCTTGGGACCTGATCATTCTTGATCACGATATGCCGCTGATGAGTGGCATGTTGGTGGCTGAGAAATTCCTGGTCGAGCTAAGTATTCCAGTTTTGCTGTGTTCCAACAACCCGTCTGGGCGGGGCAAGCAGAAGGCGTTACTGGAAGAATATGGTGTGCCCATCGTTGATTGTGACATCATGAGAAACGATTTCGGCGACATTGTAGAGAATCTCCTATGGGGAGGCGAGGATGGCAAAGGGTCTTAGAGAGTTGGTGCGCTCTGGTGAGATGCACCCAGATGATGCAATCAAGACGGTGGAGGGAGGCCCTGGGCTTCCTAGTCCTTGGTTCTTGAACTGGTGCAAAGGCACTGGCCGAAAGCGATACGCTGAGGCCATCAAGAAGAAGACGGCTCCCAAGGAGGAGACTTCTGAGGAAGAGGGCGATGAGCCCAAGCCGAAGAAGAAGGGCAAGAAGGGAAAGAAGGGCAAGAAGTCCAAGGGCTAGACAATCACTAGCACCTGTCTTCAAGAGCCCGTCAAATGGCGGGCTCTTACTATGTCTCCCCTCGTTGGGGAAATAAAGGGAACTGCACGATGTCGAAGAAGAAGAGCGAGGCTACCGAGCCCACCAAGGCTTACCAAAGCCTCATCACTCGCAAGAACAAGCCCAACACCAAGACTGGAGGTCACGGTGACTTCCTGACTCGTCAGGGCTACAAGCACACCGAGATCATGGAAGGCGAAGTGGTCGTCAAGGAGGTGAAGGACGGCAAGGACATCATCGAAGTCCGTCCCACCGTGCGTGAGATCGAGTGCAGCGAGCTGCAGTCCTTGGGCGTGATCGACATCACCGACCCGAAGGACAAGAAGACTTTGGAAGTCTTCAAGAAGGTGATCAAGGACGGGGCGCTGATCAACTACGCCGGCACCTCGATCAAGTACACCAAGCTGAACGGTGAGGTGAAGGAACAGCCTGCCAATACCGCTTGTGGTCATGTGGACCGGCTGGTGATGAAGGGCCTCTCGGCTCTCTTCGCCAAGGCGTCTGCCGACTCAGCCCGACCGGCCCCGTCCAAGCCGGCGTACTCTGAGGACGACCTGAAGTCCTAGTGCGCCGGTTGATGGGAGCCCTAGCAGTCATCGTCATTCTCCCCATCGATGAACTCCTCATCGCCTGGGTGGTTTGGTTGCTATATCCCTAAAGGTTAGGTGGAGGCGGAGGGCGCGGCAGGCATATCTGGGGTGGGTTCCCGGATGCATCCCGGCCCTCTGCCCGCCTCTCCGGGAGGCGCAAATGCCGGAACTCAATCCTGGATGGCTGGCCCTGATCTTCCTGATTATGGTTGCTGCTTTCCTACTAGCGGTCATCAAAACAGCAAGAGGTTACCGATGACTAAGCATATTGCATACTTTTGGTGCGGTGGAGAAGAGCTTCCTTTCGAAGAAATGCAGGAGATCACTCCAGAGCAAGCTCGCTCCGCCATCGAGATGACTGCCACAAGAGACACCGTCATCGAGTTGTACTTGTGGGATCTGGAGATCGAAGACGATCTGCCAGTGACTGGTTTGATCTTCAAGGAAGGCAAGTACCAGCATAACGGGTTGGACGAACCTGATCTGTGCATCAAATCGTTCCCCAAAGACCAACTGAAGCTCTTGGATCTGGACCAGTGGCAAAGAGCTTTCAAAGACTTCCTGTCGTAGAGGTGAACATGGACATGAAAAAGATCAAGGAACTAGCTCGGTACCTGACCGAGAACGGCGCTGCCCGTGTCCTGGTTGTGGGCGGTGCCGTCCGAGATTCCCAGATGGGAAACAAGGACTGGAAGGACATCGACGTCGAAGTCTACGGCATGAGCCCCGATAAGCTCCAAGAACTCCTGGAATCTAAGGGCAAGGTCGATGCGGTAGGCAAGAGCTTCGGCGTACTCAAGTACAAGGAAGGTGGCGTTGAGTTCGATGTCTCTCTTCCCCGACGAGAGAGCAAGCGAGGGCGTGGGCATAAGGGCTTCATGGTGGACCCCGACCCGACGATGACACCGGAGGAAGCGGCGTCTCGCAGGGACTTCACCATGAATGCCCTAGCCTTCGATCCACTGACCGGCGAGACACTGGACTTCTTCAAAGGGCTGAAGGATATCGAGTACGGTCTCCTCCGCCACACATCTCCAGCTTTCGCCGAAGATCCTCTTCGTGTGCTGCGAGGGATGCAGTTCACAGGGCGATTTGACATGGCGGTCTGGGCAGACACGTCGCATCTCTGCAACACGCTGAAGGATGAGTACAAAGACCTTCCTGTTGAGCGAGTGTGGGAAGAGTGGTGGAAATGGGCAACAAAGTCCATCAAACCAAGCTCTGGCCTGGTCTTCCTGGAGGACACCTGCTGGCTCGATCTCTACCCGCAGCTCACCGCTCTGATCGGAGTGACTCAGGATCCCGAGTGGCATCCTGAAGGCTGCGCTTGGACTCATACCAAGTTCGTGGTCGATGCCGCAGCAGAAATCGCCATCCGTGACGAGCTTGATGTGGAAGATCGTGGCATGTTGGTGCTGTCCGCTCTGTGCCATGACGTCGGCAAGGCAAAGTACACCAAGTTCGAAGATGGCAGGTGGAGATCACGTGGTCATGAGCGTGGTGGTGTGCCTATCGCAGAAGAGTTCCTGGACTCAATTGGGTGTCACAAGAAGTACAAGGATAAGATCCTGCCCATGGTCGGGAACCACATGGCGCACAACCAAGCGGCTACGTCGAGAGCTGTCCGTCGTCTTGCCAAGCGTTTGGAGCCGGCGAGCATCGTAGAGCTTGCACGGCTGTGTGAAGCTGACCACTCTGGTCGCCCCCCTCTTCCTCGTGGGAAGTCGGAGAACTGCCTTCGGATGCTTGAGATCGCAAGTGAGAAGCGCGTGCTCAATGAAGGCGCGAAGCGAATCCTCAACGGCCGTGATCTGATCGAGGCTGGGCTGATGGAGCCTAGTAAAGAGCTTGGCGTATTTCTGAAGAAAGCGTACGAAGCTCAGATGGACGGAGCCTTCGCTGACCAAGAATCGGCCATGGAATGGGCTAAGAAGGAGTTGAAATGAGCTATTCTGAAAAGGTGACTCACTCTCAACAGTTTGAAGTGATCCGCACCCTGATCAAAGCTTCAATCGTCGTGGTGATGTTCATCTGGGCAGGGGCTGCTGGATGTTCCCATTTCGATGATGTGAAGTACTACCAAGAAGCAGCCGGTTTCACAATGGTCATTGGGATCGTTATGGCTCTGGTCGTTGCGGGTATGACAGCTTACTTCATCTACCACGGCAAACAAGATCCGGAAGATCATCAGAAAGACTAATGCTGAAATTTGTCACAACTGCAGCTTGTCCTCATTGTGAGTGTGAAGAGGTGGTGAAAGAAGAGATTGGTATTTCTTCTTATCCCTACCACCAGTCGCGCGAGATCAGATATCACACCAACGGGACAAGATGGGAGAACAGACAATTCTTATGTGGGTACGAACTGCAATTCGTACCCAACTATAAAGCCGAACAAGAAAGGCATCCTTGCACCGAGATTAAAGAGTATCGGGCAAGAGAGAAGAGGAAAGATGAGATTCGCCGAAAAATTGCCATGCTTCAAGGTGAGCTGGCAAGGAAGGTCGGAGACACCCATAAGGGAGTCGATAGATTGGAAGGCGAATTGAGTTTGGCGAGCGAACTAGAACATCCAATGGTTGCTGACGTGATAGAATCGTTGAACGATGGACTTCAATAGCAGTTTCGATTACAAGAAGACCTGTAAGGGTAAAGTGGCGCACAACACAGAACAGGACGCACTAAAAGATGCAGCTGGCCGTACAATGAAGCTGTACACTTATGAGTGTCCGTACTGTTGGAAGTGGCACCTCACCCGGAGCAAACCAAGGAAAGGTCAATGAAAATCATCGTTAACTCGTTCGCAAGGAACCGACATTACAAGGGAACTGGATTTTCTTATCCAGAGGTCTCCTGGGAAGAGGTAATCCGGCGGACTATTTCACGTTTCGGATATGCTGGGGCCGGATACCGGAACGGTGTCCTCGTCGTCCCCATCATACCGGACGGCATCTACTCTGGTGTGACCAAGCTGGAGCCTGGAGCCAGGCTTATCGGGCGATACGAGGCTCGGCGGGAGGGGGAAGAGCCCCGCAAGCAGGTGAGGACGCCTGGTGCAGCCCTTCCAGCCAAGGCCGTGGACATCATCCTTTATGAGAGCATCGTGCTTGCTGAGGACGGTGACAACGAACAACCCGCAAGCCCAGGAAACTGGGAGATTGTCTCAGTCAACGCTCGTGCAACCGAGGGACCGGAGCCAATCCACCCTATGACTCTCTGTGCCAACCACTTTGGGATGGACGGTGGCACCGACACCATGATGTCACCCGTCGAGTTCGAAAGGGCGATGCGTGAGTCTTGCGAGTATTGGAAGGATAAGGCGATGCTTATCCCGCAAGAAGAAGATCCGGCAATCGCTGTCTCTCTGGCTCTGCGCAAAGCGGTAAGCTCTAGGGTCATCGATATCAAAGCGCTCAGTTATATTGCTGGGCGTCTGAAGGACAAGATCTAATGCCATTTACACCAAAAGGTGATGTTGCGGAAGCTGAGATGATCTTCAACTTCCTCAAGGATAAGGAACCCGGCGATGTCGTCACGTACGCACAGCTGGATGAACTCTTAGGGCGGGAATTCAAGTCTGGACGCAGCCCGTTCTACACAGCCAACCATCGTCTGGTAGAGGAAATTGGGACTATCGCGAAGAACGTACCCAGGGTGGGGTATAAAATCGCGATTCCTGAGGATGTCCCAGCGATGATCAAGTTGCGTCGCAAGAGAGCGCGGCGGCAGCTGAAGAAGGGTCAGCATGAAGCGACCCACGTAGACAAACAGAACTTGACTGAAGAGCAGCTGAAATCAGTCAAGGGCGACCAATACGTGATGACTAACGCCATCATTGAGTTGGACAATCGGATGCGAGAACAAGAACGCAAATCCGATGATCTAGAAGAGCGCGTCACTGCTCTGGAACGTCGTTCCAAGCAGAGCGGCGAAGTGAAGCCGCCTCTTCCAAGCAGGCGCCAACGGCGTCGGCGTGGGAAGCAACCCGATTAGGTAGGGCGCGGCCGGGCCCGGTCAGGTAGAGTATGGTCAGGCGCGGTCAGATTCGGCACGGTGCGGTAAGGCACTATGGTTCTCCCCAAATGGGGAAGTGAAGGAGTCCATCATGGACAATGAGCATCTTGATTTCATCATCGAAGGCTACCAGCCTTGTCTCCTCAATGCTTTTGCGGTGGTTGACACCGAGGGGAAGCAGAAAAAGACAGGATCGGCAGTGATGGGTGATCCCGACGAGTGGAAAGTGAAGACGTACACGGACGCCGAAGGGTTTGTCGTCGTCCCCTTCGCCAACCTCGCTCGGTGTCTCTCGTCTGCTGGTGCGAAGGTCAAGGCGTCAGGTCGAGAGACCTACAAGACGCTGATCCCGGCCTGCACTTACATCCTGCCTGAAATGCCCCGGTTCCTCTGGGACGGGAAGCCATTCAAGCTGGAGGACGTGGAGAAGCGTGGTTGGATCGACCAGCGCCACGTCAAGTTGAAGGGTGGCGGTCACCAGTACCGCTATCGTACGAAGATGCCGGCAGGTTGGCGTCTCGCGTTCCAGTTGATGATGACCGGTGAAGAAGTCACCGTCGAAGGTCTGATCAACTGCATGGAGGTCGCTGGACGACGCAAGGGCATCGGTGACTACCGACCCAGCTCTCCCAGCCCTGGCCCTTACGGGACCTTCAAGATCGTGTCCTGTCTGTACAAGGGTGAAGAGCAAGTTAGCTAGATAACTTCAAGGGTGGTGAGATTGCGTGGACCCTGCGGGGCACGAACCGTGGGCACGACACCTGGACGTTGAGTCCAGTGGGATGCCGGTCATAGGACCAGGGAGATAAGGTGCGGCCTCTTATTTAGGCGACTGCAATAAAGCTCCCCAGTTGTGCAGACCCTGGGTCTCACCACCTTCCTTCAGACAGGAGTCTCTATGTGGAAATGTCCGAGAAAAGTTGTACCGCCAGTATTGAAACAGATCTTGATCGCATATCGAGATTCTGACAACCCACCGCTAGTTAGGAAGGTTGTGTTGTTCGATGGAATTCAGTACTATGACCACTTCCGTCAGCAGCTCAACCCGGTTGATGTTATCTGGTGGTTCGACATTCCGGATGTCCCAAAGAATCATACGAAGCGATAAGCGGTCTGGTGCGGCGCGTCGAGGTTGTGTGGGGCAAGCAAAGGCCCGGTGCGGCAAGTTAAGGAGAGGTAAGGAACTATGCACGTTATTCTGCCGAGGAGCGTACCAGGTGGAGGGAAGTCCACCTTGGTGAAGAAGTTGATCATCGAGAAGAGAAGCAAAGGGAGTGTGGTCGTGGTGTCAGCCGACCACTTCTTCTACAGCGAAGAGGAAGACGGAAGCTTGAAGTACGACTTCAAGCGAGGCAAGCTGCCTCAAGCGCACGCTCGATGCATGAGCAAGTATATCGAAGCGCTTGGCAACCAGTTCAAGTTCGTGATCGTGGATAACACGAACCTCGGTGCTATCGAGCTTGCACCGTACATCTCGGTCGCCAACTCTTTCGGGTACGGCCACGAAATCATTGAGATCCCGGTCGATCCGATGACGGCGTACCGCCGACAGAAGCACGGTGTCCCATGGCAGCAGTTCCGTGGGATGGTGCAACGATACAACAATGAGAAGTTCCCGCCGTATTGGAACTTCGCGGTCTGGACCTCCAAGAACGAGCCTGGTGTCGGGGAGGATGGCAGTGGGGCATCTCACCTCTGGGCCGAAGAGATTCACAGTCAGCTGAACGATGTTGAACTCTACAAGAAGTATACCATCAAGGACTAAGGACAGTGGCTAAAGAAGAACCGATTGTCGTAGAAGGCGAGGTGACCGAGGCGTTACCTAACACGCGGTTCCGTGTCATGTTGGAGGGCGGCAATGTGGTTATGTGCCACCTCTCAGGCAAGATGCGCAAGAACTACATCAAGGTGCTCCCTGGTGATCAGGTAACGGTTGAGCTATCACCGTATGACTTGACTAAGGGTCGCATCACATATCGGAAGAAATAATGCAAGCATATGTTGTGATGGTTGGCTATAGCCCATTTGCTGTTTTCTTGGCTGAGCCAACAGTTCCTCAGAAGGAAGCTCTTCGTCAGAAGCTAGAGGCGGAGTACGGGGCCAGCCTGTTCGACGAGAACGATATGCGAGTAGAAGAAACTACTCTGTACAAATAAATGCACCCAAGAGTTAAGTTCAACGCAGGCAACGGCGCTCTCCTTTGCTGGTTCTGCCGTGTAATGCTGAAGAACCGGCTTACCAAGGATGAGTTCGACGGTAAGACCAATTTGGTGGTCTGCAAGGAGTGTCTAGCAGATCTGAGACAAGGAATGAGAGAGACAATGCCAGAAGCAGATTTGACACTCCTAGAACGAGCGATCTTGGCTGCCATAGTTGCTCACGGTGGACGCCAAGACAAGATCGGGCTACCTGAGATTCTCCACCCCCTCTCGGTTCTCAACCGCTGCAAGGGTGAGTCCGATGTCGTGATGATGGCTGCAGTCCTCCACGACACAGTAGAAGACGGACTCCTCACAGAGCAATACGTGAGAGAGAACTTCGGCGAGCGGGTCGCAGAAGTGGTCATGCTGGTGACACGGGACAAAGAGAAGGAGACGTACAGAGAGTACATCCTCCGTGCCGTCACCGATCCCGACGCCCGCAAGGTGAAGCGTGCCGACCTCAACGAGAATCTCTCACGGCCTCGCCCTCCTGGAATGGAAGGGATCGAGAAGCGCTACGAAGCAGCGCTGTTGGTGCTGCTCGACGCTGAAAGAGAAGAATCATCCTAACACCCTGTATGTGAGAGATAACGATGCACCAAAACAAGAAGCTTGAGATGATGATGATGTGTGGCCTGCTGGTCGCCATTTTCGCTTTCACCTTTGCCGCCTGGGTCTTCGGATCGTACCAAGAAGCCAAAGCATTCAACAACGTCACAGGTAAGGACGTTTCCACCTGGGACGCAATGTGGATTGAACTCCGAGTGCAGGAGTCGTCCAAGTAATGTTCGGTTACGTGGCCTTTGGGGTGGTAATGGCGATCTACATCGGTGGTGCTGTCCACCACTATCGCCGGATGTTCCGCGCGCCAGGTCCAAAGTACCCATTCATGCTGATCCTCCCATTTTTCTGGCCGCTGTCTATAGCCGAACAATGGCAGAGGGATAGAAACAAACGATAGATCAATCTCTGATTGAACCCTGGGCAAACCACATCGGCTAGCCCAAAACCGGGCGGGACATAATACTCGCCCAAACACACCGTGGAGGTGTTAAGATGGAACTTACTCTTATTCGTACGTCGCAGGACTCGTTCCGCATCGATGGTGGTCGCGAGACCACCTCACAGTTGCTCCCCCTGGCGCAGACTCAGGGCAAGCGTGGCTTGAAGAAGGCCAAGCTCGACCCCGAAGAGGCGCCGCCGTTCCACGCTCCGCGTAAGGACGAGGGGTACGCGGTCCTGTACGCGTCCTACGGTCGCAAGAAGCTGGAGCTGGTGTGGGGTGACCACTACATCATCCATCTCGGTACCCGCAAGGGCCGGGAGCACCAGACCGGTACGACCCGGAAGCACTTCCAGGCGATGCTGGATGCGACCACTCAGGGCGATGAGATCGTCGTCAAGGTGAAGAGCCTGCTGTATGTGGCTCCGGGCCAGGGCACGGAGGACGCGGACCTGTAAAAACCGCAACGGTACGTAAGTGCCGCGAGGCGGGGAGGGTAAAACCTCCCCGCCTTTGTATTCAGAAGGGCAGGGCGCGGCATGGTTTGGATAGTCCAGGCACCGCAAGGCTCGGACTGGCGCGGAGAGGTAAGGAGAGGTAAGGACTAATGCACGATTTACAGACGCTGGTGAGACTGAACGACGAAGCTGTTGAGCGAGAGCGGGATCGCAAGCGGAAATCGAAGACCGTCGAGGTCCCAAAGGCCCTCTTGTGGCAAATCCTCCGGAACGATCCAAAATTGCACCCCAAGTTGCACAAAGAGATCGAGCAATTGCTGCTCAATTAGCTGTGGCATGTTGGAGGCCGAATGTTCCAAGTAGGAGATCGCATCGAAATGACCTCGATGCGCGATGACCCAGACCCGATCCCGATCGGTACCCAGGGAGTGGTGACTTTCGTAAACCCCGTAAACCTGGGTGGTCATTTTATTCAATATGGCATCAAGTGGGATAGTGGACGCTCTCTGATGCTGTGTGTACCGCCCGATTCGGCTAGGAAAATTTCCTAGCCGCTGCTCGTATTCAAAACGGAATGACGAGCCCGCCTTTTGGAGACTGGAGACTATGAATCCAAGCAACAGAACACTGATTCAGACCAAGTTGGAAGATGAGATCAATCTTCTTTCAACTAAGGAAAACGAGCTGCTCAACGATCTCGCCTCGGTGCGGGAAGAGCAGACCAAGCTATCCGGCATTCTGAACGATTTCAGCCAGCTGGGTAGCGCAGCTACCACACCTACCGTCGCGCCTGTTCCTCCTGCCCCCGCTCCAGCGGTTGCGAAGCCCGTTCTCAACGGCGCACTACAGCAGTCGATCTACAACACGGTCGAGTCTGCGGGCCGCTGGGTCACGAGGAAGTACGTGGAGCGGGAGATTCGGAAGTCCACCAAGAACAGGTGGAAGGACATCACGGTCAGCACAGAGCTGAGCAAGATGGCGTCCGCTGGTATCTTCCAGAAGAAGCCTCACACGGTGCGCGGGAAGAAGACGCGCAAGATGGCCTACAAGGTCTAGCAGCATTGGGCCGGGTGGCGACCCCACCCGGCCCAATCTGTATCTCAGTCGTATGGATAAAACCAAGCTCCTCGTCAAGATCGTATTGTCTCCTCTCCACTTGCTTGAGTTATTCAGGGAGAGGCAGATAGCAACCGTAATGGGTGTGCCGATTATAATTGGCAGCTCACTCTTCATATTTTGTGCGGTCCTCTTGGCGATGGGCGCTTGGAAGGTCATCCCGTTCATGGCAGTGGTGTGGTTTGTAGTCACACTCCACGAAATTGGCCATGTCTGGGCAGCCAAGGGGTTAGGGTGGAAGTGCAATTCGATCACCCTAGTCTTCATAGGTGGAATGGCCGAAGTCGAGTTGAACGTCTTCGAGCCAAGGAAGGAGTTCTTAGTAGCGGTGGCAGGACCAATAGTCAACCTCATCTTGGTTGCACTCACTCTGCCGCTGGTCCTCCTCCCTATTCCACACCCTTACATGCTGATGTTGTCTTTCTTCATTGAAATCAACGTCATGCTTGTCTTGTTCAACATACTTCCCATTTGGCCGATGGACGGTGGTAGAGTGGTAAGGTCTATGCTTACCGTTTGGAACGGTGACGTACTCCGCTCAACTAGGATCACCAAATGGGTGGGAAGAGCAACGGCGATTCCTACATTCGCCTTTTGCTGGATGAATGGTTGGGTCCTAGGCATGATGATAGTCCCAATCATGGTCCTGCTAGCTTCCCATGAAGAGCGTCGTATCATCGGAATCACTCGTGCTTACCTGGACATCCCTGATGGTGGCACAGTAGACAAGATTCTGGTGGATGAAGTTCAACGCTCGATGGTTGCCAAAGTCATCACTATTCCAGCCGTATCTGATACGAATGGAAAAACAGACGACTGAAGGTTTCTGGCGACCTGTACTAATGTCAGCGGGCTTGATAATTATCTCCATCATCATGATGGTCTTTGCTCGCTGCTCATAGATCAAGCCTTCTGGCTTGCAAGCGGTGACCGAACTTTTCGGTTGCAGCTTAAACATGCTGTCCGGTTTCGGCAGCTCCATGTATGCGCCGCTCTAGGCGACGCACTTGTCCGCAGGGGGTTACTGTGGCTAAGAAGAAGTCGATTGGCAAGCTCACTCTCCGTCGTAAGACTCTGAAGCAGAACCAGCTGAACCGTGACCACGATGAGGTGGCACGTGACATCGGCCTGGCTGGCGGCGATCCCGAGGCGGTCCGTCTCGGCTCCCCCAACTCTCGCCGTAAGAGCAGTGGCGTCAAGTCGCAGCTCCGCTATCTCCTCCGCACCCCTAAGGGTGCCGAGATTAGCCTGGTCCAGGCTGACACCCACGCCATGTGGGACACTCACCAGTCCGGTGAGGGTCGCAAGGCATTCGACGCCATGCTCAAGGGTCTCGACTCCGAGGGCAAGTTCGTCACGCTGGACATCCTGGCGGTCGAGCTGGTCCAGGCTGGTGGCGATGGTGGCGAGGCCACCGACATCGACTTCTAGTTGATGTCACGGGGAGGTGCTAGTAGGACTGCCGCTGGATATAGGAAGTACCCAAAAGAAAGCGGGAACCCCGAACGCGCCTCCCCACGGGGAGCCATCATTGTGGGCTCTCTTCTCGGAGCAATCCGTTTTGAGACAAAGCTGCGAGCAGCGTAACGGTTCAGATTCTGGACGTCTGTGCAAGCAGGCCGCACTCTAAATGCGAAACCTGTGATGGCTCCCCACCCTACTAAAGCTCTTTCCCTCCTCGTTGACCCAGGATCCGCACCAGAGATGGAGAATCTGGACGGTGCTACCTGTTCTATTCACCGGGAAAGAGCTTTAGTTCCGTGCCATGTTGGAGCGGCCCTGTGCCGCAATAATCCCAAAGGGCTCGTATTTCGAATTGTGCACTTTGGGAAACGCTGGGCGAGCATTCGTACCAGCAAGGACTTTAGAAGGAGTACACCTGTGTCGAAAAAGAAGCCGCTGTTCAAGTTGAAGATCTTCCGTCGCACCGAGAAGCAGCCGCTCCTCAACGTGGACAGCGATGGTCACTCTGACCTCATGTCCGCTGCCGAACTCCCGGACGACGCGCGTCTCGGGAAGAAGGCTGGGCAGACCCTCCAGCTGGAGGTCCGCTACGGTGAGGGGAAGGCCGCGAAGGAGTTCCCGCTCTCGATGGGTGACACCCACGGGTTCTGGGAGTCGCACCAGGACGGGATCGGTGCCGAGTTCTTCGCCAAGATCATCAAGGGCGTCAAGAAGGGCGAGCACGTCACCGTCGAGGTGCTGGCGGTCGAGGTGCTGTCGGGTTCCGGCGGCAAGGAGGCTGACGTAGACCTCGACTGATCCTGAACGGCTGAAAGAGGGGAGGGCCAACGGTCCTCCCCTCGTCGTATCTGAGAAGAACGTGGGCGACCTAATCATCTTGTGGTGCGTGTGGGTGCTCCACGCACCATTCATCTTCGGCATCGTATTTGCCGTTTATAAAATCGCGTGGTACTATGACAGAAATCGAGCAGAGCCTTGCCGAAATTTCTAACGATACTGTAGCTCATAATCGTCTAAAGGAGATGGCAGTACGACATGCCTTGACTCTAGAAGACGCTTATATGCAATTTGGTGATCCCAGGGATTGGGGTAGGGAAGAGCCTACGAGGCAATTCACTACGCACCAGTTTGCGAATGAGCTGTTGAAGGATCCGAATCAGACACTCGCCCAATTCGGAATCTACAGCATCGGAATTTACGAGTGGCTAGAGAAGAAACTCAAGGCCGCTGAAGCTGCCGATCCAAGCCATGCCTAAGTTCCCCAACCCCGGCACCCCCGAAGCAGGACAGATGGGGTGCCGGTGCCCAGTTGAAGATAACCACTATGGAAGAGGATACCACGGACAGTCCGACGTATTCATCTTTTATGGAGACTGTCCTTTACACGGAGTAGAGACTTGCAATACGTTGTCACCTATGACGAGCCAGGGAAGGGTACTAAGGAGCCTTACAGCAAGGAAGGCGCAGTTCATTTCGTTTCTAAGCTGGGTTGTGTCACCCTTGAGAAGGCTGGCGAGTTGGTGGATAAGATGGTTGCTGGTAAGTCTCTCCAGATCGATGGCGACACGTCGATCATGATCGTCTGCGATTGTGGGAATCCCAAGTACAAATTCCCATGTTCGTGCGAATGGTCGGAGCAGAACCCAGGCACTAACTCCTACTCATGCGAGTTCTGTGGGCTCTATGAAGCTGGAAAGCCACAGTGCAACAAGTGCCAGCAAAATGCCCAATAAACCAAGCGGACGGGTCGCCAAAGCCCCCGCCCATTTTCCACTCTTCTTGATCCTCCTCACTATCGTGCTTGGCATCGTACCTTGGTTCGTGCCTATCGAGACCAACTCAGGCAAGTTCCAGTGCACGCTATTGATGGTGATCATCGGTCTGCTGATCCGTCAAGATGGACATCAGTCCCGACTCGTCGCTCAGTGGGACAACCCTGAGATTGACATCGACGTCCACCATGGTGGTGGGACCAAGATAGATGAAGAAGCGATCGTCAGGATCATCAATAAGGTGATCGACGAAAGAAAAGCCCAGGACCTGTGACCGACAGGCGGCTGCATCCTATAAGTCGTTTTCTTGCGTGGTTCATCACATCTGCACCAGTAGCCTGCTTCTTTTGGTTTGCAATCACAGTATGGGCTGTTTTAGTTGCAGACTGGATGAGCGGATGGAAATTCGGCTTTGTTTACAATCAATCCTTTGTGATGATTTTAGTCATGATGACTATCATGATTCCAATCCTTCTAAAAGTCCCGGCTTGGTCCGAAGACGAAGTGGATTGGGAAGCGTTAGAACAAAAACGAGAAATGGAACGGAAGGCGTGGAAGTGGATAACCTCTTTCTTCCGTAAGTCAAACATCTAACAGTCAATCCTCGATAGCTCAGTTGGTAGAGCGCCTGACTGTTAATCAGGATGTCGCAGGTTCAAGTCCTGCTCGGGGAGCCATAAGAGAAATCCAATGGGACGAAAAACCAAACTAGACCCAGCACAGAACATCCAAACCTATCTCTCTCCACACAACGTCAAGAATAACGACAAAGCTGTCGAACTGAAGAAGATTCTTGAGGGTTTGTGCGAGGAGATGGAGATAACCGAATTCGTACTCCACTTCATTCCAGAGTACACTGCAGTGTGGGCTCGCCTCTTCCCCAACGCCCTGCCTGGGCAGCGCGCTGAGATCAACTTCCTGTTGACTCCAGACTATGGTGCGTTCTTTGTCGGCCATCCATCAGGCCGTGACACCATCGTGGTTCATGCAAGGGAGCTGTCAGACCCGAAATCACTGTCGGTGAGCGATATGAAAGAGGGGCTGCTCGCTGCTGTCTCTGCGTTGCTCGGCCCGGTTGACACTGAAGTCGCCGGAAAGCTTCGGCTCACAATCCAGCCGTGGCATGTTGGGAGCGACGACTAGGAGTACCAGAACTCCTCGTTGCAAACCAGCGCAGCAACACAGATCAAACAAACAATCATATGGGCAATAATCATGTCCATATTCTATTTACCGATGTCGGTGAGCGCTGACATCGGCAATAGTGTAAGTGAGCGCCGACAATGTTCGACAAACCAAGACCGTGCCCTTGTGGCTCTGGCAAAGAATCGTGGTGGCTGAAGGACGCTCGTGGGATTGAGTGCTCCCGAATCTGTGACGATTGTGAAGAAGAGAAAAAGAAGAAGTATCGTCCAGAGATCTTCGAGAATCCCAACTACGAAGCGGACGAACCCATCGATCCCGAAGAGGGTCCTCCTGGAACGGACTGGTAATGATCGACCCACGAGTCCTCGGTCACATTCTCCTCGCCTGCAAACACGGTGAGGTTTATGTGAATTGTGAGCGTCACCTCCAGGGAGTTATCCTGGAGGTGACACCTAAAAGGGTCCAGATTCGACCTTGGGTTCCTTATCCTTACGAGGGGTGGGAGGATCCAGTGTGGTTGAATGTCCGTGCGGTAGAGAACCTGAACGAGAAGCTCTTCAATGCTCTCGGTTCTCTCTACATCACCGGTAGGACAGACCAAAAGATGGAGAAAGAATGAGACCAGACACCTATGAAGCAGCTGAGATCATCGACGCTGCCATTTTCTCTGGTGACAGCTTCCACGACAAGGAAGCTCGTCGCAGACTACGCTGGTATTTGGAGCGGTGGGAGAGGGAACTGAAGCTCTTCGACCAGATGAAAGAAGAGGAAGAGGTTCCTTGTACCTGCGCGGCAATTATGCATATGACAGGTGGTCGTCACAAAACCAACTGTCCAAACTACAAGGTAGATCCCAAGACCACACTTGGCTACCACTTCAAGATGGCCAAAGCTCTGTTTGGGGTTGGATCTCCAGCCACCCAATTCCTCAAGAAGAAGATCGAGGATTCATCCAACGGTGAGAACGAGCAAGTGGTGTGCGCAGAGTCGCAGCTTGTATATCTCCTCGGTCAACTCCACAACGGCGAGATCAAAAGAGAGGATGTGAAGCTATGAAAAGAGGAGACATTTTCCAAGGTCACTCCGGGTCCTTTACCAGTGAGTTCATGGTCGTATACCGTGGGCCTGGTCCGAAGGAGAACGGAGTAGCAGTTCTACATGACGACCCAAAAGCTGCAATGGACGCATATTGCAACAATGTAGAGGTCACTGTGACCGAGGTCGTCGTTACAGAATATAAGATCCCATACGGCGTGGTACCGTTGGTAAAAGGAATAGTCACCATCACCACTCCCCCCGGAGAGCGCCATTAAGCTCTCCCTCCCGGTATCTGACGCGAATGCTCTGCTTCAAATGCCAAGAGGGTGAAGGCGCCCAAGAGTGTTACTTCAACACGATCTTAGGCTTCTATACGAACAGTCGTGAAGACCTCCACGTCAACAGGCTGGTCAAGCTATGCAGTGTGTGTATCTCAGGCGTAGGCGTAAATGAACGCACTGCGAAGAGGTGCACATTCTGCGGAATACTTAAGAAGATCGAGCGGTTGTATCGGCTAGACGAAGATACGGTATGCTCTATTTGCAGGGTTGTCGGTGAGCCACAAGAAGCACGTAGATAGTCAATTGGCTCCTGATAGCCAGGTCTTCCTAGGAGTACATCCTGTGTCAGATGAAGAGAGTAAAGCTGAGAAGGGGTCTAAGAAGAAGGCAACGGCGAAAAAGAAAGTAGCCTTGCCTGAACGAAGGACCGACGACCTTCTCAAAGAAGAGCTTCGATACCTAAACGCTGTGGTGCGCCATATCAAGCTCGTGCAAGATGGCGCACACAAGTTGGGCATGGCGCTGATTGAGAGAGGAGAAACGGACCTTGGACGGATCCTGATTGCCAACTCCCTCATCCACGATAACTCCAAGTTCTATGGCATTGAGTGGGAATGCTTGCACGAGAATGCAACAAGTGACCAGCTAAAGCTGGCTCATCGTCAGCACGTCAAGACCAATGCTCACCACCCAGAATACTGGGGCGGCGTCGACCAGATGCCGAGGGTTTATATAGCCGAAATGGTATGTGACTGGAAAGCTCGCTCGGATGAGTTCGCCTCCGATCTGCGCAAGTGGATCAAGGAGGAAGCGTTCGAACGCTTCAGCATCGCACCAAGAGGCAAGGTTGCCAGGCAGATCAAGGAATTTGTTGATCTACTGGTAGAGAAACCGTTCAAGCACCCAAACGCAGCATAGGATGATGAGATGAAACAAGTCGGCAAGAACATGAAGCCGGTGGGAAAGACCCCGGCTATCATCCTGACCAACCCAAAATACGACCACAACGTCGGGGCTGCGTTGAGGGCATGTTCTTGCTTCGGCTTGAGTCAACTCTGGTGGACGGGCAACCGTGTACGGCTGGACGGGAAGAAGCGGCTCCCACGAGAAGAAAGGATGAAGGGATACAAGGACGTGGAGATGATCCAGTTCGACTTCCCCTTCGACCAATTCCCTCAGGGGTCTACCCCGGTGGCAATCGAGTTGAGGGATAACTCTGAGTTGCTCACGGACTTTGAACACCCAGAGAATCCGGTGTACGTGTTTGGCCCAGAAGATGGCAGCATTTCATCCACGATGATGAGGCACTGCCATCGGTTCGTAAAGATCCCGATTCGCCACTGTGCGAACCTGGGCGCTGCGGTCTATATGGTGTTGTACGACCGCATGTTGAAACAAGTGATGAATGGGACTCCCATCCTTGAGCTTGCCGAGGAGAGGGGTCCTATGCAATCTCCGTTTGGAGAGACACGATAACCTTCGTGGCCTGGTCAGGCGCAGCATGGACAGGCGGTGCGCCGCATGGAGAGGAGAGGCAAGGATGAGTGAGTACAACTATCTGGTCAACCTGAGAGTAGAATCAGCACCGGATAAGACAGTGGTGAAGGAACTGAACCGACGCAACCTGGAGAGGTTTCTCGCTTTTGCAGATGACAAAGCGATCCCAATCTACAAGCATCACTTCCTCGATCTAGTGGGCATCGTATCGGTCCGAGTCGAAGATACCGATGTTGCACTTCTAGAAGAGTGTGAAGTTGTAGATTGCATCAACGTGAACGGAACGAAGTCCACCTGTTAGATAACAGGGCGATTAGCTCAGTTGGTTAGAGCGCCTGCCTTACAAGCAGGAAGTCACTGGTTCGAGTCCAGTATCGCCCACCATTTTGGCTTGGTACGGCTCGTCTAGGTGCGGTGAGGCATGGATGGGAATGGTACGGAAAGGCAAGGTTGTTGGTCCCTTAGCTCAGTTGGCTAGAGCGCCACGTTGACATCGTGGAGGTCGCTGGTTCAAGTCCAGCAGGGACCACCATATGGTACGGTCCGGCCCGGTGGGGTTAGTTGTAGCTCGGCATGGACAGGTGCGGCAAGGAAACCATAATGGTCATCAAAACGATACAAGGCTATGAACTGGGCAGACCGAGCAATCCAAAAACTCCAGAGCGGAGAGAAAGCGACGATCCAACCAAAGGGCCACTCGATGAAGCCGAAAGTGAAGAGCGGAGAGAAAGTGATCCTCTCCCCCTTCACCTCTGGTGGACCCGAATGCGGCGATATCGTCTTGGTTAAGGTGAAAGGTCGGGTGTACCTCCACCTGGTCAAGGCAATCGATGGTGAGCGATACCAGATTGCAAACAACAAGGGTCACATCAACGGCTGGGTTGGGCTGAACTCAATCTATGGTAAAGCGGTTGAATTTCCTGACAGACTTGCTAAAGGCAAATCTCCAAAGTTGTAAGAATAAGCGCTGGTGGCGGAATTGGTAGACGCGCTGGGTTTAGGACCCAGTGCCTTCGGGCGTGGGGGTTCGAGTCCCCCCCGGCGCACCATGTGGTATGGTAAGTTGCGGTTCGGTTAGGTAGGGCCCGGCTCGGAACGGCAAGGTGAGGTGAGGATCTGAGCCGTGGCATGTTGAAGCGGGAATGGCGGAATTGGTAGACGCGCATGGTTGAGGGCCATGTGGCCTTAGGGCCTTGGGGGTTCAAGTCCCCCTTCCCGCACCACTTGTGGCGTTGCACGGTTAGGCATAGCATGGCGGGGCAGGGAAAGGTAAGGTACTTAATTTAGCCTTCGGGCTCATAAACGGGAACCATATGAGAACAGTAGAGTTCGACATGTGGCTGGACAAGGACGGCAAATGGACAACCAAGCCGGTAAAGAAAAAGAAAATCTCCCTTGTCACCACTAAATATATCTGTGCCGTTTGCGAAGGTGAAGGCAAGATCGTAGGGAAGACGAAAGAAGCGGTCTGCAATAAGTGCAACGGTGAAAAATGGGTCTGGATCCCCGACTATACCAAGAACGATCCAGGTGAAGTTGAAGCGTACTTCCGCCAAGCTGAGATTGAAACGTACAAATCCTCAGTCGAAGGTATCTAAGATATGGGCCCGAGTGGTGGAATTGGTATACACGCAGGTTTCAAAAACCTGTCCCTTCGGGGATGAGGGTTCGAGTCCCTCCTCGGGCACCATTAGCAATCCCCGATAGAAGGAAAATAACATGTACATCCTTGGTTGACCCGCTTGTGTACCGGCGGCCGGTCTTGGCCTCCTTGGTTGGCTCACAGTAGGAGCGGCTCACGTCGCTGCGGCAGCTTGGTACTGTGTGCGAAAGAAGAAAAAGAAAGAGAAGCAACTGCAAGAATCTAAAAAGCAATAACCTCGCCCTTACGGGCCATATACCGATGAAGAATGCTCACAAATTTCTACTTCGCACGGCGAGGTAAGAAGGGCGTAACAATCCTGAGCAAAGCCCAATCTTATGCTCCCGATAGCAGGGCGGGTATCTATCGAAGACCCACCTGGAATACAGAATCGACGATCGACAATTTCCGCATCCACCTCTTCTTTGAGGGAGATGGACTCTACGTATGGGGAAGGCAGAACGCCGCTTTCGTAGAGACCCTCTCACCGGAAGAATTTCCATCAATGGATATCTCCAACGTAGAACTTCGGGGGCTTTCCCGGCACATGAGGGTGTCCCATAGATGGAACAGGTACGTCTCGCTAGCTGAACTTGGGCCTGGCCTGATCCCACCGAGCTATGTGAGCCACCAGAAGTGTGAGCTGACTGGTGAGAAAGCAGACTTCGGATTCAACATCGTCGATAGCACCCCCGGACATCTGGTTGGTGGCGGATCGTACAATCGATTCTACGTCACCTACCATGGTATCAAGTCTGCAAAGCCCCTCCACCAAAGGCGACTGAAGTGTCGGGTTTGCAAGCAGTGGGGAAAGATCGACGTCCTCATCCATAGGAAGGGTGGGTCGAGCGGTCACCGCACTTGGTATCTTGCCTTGTGTGGCTACTGTCGCTCCTTCCCTGAAGACTATGACTTCCCCGACGTTGGAAGCTGGGAGAAAACCAAGGTGAAGCAATGAAAGTCCTAGTCGTAGACCAGTGGACTTCTACTGGCAACGTCACCAAGCAGACCATGCGAGACTTTGAGCTTGCGTTGGTAGAAGGCGGGGATTCCGAAGCAATCAAGGCTATCGGGGTCGCTCGCGCGCGCTTCAAGGACGTCACTGAAGATGAGAACCCAATCAAGGGTGATGTTTGGTACCGTCAAGGTCCTGAAGGGAAGCTCGTTCTCTATAAAGCGAACTATGACAGCAGCGACTGAGTAGCCACAGTTAGTGGCCATTTAGTGGTGGGCGCGGTATCTGAAAGAGATGCGAGATCGCCACGACAAACACCAGGCTCCAGAGTTCCAGATGTGCTGTCTCATCTGCGAGAAGAAGCTGGAAGACGCTATTGGTCGTCCTAATAGTACGGACGACGAAGAGCTGTACGGCTTCCAGCCCCATGGTGCTACAGCATTCTACACATGGGGCCATTATGGCTCCACTGTGTTTGATCCTAACATGGCAATTGGGTCGGACTACAGTCTGGAAATCTTCGTTTGTGACGCTTGCCTGGTAGAGCGGAAAGAAAGGATACTCCATCGCTCTAGCCAGAGTTTCAAGCATGTGGTGTACAAACCGTGGGACCCAGAAGGACACGATAGTTAGAGGAATCCGATGCTAAAGATGGAAGAGTACAGGGGAAGAAAACTCTTCAAGTATTGGTTTAGCGTTTGCTCATGGCATCGAGAACCAGACAAGCATTGCCCACGTTGTATCGTGGGTCACTACCAATGGAAACCAGTGCACTGGGTAAGCTCCACGGCTTACCGCCTTGCGCCGAAGGCTTGGCGACGATGGGCAAACAGGAAGAGGAAATGAAGCAGACCCACATTGGCAGGTTTGGTACCATCTACCCTTTCAACCCTGGGGACATCGTGGAGTGCACAGCGGGAGACAAAACCAGAGTGGGGGTGGTGCTCAAGCTGATTGGCCACTCTTCTCCTTGCAATGCCATAGTGCGATGGACAAACGGAGAAGAGCAGCAGATCGACTGCGCTGTCCTCCAGCCTGGGATGATGAAGAAGACTTTCAAAATCCCAGCAGGTGTGACAGAGATCACAGTTAGATATTCCAACCCTCCCGGCTGCGGTCCATTAGCATATGTCGCAGTCGGTAGCGAGAGAAGGTCACACCGACAGCAAGAGATGGTCGATGGTCGAGTCATTCTCGACTTCAACAAGGATGATGATTGCATCGGCGTAGAGATCATCTAAGTCAGGGAGCGTAGCTCAGCTGGTTAGAGCAACAGACTTTTAATCTGTAGGTCCTGGGTTCGAATCCCAGCGCTCTCATTAAAGGAGATCAAATGACAAAACAACGTAGAAAGTTGGCCAAAATCGCTCAAGAGACTCTCACCATCATCATCCAAGGAAAATACAAGGATATGAATGGTGAGGTACATGACATCCAAGATGCGATAGAGTGGGCCACCGATTCGTCTCAGCTCCTTGGACCTGAGACATTAGTGGACTTGCGTGGCATGTTGGGTGACCAGCCGATGCCTTACGACACACAATTCCAAGTGGTGAACGAATCTTCTTTCTCTGCTGCCTATCGCCTATCTGAAAGACATGGCGAAGATGCAGAGATCATGATTTTGAACTTCGCATCTGGTACGCATCCAGGTGGTGGGTTCATCCGTGGCGCGCAAGCGCAGGAAGAGTGTCTGGCGCGCGGTTCTGCGCTCTACCCCACACTAACTGTTCACAAAGAGATGTACGACTTCAATCGTACAGAGAGCAGACTGTACAGCGATCATATGATCTTCTCTCCTGAAGTTCCAACATTCAGGAACGATTATGACCAATTGATCGCCCCAAGGAACTTCAACTATCTGACGACCCCAGCGGTGAACAAGGGGTCGCTGGATGAAAGCTTGCTGGACCAAGCCGATCCGGTCATGCAAGAGCGAATGCGAAAGATGCTTACCCTTGCGGTCCATAAGGGCCAGGACCAGCTAGTTCTTGGTGCATGGGGGTGCGGCGTCTTTGGAAACAACGGGGCCGATGTAGCCCAATGGTTCCACGAGTTCCTTACCGGCGAGTTCGATGGTGCATTCCACGACGTGATCTTCGCAATCCTTGACACCTCCGATGATAAGCAGTTCATCGGCCCATTTCAGGAAGTGTTCGATGCCTGAGGGAAAATACGTCTGCATCTCCTATGTCCCGCTTCTAGTGGGGGAATCTGGCCACCTTCTCTCAGAGGAGGAGCTACAGAAAGCAGATCTAGACAAGCACGAGATGCTGACACAATGTGATGCGCTCATCTGGATGCTAGATGAGGCAACTAACACCTCAAATCCGGTTATCGTGCATTCACATGCCGGTCCGATTGTAGATCACATTCGGTACTGGTCTGAAAACAAGCCAGCCGAGTGGTTCGAATTCCACCTCTATGAGCATCTAGGCCAGCTGGTATGTCTTCTTTTCCCAAAGGCAGAGAAGACTATTGAGAGGTTCAAGCTCGCCATGGGTCTCCAGACTATGACTCCTGTCAATCAGATCGAAGATGAGAAGATCTCGGTCATGACTATGCCTCTGATCTGGTATTCTCATCCTGGGACTATGGGGCAAGCCTATCTTGATTCCAAGTCTACGATCAGGGACACAGTGAAAATCGAATTCTTAGAAACAGCTGTTGTCCAAGGGCAGCATGAGATTTCCACAGATCTGGAAACTACAATCCAGAAAAATACGATCAAGCTAGACGAGTTTGAAGTCCACCGCAACAGCGATAAGATCGGACCGTTCGTGGAGGACTTCGTTCGAAGGGTATATGGAAAATGATCTTCATCGGTGATGTGCACGGCAAGTACAATCAATGGCGGAAGCTGACAAAGCGACTGACCGAAGAAGGAAAGCACAGTCTCCAGGTTGGTGACTTTGGGCTATTCCGGGGTGGGAATCTGCACAAGCTCGGAAAGCGCGATCCTAAGATGCATCGCTTCATCCGGGGCAACCATGACAATCCTTCGGTCTGCAAGCGGGCGTCCCACTATCTTGGTGATTTTGGGTACGATGAGCACACCGGGATCTTCTACGCTGGTGGCGGATACTCTATCGACCACATGCACCGGACCATTGGTCGGGACTGGTGGCCGGATGAAGAGCTGACCTACGCCCAAGCTATGGCTGCTTTGGCTTTGTACCAAGAGGTCAAGCCTCGTATTGTGGTCACCCATGAAATCCACAGTGACGCTAAGCCCTGGGTTGCCAACTCAGCGCTGAAGATCGACTATGTTTCCTGCAACGAAGCTGTGTTCCAGCAGATGTGGGAGTGGGAGGGGTGGAAGCCTGAGTATTGGATCTTCGGTCACTATCACCAGAAGAAAGAGTTCCAGGTGAAGGGTCACCGCACTGTTCACGTCTGTCTGGATGAAATGATGCGTGGTCGCCCCGAAGACATCATCTTCGAGATCCCTGGCCTAGAGTGGAAACTCCCAGAGAAAAAGGAAAAAGATGGAGATCAAGTTCCCCCTTCCAATGCCGAATAAGGCCGAGGAGGATGCGATCAATACAATCTTCAGGCCAATCTTCCCTGAAGGGCAACCAGTAGACAGTGAATACTATGACGGCGAAAATTTCACCGATGCTTACCAAAAGAAAGTAGATGAAGGCATCGCCGTATATAGGCCAGAGCTTCAGCTTTTGCTGAAGAAAATCAGGGAAACAGATATGCTTGGAACATCTATGGTGTCTAACATCTCTTTGTTCCGCCTATGCGTCCAGTACACAAACAACAAACCTGCAATGAAAGCATCTTTCCTCAAGTGGGTAGAAGAGAATGAGCAGCGATAATCTCGGGGACCGGATGAAGGAATACGAGCGGGCAGGGACTGGGAAGTTCCTGCCCCTCCTTCCGGTCTGCGCCCGTATCGACGGTAAGACGTTCAGCTCTTGGACACGTGGACTGGAGCGCCCGTACGATGAGAGGTTGACTCACATCATGCAAGGGGTAACCCTTCGTTTGGTGAAGGAGACTGGAGCTTGTGTGGGGTACACACAGTCTGATGAGATCTCACTCGTCTGGCACAGTGACAGCTACAAGAGCCAGATCTTCATGGATGGCAAAGTCCAGAAGATGGTTTCGATCCTCTCTTCTATGGCGACAGCCCACTTCAACGAGATGGTACCTGAGTTCATCACAGAGCGTGCTGGTCGTCTCGCTTTCTTCGATTGCCGCGTCTGGGTCGTTCCAAACCTCGTTGAGGCCGCGAACTATCTTCTGTGGCGGGAGAGGGATGCCACCAAGAACTCGGTGGCTATGGCTGCAAGAGAGGAGTACTCACACAAGCAGCTCTTCAAGAAGAACGGAACTGAGATGCAGGAGATGCTCCACGCTGCGGGCATCAACTGGAACGACTACCCAGCGTTCTTCAAGCGCGGGACATGGGTTCAGAAGAGGGTCATAGAGCGACCCTTCTCTGCCAACGAGATCGACAGGCTCCCGCCAAAGCACGAAGCTCATAACAATCCTGGTCTTTCTGTTGCTCGCACCGAGTACGAGATCATCGATATGCCACCCTTCGATAAGGTGACCAACAAGATAGAGGTCATCTTCAGAGGTGCGGAGCCAGTGACATGCAGCGAGAATATTACGATCTAGATGGTTCTGATTGCCCTGAAGCGATCAGGATGGGTTGTACCATCCTAGAGGAGATCCTAGACTATCTTGAAGCCGCCGAAGTGGTAGAAAAGAATCGTGTTTGCACTGGATGGAACATCTGGGAACGAAGCTTCCACGAAGGGAGTGATTTCTCCATCAGAGTAAACGCGTTCCAAATGAGCGTGGCTTCCAGCTATTGTGTCGCCGTGGAGCTTAACCTCTATGGCAATGGTTTGCAACAGGTTTTTACTGCTGTCTCGGTCCCGACGCACTGGGACAACGTAGAGATCTACCTGCAGGCTAGGCTAGGAGATGGAAGAGAGACACAGCTCTTCAAGGTAGATGATATCCACATCGCTGATCCTGAGTTCTTCCAGAAAGTGGTCACCACTTTTACTGGTTTGAAGTCCAATGCGCAAAAGGTGTTGGACAGTTTCGAACCCAAGAGGAGAAAGATAGAATCTAGGAAAGACAAGCTCGATATCCGAGGCATGAAGATTATGCTCGGACCAGATCACGACCTAAGTCACCATGAGCGATAAAGAGCGAGATTACGAAAGCGAGCGCCTCTGGACTGAGCGCTACTTAATCGGATCCGAGTTCATGACAGAGATTATTGACGAACTCCGATCTCACGGGCTGAAAGTCAATGACGAATGGAACGATGACCCAGAATACCTGGGCTATTCAATCCGCGCAAGGGATCTGAATATAGACCCTTGGCCTTATCTCAACTCTATTTGGGTCGTTCTAGAAGGGACTGAATCATACCAAGATTTTGTTCTAGAATCTGTGAAAGTGGCATTTGAGCACAATTGTGGAGTAGACGAACATGGTAAACCTACCGATTTAGAATATTTCCAGATCGACCTTATTCCACTTGCCGATCCAAAATGTCAAGAGAAGACGATCCAAACAACGTTAGATCTAGTAGACCGAGCGCGCATCGTTGACCAGGAGATGCGACGGGCTCGATCTAAATATGAGAAGCTAATCCGCGAGACCGACATCGCTGCAGTACGTAAACTAATGGATTTAGATGAAAGAAATAAGAGGGCTCCAGCCTGAGGAAGAGGGCTGGATCAACCCCGATAACATCATCCAAGTGGGAGATGACTTCTTCGTCACTTCTGACACTGCGGTGTCTCCCAAAGAAGCAGCCATCTATAGCGTCTTTATCCGCTGCCTCGATCACAACTTCATCGAAGGCGACATCAAGAAAGGACGCCGCTATGATGAGAAACCGAGGAAGTATTGCATTGAAATCGTGCCGTGCGACTGTATTTCGACTTGTGAGCACGAGATCATGCTCGGCCTCTTCAAGAGTGCGCCGATCAAGGATAGCGATGACTACGACCTAGAACACAGCCTGTGGGACATTGAGGCTGTCGATGTGGAAATCCCGGAGAATCTTAGGTGACCAACAAATTAGAAGGTCCATACACTGTCGGGATATTCATAGTCCGAAACCTACATAAGATACCTTCTGCCGACCACAGTAGAGGGTGGACCTTCCAGTTCGAAGTACAAATCCACGGAGAGTGGAAGAAGTGCGGACCTGCCGTTTGTGGCAACTGCACCGCTTTTACCCCGCCAAATATAGGGACAGTTCTCCTGGGATGGGACGAACTGAACAAAGCATACGACAAGCATGATAAGAGGTACGTCTGATGGAAGTATTACGCCACACAGCGCATGGCATGCAGCATATTTCCATCCCCCACGGTTTTATGGAAGCCAAGCCGCACGAGGTGTCCACTGGAGACTTGTGGCACTGGATGGGTAAGCATGGGTGGGGCCTGGTGAAAGAGGGTAACTCATGCCATGGCTATCCATTGGTCATCAAGAGGAACCCACATGCGCACTTCGCCCCTATAGACCCGAACGACGTTGAACCAGTTGCGTTGAAGCCCGGTTCTGAAATGATGACGGGCTTGCAAGTGGAAGTGCGAGGGCTCAGGGAAGAGGTTGCTAACATGAGAGAAGACAACAAGCTTCTCACTGACAGCAACTTGCGTCTTGAGCGTGCGGTGCGCATCCTCACCTCCACCGTGGAGAGGATGGCAGGTCCGACTCTGAAGAAGGTCATCGAAGAAAAGAAAAGAGAACTCCTCGATTGCACAAACGAGGGTCCAACCGAACAAGATGAGTCGGTATCTAAATACTGAAGCGCTCGTAGCTCAACTGGATAGAGCGACGCCCTCCTAAGGCGTAGGTTGCAGGTTCGAATCCTGCCGGGCGTACCAGGGGGATGATGATGTTTGAGTTGATTGGGATCGCAGGCGGAGAAGAAAATAACCGCCCGCTGACTAAAGAAGATCTAAGCAACCCCAATACACAACTGAACTGTATCAGACTGGCCCTCCCGGCTGAGTCTGATTTCGAGTACGTCTGCCACCTTAGAGATAAGAAGGGGCGACGATACGACGAACCAGTGGTTGCTCAGATCTTGACGCCCACCTGGACCAGAAAGTTGAAACATCAAGTCATCCATGGGCCAAGAAAACAAGAAGTGCTGGACTTCATAGCCCAACGCCTATGACCCGTGGCATGTTGGGACGCATCTGTGACGGGTGCAGGCTAGATGTTCCATTCCTCAAGACAGGGGTAAGGCATGCAGGCCCCTTCATCTGTTGGGATGACATAATTACAATTGGACCCACAATGCTACATCCAAACCCAATTATCTCCGACTATATGACCGATCTCCGTGAGAAGATCGAGGAAGCTTATCCTCACCTCAGGTGGCTCTGGGTCACCAAGAAGGAAGGGGAATGGCACTATGTGGTTGCGGACAAAGAACTAATCAACCACCCCAACTGGCTCAAAGACCATCCATCTGTAGGGTTCCGGCTGATCGAGAAAGATGGAACCTGGAATATCCTTGCTCTCCACGTCAAGCCTGGGCAAAAGAAGGCTAGATACTGGAATGGCACCAACCCTACTCTTGACATCCAAGAGCGAGAGGAGATCTCCCTATCTGACCCTGAGTGTTCGGACAAGGTGATCGCTTTTGCAGGAAAGATCGATGCCTAGAAAAAAGATGCGTCTCACCCCTGAACGGATCAAAGCTGCGTACGAGAAGATCGGATTTGATCTGACTCTTCCACCGAGCAACTACGGTTGGACTTACAAGAGAGAGGGTCACCATAGGGTTAGCCCAATCAGTGCTCTACTGATTGAGGGTGGCCATACTACTTTCGACGAGTGGTCTAAGCGATATTGGAAACTACCAGGTTGTGAAGTTTCCGATGAAGGTACTCGACGCCATCGGTTCGTTATCGATAAGCTAGGATTCCCCGGCGGATATATCCACGGATTCGGTTTCATTGCGCTTGGCGGCCGGTACCTCGGCGGGCCCAACGACATGAAAGCATCCGAGATTTGGGACTACGACGACAAGGACGTAGAGCAAGGCTTCCTAGAAGGAATGATCATCAAGGAGGTCGTGTTCAGGTCGCCTTGGTCTATGAAACTAGACGTCGGTAAGAAATACTGGCACGCTCCCTACCCTTGCAATCTGGATGAGAACTGGAAGCGAGAAGAAGAGCGCAAGCAAGGCATCAACGCTGGCGTAGAGGTCACAATCACGTCTGAAATGGACGACCGCGCCAACATCGAGGTAGAATTCCAAGACGGTAAGAAGAAGAAAATAAGAGCGTGGGAGTTAGAGCACAAAGCTATCTCGATGAAAGAGTTTGAGAAGATAGCCAAGAAACTAGAAAAGGCGAAAAAGAATGATTAATGGACTTCTGATCGCAGCGGGCATCATTGGCTTTGCCTGGTACGGCTATAGTTCCATCAAACAGAGTATCCATGATGATTATTCTAACGGGCAATACTAGACGAGAGAAGGTAAGGGAACTGCTAGAGCTTGCAAAAGCTAACCCGAAGCCGGTTGAGCCAAAAGCGACTGAGCTGATTGACCTTATCTGGTCGCTGATCAACGAGGGTGAGCGAGATTTAGCTGTGTTGTTCGCGAAATCTCTGGTATCATCTGACCTGAAGAAGATTGCTGATCCAATCAGCAATGATAGGCTAAGAGAGATTGCACAGAGGTTCAGGGAAGGGGCTTTTTCCACAAGTTGGATGAAAAGATTCCACCAAGATAAACCTCTAGCGGAAATCATGGCCGTCATCGCCTGGGGGGAATTCAAATCGGGCGTATCTAAGCAAAGCTAAAAAGCGTGCCTAAGGGGCACATGTGGGGATGTAGCACAATTGGTTAGTGCGCCGGCCTGTCGAGCCGGAGGTTGCCGGTTCGAGTCCGGTCATCCTCGCCAATGAGTAATCCAATCTCTTTCCGTGGTTATTGCAGTGGTGACATGGAGTGCTTCATCTGGGCTGGTATTCCAGAGGAAGACATGCGTGCTGTGATGGGTGAGAAGTACGACAAAGACATGGAAATGGAGAAGGAGATGCTCCGGGAGGATGATTTCTATCGCAGGACGATGGGGATCGAAGTAGAGGACATCGACCACATCTCTAGATCAGTCCTCTATCCAAATGATATAATGAGAGCCCTGGGCATCGACGACCTAGGGGAATACAAATTCACTATAACAGCAGAAAAGGTGGGACCCGGCCCTGACCAGTGCAAGAAGTGTGGGTGCATTGGATCACCGCCATCCTGCGATTGCCAATAAGCAGTGGCACTGCTAGGCACGGTGAGTTGAGGCGTGGATAGGTAAGGCATGGTTCCTAAACAGATAATCGTCATCCGGAAAGACCTCAAGATGAGGCGCGGGAAAGAGATCGCTCAAGGCTCCCACGCCTCGATAGCTTTCCTGTCCGCTGCTTTCAAAGGTGAAGACGGTGGAAGAGATCTAAGACCTGCAGAAGTTGATTGGATCAACAACTCTTTCAAAAAGATCGTCTGCAAGGTCAGCAGTGAAGAAGACCTCTTAGCCGTCTACGAAGCTGCGAAAGAAGCAGGGCTGTCTGCCTGGCTCATCACCGATAGAGGGCTCACCGAGTTTGGCGGGGTACCAACTAACACATGCTGCTCAATCGGGCCCGATTATCCTGACAACATCGACCCAATTTGCGGCGACCTACAACTCTACTAGGGCATGGCCCGGCTAGGTTGGGCGCGGCGCCGCAGGGTGAGGTACGGGACGGCAAGGTAAGGGTCTTCCAATCAAGTGGTGTGGTCAGGTGCGGTCAGGTTAGTTGCGGCCACGCATGGCCTGGTAAGGTAAGGATCTATGAATAAACCACTCAAGCACGACGGTGACTGTTTCTGGTGGAATGCGCACGTCTGCACTTGCGGTCTCCTTCACTATTGGATGCCACGGGTTGCCGACTCCGACTGCCCACGAGAAGTGCAGGAACAGCTCGGCACACACGGCGCGAACCTCGACGTCCTCTCCCGTGTTTCTTCTGCTCGGATGCACTTTGACGAGCGTTGGACGGCAGAGCAAGGCTGGCGATGTGACGCCTGCTGTGAGAAAGCGGAGGCCGTACGGGCAGAAATGGAGGATCTTCTGAAGAAGATCTTTGGTGAATCATGAAAACACGAACAGGCTTTGTAAGCAACAGTTCCTCTTCCTCTTTTATCGTCCCTCTAGATGCCCTAACTGGCAAGCAGGTGAAGAAGATTGAATCGCACCAGCTCAAGGCCAAGAAAGTTGGCATGCACATCCGAGATGATGAGGTGTGGTCCATCGAATCTAACGAGAACTATCTCAAGGGCTCGACGTGGATGGACAACTTCGACATGAGAGAGTTCATGGAGAAGATTGGTGTGGACATGGAAGAGGTCCGCTGGGCAGAACACGATAACTGGCACGAGTTCTACGGGGACACCACCGATGAAGACTAGGAATGGATTCGTAAGCAACAGCTCATCTTCCTCTTTTATTGTGATGACCTCGAAAGAGAACTACGACAAGGTGTTGGCTGGTTCCGACTCCTACATCAGAGCCATGATGAAAGGGATGTCGGTCTCTGAACACAAGTTCCTCGGTCGAGATGTGGTCAGCTTCGGCATCTTCAACGGGATGGGTGGAGAGGGAACTCTCGACTGGATCTGCATCGACGAAGAAATTCCGGAAGATGCAGAGTACAACTATCCAAGTTGTGCATTCGATAAGTTCGTCAAGGCTCTTGGGCCCGACGTGGTTTGCGAGTCGGCAGGTGATGATTAAATGAAGACAAGAAACGGTTTCGTCTCCAACTCCTCCTCTTCCTCCTTCATCGTCGCGTTCGATAAGGTTCCGACCACCATCGAAGAGATGAAGGTCCTCCTGTTTGGTGAAGATGTGGAACATTGGGCAGGTGAATATAGCGACACTGGCTATAGCACAGAAAGTGTCGTCAAGTACCTGATGGACCATGAAGATCAATTTGGCAGCGAGGTAAACAATCTTGCTGAAGAAATCGCACGAGGTGGCTTCGAAGGCAAGCCAGACTTCTGGGACGACAACGACGATGAAAAGGCCGAATACGGCTCAGAAGCATGGCGCGCGAAATGGGAAGAAGAGGACCTCGTCAGAACAGAAGCCGCAGCTCGCCTCGCTGCTGTGTTCCTAGCTCAGAACGAAGACGCAGAACTGCGCGTATGGGAAATCCATGACAACGGTGGTGGAATGGGTGCTTGCATGGAGCATGGCAACCTATTCCGTAAGCTACCCCATATCAGAATAAATCACCACTAATGAAAAATCGACGTGGATTCGTTTCCAACTCTAGTAGCGCCAGCTTCCTCTGCGACTGGTGCACCAAACTATATGATGTAGAAGCACGAGGCGGAACCGGAGATGATTGGGAACCCCCCATGTCTGGGCTTTGCGACGATTGTGGTAAAACTCACTTTTGTTGCCCTTGTGGTGAGGTCTTCGGCAACGAAGACGGCGTAGACACCGGTAGCCAAGATGTGGAAGTTTTCACTGGAGAGATGTACCGATTCGAGCGGTACATCTGCCCGAAGTGTTTCACTATCACTGACTCTTGTAAGAGGCAGTTTGAGGAGTGGAAAGAAAAGCTGCCTGATCCCGACTTCGTTCCCAACGAGATCGAGGTGAAGATCATCGCGGCAATGGAGGGGGTCGAGGAATAATGTTCTACTGCGAAGAATGCAGAGTAAAGCATGGTTGGCCTCAAGGTATCTCTAAATCTTTCGGCCCATGTGAGATGTGCAATAAGTGTGTTGAGTGCAACGATGTTCCATCTAGCGCTCTGCCACCATCAAAAGTGAATCAAGATGCAGACAACAGCTGAACCAAATACCATTGTAATAGCCTTTTGTGAGCAAATCGCTGAACGATGTCGTGGGTACGCTGCAGACGATCACATCCAAAAAGAGTGCCACACGATCGCTGTCACCAGTAGCGAGCTTGCTGATCTAACGACGCTTCTAGAAAGCACGTTTCAGCGCTATAAGCAGAAGCTAAACTCAGTCTGCGATGAATGGCACAAGGCACATCCAGACGAGGAAGAGTGCCTGTGTGAAGGGCCTGAGTTCGTCGGCCTACGCTGGATCGAATGGAATGCCTATAAAAGTGGAGGGGTTCCAAGTTCGTCGGACACAGCATATAGCGAAATCAAGGAACGTGTGGAAAGCTATGCAGACAACAGCTGAAGTAAACAAGCACGTCCACGAGACCGGAAGGGTCAAGATCTTCCGGTCTCCCAAGTACAACTACAACTTCGATAAGGTCACTGGCTATTTCGAGCGGTGGGGTGGCATGTTGGAAGAGGACCCGCAGGAGGCCCCGGCTCCGGAGATTATGGACCTGGAGATCTCCAAGCACGGCTGTCCTGACGCCTGCAATTTCTGCTACAAGAACAATAAAACGTCTGCCCCGATCAACATGACGTTGAAGACGTTTGAGAAGCTGCTTGCGAAGATGCCTCGCAGCCTCACGCAGATCGCCTTCGGTATCGGTGGCATCGAGGCCAACCCTGAGTTCATGGACATCCTCTGGCACACCAGAGAGCAGGGCATCGCCCCTAACTTCACCCTGTCCGGTATGGACCTGCGTGAGGATCTGGTCAAGGAGTTTGTCAAGGTGATTGGTGCCGTGGCGATCTCCGCCTATGAGAAGGATCCAAGCGTCTGCTATAGGGGAGTGAAGTGGTTCACCGACCATGGCCTCCAGCAGACCAACATCCACCTCATGATCTCGGACCGGACGCTGAAGCACGCACACGAAGTGCTGCACGACCGTCTGCACGACCCACGTCTTGCGGAGATGAACGCCATCGTCTTCCTCGGCCTCAAGCCGAAGGGTCGTGGTGCGAACGGCTTCACCCCTCTCCCCCTGGAAGAGTACCAGAAGCTGGTACGGTTCTGCCTGGACAACGAGATCCGCTTCGGTTTCGACTCTTGCTCGGCTCCGAAGTTTGAGCAGGCCATGATTAACATGGACTTGCCTGACGAGATGAAGCGGATGATGCTGACCTCTACGGAGCGATGCGAAGCCTCGGTATTCTCTTCCTACATCAACGTAACCGGCGACTACTGGCACTGCTCCTTCACCGAGAAGGAACACGGCTGGATGTCGGTCAACGTGCTAGAGTGCGACGACTTCGTGCGGGACATCTGGAACTCTCCAGCTGCCCAGCACTTCAGGAGCGCCCTGTTCGCGAACAAGAGGGCCTGCCCGGTCTTCCCCGTAATCAACGGATAAATGCCCAGACACTCTGATCTTACCGATAGATTAAATCCCGTAACAGATCGAGCGCTCCATTTCTTCGAAAGCTCTGGTGGTGAATCTCGCACGATGAGGACGGCATGGGAGATCGATGAATGTACAGTGTTCTACTATGAAGCATATGGTGATATGCTGTACATTCACGGCCCAAGAGCCAATGTCATGAGACTGAAGCGCCGGGAGCGTGGGCTGCTTAATGCTGTTCGAGATAAGATGAGGGAATAATGAAAACCATCTACATCTCTGGCTGGAGCAACGGCAGTTGCCCAGAGGATTTTGGGTGGGTGATCGACGGTCAGAAGTTCACCGCCTATGATCTTCATCAACACACCGGAAGCTGGGAAGACATCCGAAAGTACCTGGGTGACCCGCTTGTGGACGCCATCATCGAGATGGGGCTAGGCGATGACCTGTCTTATTTCGACCAGTACATGCAAGATCAATTCAACGGTAAGAAGCCGGTTGCGGTAGAGGTGAAAAAGGGAAAACTCTGTCCACGGTGCAAAGGAACCGGAGAAGATCCAGTACAAACTCGTGCGGATCGCGACCCAAGAGGGCGACCACAGAGAATGACAGGTGGTGGGAAAGAAGAACTCGCACCTTGTCCATACTGCTATGGGAGCGGAGAAGAACAATGACTCTCAGAGAAGTCCTCAAGGTATTCCTTGAAATCGGCGAACTAGACGACGGGCTACGAGAACTGGAAACCAGCGAGACAGTCTCCCTCGACAAAGAGGTAGTGATTTCTGGCGAGGGGTTCGACACCTCACTGTCTGTCAACACAGTCTTGGAAGTCGATGAGTACGACGACATCGTCGTGATCAAGAAGAGTGGAAAATGATCCAAGCACTCCTCCTCGATTTCAGCTCAGGTGAAATCGAGATCACCGAAGGTAAGGGGAAGGACTTCTCCTTCCATTGGGTAACGGGCGATCAAGCTCTCTACGAATATCTCTCCGCCAAGTATCCTCCCGACACGCCCATCGAGCTGGCTAGGGACTACGTTGATAGCGAGGAGAACGTAGTCACCATCGAAGAGATGGGGAAGCAGCTAGAAGGTGGGCTTTGGGGATTCTAATGACTGAACCAACCTACGAAGAGCTTATCGACATGGGTGAGAATCCGTCCGAAACGGAGATCACCGTCTGGTACGGCAGGATTCCTGCTTATCGCGGGTACAAGAAGAAGTCGTGGGGTTTCGCTTTCAGCCAGCAGGCGGGTGCTTACATCGGGTGTCGCCATTATACTTGCTCCCGCCCCAACGCCAAGAATCTCTTCTGGAAGAAGATGGTGCCTTGGATTGAGAAGAAGGGGTTCAAAGCGAATCTGATCGTAACAGTCGAGAGCGGGCTGAACCCCGACCTCTCCCGAATCAGAACAGACTAATGACCGACGTAAATCAAGAGAACCCACAAGACCTTCAACGACAGATCGACGATCTCCAGCGTCGGAAGACGGAGATGGAGAGGGAGAGTGCCGTGCGCACCTCTACCGACCAAGCGAAAGAGGTCCTAGATGAGATTATCTCTAAATATGACCTACCAGTGGAAGGCCAGGATTCGGTTGTAGGTGCCCCTAATCACCACGGCATCTATCTGCATATCCAACCTCGGCACCTTGGGCTACCCGAGAACGATTTCTATTCCTGGATTACGGTGAATTTCACACCTACGCACCATCCTACCAAGTCCTTTATGATCCATGTTCGGCCCGCCCTAAATAGCCTTCATCTGGATAATATGTCGGTTCCTTTCCAGGATCTTCCTAGACTCTTCGATCGGTTGGTCTATGCTCTCAAGGATTCCAGCATCCAAGAGCTGCAAGACAGGCGAAACGAGCTGAAGGTAGAACGACGCCGTATCCAGCGTGAGATGCGAGCCGTGGAGAAGGCATCAATCTCCAAGGTAAAGCAGACCATCGCAGATTTTTATGCGGAGAAACAATGACCCTAGCACAAGACCTCGTAGATTGGATCCCTTATCACCCAGGACGTGGCGTGGTCCTCATCACGAAAGAGGAGCCGCACAAGGAGTGCGGCTACCAAGAAGGGAACGAGCTTGGTCTCACCGAGATCACTGAAGAAGGTCTTCACGCTCGTGTGGTGGTGGTCGTCTCCCGTGGGGACGAGCAAGCATGGTACGACTCAGCCGAATGGGGTATGACCAACGAGTGGCAGGAAGGACCTCCTTTCGAACCGGCTAAGGTCACCGTCGTCACCATGTACCGTGGTCATGATGCTGAGACGTTTGTCGGTGTCGTGGAAGGGAAGCTGACCGACGAGCAGAAGGACGCCTGGCGTAAGACTCACAAGTGTGATCAATACGGCCCAAAAGAGCCGGATGACGAGAATAACATGGGGTTCCGTGTTGTGCACACTCTCCACCGCAGCCAGACCGGCGACCTGAAGAACATCTTTGAGCAAGCATGAGCGATATAAACCAAGCTGAAACGATCAGGAAAGAGATCGAGAAGGCGGTGCGCACCAACTCCGCCTCAGGTGACTGGATCTTGCCAGTTGGAGAAGGTGAGATCGGGTTTCGCCCACAGGAAGATGGTGTCATTATCGTCACAGATGGATATGACAACGTCCTCTGCCACGCTGTGATCGAAGTGAGGATGGTAGAGGATGCTGCAAAGAGATGGGGTGCAGTTTGTGTCCTTTGCAGCGAAGGCAACTTCATCCAATCTATCGATCTTGAAAAGCTCCGCCCGGTGGTTGAGAAGGTTTGCAAACTAGGGAAAGAAGGATTGACCGAGTTGATGGCTGAGACTCTACGACATGAGGTTTTGGCCTGCATCGACTATGATCGTCCCGTGTCCGGTGCTGTCAACTTCGACTTCGATAATGAGTTCAATACTGCTGCATCTCTCTGCACACTGGCTGGTGATTACAAAGAACAGGGCATCTAATATGAGCAAACCAACGATTGATTCCATCAAGAGCGAGAAAGCTGATCAAGATGGGATCACCTTCAGGGTGGCGGGAAAGAACGAAGATGGAGACGAATACGAATGCACGGTCTGGGCCGAGTTCAACGGTCGAGACTGCGACGTAGATGAAGTCTTCAAGGGCGATCCTCCCGATGACATCACAATGATGGCCATCGAACATCCTGATGGTGCTCGACTCTGGCAAGAGGAATACAAGAAACACGGCTAACCCGTGGCACGTTGGGTGTGACCCCGCGTATCTAAAGGGAGCGGGCCGTTAGCTCAGTTGGTTAGAGCGGCTGGCTCATAACCAGTTGGTCGCAGGTTCGAGTCCTGCACGGCCCACCAAACATAAACCATGACCCACCCACATCCACGAATACGAATACCGAGCTAATTTGGGAGCTACCGCTCCCAACTTGGACCGGTAGCTCAGTCGGTAAGAGCGCCATTCTTATAAAGTGGAGGTCGTGGGTTCGATTCCCACCCGGTCTACCACCCACCCAGGAGCAGTAATGTCAATCCTAGTCGGAATTGCGTTTTGGTTCATCACCGACGACATTTTGGTAGGACTGGTAGCGTGCCTGGTGTGCCATATAGTAATTGACGACTAATGAGACACCGAAAGAAACATCGAGATGAAGATCCCCAACGTCATATCCTAGACTTCTCTTTGAGCGCCTTCCTCGGCCTCTCTGCTGGATTCTTGGTGATGTTGGCGATTACCCTCGTCCAATCCTGCTAACATAATGGCCCGGCTTCCCTGCCGGGCCATTTGTATGTCCGGAGTGACAGATGGAACAAATAATCCTAGATCTTCCGTTTAGGAAAGCTATCCAGAGAGCAGAAACCGGATCTTTCTACGGTTTCGTTTCACCAACCGGAAAGTGTATGCACCACTGTTGTGGTTATGAAAAGCAGACTGGTCCGTGGACTAAAGTGCATCCCAAAGTAGACTGTACTCTACAATTCTTCCCAGTCCTAACAGAATCTGAGCTGGCAGACCCAAACGTCGGACGAATCTTCCTAGAAATGCTTATCGCAAGAGGTGAACATTACGATGAAGATGACGAATTCACTGGCACCACGTACATGTTCGACCTAGCAGAATCTAAATTCTACGGCCTAGCTAAAAGTCGGCTTTTGGAAGAAGGGTACACCGGTATTTTGGTTCCCCGTGATCTGTCGCAATATCCAAACTACGACATCATGATGGAAGCACTCAAGAGGGCTCTATGAATTATACATCCCAAGCGGTGGGGAGGTTGACCAATCTCATGCTCCCCCACCTTCGATTCAACGGCTGTCTGCCAGAAGCGGACCCTGACATCAATGACGCGTCCCGCCAGATCGTCATGGCAATGGTCAAAGACCATGGTGAGTGTTGGCTTGGTAAGATCAACCTCTATGGGGACGACCGGGGTAAGCCCGAGAAGGTGCTGCGGAAGTATGACGGCGGGATCGTCTACAATTTCGGCGCTTCTTTCGTCATCCCTGAATTCGATCAGAAGCTGGTAGACCTCATCATCGGTCGGGATACGGCGATGTATGAGGGTACCAAGAAGGACGCTCTGCGTCTTGATCCAATCTTCAATCGCATCGAAAAGCTTGGAGGCCACAGCCTCCACTGGACCTAGGAGGCATAATGCCCGCTCCTTGGCGTGATATTGCTGGTGAGATGGTCGATGGTAGCGTCGTGCTACTCATCAAGAAACCATCAGAGAGTAGAGGCGGCAGCGCTCAGCCCTGCCGAATGTGGACATTCAAAAACAAGTTGTCCATGATGCGAGTGTTGATGACTCTCGCAGAGACGAACGATCTCATGAGCAACTTCGTGGTCCATGAGATCGTAGATGGGAAAACCAAGACAGCTGTCAAGTTGTCTGGTCACTACAACGGGTTCAAGCATCTCGGAACTGAGAGGACAAACTACGCCTCTAACAACCACGACTATCCCATCGTCCCAAATGCAAGGCATCTCATTGAGCGGGTGATGGGAGGAAAGGTGCCTGAGCAATGGTCTGATCCTGAACATTCGAAATTCAACGATTTCGAAGAACTTCTTATCGAAGCTCAAGGTGCTGGGTCCCTCCCTGTTCCTAGGCCAGATTGGGAACACAGCTACTACAAGAAGTACGACCAGGCAGATTTCAACCCGGATCACCCAGAGAGGCGCGATCCGGCGACAGTCCACCCGGACATGTATGCCATCGTCCGCACCGAATGGGAAGAGTACGGTGAGATGTTCGATCAGAAGGTCAAGATCGCTACAACTCTAGCGGCGGCAGAGTCGATCTACTCTGACATGGTGGAAGAGGTCAATCAAGAAGTAGAACCTGAAGGGTGCTGTGTAGTGGAGCTGCAAGGGCTCTACCATGGTGAGACGACCAAGACGCTGAAGACGACTGCCGCAGGAGGCGAATAATGGAAATCAAATCGGTTGTAAACCACGCTGCTCTCTTCCGGGAGACGGGATTCACCGCATACGACCACAGCTGTAATCCGTACGTCGGCTGTACCTACGGCTGCTCGTACTGCTACGTGCGCAGCATCGCACCAATGGATTGGGGTACGTTCGTCCACGAGAGGGAAAACGTCGCTGACCGAATCCTCTCCGCAGACATTGCCGGTAAGATTGCCATCGGCACTGACTGTGACCCATACCAGCCTGTCGAGCGCAAGGCTCGCATCACCCGTACGATCTTGCAATCTCTCGCCAAGAAGGACGAGATCACCAAGGTCGGGATCTTCACCCGCTCCCCGAGCGTCGTGGAAGACACGGACCTCATTGCTCTCCTCCCTCGTGGTCGGGTGCACTTCACGATCTCTCCGTACCTGGAAGAGGACCGTCAGCACGTCGAGCGGATGAAGGTGACGAACGGTGAGAGACTCCAGGCTATCTGGCGTCTCAAGGAGATGGGCGTGTTCGTGGTCGCCAACGTCTCCCCCTCCATCCCTCTCTTGTCGGATCGGGCGGTAGAAACGCTAGCCCGTGATCTAATTGCGGTCGGCGTGGACGAGGTATGTGTTGGTCTGACCTGCTTGTATCAAGGTGTGCGTCAGAACGTGATCAACACGCTGAAGACCCACGCTTTCGGGGACAAGATCGTAGACCACTATGTGGACGTTCCTCTCTACCGCGCTTGGAAGCGCAAGTACCGTGCTCAATGGGCGAAGGCGTGGAAGAGCGACAAGCTCATCATCTGGCGTGACACTCACTTCAAGGGGTGGCAGGAACTGAGGACTGGCGATCCCCTACCAGAGGAATACTACGTGTAATGGGTGAATTCAACTTCGAGACTGCGGGTGAGATTCTAGAAGGTTCTCTGGGGCATCCGCACTCTGACTTCGAAAATAAGTCGATTTTCGGGGATGAGAGTAAGATCATTGCTCTCATCCCCGATGGAGAACACTGGTCCCAACCGTACGTCATCTTCGAGAGGTCTTTCACGGCTTCTTGTTCTTCCAGTTGGGGTTGGGGGCTGACACGTTTCCCCACCTACCCATGGAAGGGTGGATTTGTCTGGCCTGGTGGGCCAGCGGATATCCTACATGAAATCGGCTATGACAAAGTGGCAGAGGGTATCGATCGGGCTAAGAACAGGATGGCAGATGAGGCCAACGTTCAGCCTGCGATCCAATGCTATGTGGTGACTATCAACTTCCCTGGCTTGTTCCCTAACAAGCTGAAAGTAGACAACACTGTCATGGTACGGTTGGAAGATCTCCACCAATTGGCTAAGGGTCCCAAACTGAACCAGAAAGGATACCAGGTGGTTGATATCGTCGGAAACTCGATCATCATGATCGCAGAAGACGGCAACTATATGCAGTATCTGCGAGACAACTTGGTCAAGTTGGGCAATAATGCTGGAGCCGTGGTTGCTATCGCCTATGGTGATGTATACTATGGTCAGAACGGACGCCCAGTGGGAGAACCGATCAATAGGACCTGGTTCCACACCCATCACAAATACCCTGGCAAGCTGGTCATCGACGCACCCACCCTGGTCAAGTACAACAAGATGGACTTTCTAGACCTATGGGGTATCGAGATGTCTGACCCCAAGTCAATCGACGGGAACGTCGAGGATCTAGAGTTCTTCGAAGCTGACCTGACGGAGATGACCCCTGAACACAACTGGATGTGATAGCCTATGCCAGACAAAAAGCTCCTCACAGCAAGTACCTACTCCCTAATCCTAGATGCAACCCTCCGGGGATTTCACTATAAGCTGGAGCCCCAGGACATACAGTGCAGGCACAAAGGCTGTGGATACAAAGGAAAGTCGGTCGCACCAAACCGGTGGGTAGACGACAGCCTGGTCCAATGTCAGATGGAGATCTTCCCACTGATGACCGCCGAGATTGTTGCCGATCCCGAGGTGGATAGAATCTTCGCGTATCTCAAGCTGGAGATCTTCATCGGTGGAGACATCGCCGGCTGGGATCCAAACCAAGTCATGTCAAGACACTACATGTTGGACATGAAAAGCGACGACTTCATCTCTGGCCCCTGGAAGCCGTACTATAAAGGGGGCCGACCGAAGAACAAGGAAAAAGCCGGAGTACGTCGGACTGCGCAGGGGTTGAAGCAACTCGACCCTAAACTCTGCAGGAACTACGAAGAACTGAGAAAAGCGGTTGGGACCGAACTTTAGCGTGCCGTGGCACGTTGGGAGGGTAAGATGGCTGAAGTAGATTGTACTTGTAGTGATTGGAAGGAGACCCTTCCTAAGCTCAATGCTCCCATCCAATTACAATCCGCTCGCAGCGGATTCAAGTGGCAGTATGATGGTACACCCTTCCGATTCTGCCCCTGGTGTGGGGAGGAGTTGAAAGAGAAGAGAAGAGATCCGGGTCCGAGTGATTGTGACACGTGTGGGGGAACTCGCTCTGTTCGTATCTCACAATCTGCTGGCGGTGGACGCATAGGACATTGGGAAGGAAACGGTCCTTGTCCAGATTGCACCCCATGTGGTATTCCTATTGAGCATCTAAGGCAAGACGATGAACCTAGTACAAGATCTGGCGCAAAAGAAGCTGATCACGCCACCTAAGTGGCTCCCCACCAACGTCCACTATCTGTGTCAGATGGGGTCGGTGGCATATGGAGTCTCTTCCGATAACTCGGATGTGGACATGTACGGGTTCTGTATCCCAGAGAAGACTGAGGTATTCCCTCATCTTCGTGGTGAGATCCAGGGATTCGGTCGCCAGAAGCAGCGATTCGAACAATACCAGCAGCACCACATCAACGACCCACAGGCGGCAGGTGGGAAGGGTTGCGAGTACGACCTCACGGTCTACAGCATCATCAAGTTCTTCCAGCTCTGCATGGAGAACAACCCGAACATGGTGGACGCGCTTTTCGTCCCCGAGCGCTGCATTCGGCACATGACGCAGATCGGACAGCTTCTTCGGGACAACCGACGCCTCTTCCTGCACAAGGGTTGCTGGCACAAGTTCCGTGGCTACGCTAAGAGCCAGATGCACAAGATGCGCATCAAGACCCCGAAAGAAGGGAAGCGCAAGGACTTGGTGGAGAAATTCGGCTACGACGTCAAGTTCGCCTACCACATCGTACGTCTGATGGACGAGGTTGAGCAAATCCTAGAAGGCTACGACCTAGACCTTGAGCGCAGTCGGGAAACGCTCAAAGAGATCAGGCGTGGTGAGTGGAAAGAGCAGCGAATCTACGACTACTTCGCACACAAGGAGCCGCTGCTGGAGGAGCTGTACTACAAAAGCGCTCTGGCACATAAACCGGATGAGTCAAAGATCAAGGCACTGTTAATGCAGTGCCTGGAGACACATTTCGGCTCCCTAGAAAAGTGCGTGTACGACGAGGGTATTTTAGCAAGTACGCTGCGAGAAGTGCGCGATAAGCTAAACTCCCTATCCCTGGACTAATGAGCGAACAGAAATTCAACAACTACGTCTTCAAGACCCTTACTAGTGATGTCATCCAAACTCTGGAGGACAAGAAGGGACTGGAGATCGCATATACTAACGCCAAACTGGATAATCATGGCGACACGTGGGTGTGTTGCATAATCCAGAAAGATGAAAGTGTGAAGATCAGTGGGAAGCCGACCTGGAAAGAATGCAAGATCATTTGGGTGATTGGAAGGAAAGAGATCTTCGTCACCACTAGACCTGGCATTCAAATTGGCCTAGAGGACCCTAAACTCTCCCAGAAAATCGAGAAGGCGATCAAGAAGGGAAAGTGGGATCGCCATACAACCAAGCCGCCAATAAGGGCTGGCAAATCCCGAGCCCGTCGATGAAACAAGAAATGTGGACCGCCAAGATCTTCCAAGTTGGAGAAGGCATCTCCATGGGAGAGGTTGCGCTAATCGAAGCTGCAAAAATCATTTCGATGGAAGACATCAACGTACGAGTGGAATACAAAGATGGTGTTCCAGTCGTGGTGGTCTGGGGCCACGACACTGGAGACCCTGGACGAGAAATCCACGAAGAACGCCTAGATTTCATCCCGAAGGATTCTAATGATCTCCCTATCCTTCGCCAGAAAGTGCGAATTCTAATAGAAGAATTCATCACACGATTACACCCCTGATCTATAATCTGGGGGTGTGGTGGAATTGGTATACACGGGGGATTTAAAATCCCTTGCCGAAAGGATTGGGGGTTCGAGTCCCCCCACCCTCACCATTCTGCTAATAATTGCAGCTGGCTCGTATTCAAAAACCGGGCTCCACGCCCGTCGCGAAATAACCGCATAAGGGAACTGGTGACAATGAGCAAAGTACTGCGTGAAGAGAGACTAATCTACGTCGATAACATCGAGAAGAACTCCAACAAATTCTGGCATGGAACACTCTACGAGAACGATGATCTCTATGTAGAGTGGGGTCGTGTTGGAGCCAACGGCCAAAGCAAGACTCACTCTGGTGCCGGTGAGGGGAAGCTGGACAAGCTCCTCAAGTCCAAGCTGAAGAAAGGGTACACTCACCAACGAACGGTGTCGGGTACGAAGGGTGGAGACAAGGCGGGAGCGAAGCCAGTCGGTAATCTCACCCAGCTGGCAGTAGATCAGATCGATACGTCCTGCAAGGAGACGAATGATCTGGTCCGATACCTGTCCAAAGTCAACATCCACAATATCACCAGCAACGCCAACATCACGTACGATGCGGTAACTGGTGTGTTCTCCACCCCGCTGGGTGTCATCACCCAAGACGGGCTGGATGAGGCGCGAGTTTTGCTTGGCAAGATTTCGGGCTACGTCGCCAAGGATACTATCACCAGTAAGCCGTACCTGACCCTGTGCGGCGACTACATGCGCATCATCCCAACCGATATCGGGATGAAGAAGTTCAGCCCACGGCGTGACATGGGCACGCTGGAGCATATGCGTCAGCAGAACGACCTCCTGGACTCCCTTGCTACGGCTCTGGACCAGGTAGCTGATGCGCGTAAGAAGCAAGACAAGAAGGCCAAGAGGTCGGCTCCGAAGGTGTTCGACGTCTCGCTCCATCTCGTCGCAGACAAGAAGGTGGTTGGACCACTGGAGAAGCTGTACAAGTCCACGCTCCAAGGACGCCATGCCTGCGCCCACCTCAAGATCAAGAAGGTCTACGCGGTGAGCATCACTGCAATGGCTGAAGCTTTCGAGGCTGACGGTCGTAAGGTTGGCAAGATCATGCGGCTCTGGCACGGAACCCGAGCGGCCAACCTCCTCTCCATCCTCAAGAGCGGGTTCTACATCCCACCCAGCAACGCTGCCCACTGCACGGGCCGGATGTTTGGCAACGGCGTCTACTTCAGCGACCAGTCCACCAAGTCGCTGAACTATGCCTACGGCTATTGGGGTGGAGCAAAAGATAGCAGCTGCTTTATGTTCCTCAACGAGGTCGCCATGGGCAAGCACTACGTCCCGAAGAGCTACAGCGAGCGCCTCCCCAAAGCGGGGTACGACTCAACGTTCGCGAAGGCGAATAAGAGCGGTGTCATGAACAATGAGATGATCGTGTACAGGACGGGGCAGATCAACCCGATGTACCTGATCCAGTTCGGGAACTAAGATGCAACGATTCCAAGTGCGGATTGAAAATGAGCACCACCTTAGGCCCTCTAATCTAGAGGACGCGATCGATAAGGCTTTCCCTGTCAAGTCTCTGAGTGTTACTGAACTATGGCAGCCTGCAGAAGATACGATGGCCGGCAAACTCAACCGCCTGGGCATCGTGCCGACTATCGAAAAAGGAAGGATCGTCGGGCTCCAGGCTAATTTGTGGTTCGGTGGAACCATCCTGACCAAAGTGGACCTCGGAGAGCAGCAATTTCGCTGGATGGGTATCGACCCCGACGACATCGGCCATTTGGAAGCGGACCCAGACGGAGCTGATCGCGGTGGATATCACCCAAGGCTCACCGCCGGTCCGATTCTTACCGTAGATGGATGGGCAGAATGACTTTCGCAGAAGCCCTAAACGAAGCCAAGATCGAGTGTGGTGCCGACGATGGCGCTTTCTGGATCTGCGATGGATCCGCTCGTGAGCCGAAATCGGCAGGTGACTGGACTTTCGGCCAGACTAATAGTGGAGTCCGCTGGGAACTAGCAAGTGGTCAGCTCTGCATCGAGGGTATCGACCCGCACGGTAAGATCGAGTGGGCTACTTTTACCAGCGATATGGTGTGGATATGAAACTAGACGACGACTACCTAATCAAGCTCTCACAAGAGAAGAATCCCCACAACGGGGATACTGAAATCCCGGTGGTCTGGACCCTCATCCCGATCAACGAGAAAGACGTCCAAGAGCTGTACGAGGATTACAAGTCCAGGTTGGGCAGTCACGTACGCCACCCCAAGATCTGTTTCGTGGACTGCCTGGGTTGGGATGCGAGCGATGGGGTGATGTGCGAGGACTACAAGGACCCCATCCTCAACGTAGTTGAGATCTTCGCATACAACGTTGGCGGATACCTGTGCTAAAGAAGGCAGCTCTCCTCATCCTCTTGCTCCTTTGCGGGTGCAAGGGGTACGACGTACAAGTCCAGGGTGTGACAGTTTATCCCTGGAAAGAGAAAAAGAAAGCTACACCAGAAAGAGGTTTCTTCGATGATCGAACTGACACAAGATGGTAGTGAGTCTCGTTGGGCTCACATTTTCTACGTGGACATGGAAGATGACGCCAAGCGTGATCGTGCCGCGACTGAGGGGCTAGTCTCCAGGCGAATGGTGGAACGCAGCTCCAAGCTGACGGTCGCCAAGATCTATCCATCAATCAAGTCTAGAGTCGATGGAGAAGAGCCGCTGGCCGTTGGGGTCGCTGCCTGCTCCAAGAAGGACAACTTCTGCAAGCGGCTGGGTCGCACCATCGCAATCGGCCGGGCACTCAAGAAGCTCCGATAATGGAAAAGCGGCACCTCCCCGAGCACGTCGCCCGCAAGATCTACGATATCTTGATTGACCACTGCGATGCCTCCCCTCGTCAGGTCGATCAGGATCAGTTCACCCATGCTTTCTGCCAAGACTACCATGGCGCCCCCAGGGAGTTCCGATTCGGTGGGCGGTACGGGATGGCGGGCAAGTTCTGGTGGTCTAATGATCGCTTCTACGTCTCTGGCTGGAGCCAAGGTGAGACCAATCAGCGGACCTATAGAAAACAATTGAAACATCTCGAAGAGGTAAACCAGCTCCTCGCAGCTGTCCTCTCCGAATGGATACTGGAAAGAAATGTCCCAAATCGATCCTGATATAGACAAAAGGCGAGAGAAAGCCGCAGATAGCGGTGACCTAGATGAAGTCATCGCCGACCCTGAGTTCGACCCCATTGCGCTAGCAGACCACTTCATGTTCTTCGCCAGGAATCCTGGCGTGTGGAAGCGACTCACCTTCGACCCGCAATTCTTTATGGGTTTGATGTCTGCTAGGCCGAAGTTCCTAGAGCGTAACGCTCACCACATCCATTCCAAGACAGGGAAGAATCTATCGCAGGTGTTAGAGGAAACCTGGCACAAGAAGATGCAGTCCAAGGAAATCTACGGATTCATCGATGTAGGTAGAGGTCTGTGCTTCGAAATCAGCCGACACTGGAAGGGCCACAACACCCTTGAATGGGATCTCAGCCTCCATCATGCTGTAGACGACGACTGGACTCTGGAAGATACGATTGACTTCTGGCGCAAAGAATGGCATAAGAAGGATTTCAAGCAGATTTCCGGTGAACAGAAGATCGCACCCAAGAAGGCCAAGGTAGTGCAGGCTGTTGTCCAGATCCGCAAGGATTTCAAGAAGTGGTGGATAGAACAGCGTAGAGCGGGCGTAACGTTAAAGGTGGATGACCAGAAGAAAGAGCTAGGCTTCGATGAGAGAGCAGAGTCTCTGGTGAAAATCTCTGAGCAGATCTCTAGATACGGCACCCCAGAAAGAACGTTCCAAATCGCCCAGAGCGGGAAGGACCACATCCGCATCACCAGGCAGTCTAAACTTCTATTCACCGTTTGGGGCAAAGAGGAAACGAACCGCCGGATGGTGAAGCCGAGAAGGAATATGGTGAAGGCGACTGTGAAGTTGCCTATCGGGGAAGGCGGGGAAGAGCTTTTCCATCGGATGATTGACTGGATGGTGGATAACTTCAGCGGCGAGGTCGTACCCACCGAAGACGGCCTAAAAGCGATGGAAACTCATAACAGGAAGATGGAAGAACAGGAAGCAGCAAGCAAATGACTAAAGGGTGCCAGAGCTGTGGTCAATCGTTTGCAGAATGTGATAGCACTAACTGTGGGAACAACGATAACGACCGAGAAAGGGAATGTTCCAGCTGTGAGCTGCCGCAATCCTGGTTCGCTGAGATGCGAGAAAATAAGTGCCCTCACGTAGGTTGTAGTTCCTGTGGGAACGGCCCGTTCATGTGGTGTACCACTTGCGACAAGCCTCATAGGGAAATCCCTCCAGCATATGGTGGGGGCGAAGCGGTTTGCGACTGTTGGGGTAACTGCCCCGGATGTGATGAGCCTGTGAAAGCAGGATCTGATACCGTAGACATCAAAGGCAAGGTGTGGCACCTTGCCTGTGGAGAAACAGAATGACCCAAGAGGCAGTGATGGTGATCGGTCTTCCCGCCAGCGGCAAGACCTCCCACTCCCAAGAACTCATCGACAAGGGGTATGTCCACCTCAACCGGGATAAGATCGGCGGCAAGATCGTCGGACTCCTCCCTCACCTCGACGGGGCGCTGAAAGCTGGCGAATCCGTCGTACTCGACAACCTCTTCCCCACGGCAGAGGTGCGGAAGCCGTTCATCGACGCCTGCCGGAAAGCGGGCATCCCGATCCGCTGCATCTGGGTCGCGACCTCAGCGGAAGACGCGCAGATTAACGCGCTGCACCGCATGTACAAGAAGCACGGGCGCATCTTCTGTGCACCAGAAGATCTGAAGGGAATCAAGTGTCCTAACACCTTCCCCATCGCCGTGATCTTCAAGTACAAGAAGGAATTCGAGAAGCCCGATAAGAGTGAGGGGTTCGACAAGATCGAGAAGGTCAAGTTCGTCCGTCGCTCCCTAGGGTACAAGACTGAAGCTGTCATCTTTGACTATGATGAGACGCTTCGCACCTCGCTCCACGAGAAGCTCAAGTTCCCCACCAAGCCGAGCGAGGTGAAGCTCCTGCCTGGTCGTAAGGTGATCGAGAAGCTCGTCGGTGATCGGCTGATGCTTGGTGTTTCAAATCAGTCCGGTGTGGCACGGGGTCAGTTGACTCGTGAGGATGCCGTGGCATGTTTTGAGGAGACCAACCGCCAGCTTGGGGTGCAGATCGAGTACCACTTCTGTGATCACAACGTCCCGCCTCGCTGCTACTGTCGCAAGCCTCAATCTGGTCTCGGTGTACTCCTGATCGAGAAGCACAAGCTCAATCCAGGTAAGTGCATCTACGTAGGTGACCAGACCACAGACAAGACCTTCGCCAAGCGCCTCGGATTCCAGTACATCGACGCCGAGGAATTCTTCAAGGGGTAAGATGGCCAAGAAAACTAAACAAGCAAAAAAGAAGCCAGGACATCGTACCTGGCCCACAGCTGAAATCCACTACGCAATGGAAGGCGAGTGGATCGACCCACCAGATAGGATCCATTTCTTCGACCCAGATCTTGATCTGATCGTAAAAGCTCTGATTGACGAGTGGGACGAGCTTAGGGCTTTAGTGGAAAAACTCAATATCCGCGTAGAGGAAGCTGAGTCTACTCATTTCGAGGTGTTCCGAGTCTACACTCTAGAAGAGTACATTCAGTACCTCAAGGATGAGACGGACCTGTTTGAAGAGGAGGAATAATGAAACTACGAGAAGCAGTCCCTCATGGTGAGATCCTCAGCTTCGAACCAATTGGTTATAGTGAGGACACCGAAGAACTCCGCAGGTCTGAATACTTGGCCTTCCCTCCTGATGCTCAAGCTCTCAAAGAGTGGATCCAAGAAGAGATCGACGAAGGGTACTTGGATACACCCGAAAAAATCGCGGAGCGTACCGCAGAACTTAGCGAAGGAATAGCCGGTTGTGAGTTTGAAGATCGGAGAGAATGCATGGTCCATAAGATGATTACCTCCGAAGGAACTTACTACCTATTCGCCCAAAGCATTGATGGACATGGGTCCCTTACCGTGGTAGAGGAATACGAGTAACGAATGCGAGAAACTGTTGAACACGTCATGTGTAACCTCCTAAGTTCCCTGACAGCAGAGCATGCAGATGTTGTTTGGAACCATATCGATGCAGCTTGGCACGAACTGAATGAACTGCACCGACAACTCGACGAGGGTGAAGTCAAGATCACCCCTCCCGTATTTCACAACGAGACAATGATTCATAACGACAACCTCAGCCTGGTAGAAGAAGTCATCGCCGAATGGCGTGACGCCGACAAGATGTTCACCGCGTACGACGTGAGCAAGGAAGTCCAGAATCGGGGTGGTGACCAACGTCACACCACGATGCGAGATGCGGTACACGATGCCGTCATCCGAGAGGCACCGGCATACGCTCGTACGATGGTACAGATGGCTGGTGCCCCAAGCGGGTGCTGGCTCTACCACCCGACAACGGGAGACCCGTATAGTCATCAAGGTGTCACCACGCCAGCGCCGGCACCTGCTCCTGTCTTCGATGACGGGGACGATGACGACGATGACGACGGCGACCTCCTGGACGATCTGGCAGCTGCTGTCCCATCTCCGTCCTTCCCGCAGCCGGCTGACGGTGATGATGGAGACGCTTAGTCAAATTCTGGGCTACCTATGGGTAGCCCTATTTCTCCTTATAGTGGTGGTAGTGGGCATCGGTGCCCCCATTGAAGTTGAAAGAAGAAAACAATTAAGGAGACAGCACGATGACGAATGATGCAACCGCCACTCCACGAAAGTTGAAGGTTGTGGAGTGCATGAAGGAAGAAGTAGAAGAGCTAGAGAATCTACTAGCCCAATTCGCCAAGATCGTGATGGGTAATAAGGATGGTGTATTGGCAGGCCATCTAGAACACCAGGGTCGCACTTACAGGGTCTCCCAAGTTGTAGAGCGGAACGACAACTGTACTGTGATCGAGATCACGTCAGAGGGCGAAGAGAGCACCGACTACATCGATCAGGTCAACGTCTTCTTCGAACATGTTCGGCGTGTCCGAGAAGTCTAGTGGCCGATGACCCCGACCATTGGAAATCCCTAAACCATAGGGTGCAAGCGGAGTACATCCGTGAGATCGTAGAGGAAGTGAATCAACGGTTCCCTGGTATCGCGTTTCAGGGGCCGGCGCATATCCTTACGATGTACGAGATCGATGAGCAAACCACCTCTATCACTCTCCATGAGCAAGGGAACGCCGAGGAAGATCTAATCATCTTCAGGACTCCCTATGCGACAGAGGTGGGGGAGGCGGAGATCGAGGTGCAGATAGCCGATCCCCGCAGCAAAGAAATCATAATAGAACATTTAGTGAGCAACCTAAGAAAGTGGATAGCTCACAATAGACGCCTAGCTAAGCAGATGCTGGACAGGTTTGATCTGTGGGAAGAAGCTATAAATAGCTAGGCCGGAATAGGCCATGGACAAGATCAAGTTCGATATGTGGATTGACCCAGCCACTAATATTTGGGTTGGAAAGCCAGGTCACACAAGAACAGTAGAGCTGGTCGCACGCAGGGTAACTTGCCTCACCTGTAAAGGAACCAAGGGGCAGTTCATGGATCTATTCGAATCATTCCTACCCTGTGGTGGATGTGATGGGAAGGGCTATATTCTAAGAGCCTCCATCGAGAACGATATGAGGCTCCTACGAGTCTACCATCTACAACACGAAATCCTGCGTATCCAAGAACAAGAGGAAATGTGGGAAGATAGGTTCGGAGGCTAATATGCCAATCGAAATCACAAGTGAGAAAGAGTTCCTCACTGAACTCGCCAATCTCTACACTCACTTCCACACGCAGCTGGCTCTCCCAAGCGAACAAACCACAGCGCTATTCGTCGCTGGGTTGGAGCTGCTCAGGGCCGAGAGGTACCGAGAGGATAGGAAGCAGGCCGCGTTGCGACCGGCTGGTCCCCCTCAACCAGCTTTCACCCAACCCGCTCCACAGGCTCCTGCTCAGACACCGGCTCCGAGCCAACCCCATACCAACCCTGCGCCGCCAAATGGTCTGCAGGCTCCCGTATGTCAACAGTGCAATTCGGCGATGGTTTACAGGACTGGTCGGCGTGGGCCCTTCTGGGGCTGCTCCACTTATCCTAACTGCCGTCACCTGGTAAATATCCCGCAACAGCAGCAACCGTCTGGTCCCTAGGACATAAAGCTTCGCAAGGCCATCGAACACCCTGCAGTAGAGTAACCTGCAGGGTTATTAGATGATGAGCAATCTCAGCTCGCCGTTGAGGCTGGTCCGTAATAGATGTAGGAGTAAGAAAGTATGAATATCTCGAAAGCGAAGCTCGCCGTCCAATTGTGCGGTGCAGCCGGTGTCACCCCTATGCTCTGGGGTCACCGTGGCATCGGCAAGTCACAGGGCGTCAAGCAGATCACGACGGAGAACTTCCACCGCCTCCGCGATGGTAATCCCTCCAAGCTCAAGTGGGGGTTCATTGACCTGCGCCTGAGCCAGTGTGAAGCGCCCGACATCCGTGGCTTGCCCGAGAAGCACGAAGATGACTACGGCAACCATGTCACCCGGTACCTGCCCCCGGCAGAGCTGCCGCATGGTGAATATGCTTGCTGCGAATGCGGTGAGAAGTTCGGCAAGAATGGCGACTACCAGCTGACTGGTGAGCTGCCGGAAGAATGCCCCAAGTGCAAGAGCGTGGACATCGACCTGCACCGGGGGATCGCGTTCCTGGACGAGATCAACCGCTCGGAAGATGACGTGCTGCAGGCTAGCTTCCAGCTCGTGCTGGACCGCGCTGTGGGCATGTACACCGTACCGTCAGGCTGGATGATCGCCTGTGCTGGTAACTACATGAACGCGGAAGGCGGCAACTACGTCGTCAACAACTTCACCGATGAGGCATTCCTCGACCGGTTCTGCCACCTGAACGTCACCGTTGGTGGTGATGCTGCGGCGCAGGACTGGACGGAGTACATGGTCGGCAAGTACGGTGAGCAGGCTGACCGTATCTTGCAGTTCGTCGGGTTCGACAAGAAGAACCTGATGGGCGAGATCAAGGGTGACTACGGATTCACCATCAAGCCTTCGCCCCGTGCGTGGGATATGGTGGCCCGTGTCGAGGCCGTGATCTCCGACTCGGACGACCTCCCGCAGGATGTACGGGATGTGTACGAGGAAGTCATTGCCGGCCTGGTTGGTCAGGGCCTGGCGCGTGGTTACCTCAGCTTCTCGGCGGAAGTGGTGCCGAAGGATATCCTGGATCGGGGTGTGACCCCGTTCTCCAGCAAGCTCAGCAAGTGGAAGCGCCCGCAGCTCGCCGGTCTCACGTGGGGTATCGTGAGCAACGCGCGGGAGCACAGCAGCGACAAGAAGATCGTCAAGAACGTCTTGGACTTCATGCAGTGGCTGTGCGCACAGCGTGACCGAGACCTGGCGGTGATGCTCGGTCGTCAGCTGGTGGGTGAGGAGACTCAGAGCTTGGGTGCGTCGGTTATCTCTAACGAGAACCTGCGACGGATCGCCTTGCGGTTCAAGCAGACCGGCGACTTGGGTGGCGGTCTCGGCTGGATGGGTGCGCTGAACAAGCGTAAGGACCTGGCCGACCTCATGCAGGACGTGGCCTGGGGCAAGAAGTAGGCCCCCTGGGAGCCGTGGCACGTTGAGTCGCCACGGCTCCCACTATCCCCACTCTAGGGGATAATCCATGTCTGGGTTGGGATGCCCTCGGGGCGCTGTATCCAAGAAATATCCGCAAACAGGAGGCGAACATGGAAGTTTTTCAGTCTAAGGGGACTAGCCCCGCCCTTACTCGCCAAAGTAAGGTCAACACTTACAACTTTCCCTACACCTGCAACCCTGCAATCGGCTGTCTCTTCAACTGTCGATACTGTTATCTGCGAAGTTTCCCCTTCAACCAGTCGTCCACCCTAGGTGAGACGATGGGGTACAAAGCCAAGATCGCCAAGAAGCTCGCGCGACAGCTCGCGAAGCTGCGCACCCTCCCGCTTCACCTTCGCCGTGTCCAGATTGGTGTTGCGTCTGAGGTGTACCACCCCAGAATGATCAAGGCTATCAAAACCGACGAACAATACCCCAAAAAGGGGCACGGCCTGGACATGGAAGACGTGGGTCTAATGCACAACGTGCTAAGGGCATTCTTGGAAGAGCAAGAAGACCATGGTACACTGTGGGCCATCAGTATCGTCACCAAATCTCCACTCATCTTGGAGGATCTGGAACTCTTGAAAGAGTTGAAGTGTCTGCAGGCCGAGATCACGATCACGACGTTGGATGAGGAACTGAAGAAAGTGTGGGAGGATCGCACACCATCAGTCAAGCGTCGCCTGAAGTTGATCGAGGAGCTTTCCGAGGCCGGCATCTGGACTCGTGCGATGGCGATGCCGATGTTCCTTAAGCCTGAGGAAGAAGCAGGCTGCGAGACCATCGAGGAGCTGGAAGAGAAGCGTTGGTCGGTTGCTGAGGCGATCTGGGCAGCGGCGAGGGAGAGAGGAGCAAAGGGCATCAAGTCCAAGCCCCTCCACTACTTCGACACCGAGCAGCTCCTAGAAGGCCCTGCCAAGAAGGTAAAGGGCAAGTTCTCCGACCCGGACAAGGAGTTCCTGGTGAAGTCCGGGGAACATGTCCGCAACGAAGAAGGTAACGTGATCAAGAAGATCGTGGACACCTTTACCAAGCAGGGAAAGAAGAAGATCACTGCACGTAAATCTCTTCCTATCAAGGACTACGGATACACTGAGATGCCTGGCCTGGCAGATCTAGATTGGGGAGACACTGCATGAGTATGGCAGACGCCAATTGGAACCATACCTGGAATAGGCTGCCCAAGCCCCCGAGGGCAGCCGCTATCGGTTTCAGTTTCCATCCTATCGAAATAACCGAGATCGAACAGATTGGTGGTGAGCATTCCGAGATCTTCAAACCTGGAGTCCTCGGATTCTTCCACAACAATGACGTCGGCCCGACCTATACCCTATCCAGCATTCGGGTGGACATACTAGATAGTAATGGGTATCGTACTAAGGGGCCTCAGTGCTGGGGATGGACGGTAGAGAAAGTCCATCGTCAAACTAAGGTCCCATATCCTGATATCGGTGAATTCAACACCTTGTATCTAGCACAGAATGGTAGGAACACTCTGATCTACAAGGATGCTGAATTCTATGGCGTAATCGCCATCAAGAACAGGAAGAAGCAGAAATTCGCTATTGTGGCTAAGCTAGACCTTCCACAGGAAACGATAGAATGGCTCTTCGCACTAATGGACGATGGTATTGCAGCTTGTAAAGAGTCAAGGTTACCAAAACCAGCCTCATATCATCGTCCAGTTAGCATGTCTGATCTCACCTATGAGCCCTCAGGAAAGGCAAGCAGGACTTGTGAGGGTAAGTTGGGCTTGCTAAAGGGCTGGCAAGAGGTCGATGGTAATACTATCTTTACGGTGAAGCCTCCCAACCAAGAACAACTAGCTGACCCTTGCTCCGATTTCATAGTCCTATTCGCACAAAATAGATGTGATCTATTCGTGGTTTACAACGACATCTACTACCGTGTGCATGAGTACACAGTAGATACCCCTCGTGGAACTGCATTATCACCAGAAGACAATGTGAAGACTGTGAAGTTTCGTTGTAGACCATACCCACTAGACGCCAAGCAGAAGAAATGGATCGCGAAGCATGTGAGCAAATCGCTCTAGCGGTACAAATAATCTCTGCCGCAGGTATCTGAGAAGCGGAGGAACGATGGCTGACAAGAAATACACGCCGCCCTCAATCGAAGACGCGAAAGCGGCAGTAGATGAGGCTGGCGAGATCCTAATGAACGCAAGGTGTAAGTTGCTCACCACAAAGCCGTGGTACGGCACCATGTGTTCACTCATCGACTGGAAAGAATCGCGCCAAGTGCCCACGATGGGCGTCCGGATGATGGCTGGTGGCCGTGTGGAGTGCCTGTGGAGCCCGTTGTTCGTGGCAGCTATCGCTGCTAACCGAACGGATGCCCAGAATAACGCGCTGATCGCCGTGCTGATCCACGAGGTGGAGCATGTGGTACGTATGCACATCGTACGTGGTGGCACCAAGCACCCAGAACTGTTCAACTGGTCATGCGATGCCGTACTCAACGGCCCCAAGGAGAGGCCGCGCATCAAGAAGCTCCCACCTATTCCGATCTTCAACAAGGATGGGGAACACGAGCTAGACGCGAAGGGCAAGCCGAAGTATGGTGAGGCGGTTTACTTCCCCACCAAGAACGGACCGCCGCAAGAGTCTAGTTCTGAAGAGGTCTACAAATGGGCACGAGAGAACATCAAGTGCCCCAAGTGTGGACGAGGTGTAGATGGCAAGGGTGGAGGCGGAGGCCAGAAGAAGGGCAAGGGCCAGAAGGGTGGAGGCCAAGGAGACCAAGACAAGCAGAAGGGCGGTGGATGTGACGCCTGTGCTGGTGGTATGGGTGACTTCCTCGACGGCGTGCTGATTGACGACCACTCGATCTGGGACACCTCCACTGCGGACTCTGACGAAGCACGACAAGTCGTCAGGGATATGGTGCAGCAGTCCACCTCTGCTGGTGACATCCCAGGGCACTTGGTGGGAGCAATCGAAGCCCTCAAGGACCCACAGGTCAACTGGAAGTCGGAACTGAAGCAGTACGTGGGGCGCAAGCTGGGAGGCAAGCGCAAGACGTACGCCCGCCGAAGCCGACGCCACGACACCTTCGGGGTCCCTGGCAAGAGCAATCACGCAAGTGTACCGCTCACCCTGCTGGTGGACACTTCAGGGTCAGTCTCAGATGAACTGATCAAACAGTTCTTCGCAGAAATCGAATCGATGAGCGCTAAGTTCAAGATCACCGTGGTACAGTTCGACCACGCGATCCAGGCGATCGATATCTACCACCGTGGCGACTGGAGGAAAATCAAGATCCACGGACGAGGAGGAACGAGCTTCGACATCGCCATCAATGGTATCATCGAACACAGCGTGGTTGGCCGGGTGAACATCATCCTGACTGATGGATACGCAGGATTCCCCGAACCTCCCCCGTTCCCTGTCCTATGGTGCATCAACACCGATGTTGAGCCCCCGTGGGGCCGAAAGATCCAGCTAAGTTGCAGGGATTAAGCCCCCTGCAGGTATCTGAAGAACGACGGCGACCGTTCTGGTCGCCAGAGGTATCTCCCACCTCTGAGAGGCCGTCACCTCTCCCAATCTCCCTTTTCGGGCGGGCCACGCCGGCTCGCCCGAATTATTACCTATCGATAGCAACGAGGAGACAATGGTAGACCTTAATGATATGTTGGGCAAGGCTGCGAAGCCCAAGTCCAAGAAGAAGTCCAAATCCAAAACCCCGGACGTCAGCATTCCAACGCTGGTCGCTCCCATCATCCCTGATCGCGCCCAGAAGCTCCAGGAAGAGCTGGAGAATCTCAGCGACAAGATGTCGCCCGAACTCACCAAGTCGGTGAAGATCGAAGGTATCGCAGAGAAGGGCGTCATCGGACAGTGGAAGGATGCTCACGCCGATCTCAAGGATGCAAAGGCGCGGATGGCTCAGGCCGAAGCTCAGATCATCCCAGAGGCCGAGAAGAAGCGACTGGAAGAGTGCGCCAAGGGCGAATTCCAATCGTCGGTAGCCATCGACGGCATGGTGGTCGTCAGCACCAAGAACCAGTACTCACCCATCAGCACCGAGTTCGAAGAGGATCTGCAGGAGACCTTCGGTGACCGCTACGACGAGTTCTTCGTCAAGAAGAGCGAAGTCAAGGTCGCTGCGAAAGCTCTGGAGGACCCGGAGTTCGTCGGCAAGCTCGTGGAGACCTTCGGCAGCGACGTCTTCGGTGAGTACTTCGAAGTCACGCAGAAGATCGCGCCGACCGACGCCTTCCATCAGCAGCGCTCCGTCAACGACGAAGTGCGGGAGAAGGCCCAGGAGGTCATGGACCAGGGCATCGTCAAGCCGTACAAGCCGGCCCTCAAGCCAGCGTAACTCTTAACCCTATACCCAGCATTGAATACGTGACCAATAGGTCGCACATGTCTAAGCTGGTGCGGGTACGTGCAAGGAGAGAATGGGGCTCCGGGTTCGCCCGGAGCCCTTTGTTATGCGATATCCTGCTGATTTTCATTGGTCTGATCTAGATCGCACCCAGCGACCGGTGATCCAGTGGAGTCCACTGCAATTGGTGTGTTTGCAGTTGTACAACCTGCAGATCCCAAATGGGAAGCATCGATATCAGCAGACTAGGTTATCATTTCGTACTATACATAATCGATATCTGATAGCTATTGATCAGCTGATAGTTCAGATCAACCGCTCCCCCGTAACCCCAGATGAAGGATCCCATCCTTCATCCTTGCATCTCCACTTCCTCCATCCCGACTTCAAGGGACTCCTTAGGAAGTTTATGGAGAGATACGAGACCATATCGTGAGCCCGCCTCGAAGGCGGTGAGCGCGCACACCCAATAGTCCTCGGCTGTCGTATTTCACAGATAGGCTGAGAAGCGGCCCGAAAACACCATCAAAAGGAGTCTCCATGCACAAGAAGTCGATCGTTAGGCTCCAGCTGGAGATCGAAGTCCAGGGGGACCAGAGTGACTGGTCTAGGTCCCATTTAGTAAACCGGTTCGTCCGAGTCAAGCACGGTGGTCGAGTTGTCAAGATCCACCAGGCTGAGGTCACAGGAGTAGAGACCTACGATAACCCAAAGCGACGGCAGGGGTTGAGAGAAATCCGTATCATGAAAGCCGTCCTGCTGGAAGGCATCGAGTCGGCTGGGCTGAAATGGAGCGACTTCATCGTGACGGGGACCGCCACCTGGCGTGGTTCCCGTCTGGTTGGGTCCGATCTCACCATCGTCAATCGCGACATGAAGGAATGCTGGAGTGGCAATCAGTCCAGGATGATCTATAACACTTACGCTACGATCAAGATGCATCACCGTAAGGAGGCCATCCGATTCACCATCCAGCCAGCAACCAACGCTGAACACCACGGGCTCCGCATAAATGAGCCATATGCACTAGCTGATCCCAACTTGATGAAGGAGGTAGGAGATGTAATGTTGGCATATGTTCGGTACTGTGAGACCGAGCATATCGATGAAATTGATGGAGACCTACTCTAGGAGAGAGCATGCAAAAGCGATATAAAATACTCGTTGCACTCTTCCAGGAGAAACACCACTACGTCTATGCACTCGGCAATCCAACCACGTTTGCCGGGTCGCCAGCTTCTGTTTGGTGCTGCACATCTGATACGTTTAAGGATGTGAAGTACATGAGCGGAAAGCAGCTGGCTTCTATAGACGTGATCTATGCAGATCCTGTGGCTAAGACTCTGCTGGAGGAACATAACGATATCGACGCTCCGATTATTGCCTTCGAATTTCCCAGGGACAAGTACCTGAGGCATTTCGATCCAGGCGAAATCACCGTCGAAGAATCTGAACTTAACCCGGCAAGTGAGACTGGATCCCGTATCCTCATTCACAGGATCGTGAGCCGGCCCAAGACCAAGCCGAGGGAGGTATACGAACCCGCAACCACTTCAGAAGCACCGAAGAAAAAGAAGCGGGTCAAGAAAGAAAAGAAGCCGTGGGTAAGCCCCAATCCCACTGCAAGACAAAAAGAGGGCGAACCGAAAGTCTGGATCATCGATTGTGCAGACTGTGGCACCGAACGTGAGTGTCATAAGGCTGACCTTCACCAGGTCACCCGTTGTAAGCCTTGCCAAAAGGCTTACTCAAAGGAGCAGTCTAAGCTCCGAAATGCGAAGCGAAAAGACCAAGAGCAGGTTGAAGAATCTGTTGAGGTCACCATTAGCTTCTAGATGAAGAGGTTATCATGGCTGAGCCCATGGGTGTTTTGTGCTACGACGTTCCGGTAACCCAGCGGAGTGTCTACAACAAGCTTCGGCGTCAGATCAAGGGATACTGCCTCCCGATGACGTGGAGTGTCTACCTCATCCACTGGTCCATGAAGGACGACGTGGAGCGGATCTTGAAGGAGATCCAGGAAGAGAAGAACATGCGGATCCGATACCGGATCCTCAAGTTCGATGATTCCGACCAGAAGGCTCTGGACGACGCGTGCAAGGATGCCTTCCAGCATCTCATCGCACAGTCCAAGGAGACCTTGATGTCCCGTCTCCAGAAACAGGAGGAGAAGCTCGCTGAGCTAGAGGACAAGAAGGATTGGGAGAAGAACAGCTTGTGGTCCGTCGCCCAGGCGCGGAAGAAGCTGGATGAGGCTCGTCGCCTCGCTCTCCTCTTCAACATGTCGGACGTGATGGAGTTCGGCTTCATGAGCTTGGAGAAGTTGCTGGACGCCAAGCGCAAGGAGGTTGAGGCTCGCTTCGAAAGTGAGAACGAGGTGAAGATCACCCTCTAGTATAAAAAGGTGGGGACCCGTGGCACGTTGGGTCCCCACCCCCGGAGACGATAATGTCCAATGTACTATCCGATCCCGATTTCGACCCAGAGCTTTTTCTGACCTATGTTGCGATCCATAAAGCTGATCGTGATGTTCTTAGTAAGTTGATCGTCTCCTTGCCCCCATTGTTGTTGTTCGAGTACGATGAACAACTGGCAATCAACATTTTCTGGAGCCAGTACGCTAAGGATATTCGGGAAGCTCTTGAGAAGCACAACAACCCAACACTGATTCGGAAGTTGGCAGAGCAAGCTCATAGGATGGATACGGGGGCAGTAAAGACTATCGCCAAGTATGTTGACCAACCAATGGTGGAAGGTTGGTTGTCTACACTAGATGGGGATAGAATGCACGCAGCTTGGGATGGGCTAGCAAGCAATCCCACCAAGATGGATCCAGATTTTGTCGTCCAGATGTGGGAGTACACAAAAAGCAAGCAATGGCCTATCCCTGAGAGCGCTGCTATTATTGCCCTCACTGACCTGCCTGCTGACCATGAGTTTATTCGAAAGGTCGCCCACCATCCAAAGGACACCATGAATGTCCGCAAAGCGGCGATCAACAGAATGCGGCTCCAAGAGAAAGTCAAGCTATTGGCGCACCTTTTCAGGGCGCTTAACGACTTCCACTCAAAGGAACTAGCTGCCTATATCAGGCAATCCTCGTCTATCCCTAAGGATAGCGGGGTACGCTGCCCGTTCTGTGTGAAGAAAATCAAGAGTTATCCGGGGATCACGCTGCATCTGCGGCAGATTCACGAGATCAACCAACACTGGAAAAGCGACTAATGAACATCACTTGCGACTGTGGCCAACAGGTCTGGCATAAGGATCTAGAGCCAAGAGAAATCGACAGTAAGAAGATGCACGAAGTCTTCGAACTGAAAGCTAAGATGCGCAAGTTCGCAAAGGTGGAGAAGCTAGAGCTTCGTGTGGTCTACTGCAGCTGCGGTCGCAGGTATTACCACCTCACCGATACGGACGAGCTGTACGACCAACTTCCTCTGGTCTATGAGGAAGTAAGGCGGCGCGTCGGGATCCCCGAGGAACTAGAGAAGGAAGCGGGCGACTATCCGCTCATGACCGCTCTGAACTCCATTTCTCGTGGAGACACGAAGACGGCAGCGATGCAGCTGAAGAACCTGTACGAGTACATCGACAGTGGCGGGACCTTCTCCGACTTCCAAGCGGTCTTGGAAGCCAGCCTGGAGTACGACAAGGATCAGCAGCACGAGCGTGAGCTGGAAGCGCAGTTCAAAGCCGCGTACGAGGCCAAGTTCGGCCCGATGCCCATTGAAACTAGGCACTATCAGGTCGCTCTGACAGAGTGGAAGAGCGAACATTGCCCGAGTATTGCCACTTTCATCGAGGAAGAGGTAGAGCCCCCGGAAGAAGAACCCGAGGAACCGAAAGAAAAGAAGACCTGTTGCAACGATGATAACTGCGGCTGTTGAGTGGTGGAAAGAAGGCGGGATAAGCTATGCCCGCCTGGATTTCAGCCTTCTAGGCAAGCTCCCCTGGAAGGATCAGAGCCTGATCGAAACCATGCTCTATGCAACAATCCCTATCATAGACGATGGAGACAAAGCATGGGGCTGGAATTGTCAGGTTGAGCCAGGAGATGGGGCCTATCTATCCAACGGAGAAGTCTCGTTCTTCTTCGACCACGAATACATCCTATATCGAGCTGAGCAATGCCTGCCCGGATTCAAGTCGTCGGATTCCGACAAAAAGTAGACACGACCAACGCAACGGTCATCAACACCTGCTTTGGTGGTAAGCCATCCCACCCAGCTGCTTGGCAGCTCGACCTAAGCCCATTCGTCATCGGGCCGTGCCCGCTCTACGGAAAGCACACCGCTCTCAACATGGAGAACGGGTGGCAGTTCACCAAGTTGTACGCAGTCCATGCCGACAAGAGCGGTAACCCCACCCAGACGTTCTGGGACTGGATGGATAAGGGGATCAAGAACCCGAAGGCCATCCGATTTCCAATGGGCCGGGGCAAGAAGCCCCTTCACGCCTGGTGGGACGGACGTAAGCTTGGGTACATCGACGCCCGTAAGGAGATCTACGCCCCGCTCTACGCCGAAGCCGTCCAGAAGACGGCGGGATGGACGCAGCTGCAGGGTTTATACCAGAGCCAAACCCACTTGATCTTCCGAGATTTCGATGGCTACGACCACGACAAGAAGGGTCAGGATCTGACCCATGTCCTGAACAATCCGAAGCGCAAGATGGGGCACTCGTTCGTGTTGAAGATGTTGCTGACTGACGACCCCGCCTTGAAGCAGATCTTACTGAGGCAATAATGGCCAAAGGTCGGACTAAAGTGAGGAACCATCCCCGTCTCCAAGCTGGGAACGGGGAGTTCTTCCAACACGAACACTCCAGTGGCATGTTGTTTACCGCCAAGTTCTTGGGGTTTGCAGTGCTCAAGGGGAAGTCAGAATTCTGCAGGCACAGGACTTGTGGATATAGGCCGTGTCTGGTGCGCACTAGAGAAACTAAGTGTAACCATAAAGGTTGCACACCTAAGCACTGCGACTATGCTGTGCGGAAAGAGAAGGAGGTCAGCAAATACAACTGGAGTAAAAAGCAGATCCAAGACTATGTTGACAGCATCCGCAAGGAATGTAAAGAACATCGCAAGTGCAAGAAGGTTGAGAAGCCCAAGTGTAAGCGCATCTCGTACAAGCTGACCAAACTAGGTGACCACGAGATCTTGAGCGACCCCGAATACGATGCACCCTATGGGGTCATTGAAGGGAAGTTCGCTTGCGCAGATAACGGGGTGCAGTGGGAGTACTGCTATGGTGAGATCAGGTTCATGCTCGATCTCAAGACTCTCAAGCCGATCAAGGGTGACTGGAAGATGGACAGCAATGGCAACCTGTCCCTGGACAAGCAATATCAACTAGACCCGTTTAGAATCAACAACCTAGACGAGGTGCTAGCCAATATCGGATTGGTGGTGTAATATGCGATGGCGCTATCCTGATAAACCACTAGAGATTAACTCCCTCTCCATCTGTCGAGATGGAGAGTATCTGGCACAGTCTAAGCACGACGGCTGGCGATGCCTAATCGTCATGAACGAGCATGATGACATCGAGTTTTGGTCACGGCAGCAGAAGAAGCTTCCCGTGTCCTTCGATTTCACCACTGCCATTGCTAATCTTCCCATTCCATCTGGCAGCGTGCTAGATGGTGAGTGGATGAAACGTCGCCCCAACTATACTGGCCCCGAGATGATCTACCTGTTCGGCGTGCTGTGGTGGGGAGACAAGTGGATGGGCCGCTTGCCTGAAATCGAGCGATGGGAGATGGTACAAGAGATCATGCGTCACAACCGTAGCCCCCTACTTCGGTTGCCCCAGACCACCACATCAGGGTATGAGGCTTTCTTCGAACAGACAAAGAAAGATCCGAGCAGTGAAGGAATCGTCTTGAAGAAGTTGGACTCTAAGCTCCTTGGAAATCTGACCGATAGCAAGCAGAACCCACTTTGGTACAAGTACAAGTGGCGCTCTGGTGCGGATGGCTGGACTATTAAACAGTAGATCACTATGAAATTAGTAGAATCTGCGAGGTGGTCCGACACGCCTGTATCTGACCGGCTTCAGAAGCCGTCGAGGAGACGAGATGTCGGAAAATTCCAAAGAAAAGCTCAGAGAACAACTCCAGCAAATCGCTGACGAGGATTTCGACCAAAGAGAAGAGGTGCGCTCGAAGGTCATGGACGCCTTCCGCGCCCGTGTCGTGCTTGGAAAAGACCTGAATCGAGCCGAAAAACGAAAGCTCATCGACTCACTAGCTGAATGGGGTTTGACCCCCGATCAGTTCTATGATGTGATGGGCGTTCAGTTCGGTAACCTTTACGAAGCTGGGCTTTCCTTCCTTATGAAAGCCATGAAGGGGGAATTAAAAGCTCAGAGAGAACACATGGAGAAGCTCAAGTACGAACGAGCTTCCAAGAAACGTATCGCTGTCAAGACTCTCCTCTCCAAATATCTCAAGCTCAAAGGCGACTACAACAAGAACCAGATAGAACCCTGGTTGACAGACGCAGATAAGGCTCACTTTCTCAGCACAGCAGGTGAGCCTTTGGTGTCTGAAGGCGTGTTCTTCCACTCACCATCGGGCAAGATCATGTTCAGCCCAATGCGGTCCGCGTCTAGCGACCAGAGCATCTCGTGGAAAGAGGGGGATGAAGTAAAGCACATCAAGTTAGCCAGAGTCTACAGAGTAGGACTTGATTCGGGAGATGTGTTCATCCTTCTCGGCATCCCAACCGAGAAGGGGAAGGAAAGCTCCACGCCTAGCGCATCATTGGTCGATTACCTGGTCACGTCAACCAAAAACGACATGACCAAGATCATCGACGAATTCTCACAGCTCTACTTCAAGCATTGCTTGTTCAAGAACAAGATCACCAAGGTGGACGCGGATTCGCACGGCAATCTCTCCTTTACTATCCGAGGGATCCCCGACAAGCCTGCGCTCTTGGACGAGCAGAAGCAGCAGAGGTTCGACCACATCAAGAAAGTGGTGAGGAACTGGGACAAGCTCAGCAAAGGAGAACGCAAGATGGGTCTCATCTTGTACGGACTCCCAGGCGGAGGAAAGACAGCTTCTATCACCCAGCTCGTCAAGGATGTGGCCGGCGAGGCGACAGTATTCTTTGTGAGCAATCTGCCCGCGAGCTTCCTCGCCCAGATTTACCCGTGGCTGGAGAAGATCGGCCCCAACATCATCGTTTGCGAAGACATGGACGGGATCCAGGTCAGGCGTGATGGGTTAGGTTGGGATAGTGAAAGTCCTCGTTTCATCTCCTTGCTGCTGGATGTGCTGGACGGAGATAAGGAATACGACGTCATCACCGTCGCAACTACAAACTATCCTGAGCGGTTCGACAGGGCAATCCTCCGCCCTGGTCGCTTGGGGATGTGTATTGAGTTTGGCCCTCCCGAAGGTCAGTTGAAGCTGGACATCGTTCAGTTCTATCTCGACCGCTACAATCTAACTGAACAGTTCGACGCCAACGATCTTGTGCGCACCACATTCAACCCTGACATTGTGTTAGGGAGCCACATCGCCTCTACATTGAAAGATGTGGCTGTGAAGGTAAAGCTTGGAGAGGATCCGCACAAAGCACTCGATCAGGTGTCTCAGGAATACATGGGCGATGAATCACTCGGATGGCAAGCCAACTCCGAGTCCTCTCCCAACCCCAGGCTCGGATTCGGAACTTAGGCCATATCTAGATCACGACGAGTTTGAGTGGAGTACCTTTAATGAAGAGACTCTGCACAAACTCGAAGAGATCATGGCTACATTCCCGGATGACGCCAAAGGGAGCAATTACGCGCTCCCTTGGGCGATCAACCGCTTGTATCAAGAATGGAAAGCGACAGCCAAACAGCTGTCTCGACAGCGGTTGCGATCTTCGGTGTTGTCAGGACTACGAGAGTGCAATAAATGCCATAAGGGATCCACAGATCCCAACAGGCACAACAGCATAACCAAACGAATCGTAGGCGAGTTGGTAAACGCCCTGCGACGCAGCGGGATCAACGTGAGAGACTAATGGAACCACGGTACAGAGAAGACGTTGACGAGGACATTAGGGAGAAAGGGGTAAACTCGTGTGAGGATCCCGAATGTGCTCACTCCCAAGGTGAGCACGATCAATGGCATCCAGTACTGCTTGGTTGTGAGAAGTGCGGGAATACAGCGCTTCTCGTCCAATACTGCGATGGAGTGGTGTCTACAGGGTGTCCAGCTTGTGACGAGACTGGTATCGTCCCTGTAATGAAGTTTCATATAGCAAGCAAACCTGATGCATGATTACTTCTCGGATCCGAAGTTCGATCCAGATCAGTTTCTAACTGCGGTCAACTTTCCGTTCAAGGACCACTGGGCTGTAAACAAATTCGTCAACTCTCCAGAAGTGTTTGTACACATGGTGCGCACTTTTAATTGTGCGTTCCTCGGCACTGAAGTTACTGGGATCACCATAAAACGTGGAATCTTCGACACGCTGCGCGAGTCAGGTTTTACGATCCTACGAAACCGAGGATCCAACTGGTCTAGATGCCTAGTGCTAGAAGAAGATGGCAAAAAGATCTACGGGGTGATGTACGCCGAAGGCGGAGAGGTGCTTGTTTCACACAAGCGGCCCGCTGGGCTGAAAGAATGGGATGAAGGTCATAAACCTCTCCCCCTTGCTCGCCAAGCTGTGATGGAAGCCTTGAAAGGAAAAGGTTGGGGCGCAGGAGGCGATATGTTCAAATCCACGTTCCGCGCACGTCCGAATCGGAAAGAGTGGGACGGGAACCATTATTATAGCGAATTAGAGATCAAGATAGCAACTCGCCCCGCAAAGCAGGTAGAGGTATCTGCCGAGCCAGTAAACCAATACTACAATCACCACACTCCATCGATGAAGCCCGTCTTTTTGCCGCTGGCTAAAATTCAAGATCGGGTTGGTGAAATCGTACAACTGATCGTGGATCACTCTGCGAAGATGAAGGAGAAACTACGTGGACATTAAAACGTTAGTCAAGACCCTGACTGACGCCAGCAATGCGTACTATGCTGGCAGCCCCGTAATGGACGACGCGGAGTTCGACACACTCCGTGACGAGCTAGAGAAGCTAGATCCCACCAACGCTTTTCTCAAGGTCGTAGGTGCCCCGGTGCAGGTCACCGTGTGGCCCGTGCAGAAGCACTCGCGCACTATCGGTTCCCTTGCCAAGGTGAAGCACGACGAGAAGGCTGACTTCTTGAAGTGGGCCAAGGGTAAGGGTGACCTCATCCTCAGCGAGAAGCTCGATGGGATCACCATCGTGGCAACGTACAAGAAGGGAAAGCTCATCCACGCCGTCACCCGAGGGAACGGCGCCGAGGGTGAGAATATCACACCCAACTTCATCAAGATGCAGAACATCAAGGAGGATCTAGATGCAAGATTCACTGGTGAACTGCGTGGTGAGATTCTGCTAGAGAAGTCGCTCTTCAACAAGCACTTCGTACCTCTCGGCTACCGGAACTGCCGGAACGCAGCAGCAGGTAAGGCGAGGGACAAGAAGGGCAAGAGGGGCGACAACGATCTCGTCGTACATCTCAAGGTCGTCTGGTTCCAGGCTGTAGTTCCTGGGCTGAAGACGAAGCTGGACGAGTTCAAGCTGATCCAACAGCTCGGCCTCCAGCACGTGACCTATGCACGGTTCTTCGACAAGCGGACACCCGATGATCTGTGGGATCGATTTGAGGAATACCGGCGTGACAAGCTGGACTATCTCATCGACGGTCTGGTCGTGGACTGTAACGATCTCTCCCTTCACAAGAAGCTTGGCATGGTGGGTGGTCGGCCTAAGGCTGCGCTCGCTATTAAGTTCGAATCTGAGGGCGGGATCACCACGATCAACGATATCACCTGGCAGGCCGGTCTTACTGGTCGTATGTGCCCGGTAGCTGAAGTCGAGCCTATCAATCTCGCTGGCGCGACAATCGCCCGAGTCACCCTCAACAACCTCGACTATATTAAGCAGCTAGACGTCGCTATCGGAGATCGGGTGATGGTTATCCGCTCTAACGACGTCATTCCCAAGATTACAGCAGTGGTCGATCGCTCTGGTAGAGAATACCTCTGCCTCAAATGCAAGAAATAAAAATGGCTGAAAGGAACACTCCAGACACCGACTTTATCCACAAGATGCGCAGTGTGGTCTTTGATCTCCATAAAGAGATCAAGGGCCATCTCCAGATCCCTGAGTACAAACACAAGAACCCATACGAGCTTACCTCTGAAGAGTTAGAGGTCGTCCGCGCTCACCGTCGCAGCAAGGACGAGCGCACCTGCCAATACTGTAAGCGAGAATTCAAGAGCGTAAAAATTCACTTGCGCAGTTGCAAGATCAGGATCTCGCAGGAAGCTGCAAGGAAGGATCTGAATAAGAACCTACTCTTCAAGGTTGCCGAGGCGATGGGCTGGGCAATGCCGGTCTTTGGTGTAAAGCCTTACGATAAGAAGCATGTCCCTGATGAAGGTGGTATGATTGAAGACCATACCTATATTGGGATTATCGGCCAGACTTTGAAAGTCTATATGGGAGTCAGTAAGGAGAAGCCGAGGGGAGGGTATAGACACAGGCCCCACCTTGAACTTGACATTGACCTGGGTGACCCAGACATTGACTTCGGACCCGAGCTTCGAAGGCAGATCAACGAGGTTCCACAGACCCACTACCACGACCAGTTCGTCAAAGGCGTGGACCGCATCAAACAGACGATGTGCCATCAATTCCGCAAGTATGACTCCATCTACGGCGATGTGAACCTAGAGATGACTGCAGAAATCAACCTCAAGGTTACTATCACTCTCCCCAATGGCGATATGGTGGAAGATGATATCGTTCTAACCGATAGTGTGCTAGAAGAGGCGAAATGAGCAAACTGGAAGAACTAGAGGAACAGATCAAGGAAGCGCGTAGCAAGCTGGGCGTCCTAGAATACCAGAAGAAGCTGCTGCTTAACGATGGCGATCCCAGGATGGAACAGCTTCAACATTTAGCGGTCGAAACTGGGAAAAGTGACTCCGGATGGTATGCGGAGCGCTGCGATTACGAAGTGCATCCGGCAGGTGAAGACCCCCGTGGCCCTGTCCTACGTGTAGAAATCGTCTATGAGCACCCAGATGATCGCGGGGGTTGCATGCACGAAGAATACGAATTCTTCATCAAGGGTGGTCGCCTGATGGAAGACGACGATGACTGCGGAGATATCAACAATATCGAGGAATGCGAGAAGAATATCAAAGAAACTCTCACCTATTCCTACTAACCCGTGGCACGTTGGGTAAGTGGGGGTCCATATGAAACTACTCCAATATAGCAGTTCCCTCCCCCTCCATAAAAGCAAATCGAGACATCGATTACAGCAATGGTTCCCCAAAGCTGACCACCAATATAGTTATAGCATTCGGGTCAGGATGATCTCAATCGTGGGTGTGATGGACTTAGAAACTGTAGATCCATCCACCCCTGATTCAGATATCTTCGTGCTAGCAATAACTGGCACAAAGAACAAGAAAGGGGAATATAAACATCTCCCACGAGCCCTGCAGAATAGACTATGGGCCATTGGGAACGAAGAAGGCTACTATAATGTGGACGTAGACGACGTCCCCGATCCTGGAATCGAGGATTTCAAGATCGTGCATCTTCCCAATCGGAAGAAGCTGGTAGCACACCATAGAGAGGCTTTCATAAAAGCTCTCAAGCATCTGGTGACATAATGAGCAAAACTGCGGCTATCAAGGAGCTTCTGTCTGACCCGAGTTTCGATCCACAGCCTTACTTCGGCGACGCTGTGATCTCTTTGGTCGGTCAGATGCTCGGTAGAATCCTAACAGAGCATCCCAAATATCTGAAGTATTTTGTAGTTGAAAGCTGCATTCGAGAATTGGGTAGACATCTCCAATTTGACGATGACTCCTTCACTGTCGAAGTCTTGGAGTTCCTCCAATTCCCAGATAACAATCACGAATGGAGAAGAGGAGATGCAATTGAGAGCATCTTCAAGAGAGTCCCAGATGAGAAGGTTCATCTCGTTGCACGACATGCTTCTCTAGCGCAACTCGATTGTATCAGCTTCTTGAGGCGATGTAACGGGGCTCAGATATCTGAAATCGCCTTGCGCCATGACCCTGATCTCTGGTACAAGGAACAAATTAAGGATGTCACCAGGTGTGTGACTGGCGCATATGTTGCTGCTAACTCTTTCGATGAAGCAGTAATGCATATGAGCACTACATCTATCCCAGAAGTGGCTATGGGTGTTGCGATCCGGTGCAGGCTAAGCAAGTACTATGAAGTAATGGCGCACTTCGACAGGAACTTCGACGCTCTCCAGTGCTACAAATGCGGTAACACCTACAAGAGCCAACCTGGGATCTCAAACCATCGGCGCAACTGTGACCCTGATAATATGTGGCCGAACCCTATCCGGATTCTACAGAAGAGGAAGAAGGGGAAGATCAATCGTTGGGAACTCGACCTTCCTTGCCTGCGAGTCCCATCTTCTTAGCCCATGCATCATTCTCCTTCTTCGACCGAGTGGAGAATGTGAGGTCGTCCTCGGTGCGCTCCTCTTTGGAGCCACCAGGATGACCAATGGCCAGCCGATTCGAATAAACGGCTAAGTCTCATAGTTTAGGTTTGGCTATGGAAAAACAAAAGATCCGTTCCCTTTCTTATCAAGATTTACTACTGACTCTTTTGAGCACAGCACCTGGTATCGTTGGAAGGGTCCTACCAATTTACCGAGAAGTGCGTGGTGCTCGTGACTCTTACTGTGACAAATTGTGGAGCAGAGCAAACGAGCTTATCGGGCCCAACATCACCGAAGTGCGCAGCGTTCGATACTTTCCTTTTGGAGGTGACACTATACTCGGAATTGAGTGTAAAACACACCGCACAGGAAACGATTGCTGTGGAACTGCCTGGCCTACAGAGGAGGCGATGGAAGGTGCAAGGAAATTTTCCCGAGAGTTTGATCTCACATTCGAAAAGTGGGACAGCTGTGAAAAGGGGTGGGGAGATTTTCTGTTCTCAGGTATTCCCCTGTTTCTGAAGGAGCAGGACGAGTTTTACTAGGCGCACTCCCATCTCCATGGTTCGCGCGGTATCTGAGCCTCGGCTTTTTCAACAAGGAGAAAAGCGCATGTGGGCATATGATGCCGCCGCCGCGACCGGTGGACGGATAGTTAGCGTCCTGCCATACTTTGGGGTATGGTTCTTCGGACTGCTACTGGCGAAGTACCTCTACGACAAGACCACGAGCTACAATTTCAACGAGCAGCTCACGTCAAAAGACAACCCAGCTTTCGGGCTCCATCTGGCGCTGTATTACATCGGCGTCACGATTGCGATGGCTGGAGCTTCTTTCGGTGCTGGTGCCGAAGAGTTCAATAGCGACATCCTGAATGTCGCTATCTACACAGTAATCGCAATCGTCCTCATCCGTGCCAGCATCTGGGTGAATGACAAAGCGGTGCTGCCTCACTTCTGCATCCAGAAAGAGATGATTACAGATCGCAATCTGGGCACGGCCTTCGTGGTCGGTGGTTCCTGCGTTGCAACAGGTCTGGTCATCAACGGTGCGCTGAGCGGAGAATCCGCCACCTTCACCAACTCCCTTCGAGATCTTGTGATCTACTGGGGTATTGGCCAGGCTGCACTGATAGTCGGAAGTCTGGTCTTCCAGAAGATCACCGACTACGACATCCACAAAGTCATCGAGGATGACGACAATGCTGCTGCGGGTCTTAGCTTCGGCGGATTCCTGGTCGGCATCGGAATCATCATTCGTTCCGGCCTGATGGGCGCAAGCTCAGTCCTGGGTGAGGAAATCATCACAACTCTAGTGATGGTCGCCTTTGGTACGGGTATGCTGTGCATCACCCGCATCATCGTAGATAAGGCTTTCCTGCCCGCCTCTTCTCTCTCCCACGAAGTCGCTAACGACAAGAACGCGGGAGCAGGTGCGGTTGCCGCTGCTGTATTTGTCTGCCTGTCGATCGCATTCGCGTCGGCCATGGCAATCGCCAATCCCGTAGTGTCCGCAGCTGCGGCTGCTGCGAACTAGAGGGAGAACGATGAGAAAGTATCTCGTAGCAGTAGCCTTATTCCTGTCAGTCTTCATCCTCATTCCTGAGGACGCGTTCGCGCGCAGGGGTGGAGGGTTCCGGTCAAGCGGTCGAAGCTCATCCCGCTCCTGGGGCTCACGGAGTTCTTCCAAACCTTCTTCGTCCCGCTCTTCGCGCTGGAACAGCAGTCGCTCGTCCTCAAGCAAGCGGACAACACCTTCTGCCCCCAAGCGCTCTTCTGCTCAACAGAAGCGCTACGAAGCGGCCAAGAAGGGTGGCACGGCGTACAAGAACAAGTCTGCCGCCACCACTGGCTTCAAGAAGAAGTACGCAAAGCAGTACACCTCGTCGTACAAGACCCAGCCCAAGACTCGCCCCAACCACATCCCCAAGACGTACAGTTCGGGCGGGAGGTCGTACAACGTCACCTACAATGTCAACCATGGCGGCTACGGCTACATGGGACCAAGTGGGTCGTGGATCGCCTACAACGCGATGGCTGATGCGGCGATGATGGGCTCACTCATGAGCCGCCATCACTACTACTATGATACCCCAAGTACTAGGGTGCACCATACTAGTAGCGGAGGTGGGGGCGGGTTCCTCATCGGTATGATTTTCATGTGTCTCCTGATCGCCATCGTCTTCGGAATGGCGCTCAACAACACCCACTAGGGGGTCACATGATCGAGGAAGGAAGCGTCACCCATTGGACTAGAATCAAGAAGGGTGACATCATCACGCTTACCGATGAGCAGACTATTTCTGATCTGCTCGGTAAGCGAGCCCAAGCAATGCGGGGCTTGGACCTCACCGTATCTGACGTCACTCGCATCAAAGAGCAAGAGGGGCTCTGCGAGTGGATCGTTGTAGACTTCAAAGAGAATATGTACAACCTCTCTCTGGTCCTCCTGATCGTGGAAGACGCGTTCGACATCAAGGTGATGTTCGAACCTGACGACTTCGAATCAGCCAGTAGGGGTGATCTCGTGAACAACGGGGTTACCTGGCTCTTTGAGGAACCGCAAGATGTCGATGACTTCGTGCCGGCTGAATTGGCATATAAAGAAGTCATCGAGAGCGATACGAAGGAAGAAGGAAAAGTGGAGTTCGTCACCGAACTCGGTACCAAGTTTGGCGAAATCGTTGGTGAACAGACTTTTGCTCAGGTGACTGAGTACATGGCTGACAACAACGTTGAAAATCCTGAGTGCATCATCATCGAACTCGGTGGTGTCACCCCGGACCCAGACGAACAGGATAACCCAGAGGGAGGATTCGTGCGCTTTCTCCAGGGTTGTACAATCGGCACGAATGACATCGAACTGATGGGATCCTAACCGTGACCAATCTCAACAACCTGCAGGAGATTTTCAACTCCCTGCAGAACCTGGGGTTCGAAGCGGTACTGAATGATGGCTTCATTGCTGTCAAGATCGGTACCTCTGAGAACCCCTTCACCGCCGTTCTCAACATCAGCGGGGATAACAATCTGGCAGTTACTTGCCAGATCACCACGCTGGGGCGCATCAAGAACCAGCAGGAATTCTTCCTGGCCTGTCTCGACGCCAACACCCTCACCCGGTTCCAGCCGTTCGCCTTCGGCATCATCACCAACAATGATGCGGACGACGACAACCACAACAACTGGCCCATCGTCCTGACGGACACGGTGCCGCTGGGTGACTTCCAGGAGAGCGAACTGGAGTCCGCGATGGACTCGCTGCTCTCCGCCCTGCTCGGCACCCGCGAGATCCTCGCGGTGGGTTGTGGCGAGCTTCGGGTCGCCACGGCTGATGGCAACAAGCCGATCATCCGCAAGACCACGGGTGGCACCGTGGGCGTCAACAACGAGGACAACAACGAAGACGACATCACCGATCTGGTGATCGTCGGCGCGGCTATCCTCGCCAGTACGTTCGACGAGACCTTCGAGAACACCACGGAAGAGCACGTTCACAGCTCGACCTGTGGTTGTACCGCAGGCAACGAGAACAACGAGGACAACAACGAGAACCGCGAGCCGGTTACCTCGTCCGTCACGACCGAGGACACGTCGTCTTCGTCGGACTCCTCTTCCTACGATTCCGGGTCGGACGACTCCGGTGGGAGCGACGACTAGTGGCATCGCTGACACAGAGCATCATGAACTGGATCCGTGGCAAGCGCGACGATGCCGCGCAGTCAATCGCGGATCCCGTCCGGGATGGTAAGTTCGCCATCGAGGACTCCGAGACCGAGATCTCCAAGTTTCAAGTGAACATCGCCAAGTTCATGGCGGAAAACAAGAAGCTGGAGAAGCAGCGGGATTCCTCAGAAGAGGAAGTCAACAAGTTCAACAACATCGCCACCAAGGCGGCGAAGGCGAACAACACTGACGACGCCCGCGAAGCGCTGGTCCAGAAGAGCCAGGCTCAGGCCCGGGTCGATGCCCTTACCAAGGACATCGATCGCAACCAGAACATCGTCAACAATCTGCGGAAGAATCTGCAGAATGCCAAGGCGAAGGTGACGGCGGCGAAGAGCAATCACGCGCAGCTGAAGGCTCGTTCTGCGAGCGCTCAGATTCGCACCAACCTCGCCAAGGCGACGTCGGACTTCGGCACGGGCGGAAGCCCCCTCGCCGCGCTGGACGACCTCC